>CAADIM010000011.1_pt1 | contig 683316 bp, 608 predicted proteins | sample 2381381 | NCBI WGS metagenome assembly CAADIM01 (sample SAMEA5147527, study PRJEB30075) | plant metagenome | biome: Dry deciduous forest; feature: Forest; material: Leaf | place: Madagascar | collected 2017-05 | reverse complement strand
TCATGGCAAAAGGCAAGTTTGAACGTACCAAGCCGCACGTGAACGTGGGTACGATTGGTCACGTTGACCACGGCAAAACGACGTTGACGGCTGCGATCACGACGGTTCTGTCGACGAAGTTCGGTGGCGAAGCCCGAGGCTACGACCAGATCGACGCGGCGCCGGAAGAGAAGGCCCGTGGTATCACGATCAACACGGCGCACGTCGAGTACGAAACGGAAACGCGTCACTACGCGCACGTTGACTGCCCGGGCCACGCTGACTATGTGAAGAACATGATCACGGGTGCGGCGCAGATGGACGGCGCGATCCTGGTGGTGTCGGCCGCGGACGGCCCCATGCCGCAGACGCGCGAGCACATCCTGCTGTCGCGCCAGGTTGGCGTGCCGTACATCATCGTCTTCCTGAACAAGGCGGACATGGTCGACGACGCCGAGCTGCTCGAGCTGGTGGAAATGGAAGTCCGCGAACTTCTGTCGAAGTACGACTTCCCGGGTGACGACACCCCGATCGTGAAGGGTTCGGCCAAGCTGGCGCTGGAAGGCGACAAGGGCGAACTGGGCGAGCAGGCCATCCTGAAGCTGGCCGAAGCGCTGGACACGTACATCCCGACGCCCGAGCGCGCGATCGACGGTACGTTCCTGATGCCGGTGGAAGACGTGTTCTCGATCTCGGGTCGTGGCACGGTGGTGACGGGCCGTATCGAGCGCGGCGTGGTGAAGGTCGGTGAAGAAATCGAAATCGTGGGCATCAAGCCGACGGTCAAGACGACCTGCACGGGCGTGGAAATGTTCCGCAAGCTGCTGGACCAAGGTCAAGCGGGCGACAACGTGGGCATTCTGCTGCGCGGCACCAAGCGTGAAGACGTCGAGCGTGGCCAGGTGCTGTCCAAGCCGGGTTCGATCAACCCGCACACGGACTTCACCGCCGAGGTGTACATCCTGTCGAAGGAAGAAGGCGGCCGCCATACCCCGTTCTTCAACGGCTATCGTCCCCAGTTCTACTTCCGCACGACGGACGTGACGGGCACGATCGAGCTGCCGGCCGACAAGGAAATGGTCCTGCCGGGCGACAACGTCTCGATGGTCGTCAAGCTCCTGGCCCCCATCGCCATGGAAGAAGGCCTGCGCTTCGCCATCCGTGAAGGCGGTCGTACCGTCGGCGCCGGCGTCGTCGCCAAGATCCTCAAGTAATACCCTGGTGAATCATGCCGCGCCCCGCGCGGCATGATTCGTCAGAACGTAGTACCATGAGGGGTTGCCGAGAGGGAACTCCTTTTGTCAATACGACAGATTGCAAGACTTGATGCCCGCGAATCGCCGTTGGCGTCAAGGTAGTACCGAAAGGTTCTAGGGGCATAGCTCAATTGGCAGAGCGTCGGTCTCCAAAACCGAAGGTTGTAGGTTCGATTCCTACTGCCCCTGCCACCGCGATATTGCGGTCAGCGCCCTTTCGGCGTGGCCGCGTCAAAAGATGACGAACACCAGCGTAGAAACAGTGACCAGCACTACCGACCGGCTCAAGCTGGGCTTGGCCGTGCTCGTCATTATTGGCGGCATTGTCGGTTTTTCCGTGCTGAGCGCCGAACCGATGGTCATGCGCATCGGCGTTTTCGTCGGCAGCCTGGTCCTCGCCGCCCTGATCGCCTGGTTCAGCGAACCTGGCCGCCGCACCCTGAGCTTTGCGCAGGAATCCTATCACGAAGTCAAGCGCGTCTCCTGGCCTACCCGCAAGGAAACCGTGCAGATGACAGGCATCGTGTTCGCGTTCGTTGCCGTCATGGGCCTGTTCCTGTGGCTGTTGGACAAGGGCATCGAGTGGCTGCTGTACGGCGTGCTGCTGGGCTGGAAATAAAGGACGCCGCATGAGCAAGCGTTGGTATGTCGTGCAGGTCTACTCCGGCATGGAGAAGAGCGTTCACAAGGCGCTCATCGAGCGCGTCGAGCGCGCGGGCCTGCAAAATGAATTCGGCCGCATCCTTGTGCCCTCCGAAGAAGTCGTCGAGGTCAAGGGCGGTCAGAAGTCGATCACCGAGCGCCGGATTTTCCCGGGCTACATCCTGGTCGAGCTCGAGCTCACGGATGAAACCTGGCATCTGGTGAAGAACACGAATCGTGTCACCGGCTTCCTGGGCGGGTCGAGCAATCGTCCCACCCCCATTTCCGAGAAGGAAGTGGAGAAGATCCTTTCCCAGATCGAGGAAGGTGTCGAGAAGCCCCGCCCCAAGGTGCTGTTCGAAGTGGGCGAAATGGTGCGCGTCAAGGAAGGTCCTTTCGCAGACTTCAACGGCAACGTCGAAGATGTGAACTACGAAAAGAGCAAGGTGCGTGTGTCCGTGACCATCTTCGGTCGCGCCACCCCTGTCGAACTCGATTTCAGCCAGGTCGAAAAGACCTGATTCTCAACCCCGGGGAGTGCGCCGTTTCGGCGTCGCACGTTTGAACCCGCAAGGAGCAAAGCATGGCGAAGAAGATCGTCGGCTTTATCAAGCTGCAAGTGCCGGCTGGTAAGGCCAATCCGTCCCCCCCCATCGGTCCGGCGCTCGGTCAGCGCGGCCTGAACATCATGGAATTCTGCAAGGCGTTCAACGCCAAGACCCAGGGCCTGGAGCCCGGTCTGCCGATTCCGGTGGTGATCACCGCTTTCGCCGACAAGAGCTTCACCTTCATCATGAAGACCCCGCCTGCGACGGTCCTCATCAAGAAGGCTGCCGGCGTGCAAAAGGGTTCGCCCAAGCCGCACACCGACAAGGTTGGCACGCTGACCCGCGCGCAAGCCGAGGAAATCGCGAAGACCAAGTCCCCGGACCTGACCGCGGCTGACCTGGACGCCGCCGTCCGTACCATTGCTGGCAGCGCCCGCAGCATGGGCATCACCGTCGAGGGGATCTGATCATGGCCAAACTGTCCAAGCGTACCGCCGCCCTGCGCGCGAAAATCGATCGCAACAAGACCTACCCCGTTTCCGAAGCCCTGTCGCTGATCAAGGAAACCGCCACCGCCAAGTTCGATGAGTCCGTCGACGTGGCCGTGCAGCTGGGTATCGATCCCAAGAAGTCGGACCAACTGGTCCGTGGCTCCGTCGTGCTGCCCGCCGGTACCGGCAAGAGCGTGCGCGTTGCCGTGTTCGCCCAAGGCGACAAGGCCGAGGCCGCCAAGGCCGCCGGCGCCGACATCGTCGGCCTGGAAGACCTGGCTGAACGCATCAAGGCTGGCCAGATGGACTTCGACGTCGTGATCGCTTCGCCCGACACGATGCGCGTGGTCGGTGCCCTGGGTCAGGTGCTGGGTCCCCGTGGCCTGATGCCGAACCCGAAGGTCGGCACCGTCACCCCCGACGTCGCCACCGCCGTCAAGAACGCCAAGGCCGGTCAGGTTCAGTACCGCACCGACAAGGCAGGCATCATTCACGCCACCATCGGTCGCGCGTCGTTCGGCGTCGAGCAACTGCAAAGCAACCTGGCTGCCCTGGTTGACGCGCTGAACAAGGCTCGTCCCGCTGCTGCCAAGGGTGTTTACCTGCGCAAGCTGGCCGTTTCCTCCACCATGGGTGGCGGCGCGCGCGTGGAAATCGCTTCGCTGACGGCCCCCGCCGCCTAAGTCCAGGCGGGCCCTTCGGGCCGTCAAGCTTTACAAGACTTTGGGCTGCATCCGGACTTCTCCGGATGCTGCTGTCAAAGACCGCTGGAGCCCAAGCCAGCCCGTGCAGTCCGTCCCACCGGTTTTTCGGAACCGCCGGGCGGGAAGTACGAACAGGCAAGGGCTTAATACCGTGGTGCAGATCACGGATCCAGCGCAGACGGCGTCCCACGGAAGATTTCTTTATTGAAGATCTCGACCAGGTTCGCCGCATTCGGTTGACGCAAGGAACACCAATGTTCCGCGCGTTTTTTGATGGAGTGTTCAAACCGTGAGTCTCAATCGCCAAGAGAAAGCGGTAGTCATCGAGGAAGTCTCGGCAGAAGTTGCCAAGGCCAAGTCGATCGTTATCGCTGAATACCGTGGTCTGGACGTCGCCTCTGTCACCGTACTGCGCAAGACTGCGCGTGAGTCGGGTGTGTACCTGCGTGTTCTGAAGAACACGCTGGCCCGTCGCGCTGTGAACGGCACTGCTTTCGAGCAGCTGTCGGCACAGCTGACCGGTCCGCTGATCTATGGCATCAGCGACGATCCGGTCAAGGCGGCCAAGGTGCTGGCTGATTTCGCAAAGAGCAATGACAAGCTGGTCATCAAGGCGGGCGCACTGCCCAACAGCCTGCTGACCGTCGATGGTGTGAAGGCCCTGGCCAACCTGCCGTCGCGCGAAGAGCTGCTCTCGAAACTGCTGGGCACCATGCAAGCCCCGATCGCGCAATTCGCACGTACGCTCAACGAAGTTCCGACCAAGTTCGTGCGCGGCCTCGCCGCTGTGCGCGACCAGAAGGCCGAAGCCTGATCCGCTTCGACCCACGGAATTTCGCCGACGGGCGACCCCCCATACCTGGCATACCTTTCAATATTTGGAGTTTTAGAAAATGGCACTTAGCAAAGCTGAAATCCTCGACGCCATCGCTGGCCTGACCGTTCTCGAACTGTCGGAACTGATCAAGGATCTGGAAGAAAAGTTCGGTGTGTCGGCTGCCGCCGCCGCCGTGGCTGTCGCTGCTCCCGCTGCTGGTGGCGCTGCCGCCGCTGCTGAAGAGCAGACCGAATTCAACGTCGTGCTGCTCGAAGCCGGCGCCAACAAGGTCAGCGTCATCAAGGCCGTGCGTGAACTGACGGGCCTGGGCCTGAAGGAAGCCAAGGACCTGGTTGACGGCGCTCCCAAGCCCGTCAAGGAAGGCATCGCCAAGGCTGACGCCGAAGCCGCCAAGAAGAAGCTGGAAGAAGCTGGCGCCAAGGTCGAACTCAAGTAAGACCTGGTTCAGTTTGCCCGGGGAAGGTGCTTTTTGCCCTCCCCGGGCTTTTGCGTTTCCAGGAAACCCCTCTTGACGGATGGGTTTCAGGCGCGAGAAGCGTTTCCTGGAGTCGTACCCCAGGGCCGTGGTTGACGGCCCATGTAACCTCGAGTCGGAGTGCTCATGCCTTACTCGTTCACCGAAAAAAAGCGCATCCGCAAAAGCTTTGCCAAGCGTGAAGACGTCCAGAACGTCCCGTTTCTGCTGGCAACCCAACTGCAATCCTACCTAACTTTCCTGCAGGCGGATGCGTCGCCTTCGGCACGCAAGGACGAAGGCCTACAGGCCGCGTTCTCTTCCATTTTCCCGATCGTCAGCCATAACCAGATGGCCCGTCTCGAGTTCGTCAGCTTCGTGCTGGGCGAACCGGTATTCGACGTGAAGGAATGCCAACAGCGCGGCCTGACCTATGCGTCGCCGCTGCGCGCCAAAGTGCGTCTGGTCCTGCTCGACCGCGAGGTCAGCAAGCCCACGGTGAAGGAAGTCAAAGAGCAGGAAGTGTACATGGGCGAAATTCCGCTCATGACCGGCACCGGCTCGTTCGTCATCAATGGCACCGAGCGTGTCATCGTCTCGCAGCTGCACCGTTCGCCTGGCGTGTTCTTCGAACACGACCGCGGCAAGACCCACAGTTCGGGCAAGCTGCTGTTCTCGGCCCGCGTGATTCCCTACCGCGGTTCGTGGCTGGACTTCGAGTTCGACCCGAAGGACATCCTGTTCTTCCGCGTCGACCGTCGCCGCAAGATGCCCGTGACGATCCTGCTGAAGTCCATCGGCATGACCAACGAAGCCATCCTGGCGCACTTCTTCGAGTTCGACAGCTTCGAGCTGAAGGCCGAAGGCGCGATGATGGAATTCGTGTCCGACCGCTGGAAGGGCGAAGTGGCCCGTTTCGACGTGACCGGCCGTGACGGCAAGGTCATCGTCGAGAAGGACAAGCGCGTCAACGCCAAGCACCTGCGCGAAATGTCGGCCGCCGAGATCTCGCGCATCTCCGTGCCCGAAGACTTCCTGGTCGGCCGCGTGCTGGCCAAGAACATCGTCGACGCCGACACCGGTGAAGTCGTGGCCAACGCCAACGACGAAATCACCGAGACCCTGCTCGCCACGCTGCGCGAAGCCGGCGTGCGTGAAATCCAGACGCTGTATACGAACGACCTGGATCGCGGCCCCTACATCTCGCAAACCCTGCGCACCGACGAAACCGTCGACCAGATGGCTGCCCGCGTGGCCATCTACCGCATGATGCGCCCCGGCGAGCCGCCCACCGAGGAAGCCGTCGAAGCGCTGTTCCAGCGCCTCTTCTACAGCGAAGACGCATACGACCTGTCGCGCGTCGGCCGCATGAAGGTCAACAGCCGCCTGGGTCGCGGCGACGACATCACCGGTCCGCTGACGCTGACCAACGAAGACATCGTCGAGACCATCAAGGTGCTGGTCGAGCTGCGTAACGGCCGTGGCCAGATCGATGACATCGATCACCTGGGCAACCGTCGCGTCCGCTGTGTGGGCGAACTGGCCGAGAACCAGTTCCGCGCCGGCCTCGTGCGTGTCGAACGCGCCGTCAAGGAGCGTCTGAGCCAGGCCGAGACCGAGAACCTGATGCCGCACGACCTGATCAACTCCAAGCCGATTTCCGCGGCCATCAAGGAGTTCTTCGGTTCGAGCCAGCTGTCGCAGTTCATGGACCAGACCAACCCGCTGTCGGAAATCACGCACAAGCGCCGCGTCTCGGCCCTGGGCCCGGGCGGTCTGACGCGCGAGCGCGCCGGCTTCGAAGTCCGCGACGTGCACCCGACCCACTACGGCCGCGTCTGCCCGATCGAAACGCCGGAAGGCCCGAACATCGGCCTGATCAACTCGATGGCGCTGTATGCGCGCCTGAACGAGTATGGCTTCCTGGAAACCCCGTACCGCAAGATCATCGACGGCCGCGTCAGCGACCAGATCGAATATCTGTCGGCCATCGAGGAAAGCCGCTACGTGATCGCCCAGGCGAACGCGACGCTGGACGAAGAAGGCCGTTTCGCCGACGACCTCGTGGCTTGCCGCGAAGCGGGCGAAACCATGCTGACCTCGGGCGCGAACGTGCACTACATGGACGTGGCGCCGTCGCAGATCGTGTCCGTGGCTGCCTCGCTGATCCCGTTCCTCGAGCACGACGACGCGAACCGCGCGCTGATGGGCTCGAACATGCAACGCCAGGCCGTGCCTTGCCTGCGTCCGGAAAAGCCCGTCGTGGGCACCGGCATCGAGCGCACCGTCGCGGTCGACTCGGGCACCACCGTGCAGGCGCTGCGTGGCGGCGTGGTTGACCACGTCGACGCCGAGCGCGTCGTGATCCGCGTCAACGACGAGGAAAACGTCGCCGGCGAAGTGGGCGTGGACATCTACAACCTGATCAAGTACACGCGTTCCAACCAGAACACGAACATCAACCAGCGCCCCATCGTGCAACGCGGCGACCGCGTCGCCAAGGGTGACGTGCTGGCTGACGGCGCCTCGACCGACCTGGGCGAGCTCGCGCTGGGCCAGAACATGCTGATCGCGTTCATGCCCTGGAACGGCTACAACTTCGAAGACTCGATCCTGATCTCCGAAAACGTCGTGGCCGAAGACCGCTACACCTCGATCCACATCGAGGAACTGACGGTCGTCGCGCGTGACACGAAGCTCGGGCCGGAAGAAATCACCCGCGACATCAGCAACCTGCCGGAAACCCAGCTCAACCGTCTGGATGAGTCGGGTATCGTGCACATCGGCGCCGAAGTGCGCGCCGACGACGTGCTGGTCGGCAAGGTCACGCCCAAGGGCGAGACCCAGCTGACGCCGGAAGAGAAGCTGCTGCGCGCGATCTTCGGCGAGAAGGCGTCGGACGTGAAGGACACCTCGCTGCGCGTGCCCTCGGGCATGGTCGGCACGGTCATCGACGTCCAGGTCTTCACGCGTGAAGGCATCGTGCGCGACAAGCGCGCCCAGTCGATCATCGACGACGAACTGCGCCGCTATCGCCAGGACCTGAACGACCAGCTGCGCATCGTCGAGAACGACACCTTCGACCGTATCGAGAAGACGCTGGTCGGCAAGGCCGTCAACGGCGGTCCGCGCAAGCTGGCCAAGGGCGCCACGATCACCAAGGAATACCTGGTGGATCTGGACCGCTGGCAGTGGTTCGACATCCGTCTGGCCGACGAAGCCCACGCCGTGGTGCTGGAGCAGGCCAAGGAGTCGCTCGAGCAGAAGCGCCACCAGTTCGACCTGGCCTTCGAAGAGAAGCGCAAGAAGCTGACGCAAGGCGACGAGCTGCCCCCGGGCGTGCTGAAGATGATCAAGGTCTACCTGGCCGTGAAGCGTCGTCTGCAGCCTGGCGACAAGATGGCCGGCCGTCACGGCAACAAGGGTGTGGTGTCGCGCATCGTGCCGGTGGAAGACATGCCGCACATGGCCGACGGTACCCCCGCCGACATCGTGCTGAACCCGCTGGGCGTGCCTTCGCGGATGAACGTTGGCCAGGTGCTGGAAGTCCACCTGGGCTGGGCCGCCAAGGGCGTGGGCTACCGCATCGCCGACCTGCTGCGCGACGAGCAGAAGGTCGAGGTGAAGAAGATCCGCACCTACCTGGACAAGGTCTACAACTCGACCGGCACCGGTGCCCGCATCGAAGAACTCTCGGACACCGAAGTTCTGGAAATGGCGAGCAACCTGAAGCGCGGCGTGCCCTTCGCGACCCCCGTGTTCGACGGCGCGACCGAAGAGGAAATCGGCAAGATGCTGGAGCTGGCCTACCCCGATGAGGTGGCCGAGCGTCTGCAACTGACCGACACGCGCGCCCAGGCCTGGCTGTTCGACGGCCGTACCGGCGAGAAATTCGAGCGTCCGGTCACCGTGGGCTACATGCACATGCTGAAGCTGCACCACTTGGTCGACGACAAGATGCACGCGCGCTCCACCGGCCCGTACTCGCTCGTCACCCAGCAGCCGCTGGGCGGCAAGGCGCAGTTCGGCGGTCAGCGTTTCGGGGAAATGGAAGTGTGGGCCCTCGAAGCCTACGGCGCCTCGTACACGCTGCAAGAGATGCTCACGGTCAAGTCCGACGACATCAACGGCCGCACCAAGGTTTACGAAAATATCGTCAAGGGCGACCACACGATCGACGCCGGCATGCCCGAGTCGTTCAACGTGCTGGTCAAGGAAATCCGTTCCCTCGCCCTCGACATGGATCTGGAGCGTAACTAATGAAAGCGCTACTCGACCTCTTCAAGCAAGTTACCCAGGACGACCAGTTCGACGCCATCAAGGTCGGCCTGGCCTCGCCCGAGAAAATCCGTTCGTGGTCGTATGGCGAGGTGCGCAAGCCCGAAACCATCAACTACCGCACCTTCAAGCCCGAGCGTGACGGCCTGTTCTGCGCCAAGATCTTTGGCCCGATCAAGGACTACGAGTGCTTGTGCGGCAAGTACAAGCGCCTGAAGCACCGCGGCGTCATCTGCGAGAAGTGCGGCGTCGAAGTGACCGTCGCCAAGGTTCGCCGCGAACGCATGGGCCACATCGAGCTGGCCAGCCCCGTCGCGCACATCTGGTTCCTGAAGAGCCTGCCGTCGCGCCTGGGCATGGTGCTGGACATGACGCTGCGCGACATCGAGCGCGTCCTGTACTTCGAAGCATGGTGCGTGATCGAACCGGGCATGACGCCGCTCAAGCGCGGCCAGATCATGTCCGACGACGACTACTTGGCGAAGACCGAGGAATACGGCGATGACTTCCGTGCCCTGATGGGCGCCGAAGCCGTGCGCGAACTGCTGCGCACGATCGACATCGACCGTGAAGTGGAAACGCTGCGTGGCGAACTGAAGGCCACCTCGTCGGACGCCAAGATCAAGAAGATCTCGAAGCGCCTGAAGGTGCTGGAAGGCTTCCAGAAGTCGGGCATCAAGCCCGACTGGATGGTCATGGACGTGCTGCCCGTGCTGCCGCCGGACCTGCGTCCGCTGGTGCCGCTGGACGGCGGCCGCTTCGCGACCTCCGACCTGAACGACCTGTACCGCCGCGTCATCAACCGCAACAACCGCCTGAAGCGCCTGCTCGAGCTGAAGGCCCCCGAGATCATCCTGCGCAACGAAAAGCGCATGCTGCAGGAATCGGTGGACTCGCTGCTGGACAACGGCCGTCGCGGCAAGGCCATGACGGGCGCCAACAAGCGCCAGCTGAAGTCGCTGGCCGACATGATCAAGGGCAAGAGCGGTCGTTTCCGCCAGAACCTGCTGGGCAAGCGCGTCGACTACTCGGGCCGTTCGGTCATCGTGGTGGGTCCGCAGCTCAAGCTGCACCAGTGCGGCCTGCCCAAGCTGATGGCCCTGGAACTGTTCAAGCCGTTCATCTTCAATCGTCTGGAGATGATGGGCCTGGCCACGACCATCAAGGCTGCCAAGAAGCTGGTGGAAAGCCAGGAACCGGTGGTGTGGGACATCCTGGAAGACGTGATCCGCGAACATCCGGTCATGCTCAACCGCGCGCCCACGCTGCACCGCCTGGGCATCCAGGCGTTCGAGCCCGTGCTGATCGAAGGCAAGGCCATCCAGCTGCACCCGCTGGTCTGCGCGGCGTTCAACGCCGACTTCGACGGCGACCAGATGGCCGTCCACGTGCCGCTGTCGCTGGAAGCGCAGATGGAAGCCCGCACGCTGATGCTGGCCTCCAACAACGTGCTGTTCCCGGCCAACGGCGAACCGTCGATCGTGCCGTCGCAGGACATCGTGCTGGGCCTGTACTACGCCACCCGTGAGCGTGTGAACGGCAAGGGCGAAGGCATGTTCATGACGGACGTGTCGGAAGTGCTGCGCGCCTACGACAACCGCGAAGTCGAACTGCAGACCCGCATCACCGTGCGCCTGAAGGAATACGTGCGCGACGAGCAGGGCGAATGGCAGCCGGTCATCAACCGTGTGGAAACCACGGTCGGCCGCGCCATCCTGTCGGAAATCCTGCCGCGCGGCCTGCCGTTCTCGGTGCTGAACAAGGCGCTGAAGAAGAAGGAAATCTCGCGCCTCATCAACCAGTCGTTCCGCCGTTGCGGCCTGCGCGACACGGTGATCTTCGCCGACAAGCTGATGCAGTCGGGCTTCCGCCTGGCCACGCGCGGCGGCATCTCGATCGCGATGAGCGACATGCTGATCCCGACGGGCAAGGAAGACATCCTGGCCGAAGCCGGCCGCGAAGTGAAGGAAATCGACAAGCAGTACTCGTCGGGCCTGGTCACCTCGCAAGAGCGCTACAACAACGTCGTGGACATCTGGGGCAAGGCTGGCGATCGCGTCGGCAAGGCCATGATGGAGCAGCTGGCCACCGAGCCGGTCGTGAACCGCCACGGCGAGAACGTCCGCCAGGAATCGTTCAACTCGATCTACATGATGGCCGACTCGGGCGCCCGCGGTTCGGCCGCCCAGATCCGCCAGTTGGCCGGCATGCGCGGCCTGATGGCCAAGCCTGACGGCTCGATCATTGAAACGCCCATCACGGCGAACTTCCGTGAAGGCCTGAACGTGCTGCAGTACTTCATCTCGACCCACGGTGCGCGTAAGGGTCTGGCTGATACGGCACTGAAGACCGCGAACTCGGGCTACCTGACGCGTCGTCTGGTGGACGTGACGCAGGACCTGGTCATCACCGAAAGCGATTGCGGCACCACCCGCGGCTACGTCATGAAGGCGCTGGTCGAAGGCGGTGAAGTCATCGAAGCGCTGCGTGACCGCATCCTGGGCCGTGTGTCGGCCAACGACATCGTCAACCCGGACACGCAGGAAACGGTGTTCGCGGCTGGCGCGCTGATGGACGAAGACGCGGTCGACGTGATCGACCGCCTGGGCATCGACGAAGTGAAGGTCCGCACGCCGCTGACCTGCGAAACGCGTCGTGGCCTGTGCGCCCACTGCTATGGCCGTGACCTGGGTCGCGGCTACATGGTCAACGTCGGCGAAGCCGTCGGTGTCATCGCCGCCCAGTCGATCGGTGAACCCGGCACGCAGCTGACGATGCGTACGTTCCACATCGGCGGCGCCGCGTCGCGCGCCGCCATGGCCAGCGCCGTGGAAACGAAGTCCAACGGTACCGTTGCCTTCGCCAGCACGATGCGCTACGTCACCAACGCCAAGGGCGAACGCATCGCCATCTCGCGTTCGGGCGAAATCGTCATCAGCGACGACAACGGCCGCGAGCGCGAGCGCCACAAGGTGCCCTACGGCGCCACGGTGCTGGTCGGCGACGGCGAAACCGTCAAGGCCGGCGCCCGCCTGGCCACGTGGGACCCGCTGACCCGTCCGATCGTGTCGGAGTACGCCGGTTCGGTGCGCTTCGAGAACATCGAGGAAGGCGCGACCGTTGCCAAGCAGGTGGACGAAGTCACGGGCCTGTCGACGCTGGTCGTCATCACGCCCAAGACGCGCGGCGGCAAGATCGCCATGCGTCCGCAGATCAAGCTGCTGAACGAGGCTGGCGAGGAAGTGAAGATCGCCGGCACCGATCACTCGGTGAACATCTCGTTCCCGGTGGGCGCGCTGATTACCGTGCGCGACCTGCAGCAGGTCACCGTGGGTGAAGTGCTGGCGCGTATTCCGCAGGAATCGCAGAAGACCCGCGACATCACCGGCGGTCTGCCGCGCGTGGCCGAGCTGTTCGAAGCCCGTTCGCCGAAGGATGCCGGCATGCTGGCCGAAGTCACCGGCACGGTCTCGTTCGGCAAGGACACCAAGGGCAAGCAGCGTCTGGTCATCACCGACCTGGACGGCGTGAACCACGAGTTCCTGATCCCGAAGGAAAAGCAGGTGCTGGTGCACGACGGCCAAGTCGTGAACAAGGGCGAAATGATCGTGGACGGCCCGGCCGATCCCCACGACATCCTGCGCCTGCAAGGCATCGAGAAGCTGGCGACCTACATCGTCGACGAAGTGCAGGACGTCTACCGTCTGCAGGGCGTGAAGATCAACGACAAGCACATCGAAGTGATCGTGCGTCAGATGCTGCGCCGTGTGAACATTGTCGACGCTGGCGATACCGGCTTCATTCCTGGCGAACAGGTCGAGCGTTCGGAACTGCTCAACGAGAACGATCGCGTGGATGCCGAACAGAAGATCGGCGCCACCTACGACAACGTCCTGCTGGGTATCACGAAGGCCTCGCTGTCGACGGACTCGTTCATCTCGGCGGCCTCGTTCCAGGAAACGACCCGCGTGCTGACCGAAGCCGCCATCATGGGCAAGCGCGACGACCTGCGTGGCCTGAAGGAAAACGTCATCGTCGGCCGTCTGATCCCGGCAGGTACCGGTATGTCCTACCACGGTGCCCGCAAGGACAAGGAAGCGCTGGAAGTCGCCGAACGCGAAGCCGCCCGCGCCCAAGCCAACCCCTTCGAGGACACGCCGGTGGCCGTGGGTGGCGAGGACGACTCGGCCGAACCGGATGCATCGGTGTCGAACGAAGGCGGCAGCGACGCCGAGTAAGCGTCACTGTCCTTTCACCAGGCCAGCCTTCACGGTGGCCTGGCATGAACCCCGCAAGATCGCCCTTGGGCAGCTTGCGGGGTTTTTTCTTTCCGGCGCCTGCGCGCAGGCAAGCGCGGCGCGGCGCGGCCTGCTCAGTCTCCCAGCGTGTAGGCCATGACGTAATCGCCCGGCGTGGTGCCGATCGCGCCGTGCCCGCCGGCGGCAATGACGACATACTGCTTGCCGTCCTCGCCGCGATAGGTCATCGGGGTGGCCTGTCCACCCGCTGGCAGGCGGGTCTTCCAGATTTCCTCTCCCGTCCGGACATCGTAGGCGCGCAGGTAGTTGTCCAGTGTCGCGCCGGCGAAATACACGCCGCCGGCCGTCACCAGCGATCCCCCGTGGCTGATGATGCCCATCGGGAAGGGGATGGGAAAGCGGAAGGGCAGGAAGGTCGTGGCCTGGTCGCGCACCGTCCCGTTACGTTGGACCCACGCTGTTTCGCCAGTGCGCAGATCCACGCCCACACGCGTGCCCCAGGGCGGGGCCTGGCAGGGAAGGCCCAAGCCGGAACGGAAGTTCTGGATGCTGATCGCGTACTTGCCCCCGAAGTTCTCGTTGAAGATCGGCGTGCCGTCCTTGCTGATCATCCGGGTATCGGGGGACTGCTGGTAGTCCGGGCGCTCGACCTGGTGGTACAGGTAGGCCAGGCGGACAGGCATGGCGATGAGCAACTGATTCACGGGGTCCACCGTCACGCTGCCCCAGTTGAAGACGCCGATGTTGCCGGGATAGACCAGCGAACCGTCGGAGGTGGGCGGCGTCCAGGGATTGCCGTCATAGCGGTACTGCTTGTAGGTGATGCGGCACAGCAGCTGGTCGATGGGCGTCGTGCCCCACATATCCTGCTCGCGCAGCGGCGGCGGGGTGAAATTCAATGCCGACACGGGTTGCACGGGTGAGACGCGCTCGTTGGGTGTCGTGGTGTCGGTCCGCACCTTCACCTCATGCACCGGGACAATGGGCTTGCCCGTCTCGCGGTTCAGCACGAACAGGTTGCCGCCCTTGGTCGGCAACACCAGCGCGGGCACGCGTTCGCCCTTGACGTCCAGGTCGAGCAACGACGGTTGCGAGGGATTGTCGCGGTCCCAGAGGTCGTGGTAGCTCGTCTGGAAGGACCAGCGCAGTGCGCCAGTGCCCAGGTCCAGGGCGACGAGCGCATCGGTAAAGCGATCATCCTCGGGGCTGCGGTTGACGCCGACCTGGTCCGGCGACTTGTTCCCCAGCGGCACGTAGACAAGGCCCCGGGCTTCATCGGCCGCGAAGATCGTCCAGCTCAGCGGCGAGTTCGCCTCGTAGGCCTGGCCGTCGGCCAGCGGCCGCGTGTCATCGGGCTTGCCCGCGTCGAACTTCCAGACGATCTTGCCTGAACGCACGTCGTAGGCTCGGATGACGCCAGAGGGGTTCTGCGCATAGCCGTTGTCCGTGATCGACCCGCCGACGATGGCCAGTTCGCGCGTGACGGTCGGTGGCGAGGTCTGCATGTAGACCGACCGCGCGTGCAGGTTCGGCATGCCGGTGCGCAGATCCACGAAGCCCTTGTCACCGAAATCGGCGCAAGGCTTGCCGGTGTCCGCATCGAGCGCGAAGAGGCGCGCGTCGGTGGTGGTGGCCAGGATGCGGCGTGTGCATTCTCCCGCGGGCGCCTGCGCGGGCGTGGGCTGTCCGGCCTGCGCATCATGGTAGGAGACGCCGCGGCAGGTCTGGTGCTGCACCTGCAGGTCGGGCGCCACGACCGGATCGAACCGCCAGCGCTCCTTGCCGGTGGCCGGGTCCAGCGCCACGATGCGATTGTGCGGCGTGCACAGATAGAGCATGCCGTTGACCTTGAGCGGGGTGGCTTCGAACGTGAATTCCTTGGCATCGTCGGGCCCGCGCAAATCGCCCGTACGGTACTGCCAGGCCAGCTTCAGCTTGCCGATATTGGCGGCATCGATATCCTTGAGCGCCGAATAGCGTTGCCCCAGGTTGTTGCCGCCGTAGGCCACCCAGTCATCCGCCGGGGCGGGCGGGCCGCCGTCGGCAGGCGCCGGGTTCGCGGAGGCGGCCACCGGCAACTGGCCGGCGGAAGGGAAGGGGTCGTGGAAGGAGAGGGCGACCGTGAAGAGCGCCAGGAGCGCGACCGTCGTCGACAATGCGCCCCGGCTGCCGCGCCAGGCGGGATTGGGGGCGCCGGCGCCGAGGTGTCGGCTGACCCACGGCAGGGCAATCCAGAGGCCCAGGGCGGCCAGCAGCGCCGCGCGGGGAATGAGCTGCCACTTGTCCAGCCCCACCTCGTAGAGTGACCACGCGACGGTGACCCAGAGGAGTCCCGCATAGATGGCCAGCCCGAGACGGCGCCGCAGCGCCAGCAGGATGCCGGAAGCCAGCAGGCCCAGGCCCATGAGGATGTAGAAACTGCTGCCTCCCAGCCCGGCCAGCTTCACGCCGAGCAGGAGGATGACGAGGCCCAGCAGGGCGGTCAGGCCGCCGGTGACGATCGCGATCATTGCAAGCACTCCCGATATCTACGTCGTACGGGGGCCAGGCGGGTGCGCACTGCCCCAGGCAGGAATCGGAACACGAATGCCCTTTCATCTTCCTGACCCATGCGCGGCGCGTGATGCGAACCCGACAGGTCCGGGCGGGGTTCCTCATGCTGTTTATACCGCTACGGCACGACAGGACAAAGCCCGCCTGGCCGCGCACGCAACGGTTGCCTTGCATCGGGCCAGCCCCATACAATGAGAACGGTTTTCATTCATATGGCCGCGTCGCAGCTGTCCCAGAACGCGTAGAAGGAGAGGCGCCGTGCCGGCCGCCAACAGCCCCGCGTCACCCATCCACACCCTGTATTCCGATCACCACGGCTGGTTGCGTGGCTGGCTGTCGCGCCGCCTGGGCAATGCGGCCGACGCCGCGGATATCGCGCACGACGTGTTCCTGCGCCTGATCGTGAAGCCGGCGCCGCGTGGCTTTCACAGCCCGGGCGAGGCGCGCGCATACCTGCGCGTGGTGGCGCAACACCTGTGCATCAATCAATGGCATCGCCGTGAGATCGAGCGGGCGTGGCTGCAGGCGCTTGCCGAGCGGCCCGAGGAATATGCGCCGTCTGCCGAGCGGCAGGCCATGGTGCTGGAAGCCCTGCAGGAAATCGGCGCCATGCTGCTCGAACTCCCTTCCAGGGCCGCCCAGGCCTTCCTGTTGGCGGAAGGCTGCCAGATGACGCATGCGGAGATCGCGGCCGAACTGGGCGTATCCACCCGGATGGTGCGCAAATACATTGCACAGGCCATGTTGGGCTGCCTGACCTTGCGCGCCAGGCAGACGGCCCAGGCCCTGATGGACGGGCGGGACTGAGGCGCATGACGATGTCCGCCGTGCGCGCTCAAACCGATGGCGCCGGGCCCAGCCATCGCGTGCTGGCACAGGCCGCGGAGTGGTATGCCTTGCTGCAGTCTGGCGATGCCACCGACGCCGACCGCTTGCGCTGGCGCGCCTGGCTGGACGAGGCCGCCGAGCATGCGCAGGCCTGGCGGCACGTCGAGGACATCAGCCAGGCGTTCCATGGCCTGCAGGCCGCGCCGGATCCGCGCGGCGCGGCGCAAGGCTTGTGGGAAGTGGACGCGCGCACACGCCAACGCCGCCGGGCGCTGGGTGGCCTGGCGGCCGTTGCGGCGAGTTGTGCGCTCGGCTGGACGGCCTGGCAGGACGGCCGGCCCCGCCGCCTGCTGCTGGCCAACTGGGCCGACCATCGCACGGGCATCGGCGAAACGCGCGAGATCCTGCTGAGCGATGGCACGCGCGTGTGGCTGAACACCGGCAGCGCGTTCAACCAGGTCTATGACGCAAGGCAGCGCCTGCTGCAGCTGGTGGCGGGGGAAATGCTGATCGAGACCGCGCCCGAGGCGCGCAGGCCCTTCGTGGCCGAGACGCCGCACGGCAGCATGCAGGCATTGGGCACGCGCTACACGGTCTGGCTGGATGGGGACGAAACGCTGCTGGCCGTGTACGAAGGCGCGGTGCGCGTGCGCAATCGGGCGGGTGACAGCGTGCAGATCGAGGCGGGCCGGCAACTGCGCTATGGCGCCCACAGCCTGGGCGAGACCCTGCCCGCGGACGCGGCGCGCGAAGCCTGGCGCCGCCAGGTGCTGATCGCGCAGGATATCTCGCTGGCAGAGGTGGTGGCGCAGCTGGGCCGATACCGCCGCGGCCATCTTGGGGTGGCGCCCGAGGTGGCGGACTTGCGCGTGTTCGGCAGTTTCCCGCTGCAGGACACGGACGAGGTGCTGGATATGCTCGCCAAGGCCTTGCCCCTGCGGATCCAGCGCACGTTGCCGTGGTGGGTGACGATCGAGCCGGCCGGATCTTGACCGGGGCAGGGGATCGGCGGTTCCGCTTTTTCGGGGCTCGGCTGTTCATGAGGTAGGCGCCTTCACCCCATGCCGCGGCCAGGTTCGGCCCGCGCACGGACGGGAAGCGCTCCCCATACAACCCAGAACCAGGGAAGCCGCAGCCATGCCCCGCAGTGCCTATCCTCGCCAGCCCGCGATACGACATCCCTCGCAAAAAGCCAAGTATGTGCTCACACTCGCGCGGCAGCCCGCCAGTACCCTTTTTTTGCAGGCATCGGTCGTGCTGGGTGTCATGCTTGCCGGGGTGTCTGCCCCGTCTGCCGCGCAGAATCCAGCGCCTTCCGCGATGCCGCAGGCCTCGGCGGATACCCGCGTCTACGACATTCCGGCCGGCCCCCTGAGCGCCGTGTTGACCCGTTACGCCTCTGAGGCGGGGGTCTTCCTGGTGGGCGCCAGCGAACTGGCTGCCGGCAAGCAGAGCCCTGGCGTTCGAGGCCGTCATAGCGTGTCGGGCGGGTTGTCGGCCATCCTGGCGGGCACGGGCCTGCGGGCCGAATCCAGCGCGCCGGGCCGCTACGTCCTGCGGGAGGCCGGCGCGGTGTCCGAGCTGGCGCCGGTCACGGTCACCGGCACGGCCTTCCAGGAAAGCGCGACGGGGCCGGTGCAAGGTTTCGTCGCCACGCGCAGCGCCGTCGGCACCAAGACCGATACGCCCATTCTGGAGACCCCCCAGTCTGTGTCCGTGGTCGGGCGCGACGCCCTGGAGACCCAGGGCACGCTGAACGTCGCCAATGGCCTGCGCTATACCGCGGGCATGGGCGCTGCAGCCTATTCGAATGGTGACGGTAACGCCTATGACACCTTCACCATGCGCGGCTTCGTCGTGAGCAACGGCGGCTTGCTGCTCGACGGCATGCGGCTGCACTACAACGTGCTGGATGCGCCAGTGGAGGTCTATGGCCTGGAGCGGGTGGAGGTGCTGCGCGGGCCCGCGTCCATGCTCTATGGCCAATCGGGCCCCAGCGGGGTCGTCAACCTGGTGTCCAAACGGCCGAGCACTGAAGCCCGCCACGAGATCGAAGTCACGGGCGGCACGAACGACCGGCGCCAGGTCGCCACGGATCACACCGGCGCGCTGAACGACACGGGCACGTTGAGCTATCGGTTGACGGGGCTGTTCCGCGAAAGCGGCACCTTCGTGGACAACGGTCGCGACGACCGCAGTTTCCTCGCGCCGTCCCTGACCTGGCAGCCCTCGGCCGCCACCAGCCTGACGGTGTTGGCGAGCTACCAGAAGAGCAAGGGCACCTACTACATGGGCCTGCCTTATAGCGGCACGGTACGGCCCAATCCGCTCGGCGAGCCGTCGCGCGATACGAACCTGGGCGACCCGCGCCATGATTACTGGAACTCCACCAGCAAGAGCATCGGCTACGTACTGGATCATGCCTTCAACGAGTCGGTGAAACTGCGCCAATCCGTCCGCTATGGCGAGTCTGCGCTGCGTTATGGCTATCTGTTCCACGCTGCCGGGGGCGGCGACCTGCCGGGCAACCGCGTGGTGGCGCGCCAGTCCGTGCGCCGGCTCGACGACACGAGCCAGTTGGGCGCGGACACGAACCTCAGCACCCGCTGGCAAGGCCTCGGCGGCGAGCATACGACCTTGCTGGGTTTCGATTACGGCCGCAGTCACTCCGATACCTTCAACTATCGTGGGAGTGCGCCTGCGACAGACCTCTTCTCACCGGTATCCGGCGTGCCTGGCGTGCCGTCCGTCATGGCCTTGCGCAACAGCGACAAGGTGCGTTTCGAGCAGTTGGGGGTATATGCCCAGCAGCAAAGCAAGTTCCTGGACCGTTGGGTGGTCACGCTGAGCGGCAGACAGGACTGGGCGGAGAACCGTGCGCTGAGCCGCGTGAGTGGACTGCGCCAGAAACAGCGCGACAACGCCTTCACGGGCCGCGTGGGCCTGACGTATCTGGCCCCTCGTGGCATTGCGCCTTACGTCAGCTATGCCACCTCGTTCGAGCCCGTGGGCGGCGTGACGTATGACGGAACTCCCTTCAAGCCCACCAAGGGCGAGCAGGTCGAGGCTGGCATCAAGTGGCAGCCCCCGGGCAGTGAAACGCTGGTTACGTTGGCCGCCTATCACCTGACCCAGCAGAACCTGCCCACCTTGCACCCCGACCAGGTGGCCTTCCCCAACGGCCGGGTCCAGACCGGCGAGGTCACCTCCAAGGGCGTCGAACTGGAGGCCGCCACCCACCTCACGCGCAGTCTGCGCCTGCGCGGTGCGCTCACGTTCAACCACAGCGAGATCACCGAGAGCAACGTGCCGGGCGAGGTGGGGCGGCGCCAGCCCGACACGCCCGCGCGAATGGCTTCACTGTGGGTGGACTACCGCCTGCCCGACGCCTGGGTACCGGGACTGCTTGCAGGCGGTGGCGTGCGCTATGTGGCCGGCACCCACGACGGCCCAAATCTGGTCAAGACCGATGGCTATACGGTGTACGACGCGATGCTGGGATACCAGGTGCAAAACTGGAAGTTCACGCTGAACCTGATGAACGTCTTCGACAAGCGCTACCTGAGTTCCTGCTATGCTTCGCGTGCTACTACGGCCAGCCGCGCATGGCGATGCTGACCGCCAACTACGCCTGGTAGGCGCATCCGGCGGGGAAGGACCAGGCCCCGTCCGGCGTTTCCGGGCGGGGCGTCTCGTTTCATGCGAAGACTCCGTCCCTGAAATAAGTGGCATACCTCCTAAATGCGCCGGAAAAGTGCGGACTTTCCCTTTTCTTGTGCACGTGCCGCAAGGCGGAGCATGTTGCAGGGCAAGGGATTCTTAAAAATTAAGAGGCATACCACTTAAATTGTGCGGGCGTTGATCCTGGCATGGTTGTTGCTTGATGAGCATCAAGAACAACCTTTGCCGTACGAGGACAACGATGGCGACGATAGTGTTGAAGGGCGGCCGGATCATCGACCCGGCCAGCGGCACCGACAAGGTGGGTGACCTGCTCGTGCGCGACGGCGCGATCCTGGGCATCGACGTCGAGCCGGGCGGCCTGGCCGAGACGATCGATTGCCGCGGCAAGCTGGTGCTGCCCGGTCTCATCGACACGCACGCGCACGTCTTCCGCTACGTCACGGGCCGCTTCGGGCTGGATCCGGACATGTGCGGGGTGTACTCGGGCGTGACCACGCTGGTGGATCAGGGTGGCCCGAGCTGTATCACGCTGCCGGCGTTCCGCCATTACGTCGCGGAGAAAAGCGAGACGCGCCTGCTGGCCTTCCTGTCGGCGTACCTGGTGGGGGGCCTGGAAGGGCACTACTACCCCGAGCTCTACCGGCCGAGCTGTCTGGACGTGGCCGCCACGGTGAAGTCCGCGCGTGCCAACCTCGACCTGGTCAAGGGCATCAAGGCCCATGCCGAACTGGGCGGATTCGCCCGTTGGGGCCTGGACGTGATGAAGCTGGCCGCACAGATCGGCCGTGAAGCGGACCTGCCCGTCTACGTGCATTTCGGCCAGCTCTGGCCCACGCCGGATGGGGGCGGCCTGGACGTCGATCCCGACACCATCCTGCCGCAGGTCATGGACCTGCTGCGGCCGGGCGACGTACTGGCCCATCCGTTCAGCCGTCATCCCGGCGGCTTCGTCGAGGTCAATGGCCAGGTCCATCCCATCGTGCGCGAAGCGATGGCGCGCGGATTGAAGATGGACGTGGGCCACGGCTCCCACTTCAGCTTCGAGTCGGCCCGGAAAGTGATCGAGGCAGGTTTCATCCCCGACACGCTGGGGGCGGACATGCACGGCTACAACACGACCGTGCCCGCGCCGGCAGGCACGCCCGACTCGCATCCGGATGAAGAGGAACATCTCTTCCGTGGCAAGACGCGTTTCTCGCTGGTGTCCGCCATGAGCGCGATGATGGCGCTGGGCCTGCCGCTGGACCACGTGGTGCGCATGGTGACGGTGAACGCGGCGGCCTTGCTGCGCATGGAGAACGAACTGGGTACGCTGCGTGCGGGTGCCGTGGCGGACGTCAGCGTGCTGGATGACGTACGGGGGCGCTTCGTCATGCGTGACAACGAGGGCACGCAGGTCGTGACCGACCGCATGCTCAGCCCGGCTTTCTGCCTGCGCGCTGGCAAGCGCTTCGACGCGCGCGCGGCCATTCTTCCCGTGGCCCAGGCCGCATAGTTGCCGGCGATACGCATCATGGCCCAGACCCGTCAGCCCGAGCATCCGCAAGGCATCGGTGCGCGCGTGCCGCGCAAGGAAGACGATCGCTTCATGCGCGGCCGCGGCGACTACGTGCCCAACCTGCGCCTGCCTGGCATGCAGGACGTCGCCTTCGTGCGCAGCCCCGTGGCGCATGGCCGCATCACCGGCATCGAGAAGCCGGCGGGGCGCGAGGCCTGTGTGTTCGTCGCCGCGGACCTGGACGGCGTGCGGCCCATCGTCGCCAACTCGGGCCTGCCGGGTTTCAAGTCGTCCGAGCAGCCCGTCCTGGCCCATGACAAGGTGCGGCAGGTGGGCGAGATGATCGCCATGTGCCTGGCACCCACGCGCGCCGAGGCGGAGGACATCGCGGCGCAGGTCTACGTGGATTTCGACGAGCTGCCCGCGGTGGTGGACATGCTGGCCGCGCGCGAGCCGGGCTCGGCGCAGGTGCATGAACACTGGGGCGACAACGTGTTCCTGGAAACGCATGTGGGTGCCGACCAGCTGCCCGTGTTCGAGGCGCTGCGCCGCAACGCGCCCATCAGGGTGCATCGCAAGCTGCGCACCGCGCGCCAGAGCATGGCGCCCATGGAAGGGCGGGGCTGCGTGGCCTATTGGGACCGCCGCGCCGACCAGCTGGTGCTGGTGACTTCCGCCCAGATGCCGCATATCAACCGCACGGGTCTGGCGGGCTGCCTGGGCCTGGACGAGGGGCGCGTGCGCGTCATCTCGCCGGACGTGGGCGGCGGCTTTGGCTACAAGGGCATCCTGCTGCCCGAGGAGGTCTGCGTGGCCTGGCTGGCCTTGCGGCTGGGACATCCGGTGCGCTGGATCGAGGACCGCCGAGAGCAGTTGACCGCCAACGCCAACTGCCGTGAACACGACTACGACATCACGGCCTACGCCGATGAGCACGGCAAGCTGCTGGGCCTGGAGTGCGAGGCGCACGTGGATTCGGGCGCGTATTCGTCCTATCCCTTCTCGGCCTGCCTGGAGGCCGCGCAGGTCGGCAGCATCCTGCCCGGTCCCTACAAGATGCCGCACTACCGCTGCCACACCTGGTCGGTGGCGACCAACAAGCCGCCCATCCTGCCGTATCGCGGCGTGGCGCGCACGGGTGTCTGCTATGCGATGGAAAGCGTCATGGACGACATCGCCGTGCAGGCAGGCATCGAGCCCTTCGAGGCGCGCCTGCGCAATCTCGTGCTGCCGCAGGAAATGCCCTACGACAACGTCACCAACAAGCATTTCGACAGCGGCGACTATCCCGAGGCCGTCAGGCGCGCGGTGGCAGCCCTGGACCTGCCCGCCTGGCGCGCGCGCCAGCGTGCGGGCGAGGCCGACGGACGGCGCATCGGCCTGGGCGTCTCGATCTTCTGCGAGCAGGGCGCGCACGGCACGTCCGTGTACCACGGCTGGGGCATTCCCATGGTGCCGGGCCGCGAGCCGGCGGGCGTGCGCCTGACGCCGGATGGCGTGGTGGAGATCCGCGCCGGCGTGCATTCGCACGGCCAGAGCATGGAGACCACGCTGGCGCAGATCGCCTGTGACGTGTTGGGCACGGACCTGTCCCGCGTGCGCCTGGTGCTGGGCGACACGGGCACCACGCCGTATTCCACCGGCACCTGGGGCTCGCGCGCCGCGGTCATGGCCGGGGGCGCGGTGGGGCAGGCCTGCAAGCAACTGCGCGAGCGGGTGCTGAAGATCGGCGCGCATCTGCTGAAGACCTCCGTCGACGCAGTGCGCTGGGAGTCTGGCGCGGTGGTGGGCGAGGGCGGCAGCGTGAGCCTGGAAGAGGTGGCGCGCACCTGGTACCTGAAGCCCCAGTTGCTGCCGGCGGACGTGGACCCGCAAGGCCTGGAAGTGAACACCACCTACCAGGCGCGCCGCGACACCGGCACCTTCAGCTATGCCTGCCATGCCGTGGCGCTGGCCGTGGACGTCATGCTGGGCCAGGTCGAGATCCTGGACTACGTGGTGGTCGAGGACGGCGGCGTGCTGATCAATCCGATGGTGGTGGATGGCCAGGTGTTCGGCGGCGTGGCGCAGGGCGTGGGCACCGCGCTGTACGAAGAGATGCGCTACAGCGAAGAAGGCCAGCCGCTGGCTTCCACGCTGGCCGACTACATGCTGCCCGGCGCCACCGAGGTGCCCGACGTGCGCATCGATCACATGGAAACGCCCGCGCCCTATACCGAGTTCGGCCAGAAGGGCATCGGCGAAAGCGGCGCCATCGGGCCGCCCGCTGCCATCGCGAATGCCGTGAACGACGCGCTGCGCCCGCTGGGCGCGCGCGTGGACGAATTGCCCGTCAGCCCGCGCGTGGTGCTGGCCGCGCTGGCGCGCGCCGAAGAACGATCTCCAGACCAGGCCGAGTCCGGCCAAAGGCAGGCAGCATGAAGGCAGCACGCTTCGACTATGCCCGTCCCGGCGAGTCCGGGGAGGCGATCGCCCTGCTGGCGCGTAGCGAAGGCATGGGCAAGCCCGTGGCGGGCGGCCAATCGCTGGGGCCGATGATGAACATGCGCCTGGCGCAGCCCGAGCTGCTGGTGGACCTGCGCGCGGTGGCGGGGCAGGCGGATTGCGTCGAGCACGCCGACAGCGTGCAGTTGGGCGCGGGCGTGACGCACGCGCAGATCGAGGACGGCATCGCGCCCGATGCCACGCGCGGCCTGATGCCTTACGTGGCGCGCGGCATCGCCTATCGCGCGGTGCGCACGCGCGGCACGCTGGGCGGCAGCCTGGCGCATGCCGATGGCGCGGCCGACTGGATCAACGTCATGCCGCTGCTCGATGCCTGTTGCCGCGTGGCGGGTCCGCAAGGCGACCGCGAGGTGGCGTGCGTGGACTGGATGCAGGGCACCTTCACCACCGTGCTGGCGGAGGACGAGATCCTGCGCGCGGTGCGCATACCGCGCCTGTCGGCGTCGGCACGCTGGAGCTATTACAAGTTCAACCGCAAGCCCGGCGAATTCGCCGAGGCCATCGCGGCCTTCATCGACGATCCCGAGCGCGGTGTCTGCCGCGGCGTGATCGGCGCGCTGGACGGTCCGCCCCACGTCATCGCGCAGGCGCGCCTGCTGCTGGATGAGTTGCGCGCGAGCGGCCTGGGGCCCATGGGGCGCGCCGAGCTGCTGGCCGCAGGGCTGGAAGCGGGCAGCTATGAATACCGCGTGCACGCCGTTGCCCTGTCGCGCGCCGCACAGGCATTGGACGCCGGTCCCGGCGCCCGCTCCGGAGACGCTTCATGATTCCCCTGACCCTGACCGTCAACGGCCGCGCCGTGCAGGCCGGCGTCGAACCACGCACCTCGCTGGCGGATTTCCTGCGCGACCAGCAAGGGCTGACAGGCACCAACCTGGGTTGCGAACAAGGCGTGTGCGGTGCCTGCACGCTGACCGTGGATGGCGCCCCGACGCGGTCGTGCCTGTTGCGGGCGGTGTCGTGCCAGGGCGCGGACGTGCGCAGCATCGAGGGCTATGACGACGACGCCGTGATGGCACAACTGCGCGATGCCTTCCGCGCCGAGCACGCCCTGCAGTGCGGCTTCTGTACGCCCGGCATGCTGGCGACCGCGCGCGACATCGTGACGCGCCTGCCCGATGCCGATGACGCGCGCGTGCGCCTGGAACTGTCCGGCAACCTCTGCCGCTGCACGGGCTACGTGGGCATCGTGCGCGCCATCCGCCGCGTGCTGGATGCGCGCCTGGCCACGGCCAGCCAGGCAGCGGCCTGAGTCCCGCACGCTCACCGAACCCTCTTCTTCTCCGGAACTCCGAACATGGACATCGAGCAGTCATTCACCGTGCCCTATCCGCCCGAGCAGGTGTGGGCGTCATTCCAGGATATCGAAGGCATCGTCGCCTGCCTGCCGGGGGCGTCGCTTGCCGCGCCGCCCGAACGCGGACAGCTCAAGCTGGGCATGACCGTGAAGCTGGGGCCCATCGTGGCGGCCTTCGCGGGCGACGGCGAGATGACGCTGGACGATGCTTCGCGCAGCGGACGCATCACGGGGGGCGGGTCTGATCGCAAGAGCGGCTCGCGGGTCAAGGGCGAGGCCGCGTTCGCGCTCAATCCGGCCGTTGATGAAAACGGCGTGGCGGGCACCCGCGTGGATGTGCGGGTGGATTACGCCATCACGGGCTCGCTGGCGCAGTTCTCGCGTGGCGGGATCATGCGCGAGGTGGCGCAACGGCTCACGCAGGCCTTCGCCGAAAACCTGAAGCAGCGCCTGGCGGCCCAGGCCGAGACGCCCGCGGCGCCCCAGGACGCAGCTGCCGCGCCCGGATCCGTACTTCAGCCCGACGCGGCACCGGCAGGCCGGCAGCCCGAGCTGCCGGGGATGGTGGCGTCCGAGCCTGCCGGCACGGTCGCCCCTGCGCCAGTCTCTGCCAGCGCACCCCCGGTCAAGCCCGCCGCGCCGCTGGACCTCGGCAACCTGTTCTGGTCGTCGTTGTGGGCCCGCGTACGCAAGCTTTTCGGCCTGGGCGGCAAGTCCTCGCGCACCTGATTTTTCCAAGCAGCAAGACGTACCAATGCGGCGAAGCACCGCAACCAGTCGACATAACAAGGGGAAGTTCATGAAGCTCAAGACGTTTGTCCCGGCGCTGCTCGCGCTGGCCCTGGCAGCAGGCGCCCAGGCTCAGTCCGTCATCAAGATCGGCGCACCGCTGGCGCTGACCGGCGGCCTGGCCGACGAGGGCAAGAAGCAGCAAGTCGCCTACGACATGTGGGCCAAGCGCGTGAACGACGCGGGCGGTATCCAGGTGGGTGACAAGAAGGTGAAGGTGGAACTGGTGAGCTATGACTACCAGTCGGACGAAAAGCGCGCGCAGCAGATGGCGGAGCGCCTCATCACCCAGGACCGCGTGGACTTCATGACGGCGCCTTTCGGCTCGGGCCACACCAAGGTCGTGGCGGGCGTGGCGGAGCGCTACGGCGTGCCGGTGATGGCCTCGGTGGCCTCGTCCGAGTCGGTCTTCAACCAGGGCTACAAATTCCTCTTCGGCACGCTCGCGCCCAACGGCGGCCTGGTCGACGCCATGATCAAGACCTTCGGCGCACAGATGCCCGATGTGAAGAAGATCGCGATCCTGGGCCGCGAAGATGTCTTCCCGCGCTCCATGGCCACCGCCATGCGCGACTCGGCCGAGAAGGCCGGCCTGACGATCGTGCACAACGAGTTCTATCCGGTGGGCGCGCTGGATCATTCGGCCTCGCTCTCGAAGATCAAGGCCTCGGGCGCACAGTGGATCTACATCACCGGCTATACCAAGGACCTGATCCTGGCGCGCAAGCAGATGGCCGACCTGGGCGTGACCGCGCCTGTCGTCACGATGGTCACCGGCCCGGCCTACCAGGAGTTCATCGACGGCCTGGGCAAGCTGGCCGACGGCGTGAGCAGCACGACCTGGTGGCACCACTCCACCGAGTACACGGCGGACGACGTGTTCGGCTCGACCAAGGCGTTCTATGACGAGTTCGTCTCGCGCCAGAAGCACGACCCCGACTACGTGCACGCGTCGGCCGCTGCCGCGCTCATCGCCTTGCAGAAGGCCATCGAGAAGGCCGGCACGACCGACAAGGCCAAGGTGCGCGACGCGCTGGCCACGCTGGACATCGAAACCTTCTACGGCCCGATCAAGTTCGGCGCCAACGGCATGAACGCCGGCCGCGACCTGCCCATCATCCAGGTGCAGAACAGCAAGGTGGTCGTGTTGTTCCCCGAGGCGGTCAAGCAGGCTGACGCCATTCCCATGCCCTGACAGGGCCGGGCTCCTCACTGTTGAATCGACATGACCCTATTCGCTCAAATCATCGCCAACGGCCTGATGCTGGGTGCGCTGTATGCCTGCATCGCCGTCGGGTTTTCGCTGGTGTGGGGCGTGCTGAACGTGATCAACATGCTGCACGGCTCGTTCATCGTGCTGGGCGGCTACCTCACGTTCTTTGCGTGGTTCCACTTCCAGATCAACCCGTTCATCACGCTGCCCGCGGTCTGCGCGCTGCTCTTCCTGGTCGGCTACCTGCTGCAGTACTTCGCCATCAACCGCGTGATCACGCGGCCGGTGCTGACCACGCTGACGCTGACCTTCGGCCTGGACATGATCCTCTACAACTTCATGAATCTGGGCTTCGAGGCCACGCCGCGGCGTGTGTCGCTGGACCTGGGGCGCATCGACCTGGCGGGCGTGATCCTGCCGGTTGACCGCCTGCTGGCAATGGGCCTGGCGCTGGCGCTGACGGGGCTGCTGTATTACGTGATGCGCAGTTCCCGCATCGGCCGCGCCATCGTGGCCGTGCGCATGGACCGCGACGCGGCATCCCTGATGGGCATCCGGGTAGGGCATGTCTATGCCATCACCTTCGGCCTGGCGGCGCTGATGGCCGGCGCCTGCGGCGCGCTGATGTCGGTGGTGTTTCCCATCACCACCAACATCACGGGCCTGCTGCTGGGCAAGGCCTTCGTCATCTGCGTGATCGGCGGCCTGGGCACGGTGCCCGGCGCGCTGGTCGGCGGCCTGGCGCTGGGGCTCGTCGAAAGCGTGGTCGGCAATTTCCTGGGCGCGCAGTACGCGGTGCTGTTCGGTTTTCTCATCATGCTGGTGCTGCTGATCACCCGGCCCACCGGACTCATCGGCAAGAAGGGGTACGAATGAACGCCCTGCAAGCAACGGCCGGCGCACGCGGCAAGCGCGTGGCGCACGGTCTTTTCATCGCGTGGGTGCTGCTGCTTGCGGCTTCGCCCTTCCTGGTCGACAACTACATGGTGCGGCTGGCCACCTTCGTCTGCATGTACGCGGCGCTGGCCATGTCGTGGAACTTCATCGGCGGCTACGCGGGCTATCCCTCGTTCTCCACCGCTGCCTTCGTCGGCCTGGGCAGCTATGCCGGCGGCCTGCTGCAGAACGCGGGCGTGCCGATGGTGCTGGCCTGGGTGGGCGCCACGCTGTTCGTCAGCGCGTTCGCGGCGCTGGCCGGCGCCGCCATCCTGCGCATGAAGGGGCACTATTTCGCCATCGGCTCGATCTCCATGGTCGAGGTGCTGCGGCTGGTGACCTCGCTGTGGTCGGATGTCACGGGCGGCGGCGATGGCCTGAACATCGCGATCATGCCGGGCGGCCCCGACTTCGCCGCGCGCGTGTTCCTGTACGCGATGCTGGCGGTGATGCTGTGCGCCTGGGTGACGACCCTGCTGGTGGACCGTTCGCGGCTGGGCTTCGGCCTGCGCTGCATCAGCCAGAACGAGGACGCGGCCGACATGGTGGGCATTGCCGTGAACCGCTACAAGACCGCTGCCTATACCTTGTCGGCGATCTATTGCGGCACGGTAGGCGCCATCTATGCCTCGTGGGTGTCGTACATCGCGCCCACCGACGCCTTCGGCATCCTGCTGACGCTGAAGGTGCCGGTCATGACCATGCTGGGCGGCGTCGGCACGGTCTATGGGCCGATCGTGGGCTCCGCGGCGTTCGTGCTGATGGAGGAAACCATCTGGGCACGCTTCCTGGATTACCACCAGGCCATCCTGGGCGTCATCATCGTGCTGCTCATCTTCTTCCTGCCGGGCGGTCTGCTGAAGATCGACTACCGGCGTGTGTTCGGACGCGCGCGCAAGCCCGCGGCCGAGGCTTCCAGCAAGGCGGTGCGGGCATGACGACGCTGCTTGAAGTGAAGAATCTGTCCAAGCGTTTCGGCGGCCTGCAGGCGACGAAGAACGTGTCGTTCACGTTGCGCGAAGGCGAGATCGTCGGGCTCATCGGCCCCAACGGCGCGGGCAAGACCACGCTGGTGAATCTCATCACCGGCGTGCTGACCGCCAGCGAAGGCAGCGTGGTGTTCCGCGGCCGCGACGTCACGCGCCAGCGGCCCTTCGAAGCCGCGCGCAGCGGCCTGGCGCGCACGTTCCAGATCGTGCAGCCGTTCCCGCACATGACCGTGCTGGAGAACGTCACCGCCGGCTCGCTCTTTGCCGCGGGCGCGGCCAGCCGCGCCCAGGCCGAGCGCGAGGCCATGGCGCACCTGGAATTCGTGGGCCTGGGCGAGCAGGCGCATCGTCCGGCGTCGTCGCTGACGCTGCCGTCGCGCAAGCGCCTGGAGCTGGCCAAGAGCCTGGCCATGAATCCGCGCGTGCTGCTGCTGGACGAGGTGAATGCGGGCCTGAACACCTCCGAGATCGAGAAGGCGCTGGCGCTCATGCGCGCCATTGCCGCGCGCGGCATCACCATCCTGCTGATCGAGCACCTGATGAAGGTCGTGCTGTCGCTGAGCCAGCGGGTGCTGGTGCTGCATCACGGCGAACTCATCAGCGAAGGCGAACCGCAGGCCGTGATTTCGGACCCGCGGGTGGTGGAAGCCTACCTGGGCAGCAAGTTCGCGGCGCGCCAGCAGGCGCAAGCGTCGGCCAATGGAGGCACGCATGGCTAACACGCCGATATTGAAGATCGAGGGCCTGCAGTCGGGCTATGGCGACGTCCAGGTGCTGTGGGGCGTGGACCTGCAAGTGCCCGCGGGTGAGATCACCTGCATCGTCGGTTCCAACGGCGCGGGGAAGTCGACACTGCTGCGCACCATCTCGGGCATGGTCGCTGCCAAGGCCGGCCGCATCACCTTCTGCGGCAAGGACATGACGCACAGCGCGCCCGATGCCATGCTGGGCGCGGGCCTGGCGCACGTGCCGGAAGGGCGGCGCCTGTTTCGCGGCATGTCGATCCGGGACAACCTGCTGGTGGGGGCCTATCTGCGGCGCGACGCGCGCGCCGACATCGAGCGCGACCTGGAAGCGGTGTACGCGATGTTCCCGATCCTGAAGGAGCGCCAGCAGCAGGATGCCACCACGCTGTCGGGCGGCGAGCAGCAGATGTGCGCCATCGGCCGCGGCATCATGTCGCGGCCGCAGCTGCTGATGGTGGACGAGCTGTCGCTGGGCCTGGCGCCGCGCGCCGTCGAGAAGCTGGGCGACGCGCTGCGCGAGATCAACCGCACGGGCCTGACCATCCTGCTGGTCGAGCAGGACGTGGTCACGGCCTTCGAGCTGGCGCGCCACGCCTACGTCATCGAAACCGGCCGCGTGGGCATCGCCGGCGAGACGGAAGTGCTGTCGGCCGACCCGCGCGTGCGGCAAGCCTATATGGGGATCTGAGCATGCGGACCCTGCCACCCGAAGCCGAGTCCCGCCTGCCGGGCAATGCCGGGGCGCTGGCCCGGCTGTGCGCGGTGCGTCCCGTGTGGCGTGCGGTGCGCACCGCGCGGGAAGCGCTGGGCCTGCCGGAAGGTGTGCTGTTGCATGCGGGGCCGCCCTATGAGGATCCCGCGAGGCCCGCGGCGCCCGTGCTGTCGTCCGCTGTCCTGATCTGCCTGCACGAGGGGTGGGCCAGCAGCGAGGAAGAGGCCGAGTCCCTGATCACGACAGGTCGTGTTCGCCTGGTGCCCGCGCAGCAGCACGGCACGGTGTTGCCGCTGGCCGCCGTGGCCGGACCGGGCACGGCGCTGGTGGAGGTGGCCGATGCGGATGGCAACGGCGTGGCGTGGTCCCTGCTGGGCAGCGGGGCGGGGCCGCAGATCCGCTTCGGCTCGCGGGACCCAGCCATCCTGGCGCGCCTGCGCTGGCGCGACACGGTGCTGGCGCCGCGCCTGCATGCGCTGGTATCGCGGCAGCCCGTGGAGCTGCTGGCGTTGGCGCATGCTGGCATCCAGGGCGGTGACGACCTGCATGCCAGCACCAGCGCCGCGCAACAGGCCCTGCTGGCACGCCTGGGGCCGGGGCTGGGCGAGCAGCAGGGCGACGCGGACATCCTGGCCATGCTGGGCGGCACGCCGCTGTTCTTCCTGACCCTGTGGATGGCGGCCACGCACCTGATGCTCGACACCGCCGCCGCGCAGGGGCGGGATCCGGACAGTACGCTCGTCGTGGCGATGGCGGGCAATGGCCGGGAGGTGGGCATCCGCCTTGCCGGTGAGCCGGCGCGATGGTTCACCCAGCCCGCGCCGCCGCCCGTCGGACCGCGCCTGGACCTCTCGGTCACGGCGCCGGCCGGCCCGATGGTCGGCGATAGCGGCGTCATCGATGCCGCGGGTTTCGGCGCGCAAGCCCTGGCGTGCGCACCGCAGCTGCGGGATGCGCTGCAGGCCTTTCTGCCCGACGATTGGCGCGAGCGGCCGGCGCGGCTTTCAAGCACCAGGCATCCCGTCTTCGCTGACCTGGACCTTCGCCTGGGGGCCGACGCGCGGGCGGGGGTGGCGCCCCTGGCCGCCATCGCGATGGTGGCCGCCGATGGGCGCGCGGGCCTGCTTGGCCGGGGCATCGTGTCCCTGGATGCGGCGTTGTTCGCGCAGGCCGCCCAGGCGCTGGCACAGGCCGGGAAGGGGCGTGCATGATCATCTCGGCCGATGCCGTCGCGGCTTCCTATGACTACATCGTCTGCGGCGCCGGCACCGCCGGCTGCGTCGTGGCCGCGAGGCTGTCCGAGGATCCGGCGTTGCGGGTGCTGCTGCTGGAGGCCGGCGGCCACGAACAGGTTGCCGAGGTCCGCGACGCGCGTGTCTGGATGCGCAATATCGGCAGCGAGCGCGACTGGCAATTCCGCGCCCAGCCGTCCTCCGCGCTGAACGGCCGCCAGCCGCCGCTGCCGATGGGGCGCGTGCTGGGCGGCGGCTCCAGCATCAATGGCCTCATCTGGGCGCGCGGGCACAAGAACGATTTCGACAGCTGGGCCGAGCAGACTGGCGATGCCGGCTGGTCCTACGACGCCGTGGTGGCCTTGTACCGGCGCATCGAGCATTGGACGGGGCCCGCCCATCCGCGCCTGCGCGGCACCGGCGGGCCCGTGCATGTCGGTTTGCCTGAAGATCCCGTGCCGCTGGCGGTCGCGTTGAAGGCGGCGACAGCGTCAGTGGCCGGCGTGCCGGCGGTCGATGACCTGAATGCCGAAGCCATGGAGGGCAGCGGCGCCTGCGGCATTCCGAACGTGGCGGTCATGCCCGGCGCGGTGCGTGTGTCGTCCGCCAGCGCCTATCTGCGGCCCGCCCTGGCGCGCGCCAACCTGGACGTGGTCACCGATGCGCTGGTGCACCGGCTGACTTTCGCAGGGACCCGTGCAACCGGTGTCGTGTTCAGCGTGGCGGGCAAACGCTTGACGGTTGCCGCCAGCAGCGAGGTCGTGTTGAGCGCGGGCGCGCTGAACACCCCGCGCATCCTGATGCTGTCCGGCATCGGTCCGCAGGCCGAGCTGGCGCGCCACGGTATCGCGCAGCGTATCGCGCTGCCCGGCGTGGGGCAGAATTTCCAGGACCATATCCTGGTGGCCGGGTGTGTCTGGGAATACCGGCGACCCGAACCGCCGCGCAACAACTCGGCGGAGTTCACCTTCTTCTGCCGCAGCGACAGCGGGCTGGAGACGCCCGACCTGCAGCCCGTGCTGGAAGAGTGCGCCTTCGGCAGCGAAGTGACGCGCGGGCAGTATGCGCTGCCCGACGATCCCGCGCGCGCCTGGACCCTGGCGCCGGGGCTGGTGCGTCCGCACAGCCGCGGGCATGTGTCCTTGACCGGCAGCGCGCCCGATGCGCCGCTGGCGATCCACGCGAACTTCCTGTCGGACGACCGCGACGTCCGTGCGCTGCTGCACGCGGTCGAACTGTGCCGCGACATCGGCAATTCCCAGGCCTTGCGCGAATTCGCGGGCCGCGAGCTGATGCCGGGTCCGCTCAAGGGCGCGGCGCTGGAACAGTTCCTGCGCAATGCCGCGGGCACCTATTTTCACCAGACCTGCACCGCCAGGATGGGACGTGACGAGATGTCCGTGGTGGACGGCGCGTTGCGAGTCCATGGCGTGCAGGGCTTGCGCATCGCCGACGGCTCGGTGATGCCGTCGATCACGACCGGCAACACCATGGCGCCCTGCGTCATGATCGGCGAGCGCGCGGCCGACCTGCTGCGCGGTGGCGCGGCGGCTCCGGTCGGGACAACCCAGGAGGAACGGGCATGGTAGAGGTCAGGCTGGAGGGCGTTGGCAAGTCCTACGATGGGGTCACCGACGCCATCCCGGACTTGAACCTGTTGTGTCCGCGCGGAGAAATGCTGGCCCTGCTGGGACCCTCCGGCTGCGGCAAGTCGTCCACGCTCAAGATGATCGCGGGCATCGAGCCCGTCAGCCGTGGCGCCATCTATTTCGAAGGCATTGATGTGTCGCGCCGTGACACGGCGGAGCGCAACGTCGCGATGGTGTTCGAGGACTATGCGCTCTATCCGCACCTGAGCGTCTACGAGAACATCGCCTTTCCCTTGCGCATCCGTTCCATGCTGCGCAGCGAGGTGTCGGCGCAGGTGGACCGCGTGCTGGACCTGCTGGACCTGCATGGCTTGCGGGACGCCTCGGTGCGCAAGCTGTCGGGCGGCGCGCAGCAGCGTGTGTCGATCGGCCGGGCGCTGGTGCGAGAGCCGTCGCTGGTCATGTTCGACGAGCCATTGAGCCACCTGGATGCCGACCAGAAGGTGCAGTTGCGTACCGAGATCAAGCGCCTGCAGACAACCTCCCGCCTGACGTCGGTGCTGGTCACGCACGACCAGAACGAAGCCATTTCCATGGCCGACCGGATCGCGGTGATGGACAAGGGCGTGCTGCAGCAGGTGGATACGCCCGCCAAGGTCTATGACGAACCCGCGAACCTGTTCGTAGCGGGCTTCATCGGCGAGCCTCCCATGAACGTGCTGAGCGCGCGGGTGCTGCGCGAGCAGGACGATCTCTTCGTGGTGTTCCACGGCCGTCTGCGGCTGCCCGTGCCGGCCTCGTTGCGGGCGGCCCTGGCCGCCTATCTGGAGGGCCCGCCCATCGTGGTGGGCGTGCGGCCCGAACATGTTTCCCTGGGGCAACAGGGCGGCGAGGCGCCGGTGCTGGGCGCGCGGCTGGCACGCCGCGAGCCTTGCGGCGACCGGGATGTCCTTGTCGCCGATACGCCCTTGGGCAAGGTGGTCGCCGAAGTGCCCGGGCCCACGGATCTGATGCCCGGCGAACAGCTCTGGCTGCGCCTGGACCCGGCGCATCTGCACTTCTTCAACGCGCAGACCAGCGCCAACGTGCTTGCGGAGACCGCCTGATGCGTACCTCGGAACCGGTGCCCATGACCCTGGCGGTGGACGGCCTGTCCAAGCGCTTCGGCGCCACGCAGGCGCTGGACGGCCTGGCCCTGACGGTCGCGCCCGGCGAGATCGTCGCGGTTTCCGGGCCTTCCGGCGCGGGCAAGTCGACGCTGGGTCGCCTGCTGAGCGGGCTGGAGTCCGCCGACAGGGGAGAGATCCGCCTGGGCAGCCGGGCCATCCAGGGGCTGCCGCCCCAGCAGCGCGCCGTGGCGCACATGTTCGAGTCCTTCGCGCTGTATCCCACCCTGAACGTGTTCGACAACGTCGCGTCGCCCCTGCGTTCGCCCATGCATGCCGGCCGCATCGATCCCGCCTCCATCGCCGAGCGCGTCGAGAACGTGCTGGCCCTGACCCAGATGTCGCACCTGGCAAGGCGCCGCCCCGCGGAGCTATCCGGGGGGCAGAAGCAGCGGGTGGCCTTGTGCCGGACGCTTGTGCAGACGCCGGACCTGTTCATCCTGGACGAGCCCATCGGCCACCTGGACGCGAAGCTGCGTCACACCTTGCGTGGCGATATCCGTGCCCGCCAGGGCGCCCTGGCGCAGGGCACGCTGTGGTTCACGCCGGATGCGGTGGAAGCGATGGCGGTGGCCGACCGGGTGGTCATGCTGGTCGGGGGGCGCGTGCGCCAGATCGGCACGCCGCGCGACATCTACCTGCGCCCCGCCGACACCAGCGTGGCAAGGCTGGTCGGCGATCCGGCGATGAACCTGCTGGACATCACCTTGACGTCTTCCGATGGCAGCCGGGAGATCCGCCACGCGGGCGATGCCGTGCGCGCGAGCCCGGCGCTGCGCGCGCGGCTGGCGGCCCTTCCCGGCGAGCGCTACGTCCTTGGTTTTCCGCCCATGCATACGCAATTGTGCGCGCCGGCCTCGGCCGAGGCCGACGTGTTGCCTGGCGAGATCTATGCCGTGGAGCCTTTCGGCAAGTACACGCTGGTGACCGCAAGCCTGGCGGGCGCCTTGTTGCGGGCCAAGGTCGCGCCGGGCTATGCCGCGCCGCTGGGTGCGCCCGTGGGTATCCGCATGCCTGAATCCGGGGTCCTGATCTTCGATGGGGACACGGGAAGCATTCTGCCAGACCAGTAAGAGTCGCCGCGCCCAGCGGAGCAGGGGAGACAGTACGCGTCAGTCCGGAGTCACTTACCGCGAGGATCGAAAGATGAGCAAGCCCCACGCTGCCCGCCTGGCAGCCAAAGCACTACCCGCAATTGGTTCGTTCCTGTCCGCCTGCGCGCTGGCCGCGTGGGCCTTGCCCGCGCAGGCCTGGTCCTACAAGGAGGCGGCGCAGCCCTATGCCGGCGCCAGCATCCGCGTGCTGGACGAGATCACGCCCCTGCAGGAGACCATGCGCAAGCTGGTGCCGCGATTCACCGAGGAAACGGGCATCAAGGTCGAGTACGAGCTGCTCAGCCATGGCGACGTGATCAACAAGGGCCAGGCCGATCTGTTCTCGCGCCGGGGCCATTACGACGCCATCATGCTGCATGGCTTGCAGCTGGGGCCGCTGCTGGCCGGCAACACCCTGGAACCGATAGACGCCTATGCCTCGGACGCGGCGCTCGCCAATCCCGACCTGCGCCTGGACGATCTCATCAATCCGGCCTACGAGAGCCTGGTGGCGCACGGCGGCAAGCGCTACGGCTTCCTGACCTGGAACTACAACCAGATCTACTGGGGCCGCAAGGACCTGCTGGAGCACCCCGCCGAGCGCGAGGCCTTCCAGGCCAGGTACGGCTATCCGCTGGCGCCGGCCGCGACGATGCAGCAGCTGCGCGACATCGCCGAGTTCTTCACGCGCAAGGCAGGCGACACCCTGGCCGGCGAAACCTTGAAGAGCGATTTCTACGGCATCGTGCTCGAGGGCATTCCGGGCGGCACCACGTTCACCACGGTGTGGGAGGTGTTCCTGCGCAACTGGGGCGGCGGCCTGTTCGATGCGCAGGGACGGCCGGCCTTCGACTCCCAGGCCAACATCGATGCGCTGCGCTTCTGGGCCGAACTGTGGAAATTCGCCCCGCCGGGACAGGCCGAATATTCGCTGGTGGACGTGCCCACCGTGATGGGCAACGGCATTGCCGCGCAGTCGATCGCATGGAGCGATTTCGTCCTGGGCGTGGACCGGCCCAATGGCGGCGCCTACGCGGGCAAGTTCGTCTATGGCGGCATCCCCGGCAACCCGCAAGCCAAGGCCACGCATAGCGCGGGCGCGGAGCCGTCGTTGATGGCCATGAGCCGCTACAGCAAGAACAAGCAGGCCACCTTCCTCTTCATGCAGTGGCTGGTCGATGCCCAGACCCAGGCCCAGTTGCTGGAGGCCGGCGCGGGCGGCGTGCCGATCAGGCAGTCCTCCTTCGCGCTGCCGGTCATGCAGCAGCCCGAGCGCCAGTCCTTGTACGGCGCCATGAGGCAGTCGCTGGAAGTGGCCGTGGCCAAGCCCAAGCTGCCTGCCTTCTTCGAGATCGACTCGGCACTCAGCCCGATCGTGCAGCAGGTCGGCATCGGCAAGCTCACGCCGGAGCAGGCCGTGGCGGAGGGCCAGAAGAAGCTGCTGTCCATCTGCACCGAGTGCACCCTCTGATCCCGTCCGGAGCCCCGCAATGAATCGCGTGCACAGCCCCTGGTTTCCCTATGCGCTCATCGCGCCGGCATTGCTCGTGCTGGTGGTGGTGAGCCTGGTGCCTTTCTGCTTTGCGGTCTTCCTGAGCCTGCACAAGATCAATTTCGGGCAGATCGGCGCATTCGCGGGGTTCGACAACTACCTGCGCCTGTTCAACGATGCGCGGTTCTGGAACAGCCTGGCGGTCGCCGCGAAGTTCGTGCTCATCGCGGTGCCGCTGGAGTTCGGCCTGGGGCTGGCGGGCGCGCTCATCCTGAACAAGCGGGTGTGGGGGCGCAGCGTGCTCCTGCCCCTGCTGTTCATCCCGACCATGATGGCGCCGATCCTGGTCGGCCTGTTGTGGAAGGTGATGTTCGCGGGGTCCTGGGGCCTGCTGTCGTACAACGTGCTGGAGCGCTTCGGCTGGCTGGCCGGGACCTCGGTGTTCTCGTCCACCGACTACGCCCTGCTTGCCCTCGCGCTGGTCGACGTGTGGCAGTGGACCCCGTTCATGATCCTGGCGTTCTTCGCGGGGCTGCAGGCCCTGCCGGTCAGCCCCTATCGCGCGGCCGCCGTCGATGGCGCCACGCCCATGCAGATGTTCCTGCGTCTCACCCTTCCGCTCATGGCGCCGCTGCTGGCGGTGATCGGCATGCTGCGCTTCATCGACGCCTTCAAGGTCTTCGATTCCATCTTCATCCTGACCGCCGGCGGGCCGGGGATCGCGACCGAGTCGCCCAGCATGCTGGCCTACAAGATGAGCTTCGAGCAATGGCGGCTGGGCGAGTCGGCGGCATTCGCCGTGCTGGTCTGGATCAGCTTCTTCCTGCTGTGCAACGTGTTCTATCACGTCGCCCGCAAGAAGCTCAACGCGTTCTGAGGATACCTTTCCATGTCTCGTTCCGCCTCCCCGCCGCACGCCTGGCTATGGACCGGCCTGACGGCGGTGATCGCGCTCATCGCGCTGTTTCCCGTCCTGTGGCTGGCCACGTTCATGTTCCGGCCGGACTCGGCCATGTTCGCGCGTCCCACGGCCTGGCTCTTCACGCCGACGCTGGCGCATTTCCGCTATGTCTACGACAGCGGGTTCCTGGGTTTTCTCGGCACGTCCTTCGTGCTGGCCTCGTTCAGCACCTTGCTGGTGGTGCTCATCGGCACGCCGGCCGCCTATGCCTTCGCGCGCTTCGAGATCCGCTTTCGCGACGACCTCTTCCTTTTCGTGCTCGCCACGCGCATGGCGCCGCCGATCTGCCTCGTCATCCCCTTCTATCTCATCTTTTCCCAGGTCGGGCTGATCGACACCTATCTGGGGCTGACGCTGGCCTACCTGACCTTCAACCTGTCCTTCTACATCTGGGTGCTGCGCAGCTTCTGCCGCGACCTGCCCGTCGAGCTGGAGGAGGTGGCGATGGTCGAGGGCTACTCCCGTTACGCGGTGTTCCTGCGGGTGGTGCTGCCCCTGCTGCGCTCGGGCATCGTGGCGACGGGGATGCTGTGCTTCATCTTCGCCTGGAACGAATTCCTCTTCGCCTTCATGCTGGGCGGACAGGAGGTCAAGACCCTGCCCGTCGCCTTCCCCATGCTGATCACCACCCAGGGCGTGCGGTGGGGGCAGATGGCGATCGTGGGAATGATCTCGCTGGTGCCGGTCCTGATCGCGGTGTTCCTGCTGCAGAAGCACATCGTGCGCGGCCTGACCATGGGCGCGGTGAAGGGATGAGGTACACGGCATGACACATCATCGATTGCCCGCGCGTCCGGACACCGTGCAATGGGGATATTGGGACGCGGCCAGCCAGCCCGTCCTGAGGGTGGCCTCGGGCGACACCGTGGCGCTCGACTCCCTGTCGGGTGAACCGGATGACCTGCACGACGCGTCGCGCCTGCTGCCCGAGCATCGCGACGTCCTGGCGGGCGCGCCGCGCGGTCCCGGCCCGCATCTGCTGACCGGTCCTGTCTGGGTGGAAGGGGCGGCGCCGGGCGACGTGCTGCAGGTGGACATCCTGGAGATCTCGCTGCGGCAGGACTGGGGCTGGAATCTCATCCTGCCGCTGCACGGAACGCTGCCCGCTGATTTCCCGGTGGCGCGCCGCCTGCACATCGACCTGGACCGCGAGGCCGGCGTGGCCACGCTGCCATGGGGCTCGCGGGTGCCGCTGGCGCCGTTCTTCGGCAATTTCGGCGTCGCCCCGCCGCCGCACTATGGCCGCATCACGTCGACCATCCCGCGCGAGCATGGCGGCAACATGGACAACAAGGCCCTGGTGCAGGGCACGACCGTGTACTTCCCGGTCTTCAATCCCGGCGCGCTCTTTTCCGCGGGTGATGGCCATGCCGCGCAAGGCGATGGCGAGGTCTGCCTGACGGCCATCGAGACCAGCCTGTCCGGCGTGTTCCGGCTGACCGTGCGCAAGGACCTGTCGCTCGATTTTCCCCGCGCCGAAAGCCCGACCCATCTCATCTCCATGGGCATGGACGAGGACCTCGACGACGCCGCCCGCCAGGCCCTGCGCAACATGATTGCCTGGCTGGTGGAGGGATGGGGCCTGCTTCCCATGGACGCCTATAGCTTGTGCAGCATCGCGGCGGACCTGCGCGTCACGCAGATGGTCGACGTCAACAAGGGCGTCCACGTGATGCTGCCCAAATCCGTATTGCCCGCCAGCCCGGCCGTTCCAGACTGACCCACAGGAGCACAGCATGAATCGTATCGATACCCACCTGGCGGCCAGCCTCGCCGTCCAGCCGATGTTCATCGACGGCCAATGGCGTCCCGGCGGGGATGCCGCGGCCGCCGACGATATCAATCCCGCCACGGGGCAGGCCTTCGCGCGGATCGCGCAGGCCAGTGCCCAGGATGTCGAGGACGCGCTTGCCAGCGCGCACCGCGCGCGCGTTGCCTGGGCGGCGATGCCCGCGCCCGAGCGCGAGGCGCTGCTGCTGCGCGCCGCGGAGATCATCGCGCAGCAGGCCGATGCCATCCGCGACCTGATCATCGAGGAAACCGGCTCGGTCATGCTGAAGGCGCCATGGGAAGTGGGGTATGCCATCGAATGCCTGCGCGTGGCCGCCGGCTGCGTGCGCCGCCCGCACGGCGATACCTTCCCGACCAGCCAGCCGGGCCAATTGTCCATGACCCTGCGCCAACCCCTGGGCGTGGTGGCCGGGATCGCGCCGTTCAACTCGCCCTTCCTGCTGGCCATGAAGAAGGTCGCCTTCGCGCTGGCGGCGGGCAACACCTTCGTCCTCAAGCCCTCGGAGCTGGCGCCGCTGTCCGGCCTGAAGATCGCCGAGGTGTTCGAGGCGGCGGGCCTGCCGCCGGGCGTGCTCAACGTCGTGCCGGGGTCCGCCGAGATCGTGGGCCAGAAGCTCGTCTCCGATCCCAGGGTGCGGCTCCTGACCTTCACCGGGTCGAGCCGGGTCGGGCGCCTGCTGGCCGCGGAGGCGGGCAGGCACATGAAGCGCGTCACGCTGGAAATGGGTGGCAAGAGCCCCCTGGTCGTGCTCAGGGATGCAGACCTGGATTACGCGGTGGACGCCGCCGCGTTCGGCATCTTCTATCACCAGGGGCAGGTCTGCATGGCCAGCTCGCGCCTCATCGTCGAGGCGCCCTTGTACGACGCCTTCTGCGAGAAATTCGTGCGCAAGGCGCAAGGGATCAAGGTGGGGGATCCGCGCGATCCCGCCACGATCGTAGGGCCGCTGATCCGCCCGTCGCAGTGCGACTTCATCGCCCGCCAGCTTGCCGAGTCGGTGGCGCAAGGCGCGCGCATCCTTTGCGGCGGCACGCACGACGGCCCGTACTTCCAGCCCACGGTGGTGGCGGGCGTGACCCCCGACATGCCGATCTACCAGGAAGAGTCGTTCGGTCCCGTCACGTCGATCCTGCGCGCCGAGGACTACGAGGAGGCCCTCGCCCTGGCGAACAACACCTCGGCGGGCCTGTCCTCGGCCATCGTGACCAACGACATGCAGAAGGCCATGGATTTCGCCCTGCGCGCCGAATCGGGCATGGTGCACATCAATGACGCGACGATCTCGGACGAACCGCACATCGCTTTCGGCGGCGTCAAGGAGAGCGGTTTCGGCCGCGAGGGCGGCATGGCCTCCATCGAGGAAATGACGGAGGTGAAGTGGGTGACCATCCAGATGGGAAAGCGGGCGTTCCCGTTCTGACGGCCTGACGGCCTGGCGGCCCGCGGGGCTACCGCCTGGGCCTGAGCCAGTCGAGCTCCTGCCGTATCACGTCGCGCGCCAGCTGGCTGAAGACGGTCACGAGCCGTGACCGCGTGTGGTACGGCGGGAACAGCAACGCAATGGACAGCGGAACCGAGGGCGCGAAGGGGCGGATCTCAAGGCCCGAGCCTTGGCTTTCCTCGCGTGCCGCCAGAGGGTTGATGAGGCTGACGCCCAGGCCCTGCGCCACCAGCGCGCAGATCGATGCGCCGAGGCTGGCCTCGGCGGCGGTCACGCCGCGCTCCACGCCGGCCGCCGCGAAGATCTGGTCCACGTGTTCGCGCATGGGGGCGCCCGGCGGAAACGAGATGAACGGCAAGCCCGCGAAGTCCGCGGGCTTCAGGCGCCGGTGGCGCGCCAGAGGATGGCCAGGCGGCAGCACCGCGACGCACTGCGTGGTGATCACCGGCTCGACCTGGATGTGGGGCGACTCGCCATAGAGCATCGCCAGGCCGGTGTCGCAGAAACCCGAGGCGATCCAGTGGTTGACGGCGGTGTCGGAGCCGGAATGGATCGACACCGTCACTTCGGGATATTGCGCCTTGAAGCGCGCCACGATGCGCGCCAGCAGCCCTCCCGCCAGCCGGGGCATGGCCGCCACGCTCAGGCGCCCCGCGCCGAAGGAGCGGATGCCCGCGGCAGCGGACTCCAGCCCCGCCAGGCCGATGAAGGTCTTCTCCACTTCCTCGAAGAAACGCAGGCCGTCGACGGTGGGCGACAGCTTGCTGCCTTTGCGGTCGAACAGCGCGAACTGGGTGATCGTTTCCAGCTGCGAGATGAGCCGGCTGACCTGCGGCTGCGAGGTGTGCAGCCGCCTGGCGGCCTCGGTCATGGAGCCGCCCAGCATCACCGCACGGAATGCCTCGATGTGGCGCAGCGCCAGGCGGGTCTTCTGCATATCAGAAATGTATGAATGGATACGTGATTGGTATTGGCGTCAACGATAGGCCATCCCCCATACTTTGGCCAGCAGCAGGCAGAAGCTGCAAGCGGACCGGCACCAGCCGGACGATATAGAACATGCCGCGACAGCGGCTACAAGGGAAAACGTCATGAAAGCCATAGCAGCGATCCTCACCGTCGCGTCGCTGGCCTGCGCGCCTGCGTGGGCCGACGGCGGCAGCCGTATCGACAAACTGCGCCAGACCGGCGTGATCACCCTGGGCCATCCGGAAACGTCGGTGCCGTTCGCCTATCTGGACGGCCAGCAGAAGCCCATCGGCTACAGCGTCGAGATCTGCGAGCAGGTGGCGAACGAACTCAAGCGCACCCTGAACCTGCCCGCCCTGACCGTGCGCTACAACCCCACGACGTCCGCCACGCGCCTGCCGCTGATCGGCAATGGCACGATCGACCTCGAGTGCGGCAACACCACCAACAAGACCGACCGCCACAAGTTCGTCTCGTTCGCGCCGACGACCTTCGTCGCGCAGGTGGTGCTGGTGGCGCGCAAGGATGGCGGGGTCGACGTCAATGACCTGAATTCCTTCCGTGGCAAGACCGTGACGGCCCAGGCCGGCGGCCAGACCTTCAAGCTGATTTCGCAATTGAACGCGGCGCACAAGTACGGCATCACCGTCCTGCCCGCCAAGGACACGGCCGAGGCCTTCCTGATGGTGGAAAGCGGCCGCGCCTCGGCATCCGTCAATGACGATGGCCTGGCGTATGGCGCGGTGGCATCGGCGCGCCGGCCGGATGATTTCGTGGTGGGCACCAAGGGCCTCGAAGTGGCGCCGTATGGGATCGTCCAACCCAAGGACGATCCCGCCTTCAAGAAGGCGGTGGATGACGCCGTGCGCGAGCTGATCCGCAATGGCACGGTGGCGCGCATCTACGACAAATACTTCACGTCGCCCATTCCGCCCAAGCAGATCAACCTGCGCTATCCGATGAGCGACGTGCTCAAGCGCGCGCTGGCCAATCCCTCCGACTCGGGCGAGCCGGCCGACTATCTCTGATCCCTGATCGGCCGGGGCGTGCTGGCATGGGCCGCGCGTCCCGGCGTGCGTGGCGCGCATCATGAACTACGACTGGAACTGGTCCGTCTTCCTGGACCTCTCGCCCAATGGCGTCCATGCCTATTGGCAGACCCTCCTCATCGGCACGGGTTGGACGCTGGCCCTGGCCAGCGGCGCGATCGTCTTCTCCCTGCTGCTTGGCGCCATGCTGGGCGTGATGCGCACGGTGCCATCGCGGCCGGCGAACTTGATCGGGGCCGCGTACGTCGAGCTGTTCCGAAACATCCCGCTGCTGGTGCAGATGTTCCTCTGGTACTTCGTCCTGCCCGAACTGCTGCCGCGTGCCTGGGGACTGGCCTTGAAGCAGATGCCGCAACCCTGGGGCCAGTTCCTGCCGGCGCTGCTGTGCCTGGGCTGCTACGGCTCGGCGCGGATCGCCGAGCAATTGCGCGCGGGCATACAGTCCCTGCCGCGCGGCCAGTTCCAGGCCGGCATCGCGCTGGGGCTGACACAGCGGCAGCTGTATCGGCACGTGATCCTGCCGGAAGCCTTCCGCATCGTGATCCCGCCGCTGACGTCCGAGTTCATGGGCACGATCAAGTATTCGTCGGTGGCGCTGACCATCGGCCTGCTGGAACTGACCGGACAGGCCCGCGCGATGCAGGAGTTCAGCTTCCACATCTTCGAGGCCTTCACCGCCGCCACGTTGATCTACCTGTTGCTCAATGGCCTGGTGGCGCGCGGCATGCGCGCGCTGGAGCGGCGTTGGGCGGTGCCGGGCCTGATTGGCGCGGACAAGAGCCGTTGAAGGACGCATGATGGGCAACCTCGATTTTTCCGTCATCCTGGATTCGGCTCCCTACCTGCTGGGCACCGGCCTGCAGTTCTCGATCATGCTGACGCTGGTGTCGGGCGCCTTCGGGCTGCTGTTCGGCGCGGTGCTGGCGGTCATGCGGCTGTCGCCGTTCGCCTGGCTGTCCGTTCCCGCCGGGGCCTACGTCAACACCATGCGCTCGATTCCGCTGCTGCTGGTGATCTTCTGGTTCTACTTCCTGGTGCCCTATATCGGCGCGTGGGTGCTCGGCGCGCCGCGGCCCGTCCAGGTGGGCGCGGTCAATTCGGCCATCATCACGTTCTCCCTGTTCGAGGCGGCGTACTTCTGCGAGATCCTGCGCGCCGGCATCCAGTCCATTCCGCGCGGCCAGTTGAGTGCGGGCATGGCGCTTGGCCTGGGGCCCTGGCAGAACCTGCGCTTCGTCGTGTTGCCGCAAGCCTTGCGCAACATGACGCCCGCCTTGCTCACGCGCATGATCATCCTGTTCCAGGACACCTCGCTGGTCTACGTGCTGTCCCTGACCGACTTCCTGGGGGCGGCCGCCAAGGTGGGGCAACGGGACGGCCGCCTGGCCGAGATGTACCTCTTCGTTGCCGCCGTCTACTTCGTCATCTGCTTCATTGCGTCGCGCCTGGTCAAGCACCTGGAGCGCCGCACCCGCATGGCGCGCTGACCCGCGCGCCGTAACAGGATTCCTCATGATAGAAATCGATCACGTCAGCAAGTGGTACGGCGAGTTTCAGGTGCTGGACGATTGCACGACCCGCGTCGCCAAGGGCGAGGTCGTCGTCGTGTGCGGGCCTTCTGGCTCGGGCAAGTCGACCCTGATCAAGACGGTCAATGCGCTGGAGCCCTTCCAGAAAGGCGAGATCCGGGTGAACGGGATCCCGGTGGGCGCGCCTGGCACCAACCTGCCCCGGCTGCGCGCCATTGCAGGCATGGTCTTCCAGCATTTCGAACTGTTCCCGCACCTGACCGTCATGGAGAACCTTTGCCTGGCCCAGGTGCAGGCCTTGCGCCGCAAACCCGAGGAGGCACGCACGCGCGGCCGAGCGCTGCTCGAGCGCGTGGGCCTGGCCGCCCACCAGGACAAGCATCCGGGCGCCTTGTCCGGCGGACAGCAGCAACGTGTCGCGATCGCACGCGCATTGGCCATGGATCCGGTGGTGATGCTGTTCGACGAGCCGACTTCCGCGCTGGATCCCGAGATGGTCAACGAGGTCCTGGACGTCATGACGGACCTGGCGCAGGAAGGCATGACGATGATGGTCGTGACCCATGAAATGGGCTTCGCACGACGGGTCGCTGACCGGGTGCTCTTCATGGATGGCGGGCGCATCGTGGAGGACTGTCTCAAGGAGTCCTTCTTCGGCGACCTGTCGGCGCGCACCGAACGTACCCGCCAGTTCCTTTCCAAGATTCTTCAGCACTGAGCCCGAATGATGGATATTCCTTCCGCCGACCACGCCAGCCGCCTCGCGGTGGATCTTCGCAGCGACACCGTGACGCGCCCCACGCCCGAGATGCTGGCGCGCATGCTTACCGCGGAGTTGGGCGACGACGGCCTGGAGGGCGACCCCACCGTGGGCGCCCTGGAGGCAGGCGCCGCGTCCATGCTGGGCAAGGAGGCGAGCCTGTTCGTCCCCAGTTGCACCATGGCCAATCTGCTGGCGGTGTTGGCGCAGGCGCCTCGTCATGAGCAACTGGTGCTTGAGTCGAGCGCGCACATGTATACGTCCGAGCGCGGCGCGGCCACGCTGACGGGTGTGTTCTATCTGGGCGTGCCGGGGCAGGGCGGCGCGATGGACACCGGCGTGCTGCAGGAGACCCTGGCCGGCGGCGGCCACAAGCTTCGCAGCGCCCTTGTTGCGATGGAAACCTCGCACAACAATGCGGGCGGGACGGTGCTGCCGCTCGATCACATGCGTAGCGTGTCCGATCTGGCCCGCCAGTACGGCGCGGCGGTCCACCTGGATGGCGCCCGGCTATGCAACGCAGCCGTGGCGCTCGACGTGCCTCCCTCCGAGATCGCGCGCCATGCCGATACGGTTTCGCTGTGCCTGTCCAAGGGACTGAGCGCGCCCGTGGGCGCGGTGCTTGCCGGCACGCACGCGCTCGTCGCGCGCGCGCGGGTACTGCGCCGCATGGTGGGCGGCACGCAGCGGCAGGCGGGCGTGGTGGCGGCCGCGGGTCTGGTGGCGATCGACGCCATGCGCGCGCGCCTGGCCGAGGACCATGCGCGCGCGCGCAACCTGAGCGCTGCATTGAATGCGCTGGGCGGCCCTTTGCTGGCCAGCGAACCCCAGACCAATATCGTTCAGGTGGATGTCCGGGCAACGGGGCGCGATAGCGCGTTCTGGGTGGCGGCGCTGGAGGGGGCCGGACTGCGCGTGCGGCCCTGGGGCGCACAGCGCCTGCGTTGCGTCACGCATCGCCATATCGATGACGCGTCGATCGACCAGGCGGTGGCTGCCTTTGACGCCGTGGCACGGAGCCTGTCCCGGGCGGCTGCCGGCCAGCCCTGAACCCAGGCGGCGTCCGCGCTCGTCCCTCTTTATTCAGGCAGCCAGCCATCCGCCACGCGCCGCAGCCGTGGCGAATCGAAGGCCGCCACCACGGGCAGCGGCTGGCCGGCGGGGTCCACCAGCACCTCGCGCCAGCGCGTGCCCTGGCGCATGGCCACCGCAATGCCGGCGACTTCGGCGCCGCAGCGCGCCAGCAGCGCCAGCGCCGCCTGCATCGTCTGGCCGGTGCTGACGGCGTCGTCGACCACCAGCACGCGGGCGCCCCGCAGGCTGCCGGCCAGGTTCGGGTCCACGTACAGCATCTTGCTCGCGCCCGGCGACGTCAGCGAACTGACCGGCACGGCCAGGTCGTCCCGGTACCAATACTTGCGTGAATACCCGAAAGGGACGTAGCGCGAGAAGCCCAGGGCGCGCGCCACCTGGGGGGCGAAGGCCAGCCCCAGCGTGGGCAGCCCCACCACGCGGTCCGCCGCCAGCGGCCGGGCCGCGTCGGCCATGAAGCCGCACAGGGCGTCGATGACGGAAAAAGAGGCATGGTTGGCGATCAGCGAGGCGACGCAACGGTCGGGATCCCGCGGCACGCCGCGCAGCGGCAGCACCAGGTAGCGGCCATCGGGCAGCCGGGCCGGGTAGCCGCGCTGATAGGGGCCGTCCAGCGGCATGTCCAGCGCATCGGCCGCAAGCAGCGCCTGCCAGTAGCCCTGGGTGCTGTCGAAGCCGTGGGAAGGCGGGGGTGGCATGTCGCGGTGTCAGGGCAGGCGGAAGGGCACGGTGCCGACATCGTTGTTGGCTTCCAACAAACGGATCAGCAGCAGCATCAACTGGTCACGGTCCTGCGGCGGCAGCGGCGCGATGGTCCGATCATGCGCCCGCTGCACGGCTTCGGCCATGCGTTCCACCATCTGCTGGCCCGAGCGCGCCAGCTTCACCAGCCGGACCCGGCCGTCCTTGGGGCTTTGCCGCCGGCGCACCAGGCCCCGGCCCTCCAGGCGTTGGATGACCTCGGCCACGGTGGTGCGTTCCAGGCCGACCTCCAGCGCGATGCTGATCTGGTCCATTTCGCCATGCTCGGCCAGCGCGGTCAGGACGCTGTACTGGACGGGCGTGATGCCGAATTCGGTGGTTTCCTCCAGGAAAAGGGCGCCGTGGATCTGGTGCAGGCGGCGTATCAGGAAGCCGGGGCGGCCCAGCAGCGCCGATTTCTGGACGGCGGCAGCCAGTTCGGCCGACGGGGCGGTCGCAGGGGGCAGGGCGGTCATGGAAGGCAGGGCGCAACAGGCCGCAGGCAGGCGAAAAAAGGGATTCTACGCCTGGGTAGGGGGTATGCCACGGGGTTTCTTCTCCTGGTTGTCGGATGGCGCCCTGGTTCATCCCCTGTTGTCCGCCCGGGCGGCAAGGCCATAAGCATATTGACCAGGCCCAAAAACGTCCGGTACACTGGCGAGCTTAGCGAAATTTTGCAAGGGGCCTGGGCGTGCCTTGCCGGAATTTCGCCAAGGGCATGGCTGGCACTGCAAGCGCAACGCTTTCGGATTCCAGCCTACGCCAAGCCATTTTGCAGGAACCGCTCTTTTCGGCAGACCTCCCGGTAGGCCGTTCCAAGCTGCGGTCTTGCGTGAGCCGCCCAGGAACGGAACTTTGTCACAAACACGTCGCGACGTAGACACATGCGCGACGTGGGCGTGTCGACAACAGGGATAAACAACAGGTCATGCCTACTATCAGCCAACTCGTGCGCAAGCCGCGCGAAGTCAGCCAGGCCAAGAGCAAGAGCCCCGCGCTCGAAAACTGCCCTCAGCGCCGTGGCGTGTGCACCCGCGTGTACACCACTACCCCCAAGAAGCCTAACTCCGCTCTGCGTAAGGTCGCCAAGGTGCGCCTGACCAACGGTTTCGAGGTCATCTCCTACATCGGCGGCGAAGGCCACAACCTGCAGGAGCACTCGGTCGTGCTCGTGCGCGGCGGCCGCGTGAAGGATCTTCCCGGTGTTCGCTACCACATCGTGCGTGGCTCGCTGGACCTGCAAGGCGTGAAAGACCGCAAGCAGGCGCGTTCCAAGTACGGCGCGAAGCGCCCGAAGAAGGCTTGAACCCAGGCCTGAGCCAGGTTTTCGAGCAGTCCAGATTTACCGCTGTGCCGGATGTCCGGTCAGCGTCGTGCAGCCAGTGAAGCATCTCCGGATTCCCCGCTGGCACTAAGTGGTCGCCTGATTAGGCGATCGTGGCCGTGCAACAGTGCACGGTTCAACTGAACAGACACTAGGAAGCAAACATGCCCCGTCGTCGCGAAGTTCCCAAACGCGAGATTCTGCCCGATCCCAAATTCGGTAGCGTCGAACTCGCCAAGTTCATGAACGTTGTCATGCTGTCCGGCAAGAAGGCAGTGGCCGAGCGTATTGTCTACGGTGCGCTCGACCAGATTCAGACCAAGACCGGCAAGGAGCCGATCGAGATCTTCAGCCTGGCCATCAACAACATCAAGCCGCTGGTCGAAGTGAAGAGCCGCCGTGTCGGTGGCGCGAACTACCAGGTGCCGGTCGAAGTGCGCCCCGTGCGCCGCCTGGCGCTGGCCATGCGCTGGCTGCGTGAAGCCGCCAAGAAGCGCGGCGAAAAATCCATGGATCTCCGTCTGGCCGGTGAAATCATCGACGCCTCGGAAAATCGTGGTGCTGCAATGAAGAAGCGTGAAGATACGCACAAGATGGCCGAGGCCAACAAGGCCTTCAGCCATTTCCGCTGGTAAGCAGGTAATTTAAGGACACCCAAATGGCCCGCAAAACCCCGATCGAGCGTTATCGCAACATCGGTATCTCTGCGCACATCGATGCAGGGAAGACCACCACGACCGAGCGCATCCTGTTCTACACGGGCGTCAATCACAAGATTGGCGAAGTGCATGATGGCGCAGCCACCATGGACTGGATGGAGCAGGAGCAGGAGCGTGGGATCACCATCACGTCGGCCGCCACCACGGCGTTCTGGCGCGGCATGGGTGGTAACTATCCTGAGCACCGCATCAACATCATCGACACCCCGGGCCACGTGGACTTCACCATCGAGGTGGAGCGTTCCATGCGCGTGCTGGACGGTGCCTGCATGGTCTACTGCGCGGTGGGTGGCGTTCAGCCCCAGTCGGAAACGGTGTGGCGCCAAGCCAACAAGTACGGCGTGCCCCGTCTGGCCTTCGTGAACAAGATGGACCGTACCGGCGCCAACTTCTTCAAGGTCTACGACCAGCTGCGCCTGCGCCTGAAGGCCAACCCCGTCCCGGTGGTGATCCCCATCGGCGCCGAGGACAACTTCAAGGGCGTGATCGACCTGGTCAAGATGAAGGCCATCATCTGGGACGAGGCCAGCCAGGGCACCAAGTTCGACTACGCCGACATCCCGGCCGAACTGAAGGACCAGGCTGACGAATGGCGCGAAAAGCTGGTGGAAGCCGCTGCCGAGTCGTCCGAAGAGTTGATGAACAAGTACCTGGAAGGCAACTCGCTGACCGAGGAAGAGATCAACGTCGCGCTGCGCACCCGCACCATCGCTGGCGAAATCCAGCCGATGCTGTGCGGCACCGCGTTCAAGAACAAGGGCGTGCAGCGCATGCTCGACGCCGTGATCGACTACCTGCCCTCGCCCGTGGACATTCCCCCGGTCGACGGCGAGACCGACGAAGGCGAAGCCATCACCCGCAAGGCTGACGACAACGAGAAGTTCTCGGCGCTGGCCTTCAAGCTGATGACCGACCCGTTCGTGGGCCAGCTGACCTTCGTGCGTGTGTACTCGGGCGTCCTGAAGTCGGGCGATACGGTCTACAACCCCATCAAGGGCAAGAAGGAACGTATCGGCCGCATCCTGCAGATGCACGCGAACAACCGCGAGGAAATCAAGGAAGTTCTGGCTGGCGACATCGCCGCCGTCGTGGGCCTGAAGGATGTGACCACCGGCGAAACGCTGTGCGACGTCGACAACCACATTATGCTCGAGCGCATGGTGTTCCCCGAGCCCGTGATTTCGCAGGCTGTCGAGCCCAAGACCAAGGCCGACCAGGAAAAGATGGGCCTGGCCCTGTCGCGCCTGGCCGCTGAAGATCCCTCGTTCCGCGTGCGGACCGACGAGGAATCGGGTCAGACCATCATTTCGGGCATGGGCGAGCTGCACCTGGAAATCATCGTCGATCGCATGAAGCGTGAATTCAACGTGGAAGCGAACGTCGGCAAGCCCCAGGTGGCCTACCGCGAAACCATCCGCAAGGTCTGCGAAGAAGTCGAAGGCAAGTTCGTCAAGCAGTCGGGCGGTCGCGGCCAGTACGGCCACGTGGTCCTGAAGGTCGAACCGTCGGAACCCGGCAAGGGCTACGAGTTCGTGGACGCCATCAAGGGCGGCGTGGTGCCGCGCGAGTTCATCCCCGCGGTGGACAAGGGCATCCAGGAAACCCTGCCGGCCGGCGTGCTGGCGGGTTACCCCATCGTCGACGTCAAGGTCACGCTGTTCTTCGGTTCGTACCACGATGTGGACTCGAACGAAAACGCGTTCAAGATGGCCGGCTCGATGGGCTTCAAGGAAGGTCTGCGTCGTGCCAGCCCGGTTCTGCTCGAGCCGATGATGGCCGTCGAAGTGGAAACGCCGGAAGACTACGCTGGTACCGTGATGGGCGATCTGTCCTCGCGTCGCGGCATGGTCCAGGGCATGGACGACATGGTTGGCGGCGGCAAGGTCATCAAGGCCGAAGTCCCGCTGGCCGAGATGTTCGGTTACGCCACGAACCTGCGTTCGCTGACGCAAGGCCGTGCGACCTACACCATGGAGTTCAAGCACTACGCCGAAGCTCCGAAGAACGTCGCTGACGAAATCATCAGCGCCCGTTCCAAGTAAGAAATCCGGGCCGGCGGCCCAAGGCTGCCGGCTCGACCTTGTGAAAACAGTTAAACAATTTCCTTGCTAGAGATAGGGATAGATCATGGCAAAAGGCAAGTTTGAACGTACCAAGCCGCACGTGAACGTGGGTACGATTGGTCACGTTGACCACGGCAAAACGACGTTGACGGCTGCGATCACGACGGTTCTGTCGACGAAGTTCGGTGGCGAAGCCCGAGGCTACGACCAGATCGACGCGGCGCCGGAAGAGAAGGCCCGTGGTATCACGATCAACACGGCGCACGTCGAGTACGAAACGGAAACGCGTCACTACGCGCACGTTGACTGCCCGGGCCACGCTGACTATGTGAAGAACATGATCACGGGTGCGGCGCAGATGGACGGCGCGATCCTGGTGGTGTCGGCCGCGGACGGCCCCATGCCGCAGACGCGCGAGCACATCCTGCTGTCGCGCCAGGTTGGCGTGCCGTACATCATCGTCTTCCTGAACAAGGCGGACATGGTCGACGACGCCGAGCTGCTCGAGCTGGTGGAAATGGAAGTCCGCGAACTTCTGTCGAAGTACGACTTCCCGGGTGACGACACCCCGATCGTGAAGGGTTCGGCCAAGCTGGCGCTGGAAGGCGACAAGGGCGAACTGGGCGAGCAAGCCATCCTGAAGCTGGCCGAAGCGCTGGACACGTACATCCCGACGCCCGAGCGCGCGATCGACGGTACGTTCCTGATGCCGGTGGAAGACGTGTTCTCGATCTCGGGTCGTGGCACGGTGGTGACGGGCCGTATCGAACGCGGCGTGGTGAAGGTCGGTGAAGAAATCGAAATCGTGGGCATCAAGCCGACGGTCAAGACGACCTGCACGGGCGTGGAAATGTTCCGCAAGCTGCTGGACCAAGGTCAGGCGGGCGACAACGTGGGCATTCTGCTGCGCGGCACCAAGCGTGAAGACGTCGAGCGTGGCCAGGTGCTGTCCAAGCCGGGCTCGATCAACCCGCACACGGACTTCACCGCCGAGGTGTACATCCTGTCGAAGGAAGAAGGCGGCCGCCATACGCCGTTCTTCAACGGCTATCGTCCCCAGTTCTACTTCCGCACGACGGACGTGACGGGCACGATCGAGCTGCCGGCCGACAAGGAAATGGTCCTGCCGGGCGACAACGTCTCGATGGTCGTCAAGCTCCTGGCCCCCATCGCCATGGAAGAAGGCCTGCGCTTCGCCATCCGTGAAGGCGGTCGTACCGTCGGCGCCGGCGTCGTCGCCAAGATCCTCAAGTAATACCCCTCGCGGCGGATGCCTGGGCCCCGGCCCGGCATTCCGCCTGCGGACCGGAATGTCTCCGGCCCGCCTCGCAGCTTCGTTCTTTAGGAATACGTCATGAAAAACCAGAAGATCCGCATTCGCCTGAAGGCTTTCGACTACAAGCTGATCGATCAATCGGCAGCCGAAATCGTCGAAACCGCCAAGCGTACCGGCGCTGTCGTCCGCGGTCCCGTTCCCCTGCCCACGCGCATCCGTCGCTACGACGTGCTGCGTTCGCCGCACGTGAACAAGACCTCGCGCGACCAGTTCGAAATCCGTACGCACCAGCGTCTGATGGACATCGTTGATCCCACCGACAAGACCGTCGACGCCCTGATGCGTCTGGACCTGCCGGCTGGCGTGGACGTCGAAATCGCGCTGCAGTAATACGGCATGACCATGGTGGATGCTTCGGCGTCCGCCATGACAGAAAGGCCACGTTCCCTCGGGAGCGTGGCCTTTCTGCTTTCAAGCCAGTTGGCGTTGCGCAGCGACGGCCGTCGATCCGGCCGGCCCTGCGCCCTTGCGGCATTACCAGCGATAGCGCGCGGTGGCCATCACTGTGCGCTCGGCGCCCCAGTAGCAGGCCACGGGACCCAAGCAGGTCGTCACGTATCTCTTGTCGAACACGTTGTTGACGTTCAGCGCCAGATCGGCGCCTCGCCAAGTCGGGTTGAGTCGTGCCAGGTCGAGTCGCAAGGCCGCGTCAGCCAGCGTCACCGCGGGAATGGCATAGCGGTTCGCGTTGTCGCCATAGGTGCTGCCGCGATAGCTGAGGCCGAAGCCGGCGCCGAGACCGGCCAACGGCCCTTCCTGCAAGGTCTTGTCCAGCCACAGGCTTGCCTGATGGCGGGGGACGAACGCCAGCGCGTTGCCGGCCTGCCCGTTCGTATTGCCCGCGTTGGTGCGCTGGATTTCGCTCTGGGTATAGGCGTAACCCGCCGTCACCGCCCAGCCTGCGTCGAAATTGGCCTTGGCTTCCAGCTCCACGCCTCGAATCCGCACCTTGCCAGTCTGGACGCTGAAACTGGTATTCAACGGATCGGGCGCACTGACGTTCTTCTGGTCCAACTGGAATGCCGCGGCAGTCGCGACCAGGCGGTGGTCGGGCGAGACGTACTTCACGCCCAGCTCCAACTGTTTGCCGGTGGTAGGCGAGAACGTGCCGCCATTGCGGTCCGTGCCCATCACAGGTTGGAAGGAGGTGGCATAGCTGGCGTATGGTGTGATGCCGCTGTCGAATTGATAAGCCAGTCCGACACGGCCAGTCAGGCGGCCAGGGTCGGTGTCGACCCTGCTCCAGGTGCTGCTGGCCGCCCGCCAGGTGCGGGTCGTCGCGTCGGTACGGTCGTAGCGGCCCGCCAGCGTCAATTGCCAGCGTTCGTAGGACATCAGGTTCTGAGCGTAGACACCCAACTGGCCCCGCCGCTGCCGGATTTTCATGGCGGCGGCCGGCGATGCGATGGGGCCGATGTCATAGCGCGGGTCCTGCAGGTCGAACAGAGGATAGCTGGGTGGCATGAATAGCGTCAGCGCCGACTCTTCGAAGCGAGAGTCTTCCTGGAGGTAATCCAGGCCAAGCAGCAAGGCGTGCGACACGGGGCCGGTGCGCAGGCGCAGATCCAACTGATTGTCGATCTGCAAGACACGCGAGCGCTCAGGGAAACGCCAGGCATAGCGCACCGCATCCTTTTCCGTTGCCATGAGGCCGATCTGGACGCGCTGTGTGTGTGTGTCCACCTCGCTGTAGCGCGCGGTCTGCCGGAAGCTGGCGCGGTCGTTGATGCGGTGGTCCAGTGTGTAGCCCAGCAGCAGCTGTTCGTTGTGGAAGCGGTCGAAATCCGGATCGCCGACATATCGCTCGCGCGGGATGTCGCCTGCGGGCGATCGCCACAGCACGCCGTTCACTGGCAAGGCCGGTGCGCCGCCACCGCCGCGGGAACGGGTTTCCTGGAACTGGGCTGAAAGATTCAGGCTGGTATCGGCCGAGAACCGCCACGTCAGGCTGGGCGCGAAGAATCGCTTGTCGTCGGTGAGCGTATCGAAGGAGGAATTGCTTTCCTGGATCAAACCAGTCAGACGATAGAGCAGGTGGCCTTCGGCATCAGCCGGACCACCCAGGTCGAAGCTGCCGCGATAGCGATCAAAGCTGCCTCCCTGTACCACGATTTCCCGCAAAGGCTCGGCAGTGGGGCGCTTGCTGGTCATGGCGACCGTGCCGCCGGGCGAGGTTTGTCCGTACAGGCCGGAGGAGGGGCCCTTCAGGACCTCGATGCGCTCGAGCGCATAGGTATCGAGCCGAGGCTGGGAGTAGCCGCGCGCACCGAAGGGCAGCAGCAGCCCGTCCAGGTAGCGGCCGGGCGTGAAGCCACGCACCGTCAGCCAATCATGGCGTGCGTCGGTATCGCCGTACTGCGCGGTCACGCCGGGCGTATAGCGTAACGCCTGCGCCACGGACGTCGAGCCCTGCCGTTCCATTTCCGTGCGTGTCACCACGTTCACGGCTTGCGTCGTGGAGCTCAGCGCGGTATCGGTCTTGCTGGCGCTGCGCGATCGCGTGGCGGCATAGGGGTCCCCCAGTTCGGGCGATTGGTCGATGCCGCCTCGTACCAGCACTGGCGCCAATTGCGCGGGGGTCTGGGATTGCGCGAATGCGGAAGAGGCTGCCAGCACGCCCAGGCAGGCAGCCAAAGGGGCAAAGCGACGGGAGGGTCGTAGGCAACGACGATTCATGTCGAAGGGCTCCAGGATAAAATAACGAGAATGATTTGCATTGGCGGGTATCATTCCAGAACGTCTGCTTGCCGTCTGGCGGTTTTTCCTCACTCTTGCGCGATTTCTCCGCAGTCTCGTCGCCCATGTCGCACGCCTCCCTCTTGCCGCGTCGTTACGATGCCCCCCGTCAGGCGCACGAGTGGTGGCGAGCGACCCTCCCGACAGTGCCGTCCACCGTCCATTGGGAGGCGGTACTGGTCGGGGTGGAGCGCGTCGCCCCGGATGTCAGCCTGGTCCGGATCGACGGCACGCCGGCACAGGATCTCTACATTCCCTCTCCCGGCACGGCACTCCTGGGACTGCAGATTTGCCTGCAGGGCGCCTTCGAGGTGCGGCTGGGCGCCTTGCCACCCCGTCGGGTGCACGCGGGGCAAGCCTATCTCTTCCAGTACTTCGAGCCTGCGGATGGGTTGTGGTGCTTGCCTGCCGGCAGCCCGCTGCGGATGGTGGACATCCGCCTTGCGCCGGACGCGCTGACGCGCTGGGGAAGGAGCGACCTCGCTCACAAGCTGCACACTGTGTTTGGGCAGGGGGAAAGGACAGAGGCGGCGGCAGCCTGCCTGCCGGCAGGACCATCGCTGCGCGAGGTTTCGCAGGCGCTGTCGCGAAGCGACGTTTTGCGGGATCCCGAGCTGCGCCAGGCCTGGCAGGCGACACGAATCCAGGAAGCCTTGGTGCTGTGCCTGGATGTGCTCGGCGCGCACCCGCCTGCCTGCCCGAGGGATGCCGCAGTGCAGGCAGGCGTGGCCGAGGCGGTGGCGAAGATCGCCGAGGCGTGCGCGCTGCCATGGACCGCCGAGGCGCTCGCCCGGGCCGTGGGTGTCTCCGAACGCGCACTCCAGCGCGGGTTTCAGGCGCGCTTCGGGCTCTCGGTGCACGGCCACTTGCACAGTGTACGGCTGGCCTATGCCGCGGCCAGGCTGGACGGCGGCGCATCGGTGACGCGAGCCGCCAGTGATGCGGGGTTTTCCAGCCAAAGTCATTTCGCCAAGGCGTTTCGCCAGCAGTATGGCTTTGCGCCGCGGTCGTGGCGTCAGCGGGCTTATTCGAACGGCTGAGTCTCGGTCGTTGCGTTTACGCTGCTACCCGATGCCTTCAGTTGCTCAATTTGAGAGCAGCGTGGTATATTGGAAAACTTGCCATTTTTGGCGAGTACCTTATTTGTTGTCGTCTGGTGGTCCGGCGCGTTTTTGCCTTCGATTTGAAGGCGGCACGGCGCGGCGGGCCGGAATCCAGGACTCGGGAAACCGGGGCAGGGATTCAAGCCAGGCGCCAATCACGATGCCCGGCCATGTGCCGGGCCTTTTAGCCCCGACCAATCGCAGTCGGGAATGGAGAAAACGATGTCGAATCCGACACCCACGCCTGCCGCATTCCGGCTCGGGCTGGTGGGCCGCAAGGTCGGCATGACCCGCATTTTCACGGAAGATGGTGAATCCATCCCCGTGACCGTGCTGGACGTGTCCAACAACCGCGTCGCCCAAGTCAAGTCTCTCGAGACCGACGGCTATGCCGCCGTCCAGCTGGCTTACGGTACCCGCCGCGCTTCGCGCGTCGCCAAGCCGCAAACCGGTCACTACGCCAAGGCTGGCGTTGAAGCCGGCAGCATCCTCAAGGAATTCCGCCTCGATCCCACCCGCGCCGCCGAGTTCACGCCCGGTGCCGTGGTTGCCGTGGAAAGCGTGTTCGAAGCCGGCCAACAGGTCGACGTGACGGGCACCACCATCGGTAAGGGCTTCGCTGGCACCATCAAGCGTCACCACTTCGGTTCGCAGCGCGCGTCGCACGGTAACTCCCGTTCGCACCGCGTGCCCGGCTCGATCGGTCAGGCGCAAGATCCCGGCCGCATCTTCCCCGGCAAGCGCATGGCGGGTCACCTCGGTGACGTCACGCGTACCGTGCAGAACCTGGACGTCGTCCGCGTGGACGTCGAACGCGGCCTGCTGCTGGTCAAGGGCGCCGTCCCCGGCCATGCTGGCTCCGACATCATCGTGCGCCCCGCCATCAAGGCGCCGGCCAAGAAGGGAGCGTAAGCACATGGATCTCAAGCTCCTGAACGACCAAGGTCAGTCCGACGCGACTTTCAGCGCGCCCGACACCGTGTTCGGCCGTGACTTCAACGAAGCCCTGGTTCACCAGATCGTGGTGGCTTATCAAGCCAACGCCCGCAGCGGCAACCGCGCTCAGAAGGACCGTGCCGAAGTCAAGCACTCCACCAAGAAGCCCTGGCGCCAGAAGGGTACCGGCCGCGCTCGCGCCGGTATGACCTCGTCGCCGCTGTGGCGTGGGGGTGGTCGCACGTTCCCGAACTCGCCTGAAGAGAACTTCAGCCAGAAGGTCAACAAGAAGATGTACCGCGCAGGCCTGCGTTCGATCCTGTCGCAGCTGGCCCGCGAAGGCCGCATCTCGGTCGTTGATTCGTTCTCGCTGGAATCGCCCAAGACCAAGGTTGCCGCTGAAAAGCTGAAGACGCTGGGTCTGGATTCGGTGCTGATCATTACCGATGCCGTGGACGAAAACGTCTACCTGGCCACCCGCAACCTGGCGCACGTCGCCGTGGTTGAACCGCGTTACGCCGATCCGCTGTCGCTGATCCACTACAAGAAGGTGCTGATCACCAAGCCGGCTATCGCCCAATTCGAGGAGATGCTGGGATGAGCGCTGATCGTCTGCTCCAAGTCATTCTGGCTCCGATCGTGACCGAAAAGGCCACCTTCGTCGCCGACAAGCACCAGCAGATTGCCTTCCGTGTCGTGGCCGATGCCACCAAGCCGGAAATCAAGGCTGCTGTCGAATTGCTCTTCAAGGTGCAAGTCGAGTCCGTCCAGGTCCTGAACCGCAAGGGCAAGGCCAAGCGCTTCGGCCGTTTCACCGGTCGTCGCCGCAACGAGCGCAAGGCATACGTCTCGCTCGTCGAAGGCCAGGAAATCGACTTCGCGGAGGTGAAGTAAATGGCACTGGTCAAAGTCAAGCCCACCTCGGCCGGCCGTCGTGGCATGGTCAAGGTCGTTGCGCCCAATCTGCACAAGGGTGCACCTCACGCCGCGCTGCTCGAAAAGAAGACGCGTGGTTCGGGCCGTAACAACAACGGTCACATCACTGTTCGCCATCGTGGCGGCGGTCACAAGCAGCACTACCGTGTCGTCGACTTCCGTCGCGACAAGGACGGCATCCCGGCCAAGGTCGAACGTCTGGAATACGACCCCAACCGCACCGCCCACATCGCGCTGCTGTGCTACGCCGACGGCGAGCGCCGCTACATCATCGCTCCCCGTGGCCTCGAAGTCGGCGCCACGCTGATGTCGGGTATCGAAGCGCCGATCCGCTCGGGTAACACCCTGCCGATCCGCAACATCCCGGTCGGTAGCACCATCCACTGCATCGAGATGATCCCCGGCAAGGGTGCTCAGATGGCCCGTTCGGCCGGCGCTTCCGCCGTCCTGCTGGCTCGCGAAGGCATCTACGCTCAGGTCCGTCTGCGCTCGGGTGAAGTGCGCCGCGTGCACATCGAGTGCCGCGCCACCATCGGTGAAGTCGGCAATGAAGAACACAGCCTGCGCCAGATCGGCAAGGCCGGTGCAATGCGTTGGCGCGGTGTGCGTCCGACGGTTCGTGGCGTGGCCATGAACCCGGTGGATCACCCGCACGGTGGTGGTGAAGGCCGCACCGGTGAAGCTCGCGAGCCGGTCAGCCCATGGGGTACTCCGTCGAAGGGTTACAAGACCCGTCGCAACAAGCGGACGAACAATATGATCGTCCAACGGCGCAAGCGCAAGTAAGGGGCGAACATCATGTCACGTTCGATCAAGAAGGGACCCTTCGTCGACGCTCACCTGATCAACAAGGTGGACAAGGCGGTAGCGGTCAAAGACAAGAAGCCGATCAAGACCTGGTCGCGTCGTTCCACGATCCTGCCGGAATTCATCGGCCTGACGATCGCGGTTCACAACGGCCGTCAACACGTTCCCGTTTACATCAACGAGAACATGGTCGGTCACAAGCTCGGCGAGTTCGCGCTGACCCGTACGTTCAAGGGTCACGCCGCGGACAAAAAGGCGAAGAGGTAAGCGATGGAAACCACTGCCAAGATCCGTGGAGTGCACATCTCCGCGCAGAAGACCCGTCTGGTCGCGGACCTGATCCGCGGCAAGTCGGTCGCGCAGGCGCTGAACATCCTTACGTTCTCGCCCAAGAAGGCTGCCGTCATCCTGAAGAAGGCTGTCGAGTCCGCCATCGCCAACGCAGAGCACAACGACGGCGCCGATATCGACGAGCTGAAGGTCACGACCATCTACGTGGACAAGGCCGAGTCGCTCAAGCGTTTTTCCGCGCGCGCCAAGGGCCGCGGCAACCGTATCGAGAAGCAGACTTGCCACATCGTGGTCAAAGTCGGCGTCTAAGGAGTCACGATGGGTCAGAAAATTCACCCGATTGGGTTCCGTCTCGCGGTTTCCCGTAACTGGGGTTCGCGCTGGTACGCCGACGACAAGGCCTTCGGCGGCATGCTCGCCCAGGACATCCGCGTCCGCGAATACCTGAAGAAGAAGCTGAAGAGCGCTTCGGTTGGTCGCGTCATCATCGAGCGTCCCGCCAAGAACGCCCGCATCACCATTTACTCGGCACGTCCGGGCGTGGTGATCGGCAAGCGCGGCGAGGACATCGAAAGCCTCAAGAGCGACCTGCAGCGTCTGATGGGCGTGCCCGTGCACGTCAACATCGAGGAAGTCCGCAAGCCGGAAACCGACGCTCAGCTGATCGCCGATTCGATTTCGCAGCAGCTCGAAAAGCGCATCATGTTCCGCCGCGCCATGAAGCGCGCCATGCAGAACGCGATGCGTCTGGGTGCCCAAGGCATCAAGATCATGAGCTCGGGCCGTCTGAACGGCATCGAAATCGCCCGTACCGAGTGGTATCGCGAAGGCCGTGTGCCGCTGCACACCCTGCGCGCCAACATCGATTACGGCACGTCGGAAGCGCACACCACCTACGGCGTGATCGGTATCAAGGTCTGGGTTTACAAGGGCGACATGCTGGCCAATGGCGAGCTGCCCCCGGAAACCGCTGCTCCCCGCGAAGAAGAGCGTCGTCCGCGTCGCGCGCCTCGCGGTGACCGCCCGGATGGCGCCCGTCGCGGCCCCGGTGGTCCCGGTGCAGGTCGCGGCCGTGGTCCGCGCAAGGCTGACGCCGCCCCGGCGGCCGAAGGAGAATAAGCATGCTGCAACCAGCACGCAGGAAATATCGTAAAGAGCAGAAAGGCCGCAACACCGGCCTGGCCACGCGCGGTACCAACGTGTCGTTCGGTGAGTTCGGTCTGAAGGCCACCGGCCGTGGCCGCCTGACCGCTCGCCAGATCGAGTCGGCGCGTCGTGCCATCAACCGTCACATCAAGCGTGGCGGCCGCATCTGGATCCGCATCTTCCCGGACAAGCCCATTTCGCAGAAGCCTGCTGAAGTGCGGATGGGTAACGGTAAGGGCAATCCGGAGTACTGGGTCGCTGAAATCCAGCCCGGCAAGGTGCTGTACGAAATGGAAGGCGTCAGTGAAGAGCTGGCACGCGAGGCGTTCCGCCTGGCTGCCGCCAAGCTGCCGATCTCGACCACGTTCGTGTCGCGTCATATCGGTGCTTGAGGAGAAACGATATGAAAGCTAGCGAACTGCGCACCAAGAGTGCCGAAGAGCTCGGTAAAGAACTGGAAAGCCTGCTGCGGGCCCAATTCGGTCTGCGCATGCAGAAAGCCACCCAGCAGCTTGCCAACAACAGCCAGCTCGGCAAGGTCCGCCGCGACATCGCGCGCGTCCGCACCCTGCTGACTGAAAAGTCGGGAAACTGATATGAGCGAAACCCAAACCACCCCCGTCGCCAAGCGTCAACGTACGCTGGTCGGCAAGGTCGTCAGCAACAAGATGGACAAGACCGTCGTCGTTCTCGTCGAACGCCGCACGAAGCACCCCATCTACGGCAAGATCATCATGCGCTCGAGCAAGTACAAGGCGCACGACGAATCGAACCAGTACAACGAAGGCGACACCGTCGAAATCGCTGAAGGCCGTCCCATCTCCCGCTCGAAGGCGTGGAGCGTGGTGCGTCTGCTGGAAGCCGCTCGCATCATCTAAGACGCGAGACGACAGGCAGTAAAAAAGAACGGCAGGGGAAACCCTGCCGTTTTTTTTTTAATTCTCCGGCCTGACGTTCAGAATTTGTACGTCAGGGTCGCCCGATAGCTGCGGGGGGTGCCCCACGCGATCTGTTCGTTGAAGTTGACGGCCGAGTAGTACCACTTGTCGAAGAGGTTATCGACGTTCACCTGCAGGGACAGCCGGGGGTCGAACTGGTATCGGGCCATCAGGTTGGCCAGGACGTAAGCACCCTGCCGGTATTCGCCCGGCCCGTTCGGGTTGTCGGCGTGGTAGACGCCCGTGACGTTGGTGACCTTGCTCTGCCAGGCCAGGCCGCCGCCGATCGTCAGGCGATGCCAGTCGCCCGGCAGGCGATAGGTCGTGAAGACGCGTGCCGAGGTGCGCGGCGACGCCGTGCTGGCCCGCGCTCCGGCCGCGTTCGTGGCCTTGAAATGCGTGGCGTTGAAGGATACGTTCCAGCCTTCGGCGGGCTCGCCGTTCAGCTCGACCTCGATGCCCTTGCTGGTGACGCCCGGATCGCCGACATAGGCCTGATTCGCCGTGCCGGGGACGAACTGCCCAGGGTCGACCGTGGCGACGTTGTCCTGGCGGATGCGGAATACGGCGAGGGAGCCTTGCAGGCGGCCGTCCAGCCAATCACGCTTCACGCCCGCCTCCCAGTTCTCGCCGCTCAGCGGGTCCAGGAAGTCGCCGTTGCGGTCGCGGAAGTTCTGCGGGTTGTAGATGCGCGTGTAGCTGGCGTAGAGCGACGTGGCAGGGGTCACGTCGAAGACCAGCCCCGCATAGGGCGTGAACTTGTCCTGTTGATAGTCGTAGGGATTGCGGCCCATGTAGGCGGCGCCGCTGCGATCCCAGCGGTTGTAGCGCCCGCCGATGATGAGCGTCAGCGGATCGCTCAGCGACAGGCGTGCCGCGCCGTACACGCCATGCTGGCGCCGCGCGTAGGTTTCCGACTTCACGCGCGCGCCCCAGGCGGCAGGCGCCGGATACGCGGCCCAGTCGAAGAGGCCGATGGAGGGCGCGGTGTCGGCGGCGCCAGTGCGGTCGAAATCCGATTCCTGGCGCGAGGTGCTCAGGCCGACGATGAGTTCGTGCTCGCGGCCCAGCGCCTGGAACGGGCCGCTGCTCTTGATGTCCACGCTGCGCTGGGTGCGCGCGCCGGGGAAACGCACGCGTGAAGGATTGCTGCTCATGATGCCGGTGGCGGGGTCGGGGAAGCCCCAGCTGAAGAGACGCGCATTGTCGACCTCCTGGCGGCTGTACATGGCGAGCGCGGTGGTGGTCCAGCCGTTGGCCCAACGGTGGTCGAGCTGGGCGAAGACGTTGTCGCTGTCGGTGTCTTCGCTGGACCAGTCCGGCCAGATCGAGAATGAGCGGCCCCGGCTGCGCCAGTCGATGGGGCTGCCGTCGCTATACACCAACGGGAAACCGCCATAGGTCACGCCCCGGGCCCGGGACTGCTGATGGCTGGCGCCGAGACTGACGGTGGTGGCCTCGGTCAGGTCGGCGTCGATGACGCCATAGACAGACTGGCGGCGTCGTTCATAGCCATCGACGAAGCCATGCTTGTCCTCGTGCGCCGCAACCAGTCTGCCCCGCAAGCGCCCGTTCTCGGACAGGGGCGTGGAAAGGTCGGCCGACACCCGGTAGTTGTCCCATGAGGCGGCCCCGGCGGTCAGCGTACCGGTGAAGGTCTTCGCATGCGCGCGTTTGCGCACCAGGTTGATGGCGGCGGAGGGTTCGCCGGCGCCGGTCAGCAGCCCCGTCGCGCCGCGCAAGATTTCCACGCGGTCGTACAACACCGAGTCCACCTCGGTTTCACCCGCGGCATAGGCGGAGTTGAACTGCGTCGGGACGCCGTCGTGCTGGAAGTTGTCGATGGAGAAACCGCGCGAATAAAAGGAATAGCGTTCGCTGTCGAGCTGCGTGGTCGTGATGCCCGGGGCGTGGCGCAACACCTCCTGCACGGACTGCACGCCCAGGTCGTCCAGGCGCTGGCGCGTCATGACGCTGATCGACTGGGGGGTCTGCCTCAGTGTCAGCCCCAGCCCGGTGGCGCCCCGGCTGATGCCGGTGGTATAGGCGCCGGTGTCTTCCGTGATCTCCGCGGGCGCCGAGCCCGTCACGGTCACGGGGGCCAGCGCGGCGACACCGGCGCCAGCCGCGGGATCTGCCTGGATCGTATAGCTGCCGTTGGCCTGGCGCGCCGCGCGCAGCCCGTGGCCGCGCAAGAGGGCGGCGAAACCCTCCTCGATGGTGTGGCGGCCGGCAAGGCCCGCGCTTTGGCGGCCTTGCAGCAGGGAGGCGTCCACGGCCAGCTCCACGCCAGCCGTCGCCGCATAGCTGCCCAGCACGGTGCTCAATGCGCCCGGTGCAATGGCATATTGCCGGGTGGCTTGCTCGGCGCTGACGCCGGCGGCTGGCTGTGCCGCCGTGGTGGCGGGAACGAGTCCCGCCAGCGACAGCGCCGCGGCCAGCAAGGTCAGAGGCGTGCGATGGGCGCGTGGCGCGCGGGCGCAGCGAGGGGGGAGGGGCCGCAGTGGCTGGCGCTTGGCCATGGGAAAGTCCTTTCGTGTCGGTAAATGGGGAGGTCCATGGCATTTACCGAACGAGACTGGCAAACCCTCAATCCAGGCAGGAAAAAATTCGCGCGGGCAGGCGCTCAGCGCGGTTCCACCGACACCCAATAGCGCGTGCGATAGACGACCCGTACCGGTACGGCGGCGGCCAGGTTCTCCAGCGCCCTGTCTGTGTCGGACAGGGAAAAGACGCCGGTGACCTTCAGGTGCGCGATGGCGGGGTCGCTCCGCAGCCAGCCGGGACGGTGGCGCCCGAGTTCGGCAAGCAGTTCGCCGACAGGCATGTCGTCGGCGACCAGCAGGCCGCGGGTCCAGGCGGCGAGGCTTTCCGGGGCGGATTCCGGTTGGCCGGCGCGTGCCTGCGTGAACCGGGCAGCCTGGCCGGCATGGAGGACGAGGCTGTGCGCGGGCGCATCCGCCGGATCGATGCGCACAGCGCCCTCGAAGACCGCGACGTGTGTCGCGATATCGTGCTGCGTGACCATGAAACGCGTGCCCAGCGCCTGCACGGTGCCGTGTTGGCTGCGCACGCGCAGGGGCCGCCGCGCGGGGGCCGGGTCTGGCGCGCTCTCCACCCAGATCCGGCCGGTCCTCAGGACGAGCAGCCGCTCGTGGGCGCCAAAGCGCACGTCGACGGCCGAACCCGAATCGATGACCAATTGCGAGCCATCATCCAGCGTCCACGCCAGCCGTTCGCCCTTGCCGCTGTGCAGATCCGCCGTTGCGATGCGCCAGGTTTCGGTATGGCGCACGCCCTGTGCGATACCGCCTGCCGCAAGCACCAGGCCCAGCGCACGCAAGACGCGGCGCCGGGCGGCAGCCTTGCCCGCGGGGGCGTACAGGGCCAGCCGGGCGGCCTCGGTGGGCGCGCTGTCGAACTTCCGTGAGAACGCCTGCAGGCTTGCCCATGCGCATTCGTGGTCGGGATGCTGGGCTCGCCATTGTGCGCAGGCGGCGTGGTCGGCGGCGCTGGCGTCGTCCGCCCAGAGCCGGGCAAGCCACGCAGCCGCTTCCTGCATGACCCGCGGCGGGATCGCCGTGGTGGCCGGCGGGGCCATGGATTCAGCGCGCGTCGCCATGGACGGCCTGGCAGCAGGCCAGCAGGCCCGCCGCGATGTATTTCTCGACAGACGACACGGAGACTCCCAGGCGAGCACCGATATCGCGGTAGCTCATGCCGTCGAGCCGTCGCATCAGCAGGGCGGCGCGCACCTTGGCTGGCAACTGGTGCAGCAGGGTGTCGATCTCCACCAGCGCCTCGATGGCCAGGGCGCGGGTTTCTTCCGAGGGCGCGGCCAGGGCAGGCAATTGGGCGATGGCCTCCAGGTAGGCGGCTTCGATGCGCCGGCGCCGGTACAGATCGATGACCAGGCCTTTGGCCACATGTGTGAGGAAACGGCGCGATTCGTCCACGGGCGGCACCGTGCCCGTGCCCATGACGCGCACATACGTGTCATGGGCCAGGTCCGCTGCATCGCAGGCATTGCCCAGCTTCTTGCGCAACCAGGCGCGCAACCAGCCGTGGTGGTGGACGTACAGGGTCTCGATCTGCTGTTTCAGCGGGAGGTCGGAAGGGGACACGGCGCGAGGAGGCTGGGCACGCCCGGCACGTCGCCGGGCAGGAAGACAAACAAATGAGAATTATTTTCAATCTGGCGGAACCTGTCCACTCCTGCCGCCTGGGATCCGGATGGGTGGAACATATTTCTGTCTTTCGCTAGGGGAAAACCCGCAGCTTTGTCGTAAATCTGCAAGATTCGAATCGGCTGTACGTACAGGCAGTACGTACAGCGGTACACTAGCCCGCGCCGAATCTTTGAACACGAAACTGTGCGGCCCGTATCGCACACGTCAAAAAAACCGTCCTGGAGACTCCGATCGTGACGACCGAAACCATCCGCTCGCCATTCTTTGGCGCCATGCAGAAAGTCCCTGGCGGCTTGATGCTGATTCCCCTCATCCTCGGGTCCTTGCTGGGCACGTTTGCGCCTGAGGCATTGGCCATTGGTGGCTTCACGACCGCACTCTTCAAGAACAGCGCGATGCCGCTGATCGCACTGCTGATCTTCGCGACCGGCACCCAGGTCAACACGCGCACCGGCGGCCCCATCCTGGCCACCGCCGGCACCATCCTGCTGATGAAGACCATCGTGCCGGCCACGCTGATCATCATCCTGGGTGCCTATGTCGGCCTGGACGGCGTGCTGGGCATCTCCATCCTGGCGATGCTGGCGGCATTCGACAACAGCAACGGCGGCCTCTGGCTGGCCTACACCGGCCAGTACGGCGATGCCCGTGATCGCGGCGCCTATGTCGCCAGCGCCATCAACGATGGTCCCTTCTTCAGCCTGCTGTTCCTGGGCGCCTCGGGCCTTGCCGACATTCCGCTGATCGCGCTGGTTGCCGCGCTGGTTCCCTTCCTGCTGGGCGTGGTGGTCGGCAACTTGGACCCCAAGTGGCGCGACGTGCTGAAGCCCGTTCCCAACATCGTGATTCCTTTCTTCGCCTTTGCCCTGGGCACCGGGATCAACCTGCAGGCGGTCGTCACGGGCGGCATGAGCGGCCTGATCCTGGGCTTCGTCATCAGCCCCATCACGGGCGGCTTGGTGTATCTGGGCTACCGCTACATCCTGCGCCGTGGCGGCAAGAGCGGCCTGGGTTTTGCCGCCGGCACGACTGCCGGCAACGCGATCGCCACGCCTGCCGTGGTGGCCGCTGCCGACCCCAACTTCCAGCAGTACGTGGCTTCCGCCACCGCGCAGGTTGCCGCGTGCGTGCTGATCAGTTCGATCATGGCACCGATGATCGCGTCCTACTTCCTGAAGCGCTCTGGAGAACTGAAGCCCGTCTCGGACGCCGATGACCCGCTGCTGGTCGCGGAGCCCAAGCTTTGAGCACCGTCATCGCCATCGTCGCCGATGACCTGACCGGCGCCGGCGACACCGCCGTGCAATTCGTGCGCGCCGGCTGGTCGACCCGCCTGTCGGTGGAAGGCGCGGAAGAAGCGCTGGCCGCCGGCGCCCCGGATGCCGAAGTGCTGGCCGTCACCACGCAAAGCCGCGCCATGTCCGATGCGGACGCGGCGCGCGTGGTGCAGGACAACGTCGCGCGCCTGCGCGCGGCCGGCGCCCAGCGCCTGTACAAGAAGGTCGACTCCACCCTGCGCGGCGCCTTCAAGGCCGAGATCGAGGCCGCGCGCGTGGCCTGGCGCGAAGACGCCATCGCGGTGATCTGCCCGGCCTTCCCGGCCACGGGCCGCACCGTCGAGGCCGGCGTGCTGACCGTCAACGGCAAGCCCGTGACGGAAACCTCGGCGGCCACCGATCCCGTGACGCCCGTCACCGAAAGCCATATCCCGACCTTGCTGGGCTGCGGACACGTGGCCGCCGAGCCCGGCGAGTCCGCCCCATCGCTGGCCGCGCGTATTGCGAAGGCGGGCGACGTGGTGGTGGTGGACGCCCGCAATGACGAAGACCTGGAACTGCTGGCCCGCGCGATTGCCGAGCTCGGCGAGCGTGTGATGCCGGTGGGCGCCGGCGGCCTGGCCGTGCCGCTGGCCCGCGTCTGGGCAGGCGCCGACCAGCGTTCGCCCGTGATCGTGGTCGTCACCTCGCAGCACAGCGCCGCCCGCGCGCAGGCCGAGGCGCTGCGCGCTGCCGGCGCCACGGTGTGGCTGCCGACGCTGGCACAGATGGCCGACGCCGCGCAGTGGGAAGCCTGGGCCGCGCCGCTGGTCGAAGGCCTGGCCAAGTCGGACAGCGACGCGCAGACCCTGCTGTTGCTGGCGCCGGAAGGCCGCCGCGACGACCTGGATTCGGACACCGTGGCCGAACGCCTGGGCACGCTGGCTGCCCGCCTCGTGACCGAGACTGGCGCCGCGGGCGTGGTCGCCACCGGTGGCGACGGCGCACGCCAGACGCTGCTGGCGCTGGCCGCCAACGGCATCGCGCTGGTTGATGAAGTGATGGGTGGCGTGCCCCTTGGCACGATGACCGGCGGCAAGGCTGCCGGCCTGCCCGTGGTGACCAAGGCCGGTGGCTTTGGCACTGAAGATGTGCTGGTGCGCGCGGTGCGCGCCATCCGCGACAGGAGATTCAAACGATGACGCAAGTTTCCGCCAACCTTCCGCTGCTCGCCGTCACCCTCGGCGACGTGGCAGGCATCGGTCCGGAGATCACGGCAAAGATGCTGATGGGCCACGACGCGCTGCGCCAGAAGGCGCGCCTGGTCGTGATCGGCGACGTGGACGTGATGAAGGCCGCCGTGTCGGGCCTGGGCGGCGACCCCGCCATCGTGCGCCGCGTCGACAAGCCGGCTGACGCCACTAACACGCCCGGCACCATCGAGGTCTTGCAGGCCGGTCCTTCGCTGGGCCACGTGAAGCTTGGCGAGATCAACGCCGACGCCGGCGACGGCTCGGTGCGTTTCGTGACGACTGCCTGCGCCCTGGCGCGCGCGGGCGAGGTCGACGGCATCGTCACCGCGCCGCTGAACAAGGCCGCCATGCATGCCGCCGGCCACAAGTGGCCCGGCCACACCGAACTGCTGGCGCACGAGTTCGACGTGAAGACCTTCTCGCTGGTGCTGTCGGCCGGTGATCTGTACATCTTCCATGCGACCACCCACGTGTCGCTGCGCCAGGCCATCGAGGACGTGAACCCGGCCCGCATGCGCGCCGTGCTGCGCCTGGCCGGTTCCTTCGCCAAGGCCCTGGGCCGCGCCGACGAGCCCGTGGCCGTGGCAGGCCTGAACCCGCACGCCGGCGAGAATGGCATCTTCGGTTCCGAAGACGCCGACATCCTGGCGCCCGCCGTGGCCGAAGCCAATGCCGAAGGCATCCTGGCCGCCGGTCCCATCCCCGCCGATGCGCTCTTCCCGCAAGCCGTGCGCGGCAAGTGGAAGTTCGTCATCGCCTGTTATCACGACCAGGGCCACGCGCCTTTCAAGTCGGTGTATGGCGACGACGGCGTGAACATCACCGTCGGCCTGCCGGTCGTGCGCGTGTCGGTGGACCACGGCACCGCCTTCGACATCGCCGGCAAGGGCATCGCCCGTGAAGACAGCCTGATCCTGGCCGCCGAGCGCGCCGCGCATCTGGCCCCGGGTTGGACGCATGTATGGGAAACTGCGCGGGCACAAACTGGAGGTTGATTCCCACATGGCGCCCGCCGACGCAGCACCCGGTCCAGAACACGAACTCGACCGCCAGGGCGGCGCGCCCCTGCATGCCCAGGCCGCGCAGCGGCTGCGCGAAGACATACGCGCGCGGCGCCTGCCGGCAGGCGCCGCGCTGCCCAGCGAGGCAGCCCTGTGTGAGCGGTTCGGCGTGGCGCGCAGCGTCGTGCGCCAGGCCTTGTCGGCCTTGGTGGCCGAAGGCCTGATCCAGCGCGAGCCCGGGCGGGCCCCCACCGTGGCGCCCGTGCGTGAGCACCATCGCCTGGTGCAGCGCTCCACCGGCCTCTATGAGCAGTTCGCCCAGTCGGGCGTCACGCTGCAAACCCGCATCCTTTCGCTGGAACAGGCCGAGCCGCCCGCCGCGGTGGCCGAGTTCTTCGGCGCGCAGCCGCTGCTGGCGCTGGCGCGCCTGCGCCACGTGGGCGGCTCGCCGCTGGCTTACGTGCGCACCTGGCTGCCTGCCCGGGCCCTGCCAGGCCTGGCCGCGGAACACCTGGAAGACGCCTCCTTGCACCGGGTGCTGGCCCAGCGCTATGACCTGCGCCCGGGGGCCGGCCGCAACCAGATCCGTGCCGTGGGGGCGGATGCCATCCGGGCGGAATTGCTCGATACGCCGCCCGGCAGTCCCCTGCTGATGCTGGAAGGGCAGGGCATGGACCAGTACGGTCGTCCGCTGGAGTGGTTCACCACCTGGCATCGCGCCGAATGCCTGGTCTTCGATGTCGATGTGAGCGAAGGCCGCGAAAGCGTCCAGCCGCGCCTGCAGGACACCCTGCCTTTGCCTGGCGTGCTGGATACGCCAGCGGGAGAGAGCGAGGACGCCCTTGCGCGCGCCCAGGCGCTGGTCGCCGAATTGAGCAGTGAGCTGGCCCGTTTGAGAGGGAGCCGCTGAATCCAGGAGGGGCGGATCATCCGTCCCCAATGAGGATGCAGCCTGTGCGCAACGTTTTACCGTTTTTGCTTGCGCCGGATCAAACTACGGAACAAGACGTGTGTAAGCGCTTGCTTACGGAAATCTGAAGACGTTTTCATAGGGTAATCCCTCGAGCCTGTTCGAAGCGCCGAACAGGCTGGCTTTCCCCTGGGTTATTGCCTGACTCGCCAATAGGGGCGTGGGTAGATTGGCGTCCCATCCCCCACCGCGCGCATGCGCCGCGGGCAACACTTCGCGAGTCCAAATGAACCTGAACCAATACAAGATCGGTGTGCGCTTGGCGGCGGGCTTCGGCCTGCTGATTCTGTTCTCCCTGGTGATGCTGGCCAGCAGTCTTCTCCAGCTGCAGCACGTGGCGGAGGAAACCCGCAACATGATGGCCAGCCCGCTGCACAAGGAGCGCCTGATCTCCGACTGGTATCGCACCGTCCACACGGGCGTACGCCGCGCAACCGCCATTGCGCACAGCACCGACACGTCGCTGGCGGCGCTGTTCGCCGAAGACAATGCCGAAGGCACCCGCCAGTCGACCGCCCAGCAGAAGGAACTGGAAACGCTGCTGGCCACGCCCGAGGAAAAGACGCTCTTCGACCAGCTGGGCCGCAACCGGGTCGCCTACGTGACGGCGCGCGATGCGATTTCGGCCGAGAAGTCGGCGGGTCGGGTCGAAGAGGCCAACCGTATTTTCCAGAATGATTACCTGCCTGCCTCGAAGCTGTACCTGGGCAGCCTGCAGTCCCTGCTGGATGAGCAGCGCGCCACGATCGACCGCAGCGCCGCCGAGATCGATGCGTCCGCCACGCGTGGCTATGTCGTGCTGTCCGGCATCGGCATCGCCATCGTGTTCATCGGCGTCCTGCTGGGCTGGCGCTTCACGCGCAGCATCGTGCACCCCATCGGCCAATCAGTCCTGGCCGCGCAGCGTGTCGCCGCTGGCGACCTGACGCACGACGTGCGCGTCACCGGCCGCGACGAGGCCGCCCAACTGCTGCAGGCCCTGTCCGACATGACTGTCCGCCTGCGCAGCATCGTGGGCGAACTCCGCTCGGGTTCCGAAACCATTGCCGGCGCCTCGTCGCAGATCGCCGCGGGCAACGCCGACCTCTCCTCGCGCACCGAAGAGCAGGCCAGCGCGCTGCAGCAGACCGCCGCGTCCATCGAGGAACTGACCTCGACCGTGCGCCAGAACGCCGACAACGCGCGCCAGGCCAACCAGCTGGCCCGCGCCACCGCCAGCCAGGCCCAGGAAGGCGGCCAGCTGGTGTCCGAGGTGGTCCAGACCATGGGCGCCATCGATGCCTCGTCCAAGAAGATCGTCGACATCATCGGCGTGATCGACAGCATCGCCTTCCAGACCAACATCCTGGCCCTGAATGCCGCGGTGGAGGCCGCCAGGGCCGGCGAGCAGGGCCGTGGCTTCGCGGTCGTGGCCAGCGAAGTGCGCAACCTGGCGCAGCGCAGCGCCGCGGCGGCCAAGGAAATCAAGGCGCTGATCGACAACTCGGTGGGCACGGTGGAAGAAGGCAACCGCCTGGTCGAGCGCACCGGCGGCGCCATCAAGGACATCGTCCAGGGCGTGCGCCAGGTCAGCGACCTGGTGGGCGAGATCAGCGCGGCCAGCGAAGAGCAGACCCATGGCATCGAGCAGGTGAATACCGCCGTGGCGCAAATGGAACAGACCACCCAGCAGAACGCGGCGCTGGTCGAGGAGGCCTCGGCCGCCACCATGGCGCTGCAGGACCAGGCAGGCCAGTTGGCCGGCGTGGCGGGCGTCTTCCGCGTGACGCGCGGCGCCGTGCCGGTTGCGCTGCCGGGCGCCCAGTCGCGCCGCCACGAGGACGAAGACTTCCAGGACCCCCGTGGCCCGCGCTTGTTGCCTTCCTGATGGCCCCAAGTGTGGTCTTCCTGCACTTTTCGGCGGCCACCGCTTGCGTGGCTTGCCGAACAGGGATAGAATGGTCGACTTTCCCATGGAGCCCATGCGGGCATCCCGGCTGGTGCGATAGCAAGCAATAAGCAACGCAGAAGCAAAGCAGGGTGTGCAGCGCGGCAAGGCAGGGGGCGCAGTGGCGTGCAAGGCGTCGCGGTGATTCGGCCAGGCTGTAGTGGTTAAGTGGGAAAGAACGTAGGCAAGCAGGAATTCAGCCCAGGGCGCATGGCGCGCCTGACGGGACCAAAACTGATTAGAAAGACTGGAAGCCCGCGATGGCAACCCAAGGTTGCGGTCTCGGGCACGACAGAATCTCTGATTAAGTTGGCACAGGAAAAAACATGATCCAAATGCAGACCACGCTGGACGTGGCCGATAACACTGGTGCGCGCTCTGTCATGTGCATCAAGGTGCTCGGCGGCTCCAAGCGCCGTTATGCCGCTATCGGTGACGTCATCAAGGTGAGCGTCAAGGATGCGGCGCCTCGCGGCCGTGTCAAAAAAGGCGAAATCTACAACGCCGTGGTGGTTCGTACCGCCAAGGGCGTGCGCCGCAAGGACGGCTCGCTGATTCGTTTCGGTGGCAATGCCGCCGTGCTGCTCAATGCAAAGCTGGAGCCCATCGGCACCCGCATCTTCGGCCCGGTCACGCGTGAACTGCGTACCGAGCGCTTCATGAAGATCGTGTCGCTGGCCCCGGAAGTGCTGTAAGGAACTCGCGATGAACAAGATTCGCAAAGGCGACGAAGTCGTCGTTCTGACCGGTCGCGACAAGAAGCGTCGCGGCACGGTGCTGGCCCGCATTGATGCCGACCATGTCCTGGTCGAAGGCATCAACGTCGTGAAGAAGCACGTGCGCCCGAACCCGATGCAGAACAACCCCGGTGGCATCGTCGAAAAGACCCTGCCGATCCACATTTCGAACGTGGCAATCTTCAATCCCGCCAGCGGCAAGGCCGATCGCGTGGGTATCAAAGAAGTCGACGGTCGCAAGGTCCGCGTCTATCGCTCCAGCGGCGATGTCGTTGGCGCCAAGGCTTAAGGAGCGATCGACATGTCTCGTTTGCAAGATTTGTACCGTGAAAAGATCGTCGCCGATCTGACCGAGAAGTTCGGCTACAAGAGCGCGATGCAAGTGCCGCGTATCACGAAGATCACCCTGAACATGGGTGTCTCGGAAGCCGTCGCCGACAAGAAGGTCATCGAGCACGCCTCGTCCGACCTGACCAAGATCGCCGGCCAGAAGGTCGTGATCACGAAGACGCGCAAGGCAATCGCCGGCTTCAAGATCCGTGAAGATTATCCGATCGGTTGCATGGTTACCCTGCGTGGTCAACGCATGTACGAATTCCTGGATCGCCTGGTCAACATCGCGCTGCCGCGCGTGCGTGACTTCCGTGGTATCTCGGGTCGTGCGTTCGACGGCCGTGGTAACTACAACATCGGGGTGAAAGAGCAGATCATTTTCCCCGAAATCGAATACGACAAGATCGACGCGCTGCGTGGGCTGAACATCAGCGTTACCACCTCCGCCAAGACCGACGAAGAAGCCAAGGCGCTCCTGACCGCCTTCAGCTTCCCGTTTCGTAACTAAGGGGCGATGACGTGGCCAAACTCTCACTGATCAATCGCAACAACAAGCGTATCAAGCTGGCGGAAAAGTTCGCTGCCAAGCGCGCGGCTCTGAAGGCGATCATCGACGACCAATCCAAGTCGGACGAAGAGCGCTATGAAGCTCGCCTGAAGCTGCAGCAGCTTCCCCGTAACTCGAACCCGACCCGTCAAGAAACCCGTTGCGCCATCACCGGCCGTCAACGCGGTGTCTTCCGCAAGTTCGGTCTGGGCCGCAACAAACTGCGTGAAATGGCCATGAAGGGTGAAATCCCCGGCATGACCAAGGCCAGCTGGTAGGAGAATAGAACATGAGCATGAGCGATCCCATCGCCGATATGCTGACCCGCATTCGCAATGCGCAGCAAGTGGACAAGCCCACGGTGACCATGCCCTCCTCGAAGCTGAAGGCTGCTATTGCCGCCGTGCTGAAGGACGAGGGCTACATCGAGAGCTTCGACGTCAAGGGCACTTCCGCCAAGCCTGAGCTGGAACTCACCCTGAAGTATTACGCTGGCCGTCCGGTCATCGAGCGCATCGAGCGCGTTTCGCGCCCCGGTCTGCGCATTTACAAGGGCCGCACCAGCATCCCTCAGGTCATGAACGGCCTGGGCGTTGCCATCGTGTCGACCTCGCGCGGCGTGATGACCGATCGCAAGGCTCGCGCCAATGGCGTGGGCGGCGAAGTGCTGTGCTACGTGGCCTAAGGAGAAATTCATATGTCACGCATAGCCAAGTACCCGGTCGAACTGCCGAAGGGCGTTGAAGCCAAGATCGAGCAGGACCAAATCGTCGTCAAGGGCCCCCTGGGCTCGCTGACCCAAGCGCTGACCGGTGATGTCGTCATCACCGAAGACAGCGGCAAGCTGACGTTCGTCGTCGCCAACGATTCCCGCCAGGCCAAGGCCATGTCGGGCACGCTGCGCGCCCTGGTGGCCAACATGGTCACCGGTGTGAGCAAGGGCTTCGAGCGCAAGCTGACCCTGGTGGGCGTGGGTTACCGCGCTCAAGTCCAAGGCGATGCCATCAAGCTGCAGCTGGGTTACTCGCACGACATCCTGCACAAGATGCCTGCCGGTATCAAAATCGAATGCCCCACCCAGACCGAAATCCTGGTGAAGGGCTCCGACAAACAAATCGTGGGCCAGGTGGCCGCCGAGATTCGCGCGTACCGCGAACCCGAACCCTACAAGGGCAAGGGTGTTCGCTACGCCGACGAGCGCGTGGTCATCAAGGAAACCAAGAAGAAGTAACCGCGCAGGCAAGGACGAATCATGGACAAGAAAATTTCCCGTTTGCGGCGTGCGATTCCGACCCGCCGGAAAATCACCGAGCTGCGCGTGCATCGCCTCACGGTTTTCCGCACGAATCAGCACATCTACGCGAACATCATCTCGCCGGAAGGCGACCGCGTGCTGGTCAGCGCTTCCACGGTGGAAACCGAAGTGCGTCAGCAACTGGCAGGCGAAACCGGCAAGGGCGGCAACGTCGCTGCCGCAACGCTGGTGGGCAAGCGCGTGGCCGAAAAGGCCAAGGCTGCTGGCATCGAGCTGGTTGCCTTCGACCGCTCCGGCTTTCGTTACCATGGCCGCGTCAAGGCGCTGGCCGATGCCGCGCGTGAAGCCGGCCTGAAGTTCTAAGCGAGGAGTTGTCAAATGGCTAAGATGCAAGGCAGGAATGCCCCGGAACAACCCGATGACGGCCTTCGCGAAAAAATGATCGCGGTCAACCGCGTGAGCAAAGTCGTCAAGGGTGGTCGCACCATGAGCTTTGCCGCGCTGACCGTGGTGGGCGATGGCGATGGCCGTATCGGCATGGGCAAGGGCAAGGCGCGTGAAGTGCCGGTCGCTGTCCAGAAGGCAATGGAACAGGCCCGCCGCGGCCAGTTCAAGGTTGCCCTGAAGAACGGCACGCTGCACCACACCGTCGTCGGCAAGCACGGCGCCTCGACCGTCCTGATTTCGCCTGCTGCGGAAGGTACCGGCATCATCGCCGGCGGCCCGATGCGCGCGATTTTCGACGTGATGGGCGTCCGTAACGTGGTTGCCAAGAGCCTGGGCTCGAGCAATCCCTACAACCTGGTCCGCGCCACGCTCAACGGCCTGCGCGCTTCGCTGACGCCGGCTGAAGTTGCCGCCAAGCGTGGCAAGACCGTCGAAGAGATCCTGGGGTAAGCCATGGCTCAGAAACAGATCAAAGTCACGCTGGTGCGCTCGGTCATCGGCACCAAGCAAGACCACCGCGATACGGTTCGCGGCCTGGGCCTGCGTCGCGTCAACAGCACCAAGGTGCTGGTCGACTCGCCGGAAGTGCGCGGGATGATCCGCAAGGTGGATTATCTCGTCACGGTTTCGGACGTCTAAGGAATCACGATGTCGGATATTCAACTCAACAACATCAAGCCCGCCGAAGGCGCGAAGCACGCCAAGCGTCGCGTCGGCCGCGGCATCGGCTCCGGCCTGGGCAAGACTGCCGGTCGTGGCCACAAGGGCCAGAAGTCGCGTTCGGGCGGCTTCCACAAGGTCGGTTTCGAAGGCGGTCAAATGCCGCTGCAGCGTCGCCTGCCCAAGCGTGGCTTCAAGCCGCTGGGTCAGCACCTGTACGCGGAAGTCCGTCTGTCCGATCTGGAAGCCCTGCCCGTCGACGACATCGACGTGCAAGTGCTGAAGCAGGCAGGCGTGGTCGGCCAGGCCGTTCGCTATGCCAAGGTCATCAAGTCTGGTGAGCTGTCGCGCAAGGTTGCCCTCAAGGGCCTGACCGCGACGGCAGGTGCCCGCGCCGCGATCGAAGCGGCCGGCGGTTCGCTGGCTTGATTGGCGGGGTGACGAGTGGCTAACGCGCAGGCACTGGGCAAGACTGGCGCACGTTACGGCGATCTGAAGCGCCGTCTCGTGTTCCTGTTGCTCGCGCTGGTTGTCTACCGGCTGGGTACGCACATACCTGTTCCGGGCATCAACCCCGACGCGCTGGCGGACCTGTTCCGCCAGAACGAAGGCGGCATCCTGGGCTTGTTCAACATGTTCTCGGGCGGCGCCCTGTCGCGCTTCTCCATCTTCGCACTGGGGATCATGCCGTACATCTCGGCATCGATCATCATGCAGCTGGCGTCGGTCATCGTGCCCTCGCTGGAAGCGCTGAAGAAGGAAGGCGAGGCTGGCCGCCGCAAGATCACCCAGTACACGCGCTATGGCACGGTTGGCCTGGCGCTGGTGCAGGCAGTGGGTATCTCGGTGGCGCTCGAGTCGCAGCCGGGCCTGGTGATCGATCCTGGCATGCTGTTTCGCGTGACCACCATCGTGACGCTGGTGACCGGCACGATGTTCGTGATGTGGCTCGGTGAGCAGATCACGGAACGCGGCCTGGGCAATGGCATCTCGATCCTGATCTTCGCCGGTATCGTCGCGGGCTTGCCCACGGCGCTGGCGGGTCTGCTGGAGCTGGTCAGTACTGATTCGATGTCCGTCGTGTCGGCACTGTTCATCGTGGCGCTGGTGGCGCTGGTGACGGCCTTCGTCGTGTTCGTCGAGCGCGGTCAGCGCAAGATCACGGTGAACTACGCCAAGCGCCAGGTGGGCAACAAGGTCTATGGCGGCCAAAGCTCGCACCTGCCGCTCAAGCTGAACATGGCAGGGGTGATTCCGCCGATCTTCGCATCGTCGATCATTCTGTTCCCTGCCACGATCACGAGCTGGTTCTCGAACAACGAGAGCATGCGTTGGCTGGGTGACCTGGCCGCCGCATTGGCACCGCGTCAGCCGCTGTACATCACGCTGTATTCCGCTGCGATCATCTTCTTCTGCTTCTTCTATACGGCCCTGGTGTTCAACAGCCGCGAAACCGCAGATAACCTGAAGAAGAGTGGTGCGTTCGTCCCCGGGATCCGTCCTGGCGACCAGACCGCGCGCTTCATCGACAAGATCCTGATGCGCCTGACCCTGGCCGGTGCGCTGTACATCACGCTGGTGTGCCTGCTGCCGGAATTCCTGGTGATGCGCTGGAATGTGCCGTTCTACTTCGGTGGTACGTCGCTGCTGATTATTGTGGTGGTCACCATGGATTTCATGGCGCAGGTTCAGGCCTACATGATGTCCCACCAATACGATTCCCTGCTCAAGAAGGCAAACTTCAAGGGCGGAAATCTGCCGATGCGGTAAGCGAAGAGAATGGCAAAGGACGACGTCATACAAATGCAGGGCGAGGTTCTCGAGAACCTTCCCAACGCGACTTTCCGCGTCAAGCTTGAGAATGGCCACGTAGTGCTGGGCCACATCTCCGGCAAGATGCGTATGCATTACATCCGGATCCTGCCGGGTGACAAGGTCACAGTGGAGCTCACGCCCTATGACCTGTCGCGAGCCAGGATCGTCTTCCGCTCCAAGTAATCGAGCGGTTTGCGGAAATAACAGGAGTCAACCATGAAAGTAATGGCATCGGTGAAGCGGATTTGCCGTAATTGCAAAGTCATCAAACGTCACGGCGTCGTGCGCATCATCTGCACCGACCCGCGTCACAAGCAGCGCCAGGGCTAACCCCGAGGGTTAGCGACTAGCGCAACGGATTTATTCAAGGAACAGTCATGGCCCGTATTGCTGGCATCAACATTCCGCCGCAACAGCACGCCGAGATCGGCTTGACCGCCATTTTCGGTATCGGTCGCACGCGCGCTCGCAAAATCTGCGAATCCGCTGGTGTGCCGCTGAACAAGAAAGTGAAGGATCTGACCGACGCAGAGCTCGAGCGCATTCGCGAACACGTCGGTGTGTTCACCGTCGAGGGCGATCTGCGCCGCGAAGTCCAGCTGTCGATCAAGCGCCTGATCGACCTGGGCAGCTACCGCGGAATGCGCCACAAGCGTGGCCTGCCGGTGCGCGGCCAGCGTACCCGCACGAACGCCCGTACCCGCAAGGGCCCGCGTCGCGCCGCTGCGTCTCTGAAGAAATAATCGAGGAACTAGAACATGGCGAAAGCTTCCAACAGCGGCGCCTCCCGCGTGCGCAAAAAGGTCAAGAAGAATGTGTCGGACGGCATCGCGCACGTTCACGCTTCCTTCAACAACACCATCATCACCATCACCGACCGCCAGGGCAACGCTCTGTCGTGGGCAACGTCGGGTGGCGCAGGCTTCAAGGGCTCGCGCAAATCCACCCCGTTCGCCGCGCAGGTTGCCGCGGAAACCGCTGGCCGCGTCGCGCTGGAATACGGCATCAAGACGCTGGAAGTGCGCATCAAGGGACCCGGCCCCGGCCGTGAGTCGTCCGTGCGCGCGCTGAATGCGCTGGGCATCAAGATCTCGAGCATCGCCGACATCACGCCCGTGCCGCATAACGGCTGCCGTCCGCCGAAGCGTCGTCGTATCTAAAGGGAACCGCAATGGCTCGTTATACTGGACCCAAATGCAAGCTCTCGCGCCGCGAGGGTACCGATCTGTTCCTGAAGAGCGCCCGCCGCTCGCTGGACTCCAAGTGCAAGCTGGATTCCAAGCCCGGCCAACACGGCCGCACTTCGGGTGCCCGCACTTCCGACTACGGCCTGCAGCTGCGCGAAAAGCAAAAGCTCAAGCGCATGTACGGCGTGCTGGAAAAGCAATTCCGCAAGTACTTCGCTGAAGCCGACCGCCGCCGTGGCAACACCGGCGAAACGCTGATCCAGCTGCTCGAATCGCGCCTGGACAACGTCGTCTACCGCATGGGCTTCGGCTCGACCCGCGCTGAAGCGCGCCAACTGGTGTCGCACCGCGCCATCGAAGTGAACGGCCGCTCGGCCAACATCGCTTCGCTGATCGTGAAGGCTGGCGACGTCGTGTCCATCCGTGAAAAGTCGAAGAGCCAGGCTCGCATCCGCGAATCGCTGGATCTGGCTTCCGGCCTGGGCATCCCCCAGTGGGTCGATGTCGACACCAGCAAGATGACCGGCACCTTCAAGCAGGCGCCCGATCGCGCTGACGTCGCTCGCGACATCAACGAATCGATGGTCGTCGAACTGTATTCGCGTTAATTCCGACGCGAGTTCGGCGCGAGTCGCAAGCCCGCTGCATGGTTTCATGCAGCGGGCTTTGCAGTCCCAGGGTGGTGCGTGTCGCGCCCCTTGTCTTCCATCAGCCTTATCGGTGTAACGAGCCGAGGGTATTGATAAAGGAATCACCATGTCCGTCCAAGGTTTTCTGAAGCCGCGTTCCATCGAAGTCGAACCGATGGGCACCCACCATGCCAAGATCGTCATGGAGCCCTTCGAGCGCGGCTACGGCCACACGCTGGGCAACGCCCTGCGCCGCATCCTGCTGTCGTCGATGACCGGCTATGCCCCCACCGAAGTGCAGATCACCGGTGTCGTGCATGAGTACTCGACCGTCCCGGGTGTCCGCGAAGACGTGGTCGACATTCTGCTGAACCTGAAGGGCGTGGTGTTCAAACTCCACAACCGTGACGACGTGACCCTGGTCCTGCGCAAGACCGGCTCGGGCGCCGTGCTGGCCAGCGACATCGAACTGCCCCACGACGTCGAGATCATCAACCCGAACCACCCGATCGCCACGCTGACCGAATCCGGCAAGCTGGAAATGCAGATCAAGGTGGAGAAGGGCCGCGGCTACGTGCCCGGCAACGTGCGCGCGCTGACCGAAGACCGCAGCCACACCATCGGCCGCATCGTCCTGGACGCCTCGTTCAGCCCGATCCGCCGCGTGAGCTACGCCGTTGAAAGCGCCCGCGTGGAACAGCGTACCGACCTGGACAAGCTGGTGCTGGACATCGAAACCAACGGTGTGATCTCGCCCGAGGAAGCGGTTCGCCAGTCGGCCCGCATCCTGATGGACCAGATCTCGGTGTTCGCCGCCCTGGAAGGCGCTGGCGATTCGTACGAAGCCCCGGTCCGCGGTACGCCGCAGATCGACCCGGTGCTGCTGCGCCCGGTCGACGACCTGGAGCTGACGGTGCGTTCGGCCAACTGCCTGAAGGCCGAAAATATCTACTACATCGGCGACCTGATCCAGCGTACCGAAAACGAGCTGCTGAAGACCCCGAACCTGGGTCGCAAGTCGCTCAACGAAATCAAGGAAGTGCTGGCCGCACGCGGCCTGACCCTGGGCATGAAGCTGGAAAACTGGCCGCCTTTGGGTCTTGAGCGCCCCTGAGCCCCAAGGGGACAGTTTCGGTGCAGGCTAACTTCGCGCAGCGAAGTTAAGGGGCGGAGCCCCGGCCGTAGCCAAAACTGGCCGCCCCTGGGTCTTGAGCGCCCCTAAGCTGTCTTGTTGGCTTGTCGTTCGTGGCGCAAGCGCCACGGATGACAGGCTCCCAAGGGGGAGACAAAGCAGGTAAGGCGCAGCGCCTCCGGGCCGGCACCGAAACCTTGCTACACTACCGGGCCGCAAAAACGCGGCCTGAACGACCCACCGGACCGCCGGCCTCCTGGCCGGATAGAAGAGCCGATAACCCGGCGACATCGTCGCCATATAGATTCGACTGAAAGGAAAACATCATGCGTCATCGCAATGGTTTGCGTAAGCTGAACCGCACCAGCAGCCACCGTCTCGCCATGTTCCGCAACATGGCCGTCGCCCTGCTGACCCACGAAGCCATCAAGACCACGCTGCCCAAGGCCAAGGAACTGCGCCGCATCGTCGAGCCGCTGATCACCCTGGGCAAGGAACCCACCCTGGCCAACAAGCGCCTGGCGTTCGCCCGCCTGCGTGACCGCGACGTGGTCGTGAAGCTGTTCGCCGAAATCGGCCCGCGCTACGCTGCCCGCAACGGCGGCTACACCCGTGTGCTGAAGATGGGCTTCCGCCAGGGCGACAACGCCCCCATGGCCTTCATGGAACTGGTTGACCGTCCGGAAGTCGACGCGGCCGAAGGCGAACAAGCCGAGTAAGCCTGACGCCAGCCCCGCGCAGCGCGCGGCGGCACGCCGAGAAGAACCGGGACCCCAGGGTCCCGGTTTTTTTTCGTCCAGGCACAACGTCGGGCAAGCCCGCGCATTCACCCAGGGATGGGGTGGCGCAAACCGGATGACCGGGCTGGGAAGGTTGCCGTCCGCCCTGCCGATACAATGCCCCTGGAAAGCCCCGCGCCTGCCGCGGCATCCTCTCCCGCCCACTCATTCCGGAGCCCCCATGTCGCGCGATGACGACGTCGTGCTGGTCATCAGCAATGCCCCCGATCTTTTGCTCGCCAAGCGCATCGCGCACGTGCTGGTCGAAGAGGGACTGGCGGCCTGCGTGAACCTTGGCGCGCCGGTGTTGTCCATCTACGGCTGGCAGGGAGAGGTCCAGGGCGACGCAGAGATCCCGATGTGGATCAAGACCACGGCAGGCCGGCGCGGCGCGCTGATGGAGGCGCTGGCGCGCCTGCACCCCTACGAGGTCCCCGAGATCCTGGTGCTGCCCGTCCTCGACGGCGCGGCGCCCTACCTGGATTGGGTGCGTGCGCAGACGCGCGGAAACGAGCCGTGAGAACAGCAAGCATGATGTGGATGATGCCCGGACGCGCGACGCGCGCCATGACCGACAGGTTCGCGCGGACCGCGCTGCTGCTGGCCTGCCTGGCACTGGGCCTGGCCGCCCTGTTCGCTGTCCCGCGCGCGTCGGCCCAGGGGGCCATGAGCAATTTCACCGAGGCCGATTTCCTGCCGCCCGAGCAGGCATTCGGCTTCTCGGCCAGCATGGCCGATGCCGGGACGCTGCTGCTGCAATATCGCATCGCGCCGGGCTATTACATGTACCGCGAGCGCTTCGGCTTCGAGTGGTCGCCGGCGCAGGCCGCCGCCGGCGATCCGGTGCTGCCCGCGGGGGAAGTGAAGTACGACCCGACCTTCGAGAAGGACATGGAGGTCTATCACGTGCCGGTGCTCGAGATCCGCGTGCCGGTGGCGCAGGCGGGCGATGCGCTGGCGCTGACGATCACCAGCCAGGGCTGTGCCGACGCGGGGCTGTGCTATCCGCCCGAACAGCACCTGGTGCGCCTGGCGGCCGATGGCGCGGGCGGCTATGCCGTGGCCCAGGCCGGCCTGGCGCGCGACATGATGGCGGCGGAGGGTGCCGCCGCCACGACGCCCGCCAACGTCCCTGGCAGCGGCTGGAACGGCCTGCTGCAGGCCGGCGACGTGAGCCTGGCCGATGCGCTGGGCAGTTCGGGCTGGCTGGCCACGATGGGCGTCTTCTTCCTGCTGGGCATCCTGCTGGCCTTCACGCCTTGCGTGCTGCCCATGGTGCCCATCGTCTCGACGCTGGTGCTGGGCGACCGGCAGGCGGCCGGCGCGGCGCCCTCGCGGTGGCGAGGACTGGGCCTGGCAGCGCTCTATGTGCTGGGCATGTCGGTGGTGTACACGCTGATGGGCGTGGCCGCGGGACTGTCCGGCGTCGGCCTGGCGGCCTGGCTGCAGACACCCTGGGTGCTGGGCGTGTTCGCCACGTTGCTGGCCGTGCTGGCGCTGGCCATGTTCGACGTCTTCACCTTCCAGCTGCCGTCCGACCTGCAGACGCGCCTGTCGGCGCGCATGGCGCGTATCCCGGGCGGCCGCGCCACCGGCGCCCTGCTGATGGGCGCGATCTCGGCGCTCATCGTGGGGCCCTGCGTGGCGGCGCCGCTGGCGGGCGCGCTGTTGTACCTCTCGCAGACCGGCGACGTGCTGACCGCCGCACTGGCGCTGTTCGCGCTGGCCTGGGGCATGGGGGTGCCGCTGCTGGCCGTGGGTGCGTCGGCGGGCACGCTGTTGCCGCGCACGGGGCCGTGGATGGAGAGCGTCAAGCGCCTGTTCGGCATGCTGCTGCTGGGCACCGCCTGGTGGATGCTGGCGCCGGTGCTGTCGGCCTGGGTGCAGATGCTGGGCTGGATGGGCCTGGCCGCCGCCGCGGCCGTGATGCTGGGCGCATTCGAGCCCTTGCCGCGCCCTTCGGGCGTGGGCAAGGTGTTCGCCAAGGCCCTGGGCCTGCTGCTGGCGCTGGCGGCCATCCTGCTGGGCGTGGGCCTGGCCAGTGGCGGGCGTGACCTGCTGCAGCCGCTGTCGCACTGGGAGAACCGTGGCGCCGCCGGCGTGGCGACCGCGGGCAGCGCGCCCAACGTGAAGGAAGCCTTCGTGAAGGTGCGCTCCACCGCCGAACTGGATGCCGTGCTGGCGCGCAGCGACCGGCCCGTGATGCTCGATTTCTATGCCGACTGGTGCGTGTCCTGCAAGGAAATGGAGGCGTTCACGTTCACCGATCCCGAGGTTGCCGAGCGCATGTCGCGCATGATCCTGATGCAGGCGGACGTGACGGCCAACAATGCCGATGACCGCGCGCTGCTCAAGCGCTTCCGGCTGTTCGGCCCGCCCGGGATCGTGTTCTTCGCGCCTGGCGGCAAACTGATCGACGATGCCCGCGTGGTGGGCTTCCAGAATGCGACGCGCTTTGCCGCGGTGCTGGAGCGGGTGGAAACCGGTAACTTGGTACAGTAAGGGGTCCCCGGGAAAAGGGGCCACGACAAGAAAGAGACCATGTCCGCCACCCCCGCAGCGCAGCCCGCAGCCCTTGCCGTCCCGGATCGCAATCGCATCATCCTGCTTCTCGCCCTGGCCGGCTTTGCCAGCGCCTGTGCCGCACGTGTCAGCGACCCGCTGCTGCCGCAGCTGGCGCGAGACTTCTCCACCACCACGGGCCAGGCCGCGCAGGCCGTCACGCTGTTCGCGGTGGCCTACGGCATCTTCCAGTTCTTCTTCGGTCCGATGGGCGACCGCTATGGCAAGTACCGCACCATCACGGTCGCCACCTTGCTGTGCGCCATCGGCAACATCGCGGTACTGCTCTCGCCCACGCTCAACATGATGCTGGGCGCGCGCCTGATCACGGGCGCGGCGGCGGCGGGCATCATTCCGCTGTCGATGGCCTGGATCGGCGACAACGTGGAGTACGAAGCCCGGCAGGCCACGCTGGCGCGATTCATCACGGGCAACATCATCGGCATGGCGGGCGGCCAGTTCATCGGCGGGCTCTTTGCGGACACCCTGGGCTGGCGCTGGGCGTTCGGCTTCCTGGCCGTCTTGAACCTGGTGGTGGGCGCGCTGATGTGGACGCGCAAGGTGCCGGCGCCCGCGGCCACCAGCGGCCGCACCGAATTCCTGCGTCCCATGCGCGACGTGTTCTCGCAGGGCTGGGCGCGCGTGGTGCTGCTGACGGTGTTCCTGGAGGGCGCGCTGGTGTTCGGCGTGCTGGCCATGGTGCCTGCCTATGTGCAGACGCGCTTTGCACTGACGCCGACGGCAGCGGGCGCCATCGGCGGCATCTTCGCCCTGGGCGGCCTGGCCTATGTCGCCGTGGCGCGCCGCCTGGTGCAATCGTTGGGCGAGGCCGGCCTGGTCAGCGCCGGCGGCCTCGTGCTGGCGCTGGCGTGCGTGACCTATGCGGTGGGGCCGGTGTGGGCGTGGTCGCTGTTGGCAGGCGTGCTGTGCGGCTTCGGCTATTACCTGCTGCATGCCACGCTGCAGACCCAGGCGACGCAGATGGTGCCTGCGCGCCGCGGCACGGCCGTATCGCTGTTCGCGTGCTGCCTGTTCCTGGGACAGTCGGCGGGTGTGTCCGCCGCGGCGACCGTGGTGGATCGCATCGGCCCGGCCTGGCTCTTCTGGCCGGTGGCCGTGGCGGTGCCCCTGCTGGGCCTGGGGTTTGCGTGGGCCTTGCGGCGGCGCCAGCAGGCGTCAGGGACGGCGCAGGCCTGAAAAAGGCCTCGCGCGGCCAGACCAGCGTCCGAGGCTGATCAGGACTTTCAGCCTCGGTGCCACGTCTGCCTAGCGCTGCGCGCGCAGCAGGCGGGCAGCGTCAGGGGCGAAGTAGGTCAGGATGCCGTCGGCGCCCGCGCGTTTGAAGCCCAGCAGCGATTCCATCATGACCTTGTCGTGGTCCAGCCAGCCGTTGGCGGCGGCAGCCTTGATCATGGCGTATTCGCCGCTCACCTGGTAAGCATAGGTCGGCACGCGGAAGGCGTCCTTCACGCGGCGCAGCACGTCCAGGTAGGGCATGCCGGGCTTGACCATGACCATGTCGGCGCCTTCGCGCAGGTCGGCGGCCACTTCGCGCAGCGCCTCGTCGATGTTGCCCGGATCCATCTGGTACACGAGCTTGTTGGACTTGCCCAGGTTGGCAGCCGACCCCACGGCGTCGCGGAAGGGGCCGTAGAACGCGCTGGCGTACTTGGCCGAATAGGCCATGATGCGCGTGTGCACGTGGCCCTGGTCTTCCAGCACGGCGCGGATGGCGCCGATGCGGCCGTCCATCATGTCGCTGGGCGCCACGATGTCCACGCCCGCCTGGGCCTGCACCAGCGCCTGGCGCGAGAGCAGCTCGACGGTGTAGTCGTTGACCACGTAGCCGTTCTCGTCGATGTAGCCGTCCTGGCCGTGGCTGGTGTAGGGGTCCAGCGCCACGTCGGTCATGATGCCGAGTTCCGGATAGCGCGCCTTCAGCGCCGAGACCACGCGCGGGATGAGGCCGTCGGGGTTGGCGGCCTCGGTGCCCTCGAGGGTCTTCAGGCTGGGGTCGATGACCGGGAACAGCGCCAGGACGGGGATGCCGAGCTCCAGGCACGATTCCGCCACGGGCAACAGGGTGTCCAGCGAATGACGCACCACGCCGGGCATGGAGCCCACGGGCTGCAGCAGCTTCTGGCCTTCGGCGACGAAGACGGGATAGATCAGGTCGTCGACGGACAGGCTGTGCTCGCGCACCAGGCGGCGCGAGAAATCGTCGCGGCGGTTGCGGCGCGGGCGCGCATAGGGATAGTCGGCGGAGACGAGATGGGGCGTGGTGGTCATGGCACTACCTTGGGGGAGATCCAGTTGGCGATGATTTCGCCGGCCTCTTCGAGGCCGATGCGCTCGGTGGCCGAGAACGGCACGGTGAAGAGCGCGCCGATGTCGGCCAGGTCCTTGCGCACGGAAAAGATGGTGCGCATGCGCTGGCCATAGGGCAGCTTGTCGGCCTTGGTGAGCAGCGCCAGCACGGGGCGCTTGGTGGGCGCGATCCAGTCGACCAGGCGGCGGTCGAGGTCGGTCACGCCGCGGCGGATGTCGATGAGCAGCACCACGCCGACCAGCGCTTCGCGCTGGCGCAGGTAACCGCCCAGCACGTCGGCCCACTCCTCGCGCGCCTGCTTGGCGACCGCGGCATAACCGTAGCCGGGCAGGTCGACGAGGTAGCCCAGCCTGGCTTCCGGGTCATCCAGGTTGAGCGGATCGGGCAGGCCGAACAGGTTGATGAGGCGCGTGCGCCCCGGCGTCTTGCTGGAGAACGCCAGGCGACGCTGGTTGGTCAGCACGTTGATGGCTGAGGATTTGCCCGAATTCGAGCGCCCGACGAAACAGACTTCGGGTACGCTGGACGGCGGCAGTTGATCCAGCCGGGCGGCCGAGACGGTGAAGGAAGCGCGATGGAGGAGGGACACGGGCAAAACCACTGGGGTTGGCAATCAAGCCCTATTGTATAATCGAGTGTTTGCATCTGCGGCCAAGGGGGCAGTTCATGGGGGCCGATCAGATGTGCATGCCGGTGCTGGACGTTGCAGCGTTGGCGTTTTTCGCAAGCCGGTAACAGGGTTTCCGGGCGCGAAAGGCGCGGGCGTGGCAAGGCATCGGTAAGAGAAGCAGACCAAAAAGCGCGGGTTCGACCTGGACCTGCCGCAGGCTGCCGAACCCTCGGGCCGGTGGCGCGGCATGGCGGTCCTGGACGAACCTATAAACGGCGCGGTCACACCGCGCCATGATCGAAGTCCGATCGTCGAGGTTCTCCATGAAGCGTGTGTTGTCCCAGGTCCTGGTCGCCAGCGGGTTGTTGCTGAGCGCAGCCGTCTCGACCTGTCTTGCCGCGGAGGCCAGCGGCCCCGCAAAACCCGATCAAGCCAAGGGCAGCACCCTGTACGAACAGGGCGACGCGGCGCGCGGCATCGTCGCCTGTGCGTCCTGTCACGGCGCGGCGGGCAACAGCACGCTGCCGATGAATCCCAACCTGGCCGCGCAATCCCACGAATACCTGCTGAAGCAACTGCACGACTTCAAGGTCAAGGAAGGCGCCGAGCACGCGGCGCGCCGCGGCCCCGAAGGCGCGCCCTCCGCCATGAGCGCCATGGTCGGTCCGCTGACCGAGGAAGACATGCGCAACGTGGCCTACTTCCTGTCGCTGCAGAAGCTCGAGCAGCCCGCCACCGCCGGCCAGGAATCGCTGGTCGAGCGCGGCCAGCAGATCTGGCGCGGCGGCATCGCCGACCAGAAGGTCCCGGCCTGCGCGGCCTGCCACGGCGCCACGGGTGCGGGCATCCCCGGCCAGTATCCGCGTCTTTCCGGCCAGTTCCCCGCCTACATCGCCGAGCAGCTCAAGCTGTTCCGCAGCGGTGACCGCGCCAACAATCCCGCCATGCACGATGTGGCCAAGCGCATGACCGACGACGACATCAAGGCCGTGTCGGACTACGCTGCCGGCCTGCGCTGAACGACGCAGCCGCACTTGCGCGGGCTTGATCCCGCGCAAGCCTTGTGCGGGCGGGCAGGAACAATATACGGGCCTGCCCTGTCCATGCTGGGCGGATAGCCATGATGGGGCCGTCCGACCACGACTTGCCGGGGCTTCGCCCCCGCGCACGGTCTGGCGGCAAATGCTTACCGATTTCTCATGACTGATTCGCCTTCCTCGCCAGCCGCCCGCAGTCAAAGCCTGGGCGCCGACATGTCAGAACTGCTGGGCTCGATGCGCTTCGCGGTCAGCCTGCTGATGTTCATCTGCGTGGCGAGCATCATCGGCACCGTGTTGCCGCAGAACCGGCCGCTCAGCAATTACATCGACCAGTTCGGCCCCTTCTGGGTCGAGTTCTTCGACAAGTTCTCCATCTGGAACGTCTACAACAGCTGGTGGTTCCTGGTCATCATGGGCTTCCTGGTGATCTCGACCTCGCTGTGCGTTCTGCGCAACACGCCCAAGATGCTGGACGACATGCGCTCGTTCCGCGAGCACGTGCGCGCCTCCAGCCTGCGGGCCTTCCGCCATCGGGTGGAGATCGACAGCGACGCGTCCGCCCCGGCCCTGACGGACAAGGTGCGTGACCTGCTGGCCCGGCAAGGCTATGCCGTGCGCACGCGCCAGGACGGCGATTCGGTCATGCTGGCGGCCAAGCGCGGCAGCAGCAACCGGCTGGGCTACATCTTCGCGCACGTGTCGATCGTGGCCATCTGCGTGGGCGGGCTGCTCGACAGCGAATTGCCGGTGCGCATGCAGGTCTGGCTGAACGGCAAGGTGCCCGTCACCGAAGACATGCGCATTGCCGACGTGCCCGCCACGGGCCGCCTGTCGGTCGACAACCCGAGCTTCCGCGCCAACCTGCTGCTGCCCGAGGGCGGGCGCAGCGGCAGCGCCGTGGTGAACGTGGGCCAGGGGTCGCTGGTGCAGCCGCTGCCCTTCAACCTGACGCTGAAGAAGTTCATCGTCGACTATTACTCCACCGGCATGCCCAGCCGCTTCGCCAGCGAAGTGACCGTGCAGGACCCGGACAACGGCCACACCTTCGATGCCACCATCGAGGTCAACGAGCCGTTGCGCTACAAGGGCGTCACCGTCTACCAGTCCAGCTTCGACGATGGCGGCAGCCGCGTGTCGCTGGCGGGCCGTCCGCTCTCGGGCGACAAGGATTTCCGCTTCACGGTGGATGGCGTGGTGGGGCGCGACACCCAGCTGGCCCGGCCGGGCGAGGCGCCCCTGCAGGTACAGCTGACGGGCCTGCGCACCATCAACGTCGAGGACATGCGTACCGGCGAGCCGCAGCCGCGCGAGCTGGTCGAGCACGTCGCCGCCGTCACCGGCAGCGCCGCGGGCAAGGCGAACGAGCACCTGCGCAATGTCGGTCCCAGCGTGGAGTACCGCCTGATCGACGGCAGCGGCCAGGCCCAGGAGTTCCACAGCTACATGCTGCCCATCACCCTGGACGGCATTCCGGTCTTCATGACGGGCGTGCGCCCGAACCCTTCCGAGAACTATCGCTACCTGCGCATTCCCGCCGACGAGAAGGGCAGCCTGGATGCGTTCATGGCGCTGCGCGCGGCCATGTCCGACCCCGTGAAGCGCCGCGAAGCCGCCCGCCGCTTTGCCGTGCGCAGCGGCGCGGGCACGGGCGATCTGCAGGGCGTGCAGGAGTCCGCCGAGCGGGCCATGGCCACGCTGGCCGACAGCGGGCTGGCCGGCGTGTCGCGTTTTCTGGAAGACAACGTGCCCAAGGATGAACTGCCGCGCGCGGCAGGCATCATCATGCGGTTGTTGAACGCCACGCTGTTCGAGCTGCACGGATTGACGCGCGAAGAGGCCGGCCTGCCGCCGCTGCCCACCGAAGGCGCTGCGGCCAGCGCCGCGCAGGACTGGACCTTCGTTGCCCTGAATGCGCTGTCGGACCTGGCCCTGTATCCCTCGCCGGTGTATTTCTCGCTGTCCGACTTCGATCACGTCCAGGCCAGCGTCTTCCAGGTCAGCCGCACGCCCGGCAAGACCACCGTTTACCTGGGCTGCCTGCTGCTGACGCTGGGCATCTTCGCCATGTTCTACGTGCGCGACCGCCGCATCTGGGTCTGGATCACGCCCTCGCCGGACGGCGCCCGCGCCATGGCGGCCATGACCTCGCAAAAGCGTACACTCGATTTCAACCGGGAATTCGACCGGTTCCGCCAGACCATGGAAGGCCTGGCCAGCAGACGGAAACGTCCGGAGTCCTTTTCATGAGCGATACCGCCTCCTCCCTGTCCGCGTCGTCCTGGGACGAAGCCATGTCCGACACCGGCGACCACCGCGTGCGCCGTGGCCGTGGAGATTGGACTGACATCGTGTTCTTCCTGCTGCTGGCTGCTGGCGCGGTGTTCGCGCTGGAACGCTATCCGCAGGCCATGGATGGCTACGAGAAGATCATCCTCTGTGGCACCGTGCCCGCCCTGGTGTGGCTGGGCTGGCTGTGGCGCCCGCTGCGAACGCTGATGGTCGCCTGTGGCCTGGCGGCCGGCGCGGCCCTGGCGCTGTACGGCGGCGACCTGGCCCGGGCCGACGACGTCTTCTGGCTGAAGTACTTCTTCTCGTCCCAGTCCGCCATCATGTGGATGTGCGCGCTGTTCATGATCGCCATGGTCTGCTACTGGATCGGCTTCGTCAGCGCGACGGCCGCCTGGCTGGGCACGGCCCTGAGCTGGGGCGCGGTCTTCGCCGGCACGACCGGCCTGCTGGTGCGCTGGCGTGAGGGCCACCTGATGGGGCCGGACCTGGGCCACATCCCGGTCAGCAACCTGTACGAAGTCTTCGTGCTGTTCGCGCTGATCACGGCGCTCTTCTACCTGTATTACGAACGCCGCTATGCCACGCGCGCGCTGGGCGGCTTCGTGCTGCTGGTCATCAACTCGGCCGTGGTGTTCCTGCTCTGGTATTCGCTGACGCGCGACGCCTACCAGATCCAGCCCCTGGTGCCCGCGCTGAAAAGCTGGTGGATGAAGCTGCACGTGCCCGCCAATTTCATCGGCTATGGCACCTTCTCGCTGGCGGCGATGGTGGGCTTCGCCTACCTGGTGAAGGAACACGGCCAGACGCGCTCGTGGCTCAAGCTGACGCCGCTCTTCATCATGGGCGTGCTGCTGATGGCCGAGCCCATGGTCTTCCGCACCGATGGGCTGTCTGCCACCTGGATGTTCTATTTCGGCGGCGGCGCCGTGGTGGTGGGCGCCATCCTGCTGGCGCGCGGGCCGATCTCGCGCCGGCTGCCCTCGCTGGAGGTGCTGGACGACATCATGTATCGCGCCATTGCCGTGGGCTTCGCGTTCTTCACCGTGGCCACCATCCTGGGCGCGCTGTGGGCGGCCGATGCCTGGGGGGCCTACTGGCAGTGGGACCCCAAGGAAACCTGGGCGCTCATCGTCTGGCTGAACTACGCGGCGTGGCTGCACATGCGCCTGATGAAGGGCCTGCGCGGCACGCTGGCGTCCTACTGGGCGCTGGTGGGCCTGCTCATCACGGGCTTCGCCTTCCTGGGCGTGAACATGTTCCTGTCGGGCTTGCATTCCTACGGCGAGCTGTAGGCCTGCGCGGAACGCCGCAAGAAAAAACCCGCAAGGCTCGCGCCTTGCGGGTTTTTTCTTGGTCGGGCGCGGCCTGGATCAGACCAGGTGTTCCGCCAGGAAGGTCTGCGAGCGCTGCTCGGCCTTGGCGGCCGCATCGGCGTCGAAGTGTTCGCCCTTGGGGCGGGCGAAGGCGTGGTCCACGCCGTCGTAGATGAAGGGCGTGAACTGGGGATGCGCCGTGGCCAGGTCCATGACCAGGTCGCGCACGTCATGCGTCTGGAAGCGGTCTTCGCCCGCGATGTGCAGCAGCGTGGGCGCGGTGTCGATGGGGGCGTCGTTCAGCAGGCTGTCCAGCCCGACACCGTAGTAGCTGACGGCGCACTTCACCGGGATCTCGAAGGCGGCGCGCACGGCCAGCATGCCGCCCATGCAGTAGCCGACGAGGGCGATCTTCTCGTGGCCGGATTCCTGCGCCAGCCAGGCGCGGGCGGCTTCGAGGTCGGCCAGGGTTTCCTCGGTCTTCATGGCTTGCATCATGCCGTAGCCGCGTTCGAACTCGGCCTTGACGGTCGGATCGAGCTCGACATCGGGGGCCTGGCGCCAGAAGAGATCGGGCACCACGACGTTGTAGCCTTTGGCGGCCCAGGTGTCGGCCAGCTCGCGCATGGCTGCGTTGATGCCGAAGATTTCCTGGATGAGGACGATGCCGCGCGCCGAGGACGAGGGGCCCTTGGCGTAATAGGCGTTGAACGGCTTGCCTTCCTTGCTGGTGAGCGTGACGGTGGTCATGGGACTCCTTCGCGGACGGTTGTCAGGGCAGGGTGGATTCGCCAGCGGTCAGGCTGGCCAGGGTGTCGCGCGTGCGCACGACATGCCAGTTCGCGCCATCGACCATGACTTCGGCGGGCCGGGGGCGGCTGTTGTAGGTGCTGGCCATGACGAAGCCGTAGGCGCCGGCGGACTCCACCGCCAGCAGGTCGCCTTCGCGCAGGGCCAGGGTGCGTTCGCGCGCAAGCCAGTCGGCGCTTTCGCAGACCGGGCCCACCACGTCATAGGGCAGGGCCTCGCCGCTGCGCGGCGTGACGGCCAGGACGCCATGCCAGGCTTCGTACAGCGCGGGGCGCATGAGATCGTTCATGGCGGCGTCGACGATGGCGAAATTGCGCGCATCGGTGTGCTTCAGGTATTCCACGCGGGTCAGCAGGATGCCGGCGTTGCCCACCAAGGAGCGGCCCGGCTCCATGACCAGTTGCACCGGCGGCAGGCCGCTGGCATCCAGGCGCGCGAAGACCTGGTCGAGCAGCGCGCGCGGGGCGAGCGGCGTTTCGTCGTCATAGCGGATGCCGAGGCCGCCGCCGATGTCCAGGTGCGCGATGGAGATGTCGAGGTCGGCCAGCGCGCGCAGCAGGTCGAGCAGCTTGTCGAGCGCGTCGAGATAGGGCGCGGTGTCGGTGATCTGCGAGCCGATGTGGCAGTCCACGCCGACCACGCGCACGCCGGGCAGGCTGGCCGCGACGCGGTAGGCCTCCAGCGCGGTATCGATGGCGATGCCGAACTTGTTTTCCTTCAGGCCCGTGGAGATGTAGGGGTGGGTCTGGGCGTCGACGTCGGGGTTCACGCGCAGCGAGACGGGCGCGGTCACGCCCAGGCGGCTGGCGACCTGGGAAAGGCGGCGCAGCTCGGGCAGTGATTCGACGTTGAAGCACTTCACGCCGGCGCGCAGCGCGGCTTCCATTTCCCAGACCTGCTTGCCCACGCCCGAGAAGACGACCTTGCCGGGATCGCCGCCGGCGGCGACGACGCGTTGCAGCTCACCGCCCGAGACGATGTCGAAGCCCGCGCCGGCGCGGGCGAATTCCTTCAGCACGGCCAGGTTGGCGTTGGCCTTCATGCCATAGCAGACCAGCACGTCGCGCTCGCCGATGGCGTCGCGGTAGGCCTTGAAGTTGGCATGCAGGGCCGCGCGCGAGTAGACGTAGAGCGGCGTGCCCAGCTGCTTGCACAGCGCGGGCAGGGCCACGTCTTCGGCGTGCAGCACGCCGTTCACGAAGTGGAAATGGGGTTGCCCGGCGGGTTGGCGGGCGGAATCGGCGAAATGTGCGGTCATTGGGCGCGGGAGGGCGTCGTCGTGGAAGGTTGGCGCGTCTGTGACTCGGCCGGGCGCGTGTCGGTTCCGCGCGCCTGGTCCTGAGCGGGCGCCTGGGTCTGGGACTCCTGGGCCTGGTTCTGGGGCGCGGGCTTGGCGGGGGCCATGTAGAGCGGGCCCTTGTAGCCGCAGGCCGCGAGCGCGCCGATCGCCAGCAGCGTCGCTACAATGCGGGAAAACTGGCGGTGTTGGGCCGGTGCGTACACAGTAAAGCTCCGATAGACGTGCGGTGTGTGAATTATGAACGAAACAGAATTTCTTGCCCTGGCTGCGGGCGTCCTGGACCGGCTGGAAAGCCAGGCCGATGACTGGTTTTCCGTCAACGACGTCGATGTCGACGCCAATCGGAGCGGCAACGTCCTGACGCTGGCCTTCGACTCGGGCGTGCAGGTCATCGTCAACAGCCAGGCGCCCATGCAGGAGTTGTGGGTGGCGGCGCCCAGCGGCGGTTTCCACTATCGCTACGACGGCCAGGTCTGGCACGACACCCGTGGCGGCCCGCCCCTGCACGAAGCGCTGTCGCAGATCGTCAGCGCGGCGGCGGGCCAGCCGCTGACCGTCACGGTCTGACGCGCCAGTCTGCGCGCCGCATGTGACAGCGGCGTGCCAACCGGCGCGGACCTCGCGCCGGCCGCCGGCATGCGCGGCCCGTATCAGCGTTCCCTCGGGGGCGCGTCCGCCTCCTTCGGGTCGCCGTCCTCGTCCACCACGGTGTCCAACTCGTTGCCCAGCACCTCGTCCGAGGCGCCGGCAGGCTCCGGCGCGAGCTGGCGCGGGGTGTGGCCGGGGGCCGGCGCGTGGCCGACCTCCGCGGCCGCCGCGCCGGCCGACAGGGGCCGCACGCGGCGCAGGGGCAGGGCGGGGGCATTGCCGTCCTTGTCCTGCCCGAAATACACCACGGTGTGCGGGTACGGCAGCTCGATGCCGGCGGCGTTGAAGTGCTTCTTCACCAGGCGGTTGTAGCCGCGCTGGACCGCCCACTGCATGCCGGGCGAGGTCTTGATGAGGATCCGGATGGTGACGCCGCGCTCGCTCAGCGAGGTGACGCCAGCCACGGTCATGTCCTCCAGCAGTTCCGGCGACAGCACCTCGTCCTGCTGCAGCTCGGCATAGGCCGCCTTCAGGTGCTCGATCGCCTCGTCCACGTTCTCGCGGTGCGCGATGGTGTATTCGCCCACGTGGTACGAGAAGTCGCGCATGTGGTTGACCACGGTGTCGACCGACGAGAACGGGATCAGGTGGTAGCCGCCGTCCAGCGTGCGGATGCCCACCGACCGGATGGTCAGCTTCTCGACCGTGCCGAAGACGCCCGCGGCCTCGACCACGTCGTTCTGGTTCATGCCGTTTTCCAGCTGGATGAAGATGCCGGTGATGATGTCCTGCACCAGCTTCTGCGCGCCGAAGCCGATGGCCAGGCCGACCACGCCGGCGCCGGCGATCAGCGGGCCGATATCGATGCCGATCTGTGACAGCAGCACCAGCGCGGTCATGGTGACGATCACGATGAGCGCGGCATTCCTGAACAGCGACAGCAGCGTCTTCTCGCGCGCGCTGGGGCCGCCGGGGCCCGCGGCCATGTTCAGGCGATGCTCGATGATGCTGGCGATCACGGTCCAGGCCAGCGCGGCGATGAAGAGGATGATGCCCAGGCGCACCACCATGAAGATGGCCGCGCTGCCGCTGGCGGACATCAGCCAGGCGCTCAGGTCGAAGGCGTTCCAGGCGTCCAGCACGACCAGCGCCACGCCCAGCAGGATGAGCAGGCGCAGCCCTTTCAGGGCAGCCGGCACATAGGCGTTCAAGCGGGCTTCCAGCATGGGCAGGCGGCCGCGCCAGTGGTCGCTCAGGCGGATGCGGCGCGCCAGCGCCGAGGTCAGGATGGCCGACAGCAGCAGGCCCAGGCCCACGGCGATGACGGTCTGCGCCGTGGCGCGTGCCATGAAGGGCAGCGCCTGGTCGGGCGCCAGTTGGCTGGCGCCCAGCAGGATGGTGAAGTAGGCGATGGCCAGCAGGTGCCAGACACGCGCCAGCATGCGCAGCAGCGTGCCGAAGAATGCCGACGCGGTGTCGGCGCGGCGGTTCAGGCGATCGCGCAGCAGCTGGCGGTTGGTCCAGATGACACGCAGGGCGTAGATGTAGACGCCCAGCATGATGAAGAGGCCCAGCATCTGGCCGACGGCCGGCGAGAACATGGCCTTGACCAGCGGCACGGCGATCAGGATGCCGTAGCCCGTGAGCGTGACGAGGCGGGCCAGCCAGCTGTTCCAGAACACCGCCACCTCATCGGACATGGCCAGCAGGCGCAGGTGGGGATAGCGGGTGGCGAAGACCACGCGAACCAGGGCCTTGGCGATTTCCACCGCCAGGAAGGTGTTCACGAACAGCGCTTCCAGCCGGCCGATGGTGCCGGTGTCGCCCGCGATGAACAGGCCCGCGCCATAGCCCGCCATGGCGGCCAGGGCGATGACGGCGATGTCGATGAGCAGGGCGCCGACGATGGCGAGGGTGCTGCGGTAAAGCGACTGCGGCGTCAGGCCGGGGCGCGGCGCACCGGGCGGGATCGCCTGCGGCGCGGGTGCCGGGGTGTGATGCGCCAGCCAGCGGTCGATGCGGGCATAGGCCTGCGACGCGATGAGGCGGAAGAGGGCCCAGGCCAACAGGGTGGCGGCGACCACGATGGCGAAATCGATCAGGATGCCGCGCCACACTTCCACCGTCATGCCGCGCAGGCCTTCGCCCGTGCCCAGCGAGCGGAACGTGGCGGCAGCCTCGCCCAGGTCCTGGCTGAGGTCGGCGAAGAAATGCTGCACGCCTTCCGCCAACTGGCGCGAGACGCCGGGGGTGGCGTCGACGGCGGCGGCCTCGACGTCCGTGGCGGGCGCCTTCGGGTCGGCGGCGGATTGCGCGGCTTCGGATTGCTGGCGCAGCTGCTGGATGAGCGCGTTGCGCGAGGCCTCGTTCTCCAGCAGGTCGGCCAGTTGGGCAGGGGACGCGGCCTGGTTGGCTGCCGGTTCGGGAGCAGGGGCTTGCGCGAAAGCAGGGGACAGACTGAGTAGCCAGAGCAGGAGGCCCATCGCCAGGAGGGTGCTTGGACCGTGCAGCCAGGCCGGCGCGCGGCCGCGGGGTGCGAGGGTTGGGGCGTGTCGGGCGTTCACTGCTTGCCTCCTGCGTGATGGTGTGCGGATGTCCGGGCCTGCCGAGTGTCCTGTGGGAAATGGGGTGCGTGGCGCGGGGCGCACGCGGGCGGCGCGGGCCCGGGGGCCTTCGCGCCGGTCTGGCGGCGGCTTCCCGCGTGGGCGCCGCGCCAAAAAACCGGGGTCTGATCACAGGCCCCGGGAACCATCATAGTAGACGAGCCTTTCGGCCGGATTTCGAGACAAGTCCTGCGCATTTGCGCCATAAGGTAACGGGCGCGTGCGCCGGTGGGTTTATGTTGCACAATCCGGCTGTCTCGATTTTGGGAGCGCCCAGGGGCGCTCCGGAAGGTGGCGTATGCGCCCTGCAGTGTCCCGTTCGATGTCCAGCGCGGTCTCCCGACCCGGTTCGGCCTTTCATTGGCTGGCCGTCTTGCTGCTGGTGCTGGCCTGTGCGTTCAGCACGTCGCTGGCCCATGCCCAACCTGCCGACGAGGCGCCCAGTTTCGACCTGGACGCGGCGCGCCAGCAGATCGACAAGGTGCAGAACGCGCTCGACAAGGACGAGCTTCCCGACGATGCGACGCTGCTGTCCCTGCGTGAGCAGGCGCTGAAGATCCAGTCCGGGGCGCAGGCCACCGCCGAAAGCCTGGGGCCGCAACTGGCCAGCGTGGCCGCCCGCCTGGACGAGCTGGGGGCGGCGCCCGAAGGCAAGGAGGCGCCCGATGTCGCGGCGCAGCGGGCACAGCTGGAAAAAAACCACAGCACGCTGGACGGCCAGGTCAAGCTGGCGCGGCTGCTGGCCGTGGAAAGCGGGCAGACGGCCGAAAGGATTTCCACCCTGCGCCGCTCGCAATTCCAGGCAAGCCTGGGTGAACGGCGGCCTTCCATCCTGGGCGGCAGGTTCTGGGATGAGTTCGCCGATGGCTGGCCGCGCGACCATGAGCGCCTGACGGCGTTCGGCGCGGAACTGTGGGAGGGCGCGCGCGCCGTGCCGCTGGCCGTGGTGGCGGGGCTGCTGGCCATCGCCGCCGTCCTGGTCGGCGCCAGGCTGCGTTTCGGCTCGCTGCTGTTCCAGCTGACCGCCAGCCGGGTTCCGCCGGGCCGCTTGCGGCGGTCGTTCGCCGCCCTCGCGCAGGTGCTGCAGTCGGTGCTCATGCCCGCGCTGCTGACATGGCTGGCGCTGATCGCGGTGAGCTGGTCGGGCGACCTCTCGGGCGAAACCGAACAGTTGCTGGCACGCATCGTGGCCATGGCTGCATTCGGCGGTTTCGTGTCGGGGCTGGCCTATGCCCTGCTGTCTCCCTACAAGACCTCGTGGCGGCTCCTGCCCCTGCCGGACGACGTCGCCATGGGCCTGCGCCGCTATCCGCCGATGCTGGGCGCTGCCGTGGTGCTGGTGTGGCTGGTCGAGCAGGTGGCCGCGCGCGTGAACGTGACGCTCAGCGCCACCATCGCCGCCAACGCCGTGGCCGTGCTGGTGCTGGCCGGCACGATGGGCTGGGCGCTGCATCGCGCGGAGCGCCTGCGCCGCGCCATTCCGCCGCCGGAAGGCGATGGCGGTCCGCCCCTGCGTCCGCTCTGGCTGGTGACGATCGTCAACCTGTGCTGGATCGCGCTGGCGACCGGCGTGATCTCCATCGCGGTGGGCTACGTGGCCTTCGGCGGTTTCGTCGTGAAGCAGCTGACCTGGGCGCTGGTGGTGCTGTGCACCGCATACCTGCTGGCCGTGCTGGTCGAGGATGCGTTCACCACGCTGCTGGCCTCGCCGCCTGCCGAGGCCGGCGGCGAGGGCAAGTCCGACGCCGACGCGCCGCGTGGCCGCGACCAGCTGGCCGTGCTGCTGTCGGGCGTGTGCCGCGTCACCATCGTGATGTTCGCGCTGGTGCTGTTGCTGGCGCCTTTCGGCGAAGGCCCGCTGGAACTGGCCCATCGCATGGGCAGCCTGCCGCAGGGCATCACCATCGGCGAGATCCAGTTGCGCCCCGGCGCCGTGCTGCAAGGCGTGATGGTGCTGGTCATCGCGCTGGTCAGCGTGCGCCTGGTCAAGCATTGGCTGGAAGACCGCTATCTGCCCACGACCGCGCTCGATCCGGGCATGCGCATTTCGGCCTCGACCTTGTTCGGCTATGCCGGTGTCGTGGTGGCGGTGGCCCTGGGCATGTCGGCCCTGGGCGTGGGCCTGGAGCGCGTGGCCTGGGTGGCCAGCGCGCTGTCGGTGGGTATCGGTTTCGGCTTGCAGGCGGTGGTGCAGAACTTCGTGTCGGGCCTCATCCTGCTGGCCGAGCGGCCGGTGAAGGTGGGCGACTGGGTGGCATTGGGCGGCGTCGAGGGCGACATCCAGCGCATCAATGTGCGCGCCACCGAGATCCGCATGGCGGACCGTTCCACCCTGATCGTGCCGAACTCCGAATTCATCACCAAGACCGTGCGCAACGTCACGCACTCCAACCCGCAGGGCGTGGTCAGCATCAAGCTGCCGGTGCCGCTGCCGGTGGATGCCGAGCAGGTGCGCAGCCTGATGCTGGCGGCCTTGCAGGCCAACGAAAGCGTGGCGCAGTCGCCCGCGCCCAGCGTCAGCCTGGAGGGGGTCGACAGCGCGGGCAACCTGCTGTTCAGCGGCACCTGCTATGTGAACTCGCCGCGCCTGTCGTACGCCACGCGCAGCGCGATCCTCTTCGATGTGCTGAAGCGCATGGACGAGGCGGGCATCTCGCTGGCGAAATCGTCCACCACCACGCTGGTGATGGGCGGCCAGAACGGGGCCGATGACGCGGGCGACGGCGGCGCGCCGCTGCCGCCCTTGCCGCGCGGCTGAATGCCGCCGGGGCGTCGCGAGCGTCCCGGGCCTGGCGGTGTTGCCAGCAAGACACTACGTGCGTCTTGGCTGCCGCGCCACGGCGGCGCAAACCCTGCTCACTGTTGCCTGACGGTCATCCTGCTGGATGGCTGGGGACGGATGTCTCCATAACCAAATGGAAAATCAGCATTTCCCGGCGCGCGCGCGCTTCGGTGTAATGCCTGGACGCCTCGTGGGAATGCGCAGTCCCTGACTGTTCCCCACGCAACACCGGCGGCGGGCGCCGCCGCGTCACGCATGAGCACGCTGGACATGAATATTTTCTGGTTTCTCCCCACCCATGGCGACGGCCACTACCTGGGCACCTCGCAGGGCGCACGCCCTGTCACCTTGAACTACCTGAAGCAGGTGGCGCAGGCCGCGGACAGCCTGGGTTACTACGGCGTGCTGATCCCCACGGGCCGCAGCTGCGAGGATTCCTGGGTGGTAGCCTCGGCGCTGGCGCCGCAAACCGAAAGATTGCGCTACCTGGTGGCGATCCGCCCCGGCATCATCTCGCCTACCGTCTCGGCGCGCATGGCGGCAACACTGGACCGCCTGTCTGGCGGCAGGGTGCTGATCAACGTGGTGACGGGCGGAGACCCTGACGAGAACCGCGGTGACGGCCTGCACCTGGACCACGACGCGCGCTATGAGGCCGCGTCGGAATTTCTTCACATATGGCGGCGCGTGCTGCAAGGCGAGGCGGTGACCTACGACGGCCAGCACCTGAAGGTCAGCAACGCCAAGGCCTTGTACCCCCCAGTACAGAAACCGTATCCGCCGCTGTACTTCGGCGGCTCTTCCGAGGCCGCGCACAAGTTGGCCGCCGAGCAGGTCGACGTGTATCTGAGTTGGGGCGAACCGCCGGACGCGGTGGCAGCCAAGATCCGCGATGTGCGCGCGCGCGCGGCCGCGCTGGGCCGCAGCGTCCGTTTCGGCGTGCGGCTGCACGTCATCGTGCGGCGGACCAACGAAGAGGCCTGGGCGGCGGCCAACGCGCTCATCGAGAATGTGTCGCCCGAGACCATCGCGGCCGCGCAGCAGTCGTTCAGCCGTTTCGACTCCGAGGGCCAGCGGCGCATGGCCGCGCTGCACGGCGGACGGCGCGACCAGTTGGAGATATATCCCAATCTGTGGGCGGGCGTGGGACTGGTGCGGGGGGGCGCGGGCACTGCGCTGGTGGGCGATCCCCAGACCGTGGCCGCGCGCATCCAGGAGTACGCGGACCTGGGCATCGAAAGCTTCATATTCTCGGGCTATCCGCATCTGGAGGAAGCCTATCGCTTCGCGGAACTGGTGTTTCCGCTGCTGCCGCAACCCTATGCCGATCTTGCCCGGCATGGCACGACCAACCTGACGGGCCCGTTCGGCGAGATGATCGCCAACGACGTGCTGCCCGCCACCGCCAGGGTCAAGTCCGCATGAAGCCGGCACTGGAGAGTTCGGCGGTCGTGGCGGTGCCACAGGCAAGCGCCGCCTTCATCGCTCGCGTGACGGCGGCGCGGGATCCTCTGGCCGTGGCGCGCGCGCTGGCCGATACCTTCGCGGTGACGGCGGCCGCCCGGGACAAGGCGGGCGGCACGCCCAAGGCGGAGCGCGACCAGCTGCGTGCCAGCGGCCTGTTGTCGTTGGTGATCCCGCGAGAGCAGGGCGGACTGGGCGCGAGCTGGAGCGAGACGCTTGCGATCGTGCGCGAGATCGCGCGCGTGGACAGTTCACTTGCCCATGTTTTCGGTTTCCATCACCTGATGCTGGCCACCGTCAGGCTGTTCTCGCGGCCAGCGCAGTGGCGTCCCTGGTTCGAGCAGACGGCGGCCAAGCAATGGTTCTGGGGCAATGCGCTGAACCCGCTGGACACGCGGACCGTGGTGCGGCGCCACCCTGGCTGGCGCGATTTCTCGGGCCGCAAGAGCTTCTGCTCGGGCGCCATGGATTCCGAAATGCTGATCGCCTCGGGCGTCGATGCCGAGGGCGGCGGACTGCTGCTGGCGGCCGTGCCCACGGGGCGTAGCGGTATCACCGTGCATGGCGACTGGAACAACATGGGGCAGCGCCAGACCGACAGCGGCAGCGCCACGTTCGAGAACGTGCGGGTGGAAGAGGACGAGATGCTATTGGACCCGGGACCGCTGAGCACGCCTTTCGCATGCTTGCGGCCTGTCCTGGCACAGTTGCTGTTCGCGAACCTCTTCCTGGGCATTGCCGAAGGCGCCTTCGCGCAGGCCCGGCGTTACACGCGCCAGGAAGCACGGCCCTGGTTCCGGTCGGCGGCGGACAGCGCCAGCCAGGACCCCTACGTGCTGCGCCATTACGGCCAGCTGTGGGTGGAACTCGAGGGCGCCCGTGCCCTGGTCGAACGCGCGAGCACGCTGTTCGACGAGGCCTGGCGCCAGGGCGAAACCCTCAATGCCGAGGCGCGCGCCAAGGTCGCGGTCGCGGTGGCGACGGCGAAGGTGGCAAGCACGCGCACCGGCCTGGACGTGTCCAACCGGCTCTTCGAGGTGACCGGCGCGCGCGCCACGCATGGCGAATTGGCGCTGGACCGCTATTGGCGCAACGTGCGCACGCAGACCTTGCACGATCCGGTCGACTACAAGCTGCACGAGTTGGGAGAGTGGGCCTTGAACGACGTCCCTCCCACGCCGAGTTTCTATTCATGAGCGCCGGCGCCGTGGTCCCTCGCCTGCCCGCGCGTGCGCCCGCTGAGTCGGGCCTGGCAGCCCGCATCTTTGCCGACCCCAGATCGCAGGCCATGCTGGCGCACGTGCGGCAGATAGGTCCCAGTGACGCAAGCATCCTGATCGAAGGCCAGACCGGCACCGGCAAGGATCTCGTGGCCCGCCACGTCCACGAGATCAGCGCGCGGCGTGACGGGCCTTTCCTGGCAGTCAGCTGCGGCGCCTTTTCCGAGGCCTTGGTGGACGCCGAACTCTTTGGCTATGAGCAGGGCGCTTTCCCCGGCGCCTTCGAGGCCAAGGGCGGCTGGTTCGAGGAGGCCGACGGCGGCACCCTGTTCCTGGACCAGATCGGAGACCTGCCCCTGCCCACGCAATCCAGGCTGTTGCGGGTGCTGCAGGAGCGCGAGGTGGTGCGGCTGGGTGGACGGCGCGGCAGGCCGATCGATGTGCGTGTCCTGGCCGCGACCAACGTGCCTTTGGAACCCCTGATCCAGTCCGGCGGCTTCCGCAAGGATCTCTACTACCGCCTGAATGTGGTCACGCTTGCCCTGCCGGCGCTGGCCGAGCGGCCCGGCGACATACTGCCGCTTGCCCGCTACTTCATCGAGCGGCATGCCGAGCGGCTTGGCCATGACGTGGTGGCCCTGTCGCGTGACGCCGAGGCGGCCTTGCGCGCGCATGCCTGGCCGGGCAACGTGCGCGAACTGGAGAACGTGCTTCACCATGCGCTGCTGGTCTGCCGTGGCCAGGCCATCGATGCCGAGGACCTGCACCTGGCGGCCCCGCCTCTGGCGGCGACAGGCCTGCCGCCGAGCACGGCGACCTTGGACGAGCTGCTGGAGGCCACGTTCGCGCGCCTGTTCGAGGAGCAGCCGGAGCAGGCGCATGCCTACCTGGAGGAAGCATTGCTGCGCACGGCGTATCGCTACTGCCGGCAGAACCAGGTGCACACGGCAACGTTGCTGGGCCTGTCGCGCAACGTCACGCGCTCACAGCTCATACGCATCGGCGAGCTTCGGGTCAGCAAGCGCAAATAGTCCATTGCCGTACCGCTTATAGACATTCGTTCGTTCTCTCTCCGCAGGTCCTTGCCGCATATTCCCCACATGACCGTGAACCCGATACGAAGCGAGGCGTTGATCCGCCTGGAGCAGGTGGCCAAGGCCTACGCGGGCCAGGACGCGCCGTTGCCCGCGGTGCGCGGCGTGTCGCTGGAGATCGCGCGCGGCGATATCTTCGGCATCATCGGCAAGAGTGGCGCGGGCAAGTCCACCCTGCTGCGGCTGATCAACCTGCTGGAGCGACCCGATAGCGGACGCGTGATCGTGGACGGCCGGGACCTGACCGCGCTGTCCAAGCGCGCGCTGCGAACCGCGCGGCAGTCATTGGGCATGATCTTCCAGCAGTTCAACCTGCTGCAGAACGTCACGGTCTTCGAGAACGTGGCCTTTCCCTTGCGGGTGCACAGGACGCTGCGCGGCGAGGCGCTGGCCGCTCGCGTGCGCGAGTGCCTGGATATCGTCGGCCTGGCGGACAAGTCCGCCAGCTATCCCGCGCAGCTGTCGGGCGGGCAGAAGCAGCGCGTGGCCATTGCCCGCGCCCTGGCAAGCCAGCCCGCCGTGCTGCTGTGCGACGAACCCACCTCGGCGCTGGACACGGAGACCACGCGCGCCATCCTCGACGTGCTGCGTGACATCAATCGGCGGCTGTCGGTGACAGTCGTCATCGTCACGCATGAATTGTCGGTCGTGCGCGCGCTGTGCCGCCACGTGGCCGTGATGGAAGACGGCAGCGTGGTGGAGCAGGCACGCATCGACGGCCATCAGTTGGCCTTGCGCAGCGCGCTGGGCCTGGCGCTCATGCGCGAGGCCGCCAATCCCTATCTGGAGACGGCATGATCCCCGACAGCATCGTCGCCATCCTGCCCGAGCTGCATGTGGCCGTGGCGCAGACCTTCCTGATGCTGGGCATCGGCCTGTCGGCGGCCGTGGTGATCGGCGGTCCGCTGGGGATCTGGCTGTTCCTGCTGAGCCCGGGGCAGTCGCTGGCCAACCGGCCGGTTTTCACGGTGGTGAACTGGCTGGTCAACACCGTGCGCTCCTTCCCGTTCATCATCCTGCTGGTGGCATTGGTGCCGCTCACGCGGATGATCGCCGGCACTTCCATCGGCCCGCTGGCCGCCGCCGTGCCGCTGTCCTTCGCCGCCATCCCCTATTTCGCGCGCCTGGTCGAGCAATGCTTGCGTGACGTTCCGCGCGGTGTCATCGAGGCCGCGCACGCCGTCGGCGCGTCGGAGTGGCAGATCGTGCGCCGTGTCCTGCTCGTGGAAGCGCGCTCCGGCCTCGTGCTGGCGCTCACCGTCCTTGCCATCAGCTTCCTGTCCTACTCGGCCATCGCCGGCGTCGTGGGCGGTGGCGGGATCGGCGACCTTGCGATCCGCTACGGCTACTACCGCTTCCAGACCGATGTGATGGTGCTGACCGTCGCCATCCTGGTCGGCCTCGTTCAACTCATCCAGTTCGCGGGCGCCACGATCGCCCGTCGGCTGGACAAACGCTGAGCGGCGCGGGCGCGCTTGCCACGGCCGTACTCACCGATCCCTCGCCCACAAGGAACCCAGATGATGATTTCCCCGCGCCGTGCCTTCCTTTCCTCGCTCGTGGCCGTGCTGGCCGCGACCTCGCTGCCCGCCTGGGCCGCGGCCGCCGACAAGAAGAACCTGGTGATCGGCGCGACCGCCGGCTCCAATGTCGATGTCCTGAAGCTGGGCATCGTGCCCCAGCTTGCCAGGCAGGGGTACAGCGTGAAGGTGGTGGAGTTCAACGACTACGTGCAGCCGAACCTGGCGCTGGCACAGGGTTCGTTGGACGTGAACTACTTCCAGCACATCATCTACCTGAAGAAGTTCGCCACCGACCAGAAGCTGGATCTGACCGAGATCGTGCAGGGTCCCATCGCGCCGTTGGGCATCTATTCGCAGAAGCGCAAGTCCTTGAAGGACCTGCAGGACAGCGACCGCATCACGTTGCCCAACGACCCCAGCAACCTGGCGCGCGCGCTGGTGCTGCTGCAGGACCAGAGCCTCATCAAGGTGAAGGCCGACGTGGATCCCCTGCGCGTGACGGAGAAGGACATCACCGAGAATCCGCGCAAGCTGCGCCTGCAGCCCATCGAGGCGGCCCAGTTGCCGCGCACGCTGGGCGACGCGGAATACGCCATCATCAACGGCAACTTCGCCATCTCGTCGGGCTTGAAGCTGACCGAGGCCGTCGTGCTGGAGCAGACGCCCGATCACTACCTGCTGGTGGCCGCCGTGCGCACGGCCGATCGTGACACGCCCTGGGCCAGGGACGTGGCCGCGGCCTTCAAGACGGACTTCTTCAAGCAGGTGCTGGAGAAGGACTTCCCGGGCTATGCCCGCCCCGCGTTCCTGAAGTAGGCCGGCCATGAAGACACTCTCAAGATGGTTTGCGTGGGGCCTGCTGTGCCTGGTCGGGCCAGGGCTGGCGCTGTCGGTCCATGCCAAGACCCTCAAGATCGGCGTGACACCAGGTTCGTTGGCCGATTCCGTCGAAGTGGCGGCGGGTTTGGCACGGGAGCAGGGCTTGCAGGTCGAGGTCATCGAGTTCAGCGACTGGACCACGCCCAATACCGCGCTGGCAGCAGGCGACCTGGATCTGAACTACTTCCAGCACCAGGCGTTTCTCGACAACGCGGTGAAGGAGCGTGGCTATCCGCTGGTGAGCGTGGCGCTGGGCCTGTTGCCGAATATCGGCCTGTATTCGACCAAGGTGGATGCGCTGGCGCGGTTGCGCGACGGCGCCCGGGTGGCGGTGGCCAATGACCCTGTGAACCAGGGGCGGGGCCTGCTGCTGCTGGACAAGGCCGGCCTCATCACCTTGCGCCAGGGCGTCGGCCATCGGGGCGGCCTGGACGACATCGTGGGCAATCCGCGCAAGCTGTCCTTCGTCGAGATCGAGGGTCCCCAGCTGGTGCGCGCACTGGACGACGTGGACCTTGCGCAAGGCTATCCCGCGCATTTCGTGAACGCGGGCAAGCCCGAGATCGCCAGCCGGGCCTTGCGGTATTCGGGCCTGGAGGACAACGCGTTCGCCATCCGTTTCGTGAGCCGGAAGGACAATGCCCAGGACCCGGACATCGCGCGATTCGTGCGCATCTACCACGATGCTCCCCAGGTGCGCGCGCGCATCCACCAGGCTTTCGCCAACGACGACAAGCTCTACAGCCTGCCCTGGCTCAAGCCCTGACCCATTACGTTTCCCTGGGAGCATCCGATGATTCTTCGTCCCCTGCTGGCAGGCTTGGCCACGCTATTGCTGGCCGCCGGCGTCCACGCCAGCGAGACCGTGACGGTCGCCTCCACGCCCGGCGCCACTTCCGATGCCATCGAGGCCCTGATCCCCGAGGCCCGGGCTCAGGGCCTGGAAGTGAAGCTGATCGAATTCACGGACTGGACCCTGCCCAACGAGGCCGTCAACAACGGCGACGTGGACCTCAACTTCTTCCAGCACCAGGCGTTCCTGGACAATGCCATCAAGGAACGGGGCTACCAGCTGCGCATGGTGGGCCTGGGCCTGTTGCAGAACATCGGCATCTATTCCAACCGCATCAAGCGGCTGGAGGACGTGCCCGAGGGCGCGCGCGTGTCCTTGGCCAACGACCCGGTGAACCAGGGCCGCGGCCTGCTGCTGTTGCAGAAGGCCGGGCTCATCACCTTGCGCGGCGGCAAGGCCGTGGGCGCGAGCCTGGACGACGTGGCCGAGAATCCGAAGCAGCTGCGCTTCTTCGAAATCGAAGGGCCGCAACTGATCCATTCCCTGCAGGACGTGGATCTGGCTGTGGTCTGGCCCAGCTACTTCGTGAATGCCGGCAAGGCCGAGCAGGCCAGCCAGGCGCTGCTGTATTCGGGCATCGACGACACTTTCTATGCCATGGGCTTCGTGGCAAGGACGGATCGGGCCGACGCGCCGAAGATCGCCCGCTTCGTCTCGCTGTTCCAGTCCTCGCCCAAGGTGCGCGAGGTGATCGCCTCGCGTTTCGGCAACGACCCCAAGCTGTACACCCTCCCGTGGCGGAAGTGAGCACCCAGGCCCTCGGCACGGTCGCGTTCGAGCAGGTCGGCAAGACCTACCCAGGTGCCGCCGGGCCTGTTCACGCCTTGCAGGACATTACGCTGGAAGTCCCGGCGAGCACCATTTTCGGCATCATCGGGCGCAGTGGCGCGGGCAAGTCCAGTCTGCTGCGAACGATCAACCGGCTGGAGCGCCCGACCACGGGCAGTGTGCGTGTCGATGGCGTGGACATCGCCACGCTGGACGAGGAGGGGCTGGTTGCGCTGCGCCGGCGCATCGGCATGATCTTCCAGCACTTCAACCTGCTGTCCGCGAAGACGGTCTGGGACAACGTGGCGCTGCCGCTGCAAGTGGCGGGCGTGGGGCGCGAGGCGACGGCGGCGCGGGTGGGCGAGCTGTTGGCGCTGGTCGGCCTGGCGGACAAGGCGCGCGTGTATCCCGCGCGGCTGTCGGGCGGGCAGAAGCAGCGCGTGGGCATCGCCCGCGCCCTGGCGACCAGGCCCGAGATCCTGCTGTGCGACGAGGCGACCTCGGCCCTGGACCCCGAGACCACGCAATCCATCCTTGGCTTGCTGAGGGACATCAACCGGCGGCTGGGCATCACCATCGTGCTGATCACGCATGAGATGAGCGTCATCCGTGAAGTGGCCGACCAGGTGCTGGTGCTGGAGCAGGGGCGCAACGTGGAGCTGGGGCCCGTCTGGAGGGTGTTCGGCGCACCCCGGGACGCGGCCACGCGCGCGTTGCTGGCGCCGTTGCAGCATGGGGTGCCCGATGATCTGCGGCGCCGGCTGGAGGCGGGGGTGACGCCTGGCCGGCCCAGCGAGCGGATCCTGCGGCTGTCCTACACGGGGGAGGGGGGACTGGAGCCCGATTTCGCGCGCATCGGCGATGCGTTTTCCCTGCCCTTGCGGCTGGTGCATGGCGGCGTGGACCGTATCCAGGGCCATGCGCACGGCAGGCTGCTGGTGGCGGTGCCCGGCGAGCAGCCGCTCCCGGACCTGTCGGCGCTGGCGCGCGGCCCCGGCGCCATTGCCCACGCCATAGAGGAGATCGGTCATGTGGCTGACCATACCCGTTGAACGCTATCTGAAAGCCTTCGTCGACACGCTCACCATGGTGGGCGTGTCGGCCAGCATCGCGGTCGTGGCGGGAATCCCGCTTGCCGTACTGCTGATCGTCACCGCGCCGGGCGGCTTCCTGGCCTCGCCGCGGCTGTATCGCATGGTGGGCGCCATCGTGAACGGCTTTCGCGCCACGCCCTTCATCGTGCTGCTGGTTGCGCTCATCCCCTTTACCCGCCTCGTGGCGGGGACGACCATCGGGGTGTGGGCCGCCATCGTGCCCCTGGCCATCAGCGCCACGCCGTTCTTTGCACGGATCGCCGAGGTGAGCCTGCGGGACGTCGACCCAGGCCTCATCGAGGCGGCGCAGGCCATGGGCTGCCGGAAGTGGCATGTGGTGCGCCATGTGCTGCTGCCCGAAGCCCTGCCTGGCATCATCGGGGGCTTTACCATCACGGTGGTGGCCCTGATCGGCGCCTCGGCCATGGCGGGTGCCGTGGGCGCGGGCGGCCTGGGCGACCTGGCCATCCGCTACGGCTACCAGCGTTTCGACACGCAGGTGATGCTGATCGTGATCGCCGTGCTGATCGCGCTGGTCTCGGGCGTCCAGGCCACCGGCGATGCGTTCGCCCGGCGGCTCAAGCGGCGCTGAGCCGGGCGGACCGCTCAAGCGGGCCGGGCGAGGGGGCGATGGTGCGCGCCTTCATGGCGTGCCGGCAGCCGGTCGCCCTGGCCGAACAGCTTCTGGCGCAGCGTGCCGGCTTCGTAGGCGGTCTTGTAGACGCCGCGGTCCTGGAGGACGGGCACCACCAGGTCGATGAAATCGGCATAGCTTTCCGGTGTGACGATGCGGCTCAGGTTGAAGCCGTCCACCCCGGTGTCACGCACCCAGTCCTGCAACGCATCGGCCACGGTGGCAGGGTCGCCCACGATGGCGGGATAACGTCCGCCCAGGGAAAACTGGGCCAGCAGGTCACGCCGGGTCCAGTTGTGCTCGCGCGCCACGCGGGTGGCGGACTCGATGGCATTGGTCGGACCGTAGCCCACGGGGTCGTCCAGCCCGTAGCGGCCATAGTCGATGCCGGTGCTGGCTGAAAAATGCGCCAGTCCCGCCTCCGGTGCGGCATGCCCGAGGTACTCGGCATGCTTGTCGCGCGCCTCGGCTTGCGTCGGTGCCACCACCACCGCGGCACCCATGAAGATCTTCACGTCGTCGGGGTGCCGGCCGGCCTGCGCGACCTGTTCGCGCAGGTCACGCACGATCTTGCGGCCCACCTCCTTGTTGGGCGGGGAGATGAACACGCATTCGGCATGGCGGGCGGCAAAGCGCTGGCCGCGGCCGGAACTGCCCGCCTGGTACAGCACGGGCGTGCGTTGCGGCGACGGTTCGCTCAGGTGGTAACCCTCGACACGGTAATGGCGGCCGGCGTGCCGGATCTTGTGCACCTTGGATGGGTCGGCATACACGCGCGCCTGCCGGTCGCGGCGCACCGCGCCGTCTTCCCAGCTGCCTTCCCAGAGTTTGTAGAGGACTTCCAGGTATTCGTCGGCCCGGTCATAGCGTTCATCGTGGGCGATCTGTTCGTCCAGTCCCATGGCGCGTGCGGCGCTGTCCAGGTAGCCGGTCACGATGTTCCACCCCACGCGGCCTTCGCTCAGGTGGTCCAGCGTGGAAAGCGTACGGGCGAACAGATAGGGCGCCTGGTAGGTGAGGTTGGCCGTCAGGCCGAAACCGAGGTGGCGCGTGACGGCGGCCATGGCCGAGACGAGCGGCACGGGGTCGTTCACGGGCAATTGCACCGATTCGCGCAGCGTCACGTCCACGCCGCCCTGGTAGACGTCGTACACCCCCACGATGTCCGCGATGAAGAGCCCGTCGAAGAGGCCACGTTCCAGCAGCTGGGCGAGTTCGGTCCAGTAACGCAGCGTGTGGTACTGGTCCGAGGTGTCGCGTGGATGGGTCCAGTGGCCATGATTGATGTGGCCCACGCAGTTCATGTTGAAGGCGTTGAGCAGGATGTGCTTGGTCGTCATCAGAGTGCGCCGTGCCGCGGTGGGAAGGTGTCGTTCAGGTAGTAATTGCCGACAGCGTGGTACTTCCAGCGCACCGGGTCGTGCAGCGTGTGGGTGCGTGCGTTGCGCCAGTGCCGGTCCAGTCCCAGCTCGTCCAGCGTGGACGAGGTGCCGCTCAGTTCGAAGAGTGCGTTGGAGGCCAGCAGCGATGCCGTGGTGGTGAGCACGCGCGCCTCGGCCACCGCCACGGATGCCGCCGCGACGGTGGCCTCGCTGGGCGTGGCCTGCGCGGATTCGGTGATGCGGCCCGCGCGTCGCAGCAGGGCCTGCGCGGCCCGCAGGCGAATGCTGACCTCGCCCACTTGCTGGATCGTCAGCGGGTCCTGGCGTGCCTCGTGGACGCCGGCGTCGATCCATGGCCGCGCGCGCTCACGAATGCCTTGCAGCATGTCGTCCCAGGCAGACCAGCCTATGCTCAGGTCAATGGCCGCGTGCATGATCTGGGCCACGGGCCCGATGGTGGTGGCGCGGATGAAGGAGTCGGAGAACGGCACGATCCACTCGGGGCGCACCAGTACCTGGTCGAAGGAAACGGAACCGCTGCCGGTCACGCGCTGGCCGAAGCCGTCCCAGTCGTCCGTGATGGTGACCCCGGGCGAGCCGGCGGGAATGAAGGCCAGCCAGCTGCGGCGCGGATCGTCGGGCGATACGACCAGCGTGGGAATCCAGTGCGCATAGAGCGCGCCGGTGCAGTAGAACTTGCGGCCGCTCACATACAGCCGCTCGTCGTTCCGGGCAGGGTCGCCCCGGGGGGCGGAACCGTCGGCCCGGTGCAGGCGCGTGCGCCGCTGGAAGTCCTTGTGGCCGACCTCGGCCAAGGCGTTGCCCAGTCGGGCGCCGCGCAGGACCTGTTCATGGATCAATGCCTGCTGGCCGGGGGTGCCGCCTACCCGCAGCACTTCCAGCGCGTAGAAGTGGTTCTGCGGGATCTGGCCCAGCGAGCCGTCCGCGCGTGCCAGCACGGCAATCACATCGGCCAGTGTGGACGCGCCCACGCCTGCGCCGCCGTGTTCGGCGGGCACGCTGATGGCGCCCAGTCCGCTGGCGGAAAATGCCTCCAGCTCGGCCCAGGGCAGAAGACGATCGCGGTCGCGCGCCACCGCGCCAGGGGCCGCGCGCGCGGCCAGCGCGTGCGCGGCCGCCAGCGCGTCCTGCGCGTTCGCAAGGCGCCGGGCCTCGGGAAGAGGCAGCGCCTCAGGGCCTGGCGACGCTTGGGTATCCGGGGTCAATTCCATTGGTGTCGGGCGGGCGCGATGCCGTTGAGTTCGAAGTTGCCGATGGCGTGGCGTTTCCATCGCACCGGGTCATGCAGCGTGTGGACGCGGGCATTGCGCCAATGCCGATCCAGGTTGTGGGCGGCGCGCGTGGCGGCCGAGCCCGCCAGTTCGAAGAGTTTCTCGCTGGCAGCGAGGGCCACGTCGGTGGTCAGTACCTTGGCCACGGCGACGTCCACGGATGCCTGCGCGCTTTCCTGCGCGGACAGAACACGGCCGCGCAGGCTGTCCAGGTTGCGGCCCGCCTCATACAGCGTCTCCTCGGCGGCGTGCAGGTCGATCCGCAATCGTCCCACCTCCTGGATCAGATAGGGGTCGTCCGTGGCCCGTGCCAGGCCCGAGTCCACCCAGGGCCGCGCGTGTTGGCGCACGAAGGCGGTGGCGGCCGCCAGCGAGGCGCGTGCGATGCCCGCGTCGATGGCAGCCTGGATGAGTTGCGATGTCGGGCCGAAAAGGCCAGGCCGGTCGGCCAGTTGCCAGACGGGCAGCACGGCATCCTCGTCGATGGGAACATCGGTGAAGCGCACGGAACCGCTGGCGGTGGTGCGTTGGCCAAACGCGCTCCAGTCGTCGATCACTGCCACGCCCGGCGCATCGCGGCGCGCCCAGACTTGCACGGCACGGCCCTCGTCGTCGAGGGCCCGCGTGGGAATCCAGTGCGCGAACAGGGCGCCGGTGGAGTAGAAGCGTTCGCCGTCCAGGCGCAGGCCGTCGGGTGTGCGGCGCAGGCGGGTGGTGACGGTGGTGATCGTCTTGCTGCGCCGCTCGGGCCCCGCGTTGCCTATGCGATGGCCAGCCAGCACGTCGGCGAAGAAGCGCTGTTGCTGCGCGGGCGTGCCGGCCTCGCGCAGCAGGGCCAGCACGCCGAACTGGTTCTGGGGGATCTGGCCCAGCGAAGCGTCAGCCGCCGACAGGATGACGAACACTTCCGCCAGCGTGGCGAACGAGACATCCGCGCCACCGTGCGCGCGCGGCACGGTGATGCCGCCCAGGCCGCTGCGGGTATAGCGCTCCAATTCTTCCCAAGGCAGCCGGCGCGCGCGGTCGCGCTCGCTGTCGTCCTGTGCATAGATGGCCGCCAGCGTGTGCGCGGTGGCGAGGGCATGCGCATCGTCACGGATGCGCTGGACCTGGTCGGGCTGGGGAGGGCACGGCAAGGGACCGGGCGGGGGCGGATCAATAACGGTCATGCAAGGCGTCTCGCTGGAATACGCGGCGGGGGCAGCTCAAACGGCAATGAGATGGCTGGGCAGCAGGGCAGGCAAGGGCGGGTCCTGGAGGGGGGCTTCCCGCCGAGGGCGCGGTGAGCGCCCCGGGTGGGCCAGCGAGGCATCCAGCGCCTGCAGCACCTGCCGTTCCGCGCGCACGAAGGCATCGGCCAGGCGGTCGCGCGGATAGGGCAGCGAGAAGTCCAGCACGCTGTGGATGCGGCCGGGTTCGGGCTGCATGACCACCACGCGGTTCGACAAGGCCACGGCTTCCTGCACATCGTGCGTGACGATGACCAGCGTGGGCCGCTGGGCCTGCCAGAGATCGAGCAAGGCATCCTGCAGGCTGGCGCGGGTGAAGGCATCCAGCGCCGAGAAGGGTTCGTCCAGCAGCAGCACCTTGGGATGCGCCACCAGCGAGCGCGCGATGGCGACGCGTTGCGCCTGGCCGCCCGACAGCTCGCGCGGCCAGCGTGGGCCATAGGCGGCCAGTCCGATGCGCGCCAGCGCCCAGTCGGTCCGTTCGCGGCGCTCCGCCGCGGGCAGGTCGGCGATGTAGAAGCCGATGTTCTGCGCGATGGTGAGCCAGGGCAGCAGGCGCGGTTCCTGGAAGACGATGCCCACCGCCGGGTGCGGCGCGGTGATGGCTTCGCCATCGACGCGGATGGCGCCGCTGCTGGGCTGGTCCAGGCCGGCGGCCAGCCGCAGCAGCGTGCTCTTGCCGCAGCCCGAGCCGCCGACGATGGCGACGATGCGGCCTGCTTCCAGCGCGAGGTCGACGCCGCGCAGGGCTTCGGCACCGTTGGGATAGGTCTTGTTGATGTGGTCGATGTGCAGCATGGCGTCAGGGCTTGCGATAGGTGTCCTGCCAGGCCAGCAGCGGCGCGCTTGCGCCGGCCAGCAGGCCGTCGGTGAGCTTGCCCAGCACGGCGAAGGCGATGATGGCGGCGACGATCTGGTCGGGTTTGCCCAGTTGCTGGCCATCCAGCAGCAGATAGCCCAGGCCTTCCGAGGCGCCCATGAATTCGGCGGCCACGACGAACATCCAGCCCAGACCCAGTCCCGAACGCAGCGACAGCAGATAGGCCGGCAGGATCGCGGGCAGCAGGATGCGGCGGAACAGGCCCGCGCCCGACAGCCGGGCGACGCGTCCCACTTCGATGATCTTGCGGTCGATGGAGACGATGGCGCCCAGCACGCCCAGGTACACGGGGAAGAACACACCGACCGCGATGAGCGCGATCTTGGATTCCTCGAAGATGCCGAACCACAGGATGAAGAGCGGCACCCAGGCAATCGACGGCACCGCGCGCAGGCCCTGCAGGCTGGGGTCGAGGATGCGGCGCGCCAGCGGGGAGTAGCCGGTCAGTGCGCCGGCCAGCGTGCCGGCCACGACCCCCAGCAGGAAACCCACCGCGACGCGGGCCAGCGTGGCTTGCACGTGGCGCCAGAGTTCGAAGCCTTCGGACAGCGCCCAGAGCGTGGCCAGGATGCGGCTGGGCGGGGCGACGAGGCGGCCGTCGGCCAGGCCCGATTGCACGGCCAGCTCCCAGCCCAGGGCCAGCACGACCGGAAGTGCCAGGCCCAGCGGCAGGCGTGCCAGCCAGCGGCGTGAGAGGGGCGTGCGCGCCGCCGGGGGCGGCGCGATCAGCGTGTCGGTGGTCGACATGGCGGGCGGCCTCAGGTGCCTGCCAGGCCGCTGCTGAACGACGGGTCGATCAGGGCGTCGAGGGTGCCGGCCACGTCCACCTTGGCGTCCACCACGCCGGCCTGCTTGAGCGCTTCGCCGGCGGCAAGGATCGTGTCGTATTGCGGACGGCCGATGGCGTTGTGGGTCAGCTCGGTGCGCTCGGTCAGCTGCTTGCGCGCCACGGCCTCGGGAATCTTGGCCTGCGTGGCCAGCAGCGCGACCAGCTTGTCGGGATTGGCCAGCGCCCACTGGCGGCCTTGTTCATAGACCTTGATGACACGCTTGACCGTGTCGGGGTGGCGCGCCGCGAAGTCCTCGCGCACGTTCAGCACGCCCCAGGTGTTGTAGTCGGGCTTGCGGAAGAACAGCACCGCGTTCTCTTCCAGCTCGGCGGAGGCCAGGATGGGATCGAGCCCGGCCCAGGCATCCACGTCGCCGCGGCTGAGCGCCGCGCGGCCATCGGCGTGCTGCAGCAGCACGAACTTCACGTCCTTCTCGGTCAGGCCGTGATCGGCCAGCGCGCGGATCAGGAAGATGTGCGGATCGGTGCCGCGCGTGACGGCCACCGACTTGCCCTTCAGGTCGGCCACGCTCTTGATGCCGGTGTCGGGACGGGTGACCAGCGCGGTCCATTCGGGACGCGAGTACACATAGACCGACTTGATGGGATTGCCATGGATCTTGCCCAGCAGCGCGGCCGAGCCCGCCGAGGAGCCGATGTCCAGCGAGCCCGCGTTCAGGAATTCCAGCGCCTTGTTCGAGCCGGCGGACTGTACCCAGCGCACGTTCACGCCATCCTTCTCGAACTCCTTCTCGATGAGTTTCTGGTCCTTGATGACCAGGCTGACCGGATTCCAGTAGGCCCAGTCGAGCTTGAGCTCCTTGGGGGCATCGGCGGCCCGGGCCTGCAGCGGCAGGGAAAGGGCGAGGGTGGCGGCCAGCGTGGCGCCCAGCCAGCGGCGGCGGGAGGAATGAATCATGGAAGGTCCAGAGAAGCGCGGCAACGGCGCGATCGAGGCGGGTTGGAAACGATTCTAGGGATGCGGACGAGGCGCGCGAACGACGGAAGAACAATATCCACATGCGGGTCCATGCACTGCCCGCAACAGCGCGCCAACACTTGTGCCGCGAAGAGGGGGGCCATATCGACATGCCAAAAAAATCGTGTTCGCCGCGGCTTTCGCATTCCTAGAATCGATTTCCTCTTGCCCTTCCTGGATGCGTCATGCACGACTTCGATCCCTCTTCGTCCCGCCGCCGCACGCTGTTGCAGGGCGCCCTGGCACTGAGCGCCCTGGGCGCCGCCGGCCTTGCCCGTCCCGTGCTGGGCCAGACGCAGGCCAAGCTGTTCCGGGTGGGCTGGCAGAAGGGGTCGAACCTGGCGGTGCTGAAGGCGCGCGGCAACCTGGATGCGCGGTTGAAGAAGGAAGGCGTCGAGGTGCGCTGGATCGAGTTCACCGCGGGTCCGCAGATGCTGGAAGGCCTGAACGTGGGCAGCATCGATTTCGCCTGCGTGGGGGAAACGCCGCCGGTCTTCGCGCAGGCCGCGGGCGCGGATCTGGTCTATGTGGCCAACGAACCGCCCGCGCCCAAGGCCGAGAAGATCCTGGTGCCCAAGGGGTCGCCCATCCAGTCGGTGGCGGAACTCAAGGGCAAGCGCATCGCGTTGAACCGCGGCTCGAACGTGCACTACCTCATCGTGAAGCTGTTGGAAAAATCCGGCCTGCAGTATGGCGACGTGAAGGTGTCGCTGCTGCCGCCCGCCGATGCGCGTGCCGCGTTCGAGAGCGGCTCCATCGATGCCTGGGTGATCTGGGACCCTTTCGCGCAGGCCGCCATCGGCCAGGTCGAGGCGCGGGTGCTGGCGGATGGCGTGGGCGCCGCGCACAACTACAACTTCTATCTCTCCACCGCGACCTATGCGCGCAACCACCCCGAGGTGTTGAAGTGGGCGATCGAGGAGGTGAAGGTGACGGGTGACTGGACCGTGGCCAACTTCGATGCGGCCGCCGAGATCCTGGCGCCGCAGATCGGCCTGTCGCGGGAGATCACCCGCGCGGCGCTGGAGAACTATGCCTACGGCGTGACCTACCTGAACGACGACGTGGTGCGCAACCAGCAGGAGATCGCCGATACCTTCTCGGCGCTCAAGCTCATTCCGCGCAAGCTGGACGTGGCCTCGGTCGTCTGGCAGCCGCCCCGCTGATTCCTTGGGGGAACACACATGGCCTCGACGACACGACGCGCGCGCGCCCTGGGCGACACCCTGCTGCCCTGGCTGGTGCCGGTGGGACTGCTGGCGTTGTGGCAACTGGCGGCGCAGGCGGGCTGGATCTCGACCCGCATCGCGCCCGCGCCTTCCGCGGTGCTGGCCGCTGGCTGGGAACTGACCCGCACGGGCGATCTCTTCACGCACCTGTGGGCCAGCTTCGTGCGCGCGGCCACCGGGTTTCTCATCGGCGGCGCGCTGGGCCTGGCCTTCGGCCTGCTCAACGGCGGCTTCCACCTGTTCGAGAAGCTCTTCGACACGTCCATCCAGATGGTGCGCAACGTGCCGCACCTGGCCATGATCCCGCTCATCATCCTGTGGTTCGGCATCGACGAGGCCGGCAAGCTGTTCCTGGTGGCGCTGGGCACGCTCTTTCCCATCTACCTGAACACCTTCCATGGCATCCGCTCGGTGGATGCGGGCCTGGTCGAAATGGGGCGCTCGTATGGGCTCTCCCGCTGGCAGCTTTTCACGCAGGTCATCCTGCCGGGGGCCTTGCCCAGCATCCTGGTGGGGGTGCGGTATGCGCTGGGTTTCATGTGGCTCACGCTCATCGTGGCAGAGACCATCTCGGCCTCCAGCGGCATCGGCTACATGGCCATGAACGCGCGCGAGTTCCTGCAGACCGATGTCGTGGTGCTGGCCATCCTGCTGTACGCCCTGCTGGGCAAGCTGGCCGACACGGCGGCGCGGGCGCTGGAGCGGCGCTGGCTGCGCTGGAACACGTCCTTCCGGCCGGCCTGAGCCCGGCCCGACATTGCAAGGAGCATGAACATGGCGGCAGTTCCCGATATCGGCGCGGCAGGGCCGGGCCAGACCCGGTACGACGCTGGCGTGGCGGTGGCGGTGCGCGACGTCGGCAAGCGTTTCGGCGCCCGAGAGGTGTTGCACGAGGTCCGGCTGGACGTGACGCCAGGCGACTTCGTGGCCATCGTGGGCAAGAGCGGTTGCGGCAAGAGCACCTTGCTGCGGCTGCTGGCGGGCCTGGACGCGCCCAGCGCCGGCTCGGTCTTGCTGGACGGCGTGCCGGTGGCCGGCATCGCGGCGCAGGCGCGCATCATGTACCAGGACGCGCGCCTGCTGCCCTGGCAGACGGTGGTCGACAACGTGGCCCTGGGCCTGCCCGGCAAGCGCGCGGCACGCCGCGAGCAGGCGCTTGCCGCGCTGGCGCAGGTGGGCCTGGCCGATCGCGCCGATGAATGGCCATCGGTGCTGTCAGGCGGACAGCGGCAACGCGTGGCGCTGGCGCGTGCGCTGGTGCACCGGCCGCGCCTGCTCTTGCTGGATGAGCCGCTGGGTGCGCTGGACGCCTTGACGCGCATCGACATGCAGGGACTCATCGAGCAGCTGTGGCAGACGCATGGCTTCACCGCGCTGCTGGTCACGCACGATGTGAGCGAGGCCGTGGCGCTGGCCAATCGCGTGGTGATCGTGGACGCGGGGCGCATCGCGCTGGACCGCCGCGTGGAGCTGGGCCGGCCGCGCGAACGTGGCGATGCCCGCTATGCCGCGCTGGAAGGCGAGATCCTGGATCGCCTGCTGGCGCACCCGGAACGGCAGGTGGCGCGCGTGGCCTGAGCGCCGGCCTGCGCTCAGGCCAGCGCGTCCGCCAGCGCCTCGCGCCACGCGGCCAGCTTGGCCTCGGGCCGCAAGGCCGCGTGGGCAGGACTGGTCGAGGGCAGCACGCACAGGCGTGCCCCGGCGGGCGCTTGCACGCGCGCCGCGACATGGCGCTGGTACAGCGTCGCGGCGGCACCGCCGTTGAAGCCGATCACCCGCAAGTCCGGGTGGCGCGCATAGAAGCCCGCGAAATCATTCGGCTCCACCGAGTCGCGCGCGATGCGGGCGTCCAGGCTGCCCGGCCGCACGCAGCGGTGAACCACGTCCCACAACGCCACGCCGCGTGCGTTGGCCCGGGCGATGCGTTGCGCATAGGGCGCCCTGGCATCCAGGCCCAGCAGCTCGGCCATGATGAACCAGAAGGCATTGCGCGGATGCGCGTAGTACTGGCCGGCGTCCAGCGAGGCGACGCCGGGCATCGAACCCAGGATGAGGATGCGCGCGTGCCCCGACGCGGCGGGAGGGAAGCCCTGGACGGCGGCGTCGGCCTCAGTGCTGGGCGAAGTTGGCATACCTGCGGTCTTCGTACCGGACCTCGCTCAGCACCTCGTGCACCTCGGCCGCGGGTGGGCCTTCGCGCAGCCAGGCCAGCATGCGGTCGATCTGGTTGGCCGTGCCTTGCAGCAGCGCCTCCACCGAACCGTCGCTGGCGTTCCGCACCCAGCCATGCACGCCCAGGAGGCGCGCCTGGCGCACCGTGGCCAGGCGAAAGCCCACGCCCTGGACCTTGCCCAGCACGCGGACACTGACGGTTTCGATGGCGGAGGCGAGGGGATCTTCGGTCATGCGGGCGTTTCCTGTCGCGGTCATTGCGAACGCATTAGGATAAACGACGGCAGGACGCGCTTCAGGCGCGCTCGCGCGGCAGGTCCAGCGGCAGGGCCGTGGTGTACTTCACCTGCTTCAACGAGAAGCTGGAGCGGATGTTGGCCACGCCGGGAATGCGCGTGAGCTCGTCGATGATGAGATGCTCCAGCGACTGCATGTCGGGCACGACCACGCGCACCAGGTAATCCGCATCGCCCGTCATCAGGTAGCACTCCATGACGTTGGGCAGCGCGCGCACCGCGCGTTCGAAGGTGTCCAGCGATTCCTTCACCTGCTTGTCCAGCGAGACCTGGATGAACACGTTCACGTTCATGCCCAGGTGCTGCGGGTCGAGCAGCGCGACGTGCCTGGCGATGATGCCGCGCGCCTGCAGGGCCTTGACCCGCGCCAGGCAGGGCGAGGGAGACAGGTGGACGCGCGCGGCGAGTTCCACGTTGCTGAGCCTGCCGTCGTGCTGCAGGGCGTGCAGGATGCGCAGGTCGATCTCGTCCAGATCCGGTCTTGCCATGACGGAGGTCTCCCGTGCCGCAGCGTGATTCGCGCGGCGCTGATGGTTTCGGGTCCATTCTGCAGAATTTTCTGCTGCAGAACAAACGAAAGCTGCGCGCATATATGGCAAATCCGCGTAAACCCGGGCCGCAAACGACAGCACATGCCAGGACGGCCTACCTAGAATGGATCCTGGCGTGGTGCCCCGGCTTCCGCTGTCCGGCGCCGCGCTCTTCCCTGACACTTCCACCGGGTCCGCCACGATGAAGAACGCGTTCCACGCCAGCGAGACAAGCACCGACCCCGGCACCGATACCGGGGCCCCCCAGGATGCCGATCCCCAGGAAACCGCCGAATGGCTGGAGGCCCTCGAAGGCGTCCTGCGTGAAGAGGGCCCCGAGCGCGCCCGCTACCTGCTGGACACGCTGACCGAGCACGGCAGCTACCTGGGCCTGCCCGGCCATCCGCACCCGTGGTCGGCCTACCAGAACACGGTGCGCGTCGAGAGCCAGGGCGCGTATCCCGGCGACCTGGCGATGGAGGAAACGCTGACCTCGATCATGCGCTGGAACGCGCTGGCGATGGTGGTGCGGGCCAACAAGGCCTACGGCGAGCTGGGCGGCCACGTCGCCAGCTATGCCTCGGTGGCGGAGATCTTCGAGGTCGGCTTCAACCATTTCTTCCGCGCCGACAGCGGCGAGGGCCGCGGCGACCTGGTGTTCTTCCAGCCGCACTCGGCCCCCGGCGTCTATTCGCGCGCCTATCTGGAAGGGCGGCTGACCGAGTCGCAACTGAAGCAATACCGCCAGGAAGTCGACGGCGGCGGGCTCTGTTCCTATCCGCATCCCTGGCTCATGCCGGAGTTCTGGCAGTTCCCCACCGGGTCCATGGGCATCGGCCCGCTCTCGGCCATCTATCAGGCGCGCTTCATGCGCTACCTGGAACATCGCGGCATTGCGCGTACCGCCGGACGGCGCGTGTGGGGCGTGTTCGGCGATGGCGAGATGGACGAGCCCGAGTCGCTGGCGGGCCTGTCGCTGGCCGCGCGCGAGAACCTGGACAACCTGACCTTCATCATCAACTGCAACCTGCAGCGCCTGGACGGACCGGTGCGCGGCAACGGCCAGATCATCCAGGAGCTGGAGTCCACCTTCACCGGCGCGGGCTGGAACGTCATCAAGGTGATCTGGGGGTCCGACTGGGACGCCCTGTTCGCGCGCGACACGCATCACGCGCTGCTGCGCCGCTTCGCGGCCACGGTGGATGGGCAGTACCAGACCCTGGGCGCCAACGACGGCGCCTACAACCACGAGCACTTCTTCAATCTCGACCCGGAGCTGCGTGCCCTGGTCGCGCACATGACGCCCGACGAGATCAATGCCCTGAAGCGCGGCGGCCACGATTTCCGCAAGCTGCACGCCGCGCTGTCGGCGGCGCGCGCGCACGACGGCCAGCCCACGGTGATCCTGGCCAAGACCAAGAAGGGCTACGGCATGGGCGGCGCGGGCGAATCGCGCATGACCGCGCACCAGCAGAAGAAGCTGGACGTCGACGCCCTGAAGGCCTTCCGCGACCGTTTCCGCCTGCCGCTGTCGGACGAGGATGTCGCGCAGATGCGCTTCTACAAGCCCGCCGAGGACAGTCCGGAAATGAAGTACCTGCATGCCCGCCGCCAGGCATTGGGCGGCTATCTGCCGCAGCGGCGCGTGCTGTCGGAAGCGCTGGCCGTGCCCCCGGTGGCGACGCATGCCCGTTACGCCCTGGAGGCCGAGGGCAAGGAAATGTCCACCACCATGTCGCTGGTGCGCCAGTTCAGCAACCTGCTGAAGGACCCGGTGGTGGGGCCGCGCGTGGTGCCCATCGTGGCCGACGAGGCGCGCACCTTCGGCATGGCCAACCTGTTCCGCCAGGTGGGCATCTATTCGCCGCAGGGCCAGCTGTACGAGCCCGAGGACGCGGGCTCGATGCTTTACTACAAGGAAGCGCGCGACGGCCAGCTGCTGGAAGAGGGCATCACCGAGGCCGGCGCGCTGTCGTCGTGGGTGGCCGCGGCCACGTCCTACAGCGTGCACGGCGTGGCCATGCTGCCGTTCTACATCTATTACTCCATCTTCGGCTTCCAGCGCGTGGGCGATCTCATCTGGGCCGCCGCCGACCAGCGCGCGCGCGGCTTCCTGATCGGCGCCACGGCCGGCCGCACCACGCTGGGCGGCGAAGGCCTGCAGCACCAGGACGGCTCCAGCCACGTGGTGGCCGCCACCATTCCGAACTGCCGCGCCTATGATCCGGCGTTCGCCGGCGAAGCCGCCGTCATCGTCGACCACGGCGCGCGCCAGATGCTGCAGGACCAGCAGGACGTCTTCTATTACCTGACGGTCTACAACGAGAACACGGCGCAGCCCTCCATTCCCGAGTCGGCGCACGAGGGCATCCTGCGCGGCATGTACCGCCATGCCACGCACGGCCAGGGCGATGCCGCCGTGCGCCTGCTGGGCTCGGGCTCGATCCTGCGCGAGGTGCTGGCCGCGGCCGAGCTGCTGTGGAACGACTGGCAGGTGCCCACCGAAACCTGGAGCGTCACCAGCTTCAGCGAACTGGCGCGCGATGCGCGCGAGGCCGAGCGCCTGAGCATCCAGGGCACGGCCACGCAAAGCTACCTGGACCAGTGCCTGCCCGGCGACACGCCCATCGTGGCGGCCTCGGATTACGTGCGCGCCTATCCGCAGCTGATCGCGGCCTATGTGCAGGGCCGCTATACCGCGCTGGGCACCGACGGTTTCGGACGCAGCGACACGCGCAGCGCCCTGCGCCGATTCTTCGAGGTGGACCGGCATCACGTGGTGCTGGCCGCGCTGCATGCGCGGGTGCGGGCGGGCGCGCTGGAAGCCGCGGTGCTGGGACGGGCCATGCAACAATACGGCATCGATCCCAACCTGGCAGCGCCCTGGTCGCGCTGACCCCATCCGGGCGCGGCGGCCTTGCTGCCGCGCCCCGAGGTTACCGCGCAATGAAAATCTATCTGGCAGGCTTTGACGTGTTTCGCGCGGATGCGCGTGAATACGGTGAACGGCTGAAGGCGCTGTGCGCGCAATTCGGCTTCGAGGGCGTCTTCCCTCTGGACAACGAGGTGCCGGAAGGCCTGGAAGGCCCGCAGCGCGCCCACTGGATCTGCCAGGCGAACCTGGAACTGGTCCGCCAGTGCGACGCCGTCATGGCCAACGTGAACCCCTTCCGCGGCGCGGAGCCCGATTCGGGCACCGTCTTCGAGATGGGCTTCGGCCATGCGCTGGGCAAGACCGTGTGGGCCTATACCGACGTGGCGGAAACGCTGGTCGACCAGGCCGGCGCCGAGTGGGACCCGGAACACCTGCGCCACCGCGACCTGCAGGGCTACACGGTCGAGGATTTCGGCCTGAACCTGAACCTGATGCTGGCCTGCTCCGCGCAGGTGGTCGTCGGCGACGCCAAGGATTGCCTGGAAGCCATGGCGCAAACCAAGTTCGGCGAGAAGCCGGCGCCGGGCGCGGCGGGCGGCTGAGGCCGGGTTTCACGGGCGGGCATGACGCAATGCCTGCCCGTGTGACGTGCTCAATGAAACAACGAGGCCTGTGAGGGGCCTCGTTTTTTTTACGCGCCCCAGGCCAGCGCGGCGCTGTCCGCGCCGGCTTCCGCCTGGGCATCCAGCGCCTCGCGATGCGCGACCAGCTCGGCGATGGTCAGCGCCACCAGGCCCTGGCGCGCCGCATAGCGGTCCAGCGTCTCGCCGCGCATCATGGTGCCGTCGGGATTCATCAGTTCGCACAGCACGGCGGAACTGCCCAGGCCGGCCAGTTCCGCCAGCTCGATGGAGCCTTCGGTGTGGCCGCGGCGCGCCAGCACGCCGCCTGGCTGCGCGCGCAGCGGGAAGACGTGGCCGGGCCGCGCCAGATCCTCGGGCCGGGCCTGCGGGGCGATGGCCGTGCGGATGGTGGTGACGCGGTCGGCCGCCGACACGCCGGTGCTGACACCGGCACGCGCCTCGATGCTGACGGTGAAGCCCGTGCCGTGACGGCTGTCGTTCCTGGCCACCATCGGCGGCAGGTCCAGCTGGGTAACGGTTTCGTCGGTGAGGCACAGGCAGACGATGCCGCTGCCATCGCGGATCAGCTGGGCCATGACGGGCACGGTGAGCTTGGTGGCCGCGACGATCAGGTCGGCCTCGTTCTCGCGGTCGAAGTCGTCCAGCAGGATGACGGGACGGCCGATGCGCAGGTCGTGCAGGGCACGGGCCAGGCGCGCCGCGAACGGACGTGCGTCCAGCGTGGCGACGGCATTGGGCGGGACGGCGGTGGCCGTGGGGGAGACATCGGGGAAACACACAGCAGACATGAAACGCTCTCGCAAAAGGTCAGGGCGAAAAACGTTCCAGGGCAATGGCAAGCACGCGCGCATGGCAGCAGCGGTGATGCCGCTGCGCCGGGCGCGCGTGCTCGTCTTCTCTCATCCGGACTCTGACCGTCGGCCCTGGCTTCTCACCAGGTCTGCTGACCTTGCCGGCGGGGGGCCGGCAAGCGCTCGCGGGCTCGCGCGACAGACGGGGCCGTGGTGACGGCACCGTCTTCGTGCATACCGCCGGTGGGGAATTTCGCCCCGCCCTGAAGACGCGTACACGGATCGCAAGGATTGCGATCCAGCGGGAATTGTACGCCGGGCCCGGCAGCAGGGCGCGAAAGACCTTGCTTCAGGCCGGGTCGTCGACGCCGGGGTGGCGCGGCTCGGCCGGCGCGGCCTGCACCGGCTTGGCCGCGGTCTCGGTGGTTTTTCCGGTGGTGCGCTTCGCGGCCTTCTTCGCGGTTTTCCTGGCGGCCTTCCTGGGCAGCGCCAGCATCGTGTGACGGCACTCGGGCGCGCCGCAGCGGCACTCGTACTGCTTGCGCAGCGTGGCGGTCAGCGGCTCGTCGATGACGAGCCCGTAGTCGTAGTTCAGTTCCTCGCCGCGCGTGATGTCGCGCAGCGCCACCACATAGACCCGCTTGCCGTGGCGGCCTTCCTGCGTCTCGCAGTTGGGCGCGCAGCTGTGGTTGATCCAGCGGGCGTCATTGCCTTCCTCGCCGCCGTCGATGACCTTGCCCGAGCTCAGCGCGAAGAAGAAGGTGTGGAAGGGATCGTCCGGGTTCACCGGATGGCGGCGGTCGGCTTCCTTGGCGCTGATGCGGGTGCCGGCGTATTCGATGACGCGCGTGCCCGCGGGGATCTTGCGGGCGGCAAACACGCCGCTGCCGTGCACCTTGGAGCGGCGCACCACGTGCCAGGGTTTTTCGATGTCGCTCATTCGCGAGGCTCTTTGGGTTTGATGCCGAAACAATGTTCCGGGCCGGGGAACACGCCCTCGCGGACTTCTTCCGCATAGGACTGGAAGGCGTCGCGCATGACCGTTTCCACGTCGGCGAAGCGCTTGACGAACTTGGGCACGCGCTCGCCGGAAAGGCCGAGCACGTCTTCCGTGACCAGCACCTGGCCGTCGCAGGCGGGCGAGGCGCCGATGCCGATGGTGGGGATGGCCACGCTTTCGGTGATGCGGCGGCCCAGCGGCTCGGCGATGCCTTCCAGCACCAGGCCGAAGGCGCCGGCGGATTCGTGCGCGCGCGCGTCGGCCAGGATGCGTTCGGCGGCGGCATCGTTCATGCCTTGCGCGCGGAAACCGCCCATGGTGTTGACGTATTGCGGCATCAGGCCCACGTGCGGCATGACGGGAATGCCGCGCTCGACCAGGAAGCGCACGGTGGGCGCCAGGGCCTCGCCGCCTTCGAGCTTCACGCCGTCGGCGCCGCTCACGGCCAGGATGCGCGCGGCATTGCGGAAGGCCTGCTCGGGCGATTCCTGGTAGCTGCCGAAGGGCATGTCGACGAGGACCGCGGCGTGGCGCGTGGCGCTGACGACGGCGGCGCCGTGCGCGGCCATCTGCTCGACCGTGATCGACAGGGTATTGGGATGGTTGTAGGCCACCATCGCGGTGGAGTCGCCCACCAGGATGAAGTCCATGTACGCATCCATGATGCGGGCGAAGGCGCTGTTGTGCGCCGTCAGGGAGACGATCTTGCGTTGGCCCTTGTAGGCCATCAATTGGGGAATGGTGGTCCGCTTGACCTGGGTGTGCACGCTCATGCCGGTCTGGGCCTCGCTGGGTACGGAAGACGGGGCAGTGTAGAGCAATCCCGGCTGCTTGATGCGAGCCCGGTCGCAGCGGAGCCGGCTTTGCCGGTCCGCCAGCGACGCCCCCTGGAAGGGGGGAGGCGCGAGCGCGCCTCGGGGGTGGGGCTTCAGTTCAGGCCCAATGCCTTGGCCACGCCTGCCGCATACGCCGGATCGGCGCGGCGGAAGTGCTCCAGCTGGCGGCGCTTGATCACTTCGGGGATGTCGCCCATGTGCGCGGCGATGTTGTCGAAGAGCTGCTGCTTCTGGTTGTCGCTCATCAGGCGGAAGAGCGCGCCGGGCTGCGAGTAGTAATCCGTGTCCTCGCGGTGGTTCCAGCGGTCGGCGGCCTGGCCGTCCAGCGCCAGCGGCGGTTCCGCCGCCGAGGGCGTTTCACGCCATTGGCCGTAGCTGTTGGGCTCGTAGTTCAGCGTGCGGCCCTGGTTGCCGTCCACGCGGCCCTGGCCGTCGCGGTGGAAGCTGTGGAAGGGGCAGCGCGGCTGGTTCACCGGCACCTGGTGGTGGTTCACGCCCAGGCGGTAGCGGTGCGCGTCGCCGTAGGAGAACAGGCGGCCCTGCAGCATCTTGTCGGGCGAGAAGCCGATGCCCGGCACCACGTTGGCCGGCGTGAAGGCGGCCTGCTCGACCTCGGCGAAATAGTTCTCCGGGTTGCGGTTCAGTTCCAGCACGCCCACTTCGATCAGCGGATAGTCGCCATGCGGCCAGACCTTGGTCAGGTCGAAGGGATTGATGTGGTAGGTGGCTGCGTCCTGCTCGGGCATGACCTGCACGTACATCGTCCAGCGCGGGAAGTCGCCCTGCTCGATGGCGTCGAAGAGGTCGCGCTGCGAGCTTTCGCGGTCTTCACCGACGAGCGTGGCGGCCTCTTCGTTGCGCAGACAGGCGATGCCCTGCTGAGACTTGAAGTGGAACTTCACCCAGAAACGTTCGTTGTGCGCGTTGATGAAGCTGAAGGTGTGCGAGCCGAAGCCGTGTTGCTGGCGCAGGTTGGCGGGCAGGCCGCGGTCGCTCATCAGGATGGTGACCTGATGCAGCGATTCGGGGTTCAGCGACCAGAAGTCCCAGGCCGCTTCGGCGCTGCGCAGGTTGGTGCGCGGGTCGCGCTTCTGCGTGTGGATGAAGTCGGGGAATTTCAGCGGATCGCGCACGAAGAACACCGGCGTGTTGTTGCCCACGAGATCCCAGTTGCCCTCGTCGGTATAGAACTTGAGGGCGAAGCCGCGCACGTCGCGCTCGGCATCGGCCGCGCCGCGCTCACCGGCCACGGTGGAAAAGCGCAGGAAGAGCGGGGTCTGCTTGCCGATTTCCGCAAAGACCTTGGCGCGGCTGTATTGCGTGATGTCCTGCGTGATGGTCAGGGTGCCATAGGCGCCCGAGCCCTTGGCGTGCACCACGCGCTCGGGGATGCGTTCACGGTCGAAGTGGGCCAGCTTTTCCAGGAACCAGACGTCCTGCAGCAGGGCGGGACCACGCGGGCCGGCGGTCAGTGTGTGGTTGTTGTTGGGAACCGGCGCGCCAGCGGCGGTGGTCAGCGCGGTCTGGGGATCGGGGCGGTCGGCTTTGGAACTCATGGGCGGGTCTCCGGTGGGGCCCTCGTGGCCGGGACGAGGGCGAAAAGTCGGCCTGGGCACTGGGACGGCGTCCGTGGCTCAGGAGTTCCCATGATGGTAGGAGGGTGAGCGATTAATGTGAAGTCAATTGAATTTGTCGTTTCAATAAATTTTATTAATCGATCCAGGCCTCATCGCTGTGCGCGCGGCGGGTGTTTCAGTCGTCCAGCGCTGCCGCCCGCTGGGCGTCGGCCTCGCGCATCCAGCGCCACAGCGTCGCACGGCTGATCCCCAGCCTGCGGGCGGTTTCCTGGCGGTTGCCGCCGGTCTCGCGCAGCATGTCATGCAGGCGGGCGCGAGGCGGTGGCTCGGCATGGTTGGCGGTCTCGCCCGGGTTGATGCCGCGCAAGGGGGCGGAGAGGGCGGAACCGTGCTCGGCATAGAGTTCCGGGCAGTCATGCCGCAAGCCGGTGTAATCCACCTCGGCCTGGCCGTCGAACTGGATCAGGAACACCGCGATGCGCTCGCTGAGGTTTTCCAGTTCGCGCACGTTGCCGGGCCAGTCGTAGGCTGCCAGGCGGCCCAGGAGGGGCGCCAGCGCGCGGCCCGCGTCCCGCTCGCTGCCCAGGCGGTGCAGGCAGCGCTGCACCAGCGTCAACGCCAGCGGCGCGATGTCCTCGCGGCGTTCGCGCAAGGCGGGCAAGGGCAGGTGCAGGGTATTGATGCGGTAATACAGGTCCTGGCGGAAGCGCCGTTCGCGCATCAGCTCGGCCAGTGGCTGGTGCGTGGCGGCCACGATGCGCACGTCGACGGGGATGGGCACGGTGCCGCCCAGGCGCACCACCTCTCGTTCCTGCAGCACGCGCAGCAGCCGCGTCTGCAGCGACACCGGCATGTCGCCGATCTCGTCCAGGAACAGCGTGCCGGTGTGGGCGGCCTCGAAGAGCCCGCGCTTGCCGCCGCGCCGCGAGCCGGTGAAGGCGCCGTCCTCGTAGCCGAAGAGTTCGCTTTCCAGCAGGCTTTCGGGCAGCGAGGCGCAGTTCACCGCCACGAAAGGCCGCCCGGCGCGCGCGCTTTCGTTATGGATGGCTTGCGCGAAAAGCTCCTTGCCCGCGCCGCTCTCGCCCGAGATCAGCACGGTCAGGTCGGTGCGCGCGAAGCGGCGCGCGGTGGCGCAGGCGCGCTGGAAGGCGGGACTGGCGCCCACCAGGTTCTCGAAGCGATAGCGCGCCGTGGGCTGGCGGCTGCGCTGCTGCGTGCGCAGCGTGGCGTCGGCCTCCTGGATGCTGCGCGCGTCGTACAGCGTGATGGCGGCGCCCACGGTGTCGCCATGCTCGCGGATGGGCGTGCGGTTGGCGATCCAGTCGCGCTGCGCGTAGCGCAGCACGGCGGCGCGGTCTTCCTGGCCGGATTCCAGCGTCGCTTCCAGCGACAGTTCCGGCGCCAGGTCGTCCATGCGCTGGCCCAACAGGCGTTGGCGGCTGCGCCCCAGCAGGCGCGCCATGGGCGGGTTCACGGCGATGGCGCGGTTGTCGCGGTCCACGGCCAGCACGGCCTCCTGCAGGTTGTGCAGCACGCCGTTCAACTGTTCATAGCGGCCGGCCTCCAGGCGCGCCACGCGCGCGAGTTCGATGGCGTCCTCGATACCCTGGCGCACGGCCGACAGGGAATAGGCCAGCATGCCCTGGATGCCGTGCTGCTCGGCCAGTTCGACCACGATGCTGGACCCCACCACGACGTTGAAGCCCTCGCGGCGCAGCAGCTGGAAGCACTGGCGCGCCTCTTGCGGCGTGCGGTAGGCATATTGCGCGACCTCGATGCGCAGCATCTCCTTGACCGCGTCCAGCTCGGGAATCGTGCGTCCGAAAGTGATGACGCCGACGCGATCCGAGCAGTGCCGCGCCTTCATGAGCGCCAGCAGGATGTCGAAGCCGCCGAGCTTGATGGTGGCGACGGGCGCGTCCACCGTCTGCCGCAGGACGGCGGCATTGGCGCCCGCGCTGAGGAAGGCATCGGTGCTGCCCTGGCGGATGCGTTCGCGCACGGCGTCGACGGCCGCGTCGAAGGATCCGTCGATGACTTCGATTTCCGCGCGCGAGGCGTACTCGTCCAGCACGGGCATGGCGAACCGGCTCATGTGCCGGTAGCTGACGAAACACAGCCGCGGGCGCGACCCGCGTCCGGACAGGGAAGGGATCATGCTTGTCTCCTGGTGCTGCGGACTGGGCGTGGCGCCTTGGGGCGTTTCACGCGCGTCGCATGCGATGTCTTGCCAGTGTTTCATGAAATGCCGGGACCGGCCACACGACTCCGGGTAAGCCCGGGGCCGGCGGGCGCGCCCCTCCGTGGCGACGCCGTGCGCAGCGTGCTGGCATGGGGATTGCTGAAGCCTTGCTGCAACGATGACATCCAAGAAGGCGGCAATGACGGCACTCGAACACATCACGGTCCTCGACCTGACCCACATGCTTTCCGGCCCTTACGGCACCATGCTGCTGGCCGACCTGGGCGCACGCACCATCAAGGTGGAGCCGCCGGGCGAAGGCGAAGGCACGCGGCAGCTGCTGGCGAACAGCGAGGAATATTCACGCGACGGCATGGGGGCGTATTTCCTGACGCTCAACCGCAACAAGCGCAGCGTCTGCATCGACCTCAAGCAGGAGGCCGGGCTGGCGGTGTTCCTGGACCTGGTGCGCGAGGCGGACGTCGTGTTCGACAACTTCAGCGTGGGCGTGACCGAGCGCCTGGGCATCGACCATGCCAGCCTGTCGAAGGTGAATCCGCGCATCATCACCTGCTCGGTCACGGGTTTCGGCCAGACGGGGCCGGGCACGAAGCGGCCGGCCTTCGACCAGGTCGTGCAGGCAATGGGCGGCGGCATGTCCATCACCGGCATGGCGGAAGGCGGACCGGTACGCAGCGGCATTCCCATCGGCGACCTGGGCGGCGGACTGTTCGGCGCCATCGGCGTGCTGGCGGCGCTGCAGGCGCGCGCGCAGACGGGCCGGGGCCAGCACGTGGACATCTCGATGCTGGACGCCCAGGTGTCCCTGCTGAACTACATGGCCACCATGTACCTGATGTCGGGCATCGTGCCGGCGCGCATGGGCAACGGCCACTTCGTGCACGTGCCCTACAACGCCTATCCGACGAGTGACGGCCACGTCATCATCGCCTGCATCGGCGATGCGTTCTTCGAACGCTTCCTGGACGTGCTCGACCTGCCCGAGCTGCGCAAGCCCGAGTACCGCAAGCAGCCGGGCCGCTATGCCGACAAGGATCGTATCGACGGCCTGATCGCCGCCGAGACGCGCGGCAACACCACCGCGCACTGGCTGGCCAGGCTGCAGCAGGCGCGCATACCCTGCGGGCCCGTGAACGACTTCGCGCAATCGCTGGGCGACCCGCAGGTGCAGGCGCGCGACATGGTCGTGCCGGTGACCTTGCGCACGGGCGAAACGTTGAAGATGCCCGGCAATCCGGTGAAGCTGTCGGAAACCGCCACGTCGGCCTATGCCGCGCCGCCTGCGCTGGGCGAACACACGCAGTCGGTGCTGGCGGAGGTGCTGCGCTACGACGCCGCGCGCATCGATGCGCTGCGTGCGCAAGGCGCGGTGGCCTGAGGGGGGCGGCATGGACAGCATCCACATCACCGATGTCTCGCCGCGCGACGGCTTGCAGAACCAGCAGGTGCCGGTGAGCACGGACGACAAATACACGCTTATCCGCCTGCTGGCCCGGGCCGGGTTGCGCAGCGTGGAAGCCACCAGCTTCGTGTCGCCCAGGGCCGTGCCGCAGATGGCGGACGCCGCGGACCTGATGGCGCGGTTGGCACGGGATGCCTTCGGCCTGCGGGTGTCGGTGCTGGTGCCGAACCTGAAAGGCCTGGCGCGGGCGGCCGAGGCAGGCGCGCAGGAGGTCGCGGTGGTGCTGTCGGCCACCGAGACCATGAACCAGAAGAACATCAACATGGGCCTGGACCAGGCCACCGAGGTCAGCGAGCAGGTGCTGGCCGAGGCGCGGGCCCTGGGGCTGCGCACCCGCGCCTATGTGGCGGTGGCCTTCGATTGCCCTTTCGAGGGCGAGGTGCCGCTGGACCGCGTGGTGGCCCTGTCGCGCCGCATGGAGGCGGCGGGCGCGGGCGAGATCGTGATCGCCGACACCATCGGCGCGGCGGCGCCCGGGCACGTGAAGCTGCGCATGGCGACGCTGATGCAGGCCATCGCGGCGGACAAGCTGGCGATCCACCTGCATGACACCCGCGGCCTGGGCGCCGCCAATGCCTGGGCGGCGCTGGAGGCCGGCGTGCGCCGTTACGACAGCAGCGTGGGCGGCATCGGCGGCTGTCCCTTCGCGCCCGGCGCCGCGGGCAATCTCGCCACCGAGGACCTGGTGCTGATGGCCGAGCGCAGCGGCCTGGCGACCGGCATTTCCGTGGACGGGCTGCTGGCCGCCATCGATCACGCGCAGTCCTGCCTGGACCGGCAGCTGGGCGGACGATCCATCGCGTGGTTGCGCAAGCAGCAGGCCAGGCGCCTGGCCTGAGCGCGCACTGCCCCTCGCTAAGATTTCCCTACAAGAAGAAAGGAGACAACCGCATGTTGATACGCAAGTTGCTGCAGCGCCTGACCCTGGGGGCGCTGGCCTGCGCCACGACGCTGACCGCCGTGGCGGCAAGCGCCGCGCCCGCCGCCGACTGGCCCAGGCGGCCGGTCACGATGATCGTGCCCTACGCGCCCGGCGGCGGCACCGACATCGTGGCGCGGCTGATTGCCCAGAAGCTGTCGCTGCAATGGAAGCAGCCCGTGGTGGTGGAGAACCGGCCCGGCGCCAATGGCGTCATCGGCACGTCGCACGTGGCCAAGGCCGAGCCCGACGGTTACACGATGATGATGGTGGTGGGCTCGCATGCGCTGAACCCCATCCTGTTGAAGTCCTTGCCCTATGACACGGCGAAGGACTTCACCCCGATCACCCGCCTGGCGATCTCGCCGATGGTGCTGGTGGTGGCGCAGGACAATCCCGGCAAGGACCTGAAGGCCTTGGTGGAAGCCGCGCGCGGCAAGCAGATGGGCGTGGGCTATTCCGAAGGCACGACCCAGCTGACGGGCGAGCTGTTCCGCCAGGAAGGCAACCTGAAGACCACGCCGGTGCCCTACAAGGGCGGCGCGCAGATCATGGTCGACATCATGGGCGGCCATCTGGAGATGGGCTTCACCAGCGTGCTGACCGCGCTGCCGCACGTCACGGGCGGCAAGCTGCGCGTGATCGGCGTGGCCGCCGACGAACGCATGGACATCTTCCCGCAAGCCATGACGTTCAAGGAAGCGGGCCTGGGCGGCGTGCAGTCGCTGAACTGGTACGGCCTGTTCGGCCCGAAGGGCATGCCCGCCGACGTGGTCGCGCGCATCAATGCCGACCTTCGCACCGCGACGGACGATCCGGCCGTGGCCAAGCAGATGAAGGACCAGGGCGCGCAGGTGGTGCTGACGCCGCCCGCGGAGTTCGACGCCTTCATGCGCGAGGAACAGGCCAAGTGGTCGAAGGTGGCGGAGCGCGGCGGGATCAAGCCGCAGTAATGCTTGCGCCAGGGGTTTCGCCGTAAGGAAGAATGGGGCAGCGAGGGCTGCCCCATTTCTTTTGTCCTTCCGCGCGTCAGCGTGCGTCCTGGTGCTGCTTCTCGAATTCCCAGATCCGCTCGAAGCCCATCAGCCTGGTGAAGTCCTCGAAGGGATACAGCGCGCCAGGCCAGCCGCGCGTCGAGCCTTCCTGGCGGATGGCGCCGTAGACGGAATCCAGGGCTGCGCTGGCCGCCAGGAACCCCGCCGCCGGATAGATGGCGATCTTGAAGCCCAGGGTTTCCAGCTCGGCGCGGCTCAATACCGGCGTGCGACCCCCCTCGACCATGTTCGCGAGCAGCGGCAGGTCGAAGGCGCGGCCGATGCGGGCCAGCTCCTCCTCGCTTTCCGGTGATTCGATGAAGAGGATGTCCGCGCCGGCCTCGGCGAAGGCCTCCGCGCGGCGCAGCGCCTCGTCCAGGCCTAGGGCGGTGCGCGCATCGGTGCGCGCCACGATCAGGAAGTCCTTCGAGCCGCGCGCCTGCGCGGCCACGCGGATCTTGCGCGCGGCGTCCTCCAGCGGAATCACGCGCCGGTCGGGCGTGTGGCCGCATTTCTTCGGATATTCCTGGTCTTCCAGCTGGATGCCTTGCGCGCCGGCGGCCTCGTAGCCGCGCACGGTGAAATCCACGTTGAGCAGGCCGCCGTAGCCCGTGTCGCCGTCGGCGATGAGCGGCGTGCGCGTGCCGCGCGCGATCTGGCCCACGCGCGCGACCATGTCCGCGTAGCTGGCCAGCCCCGCGTCAGGCAGCCCCAGGTGCGAAGCCACGGTGCCGTAGCCGGTCATGTAGAGGGCATCGAAGCCCATCGCATCGGCGATGCGCGCCGAGATCATGTCGTAGACGCCGGGCGCGGCGATGAGTCCGGGCTGGGCGAGGCGTTGCTTGAGCGAGAGCGTCATGGCGGGTGCTACCTGTGTGGAGGAAGAAGACGGCGCCACCCGCCGGGCCTGGGCGCGGCAGGAGGGTGGCGGGAGGGCGGTCAGTCGTGGCGCAGGCCGCGCTGCAGCCGCTGGTCCAGCGCCAGCAGGACCAGGCTGGCCGCCACGGCGAAGGCGAAGAGCAGCAGCGACAGCGCCATGATGTCGTCGGCCTGGTTGCGGTCGATGGCATGCATCAGCATCTGGCCCAGCCCGTATTGCGAGGCGAACATCTCGCCGATCAGCGTGCCCAGCAGCGTCAGCGAAAAACCGATGCGCAGTCCCGCCACGATCTCGGGCAGCGCCGCCGGCATCAGCACGCGCCAGCCCAGCCGCCAGGGCGACATGCGCAGCATGCCCGCGGTGCGGAAATAGGTCCGGGGAATGTTGCGCACCGCGCCGATGGTGAAGATGGCGATGGGCACGACGCCGTGGATCACGCCGAAGGCGACCTTGGCGGGCAGGCCCAGCCCGAAGGCCAGCAGGATGACGGGATAGAGCGAGATCTTCGGGATCGAATACAACGCCATCAGCACGGGCTCGAATACGTCGCCCGCCAGCCGGTGCGCGCCCAGCAGCATGCCCAGCGTGACGCCCACGACGAAGGCGATGGCGAGCGCGAGGAGGAAGGCGCGCAGCGTCTCCCAGGCGTTGCGGGCGAAGTCGGGCGCCGCCATGATCTCGGCCAGCGTCTGCACGGTGGCCCAGGGCGAGGGCAGGATGTCCGCACCCCACCAGGCGCCCAGGGCCGTCCAGCCGAGCAGGATGCCCGCCAGCAACAGCACGGCGTCCAGGGTGCGTTGTCGGGTGCCCGGGCGTACGCGCGTGCTCATGCCAGGCCTCGCTTGCGGTAGAGCCGCTGCTCGAAGGCATGCAGGGTCATGTTCAGTCCGCCCACGAAGAGCAGCAGGATGAGCATGAGGCCGTACATGGCCGGGTTGTCGAAGTTGTTGTACGCGAAGGCGATCCGATAGCCGAAGCCCGCGCCCGAGAGCACGAACTCGCCCGCGATGACCGCGATGAAGGCATACACCACGGTCAGCTTCAGGCCCGTCAGCAGATACGGCAGGCAGGCCGGCAGCATGATGCGACGGACTTTCGCAGCCCAGCCCATGCGCAGTCCGCGTCCTGTGCGCATCAGCACGGCAGGGATGCGTTCCAGTCCATTCAGGGTGTTGACCGCCATGGCCACCACCGCGAAGAGGAAACCGATGGCGACCAGCGGCCAGCGGTTCAGGCCGAACAGCACGATCAGCATGGGATACAGCACGAAGATCGGCACGGCGTAGTAGGACAGCAACAGCGGATCCAGCACGCGGCGCAAGCGTGGCAAGGCGTGCAGCAGCAGGCCGAAGGCCATGCCGGCCGTGGCCGCCAGCAGCACCGCCAGGCCGGCCGATTGCAGCGTGAGCCACATGTCGCGCGCGTATTCACCCGTGGCCAGCAGCCTGGCCGCCGCAGCGGCCATGGCGGACGGCGGGATGAAGGACACCGGGTCGATCCATGCCTGCCGGCTGGCCACTTCCAGCAGGCCGACGACGGCGATGATGAAGAGCCCGCGCAGCAGCCCGGCCCGGCTGAGGGCCGCGGTTTTGCGGGTGCCGCTGCTGGCCGTGGCGGTCGAGGCCCGCCCGCTCATGCCTGGCTGGCCATGGCTTTCATGGCCTCCCCGCGCAGCCGTGTCCACACCTGTGCGGTCAGTTCGCCGAAGCGCGGCGAACTGACGATGCCGCCATCGCGGTCACGCGGCCAGCCGGTCTCGACGGTCTCGATGAAGCGGCCGGGCCGCGAAGACATCACGCCGATGCGGTCCGACAGCATCACCGCCTCGTCGATGGAGTGGGTGATGAGCATGACGGTCGCGCCAGTCTCGCGCCACAGCTTCAGCAACTCCTCGCCCATCAGCAGGCGCGTCTGCTGGTCCAGCGCGCCGAAAGGCTCGTCCAGCAGCAGCAGGCGCGGGCGCATGACCATGGCGCGCGCAATACAGGTGCGTTGCCGCATGCCGCCCGACAACTGCGCGGGATAGGCCTGCGCGAAACCGGAAAGCCCCGTGAAGGCCAGGGCGTGATCGACCCGCTGGCGGATCTCCGCCTCGGGCAGGCCCAGTTCCCGTGCGCCGAAGGCGGCGTTCTCGAATACCGTCAGCCAGGGAAACGAGGCGTCTTCCTGGAAGACGATGGCCACGCCTTCGGGCACGCAGCCGTTCACGGGTTTCGACTCGAACTGCACCGTGCCCTCGGTGGCCGCGGCGAGTCCCGCGACCACGTCCAGCAACGTCGACTTGCCGCAGCCCGAGGGCCCCACGACACTGAAGAACTCGCCTTCCTGCAAGGCAAACGACACGGGCCCCAGGGCTTGGAACGTCGGGCGTTCGCCCTGGGCCGGATAACAGCGGGTGACGTCCGACAGGCTCAGATGCATGGCGGGCTCACCGGCTGCGCTGGTCGTCGGGCAGCAGCGCCTCGTTGCTGACGCGCTTCCAGTCGAACTCGCCCGACTCCACCGCCTTCACCAGCACCAGGCCCTTCAGCATCTCGGCCATGCCCGCGTAGTCCAGGCGGCCCAGGCTCCAGTAGTCCTTGTCGGCCATGACGGTGGCCAGCGCGGCGCGCGCCACCTCGGGCTCCAGCTTGTAGTGCTTGGCCAGGATGGTGGCGGCTTCTTCCGGATTGGCGTGGATGAACGCCACGCCCTTGCGCCGCGCGGTGATGATGGCGCGCACGGTGTCGGCGTTCTTCTCCAGGTAGTCGGTGCGCACCACGCCCACCGTCTGCGTCATGCGCGGCACGACGGCATCGGAGCGGAAGGCGACCCGGATCTTGTCCTTCTGCTGGCTCAGGATGGGCTCGGTGATGTAGACGGCGTCCACGGCCTTTTCCCGCAGCGCCGTCATGCCGGCGCTGACGCTGCCCACGGCGGTGCGCCGGGTCTTGTCCATGACGCCGGCCTGCGTGAGCGCCAGCGTCGACACCATGTCGGTGACCGATTTCGGGCTGCTGTAGCCCAGCGTCGCGCCGGCCAGGTCGGCAGGCTTCGCGATCTTGCTGTCGGGGCGCGCCGCCCATTGCAGGTCGGCCAGGCCCAGCACGCCGCCGTGGATGATGGTGAGCGGGCTGCCTTGCTGGATGGCGGCGATGGCCGCGGGCAGGGCCACTTCGCCATAGGGGATTTCCGAGGCCATGGCGTTGCGCACCGTGGTGCCGCCGCCGGGCGAGGTCATGAAGCCGGTGATGTCGAGCCCGGCTTCCTTGAAGTAGCCCTTCTCCAGGGCAATGGCGAAGGGCACGCCGTACATGCCCTGGCCCCAATGGGTCACGGTGAGGGTGGCGGCTTGGGCGGCAAGCGTGGTGCCCATCAGACAGGCCGCGGCGGCAAGCCGGCGCGCCAGGCGCGTGATGCGTGGGGTCATGGCAGTCTCCGTTCTGGTTGGCCGGCCCGCGGGGCGGGCGGCAGGCGCTTCTGTCGAGCGCTGTCCAGAGGTCAAGCAAGGGACGTGCCAGGAGGTCTTCAGGGAGGGCGGGCGCGGTCAAATGCCTTGCCGGGCAAGGGCTTGGCGTGTGCGGGAAACCACAGTCGCAGGCGGACCGGCATGTTTCATCCAGGATGGATGAAACGGCGTATGAGACGCCTGAAACGGTATGCACAGGCGAAAAAAAACCGAGCCGCCAGGGCTCGGTTTTGCTATCCGGATGCCGCGGAGCCGGCTTTGCCGGTCCGCAGGCATGCCCCCTTGAGGGGGAAGCGCGCAAGCGCTTCGGGGGTGGGTCAACCTTTGGCCGCGGTCTGCTTTTCGATCTTCTTGGTGATGTAGTACTGCTGCGCGATCGACAGGATGTTGTTGACGCACCAGTAGAGCACCAGGCCGGCGGGGAAGAAGAACATCATGCCGCCGAAGACCAGGGGCATGATCATCATGATCTTGGCCTGCATGGGGTCGGGAGGCGTGGGGTTCAGCTTGATCTGCAGGAACATGGTGGCCATCATCACCGCGGGCAGGATGAACCAGGGGTCACGCACCGACAGGTCGTGGATCCAGAGGATCCAGGGCGCGCCGCGCATTTCCACGCTGGCCAGCAGCACCCAGTACAGCGAGATGAACACGGGGATCTGCACCACCATGGGCAGGCAGCCGCCCAGCGGGTTGATCTTCTCGTTGCGATACAGCTCCATCATCGCCGTGTTCATCTTCTGGCGATCGTCGCCATACTTCTCCTTCAGGGCCTGCAGGCGCGGCGCGACGGCCTTCATGCGGGCCATGGAGCGGTAGCTGGTCGAGGCGAGCGGGTAGAAGAACAGCTTGATGAGGAAGGTCAGGGCGACGATGGTCCAGCCCCAGTTGCCCAGCAGCGAGTGCAGCCAGGTCATCAGCGCGAACAGCGGCTTGGCGATGATGGTCAGCCAGCCGTAGTCCACCACCAGTTCCAGGCCGGGGGCCAGGGCCGACAGCGCCTTCTGGTCCTGCGGTCCGATCCACAGGTGCGAATCGATGGTGGCGTTGGCGCCCGGGGCGACCGCGCCGACGGGCTCGATGCTGCGGATGGCGTAGATGTTGGGCTGCACCTGGGTCATGTCGTTGGTGCGCTGCGTGCCTTGCGGCGGCACCCAGGCCGTCACGAAATAGTGCTGCACCATCGAGATCCAGCCGTTGTCGGCCTGCTTGATGTACGTGCCCTTGTTTTTCTCGATGTCCGAGAAGCCGACCTTCTGGAACTTCTCCTGCTCGGAGTAGAGCGCCGGGCCGGTGAAGGTGTGATAGAAGCTCGAGGTGTCGGGCGGGTTGTTGCCGTCGCGGGTGATCTGCAGGTACAGCGAAGGCGTGACAGCGGCATCGCCCACGTTGGCGATGTCGTGGCGCACGTCGATGTCATAGCGGCCGCGATGCAGGGTGTAGGTCTTGGTGACCTTCACGCCGCCCGAGATGCCTTCGAACGACACGGTCAGGGCATCGCCCTGCAGCTCACGGTCGGTGGTGGTGACGCGGAAGGGCGTCATGTGCGTCGGGAAGCCGGGGCCGCCCGAGGCGCCCACCACGCCGCTCTGCACCAGGTAGGTCAGCGCGTTGCTGCGGTCCAGCAGCACCGAGGGCTGGTCCGGGCGGTCGGTGGCGGGGAACTTCAGCAGCTCGGCGCGGATAATCTGGGCGCCGGCGGTGTCGAAGGTCAGTCGCAGCACGTCGGTGCTGATGACCACGGGCTCCGCCTGGGTCTGGGCTGCGGCGGTGGCGCCAGGCAGGCCGGCGGGCGGCGCCTCGACGGCCGAGGCCGGCGTGCTGGTGGGCGCGTTGGGCACGCCCTGCGCGGACGGGGCCGGCGTGTCGCCCTGGGCGCCGTTGGCCGCCTGGGTGCTGCTGGCGGGCGGCGTGCCGAACAGCGACGGCTTGCCGTTATAGGTCTGCCAGTTGTTCCAGAGGAGCAACAGGGAGAACGAAAAGATCATCAGCAGGATAGTGCGGCGGATTTCCATTGGCGCGTGGGAATGAGTTGGTACGCTGAATCCAGCAAAGCCCGCCAGTTTACTTCAAGCCATTTTTTGCGCAGGGGGCGGGAGATCCCGGCGGCGCGGCCTTACTTCAGTGATGCTCGTGGTTGGAGCAGCCGCAACGCCGCGCAGGCGTGGCGTCGGGGCCGCCGGGCACCGGATCGTGGCCGCCCTTCGCAAATGGATGGCAACGGCCCAGGCGGCGCGCGGCCAGCATCAGACCACGCAAGGCCCCGTGGCGTTCAATCGCCTCGATGGCATAGACGGAGCAGGTCGGCGTGAACCGGCAGGCATGTCCCGTCCAGGGGCTGATGACGTACCGGTAGAACCGGATGGGCAGGATCAACAGCCACTTGATCCCTTCATGCAGCGCCCGCAAGGCCTGGCCGATCATGGCGCCGCCCGCTTGAAGTGGGTGTCCGCTTCGGCGCGAGCCAGCGTTTTCAAGGAACGCAGGCTTTGCGGCGGAACCTTGGCGTGCAGGCGCACGACATAGATGCCGGGCGCAAGGCCGTGGCGGACGTGACGGAACGACTCGCGCACCACGCGCTTCAGGGTATTGCGGGTGACGGCGAGCGGTGCGTGGCGTTTCGGAATGATGAGCCCCAGGCGGGCCAGGGCTTGCGGCCCGGCATCGCCTTGGCGGGCCAGCGTCAGAACGAAAAACGCCCCTCGGGCGATGCGCCTGCCCTTGAGGGCTGCGGCGTACTCCGAGGGGCTGTGCAGGCGCGCCTCGGGAACGAGCGTGGCGCGTTGCATGGGCAAGATCTTGCCGGTCGGCTGGGCGTGCATGCCGTCTCCTTGTTGGGGGACGGACGCGGGCCGGGTGCGGCCGGCTGGCGGGCTTGCGTGCGTCTGGCTGAGCGGGCGAAAAGCCGCGCTTAGACGGCCAGGCGCTTGCGGCCCTTGGCGCGGCGGGCGCTGATGATGGCGCGACCGGCGCGGGTCTTCATGCGCACGCGGAAACCGTGGGTGCGCTTGCGACGGGTAACGGAAGGCTGGAAAGTACGCTTCATGACATATATCCAAAAAGAGCGATCCGGCCGCCATGCTCGCCTTGTGCGGCATCCAGGAAAAACAAGGCTGTCCGTGGGGGGCCTCAGTGTGCATCACTGGTGACGTATCACTGAGGTCTCACGCGCTTGCCGCTGGTTGCCAGACGAGTAGTCGCCGCCGGAAACGGAAAGGAGAATTCGGAAAAGCCCACCATTTCATCAAATTTTGCCAGCTTCGTCAAACATTTAGCGCCCTGCGTGGCATCCGGCGGACGGCCAGCCTGTGGATAACCGGGGGGGAGGCAGGGTAGAATCGAGGTTTGGAAAGCGAGTTACATGAACGATTTCTGGCAGACCTGCGTCCGTCGCCTGGAGCAGGACCTCCCCCCTCAACAGATCAGCGCGTGGATTCGTCCGCTCGTTCCGCTTGCGTTCGACGAAACGCAGGCGGTGTTGCGCGTGTCCGCGCCCAACCGCTTCAAGCTCGACTGGGTACGCAAGAACTTCTCCCACCAGATCGAGGCGCTGGCCGCCGAATGGTTCCAGCGTCCGGTGCAGGTCTGCTTTGAACTGCCGCCTTCGTCCGCGCCCCGTGGCGCCGCCGCGCCCGCTGCCCGTCCCGCCGCCCCGGCCATGCCGGGCGCCGGCCCGGCCGGCCCCGCCGCCAGCGGCATGCTGCCCGAACTGGGCGTGCCAGCCGCCGCGCCGCCGCCGCCGGTCGCCGATCAAACCTATGACCGCTCGCGCCTGAACACCGATCTCACGTTCGAGAACTTCGTCACCGGCAAGGCCAACCAGCTTGCGCGCGCGGCCGCGCTGCAGGTCGCCGAGAACCCCGGCATCTCGTACAACCCGCTGTTCCTGTACGGCGGCGTGGGGCTGGGCAAGACCCACCTGATCCACTCCATCGGCAACGCCATGGTCGCCGCCGGCACCGGCGTGCGCGTGCGATACGTCCACGCCGACCAGTACGTGTCCGACGTCGTGAAGGCCTACCAGCGCAAGGCCTTCGACGACTTCAAGCGTTATTACCACTCGCTGGACCTGCTGCTCATCGACGACATCCAGTTCTTCTCGGGCAAGAGCCGCACGCAGGAAGAGTTCTTCTACGCCTTCGAGGCCATGGTGGCCCAGCGCAAGCAGATCATCATCACCAGCGATACCTATCCCAAGGAGCTGGCCGGCATCGACAGCCGCCTGATCTCGCGTTTCGACTCGGGCCTGACCGTGGCCATCGAGCCGCCCGAGCTGGAAATGCGCGTGGCCATCCTGCTGCGCAAGGCCGAGTCCGAGGGCGTGAACATGCCCGAGGAAGTCGCGTTCTTCATCGCCAAGCACCTGCGCAGCAACGTGCGCGAACTCGAAGGCGCCCTGCGCAAGGTGCTGGCCTTCGCGCGCTTCCACGGCCGCGACGTCCTGACCGTCGACGTCTGCAAGGACGCGCTGAAAGACCTGCTGTCGCTCTCGAACGGCCAGATCACCGTCGAGAACATCCAGAAGACCGTCGCGGACTTCTACAAGATCAAGGTGGCCGACATGTATTCGAAACGCCGGCCCGCCAACATTGCCATGCCCCGCCAGGTAGCGATGTACCTGGCCAAGGAGCTGACGCAGAAAAGCCTGCCCGAGATCGGGGATCTCTTCGGCGGCCGCGATCACACCACGGTGCTGCACGCCGTGCGAAAGATCTCGGAAGCGCGCGCCAAACAGGCAGAACTCAACCACACCTTGCACGTGCTGGAACAAACTCTAAAAGGATGACCATGCAACTGGTACAAACCACACGAGAAGCCTTGCTCAAGCCTCTGTCGACCGTGGCAGGTATCGTCGAGCGCAGGCACACCCTGCCCATCCTGGCCAACATCCTGCTACGCAAGGAAGCGAACCGGGTCTCGTTCATCGCGACCGACCTGGAAGTGCAGATCACGACGCACGCCGATTTCGGCGTGGGCCATGACAACGAATCCACCACCGTCGCGGCGCGCAAGCTGGTCGACATCCTGCGCGCGCTGCCGGGTTCCGGCGACGTGCGCCTGGGCCTCGCCAGCGGCAAGCTCAGCGTGCAGACCGGCAAGAGCCGCTTCGCGCTGCAGACGCTGGCCGCCACCGAGTTCCCCACCGTCGCTCAGCCCGAGCACTGGGATGTCTCGCTGTCGCTCACGCAGAAGTCCTTCCGCCACCTGCTCAACATGGCCCACTTCGCCATGGCCCAGCAGGACATCCGCTATTACCTGAACGGCATGCTGCTGGTGTTCGAGCCGGGCCAGGTGCGCGCCGTGGCCACCGACGGCCACCGCCTGGCGCATTGCGCCACCGCCGTCGAAGGCGTCGCGCAGCGCCACGAGGTCATCGTGCCGCGCAAGACCGTGCTGGAAATGCAGCGCCTGCTGGAAGACAGCGACGAGCCGCTGGAAATCGACGTGGCCGCCGGCCAGATCCGCTTCCGCTTCGGCGCGGTGGAACTGGTGTCGAAGCTGGTCGAGGGCAAGTTCCCCGACTTCACGCGCGTCATTCCCACCACCTACACGCGCCACTTCAACGTCAACCGCGAAGCGCTCCTTGGCAGCCTGCAGCGCGCCGCGATTCTGACCACCGACAAGTTCAAGGGCGTGCGCCTGCAGCTGGCGCAACACCAGATGAAGATCTCGTCCTCCAACGCCGAGCAGGAAGAGGCGCAGGAAGAGATCGATATCGACTACGGCCACGAAGCCCTGGATGTGGGCTTCAACGTCAGCTACCTGCTCGACGTGCTGTCCAACATCAAGACCGAGGAAGTGACCTGGTCGGTCATGCCCGACGCCAACGCGTCGGCGCTGATCACGCTGCCTGGCGACGAGCAGTTCAAGTACGTCGTCATGCCGATGCGGATCTGATCCCCCGACCCTGGCCCCTGCCGTCCACCCGATAAAGAGTAAATATGTCCGATACGACTTCCCGCGATCCCGCCGAATATGGCGCCGACTCAATCAAGATGCTCAAAGGCCTGGAGGCGGTGCGCAAGCGCCCGGGCATGTACATCGGCGACACCTCCGACGGGACCGGCCTGCACCACATGGTCTTCGAAGTGGTGGACAACGCCATCGACGAAGCGCTGGCGGGTTATTGCGACGACATCGTGGTGACCATCCACACCGACAACTCCATTTCGGTGTCGGACAACGGCCGGGGCATTCCCACCGACGTCCACAAGGATGACGAATTCCAGCGCAGCGCCGCGGAAATCGTCATGACCGAACTGCACGCCGGCGGCAAGTTCGACCAGAACTCCTACAAGGTCTCGGGCGGCCTGCACGGCGTGGGCGTGTCCTGCGTGAACGCGCTGTCGACCTGGCTGCGCCTGACCATCCGCCGCAATGGCGAAACGCACAAGATGGAGTTCCGCCGTGGCGAGCGCGTGGCGCCGCTCGCGGTCGTGGGCCCCACCGAGGGCCGCGGCACGGAAGTCCACTTCCTGGCCGATCCGGAAATCTTCAACAACATCGAGTTCCACTACGAGATCCTCTCCAAGCGCCTGCGCGAGCTCTCGTTCCTGAACAACGGCGTGAAGATCCGCCTGATCGACCAGCGCAACGGCAAGGAAGAGAACTTCGCGTTCTCGGGCGGCGTGCGCGGCTTCGTGGAATACATCAACCGCAACAAGACCACGTTGCATGGCAATGTGTTCTCGGTCAGCACCGAATCGTCGGCCGGCGGCACCAACGTCGGCGTGGACGTGGCCATGCAGTGGAACGACGGCTACAACGAAAGCGTGCTGTGCTTCACCAACAACATCCCGCAGCGCGACGGCGGCTCGCACCTGACCGGCCTGCGCGCGGCGATGACCCGCATCATCAACAAGTACATCGCCGACAACGAACTGGCCAAGAAGGCCAAGGTCGAGACCACCGGGGATGACTTGCGCGAAGGCCTGACCTGCGTGCTGTCGGTCAAGGTGCCCGAGCCCAAGTTCAGCAGCCAGACCAAGGACAAGCTGGTGTCCAGCGAAGTGCGCCCCGCGGTGGAAGAGGCCGTGTCGCGCACGCTGGAAACCTGGCTGCTGGAGCACCCGAACGATGCCAAGGCGCTGTGCGCCAAGGTCGTGGAAGCCGCCCGGGCCCGCGAGGCCGCGCGCAAGGCGCGCGAAATGACCCGCCGCAAGAGCGTGCTGGAAGGCGCCGGCCTGCCCGGCAAGCTGGCCGACTGCCAGGAAAAGGACCCCGCCCTGTGCGAGATCTACATCGTCGAGGGTGACTCCGCGGGCGGTTCCGCCAAGCAGGGCCGCGACCGCAAGTTCCAGGCCATCCTGCCGCTGCGCGGCAAGGTGCTGAACGTGGAGAAGGCGCGTTTCGACCGCCTGATCGCCAGCGAGCAGATCGCCACGCTGATCACCGCGCTGGGCACCAGCATCGGCCCCGACTTCAACGTCGAGAAGCTGCGCTACCACCGCATCATCATCATGACCGACGCGGACGTGGACGGCGCGCACATCCGCACGCTGCTGCTCACGCTGCTGTATCGCCAGATGCCCGAGCTGGTGGCGCGCGGCTATGTCTACATCGCCCAGCCGCCGCTCTACAAGGTGAAGGCTGGCCGTGAAGAGCGCTACCTGAAGGACGAGCAGGAAGAAGCCCAGTTCATGATGCAGCTGGCGCTGAAGGATGCCGAGGTCATTCCGGCGCCGGGCGCCGAGCCCCTGCGCGGCGAGTCGCTGGCCGAGCTGGCCCGCCAGTACGTGCTGGCCGATGCCGTCATCGCCCGCCTGTCGCGCGTCTTCGACGAATCGGCGCTGTCGGCCATCGCCGAAGGCGTGTCCATCGAGCTGGACGACGAAGCCCAGGCGCAAGCCTCGGCCCAGCGCCTGCAGGCCGCGCTGGAAGCGGCCGAGCTGCTGCCCAACCAGGTGGAAGTGGTGGCGCAGTACGTCGCCGAGTCCGAGAAGCACCGCCTGCTGGTCAACCGCAAGCACCACGGCAATGTGCGCGTCAGCGTCATCGACGCCGACTTCGTGCGCGGCGCCGACTACGCCGTGCTGGCCAAGGTCGCCGAGATCTTCAAGGACCGCCTGAGCGCGGGCGCCATGGTGGCGCGCGGCGAAGGCGAGAAGCGCCGCGAGCAGCCCATCGCCGATTTCCGCGAAGCCATGCAATGGCTGCGCAGCGAGGCCGAGCGCGGCGTCAGCAAGCAGCGCTACAAGGGCCTGGGCGAAATGAACCCCGACCAGCTCTGGGAAACCACCATGGATCCCAAGGTGCGCCGCCTGCTGCGCGTGCAGATCGAGGACGCCATCGCGGCCGACGCGATCTTCACGACGCTGATGGGCGACCCGGTGGAGCCGCGCCGCGCGTTCATCGAAGAGCACGCACTGTCGGCGAGCAACCTGGACGTGTAAACCCAGGCGGCCCCCACGGGCCGCGCCACGCCAAATGAAAAAGGGCTGCAGCGATGCAGCCCTTTTTCCCTGCGGCGACGATGCCGCCGATGCCGACCAGGCCGCCCGCCTTGAAGCCGTTCACGTGGGCGCCGTAGGCTTTGATGGCCATCGTGCTGGGCGCCTGGTGCAGTGAGTCCGGGATGGAATCAGCGGGCGGACGACAGGCGGGCCGCCGCGGCCCGGGCCAGCCGCCCGGGGGCCTGTTCGTCGGCATGCCAATGCAGCGCGGGCTCGATGAGTTCCAGTTCCATCAGGGTGAACCGCCCTCCGATCTCGATGCCGTCGACCCGTGCATACAGCGGCATGGGGTGTCCCAGCGCGCTCAGGCCGTCCAGGACGGCGCGGGCGGCGGCGCGCAGCGTGCTGGACGGCTCGGCCGCCTGCACGGTTCCCCCATGCGCGGGCTGCACGCGGAAGTCGCCGCGGGCGGGGCGTTTCAGGACGGCGTGGCTGTATTCGCCATCGATGAAGACCAGCGACCATTCCCCGTGGGTTTCGATCTCCGGCACGAAGGGCTGGATGAGGTAGTGGCGCGCCGGCGGCAGCCCCATCAACTGCGCGGTGAAGGCAGCGTCGCCTGCCGTGCCGCGCAAGGTGTCGCGGGCGCTGGCGCTGATGGCGGGCTTCACCACCACGGGCTCGCCCCGCCGCGTCGCCAGGCGCGCCGGCAGTTCCTGCGCGCAGGCGATCTCGGTGGCAACGACGTCCGCATCCGTGGCGGCCAGCTGCGGCAGATACCGCTTGTCGCTGTTCCAGCGCACCGTCTCGGGTGCGTTGAACACCGGCACGGGCAACGCCGCCAGCCATGCCAGGAAGGCCTCGTAATGTTCGACGTAATCCCAGGTGGAGCGCAGCAGCACGCCGTCCACCGTGCGCCAGTCGAAACCCGGCTGGTTCCACGGGACGGCCAGGGCAGCGATGCCTTGCGCTGACAGCGCGGGAATCAGGCGCGCGTCGTCGGCGGAGAGGTCGGGGTCGGCCAGGTAGGTGGCCAGGGCAAGGCGAGGGGCGGTAGACATGGGCTCAGACTGTACACCTCCCCCGCCTGATGCCATGGCGTGACGTCAGGGGGTCACTTCCATTGCATCTCGCCCTTGATGACCTTGGCGCTCAGTGCCAGCGACGTCTCGCCGCTCAGGTCCGGATAGCGGCGCTTGAGCGCGGCGATCAGCTCGGCGGCGTTGCCGGCCTTGGCGGCCTCCTCGTCGAAGGCGCGCAGATACGCGCGGGTGAAGTCCACCGCGGCCAGTCCCGTCGGCATGGCGCCGAGGAAGTGGCCGGGAATGACGGTTTCCGGCTGCAGCGCCGTGATGCGATCCAGCATGGCCAGCCAATGCTGGCGGGACGCCGGCGTCTGGGTGTCCGCGATCCAGACATGCTCGCCCGCCATGACCGGAATGCCGCCGGCCACGGTCCTGATCGAAGGGATCCAGACGACGCTGCGGTCGGGAGCCGGGCCATCCAGGCCGATGATGCGCAGCGTCTGGCCCTCCAGCGTCAGGGTGTCGCCTGGCAGGGCGTCGGGGACGATGAGCTGCCTGGGCGCATGCTCGCCCAGCTTCGGACCCCAGACCTTGAGCTTCTCGTCCTTGGTCGCCTGGATGTGGGCGATGGTCTGCGGCGTGGCAAGAATGCGCGCGGCCGGGAAGGCCTGGCGCAGGGTATCGAGCCCGAAGTAGTAGTCCGGATCACCGTGGCTGACATAGATGGTGGTCAGTCGCTTGCCGCTCGCCTTGATCCGGTCGGCCAGCTTGCGCGCCTGCTCCGCTGAGAACTGCGCGTCGATCAGGATGGCCTCGTGCTTGCCCTGCACCAGCACGGACGAGACGGCGAAGATCGCCGCCTCGCCAGGGTTGAAGACCTCGACGGCCAGTGCCTGCTGCGTGGTGCCGGGGCTGGAGGCGGGCTGGCCGGCTGCCTGGGCGGCGAGCGGGCCGCCGCCGGCCAGGAGGGTCATGGCATAGGCCGCCAGGATACGGAGGGCTGTTTTCATGTCGCTGCACCTTTGCAAGACGGGTTCGTTCAGATGGGCCATCTTAGGGGGCGACGCTTGCAAGATAAATCCATACGATCTAAACAGGTCGTATGTCAAAAGCAAACAATAAAATCCATGCCGATCTCCCCGGGACGGGGAACCTCAACCGCCTGGCGTATTTCGTCGCGGTGGTGGAGGCCGGCACGTTCACCGCGGCAGCGGAGCGCCTCGGCATCACCAAGGCAGTGGTCAGCCAGCAGGTGGCCCGGCTGGAACGGCAGTTCCGGACCACGCTCCTGATCCGCAGCACGCGCAGGGTGCACGTGACCGAGGCGGGGGAAGCCTTTTACCTGCGTTGCGCGCAGATCCTGAAGGATGCCGATGCCGCGTTCGGCGCCTTGAGCGACGCTGCCAGCGAACCGTCAGGCGTGCTGCGCCTGACAGCGCCGTTCGACTATGGCGTGAGCGTGGTCGTCCCCGCGATTGCCGCCTTTTCAGAGGCCTATCCGCAGTGCAAGGTCGAAGCGCATTTCAGCGACCAGACGCTGGACCTGGCGTCCGGCGATCTCGACGTGGCGATCCGGGCGGGTTGGCTGACCGCGCAGCACCTGCAGGCCCGCCGTATCGGCGGCTTCGGACAGCGCATGGTGGCGGCGCCCCAATGGCGATCCCGGCTGCAGCGTGTGGCGGCACCCGCGGACCTCGCCGCGCTGCCCCTCGTGGCCAACCTTGCGTTGCGCGATCCGACGAGCTGGACCTTTTCGCGGGACGCGTCGCAGCGGCAAAGCGTGGTGCTGCGTGCGGCGCTGTCGTTCAACGTCACCCTGGCGGTCCATGCGGCCACGCTGCAGGGCGCCGGCCTGTCCGTGCTGCCGGATTACGTCGTCGCCCAGGACTTGTCCGAGGGGCGGCTGATCGAAGTGCTGCCGCAATGGCACTTGCCGCGCGGCGACATCCACGCCGTCTTTCCCAGCGCGAGATACCGTCCGCCCAAGGTGCGCGCGTTCATCGACCTGCTGGCGCAGCGGCTGGATTGATCCGCCCGCGCAAACAAAAGGCCGCGCCGGAATCCCCCCGGCGCGGCCGCGTGGAACAGGCTGGGCCTGTTCCTGACGCTCAGCGTGTCGGCGCGACTGCGTCGGGCGCCATCTCCTGCACGCGCTGCTGCAGGTCCGGATTCTGCTGCACGGCCTGGCCGATGCCGTTGTACTCATCGACAGTCAGGCCATCGGCGCGCACCAGCGACACCATCTTTTCATCGGCTTCGCGCAGGACTTCCTGGCGCGCGGCGTCATCGGGCGCCGCTTCGAACTTGGGGCGGTATTCCTGGGCGACCATGGCCACCTTCTGGGAGGCGCCGGCGAACTTCTCCAGCTGCGCGTCCGAGGGGTTGGGGATGGCTGCCGGTTGCTGCATCGCCGGGGGTTGCTGCTGCGCGGCAGGCGCGCCGGTCTGCGCCACAGCCGCGCCACCCGCCAAGCTGGCAGCCAGGATGGCTGCGGGAAGAATTGCTTGCGTGAATCGCTTCATGGAACGACCTCCTTCGTTTGGATCAGGGGCTTCCATGATGGCAAGGCGCATGGGCGGGTTTCAAGTTTCGCGATGTGTTTTCCTGTGTCTGCAAGCTCCCGCCCCTGGGGAAAATAAAGGGGGCGGAACGATGGAACCTCAGGGCCTGACAGCTGTCTGAAAGCTCCGTTACGCATTTTTTGGAGGTCAAGTTGAGCGCACGTCAGTTACTGGACCAGCTCCTGCAATCCGGCCAAAGCCTCGCCCGCCAAGCCCAGCAGGGTGGCGGTGGCCAAGGCGGTCTCGGTGGGGGCCTCGGCGGCGCCCTGGGCAGCCTCGCCGGCCTGGCCGGCGGCAAAGGCGGTAAGTCCGAAGGCGGCGGCCTGTCCTCGCTCATGTCGGGGTTCGGCGGCGGCGCCTTGAGCGGTGGCGCGCTGGCCATGCTGCTGAGCAACAAGAAGGCCCGCAAGCTGGGCGGCAAGGCCGCGCTGTATGGCGGCATGGCCGCCCTGGGCGTGCTGGCCTACAAGGCCTATGGCAATTGGCAGAGCCAGCAGTCCGCGCAAGCCGCGGCCGGCCAGTCCCAGGCAGCGCCTGTCGCCCTGCCGGAACCCCAGACGATCGACCGCCTGCCGCCCGCCCAGGCCGAGCAGCACAGCTCGGCCATCCTGGTGGCCATGATCGGCGCAGCCAAGGCCGATGGCCATGTCGGCCAGGAGGAAACCCAGCAGCTGGAGGCCGAGCTCGTCCGCCTGAGCGGGGACGACGCCGATCGCCGCTGGCTGCATGACGAACTGGCCAAGCCCCTGGACCCCGCGGGCGTGGCGCGCGCGGCGCAGACGCCCGAGATGGCCGCCGAGATGTACCTGGCGAGCCTACTGGTGGTGGACGAGGAAACCTTCATGGAGCGCGCCTATCTCGATGAATTGGCACGCCAACTGAAGCTCGAGCCCGGCCTGAAGGCCGAGCTGGAGGCGCAGGTGAAGGCGGCGGTGGTGCAGCAGTAAGGCTGCTGGCGGGCCTTGAAGCAAAACAAGCGGCGCCCAAGGGCGCCGCTTGTTTTCGCCTGGCTCGCCGTCAGGCCTTGCCCGCGCCGGGCATGGCCGATTCCTCGCTCATCTGGCGGCGGCGCTCACGGCTGTTGCCCAGGTGGATGCGCATGGCGGTGCGGGCCGATTCGGCATCGTGACAGGCAATGGCCGCGATGATGGATTCGTGCTCGGCATGCACGCGCTCGAGGTAGACCTCGGGCTGGATGTCGGCCACGGGCTGGCGCGCGATGCGGGCGCGCGGAATCACCGTCGAGCCCAGCGCGCCCAGCATGGCGCTGAAATGCAGGTTCTGCGTGGCGCGCGCGATTTCCAGGTGGAACTGGAAATCCGCGTGCACGGCGTCCTCGCCTGCCTGCACGGCTTGCCAGAACGCGGCCTGGGCCTCGCGCATGGCGCGCAGGTTGTCGTCGGTGCGGCGCAGCGCCGCCAGCGCGGCGGCCTCGGCCTCCAGGCCGATGCGCAGCTCCAGCATGGCGATCACGTCATGCAGGGTTTCCAGCTGGTCGGCGGTGATGTGGAACGGGGCGCTGGTGCCGGGCCCGTTCACGAAGGTGCCCACGCCATGTCGTGTCTGCATGAGGCCGGAAGCCTGCAGGCGCGAGATCGCTTCACGCACCACGGTCCGGCTGACGCCGAACTCGGCCATGATCTCGGCCTCGGTCGGCAGCTTGGCGCCCGGCGCAAGCGCGCCGCTGCGCACACGCATGGTCAGCTCGTCGACGAGCGCCTGGGCGAGATTGCGCGACTTGCGGGGAAAAGGGGAGGTCTGGGGGGCAGGGGGCGTCACGGGGCTCACTTTAGCAAAAAGCAGTGGCAAAAAGCGCGGGGCCCGCTTGCGGCTGGCCGGGCCGTGAGACATCCAGGGATGTACAGGGCAAGAATACGCCGTGCATTGTCGTACAACAAGAACACTTCAAATCAAACACAGCCCGTATTTACCCTAAATTGATGCGAATTGCTCGGGACGGGTATGCTTTGTGCAAATCAAGTCATACGACAACGTACAAGATGCGTCAGTCGTGCCCCACCCTCAACAAGGAGACACGTTCATGGCATTTCCCTTCCTGCGCCGCGCCGGCGCCGCCCTCGTCCTGGCCGCGACCTGCGGCGCGGCCGCCCAGGCCGCCGAGTGGCCTGCCGGCAAGCCCATCACGCTGGTGGTCCCCTTTGCGGCGGGCGGCACGTCCGACGTGCTGGGCCGCACCATCGCCCAGGAACTGGGCCAGGCGCTGGGCCAGACGGTGCTGGTCGAGAACAAGGGTGGCGCCGGCGGTGTGCTGGGGGCCGACCAGGTGGCGCGTTCCAAGCCCGATGGCTACACGCTGCTGCTGGGCACCATCGCCACCCACGCCATCAACCCCTCGCTGTTGCCCAGCATCAACTATGACGCCGCCAAGGACTTCGCGCCGGTGATCCTGCTGGGCAGCATCGCCAACGTGTTGCTGGTGGGCGCCAACCAGCCCTACAAGTCGGTGCAGGACGTGGTGGCCGCGGCCAAGGCCGATCCGGACAAGATCGCCTTCGGCTCGGCGGGCCAGGGCACCTCGCAGCATCTGTCCGGTGAAGTGTTCAAGCAGCTGGCGGGCGCCTCGCTCACGCACGTGCCTTACCGCGGCAGCGCCCCGGCCATCCAGGACCTGATCGGCGGCCAGATTCCCACCTCGTTCGAAACGGCCCTGGTGGCCCTGCCGCACGTGCAAAGCGGCAAAGTCCGTGCACTGGCCGTGACCTCGGCCAAGCGCACCGACATCCTGCCGGATGTCCCGACGATGCAGGAAGCCGGCGTGGCGGGCTTCGACGTAAGCAGCTGGCAGGCCATCTACGCGCCGGCCAAGACCCCCGCGCCCGTGGTCGAGCGCCTGAACAAGGAGATCGCCGCCATCATCGCCAAGCCCGCCGTGGCCGAGAAGATGAAGGCGCTGGGCCTGGCCTACACGCCCAACTCGCCGGCCGAGTTCGCCACCTTCCAGCAGGCCGAGCAGGCGAAGTGGGCGAAGATCATCAAGGACGGCAACCTGAAGCTGCAGCAGTAGGCAGGGTGGGGGCGCGGTGATTGCGCCGCGCCTGTGAAAAAGGGCTGCCTCGCGGCAGCCCTTTTCTTTTGCCGGCACCGGACGGCGCCGGCGCAGGGCATCAGAAGATGTGCCGCATGCCCAGGGCCGCCCCCACGACGCTGCTGCGGCCGGAGATCTCGCCGCCCGCGGCGTCGCTGACCTTGTTGTAGTCCACCGTGCCGTACACCTGCGTGCGCTTGGACAGCGCGTATTCGGCCACGCCCACCAGCGCGTAGCGCCTGCCCTTGTCGCCGTCCACGACGATGTTCTTGCTCCTGTCGTAATAGGCCGCGCCGGTCAGCGTCCAGCTTCCGCCGGCCTGCCAGGTCACGCCCGCGAAATAGCCGTTGTCCTTGCGCTCGAGGTCGGCGGTGGTGGTGCCGCCCATGACGGCGTTGACCCAGCCCGTTTCGTCGCGGCCATTGAAATAGCCCGCGAACACTTTCGCGCTGTCGAACTGGTAGGACGCGCTCAGGTTCCAGACGCGCTGGCGCGAGCTGGAGTCCGTGCCCGCGCGGGTGTGCTGGTAGGCGACGCCCAGGCCCAGCTGGCCCACGGTGTAGCGCAGGCTGGCGCCCATCTGCTCGCCGGCCTTGCGGTCATCCCAATTGTCGCCATTGGCCCACGACGCCACCATGGCCAGGCCGCCCAGGGTGTTCGCGTAGCGCAGCGTGTTGTCGTTGCGCACGCGCCCCATGGCGGCGGGCAACCAGGAGTTCTCGTTGTAGTTGCCGACGGTCAGCGGATCGAAGTGATCGGCCATCAGGTCCTGGATGACGGTGTTCTGCCGGCCCAGGGTCAGGATGCCGAGTTCGCGGCCGTCCAGGCCCAGGTAGGCCAGGCGGTTGAAGGTCCTGCCGCTGTCGGACGCGCGGCCGTCCTGGATGTTGAAGCCCTGCTCCAGCCGGAAGAAGGCGCGGTTGCCGCCGCCCAGGTCTTCCGAGCCGCGCAAGCCCCAGCGGCTGTTGGAGATGGCGCCGTTGGCCAGGCCGACGCGGCTGCCGTCCGCGCCAGTGGCGCCGTCGCTGGTGTTGACGTAGCGGATGCTGACGTCGGCAATGCCATAGAGGGTCACGCTGGTTTCGGCCGAGGCGGCGCCGGCGGCCAAGCCGAGGCCGGCAAGCGCGAAGGATAGGGCGGTGCGTGTCATGGGGGCTTCTCCGGGTGTATAGATTTTTGATCCAAGGATGCGCCGGACAACCCACCGGGTGGACCCCCACGCCGCGCCTTCGGCTTGCTGCCCCCCGAGGGGGCCGCTTTTGCCTTGGGACGGCCCGGCGGCAAAAGGGACGGGTTGCGTCATGCCGGTGGGCCCGGTTCCGGGGTGCGGAAGACAGGAACTGTTATCCAGGCGCCTGCTGGGCGGCCGTATCGGCCGACGAGAAACGTAACAGGGGACCCATTGCGGTTCCATAGGTGGAAACCGGTATGGAAACCGTGTAGGAGGGGCTGTTCAGGGCAGGCAGGGTTGCCGCGCCGCCCTCCGCTTGCCGGAGGGCGGGTACGAGCGCGCGGTCTTCGTGTGCCGGGCGGGCGCGAGCCCGCCTCGCATCAGTCTTCCAGCAGCGACAGGTCGCGCACGGCGCCCTTGTCGGCCGACATCACCAGCTTGGCATAGGCCTTCAGCGCCGCCGACACCTTGCGGGGGCGCGGCTTGGCGGGCTTCCAGCCCAGCGCGTCCTGTTCCGCGCGGCGGCGCGCCAGCTCTTCGTCGGAGACCAGCACGTCGATCTTGCGGTTGGGGATGTCGATGCGGATCTTGTCGCCGTTGCGCACCAGGCCGATGGCGCCGCCGGCCGCGGCTTCGGGCGAGCAATGGCCGATGGACAGGCCCGAGGTGCCGCCCGAGAAGCGGCCATCGGTCAGCAGGGCGCATTCCTTGCCCAGGCCCTTGGACTTGATGTAGCTGGTGGGGTAGAGCATTTCCTGCATGCCCGGACCGCCCTTGGGGCCTTCGTAGCGCACGATGACGATGTCGCCGGCCTTGACCTGGTCGTTGAGGATGTTCTCGACGGCTTCGTCCTGCGACTCGGTGACATGGGCGCTGCCCTCGAAGACGAGGATGCTCTCGTCCACGCCGGCGGTCTTCACCACGCAGCCGTCCAGCGCGATGTTGCCCGTCAGCACGGCCAGGCCGCCTTCCTTCGAGAAGGCGTGCTCATGGGAGCGGATGCAGCCCTCGGCGCGGTCCAGGTCCAGGCTGGGCCAGCGCGTGGCCTGGCTGAAGGCCTGCTGCGTGGGCACGCCGGCGGGGCCGGCCAGGTAGAAGGTCTTCACCGCCTCGTCCTGCGTCAGCGTGACGTCCCACTGCGCCAGCGCGTCCTTCAGCGTGGGGGCGTGCACGGTGGGCACGTCGGTGTGCAGCTTGCCCGCGCGGTCCAGCTCGCCCAGGATGGCCATGATGCCGCCTGCGCGGTGCACGTCCTCGATGTGGTACTTGTTGGTGTTGGGCGCGACCTTGCACAGCTGCGGCACGATGCGCGAGATGCGGTCGATGTCGGTCATGCCGAAGTCGATCTCGGCTTCGCGCGCGATGGCCAGCAGGTGCAGGATGGTGTTGGTGGAGCCGCCCATCGCGATGTCCAGCGTCATCGCGTTCTCGAAGGCCTTGAAGCCCACCGAGCGCGGCAGCACGCGCACGTCGTCCTGTTCGTAATACTGGCGGGCCAGCTCGACGATGCGATGGCCGGCGCGCTTGAAGAGTTGTTCGCGGTCGGCGTGCGTGGCCACCACGGTGCCGTTGCCGGGCAGCGACAGGCCCAGCGCTTCGGTCAGGCAGTTCATCGAGTTGGCGGTGAACATGCCCGAGCACGAGCCGCAAGTGGGACAGGCCGAGCGCTCGACCTCGGCCACGTCGGCGTCCGAGTAGCGTTGGTCGGCCGCGATCACCATGGCGTCCACCAGGTCCAGCTTCTTGAATTCGATGGTCTTGGTGGCCGGGTTGGCCAGCTTCGTCTTGCCGGCTTCCATCGGGCCGCCCGACACGAAGATGACGGGGATGTTCAGGCGCATGGCGGCCATGAGCATGCCCGGGGTGATCTTGTCGCAGTTCGAGATGCACACCATCGCGTCTGCGCAGTGGGCATTGACCATGTACTCGACCGAGTCGGCAATGATGTCGCGGCTGGGCAGCGAATACAGCATGCCGTCGTGGCCCATGGCGATGCCGTCATCGACCGCGATGGTGTTGAATTCCTTGGCGACGCCGCCCGCGGCTTCGATTTCGCGCGCGACGAGCTGGCCGAGGTCCTTCAGGTGCACGTGGCCGGGCACGAACTGGGTGAACGAGTTGACGACCGCGATGATGGGCTTGGAGAAGTCTTCGTCTTTCATGCCGGTGGCGCGCCACAGGGAGCGCGCGCCCGCCATGTTGCGGCCGGCGGTGGAGGTCTTGGAACGGTAAGTGGGCATCTTGTTGTCTGGGGCGGTGTCGCGGCCGCGTGGCGGCCGACAGGAAACGGAGGGGTGGAGGCCAAGGGAATGAAGGCCCCGCTCGCGCCCGTGCGAACAACCTCTTGAGCCGTACTCTGGGCAAACGCGGCATTATCGCGCATCCCTTGCAAGCGTGCTGCGGCAAGGCTGCGCGCCGCGCGCATGGCATGCACCGGATGAAAAAAAAACCCCCTTCGACCGGAAGGGGGCTGCAAGTCCGCGCGATGCGCGGGACAAGGGGCTTGTGTGTCTGCGTATCCCGCCGCGTGCTTACTTGCCGGCTTGCAGCGTGCCGTCCACCAATCGCGGCAGGCCCAGCGGGTTTTCGCGCTTCAGGCCTTCGGGCAGCAGCGCGTCGGGCAGGTCCTGGTAGCAGACCGGGCGCAGGAAGCGGCGGATGGCCGTGGCGCCGACCGAGGTCGTGGCGCCGTTGGACGTGGCGGGGAAGGGGCCGCCGTGCACCATGGCGTGGCTGACTTCCACGCCGGTGGGGTAGCCATTGGCCAGGATGCGGCCGGCCTTGCGTTCCAGCACGGGCAGCAGCTCGCGGGCCTGGGCGATGTCGGCGTCGTCCACGAAGAGCGTCGCGGTCAGCTGGCCTTCCAGGTGCTCGGCGACGGCCTTGACCTGCGCGAGGTCCTTGCACGCGACGACCAGCGAGGCGGGGCCGAAGACTTCGGCTTCCAGTTCGCGCGAGGCCAGGAAGCGGTCGGCCTGGGCCGAGAACACGACCGGGCCGGCGGCGTTGCAGGCGGGGTTGGAGGCAGCGCCGCGGCCGATTTCCTTCACGTCGCCGTGCTTGGCCAGGGCTTGCGAGCCTTCTTCATAGGCGCTGAAGATGCCCGGGGTCAGCATGGTGGCGGCGCCCTTGTCGGCGACGGCCTTGGCGGCGGCGTCGCGGAAGCGGTCCAGCGCCGGACCTTCGATGCCGATGACCAGGCCAGGGTTGGTGCAGAACTGGCCCACGCCCATCGTCAGCGAGTCGACGAAGCCGCGTGCGATGGCGTCGCCACGCGCTTCCAGCGCGGCGGGCAGCAGGAACACGGGGTTGATGCTGGACATCTCGGCGTAGACGGGGATCGGCACGTCGCGGGCATTGGCGGTGGCCAGCAGGGCCAGGCCGCCACGGCGCGAGCCGGTGAAGCCCACGGCCTGGATGGCGGGATGGGCGACCAGGGCGGTGCCGATCTCGTTGCCCGAGCCGAACATCAGCGAGAACGTGCCTTCGGGCAGGCCGTGCTTGGCGACGGCGGCCTGGATGGCGCGGCCCACCAGTTCCGAGGTGCCGGGGTGGGCGTTGTGCGCCTTCACGATGACGGGGCAGCCGGCGGCCAGGGCCGAGGCGGTGTCGCCGCCGGCGACGGAGAAGGCCAGCGGGAAGTTGCTGGCGCCGAAGACGACGACCGGACCCATCGGCACGTTGGCCAGGCGCAGGTCGGCGCGCGGCAGCGGCTGGCGCTCGGGCAGGGCGGGGTCGATGGTGGCGTCCAGGAAGTAGCCGTCGCGGATCACGCGCGCGAACAGGCGCAGCTGGCCGACGGTGCGGCCGCGCTCGCCCTGCAGGCGGGCCAGCGGCAGGCCGGTTTCCAGGTGGGCGCGCTCGGGCAGCGCATCACCCAGGTCCAGGATGTTCTGGGCGATGGTTTCCAGGAACTGGGCGCGGGTCTCCAGCGGCACGTTGCGATAGACGTCGAAGGCGGCCTGGGCCAGCTCGGCGGCGCGGTTCACGTCGGCGGCGGTGCCGGCGGGGAAGCCCGGCTCCAGCTTCTCGCCGGTGGCGGGGTTGATGGCATGCAGGGGGCGGCCTTCACCGCGCACGGTTTGCGCGCCGATGAGCATGTTGCCGGTCAAAGACATGGTCGATCTCCTGGTTGGGCGTTCAGGGTGGGCGTTCCTGGCGCGCCAGGCCCGAAGGCCGGCGCCGCGCGGAACGTGGCGAAAACGAAAAAGCCCCCGAGGCGGGGGCGTGAGGCAGGCGGGAGAGCCTTACTGCGGACCGAGCTTGCGGATGAGGACGTCGAGCATGGCGACTTCCTCTTCGGTGAGATCGGTCAGCGGGGCGCGGACGGGGCCGGCATCATGGCCGACGAGCTTGGCGCCCGCCTTGACGATCGACACGGCGTAGCCGGCCTTGCGGTTGCGGATGTCGAGGTAGGGCAGGAAGAAGTCGTCGATGAGGCGGTTGGTGGTCTCGCTGTCACCGGCGGCGATGGCGCGGTAGAACGCCATGGCGGTCTTGGGGATGAAGTTGAAGACGGCCGAGGAGTAGACGGGCACGCCGAGTGCGCGGTAGGCGGCGGCGTAGACTTCGGCGGTGGGCAGGCCGCCGAGGTAGGAGAAGCGGTCGCCAAGCTTGCGGCGGATGCTGACCATGGCTTCGATCTCGCCGATGCCATCCTTGAAGCCGACGAGGTTGGGGCACTTGTCGGCCAGGCGCACGAGGCTGTCGGCGTTCAGGCGGGACTGGGCGCGGTTGTAGACGATGATGCCCATGTTGGGCACGGCCTTGCAGACCTGTTCGACGTGTGCGGCGATGCCATCCTGGGCGGCTTCGGTCAGGTAGTGGGGCATGAGCAGCACGCCCTTGGCGCCCTGGCGCTCGGCTTCCTGGGCGTAGGCGATGGCGGTGCGGGTGGGGCCGCCTGCGCCGGCGAGGATGGGCACGCCCTTGGAGTGCTGGACGGCGGTGCGCACGACGTCGGAGTATTCCTGGGGAGCCAGCGAGAAGAACTCACCCGTGCCGCCGGCGGCGAACAGCGCGGTGGCACCGTAGGGGGCCAGCCATTCCAGGCGGGCGGCGTAGGTCTTGGCGTTGAAGTCGCCGTTCTTGTCGAAGTCGGTAATCGGGAAGGAGAGCAGGCCTTCCGAAACGATTGCCTTGAGTTCCTGAGGAGTGGTCATGACTGAAGCGTCCGTATGGGGTCGAATCGAATGGTCGAGTCGGCCCGGGTAGGGCGGCGCCTTGCACCGGCCGCCAAAAGGTATGTCATCGTACAACAGGAATCCCGAGGCCTCAAGCCTGCAGGGCGTGGGAAAACTGCCACACATAGGGAAATCCCATGGTTGGACGTCTGGATAACCTCAGAATAGCGGTTTAGTTGTACGATAACGAGGCGGCGTGCTGGCGGGCTGTCGCGCTCAAGCCAATAAAGGAATCTCCATGTCGGTCGTAGTCGGGCAAGCCCCTTTGCTCATCAAGGTCCATCCTCTGGACAACGTTGCCATCGTCGCCAATGACGGAGGCCTGCCCGCGGGCACCACGCTGCCTGACGGCCTCGCGCTCGTCGAGGCCGTGCCGCAGGGCCACAAGGTCGCGCTGGTCGACTTCGCGCCCGGCGACGCGGTCATGCGCTACAACGTGGTGGTGGGCTATGCCGCGCAGGCCCTGCCGCGCGGCAGCTGGGTGAACGAGCGCGTCACCACCATGCCCACGGCGCCCGAACTGGATGACAAGCTGCCCATCGCCACGCGCAAGGGGGAAGCGCTGCCGCCGCTGGAAGGCTATACCTTCGAGGGCTACCGCAACGCCGACGGCACCGTCGGCACGCGCAACATCCTGGCCATCAGCACCACCGTGCAATGCGTGCAGGGCGTGGTCGAGCACGCGGTGCGCCGCATTCGCGAGGAAATGCTGCCGCGCTATCCGAACGTGGACGACGTGGTCGGCATCGAGCACACCTACGGCTGTGGCGTGGCCATCGACGCACCCGGGGCGGCCGTGCCCATCCGCACGCTGCACAACATCAGCCGCAATCCGAACTTCGGCGGCACCACCATGGTGGTGAGCCTGGGCTGTGAGAAGCTGCAGCCCGATCGCCTGCTGGCGCCGCGCGCCATTCCCATCCGCGCCGGCGAAGGCATGCCGGGCACCGATGCGGTCGAGACCATCGTGCTGCAGGACGAGGCCAACGTCGGCTTCCAGTCGATGATCGATTCCATCATGCAGACGGCCGAGCGCCACCTGCAGAAGCTGAATGCGCGCAAGCGCGAAACCTGCCCCATCTCCGACCTGGTGGTGGGCGTGCAGTGCGGCGGCAGTGATGCGTTCTCGGGCGTCACCGCCAACCCGGCGCTGGGTTTCGCGGTGGACCTGCTGGTGCGCGGCGGCGCGGCCGTGATGTTCTCGGAGAACACCGAGGTCCGCGACGGCATCGACCAGCTGACCGCACGCGCAGCCACCCCTGAAGTGGCCGAGGCGCTGGTGCGCGAGATGGCCTGGTATGACGCCTACCTGGAACGCGGCCGCGCGGACCGCAGCGCCAACACCACGCCCGGCAACAAGAAGGGCGGGCTGTCGAACATCGTCGAGAAGGCGATGGGCTCCATCGTGAAGTCGGGCACCACGCCCATCACCGGTGTGTTGTCACCCGGAGACCGGCTGGCGCAGAAGGGCCTGATCTTCGCCGCGACGCCCGCCAGCGACTTCATCTGCGGCACCCTGCAACTGGCCGCGGGCATGACGCTGCATGTGTTCACCACCGGCCGCGGCACACCCTATGGCCTGGCGCAGGTGCCGGTCGTGAAGGTGGCCACGCGCTCGGACCTGGCGCGCCGCTGGCATGACCTGATGGACGTGAACGCCGGGCGTATCGCCACCGGCGAGGCCACCATCGAGGATGTGGGTTGGGAGCTTTTTCACCTGATGCTGGACGTGGCCAGCGGCCGCAAGCAGACCTGTGCCGAGAAGCTGAAGCTGCACAATGCGCTGGCGCTCTTCAACCCGGGACCGGTGACCTGACTGCGCGTTGCGGTCCGGGCTTGGTCTGGTTGGGCCGCGCACGATTTTCCAGGCGGCCTGTCTTGCGACAGGCCGTTTTTCTTCCTGCCATCGCAACATCGAAAAAGAGGAGACACCGATGGACAGCACCGATCTGACGCAACCCGGCCGGCGCCGGCTGATGGGGGCGGCCCTGGCCGCCGCACCCGTGGGCATGGTTCAGGCGCAGGCGTTTTCCTTCACGCCCAACCAGCGCTATCCCGACCCGGCGGTGCGCATCCTGGACCCTGAGTTCGCCAAGTACCGCATCTACAGCAGCAGCGTGGAGCAGCTGGCCACGGGCTTTCGCTGGGCCGAAGGGCCGGTGTGGGTGGGCGATGGCCGCTACCTGCTGTTCTCGGACATTCCCAACGACCGCATCATCCGTTGGGACGAGACGACGGGCGAGGCCAGCGTCTTCCGTCATCCGGCCAATTTCAGCAACGGCCTGGCGCGTGACAGGCAAGGCCGCCTGCTGGTGTGCGAGCACCTGACGCGCCGCGTGACCCGCACGGAATACGACGGCAGCATCACCGTGCTGGCCGACCGTTATGAAGGCAAGCGTTTCAATTCACCCAACGACATCGTGTGCCGCAGCGATGGCTCCATCTGGTTCACGGATCCGCCCTTCGGCATCGGCGGGCACTGGGAAGGCGAGAAGGCCACGCCCGAACTGCCGCACGGGCTCTATCGCATCGCCCCCGACGGCAAGCAGGTCACGCGCCTGCTGGACGATTTGGCCGGCATCAACGGCCTGTGCTTCTCGCCGGACGAGAAAGTGCTGTACGTGGTGGAAGGACGGCGCCAGCCGTCGCGCGGCATCTGGGCCTATGACGTGGGCGCCGACGGCACGCTCTCGAACAAACGCCTGCACATCGACGCCAACGGCCCCGGCGCCATCGACGGCATCAAGTGCGACGAGGCGGGCAACCTGTGGTGCGGCTGGGGCAGCAGCGGCGCGCCCGAGGCCAAGCCCGAGGAGCTGGACGGCGTGATGGTCTTCAATCCCGCGGGCAAGCCCATCGGCCACATCCGCCTGCCCGAGCGCTGCGCCAACCTGTGCTTCGGCGGCGCGAAGCGCAACCGGCTGTTCATGGCGAGCAGCCATTCGCTGTATGCGTTGTACGTGGAGACGCGCGGGGCGGTCTGACAGGCGCAAGCCGTGCCGCGCAATGAAAGAGGGCGGCCTTGCTGGCCGCCCTCTTTCATTCGTCATGGCGTGACGTGCTGTCCTTCCCGCCAGGGCGGGTTGCCGTCCTGCGACAACTCGGGCGGGGTGGGGCCGCCACCGCCGATCAGGTTGTTCAGGAAGTCGCCCAGCGAGTCCGGCTCGGGCAGGCCCAGGCGGGCCACGGCCTGGCCGGGCGGGAATTCGGAGAAGTAGAACTCGCCGCCGTCCACGATCAGGCCGTCGGGACGTGTGCGCTGCTGCTCCGGCACGCCCTTCAGGGCCGTCTGCATGTAGTTCACCCAGATCGGCATCGAGGCGCCGCCGCCCGTCTCGCGCGAGCCGAGCGAACGCGGCTGGTCGTGGCCCATCCAGGCGATGCCCACCAGCGACGGCGTGTAACCGGCGAACCAGGCGTCGACCGAGTCGTTGGTGGTGCCCGTCTTGCCGGCGATGTCGCCGCGCTTCAGGATGGCGCGGGCGCGCGCCGCCGTGCCCGAGGTGGCCACGCCACGCAGCATGTCGTCCATGACGTAGGCGGTGCGCGGGTCGATGGCGCGTGCCGCGGCGTCGCCGGCCACCGTGGGACGCGATTGCATGATGGTGCGGCCGGTCGCGTCGGTGACGCGGTCGATCAGGTAGGGCGTGATGCGGTAGCCGCCATTGGCGAAGACCGAGTAGCCGCCCGCCAGTTGCAGCGGGGTGACCTGGCCCGCGCCCAGCGCCATCGGCAGCACGGCGGGCTGGCGCGACTTGTCGAAGCCGAAGCGGGTCACGTAGTCCTGCGCATACTGCGGCGTGATGGCCTGCAGGATGCGGATGGACACCATGTTCTTCGACTTGTACAGCGCGTTGCGCATCGTCAGCATGGGCTCGTAGGCCCCGCCGTAGTTCTTCGGCGACCAGGCCCGCGAACCGGTCTGCGCGGCCGTCATCTCGAAGGGCATGTCAGAGATCTGCGTGGCGGGCGTCAGGCCGCGCTCCAGCGAGGCCGCATAGATGAAGGGCTTGAAGCTGGAACCCGGCTGGCGCCAGGCCTGCGTCACGCGGTTGAAGTTGCCGCGGTTGTAGTCGAAGCCGCCGATCATGGCGCGGATGGCGCCGTCCTGCGGCACGACCGACACGAAGGCCGCCTGCACCGAAGGCATGTTCAGGATTTCCCAGTCGTCGCCGTTCTTGTGCAGGTAGACCACCGAGCCGCGGCGCAGGCGCGCCTCGGGCTTGGCGCGGTCATTCAGCGCGCGCGCCACGATGGCGATGGACTTCTTGTCGTTGATCACCACGGTTTCGCGCGAGCTTCGCGCCACGCGGACTTCCGTGGGACTGGCCGCCAGCACGACGCCGGTCAGCATGTCCTGGCTGTCGGGGTACTTGTCGAAGACCGGGTCCAGGAATTCGTCCAGCGCCGCCGCGTTGTTCTCGATGCCGGCGGGCATGTCCAGCTGTTCTTCGGGGCCGGGGTAGGGCGCGCGGCGGGTGTAGTCCATGATGCCTTCGCGCACGGCGCGATAGGCGGCCTCCTGGTCCTTGGAGGTGACGGTGGTGTAGATGTTCAGGCCGCGCGAATAGACGTTGTCCTGGTACACGCCGTAGAGCAGCTGGCGCGCCAGTTCGGCGACGTATTCGCCGTGGATGGCGTAGCCGCCGGCGGGCGTGCCCTGGGCCGAGCGCAGCTCGATCTTCTCGGCCATCGCGGTCTTGTATTCGTCGGACGTCAGGTAGCCCAGCGATTGCATGCGGCCCAGCACATAGCGCTGGCGCAGCTCGGCGCGCGGGAAGTTGGCGATGGGGTTGAAGCGCGAGGGCGCCTTCGGGATGCCGGCCAGCATGGCGGCCTCGGCGGCGGTGACTTCCGCCAGCGGCTTGCCGAAATAGGTGCGCGAGGCCGCCGCGAAGCCGTAGGCGCGATGGCCCAGGTAGATCTGGTTCATGTACAGCTCGAGGATCTGGTCCTTGGTGAGCTGCGATTCGATCTTGAACGTGAGCAGCAGTTCGTAGAACTTGCGCGAGTAGGTCTTTTCCGAGGACAGGTAGAAATTGCGCGCCACCTGCATGGTGATCGTGCTGGCCCCCTGGCTCTTGGACATGTTGATGATGTTGGTCAGGCCGGCGCGGGCGACCCCCATCCAGTCGATGCCGCCGTGCTGGTAGAAACGGTCGTCCTCGGCCGCGAGCACCGCCGACTTCATCACGTCGGGGATCTCGTTGAAGCGCAGGACGTTGCGGCGTTCCTCGCCGAATTCCCCGATCAGGACATTGTCCGCCGTGAAGACGCGCAGCGGCACCCGCGGGCGGTAGTCCGTCATGGCGTTCAGGTCGGGCAGGTTGGGCCAGGCCAGCGCAAGCGCCATCCCGACCAGCAATGCACCGCACAGGCCCAGGCCGGCGAAGAAAATGGCGCTTTTGACCAGGAAGCGGGTGATCCACGAGCCGGAGGAGGCCGCCGGGGCCTCGTCGCGCTTGTTGGTACGGGGGGAGGGGGTTTTGCTCATCGCCAGCGATTTTACGGGGTAGCTTACATAGACACCCGGGTAGGCCAGAGGTTTCTGTAACCGAATCGTTCAGTGTAGCGCCCCGGCAACTCCGCGCAGTGTGATAATGCCGGGATGAACGCGCTTTCGAGTCCCTGCCCTGACGCGGCACCGGCCCCCGACCCCGTCCCCCAGCCGCCGGCCGAGACCGTGTCGCTGCCTTATGACCTGCCCATCATCCTGGTGGGCATGATGGGCGCGGGCAAGACCACCATCGGCCGGGGCCTGGCCCGTGCGCTGGGCCGCGAATTCCTGGACCTGGACCACGAACTGGAAGCGCGCTGCGGCGTCCGGATCCCCACCATCTTCGAGATCGAAGGCGAAACGGGCTTTCGCAAGCGCGAGTCCGCCGCGCTGGCCGCCTGCGTCGCGCGCCGCGGCATCGTGCTGGCCACGGGCGGCGGCGCCGTCCTGGCCGAGGCCAACCGCCAGGCACTCAAGACGTCCGGCATCATCGTCTATCTGCGGGCCAACGTCGATGAACTGTATCGCCGGACCTGCCGTGACCGGAACCGGCCGCTGCTGGCCACCCCGAATCCCCGCGCCACGCTGGCCAGCCTGCTGACCCAGCGCGAGCCGCTCTACCAAGAGGTGGCGGACCTGATCGTGGAAACCGGCGCCATGCCCGTGCCCACCGTGGTCAAGACCATCCTCCCCCTGCTGCAAGATTGCGAGAAACGACTATGACGACCGTTGCCGTGGACACGCCGGGCGGCCAATACCCCATCCATATCGCCCCGGGCAGGCTGGACGCCCTGGCGCAGAGCATTCCGGCCGACGCCACCGCGGTGGCGCTGGTCACCAATCCCACCATTGCGGCGCTGTATGCCGAGCGGGCCGAGGCCGCGCTGGCCAGGACGGGCAAGCGGGTGGTGCGCATCGAGCTGCCCGATGGCGAGGCGCACAAGGATTGGCAGACCCTGAACCTGATCTTCGACGGCCTGCTCAGCCACCGCTACGACCGCAAGGGCGTGCTGGTGGCGCTGGGCGGCGGCGTGATCGGCGACATGTGCGGCTTCGCCGCCGCGTCCTATATGCGTGGCGTGCGCTTCGTGCAGGTGCCCACCACGCTGCTGGCCCAGGTCGATTCCTCGGTGGGCGGCAAGACCGGCATCAATCATCCGCTGGGCAAGAACATGGTCGGCGCCTTCCACCAGCCGGTGGCGGTGGAAATCGATACCGACGTGCTGCGCACCTTGCCGGCGCGTGAGATCTCGGCCGGCCTGGCCGAGGTCATCAAGTACGGCCTGATCCTCGACGCGCCGTTCTTCGAATGGTGCGAAGCCAACGCGGCCGCGCTGCGCGCGCTGGACCCGCAGGCGCTCACCTACGCCATCCAGCGTTCCTGCGAACTGAAGGCCCATGTGGTCTCGCAGGACGAGCGTGAGTCGGGCCTGCGGGCCATCCTGAACCTGGGCCACACCTTTGGCCACGCCATCGAGGCGGGCCTGGGCTATGGCGAGTGGCTGCATGGCGAGGCCGTGGGCTGTGGCATGGTGCAGGCCGCCGAGCTGTCGGCGCGCGTCACCGGCTTTCCCGCGGCGGACGTGGCGCGCGTGCGCGCGCTGGTCGATGCCATCGGCTGCCCGGTGGTGTCGCCCGACCTGGGCGCGGACCGCGCGCTGGACCTCATGCGCGTGGACAAGAAGGCCGAGGGCGGCGAGATCCGCTTCGTGCTCTTGCCTGAAATCGGCCGCGCGGTGACGCAGCGCGCGCCGGAGGCGGCGGTGCGCGAGGTGCTGGCGCTGACCTCCTGCCTGCCTGTCGAACAGGCCATCAACCTGAATCCCCAGCAAGCGAGCCCAGCATGACCGGGACGGCCGACGTGATTGCAACGAAGGCCGTCCCTGCGGCCACCCCCGCGGCTGGCGCGCTTCCGCCAGCGGGCCTGGCGCCTTACGCCTGCGACCCCGCGCGCACCCGCGGCCGCCAGCATCCCGAGGCCGCGCCCGCCAACCGCAGCGAGTTCCAGCGCGACCGCGACCGCATCATCCATGCCAACGCCTTCCGCCGCCTGGAATACAAGACCCAGGTCTTCGTGAACCACGAGGGCGATCTCTTCCGCACGCGGCTCACGCACAGCCTGGAAGTGGCGCAGATCGCCCGCACGCTGGCGCGCAGCCTGCGCCTGAACGAAGACCTGATCGAGGCCATCGCGCTGGCGCACGATCTGGGACACACCCCTTTCGGCCATGCCGGGCAAGATGAGCTGAACGCCTGCATGCGCGAGCGCGCGCCCGAGGCGGGCGGCTTCGAGCACAACCTGCAAAGCCTGCGCGTGGTCGACGAACTCGAAGAGCGCTATGCGGCCTTCAACGGCCTGAACCTGTGCTTCGAGACGCGCGAGGGCATCCTGAAGCATTGCTCGGTGGCCCATGCGCGGCTGCTGGGCGAAGTGGGCCAGCGTTTCCTGGACCGCAGCCAGCCTTCGGTCGAGGCGCAACTGGCCAACCTGGCCGATGAGATCGCCTACAACAACCACGACATCGACGACGGCCTGCGATCGGGCCTGATCACGCTGGACGGCTTGCTGGAGCTGGAGGGGTTTGCGCGTCACTATCGCGGCGTCGAAGCCCAGTATCCCGGGCTGCCGGCCAAGCGCCTGACGACCGAGACGATCCGCCGCATGATCAACGCGTTCATCACCGACCTGACCGCGTCCACGGCCGGACGCATTGCCGACGCCGATCCGCGCAGCGTCGACGACGTGCGCGGCAGCCCGGCGCTGGCGGGGTTCTCCGAGCCCGTGCGCCGCGAGGCCGAGGAACTCAAGCGTTTCCTGTTCGCCAATCTGTACCGCCATTTCAAGGTCATGCGCATGACCACGAAGGCGCGGCGTATCGTGCGAGAGCTGTTCAACGCCTTCCTGGACGAACCGCGCCTGCTGCCCCCGGATTACCGGCGCAGGGGCGGCACCGCGCAGGCCCGCGCCATTTCTGATTACATTGCCGGCATGACCGACCGCTACGCCATCCGCGAGCACCGGCGGTTGTTCCACATGGACGAATCGATCTGACCGGGTCAATCCTGACCAGGTCACGTTGGCCCACGCGTTCCACCGCGTCCGCAGGACGACAGAGGAGACCCGCATGTCATCACGACGCAAGCCCCATTCTTCCCTGCCTGCCGCCCTGGCGGTTGCCGCCTTGCTCGCCGGCCTGGCCGGCGGCGCCCAGGCGCAGGACCAGCAATCCCTGCCGCCCGCGCCCACCGGCACGCCGCTGACGGTGCATGGCAACGTCGAAGGCCCCAACCGGCTGGTGATCGTGCAGGTGTGCGAGCCGCAAGCCGCCTGCCGCCTGTTCTTCGTCGATACGCTCAAGCAGGATGACGTGCCCGCGCTGGTGCTGCGCCAGCGCGGCCAGGGCCGGCCTGGCACCGATCCCTCTGTGACGGTGCAGGCGCTGTGCGCCGGCAATTGGGTAGCGGCGGTACACGCGGGCTCGGGCAACGAACTGTCGCAAGGCCTGGTGTGCGGCTACCCCACCGAGCTGGCCGCGCTGCAGGCGGCCTTCAGCGCGTGTGAAAAGCAGGGCGGCCGCAAGTGCGGCGCCGGTTCGCCACTGCGCGTGAGCTGGGGCCGCTGGGATGGCCGCAACCTGCCAGGGCGCGATGAGGCGCCGGGCAAGCTCTATGACGTGTGGACGGGCGATGGCGCGCAGCGTTGCGAGCTGGACGCGGGCAAGCCGCTTGCCTGCGAGCCCGCCACCCAGGAGATCCTGCGCAAGGCGGGCGTGCTGTAAAGCCGCTTGCCTGGGGGGCTCAGCGCTGCTTGCGGTAGGGTTCGTCTTCCGGCACGAAGACGCCTTCCTCGCGCGCTTCCTGGCACCATTGCTGGAAGGCGGGCAGGCCACAGACGGCGTCCATGTATTCCTGCACCGGCGCCGATGTCGTGATGCCGTAGGTCTGGAAGCGGCTGACCACCGGGGCATAGAACGCATCGGCGGCCGAGAAGTTGCCGAAGAGGAACGGGCCGCTGCGGCCGAATTCGCGGCGCGTGTCCAGCCACAGCGATTGCAGCCGCGCGATGTCTTCGCGCGCGGCTTGCGGGAAGTCGATGCCGGGCAGGTTGGCTTCGATGTTCATGGGCAGCGCGCTGCGCAGCTGAATGAAGCCGCTGTGCATCTGCGAGGCCAGCGAGCGCGCGCGGGCGCGGGCACGCGCCTCGGCGGGCCACAGACCGGCTTGCGGGTGCCGCTCGGCCACGTATTCGCAGATCGCCAGCGAGTCCCACACGGCGAAGCCTTCATCGAGCAGGACCGGGACAAGCCCGGCAGGGCTGGCGCCGGCAATCTCGCGGCTGAACTCCGCCGAGAAGAGCGTGAGCTTGCGCTCCTGGAAGGGCACGCCCGTCGCGCGCAGCGCAAGCCAGGCCCGCATGGACCACGATGAGTAGTTCTTGTTGGCGATGAGGAGGGTATACATGCGGCTTCCCGGTCGATGGGCTTGAGGGTGAGGAAATTCTACTGGTTGCGGGACGCGGCGCACGGCATCGCACGTGCCTTACGAGACCAAAGACGTCAATGAGGAGAACGTGACATGTCACCTTGCAGAACCTTGGCATCGGCCGCGCTGGCCTGGCTGTTGGTGGCGGCGCCGCAAGCGGGCTGGACGCGCGGACCGCAGCCGGCCGCGCCCGCTGTCGCGCAGGAAGACCGTAACCCCGAGGCCGCCAGCGGACGCGGCGCGCATTCCCTGGCGCACGCAAGCAAGCACATGGTGGCAACGGCGAATCCGCTGGCGTCGGAAGCCGGGCAGCGCATGCTGCGCAAGGGCGGCAGCGTGATGGACGCGGCCATTGCCGCGCAACTGGTGTTGAACCTGGTCGAGCCGCAGTCCTCGGGCATCGGCGGGGGCGCCTTCCTGATGCTCTACACCGCCGCAGACCAGACGCTGCGCGGCTACGATGGCCGCGAGACCGCGCCGGCCTCGGCAGGCGCGGACCGGTTCCTGAAGGGCGGCAAGGCGATTCCCTTCGACGACGCCGTCAACAGCGGCCTGTCGGTCGGCACGCCCGGGCTGCTGCGCATGCTGGAACTGGCACATCGGCAGCATGGCAAATTGCCCTGGGCCACGCTGTTCCAGCCAGCCATCGATCTGGCCGAACAGGGCTTTCCCGTGTCGCCGCGCCTGCACACGCTGACCGCCGGCAACCGTGCGCTGGCGCGCCAGCCGGCGGCGGCGGCGTATTTCCTGCAAGCCGATGGCAGCGCCTGGCCGGTGGGCCACCGGCTGAAGAACCCTGCCTTTGCCGAGGTGCTGCGCGCGGTGGCCGCGGGCGGCGCGGACGCGTTCCATACCGGCCCGATCGCGCGCGACATCGTGGCGGCCGTGCGCGGCCATGCGGTGCCGGGCGATCTGTCGGAGGCGGACCTGCGCGGCTACCAGGCGCGCGAGCGCGACCCGGTGTGCGGGCGCTATCGCATGTATCAAGTGTGCGGCATGGCGCCGCCCAGCAGCGGCGGCATCGCGGTGCTGCAGATGCTGGGCATGCTGGAGCAGCATGCCTTGCGGGAGCAGAAGCCCGCGTCGCTGGCGGCCGTGCACTTCTTCTCGGAGGCAGGCCGCCTGGCCTATGCCGACCGCGACCGGTATGTGGCCGATCCGGATTTCGTGGACGTACCGGTCAAGGCCATGCTGGATCCCGCCTATGTGCAGGCGCGTGGCGCGTTGATACGCCCGGACCGCAGCATGGGCGAGGCCGCGCCGGGCGACCCCGCCGGCCTGCTGGCGCAGCGCGGCGTGGACGCCACGCCCGAGCTGTCCAGCACCAGCCACCTGGTGGCGGTGGACGACGACGGCAATGCCTTGTCCATGACCACCACCATCGAATCGGAGTTCGGCAGCAAGATCTTCGTGCGCGGCTTCCTGCTCAACAACGAGCTGACGGACTTCTCGCTGTCGGGCACCGACGACGCCGGCCGCGCCGTGGCCAACCGGGTCGAGCCGGGCAAGCGCCCGCGCAGTTCCATGGCGCCCACGCTGGTGTTCCGCAGCGGCCAGCCCTACATGGCGGTGGGGTCGCCGGGCGGCAGCGCCATCATCAACTACGTCGCCAAGACGCTGGTGGGCGTGCTGGACTGGAACCTGGACATCCAGGCGGCCATCGACCTGCCGAACTTCGGCAGCCGCAACAAGGCGACGGAACTGGAGGAAGGCACGGCCGTGGCGACGCTGGCGCCCGCGCTGCAGCGCATGGGCCATGCCGTGCAGGTGCTGCCGTTTCCCAGCGGCGTGCATGGCATCGTGATCCAGCGCGATGGCCTGCTTGAGGGCGGCGCCGATCCCAGGCGCGAAGGGCGGGCGCTGGGCGACTGAGCGGCGGGCTCAGCGCTTCAGCACGCGCGCCAGGTATTTGCCGGTGTGGCTGTCGGCCGAGGCCGCCACGTCTTCGGGCGTGCCTTGCGCCACGATGCGGCCGCCGCCGCCGCCGCCCTCGGGGCCCATGTCGACCACCCAGTCGGCGGTCTTGATGACGTCCAGGTTGTGCTCGATGACCACCACCGTGTTGCCGGCCTCCACCAGCTGGTTCAGCACCTGCAGCAGCAGTTCGATGTCGGCGAAGTGCAGGCCGGTGGTGGGCTCGTCCAGGATGTACAGCGTGCGCCCGGTGCTGCGGCGCGACAGTTCCAGCGACAGCTTCACGCGCTGCGCCTCGCCGCCCGACAGCGTCGTGGCGCTCTGGCCCAGGCGCACATACGACAGGCCCACGTCCACCAGCGTGTGCAGCTTGCGCGAGATGGCGGGCACGGAATCGAAATACTCCAGCGCCTGCTCCACCGTCAGGTCCAGCACCTCGCTGATGTTGCGCCCGCGATAGCGGATCTCCAGCGTCTCGCGGTTGTAGCGCTTGCCGTGGCAGGTGTCGCAGGGCACGTACATGTCGGGCAGGAAGTGCATTTCCACCTTCACCACGCCGTCGCCCTGGCAGGCCTCGCAACGGCCGCCCTTCACGTTGAAGCTGAAGCGGCCGGGGTCGTAGCCGCGGCTGCGGGCTTCCGGCACGCCCGCGAAGAGTTCGCGGATGGGCGTGAAGAGGCCCGTGTAGGTGGCCGGATTGCTGCGCGGCGTGCGGCCGATGGGGCTCTGGTCGACGCTGATGATCTTGTCGAAATGCTCCAGGCCGTTCAGCGCCACATAGGGCGCGGGTTCGGTCTGGGCGTGGTGCAGCGCGCGCGACACGGCGGTCGCCAGCGTGTCGTTCACCAGCGTGGACTTGCCCGAGCCCGAGACGCCGCTGATGCACACCAGCCTTGCGGCCGGAATGCGCAGGTCCACCGACTTCAGGTTGTTGCCCGTGGCACCCGTCAGCTCCAGCCACACCTGCTCGTCGTCGAAGGCACGGCGCCTGGGCACGGCGATTGCGCGCGCGCCGCTCAGGAACTGGCCGGTCAGCGAGGCCGGCGACTGCTGCACCTGTTCGGGCGTGCCGTCGGCCACCACCTGGCCGCCGTGTTCGCCAGCGCCCGGGCCCATGTCCACGACCCAGTCGGCCTCGCGGATCATGTCCTCGTCGTGTTCGACCACGATGACGCTGTTGCCCAGGTCGCGCAGGTGCTTCAGCGTGCCGATCAGCCGGTCGTTGTCGCGCTGGTGCAGGCCGATGGACGGCTCGTCCAGCACGTACATGACGCCCGTCAGGCCCGAGCCGATCTGGCTGGCCAGGCGGATGCGCTGGGCTTCGCCGCCCGAGATCGTGTCGGCGCTGCGGTCCAGCGACAGATAATTCAGGCCCACGTTGTTCAGGAAGGCCAGGCGCGCCTCGATCTCGCGCACGATGCGTTCGGCGATCTCCTGGCGCGCGCCGGTCAGCGCCAGCTTGCGGAACCAGGCCAGGCAGTCCGACAGCGGCATCGCCTCCACTTCATAGATGGCCAGGCCCGACTCGCGGCCGCGCGCTTCCTTCTCGATGCGGCTGCCCGGCGAGGCGAGCGTGGCGCGCGGCAGATAGCTGCCCGGCTCATCGTCGCCGATGCGCACGTGGCGCGCCTCAGGCCGCAGGCGCGAGCCGCCGCAGTCCGGGCAGGTGCGGATGGCGCGGTACTTGCCCAGTTCCTCGCGCACGGCCGGCGAATCGGTTTCGCGCCAGCGCCGCGCCAGGTTGGGGATGACGCCTTCGAAGGCGTGGCGCTTGACCGAGCTCTTGCCTTTCTCGTTCAGGTAGAAGAAGGAGATCTCCTCCTGGCCCGACCCATACAGCACGATGTGGCGCGTGTCCTCGGGCAGGCTTTCGAACGGGGATTCGATGTCGAAGTCGTAGTGCGTGGCCAGGCTGGTCAGCAGCGAGTGCGTGAAGGCGTTGCGGCGGTCCCAGCCGCGGATGGCGCCGGAGGCCAGGCTCAGTTCCGGGAAGGCCACGACACGCTTGGGATCGAAGAAACCCAGCTGGCCGATGCCGTCGCAACTGGGGCAGGCGCCCACCGGGTTGTTGAAGCTGAAGAGCCGCGGTTCCAGTTCCGGCAGGCCGTGGCTGCACACCGGACAGGCGTAGCGGCTGGAGAACATCTGTTCGCGGCCGGAATCCATGTCCAGCGCGATGATGCGGCCTTCGGCCAGGCCCAGCGCGGTCTCGAAGCTCTCTGCCAGGCGTTGCTGGCTTTCGGGGCGCACGCGCAGGCGGTCCACCACCACGTCGATGTCGTGCTTCTCGTTCTTCTTCAGCGGCGGCAGGCTGTCCAGCTCCACCATCTCGCCGTTCACGCGCAGGCGCACGAAGCCCTGCGCCTGCAGCGACGCGCTTTCGTCCTCGAAGCTGCCCTTGCGGGCGCGGGCCAGCGGCGCCAGGATGGCCAGGCGCGTCTCGGCCGGCCAGGCCAGCACGGCGTCCACCATCTGGCTCACGCTCTGCGCTTCCAGCGGCAGGCCGTGCTCGGGGCAATAGGGCGTGCCCACCCGCGCATACAGCAGGCGGAGGTAGTCATGGATCTCGGTGATGGTGCCGACGGTGGAGCGCGGGTTGTGGCCAGCGGCCTTCTGCTCGATGGAGATCGCGGGCGACAACCCTTCGATCAGGTCCACGTCGGGCTTGTCCATCAGCTGCAGGAACTGGCGCGCGTAGGCCGACAGGCTTTCCACGTAGCGGCGCTGGCCCTCGGCATACAGCGTGTCGAACGCGAGCGACGACTTGCCGGAGCCGGACAGGCCGGTCACCACCACGAGCTTCTGGCGCGGCAGGTCCAGGGAGACGTTCTTGAGATTGTGGGTGCGGGCACCCCGGATACGTATCTCGTCCATCAGGCGGTTCTGGCGCTCGTTGACACGCCGGACTCGAGTCATCGGACCCGGGCCCCGCGTTGGAATGCATGAAACGCCAGACCGGGACGATCTGGCGCAAGGTGGCGCGAAGGCCAACTTGGTACTATAGCGCGCCCAACCTGCCGGTGTGACGATGCCCCCCGGCCGTTCCGAAGAGTCCCTTTCCCGATGTCGGCTCCACCCACCATCAAGATGACATCCGACGAGCGCCGCGCCAGCGTGGCGCTGGCGGGCCTGTTCGCCTGCCGGATGCTGGGCCTCTTCCTGCTGCTGCCGGTCTTCGCCGTGGCGGCGCAGGGCCTGCCCGGCGGGGACGATCCCAAACGCGTGGGCCTGGCCCTGGGCATGTACGGCCTGACCCAGGCCTTCATGCAGATCCCTTTCGGCCTGGCCTCCGACCGCTGGGGGCGGCGCCCCGTCATCCTGGCCGGGCTGGCGCTCTTCATCGGCGGCAGCGTCGTCTGTGCGCTGGCCGATGATGTCTTCTGGATCACCATCGGCCGCGCCATCCAGGGCGCCGGCGCCATCTCGGCGGCCATCACCGCCTGGCTGGCCGACGCCACCCGCCCCGAGGTGCGCACCCGCGCCATGGCGATGGTGGGCGGCTCCATCGGCCTGTCCTTCGCGGTGTCGCTGGTGCTGGCGCCCGTGCTGGTCGGCTGGGGCGGCCTGGGCGGTCTCTTCTGGGTGATCGCCTGCCTGGGGGTGGCCAGCGTGGCCGTCGTGCTGACGCTGGTGCCCGTCGTGCCGCGCGCCGCGCCGGTGGGCGAGCCCGCGCGCATGCGCGAAGTGCTGCTGCATGGCGACCTGCTGCGCCTGAACTTCGGCGTCTTCTGCCTGCACTTCATCCAGATCGCGCTCTTCGTCGTCATGCCGGCCCTGCTGGCGCGCGTGGGCAGCCTGGCGCCGCAGGCGCTGTGGCAGGTCTACCTGCCCGTCATCCTGGGGTCCTTCGTCTTGATGGTGCCCATCATCTTCGCCGCCGAGAAGCGCCGCGCGCACAAGCAGGCCCTGCTGGGCGCCGTGGCGGGGCTGGTCGTGGTCTGCGCGCTGCTGCCCTGGGCCAGCGGCGGTTTCACGGCGCTGGCGCTGGCGCTCACGGGCTTCTTCGTCATGTTCAACGTGCTGGAGGCCCTGCAGCCTTCGCTGGTGTCGCGCACCGCGCCGCCCGAGTTCAAGGGCCTGGCCCTGGGCTTCTACAACACCGCCCAGGCCGCGGGCCTGTTCACGGGCGGCGTCACCGGCGGCTGGCTGGCCTCGCGCGGCGGCCCGGACGCCGTCTTCCTGGCGGCAGCGGGCGTGGCCGCGGCGTGGCTGGCCGTGACCTGGGCGCTGCGCAAGCCGGGTTGATGTCTCGGGCAGGCCGCGCCCGCCCCCTTGGTTATCCGCTGATCACCACGTCCACGCCCTGGGCGCGGATCGCCGCGACCACGTCCGGGTCCGCCCCCGGGTCGGTGACCAGGCGCTGCACGTTGTCCCACGCGCAGATGCGGAAGCTGGCATAGGCCTTGAGCTTCGTGTGGTCCGCAAGGACCGTGGCGCGGCTGGCGGCCGAGATGAAGGCGCGGTTCATGGCGGCATCCTCGCTGTCGCGCATGAAAATCCCGGCCGCCGATACCGCGTGCACGCCAAGGAAAGCTTCCCGGATCTGGATGCCCGACAGCGTGTCGTTGTCTGCCCGCTCTATCGTGGCCTGCTTGCGCGTGTCGAGCCGGCCGGCCAGCACGTAGACATGCGCAAGGCGGCTCTGGCCCGCCGCCGCGGCGACGGTCAGGCCGTTGGTGATCACGTGCAGGTCCTGGTGGCCGCGCAGCGCCTGCGCCAGGGCATGCGCGGTGGTGCCGGCATTGATGAGGATGCTGTCGCCGTCCGAGATGTATTGGGCCGCGCATTCCGCGATGGCGGCCTTTTCGGCCGACTGCTGATGATGCCGCTCGGCATAGTTGTACATCTCATAGCGGGCATTGCCTTCGGCCAGCACCTCGGTGGAGGCGACCGCGCCGCCATGCGTGCGTGCCAGCAAACCTTTCTCTCCCAGTTCCAGCAGATCGCGGCGGACCGTGATGGGCGAAATCGAGAAGGCCTGCGCCAGATCGCGCACCGTGACCGCATTGGTTTCCTGCATGAGCGCGAGAATGCGCTGCTGGCGTTCGATTTTGAGCATCTTTGATCGAAATGGGGGGCGAGCCGCACACCATATCACGGCGAAAAGACGATTTTCCTTTCTGTCATGAATGATCGTTTGTGGTGTATTTGCGCTGAATCGTTCATTTCATCGTCATAATCGATCATTAAAGTGCGAGGCATGACACCGCTACATGCTTACGACACGATCATTTTCGATCTGGACGGCACCTTGCTGGACACCTGGCCCAGCCTCCTGCGTGCCGTCCATCACGTGACGGCGCCGGGCGCCACGCTCGATCCCGCGGCGCTGCGCCACATGCTCAGCCAGGGCATTGACGCCATGTTCGCCCTGGCGGCGCGCCAATCGGCGCAAGGTGGCGCACAGGCTCGCCAGGCCCAGGCGGACATGGCACGGCATTACGGCGCGCACACCTTGCTGGAGGCCCAGCCCTATCCAGGGACGAGCCGTCTGCTGCACGCCTTGGCGGATGCCGGTTACCGCCTGGCGCTTTGCACCAACCGCGACCGTGCCTCGACGCTGGCCTTGCTGGCCCGGCAAGACTGGCTGGCGCGCTTCGCGCTGGTCCATTGCCTGGACGATGGCCTGCCGCCCAAACCCGACCCGGCGGCGCCGACTGCCTTGCTGGCGCGCCTTGCCTGCGCGCCGGCACAGGCGCTTTTCGTGGGGGACTCGCACGTCGACGCGCAATGCGCGGATCGTGCGGGCATCTCGTTCGCCGCGCACCTGGGCGGCTATCACGCCGTGCCGGAAGACCTCGACCCCGCCGTCTTCCGCTACGACGACGCGCACGACCTGACGCAGTGGCTGGCCCGCCAGCCTGCCGCCGCGATGGAGACGGAACATGAGTGACATCGTCCTGGACCGGATCAGCAAGGCCTACGACGGCACGACCGTGCTCGATGCGCTTTCGCTGACCATCCGTGATGGCGAATTCCTGACCCTGCTGGGCGCATCGGGCTGCGGCAAGTCGACGCTGCTCAAGCTCCTGGCGGGCCTGGAGCAGCCGGACGCGGGCACGCTGCGCAAGGGGAACGTCGACGTGCTTGCGCAGTCGCCGGGCGAACGCGATTGCGCCATGGTCTTCCAGTCCTATGCGCTCTACCCGCACATGACCGTGGGCGACAACATCTGCACGCCGCTCCATATGCGCAGCCTGGGTTTCGCGCAGCGCTTGCCGGGCGCGCGCTGGCTCAGCCCGGCCACGCGGCGTGCCTTGCGCGAGGCGCGCGAACAAGGCCGCCAGGTCGCGGCCACGCTGGGCATCGAGCACCTGTGGTCGCGCAAGCCAGCGCAACTCTCGGGGGGCCAGCGCCAGCGCGTCGCCCTGGCGCGCGCCATGGTGCGGCGGCCGTCGCTCTTCCTGTTCGACGAACCGCTCTCGAACCTGGATGCGAACCTGCGCCAATCGCTGCGCAGCGAGATCCGCCAATTGCATGACAAGCTGGGCGTCACCTTCGTCTACGTGACGCACGACCAGCACGAAGCCATGTCCATGTCGGACCGCGTGGCGGTGATGAAAGGCGGCCGCATCCTGCAACTGGGCACACCGCAGGAGATCTATCACACGCCCCGGCACGCCGAGGTCGCGGCGTTCGTGGGCGCCCCGCGCATCAATTTCCTGGCGGTGACGCCCGATGCGGCAGGCCGTCCCTGCCTGCAAGGCCAGCCGCTGGATGAACGATTTCCCGCCCAGGCGGCGCGGCTGGCCTTCCGGCCGCACGCCGCGTCACTGGCGCCCGCGCCGCACAGTCTCGCGGTGCGTGGCACCGTCGCGCTGGTGGAGTTCACGGGCGCCGAATGCATGGTGACGCTGACGATGGCTTGCGGCGCGAAAGTGGTGGCGGTGCTGGACGCGCAGGCCACGGCAAGGCCTGGGGATGCGTTGAGCCTGCATGTGCCGTTGGCAGCCTGGCATGCCTTCGACGCGCAGGGCAACAGCCTGGCGGCCGGCGCCGCGGCGCTGCCGCTGGCCGCCTAGGGAGAGGGCGGATGCGCATCAAGCCCTTGCAAGTTTCCCTGTTGCTGGGCCCCAGCCTGGTGCTGACGCTGTTGCTGCTCGTGCTGCCGCTGGCCGTCGTCGCGCTGATGTCGCTGACCGATTGGCAGTTCGGCGCCGCCAGCTGGAACTGGGTGGGGCTGGGCAATTATGTGGACCTGTGGAATGACGACACGTTCCGCAAGAGCTTCGCCAACACCGTGTACTACCTCGTGGTGGTGTCCGTGGGCGCGATCGTGGTGGGCCTGGGCGCGGCCCTGTTGATCGAATCGCATCACACCTGGCGAGGGTTCTATCGCACGGCCTTCTTCATGCCGGTGGCCTCGACGCTCATCGCGATGGCTGTCGTGTGGCAGTTCCTGATGCACCCGGCCGCCGGCTTCCTGAACCATGCGCTGGGCTGGTTCGGCGCGGCCCCGCGCAACTGGCTGAAGGATTACAGCCTGGCGCTGCCTTCGCTGGCAGCCATCGGCATCTGGCAGATGTCCGGCCTGGCGCTGGTGATGTTCCTGGCCGGCCTGAAGAACATTCCCGCCGAGCTGCGCCACGCCAGCCTGCTCGATGGCATGCGCCATCCGGTGGACCGCTTCCTGCGGGTGACGCTGCCCATGCTCGGGCCGACCCTGCTTTTCGTCGTGACCGTGTGCGGCATCCGTTCGCTGCAGGTTTTCGACACCGTGCATGCCCTGACCCAGGGCGGCCCGAACAAATCCACCGAAGTGCTGCTGCACACGATCTACGCCGAGGGCTTCGGTTTCTTCCGCATGGGCTACGCCGCCGCCATGGTGGTGGTGTTCGTGGCTTGCATCGCGGTGCTGACGCTGCTCCAGCAGGCCGGCATGGCGACGACAAGGACGCAAGACTGATGGCATCTCCCCTGCACCCTTCATTGGCCTGGCGGCTCTTCCGTCACGTGGTGCTGCTTGCCGGCAGCGCTGTCTTCCTGCTGCCCTTCGTGTGGATGCTGTCCACCTCGCTCAAGCCCGCCGACGAGATCTTCCGCGATGGCTTTCACCTGCTGCCGCAGCAATGGGCCGCCGTGGAGAACTACACCCGCGCGCTGACCCAGGTGCCGCTGCTGCGCTATCTGTTCAACGGCGTGGTGGTCTGCGCCGGCATCCTGGTCCTGCAGATCCTCGTGTCGCTGCCCGCGGCCTATTGCTTCGCCAAGCTGAGGTTTCGCGGCAAGCGGCTGGCCTGGGGCCTGGTGATGCTGTCGCTGATGATTCCCTTCCAGGCGACCGCGATCCCGCTCTACATCCTGCTCTACCAGGTCGGGCTGCTGGACACCACCGCCGCGCTGATCCTCCCCTTCATCGCCTCGGGCTTCGGCATCTTCCTCATGCGCCAGTTCTTCCTGGGCGTGCCCGACGACCTGATCCATGCCGCGCGGCTGGACGGCATGGGCGAGTTCGAGCTGGTCTGGCGCGTCATGATGCCGGCCGCCATGCCCGCGCTGATCGCGTTCTCGATCTTCTCCGTGGTCTGGCACTGGAATGATTATTTCTGGCCCTTGCTGGTCATCAACACCACGGATCTCGCCACGCCGCCGCTGGGCACCATGTTCTTCAGGAACGAGGAAGCCGGCACGGACTATGGCCCTCTCATGGCAGGCACGGTCATCATCACCCTGCCGTTGCTGTTGTTCTTTCTGTCGGCGCAGAAGCGCTTCATCGAAGGCGTCACCCTCTCGGGTGTCAAAGGTTGAAAGGAACCACCATGCAATCCAAGTTTCTGTCCGGCCTCCTGGCAGGCCTCTCGCTGCTGTGCGGCACGGCCCAGGCGGCCAAGATCGAGCTCGTCGTGGACTACCCCTATCCGGACATGTTCAATGCCGTGCATGCGCAGATCGCCCAGCGCTTCACCGAGAAGTTCCCTGACTACACGGTGAAGTTCCGCGCGCCCACGCCGGACTACGAGGTCGCGGCGCAACAGGCCCTGCGCCAGGCCGTGACCCGCCAACTGGCCGACGTGTCCTTCCAGGGACTGAATCGCCAGCGTGTGTTCGTGGATCGCGGCATCGCGGTCGACCTGACGCCTTTCATCCAGGCTGAAGAAGGCTGGGACGCCAGCGGCTACAGCCCCGCGCTGATGTCGCTGGGGCAGATCAACGGCAAGCAGGCCGGCATCGGCTTCTCGCTTTCCACGCCCATCGTCTACTACAACATGGACCTGCTGGCCAAGGCCGGCGCCAGCGCCGATGCGCTGCCCAGGACCTGGGACGACATCATCGCGCTGGCCGACAAGTCACGCGAGGCCAATCCCGGCACCAACGGGCTCCACTTCGACTGGGAGATCACCGGCAACTGGCTGTGGCAGTCCATCGTGTTTTCCAAGGGCGGCACCATGCTGGATGCCACGGAAACGAAAGTCGCCTTCGACGGCGAAGCCGGCAAATCCTCCATCGCGCAGATGGGCCGGATGGTCGAACACGGCACCATGCAGAACCTGACCTACAAGGAAGCCAGCCAGCTCTTCGCGGCAGGCAGGCTCGCCGTGCTCTCGTCGTCGACCTCGCGCCTGGGCGTCATCGAGAAACAGATCGGCGGCAGGTTCAAGATGGTGACGGGCTACTTCCCCACCTATGGCAAGGAGGCGCGCGTGCCCGCCGGCGGCAACGTCGCCATGATGTTCGCCAAGGACCCGGCGCGCCAGAAGGCCGCCTGGGAGTACATCAAGTTCGTCACGGGGCCGGAAGGCGCGACCCTGATGACGAAGGGCACGGGCTATTTCCCCGCCAATACGCTGCCGGTCGACGACCCTGCGATGCTCAAGGGCTATTACGATGCCAATCCCAACCAGTACACCGCCGTGCGCCAGTTGCCGTGGCTGACGGGCTGGTACGCCTTCCCGGGCGAGAACGGCCTGAAGATCACCGACGTCATCAACGATCACCTGCAGACCGTGTTCGACAAGTCGGTGGCGCCGCAAGCCGCGCTCGACGCCATGACGCGCGACGTCCAGGCGCTGCTGGGCAAGTAGGAGACCGGCGATGAAGTTCATCCACTTGACTGACACCCATCTGGTCGCCGACGGCGGCGAGCTGTACGGCACCAACCCCAAGCAGCGCCTGCGGCAGGCCATCGCGCATCTGCTTGCGCGCCAGCCCGACGCCGAGGCGGTCGTGGTGACGGGCGACCTGACCCACCACGGCCACGCGCAAGCCTATGCGCATCTGCGCGAATGCCTGTCTGCCCTGACACTGCCGGTCTATCCGATCCTGGGCAACCACGACAGCCGCGTCGTCTTCAAGGAATATTTTCCCGGGGTGGCGCAGGACGAACACGGGTTCATCCAGTATTCGGTGGATTTCGGCAGCCACCTCGCGCTGTTCCTGGATACCAACGAGCCCGGCGTCCACTGGGGCGTGTACTGCGAGACGCGCGCGGCGTGGCTGCGGGCGCGTCTGGCGGAAACGGACAGGCCGGTGCTGCTCTTCATGCACCACCCGTTCTTCCCGATCGGCATTCCCAGCATGGATTTCCTGTCGCTGCGCGATCCTGCGCCGCTGCTCGCGGCCATCGCCGGCCACGAGGCGCGTATCCGCCACGTGTTCTTCGGCCATATCCACCGGCCGATCTGCGGGCAGTATCGCGGCATGGGCTATTCCACGCTGCGCGGCACGAACCACCAGGTTGCACTGGACCTGCACGGGTCGGCGCAATGCATCATCGGCAGCCATGAGCAGCCTCAGTATGCCGTCGTGCAGGTGGATGCGGAACAGTTGCTGATCCACGTCGAGGACTACCTGGACTGCGACCGCCAGTTCCTGCTGCACGAGATGCGGTATGGCGCGGCGGGCCTGAAATAGGAAAAAAGGCCGGGCATCCGCCCGGCCTTCCCGCCGCCTGCGCGTGCCAGGTTCAAGGCGGCGCCAGCACGAAGGCTGACACGTCGTCCAGCACTGGCGCCCAGGCGCGCAAGGGCCAGGCCAGCGAGCCGGCCATCATCACGTGCCCCACGCCCGAATACAGCCGGAAATCCACCTTCACGCCTGCCTCGCCCAGCAGCCTTGCCAGCTGCATGGTGTTGCGTTGCGGTTCCACCGCCGTGTCGCCGGTGCCCGCGCGCAGGAAGGTGCGCGGCGCCTGGGCGCTGGCGTGGTTGATGGGTTGCGAGTCGGTCGGCGTGCCCGGGAAGGAAAACACGGGCATGACGTCCGGGTTTTCGATGGGCAGGAAATCATAGGGGCCGGCCAGTCCCAGCCAGCCGGCCAGGATGCCCGGGCTCAGGCCCTCGGCGCCCAGCCAGCGCGGGTCCAGCGCCACCATGGCCGCGTTGTAGCCGCCCGCGCTGTGGCCCATCACGAACAGCTTGTTGGGGTCGCCGCCCAGGCCGGCGATGTGGCGCGCCGTCCAGGCCACCGCCTTGGCCGAATCGTGCAGGAAGCTGGGATACGTGACGGCGGGATAGAGCTGGTAATCGGCGACCACCGCCATGATCCCGCGCGAGGCCAGCGCCTCGCCCACGAAGAGGTAATCCTTGCGCGAACCCTCGCGCCAGGTGCCGCCGTAGAAGAACACCACCACCGGCGCGGGCGTGGCCGCGGGCCGGGTGGGCAGGTAGATGTCCAGCCGGTGCCTGGGCTCGGGGCCGTAGGGCACGTCGGCCTGCAGCGTGTAGGTATCGGAAGCGGCGAGGGCGTTCAGCACCTGGGTGCCCGAGCAGCCGGCCAGCGCCAGGATCACCACCAGCGGGACGGCCAGGCATCTGGCCATTCTGGCCCAGGGCAGGCACAGGGGGTTTCGCACGATCCCTTCCTTTGGGCTCGGGCGCCCGTTTCCGCTGTCCTGGCGGGGGTGGACATGCTCGTCCTCCCTGGCTTTGCTCGCCGGGACGGTTATGCCCGATAATACGTCCCTTCACGCCGGCACAGCCGGGCCCGGACCAGCGATGCGTTGCCAATTGCAAGCGTCCCCGGCGCCCTGGCCCACAGCCGGCGTCGTTTCTGAAAATTCAGGTGACGAATGGCCTGGCGCCGGCCCCAGCGGCCCGCCGGCTTTCCACCGCAACAGGAGATCGCCATGGCATCGGTCAACAAGGTCATCATCGTGGGCAACCTGGGGCGCGACCCCGAAGTGCGCTACAGCCCCGACGGCGCAGCGATCTGCAACGTGTCGCTGGCCACCACCAGCCAGTGGAAGGACAAGAACAGCGGCGAAAAGCGCGAAGAGACGGAATGGCACCGTGTCGTCTTCTATAACCGCCTGGCCGAAATCGCCGGCGAATACCTGAAGAAGGGCCGCTCGGTCTACGTCGAAGGCCGCCTGAAGACGCGCAAGTGGACCGACAAGGAAAACATCGAGCGCTACACCACCGAAATCGTGGCTGACCAGATGCAGATGCTGGGTGGCCGCGAAGGCGGCGGCGGTGAGGGCGGTGGTGAATCGTCGGCGCCGCGCCAGCGTCCGCAGCAGTCGGCACCGGCGCCCCGCCCGGCGGCGCAGCCCAGCTCGCCCGCGGCGACGAACCTGGCCGATATGGACGACGATATTCCGTTCTGATCGCGCCCAGGCCCGACAGTTTCAGCCTCTGAAAACAGCCCGCGTGCCGACGGCAAGCGGGCTGTTTTCTTTATGGGCATGTCTCAGTCGCCCCGTCCCAGCATTTTCTTCGCGATCACCACCACGCCGACGATGATCCCGCCGGCCACGACCCCCACTCCGGCTTCCAGCAGGATGCCGACGGCGCCTTGCACCAGGCCGCTAGTCCCGACCGCCGCAACCACCGCTTCAACGGCATGAGCAATGACGGGCACGCCGTGCACCAGGATCGCGCCACCCACCATGAACATCGCGGCCGTGCCCACGATGGACAGCGTCTTCATCAGATAAGGCGCTGCGGCGACGATGCCGCGGCCCAGACGCTGGCTGAATGCCGAGCCGCGCTGGCTCAGGGCAATGCCCCAGTCGTCCAGCCGGACGATGCCGGCCACCAGGGCATAGACGCCCACCGTTACCAGCAGCGCAATGCTGGAGAGCACCAGCGCCTGCGTCAGCAGGCTTGCGCCGGCGACGGCGCCCAAGGCGATGGCGATGATTTCCGCCGACAGGATGAAGTCTGTTCTGATCGCGCCCTTGATCTTGGTCTTCTCGAAGGCAACGATATCCACGTCGGGGTCCTGCAAGGCCTTCACGCGCGCGGCGTGGTCACTGTCCTTGGCGTGCAGGAACCTGTGCATGACCTTCTCGAAGCCTTCATAGCAAAGAAAGGCGCCGCCCAGCATCAACAGCGGTGTCACCAGCCAAGGCGAAAAGACGCTGATCAGCAGCGCGGCGGGCACCAGGATGGCCTTGTTGATGAGCGAGCCCTTGGCCACCGCCCAGACGACGGGCAGTTCGCGGTTGACCGGAACGCCGGTGACCTGCTGCGCGTTCAGGGCCAGGTCATCGCCCAATACACCCGCCGATTTCTTGAGCGCGACCTTGCTCATGGCCGCCACGTCGTCCAGCAGCAACGCAATGTCGTCGAAGAGCGCAAAGAAACTGCTGCCTGCCATGGTGAACTCTTTCAATGCTTCGGAGGTTCGCAGTGTAGCGAGTGCCTGTAACGCGATTGTGAGGATGTATGACGCGGGCCATTTTTACCCATGCCCGCAGGACACGGTCTGGCGGCCGGGTTCTCCTATCGGTTCTCAGCGCGGCTCGCCGGGCGGGCATGGTCCCGGGCACGACGCCGGATGCACGCATCCGGCGAAAGCTCCATAATCGGGGATCCTGGTCCACCGGTGCCGCCCATGCCAGATACGTCCTGTTCCCTCGCGCCCCTGCGGGCCTTCGTCATGGACATGGCCGCGCTGCTCGCACGCCAGCCGGACGAACCCGCGCTGCTGCGCGAAGGCGGCCACCTGCTGGGCCGCCTGGTGGCCCGTGACGACTGGCTGCCCGACGCCTGTGCGCAGCCTCACCCCGAGCGCTACACCCAGTACCTGCTGCATGCCGATTCCGCCGAGCGCTTCTCGGTGGTGAGCTTCGTATGGGGCCCCGGCCAGCACACGCCCGTGCATGACCACACCGTGTGGGGGCTCATCGGCATGCTGCGCGGCGGGGAATATTCCCAGCCCTACCGCCTCGACGGCGCCGGGCAACTGGCCGAAGACGGGCCGGCGGTGCTGCTCGCGCCCGGCCAGGTCGAACCCGTCTCGCCCCGCGTGGGCGACATCCATCAGGTGCGCAACGCCCACGAAGACAAGGTGTCCATCAGCATCCATGTCTATGGCGCCAACATCGGCGCGGTGCGCCGATCGGTCTATGCGCCCGATGGCACCCGCAAGCCTTTCATCTCCGGCTATTCCAACGAGACCCTGCCCAACATCTGGGACCTTTCCAAAGCGTCGTGACACCCTTATGAGCCAAACTGCCGCCAAGCTGTCCACCCTGTCCTTCCAGGACGTCCGCCAAGCCTTGCTGCAAGGCGAGGAAATCGCATTGATCGACGTGCGCGAGGAAGACCCCTTTGCGCAGGAGCACCCCTTGTGGGCGGCGAATTTTCCGCTGTCGCGGCTGGAGTTGGACGCGTGGCCCCGCATCCCGCGCCGCGACACGCGCATCGTGGTGTATGGCCATGACGATGTCACGGGCGACCTTGCGCCGCGTGCGGTGCGGACCCTGCATGCGATGGGCTACACCGACGTGCACGCGCTGGCGGGCGGCCTGCAAGGGTGGCGCGACGCGGGCGGAGAGCTCTTTCGCGACGTGAACGTGCCCAGCAAGTCCTTCGGCGAACTGGTCGAGGCCGAGCGCCACACGCCGTCGTTCAGCGCGCAGGAAGTGAAGGCCATGATCGATGCGCGCGCGGACGTGGTGGTGGTGGATGCGCGCCGCTACGACGAATACCACACCATGAGCATCCCCAGCGCGACCAGCGTGCCGGGCGCGGAGCTGGTGCTGCGCATCCGCGAACTGGCGCCGGACCCGGCCACGCAGGTCATCGTGAACTGCGCGGGCCGCACGCGCAGCATCATCGGCACGCAATCGCTGGTGAACGCGGGCATTCCCAATCCGGTGGCGGCCTTGCGCAACGGCACCATCGGCTGGACGCTGGCGGGCCAGGCGCTGGATCACGGCGCCACGCGCCAGCATCCCGAGGTCAGCGTGGGCACGCATGCGGTGGCGCGGGCAGATGCGCGCCGCGTGGCGGATCGCGCAGGCGTGCGGCGGGTGCGCTGGGACGACCTGGCGTCGCTGGATGTGCCCGGGCGCACCGTCTATCGCCTGGATGTGCGCACGCCCGAGGAATACGAGATCGGCCACCTGGCGGGCTTTGCCAGTGCGCCGGGCGGCCAGCTGGTGCAGGAAACGGACCATGTCGCGCCGGTGCGCGGCGCGCGCCTGGTGCTGGTCGACGACGATGGCGTGCGCGCCAACATGAGCGCTTCGTGGCTGGCGCAGATGGGTTGGGAAACCTACGTGGTGGACGATGTGCCCGCCACCGCCGAACTCGAGGTCGGTCCCTGGCTGCGCGCGCATCCCGAGGTGCCGCGCGTCGAGACCGTCACCGCCGAGCAACTGCAACGCTGGCAGCAGGAAGGGGACACCGTGTTGCTGGACGTCACGACCAGCGCCAACTACGTCAAGGCGCATATTCCCGGCGCCGGCTTCGCGGTGCGCGCGCAACTACCCGCCGTGCTGGGGGCGACGCCCCAGGCACGCCGCTACGTGTTCACTTGCGGTTCGAGCCTGCTGGCGCGCTTCGCCGCGCACGATGCGCAAGCGCTGACCGATGCGCCCGTCTTCGTGCTGGAAGGCGGCACGGCGGCGTGGCTGGCGGCGGGCCTGCCCACGCGGCAGGGCGAGGAATGGCTGGCCTCGCCGCGTATCGACCGCTATCGCCGGCCCTATGAAGGCACCGATGCGCCGCGCGAGGCCATGCAGGGCTACCTGGACTGGGAGTTCGGGCTCGTCGCCCAATTGGGCCGCGACGGCACGCACGGTTTCCGGGTCCTCTGAGGCCGCGCGCCGCGCGCCACCAGTCCTGGGCGCCGGCGCTCCAGCCCCCGGCGCCAGCCGACTTTCGCGGCCCGTGCAGGACGGGCGTCGCCACGGATCCGCTATTCGATGGTGACGCTTGCCGTCTTGACGACCTGATTCCACTTCTTCAGGTCCTGTTGGATCTGGGTGGAGAATGTCGCCGGCTTGCCATCCAGGGCGGTCAAGCCCAGCCCGTCGAAAGTCTGCCGTACCCGTGCTTGCGATAGCGCCTGCTGCAGCGCCGCGCTCAGTCGGCCGGCCACGGGTTCGGGCGTGCCGGACGGAACCACCACGCCGAACCAGGATGTGGCGATGAAGCCCGGCAGGCCGGCTTCCGCCGCGGTGGGCACGTCGGGCAGCGCCGCGCTGCGCGTGGTGCTGCTCAGTGCCAGCGGCCGCAAGGTGCCTGCGCGGATATGCGGCGCCTGCACGGCGGCGGTGTCCACGGCGACCTGCACGTGGCCGCCCAGCACTGCCTGGATGGCGGGGGCGCTGCCGGCAAACGGCACATGCAGCAGCTTCGTGTCGCTGACCGTGCCCAGCAGCTCGCCGGCCAGGTGGCAGACGGTTCCGGTCCCGCAGGAGGAGTAGCTGACGACCTCGCCCTGCCGCCCCGCGCGCGCGACGAGCGATGCAAGGTCCTGGTCGGGCGCACTGGCGGCCACGGACACGATATACGGCACTTCCGCGACGAGTCCGATGGGCGTGAAGCTGCGCACCGGGTCGAAGGGCAGGTCGCTGCGCAAGGCGGGCAGGATGGTGAGCTGCCCGGTCGTGGCCAGCGAGAGCGTGTAGCCGTCCGGGGCGGCGCGTGCAGCGGCTTCCGCCGCGATGGCGGTGCCCGCACCGGGGCGATTTTCCGCCACGACGGGTTGGCCCAATTGCGCACCCAGTTCGGTGGCGATGGTGCGGCCGATCGTGTCGGCGGCGCCACCGGGCGGGAAGGGAATGATGAGCTTGAGTGGGCGCTGGGGCCAGGCGCCGTGGTCCTGCGCCGCCGCAGGCATGCCGGCGAAGAGGGTGAGAATCGAGGCGCCCAGGGCCAGGCGGTGCAAGAGGCGATTCTGCAAGAGGCGATTCGTTTTCATCATGCCACCTTGCGTCCTTGCGCGTTGCCGCGAGCCTTCACGCCCTCGCGCAAGCGCGGTATCAGTTCGCGGCCGTAGTCCGTCACGTCTTCCAGCGGATCGAAGCCGCGGATGAGGAAGGTGCTGACGCCAAGGTCGTAGTAGGCGAGCAAGGCGTCGGCCACCTGCTCGGGCGTGCCTACCAGTGCGGTGGAATTCGATCGCGCACCTGTCAGTTTCGCGATTTCCGTCCACAGGCGGTCGTCCACGCGCGAGCCCTTGTCGGCAGCCGCCAGCAGGCGTCGCGCGCCTTCGCTCTGTTGCGGCCCTTCCGAGACGAGTCCCGCTTTTTCGCGCAGCGCGCGCGCCCGGGACAGGATGCTGTCGGCCCGCGCCCAGGCCTTTTCCTCGGTATCGGCCAGGATGGGGCGGAACGATATCGAGAAGCGCACCCGGCGCTGATGGCGCGCCGCCTCGGCCTGTACGCGCGTGGTCAGTTCGCGCACCTGCTCGCGCGACTCACCCCACAACGCATAGATATCGGCGTGCTTGCCAGCCACCGGCAGCGCGGCTTCCGATGCGCCGCCGAAGAAGATGGGCACGTGCGGCTGTTGAGCGGGCTTGACTTCGGAATAGGCGCCCTCGAAACGGTAATAGCGGCCATCGTGGTCGAAAGGCTTGTCGGCGGTCCACAGGCGGCGCAGCAGGCCCAGGTATTCGTCGGTGCGTGCATAGCGCCCGTCGTGGTCCAGGTAGTCCCCGTCGCGCCGCTGTTCCGTGTCCGATCCCCCCGAGATGAAGTGCACGCCCAGCCGTCCCCCTGTGAACTGGTCCAGGGTGGCGATCTCGCGCGCGGCAAGCGTCGGTGCCACGAAACCGGGGCGGTGGGCCAGCATGAAGTGGATGCGCTCGGTCACCGTGGCGGCATACGAGATGGTGAGCGGCGCCGACGGGCCGGTGGAATGGTGAGGGACGAGAATGCGGTCGAAGCCCGCGGCCTCGTGCGCTTGCGCGAAAGCCCGCACGTAGTCGCGGTCGACCACGGGGCCCTGCTTGGGGTGGATCTCGGACTGATGCTGGCTCTGGATCATGCCGATGATGTCTAGGGTCATGGAAACGCCTTTGCGGTCTGGCTGGAATGAAGACGCGCCGGCCCTCCGCCTCGCGTCATTGATTGAATAATCGTAGGTGATGGTTATGCATGAATTAAATAATTAATCCTGCGCTGCATATGCGAAATGCATCGTTATGGCGAGGCGGATGGAGGGCTAACCTAGGGCGCTTCCCCTTGCCCTGCTGTGCGCCTGCCCGCCATGTCCCTGTCTTCTCTCGCTGACCCTCCTCGTGCCTGCGATCGGGCGATCATTGCGGGTCGCATTGCGGCACATGCCTTGGGGCCCCGCCTTGCGGCCGGCGCCGACGCGCTGGACCGAGAGGGCGTCTTTCCCCATGACAATTTCCCCCTGCTGCACGAGGCGGGACTGATCGCCTACGCGGCGCCCGCGCCGCACGGCAAGGGCGCCGGCCTGGCGGCCTGCCGCGCTGTGATCCAGGCCGTGGCGCAGGCCGAACCCGCCACGGCGCTGGTGCTCGTCATGACTTACCTGCAACATCGTCAGTTGTCTTGCCCGGGTAGCCGATGGCCGCGCGACGTGCAGGATCGCGTGCTGGTATCGGCGGCCCGCGACGGCGCGCTCATCAATGCCTTGCGCGTGGAACCCGAGCTGGGCACGCCCGCGCGCGGCGGGTTGCCCGCGACGGTGGCCCGCCGCGACCGCCAGGGCTGGCGGCTCTCCGGCCACAAGCTTTACGCCACGGGCATACCGGCCTTGCGCTGGCTGGCCGTCTGGGCTCGCACCGACGAGGCGCAGCCGCGCACGGGTGTTTTTCTGCTGGAGCGACGGGCGGGGCAGGCGGGCTTGCGTGTGGTGGAGAGTTGGAACCACCTGGGCTTGCGCGCCTCGGGTAGCCACGAGGTGATCTTCGATGACGTGTTGCTGCCGTTCGAGCATGCGGTGGATCTGCGTGTGCCAGAGGACTGGGCGCCGGAACGGGCCAGCAGCGCTGACCGTGAGGGCCACGCCATCCAGCAGGCCTGGATGAGCGTGTTGCTGGGTACCTTGTATGACGCCGTGGCCAGGGCCGGGCGGGATTGGCTGCTGGGTTTCCTGGCCGGGCGGTCTCCGGCCAATCTGGGCAGGCCGTTGAGCACCCTGCCGCGGGTGCAGGAGCAGGTGGGCGAGATCGAGGCCTTGCTCGCGGCGAACGCGGCCATGCTGGACCTGGCGGCACTGCGCGTGGACGCGGGCGAGCCGCCCTCCGCGGCCGACAGCGGCCTGCTGAAGTTCAACGTGACATCACGGGCGATCGAGGCAGTGGAGCGTGCGTTGCGTCTTTCCGGCAACCCGGGGCTGAGCCGGGGAAATCCCTTGGAGCGCCACTATCGCGACGTGCTGTGCGGGCGGGTGCATACGCCGCAGGACGACACGATCCTGGCCGCCGCCGGGCAGGCGGCGTTCGTGGCGCATCAGGCGGCCAGGCCCGGCGCATGAGCATCCAGGCGTTCGAAGATGTCCGCGACGCAGGCGCCGAAGCGCGCCACCGGGTCCTGGCGCCGGCCCAGCGCCGGTCCATGGGCCAGCCACAGGTCGATGGACAGCTTGAAGTCCTTCACCGGCACCACGGCCAGCGCGTCGCGGTAGGCGCTGTGGGCCAGCAGGGGCAGGGGAACCAGGCCCAGCCCCTGGCCTTGCGCAACGCTCTGCAACTGCAGGTCGCGGCCATAGGTGTCCAGCTTCACGTGGAAAGGCAGGTTCTGCGCGGCGAGCGCGCGCTTCAGGCTGGCGCGGAAACCGCAGCCATCGGGGTTCAGCGCCCAGCCGTGGGCGCTGCAGTCCGCCAGCGTGTATTGCTTGCGGGTCCAGTCCGCGCGGCGCCCCACCACGACGAGCCGGGTCGAGGCCAGGCGGCGGCCCTCCAGCGATTTGGGGATCTGCATGCCGCGCGCCAGGAAGACGATGGCGGCATCGAGTTCCTCCCGTTCGACGCGTTCGAGCAGCGCGCGCCCGCTCAGGCCCGTGGCAACCTGGGGCGACAACCCTTCCCACGTGCTGCGCAGGTCTTGCAGCACGTCGAGCAGGGCCACTTCGCCGATGCCCTGCGTCAGGCCCAGCCGCAAGCCGCCGGAAGGCGGCAGGTCGGCAGCGACCAGTTCGCGCAGCGTGTCGATCTCCTGAAGAACGGCGCGGCATTGTTCTCGCACGCGCAGGCCGATTTCGGTGGGTTTGGGCGGCTTGGTGTTCCGATCCAGGAGTTCCACGCCGAGGACTTCCTCGAGGCTCTGGATACGGCGGGTGATGGCGGGTTGGGTGAGGCCGAGCTCCTGCGCGGCCTGGCTGAGGGAGTGGCAGCGCACCACCGCTACGAAAGCCTCGATGTCGTCTATTTTCATGCGTGAAAAGAATGATTTTCTTCTGAAAATTTCCAAAATAATCATATCCCAAACGACAGGCGCTGCCCATGCCCGACATCGAACCGCTACGTTCCGCCGCGCCGCTGCGCGAATTCGTCAAGGACCTGGCCGGGCTGCTTGCCCGCAAGCCGGAAGAAGCCGCCATCCTGCGGGACGGCGGGGCGTTGCTGGGGCGGCTGGTGGCGCGTGACGACTGGTTGCCCGAGTCGTGTGCGCAGCCTCATCCTCAGCGCTACAGCCAGTACCTGCTGCATGCCGATTCGGCGCAGCGTTTCTCCGTCGTCAGCTTCGTCTGGGGGCCGGGCCAGCGCACGCCCGTGCATGACCATACGGTGTGGGGGCTCATCGGCATGTTGCGTGGCGCCGAGTATTCCCAGCCCTTTCACCGGGCGCCCGACGGCACGCTGGCGCAGGCGGGGCCGGCGGTGCGCCTGTCGCCAGGCCAGGTCGAGGCCGTATCGCCGCGCGTGGGCGACATCCATCAGGTTCGCAATGCCTACGAGGACAGGGTGTCCATCAGCATCCACGTCTATGGCGCGAACATTGGCGCGGTGCGCCGCGCGGTGTATGAGGCCGACGGTACGCGCAAGCCGTTCATCTCCGGTTATTCCAACGACTTCCTGCCCAATATCTGGGACCTTTCCAAGACATCGTGACCCCATGAGCCAAGCTGCCGATTCCCTGCCCGCCCTGTCCTGCCAGGATGTCCGTCAAGCCTTGCTGCAAGGCACGGAGATCGCGTTGATCGATGTGCGAGAGGAAGACCCCTACGCCCAGGCGCACCCGTTGTGGGCGGCAAACTTTCCCTTGTCGCGCCTGGAACTGGAGGCATGGTCGCGCATCCCCCGGCGCGACACCCTGATCGTGGTCTACGGTCATGACGGCGTCAGCGGCGATCTTGCGCCGCGCGCGGCAGCTGTCTTGAAAGCGCTGGGCTACGAGAACATGCATGTGCTTGCAGACGGCCTTCAAGGCTGGATCGACGCCGGCGGGGAGGTCTTTCGGGATGTGAACGTGCCCAGCAAGGCTTTCGGTGAGCTGGTCGAGGCCGAGCGTCACACGCCTTCGCTTGGCGCCGAGGAGGTCAAGGCGCTGATCGACGGGAAGTCCGATCTGGTGGTGGTGGATGCGCGCCGCTATGACGAATACCACACGATGAGCATCCCCGGCGCGACCAGCGTGCCCGGCGCGGAGCTCGTGTTGCGCGTTCGCGAACTGGCGCCGGACCCCGCCACGCGCGTCATCGTGAACTGCGCGGGACGTACGCGCAGCATCATCGGCACGCAGTCGCTGGTGAACGCGGGCATCCCGAATCCGGTCTGCGCGTTGCGCAACGGCACCATCGGTTGGACATTGGCCGGGCAGGCGCTGGACCGTGGCGCGACGCGCCGCCACCCCGAGCCCAGTGAAGCCACGCGCGTGCAGGCGCGCGCCGATGCGCGGCGCGTGGCCGACAAGGCGGGCGTGCGGCGCGTCGACTGGCCGTCGCTGGCCACGCTGGAGGCGCCGGACCGCAACGTGTATTGGCTGGATGTGCGTACCCCGGAAGAATACGAGGCCGGCCACCTGCCGGGCTTCGCCAGTGCCCCGGGCGGCCAATTGGTGCAGGAGACCGATCATGTCTTGCCGGTGCGCGGCGCGCGCGTGGTGTTGGCCGATGACGATGGCGTGCGCGCCAACATGAGCGCGTCGTGGCTGGCGCAGATGGGCTGGGAGGTCCATGTGCTCGATGCCGTTCCCGAGGATGCACCCCGCCAGGGCGGGCCCTGGCGCCGCCCCTCCCTCCCGCCGCCCGAGGCCGACACCATCGATGCCGGACAGCTTGCCGCGTGGCTGGAGGAAGGGGTCACCGCGGTGCTGGATTTCACCACCAGCGCCAACTATGTGAAAGGACATATCCCCGGCGCGGGCTTTGCATTGCGTGCACAGCTGGCCGCCGCGCTCGCGGCCTCGCCTGCCGTGCATCGCTACGTCTTCACCTGCGGCTCGAGCCTGCTGGCGCGCTTTGCCGCGCGCGACGCCCGGGCCCTGACCGATGTGCCGGTGTTCGTGCTGGAAGGCGGCACTGCTGCCTGGGTCGCGGCGGGCCATGCCTTGCGGCAGGGCGAGGCGTGGCTGGCCTCGCCGCGCACGGACCGATACTGTCGGCCCTACGAGGGGACGGATGCGCCGCGCGAGGCGATGCAGGGCTACCTGGACTGGGAGTTCGGCCTGGTCGAGCAGTTGGGCCGCGACGGCACGCATGGCTTTCGCGTGATTTGACCTGCCTGTGGCTGGCCTTGGCCAGACTTGCATGCTCAACGCCGTGACGGCGGCATGGCAATGCCTGCTGGCGGCACGAAGGCCGTCACCGGCGGCAAGGGTCCGTCCCAGCGTGTGATCTCGACCGAAGTGCTCTGCGCGGCGCAGCCCTGGCTCAAGCGAGAGGCGCCGATGTCCTGCGTCACGACGTTCGGATTGCCGTGCTTGTCCAAGCCACGCGCGGTGCCTGGTGTCAGCGGGTCGTACCAGGCGCCGGTGGCGATCTGCACGACGCCCTGGCGGATGCCTGCACTCAGGCGGGCCGCCGCCAGGAAAGCGCCTTGCCCGTTGTGCACGCGCACGATGTCGCCATCGGCGATGCCGCGCGGCCGGGCGTCCTCCGGATTCATGGTGAGCGGCTCGCGTTCCTGGATCTTCGAGGCGCGGCTGAGCGCGCCTTGGTCGTACTGGCTGTGCAGGCGGGTGGCAGGCTGGTTGGATAACAGGTGCAGGGGATAGGGCGTCCCGGGCGGGTCGAACCAGGCCGGATGGCCCGGGCAATCGTCGTAGCCGAAGCTGGCGATGCGCGTCGAATACAGCTCGATGCGTCCGGAAGGGGTGGGCAGCGGGGAGGCCGTTGGGTCGCGGCGGAAGTCCTCCAGCAGCACCATCGGGCGCGCGGGCAAGGGCACTTCGAACCGCCCGGCCTGCCAGAATGCGTCGAAGGCGGGCAGCGCGATGCCATGCGACTGCGCGCGCGCCCGGGAGGCGTCGTACAGCAGGCGCAGCCACGTGCCCGCATCGCGGCCCTCCGTGTAGGCCTCCTCGCAATCCAGGCGTCGCGCCAGCGCCGACAGGATGGCGTAGTCATCCCGCGCCTCGGCAATGGGCGGGATCGCGGCCTTCATGGCGATCAGGTAGCGGTCCGAGGCGCTGCTGCCGATGTCGTCGCGTTCCAGGAAGGTCGTCGCCGGCAGCACGATGTCCGCGTGGCGAGCCTGGGCGGTCCAGTACTGCTCGTGGACGATGATGGTCTCGGGGCGATGCCATGCCCGCGCCAGTCGGTAGAGGTCCTGATGATGGTGAAAGGCGTTGCCCCCCGCCCAATAGATCAGGCGGATGTCGGGATAGCGCAAGGCCTGGCCGTTGTAGTCATAGGCCTGGCCGGGCCGCAGCAGCATGTCGGCCACGCGCGCGACGGGGATGAAGTCCTGGACCGGGTTGTGTCCCTGCGGCAGGCGCGGACCAGAGAACGGCGCGCGTCCGCTGCCTGTGTTGTTCATGCAGCCGTAGCCCAGTCCGAAGCCGCCGCCGGGCAGGCCGACCTGGCCCAGCAAGGCGGCCACGGCCACCGTCATCCAGAATGGCTGCTCGCCGCGCCAGGCGCGCTGCAGGGAATAGGCGGTGTTGATCAGGGTGCGGCGCGAGGCCATTTCCCGCGCGAGCGCGGCGATGTCGTGCGCGGCCAGCCCGGTGCGGGACGCGGCCCAGGCGGGCGTTTTGGGCTGGCCATCGCCGTGGCCCAGCACGTAGTCGCGCAGCGTCGTCCAGCCGGTGGTGTGGCTGGCGAGGAAGGTCTCGTCCGCCAGCCCTTCGTGGAACAGCACATGGGCGATCGCAAGCAGGAAGGCCGTGTCGCTGCCGGGACGGATGGGCAGCCATTGCACCTGCGCGACACCCTGCAGGTCGTCGCGCACGGGGCTGACGTTGATGAAACGCACGCCGCGTTCGGACAGCCGGCGCAGTGCGGTGGGCAGCAGGTGGTCGCTGGCGCCGCCCGGGCTGACCTGCGCATTCTTGAGCGGCAGGCCGCCCAGGCAGACGAACAGTTCGCAATGCTCTGCCAGCACGTCCCAGGATGTGTGCTCGCGCAGCAGCGTGTCCATGTCGGCCACGATGTGCGGCATCAGCACGCGGCCGGCACCCAGGCTGTAGCTGTCGCGGCTGGCGACGTAGCCGCCGAAGGCATTCAGGAAGCGGTGCAGCTGTCCTTGCGCGTGGTGGAAGCGTCCCGCGCTCGACCAGCCGTAGCTGCCGCCAAAGATGGCGCCATTGCCATGCGCGCTGCGCACGCGCGCCAGCTCGCCCGCGGCGAGATCGAGTGCTTCGTCCCAGGGCACTTCCACATAGGCGTCCTGGCCCCGCAAGGCCGCGCTGGCGCGGCGGGTGCGAGGGTCCAGGAAGCCCGCTCGCACGGCGGGCCTGCGCACGCGGGTGGGGCCATCGATGGCGCCGGGCACGGAGCCGCCGATGGGGGAGGGCGAGGCGTCCCAGGGCGCGGGCGCCAGCGCGACGACCCGGCCGTCCTCGACCCGGGGCAGGTAGACGCCCCAGTGCGTGGCGGTGAAATGACTGCCCATGCCGCCGCCAAGCCGCGTCAGACGCGCACCAGGTGATCGCGCACCTTGATGGCCTGGGTCAGGATCTTGCGCTCGGACAGCCAGTCCGCGGCGAATTGGAACTTGTCCAGGAAGGCGGCATCGTCCACCTCGTGGAAGTCCCACTGCTGGCGGTAGTCCACCAGCTTGTCGCGCACCGTATCGGCATAGCCGCCTTCCTTTTGCGCCAGTGTCTGCGCGGCCAGGGTGTTGCCGTTGATCCACGCGGCGTCCTGGGCATAGGCATCGATGACTGCGCGCACGAGCGCCGGGTTGTCCTGGGCGAACTGACGCGTGGTGAGGAGCGAGCTGAAGTCGATCAGGAAGCTCAGGTCCCGTCCTTCCAGGAAGATGTCGCGCGCCTGGGTGGCCTCGCGGGCGATGTCGACCTGCGGCGACCACATCGACCATGCGTCCACCTTGCCTTGCGTGAAGGCGGGCGCCGCGTCGGGCGGGTTCAGGTAGACGAAGCGCACCTTGTCGCGCGCGATGCCGTGCTTCTCCAGGGCCGCCACCAGCAGGAACTCTCCCAGGCCTGAACGATTGACCGCCACGGATTTGCCGACCAGGTCCTCGATCCGGTGGATGCCCGCGTCGGGTTTCACGATGATGGCCGTGCTGCGCGGTTCATAGGTGGCGAATTGCGTGAAGACGAGCGGCGACCCCGCGATGATGGCGGCCAGTGCGGGCGTGGAGCTGCCCCAGAAACCGAAGTCGGCGCTGCCGCCGGTGACCGCTTGCAGCGACGGGGCGTGGTTGGGGAAGGGGCCCACCCATTGCACCTTGATGCCCTGCGCGGCCAGGGTCTTTTCGAATTCGCCGCGCTGTTTGGCGATGAGCGGCAGGCCGCCGCGCCCGTAGCCGACACGCACGGTGTCGGTCTTGCGGCCCGGTTGTTTCTGCTGCGCGAGCAGGGGCCAGGCGGGCGCTGCCAGCGCCGCCGAGGCGGCGCCTTTGAGCAGGGTGCGCCGCAAGCGGTTGGGGTCCAGGGGGTGTGCAGCCATGTCGCGGATGTCTCCAGGGTGAACGAGGCCCGCCGCGCAGGCGCGCGGCAAGCAGGAAGGGCGGTCGGGAGGGCTCAGGCCGCCTGGGGGGCGGGGGCCTGTACGCCCAGTTCGGCCAGCAGGGCATCGCGCAGCGCCACGGCGTCGGGATGGCTCCGGCGCAGGTTGGCCTGCGGCGATATCGTGTACGAGGCAGCGATCATCCCGTCGCGCATGATGAGCGCCCGGCTGGCCAGCGCGATGGCCTCGTCCACGTCGTGCGTGACGAGCAGCACGCCGGGCTGGTGGCGCGCGACCAGCTGCCGGATGAGTCCATGCATCTTGATGCGGGTCAGCGCGTCCAGCGCCGCGAACGGTTCGTCCAACAGCAGCAGTTGCGGTTCGCGCACCAGCGCGCGGGCCAGCGCCACGCGTTGCGCCTGGCCACCCGACAGATTGCGCGGCCAGTCCTCGAGCCGCTCTCCCAGGCCGACCTCGGCAAGCGCGGCTTGCGCGCGGCTTCGTCCCTCTGCGTCCGCCAGGCCCAGCGAGACGTTGCGCCACAGGCTGTCCCATGGCAGCAGGCGGTGCTCCTGGAATACCACTGCGGGCTGGCGCGGGCCGGCGATGCGTCCGCCGTCCACCGGGTCCAGGCCCGCCAGCGCGCGCAGCAGCGTGGTCTTGCCGCAGCCGCTTTCACCCAGCAGCGCGACGAACTCGCCGCGGTCGATATCCAGGTCCAGGTGCTGGATGACTGCGCGCTCGCCGTAACGCCGGACCAGTCCCCGTACCTGGACCGCGCGGTCCGCGCGTTGCGTGCCTGCGTGTGTCTGTCCCATGCTCAGCTCCTGCGGGCGTAGTTGGCGTGCCACGACAGGAGACGCCGTTCCAGTTGGCGGGCAATGGCGTCGGCCAGCACGCCGATGAGGGCGTAGATCAAGATGGCCAGCACGATGATGTCGGTGCGCAGGAACTCCCGCGCGTCCATGGCCAGAAAGCCAATGCCGGAGGTGGTGGCGACGGTCTCGGCCACCACCAGCGCCAGCCAGGCGGTGGCGATCGCGTAGCGCACGCCCGTCAGGATCGAGGGCAGGGCGCCGGGCAGGATGATGCGGCGGATGAGTTGGCCGGTGCCAAGCCCGATGACGCGGCCCAGTTCCACCAGCTTGGGATCGACCTGCCGGATACCCAGCACGGTGTTGATGTAGATGGGGAACGCCACGCCCAGCGCCACCAGGAAGATCTTGCCTCCTTCGTCCACGCCGAACCAGACGATGACCAGCGGCAGCAGCGCGAGGAAGGGAATGGCGCGGACCATCTGGATGCTGCGGTCAAGGAAGGCTTCGGCCATGCGGGAGAAGCCCACCGCGGTGCCCAGCGAGAACCCGATGGCGCCGCCGATGGCGAAGCCCACGAGGGCCCGCAACAGGCTGACCCCCAGGTCTGTCAGCAGCCGGCCTTCACGGATCAGCGCCAACGCGGAGTCGAGCACGCGGCTGGGGGCCGGCAGGACTTGTGGAGACAGAAACCCCGCGCGGGCCAGCCCTTCCCACACCAGCAGCAACAGGCAAGGGACGGCCCAGGAGATCAGGGCCAGCGCGCGCTCACCGAGGTGGGGGGGCGACAGGCGCCGCCGTGCAATGGGCGCTGGTGCCGTAACGGTGGCGGGCGGCGCGTCGCCGCGCAGGGCGCCTGGCAGGCTGGACATGGGGGACTCCGTCATGCGACGGCTGGTCCCACGACGGGCGCCAGCACAGGGTTCGAATCATTTTTTGCATGATAGATTCAAAAAATAATGCGCAAAATAAATAATTCGAATAACCATGTGCCGGCCTGGATCTACCAGGTCAGGCCCAGTCCGGTCGTGATGCGTTTCTCGTTCAGGCTCTGGCGCCCGCCGCTTACCTGGTTGCGCGAGTACGTCAGGAACCACGACACCCAGTCGGTCATGCGGTAGCGCACGCCTGCGGCGGCATCCAGGCTGATGTCGGCCGCGTTGTCCAGCGGACGCATCACTTCGCCCGCGGTGAAGAGCTCCAGGCGCTGGCTGTACAGATAGCGCTTGTAGTCCCAGCGCACGCTGGCGGCGTAGAACTCGTCCGAGGCGCCATCGCGGTAGCGGTAGTTCATGCGCCCCAGCAGGCCGGTCAATGAGAACGCGCCCAGCTCATTGTCCCAGAACTGGTAGCCCGGGCCGGTGCCCACGCCCGCCTGGCGCGACAGGTCCTCGATCTTGTTGCGGCGGTACAGTCCGCGCCCCTGCCAGAAGAACTTGTCGCTGATGAAGTGGTCGCTGGATGCCGACAGGGCGTACTTGTCGCCGGTCAGCTGGTCGTTGTCCTTCTTGCGCTCGTAGTCGACCGAGCCCTGGTGGCGCCAGCGGCCGTGGCGCAACTCGGTGTCGGCATCGAGCCTGTAGTCCTCGGTCTTGGTGGAGGCCGTCTTGTGATTCAGCCCCATGTTGATGGTGCCTTTCCAGATGGCGTCGTTGATGAAGGGGCGCGGACGCATGACCTGGTCGAGTTCGGGCAGCGGCCTGGTCTGCCGCGTCTCGCTGGTGGCCACGATCACATGCCCCGGTTCGCCGCGTTGCAGCTTGGCCAGGTACTCATCCTTCAGGGCTTCGTCGCGCACCAGGATCTCTTCGCTGCTCTCCAGCGTCTTGACCTTGTTCCAGTCCAGCGTGATGGTGCCGCCGTAATCGGTCTCCAGGCTCAGCTTGCCGGCGTCCAGCAGGCGGATCTTGCCGGTCAGGCGGTCGCCGTTCTGCAGCCAGACGGTATCGGCCAGCACGAGTCCGGGGCCGGCGCAGGCGGCCGCCAGGGCGGCGGCAAGCAGGCGTGGCTGCCAGCGGGAACGCATCGAACGGGGTGGGGGGAAAGGGCGGGCGGGAGGAGAGGCAGGTGCAATCATGCCCAGCATCTTAGGAGGGCGGGCGCACGATGGGGCGGATTGATTCAACCGCTTACAGCGTTGAAAAGTCAGTATCGTCGCGTAACGCGAGTGGCGACGACGCCGGCGAGGCCGACCTGCCCGACGCCCGCGATCAGCCGGCCAGGCGCCGGCGCCGGGAAAAGTCGCACAGCTCGGATGCGCGCCGGGCAATGATCTCCTTTCTTTCGTCCAGCGTGTCCTGGTGGAAGACGGCGCTGTAGGTCATGGGCGGAGGCATGGGATGGCTGTAGACGATCCTCAGCAGCCCGGCATCCAGTTCAGGGCGGAAATAGGCCGGGCACAGCTGGCTGATGCCAAAGCCGTCGATGGTCAACTCGCCAAGCACCGCCAGGCTGTTGGTCGAGAAGACACGATTGAACTGGAATCCATGTTCTTCCAGCCATGGACGGTAGTACCGGCTCTTGCTGGAGTCATGCGACTGCTCCAGGAATGGGTAGAGCGCGAAGTCCCGCGGCCGCATCGGCGTGTCGGGCACCCCCAGGGCCGGACTTGCCATCCACACGTTCTCCACGACTCCGACACTGATCAGGCGGAACTCGTCGCCCCAATAGTTGCCCGGCACGATGGCCATGTCGAGTTCGTGCTGACGCAACTGTTCGATCAGTTGCAGGCCGGGCGCCACGCGCGGTTCCAGCGTGAGCCCGGGATGTTCGCGGCTCAGTGCGCTGATGAGTGCGCCAAGCCAGGTCAAGGCTGTCAGTTCGGTGACACCGATGCGGACCCGGCCGGCAAGTGGGGAGGACCCGCCCGAGGCCTCCGCCATGCGCTTGCGCAGGCGCAAGGCCTCTTCCGCCATGGGCAGCAGGCGTTCCCCTACCGGTGTGATGCTGATGCCTGCGTTGCTGCGGTGGAGCACGCGCTCGCCGAGTTCGGCTTCCAGGTCGCCGACACGCTTGGAGATGGCGGATTGCGTGGTGTGCAGCGTGGCGGCGGCGGCGCTCAGGCTGCCCAGTTTCGCACTGAGGTAGAAGGCCTCGAGCTGTTTGAAGGTGGGATTCATTGCTGCAGAGTTGGTTGTACGCGGGGGCGTACCGGGCATCCTGCCAATTTGGCATGGCCGGGTATGCCGATTACTCGCTAACCCGACGAGGCTGATCGTATCGATAATCCTGACACTGTTCAACGGATTCAGGATCGGCGATGCGTCTTGCGGAAAGGCTTCAGCGAATCAAACCCTCCCCCAGTTCCATGGCCGGGCAACATGCCCGCCAGTTGCGTGCCCAGGGGCGGGATATCGTCAGCCTGACGTCGGGCGAGCCCGACTTCGACACGCCCGAACACATCCGCGCAGCGGCCTTCCGCGCGATGAACGCGGGGCAGACGCGCTACACCGACGTGGCGGGCACCGTTGCGTTGCGCGAGGCCATCCAGGCCAAGTTCGCGCGTGAGAACGGGCTGGATTACGGCATCGATGAAATCATCGTCAGTACAGGGGCCAAGCAGATCATCTTCAACGCGATCATGGCGACCGTGGATACCGGTGATGAAGTCATCGTGCCGGCGCCCTACTGGGTCTCGTATCCAGACATCACCCTGCTGGCAAATGGCACGCCGGTGATCGTCGACACGCGGGCGGAGGACGGCTTCCGGCTGCAGCCCGAGGCGCTCGAGCGCGCCATCACGCCGAATACCCGTTGGCTGATCCTGAACGGGCCGAACAATCCCAGCGGCGCCAATTACACGAAGGCGGACCTGCTGGCGCTGGCCGAGGTGCTGCTCAGGCATCCCCACGTCTGGATACTGACCGACGATATCTATGAGCATCTGCTGTATGACGGTCGTGTCTTCCACACCCTGGCGCAGGTCGCGCCCGCGCTCAGGGCGCGCACCCTGACGCTCAATGGCGTGTCGAAGGCGTATGCCATGACGGGCTGGCGCATCGGCTACGCGGGCGCGCCCGTCGCGCTCATCAAGGCCATGACGAAGCTGCAGTCGCAGAGCACCTCCAATCCCAGCTCCGTCAGCCAGGCCGCGGCGTTGGCCGCGTTGACAGGCCCCCAGGATTTCATCGCGCAAAGCCGCGAACGTTTCCAGGAGCGGCGGGATCGCGTGGTCGAGGCGCTCAATGCCATCGATGGCATCCGCTGCGCCAGTCCGGAAGGCGCCTTCTATGTGTTTCCGGCGTGCGATGCCTTGTATGGCGCCACCTTGCCGGATGGCTCCCGGCTGGAAAACAGCGAGCAATGGGTGCTTCATTTGCTCAATGCCCAGAATCTGGCGGTGCTGCAAGGCTCTGCCTATGGCGTGGACACGCATTTCCGCATTTCATTCGCCGCCAGCGTAGCGGTGTTGGAAGAGGGGTGTCGGCGCATTGCCCAGGCTCGAGCACAGCTGGGTTGATTCAACAAAACCATCTCAATGACAAGGGGAAAAACATGCCAGCCAAGGCAATCTTCAAACGCATTTCCGGCGCAGCGGCCATCGCGGCGATGTTCACGGTGGCAACGCCGTTCGCGCGTGCCGCCGACTTTCCAAGCAAGCCCGTCAGGCTGATCGTGGGATTCGCGCCGGGCGGCTCCAATGACATCATCGCCCGGCTGCTCGCGCCCAAGCTCGAGGCCGAGCTGAAGCAGTCGGTGGTGGTCGAGAACCGCCCCGGCGCGGGCGGCAATATCGCGGCTGACGCCGTCGTCAAGGCGGCCCCGGATGGCCACATGGTGTTCATGTGCACCACCGGCACGCTGTCGATCCAGCCGTTCCTGCCCGTTCGCATGCCTTTCGACGTGAAGGACATCACGCCGGTCACGCAGATTGGCAACACGCCCTATCTCATGCTGGTCAGCAAGCAGCTGCCTGTGTCCAACGTGGGTGAATTCCTGCAATACGCCAAGGCCAACCCGGGCAAGGTCAACTTCGCCTCATCGGGTAACGGCACGACGGCGCACCTGGCAGGGGAGATGCTGCGCACGCAGGCGGGCATCGACATCGTCCACGTTCCCTACAAGGGCGCCGGCCAGGCGATGGTCGATCTGACCAGCGGCCTCGTGTCGCTCATGTTCGACCAGGCTGTCAGCTCCGCACCCTATATTTCATCGGGTACCTTGAAAGCGCTGGCGGTGGCCAGCGATCGTCGCCTGCCCGGCCTGCCGGACCTGCCGACCACCGAAGAGTCCGGCCTGCCCGGCTTCAATCCCTCGCCCTGGACCGGCCTGTGCACGGGCCCCGGCGTGCCTGCCGCCGCGGTGAAAACCTTGCAGCAGGCGATGGCGCGTGTGCTGGCGGATCCGGAGATCCGGCAGCGCTTCGAGCGCGACGGCATCGAACCCGTGGGCAGCACGCCGGCGCAGTTCGCTGCATTCCTCGAGGCCGATCGCAAGAAGTGGGGCGATCTCGTCAAGAAGGCCGACATCCAGTTGTAAGCACCAGGCCGCGGGTCGATCACCCGCGGCCGCCACGGAGACCAGTGACGTGATTGCCGATACTTCTTCCATCCAGTGGCCCGCGGGTTACCGCATCCATCCTCGCGCGTCGGGGGTCGACGCCGAGACGCTGGCCGCCTATCGCGCGTTGCCCGTGGCCGCGATTGGCGACGCCATGAGCCGGAACGTGGGCACCCTGGGCTTGCGCCAATACCACGCGGGGCTGGAAACCGTGTTGTGTGGGAACGCCTTTACCGTCCGCGTGCGGCCGGGCGACAACCTGATGATCCACAAGGCGCTCGAGATGGCGCGCCCGGGAGACGTGCTGGTGATCGACGGGGGCGGCGATCTCACGCAGGCGCTGGTGGGCGGCCTGATGCGCACCACCTGCATCGCCCGGGGCCTGGCGGGCCTGGTCATCGATGGCGCCATCCGTGACCGGGTGGAGTGGGCCGAGCCGGGGATGCCCATCTTTGCCAAGGGCCACACGCACCGTGGACCCAGCAAGGACGGGCCTGGAGAAATCAATGTCGCCATCGCCTGCGCGGGACTGGCCGTCTCGCCCGGTGACGTGATCGTGGGCGACGCGGATGGTGTCATTGCGGTGCCGGCGGCCCAGGCACAGGATGTGTTGCGCCGCACCCGGCTGCACCTGGAAAAGGAAGCGCAGATCCGCGCGGGCAATCGGGCGGGTACGACGGACCCGGAACGATTCGACGCGATATTGCGCGCCAAAGGCCTGCCTGTATAAGGCAGGCGTTGCGTGACGGGCGCTCCCTGGCGCCGCCGACGCGGGTCTGGCGCGGGTCTTGCGGTAAGCGCGTGGAGAGCGGCCTTTCAGCCGGCGTGCGCCTGCGCAGGCCCGATGAAGCTGCCACCGCCTTCGAAATTGCAGACTTCCTGCGCCATCTCGATCACTTTCGCCACCAGGGGGCTCATGACGGTCTTCTTGTAGACGGCGTAGTAGTGCACCCGCGGCAGGTCGGGGGCGACATTCAGCTGCACCAGGTCGCCCCGGCTCGTGAGCGGCGCGAAATACGAGGGCGGCAGGTAGCTGATGCCCAGCCCCAGCATGGTCAGTTGCGCCACCAGCCCCAGGCTGTTGCAGGTCAGCACGCGCTTCACGCCCATGCCCTGCTCGGCAAACCAGGCGTCGTACAGGTGCGTCAGGGCCGAATTGGTGGGCTGGGTAATGACGGGGTGCTGCACCAGGTCGAAGGGCGACAGCACCTGGCTGGTGTCGATGCCCAGGCGCGGGCTGGCCATCCAGACGTTGCGGATGGAGGCCAGCGGCACGCAGTCGTATTCATAGCTCCAGAACGGGCCGGGCATCAGCGCCACGTCCAGCGAGTCTTCGGCCAGGCGCTTGTAGAGCGTCATGCCGCCGTCGATCTCGGGCAGCAGTTGCAGGCGTGGATAGCGCCGGGTGCTCTGGTCGATGAGGGTGGCCAGCCACGTGAGTCCGATGAGCTCGGTGGCGCCCAGCCTGACGGTGCCCGCCAGCGTGTGGGCGTCGCCCATGCGCAGCGCGATGCGGGTGTTGAGCTCCAGCATCTCGCCCGCCAGGTCGAAAAGCTTACGGCCCTGGGCGGTCAGCGTCAGCGCGCGGGTCTGGCGGTTGAGCAGCGGGCCGCCGGCGAAGGACTCCAGCTCGGCCACGCGCTTGGCGATGGCCGACTGGGTGGTGTGCAGCTTCTGCGACGAGGCGCTGAAGCTGCCCAGCACGGCGCTCCAATAGAACGCTTCCATCTGCTTGAGCGTGTACATCGCGGACGTGGGGGCGGGCGGTTGGAAAGCGCCAACCTTACCACCAACGTCCGCGCGCCCGGCCGCGCGGCGCATGGGGCCTATCCGCGGGGGGACAGGATGTCCTGCAGGAAGCGCTGCGCGCGCGGATGCTCGGGCGCCGTGAAGAAGCGCTCGGGCGTATTGCTTTCGATGATGGAGCCGCCGTCCATGAACACCACGCGGTCCGACACGTCGCGCGCGAAGCCCATTTCGTGGGTCACGCAGACCATGGTCATGCCGTCCTTGGCCAGCGATTTCATGACCTGCAGCACTTCGCCCACCATTTCCGGGTCCAGCGCGCTGGTCGGCTCGTCGAACAGCATGACGGGCGGTTGCAGGGCGAGCGCGCGCGCGATGGCCACGCGTTGCTGCTGGCCGCCGGACAGGTTGCCCGGATAGGCGTCGACCTTGTGCGCCAGGCCCACGCGCTCGAGCAGCGCGTGCGCGGTGGCGGTGGCTTCCTTGCGCGACTTCTTCTGGATGCTGACCGGCGCGAACAGCACGTTGTCCAGCACGGTCATGTGCGGGAACAGGTTGAACTGCTGGAACACGAAGCCGATGCCTTCGCGCAGCTTGTTGATGTTCAGGCCTTTCTGGTAGACGTCCTGGCCGTTCACATGGATGCTGCCGCCCTGGATCGGCTCCAGGCGGTTGATGGTGCGGATGAGCGTGGACTTGCCGGAGCCGGACGGGCCGCAGACGACCACGACTTCACCGCGCGCGACCTCGAAATCCACGTCCTTCAGGACATGGTTCTCGCCGTACCACTTGTTGATTTTCTCGAGCTTGATCATGACGGGTTCTCTATCTAGACCATGGCGCGCGCGCGGCGCACCCGGACATCCAATGCATACAGGCCGCGGCTGAGCGTGAAGCAGACCAGGAAGTACATGATGGCCAGCACGCCGAAGACCTGCAGCGGCTGGGTGAGCACCATGTTGTTGACCTGGTTGGCCGCGAAGGTGAGCTCGTTGACGCTGATGACATAGCCCAGCGACGTTTCCTTGACGGTGGAGACGAACTGGCTGGTCATGCTGGGCAGCACGTTGAAGAGCGCCTGCGGCAGGATGACCTTGCGTAGCGTCGTCCAGTAGCCCACGCCCAGCGAGCGCGAGGCTTCGATCTGGCCTTTCGGGATGGCTTCGATGCCCGAGCGGATCACTTCCGACAGGTAGGCGCTTTCATAGATGACCAGCGCCGCCACCAGGGTGGTGAAGCCGCTGACTGCCTCGCCCGTGAGCTTGGGCACGGCGAAGTAGGCCCAGAAGATCAGCATCAGCAGCGGCATGCCGCGCACCGTGTGGACCAGGCCCGCGCTGAGCACGCGCAGGATGCGGAAGGGGCAGGTGCGGGCGATGGCGATCAGCAGCGCCAGTGGCAGCGACAGCAGCAGGCCGCAGATGGCCAGCAGCAGCGTCATGGCCAGGCCGCCCAGCGGGCCGTTGGGATACTGGCCCACCAGCAGCATGGGCCAGTATTGCGAGACGATATCAAGCACGGTCGGTCCTCCTGCCCAGGTTGTAGCGGGCATAGACGCGCGAGCCGATGAACATGATGAGGAAGGAGCCGAGCAGGTACATGATGGTGGCCGCGCCGAAGGTGGCGAAGGTGCGGTAGGTCTCGTTCTCGATCTCGCGGGCCTGGTAGGTCAGCTCGACGACACCGATGGCCATGGCCACGCTGGTGTTCTTGAAAAGCAGCAGCGCGCGGCTGACCAGCGGCGGGATCGAGATGCGCAGGGCCTGCGGCACGATGACGTGGCGCATGCATTGCAGATAGCTGGCGCCCAGCGCGCGGGTGGCCTCGAATTGCGTGAACGGGATGGCGCGCAGGCCGCTGCGGATGTCTTCGGCGATGTAGGCGGCCGAGCCCAGCGACAGCGCGATGGCCGCCAGCGACAGTTCGGCGTTGTGCTGGTAGAGCCAGCTGCGGAAGCTCTCGGGCAGCAGTTCAGGCATGCCGAAGTACCAGAACAGCACTTGCACCAGGAGCGGCACGTTGCGGTGGTATTCGACGTAGGCGTCGACGAACCAGCGGGCCGCCGCGACATTGGTCGAGCGCACCACGACCAGCGTGACGGCGATCGTGAACGCCATGACCCACGACACGGCAAACAATTGCACCGTCGTGAGCATGCCGTCCCAGAGCTGCAGGAGTTGGGCGGAAGTCAGGAACATGATGGAACAGAGGCAGCGGTCGCGCCGCGATCAGGCGGCGCGACCGGGTGGGACGGGATCAGCCCTGGCTTAGCCGCCGATGGGGCCGAACTTGAACGAACGCTCCAGCTTGTAGGGCGATTCCGGGCCGAACCACTTGTCGAAGAGCTTGGTCGCTTCGCCCGACTGCTCGGCGTCTTCCAGGATCTTGTTCACGGCGTTCAGGAACGTGGGCTCGCTCTTGCGCACGCCCAGGCCCCAGTCCTCGTCGAACACCGCCTTGTCCAGCACCTTCACGGGCGAGGTGGGGGGGCTTTGCAGCACCAGGCGGGCCAGCACGAGTTCCGAGGCGAACTGGGCTTCGGTCTTCTTCTGCTGCAGCGCCAGGTAGGCGGCCGAGCTGTCGGTGTAGCCGATCACCTGCGATTCCGGCAGGCGGGCCTTGATCTCGCGCTCCGAGCTGGAACCCTTGGTCGCGCCGATGCGCTTGCCTTTCAGGCCTTCGACGTCGGTGATCTTGGAGTCGGCGCGCACCAGCAGCTTCTGCGGGCTGGTGTAGTAGCGGTGCGAGTAGGCGATCTGCTCGGCGCGCTCGGGCGAGTAGCCCAGGTTGGCGGCCAGGATGTCGACCCGGCTTTCGTTCAGTTCCGGCACGCGGGCCGCAACCGACAGCAGCTTGTACTCGACCTTCACGCCCAGCTTGTCGGCGACCAGCTTGCAGATGTCGACGTCATAGCCGATCAGCTGGCGCGTGGCGTTGTCCTGGAAGCTGAAAGGTTGCGAGGTGCCCAGCGTGCCGCACAGCAGCGTGCCGCGCTGCTTCACGTCGGCCAGTTGGTCGGCGTGGGCGGCGGCGCTGCCCAGGAGGGCCGCGCCCGCCAGGACGGTGGCGGTCAGGAACTTCGAAGTCATGGTGTTTCCCCTTGATATGGGCAGCCATCGGCCGCCGGTTGATTGTGGATCAGCTCAGGCGGGCGCACGCGGCGCGTATACCTTCGCATCCTTTCTCGATGTCGTCCAGGGAGGCCGCGAACGAGAGGCGGAACGTGCCCGGGGCGCCATAGGCATGCCCGTCGATGACGGCCACGCCGGCTTCGCGCAGCAGGTAATGGGTGACGTCGGTGTCGTTTTCCAGCACTTTGCCGTCCGGCGTGGTCTTGCCCAGCAGGCCGTTGCAGTCCGGGAAGACGTAGAACGCGCCATCGGGCACCACCACCTTCAGGCCGGGCACTTGCGACAGGCGCTCGACGGCGGCGTCGCGGCGCTGGCGGAAGATCCCGGCGAATTCGCGCACGCAGTCCTGCGGGCCCGACAGGGCTTCCACGGCGGCTGCCTGGCTGATCGAGCAGGCGCCCGAGGTGCTTTGCGACTGCAGCACGGCCATGGCCTTGATGAGGTCGGCGGGACCGGCGCCGTAGCCGATCCGCCAGCCGGTCATGGCATAGGCCTTCGACACGCCGTTGATGATGAGCGTGCGCGCGGCCAGTTCGGGCGCCACCTGCACCGGGTGCACGGTGGGCTCGCCGGTGAAGTTCAGGCGCGCATAGATGTCATCGGTCATCAGCCAGACTTGCGGATGGTGCTTGAGCACCTCGGCCAGGCCTTCCAGGTCTTCGCGCGTGTAGAGCGCGCCCGTGGGGTTGCTGGGCGAGTTCATCATCAGCCACTTGGTGCGCGGCGTGATGGCGGCTTCCAGCGCCTCGGGGGTGAGCTTGTACTGTTGCTCGGGCGTGGTGGCCACCGCGACGGGCACGCCGCCGTTGACCACGACCATGTCGGGGTAGGACACCCAGAACGGCGCGGGGATGATGACCTCATCGCCGTCGTTGAGCGTGGCGCCCAGGGCGTTGAAGATCACCTGCTTGGCGCCGGTGCTGACGATGATCTGGGCGATCGGGTAGTCCTGCCCGACGTCTTCCTTGATGCGGGCCTGCGCGGCACGGCGCAGCGCCGTGGTGCCCTGGGACGTCGGGTACTTGGTCTGGCCGGCGTCCATCGCGCGCTTGGCGGCGTCGATGATGTGCGCCGGGGTCGAGAAGTCCGGTTCGCCGATGGTCAGGTCGATGATCTCGCGGCCTTGCTCACGCAGGTCGGCGATGATGGCGCGGGCGGCGACGCTGGGCGAGAGCTTGATGCGGCGGATGCGGTCCGAGACGACGCTGGGGGTGCTCATCACTTGCCTCCCTGCAGCGCGGCCAGGGCGCTGTCCATCCACGGCTTGGCATAGGTGCCGGCGCGGATCTTCTCCTTGATGGAGGCCTCGTCGGCTTCCTTCTTCAGGGCCAGGACCAGCACGGCCTCGGCCACGTCGGCCGGAATCACGACCACGCCGTCGGCGTCGCCGACGACCACGTCGCCGGGGTTGACCACCTGGCCGCCGACGCTCACGGGCACGTTGATTTCACCGGGGCCGCTCTTGTACGGGCCCTTGTGCGAGACGCCGCGTGCGAAGCAGGGGAACGCCTCGCGGGCGAAGACATCGGCGTCGCGGATGGCGCCGTCGATGACGAAGCCGGCCACGCCGCGGCCTTGGGCATCCATGGCCATCAGTTCGCCGACCAGCGCTTGGGTCAGCTCACCGGCGCCGTCGACCACGATCACGTCGCCGGGCTGGGCGAGCGAGATGGCCTTGTGGATCAGCAGGTTGTCGCCCGGACGGGTCTTGACCGTGATCGCGACGCCGGCCATGCGGGCGGCCGTCGGCGCGTGGCGGGGCGACAGGCCCACCACGCCATACAGGCGATTCATGCAGTCGCTGATCTGGGCGGAGCCCACTTCGGCAAACTGGTTGGGAAGGGTCGCGGGGAAAGGCGAGGCGGGTCGAGCGAGGATGCGTAGACCGACGGGGGACATGATGGGCGCGGCTTGTTGAGTGGACGATGGACGTATTAAAAGTCCGCGTCTTTCACGCGCAAAACGATATAAATTCGCCAGGGATCACGAATTTTTTTCTTGTTGTGGTGTTTTCCCAGGGAAAACCTCGCCGCGCCTACCGGCAGTCGCGCCCAGGTCTCAGGGAAATCCCCTAGTCTTTTGAGAGGGGGCCGGGACCGCTAGTGCGTGCCGGAACCGCCTCAGCGATCCAGGCCGATCATCCCGACGACGCCCAGCAAGCCCAGCAGGAAAAAGCCCAGCCCCACCTGCACCCGGGCGATCCGGGCACGGCCCGCCTGACGGGTCACTGCCACCGCCAGGCCCACCTGGCGCATGTCGGCCAGCACCTGGGCCAGCCCCTGGCGTGCCAGCGTGTTGGCGTCGGGCGGCGCGTTGTCGACGGGTTTTTCCCAGTGGCGGCTCGTGGCCAGCAGATCGGCCGCCGCGTCGGTCTGCTGCAGCGCCAGCGCGCGCGCCTCGGCCTGCACGGAGGACTCCAGCTGGGCGTCCTGGACTGCCGCCTCTTCCAGCGCGTTATCCAGGCGGGCTGCCACGGGGGCCAGCAGGTCGCCGTCCCGTCCCAGCAGGCTGTCGCGGCGCAGCCGCACCGCGTCGGCAATGGCCAGCAAATGGCGGGCGCCTTCGTGCGTTTCTTCGCGCAGGGCGAAATGCTCGTGCACCAGCGCTTCGAGCTCGGCGTTCTGCAGCAGCAGCGTGGCCTGCTGGTCGTGCAGCGCCTGGGTGCCGCGGGCGATGTCTTCCGTGCGCAGCCGGATGGCTTGCTGCTGGCGCGCCAGCAGGCTTTCCTTGGCCTGGAGCTCGCGGGACCGGGCAACGCCCTGGGAGGTCAATTGCGCAATGTCCTCGCTGACCGCTGCGGTGACATCCGTGTGGAGGGATAAGGCATGTGTCTCTGAGGTGATCTTGTTCTGCAACATGTCGGCTTGGATAACGGGCGGTCAGGCATTGTTTGAAGCCTATCCGATACCCCAGCCGCAGGCTTTTCAGATGTTTCGGCAGATGCGCCACAGCTGTTTCAAGACGTAGTGCACACCGTGTCGGCGCATGCATTGCACCGCCATGCCGTCTCATTGCAGGTCTGCACGACAAAGGTCATGAACCCGGCAGAAAAGTAACTTAGTATTGCGGAAACACTAAAAAACAAGACGATGGTCTACCTGCAGCCTTTCGCTTGGGCCGCGCACAGGGGCACGACATGCACACGCCGCCGAAGTGGAAGGTTCGTTTCTATCTCCTGCCCACCCTCCTGCTGACAGCGTTCGTCATCCTGCTCGCGCTGATCACCTTGAGCATCCTCGCGTCGAAGTTCGACACGATGGCGCGCGACAGCGCCCAGACCCTGTTTTCGCAAGTGGCGCAGCGCAATGCCGATCCCCTGCAGGCGACGCTGGAGACGGTGCGACGCACCGTCGAGCAGCAGGCCCGCCGCAACGCCCGACAGCTCTTGCTGCATGACAGGCTGGACCGCGCCTCGCTCGTCCCCATGCTGATTGCCACGCTGCGCGCCACGCCGCGGGCCTACAGCTTCTTCTATGGCATGGAGAACGACGAGTTCCTGCAGGTGATCGGCGTGCGCGCCGATCCGGCCGTGATCGCCGTGCTGCAGGCGCCGTCGGGCACCGCCTTCGCCATCCGCCACATCACGCCGGATACGCCGGACTTCCGGCGCCGGGAAACCTGGACCTTCGTCGATGAGGACGAGGCCGTGCTGGCGGAGTATGAGCAGCGCGCGGCCTACGTGCCGCGAGCGCGCCAGTGGTACACGACTGCGCGTGCGCGGCCTGGCCTGCAGGTCAGCGAACCCTATGTCTACGACTCCCTGCGGGATCTTGGCCTGACCCTGTCCCAGGCGCTGGAGGGCGGGGCGGGTGTCTTCGGGGCGGACGTGGCCCTGCGCGGCCTGGAAGGATTCGCCGCGGCGTCGTTGCGGGGCCTGGACGGCGGGCTCATCGTCACCGGCCCCGACGGTCAGGTGCTGGCCGCGCATGCCGAGCAGCGCTTCGTGGGCCAGCTCGTCCCGACCCTGGCGTCCGTCGATGGCCTGGGCAATCCCTATTTCGCGGCGGCAGGCCCTTTGCTGAGCGAGGCCGACGGCAGCCGCATCGTCAAGGTCCAGGGCGAACACTTCGCCTATGCCAATCGCTCGGTGCCGATCACGCCTGCCGATGCGCTGCACGTCGTGGCCTTTTCGCCGATGAGCCTGTATTCGGGCCAGATCCGGCAGGCGCGCGATGACATCATGGTCTTTGCCGCCATCACGCTGCTCATCTGCATGCCGCTGGTGTTCCTGATGGCCCGCCGCATCGCCGGCACGCTGGATACGCTGACGCGGGAGTCCAAGCGCATCCAGCGCATGGACTTCAGCGGCGACGAGCCGGTGCGCTCGGTCTTCTATGAGATCGACCTGCTGGGCAGCGCGCATCACACGATGAAGACCGCCATACGGGAACGCAGCAAGGCGCTGGACGAAGCCATGGGCCGGCTGGCACGCCTGGTGGAGAATGGCGTGCAGCTGTCCGCGCGGCGCACGCATGATGAAGTGCTGCGCCACACGGCAGAGAGCGCGCGGCAATTGGTGGGGGCGCAGGCCGCGCAATTCTGGCTGGCGGACGGCGAGGGCAGCCTGGCGCTGGCGGCCGTGGCCGGCATGGCCGAAGCACCGGACACGCGCGTGGCCGTGCCGCATGCAGGACTGGCCATGCCGCGCGGCTGGCAACCGGGTGTCGTGGCGGACCCTTGCGCCTGGGTGGCCGTCAGCCACGAACCCCTGCTGCTGATCGGCAGCGAAGAGGGCTTCGACCTGTCCGCGCAGCAGCGGCTTCTGGGCGAGTTGCCGCGCGGTTTCATGGCCGTGCCGGTGCTGGCGCGCGGCAACAAGTTGCTGGGCGTGCTGGCGCTGGTCAATGCGCGGGATGCCGCGGGCGAGGCCGCCCGCGGTTTCGCGCCCAGCGGCCTGCGCTACGTGCAGACGCTGGTGTCGCAGTCCGGCATTGCGCTGGAGAACCTGGACCTGCTGCGCCAGCAGCGCGAACTGATGGAGTCGCTGATCCGCCTGATCGCAGGCGCCATCGATACCAAGAGCGCACACACCGGCGCGCATTGCGCGCGCGTGCCGGAACTGGCGCGGATGCTGGCGCAAGAGGCTTGTCACGTCCAGGAGGGGCCTTTGGCCAGCTTCAGTTTCCAGACCGAGGACGAGTGGACCGAGTTCCGGATCGGTACCTGGCTGCACGACTGCGGCAAGGTGACCACGCCGGAGCACGTGGTGGACAAGGCCACCAAGCTGGAGACGCTCAACAACCGCATCCACGAAATCCGGACGCGTTTCGAGGTGCTGTTGCGCGATGCGCGCATCGCGCAACTGGAAGGCGTTCAGCAGGGGGGCGATCCGGCGGCCCTGCAGGCGGCCTACGAGGCCCGGCGTGCGCAGCTCATGGCGGACTTCGCGCTGGTGGCCGAGTGCAATATCGGCAGCGAGTCCATGCCCGTGGAACAGGCCGCGCGCTTGAAGGAAATCGGCGCACAGACCTGGATGCGGCACTTCGATGACCGCCTGGGCCTGTCGCACGACGAAGAACGCCGCCTGGAAGGCGTGCCGGCGCCGGCGCTGCCTACCCGGGAGACGCTGCTGCAGGACAAGCCCAACCACATCATCCCGCGTACCGAAGCCCAGCGCTACGACCCGCGCTACGGCTTCAAGATGGACGTGCCGGATCACCTGTACAACTTCGGCGAACTCTATAACCTGAGCATCGAGCGGGGCACGCTGACGGCGGAGGAGCGCTACAAGATCAACGAGCACATCGTGCAGACCATCGTGATGCTGGACCAGTTGCCGTTCCCGCCGAACCTCAGCCGGGTGGGCGAATACGCCGGCACGCACCACGAGACGCTGACGGGCACCGGCTATCCGCGCCGGCTGGACGAACGGCAATTGTCCGTGCCCGCGCGCATCATGGCGATTGCGGACATCTTCGAGGCCCTGACCGCCTCGGACCGGCCCTACAAGAAGGCCAGGCGCCTGTCCGAGGCCGTTCGCATCCTGGCGTCGTTCAAGCGCAAGCGCCACATCGACGGCGACCTGTTCGATCTCTTCCTGACCTCCGGGGTCTACCGCCGTTATGCCGAGCGCTACCTGGCGCCCTCGCAGATCGACGACGTGGATATCCGGGACTACGTGGGCGCCTGAACGGCGCCCACGCGGGCAGGGTTCATGCCGGGATGGCGGACACCACGCCGCGGCCGGCGAAATGGCCCAGCGTGTTGTCCAGGAAACGCTGCACCGAGTTGTTCACGGCTTCGGGCGACCAGCCTCCCACGTGCGGCGTGAGCACCAGCGTGTCGAAGCCCAGCAGCGTTTCCGGCGCGTCGGGCTCGCTCTCGTAGACGTCCAGGCCCGCGCCGGCGATGCGGCGCTCGCGCAGCGCGTTGGCCAGGGCCTCGGTGTCGATGACGCTGCCGCGCGCCACGTTGATCACATAACCTTGCGGGCCCAGGGCATCCAGCACCTGGGCGTTCACCATGTGATGCGTGGCGGGGCCGCCGGGCGCGGCCAGCACCAGGATGTCGCTCCATTGCGCCAGCGACAGGATGTCGGAGAAGTAGGGATACGCGGCGTCGTCGCGTGCGCGGCGGCTGTGGTAGCCCACTTCCATGTCGAAGGCCGTGGCGCGGCGCGCGATCTGGCGGCCGATGGCGCCCAGGCCCAGGATGCCCAGGCGCTTGCCCGTGAGGCCGGGCGGCATGTCGACGGTGGCGCGCCAGCCGCCCTCGCGCGTGTGGCGGTCCAGGGGCAGCACCTTGCGCACCGTGGCCAGCAACAGCGCGAAGGCGTGGTCGGCGACGCAGGCGTCATTGGTGCCGGCCCCGTTGGCCAGCACGATGCCGCGCTGGCGGGCGTGCGCGACATCGATGTTCTCGTAGCCCACGCCCAGCGCGCAGACGACCTCCAGGTTCGGCATGGCGTCGATCTGCGCGGCGGTCAGGCCCATCAGGCCGGTCGTCAGCACCGCGCGGATGCGCGGGCCGGACTCCGCCAGCGTGCGGGCGATGTCCTCGGCCGAGGTGGCATACAGGACGTCGAAATGTTCGGCGATGCGGGCGCGATGCGCCTCGGACACGAGCGTGCGGATGAAGAGAATGGGTTTCATGGGAGGGCAGCAGGCTGAGGCGGAAAGGAAATGTGCTGCCGGGCACTGTATCAGCTGGCGCGCTTGCCGCGCGATGGCTGCTGCAGGAAAGCCTGTTCGAATGACGCCTCGGGCGGCCAGCCGAATTCGTGTCTAATGCCGGTACATCCGCTTTCCGTCTTTCCCGCCGGCCTGCCGCGCGTGCCGGTCCGTTCCCGTTCCCATGCCAGATTCCCAGATTCCCGTCGCCATCGTCGGCGGCGGCCCCGCCGGCCTCATGGCGGCCGATGTCCTGTCCGCAGCCGGCGTGCCCGTGCAGCTCTTCGACGCGATGCCTTCGGTGGGCCGCAAGTTCCTGCTGGCCGGGCGTGGCGGATTGAACCTGACGCACAGCGAGCCCGAGCCAGCTTTCCTGTTGCGCTATGGCGCGGCGCAGCAGGCCCTGTCGCCCGCGCTTGCCGCGTTTGGCGCGCGCGACGTCCAGGCATGGGCGGCGGGCTTGGGCATCGACACTTTCGTGGGCTCCTCGGGCCGCGTCTTTCCGGCGGGCATGAAGGCCGCGCCCTTGCTGCGCGCCTGGCTGCACCGCCTGCGCGCGCAAGGCGTGCGTTTCCACATGCGGCACCGCTGGACTGGCTGGAACGACGACGGCGCCTTGGTGTTCCACCACGGCGCCGACACCGTGCCGGTGGCGGCGCAGGCCGTGGTGCTGGCCCTGGGCGGCGCAAGCTGGTCACGGCTGGGCTCCGATGGCGCATGGGCGCCCTGGCTGGTTGAACGCGGCGTGTCCGTGGCGCCGCTGGTGCCGGCCAATTGCGGCTTCGAGACGCCCTGGAGCGAACACTTCATCTCGCGCTACGCAGGCGAACCGCTGAAGTCCGTGGCCTTCGCCGTGGGCGGAGAGCCCGCGGACGCGCCGCTGGCGTGGCGCGTGGGCGAGGCGCTCATTACGGCGCAGGGAATCGAAGGCGGTGCGGTCTATGCCCTGTCGGCGCCGCTGCGCGACGAGATCGCGGCGCGCGGCGACGCCACGCTTTACCTGGACCTGCTGCCTGGCCGCGATGCCGCCTGGGTGCAGGACCAGGCCGTGCACGGTCGCGGCGCGCGCTCCTGGTCCAGCCACCTGCGCACGCGCCTGAACCTGCATGGGGTCAAGGCGGGCCTGTTGCGCGAATGCCTGGGCGCCGAGGGCTATGCCGATCCGGCCACGCTGGCCGCCGCCGCCAAGCGCCTGCCGCTGCGTCTCGTGGCCTGCCGGCCGTTGGACGAAGCCATCAGCACCGCGGGCGGCGTCCGCTTCGCGGACATGGACGAGGCCGGCATGTTGCGGGCCTTGCCTGGCGTTTTCTGCGCGGGCGAGATGACGGATTGGGAGGCGCCCACGGGAGGCTACCTGCTCACTGCCTGCCTTGCGCAGGGCGTGGCGGCGGGGCGTGGCGCGGCCGCCTGGTTGCGCGGCGGGGACTGACGGCACAAGGCCCAGGGCCCGCTTGGCGCTGCGATCCGGTCCTCCGGGCAGGCGTCGGGGGCGCGACGCCTTCATGTCGCGGCGTAGTCGCTTGGTCTAAGGGGTGTTCCCCTGAGTGAAGTTCCATCCTATGATGGTTCATTCACCCCCCTTTCCTGCCGCCGAAGCGACGCCCGCCGGGTCGCGCCCATGAAGAAGGTGATGCCATGCCGCTCGCTTCACCCCTGGCCGAGCTTGCCTCGCAGGATCGCCTTGCCAGCCTGACCCGCACCGACATCGGCGAGGCCAGCCAGCAGGCGGCCATGCTCGATTGCGTCGAGCGCCGCTATTACCAGACCGCGTCCGGCAGCTACCACGGCAGGTTCGAACGCTTCGCGGTCTCGGGCCTTTCCTTCTGTCGCGAATCGCAATGCCGTTCGATCATGCGGCTGGTTGCCATGCCAGATGATCTCGTCACGCTGTTCCTGCCCAGCGACCGCTCCGCGATGCGGGTCGGCGTGCGCGAACTGGGGCCGGGCACCGTCGCCTTCCAGCCCGGCGGCTCGCAATTCGACGTCTACACGCGCGGCGAATCCGAGGTCGCGTTCCTGCTGGTCGATGCACAGCGCTTCCGGCGTGCCGCGCTGGGCATGGACGAGGCCTTGTGGGCGTCCCGCCTGGCGCAGGGCGGCCTGCTGCATCTGCGCAACCAGGATTTCCTGCGCCAGGTGGTGTCGCAGGCCCTGCAGGCCGCGCCGCAGTGGTTGTCGACCGACCAGAACGCCGATTGGCAGGACAGCCTTGCACGCGCGACCCTGAGCGCGCTGCTGCAGGAACTCGGCGCGGCCGCCGATGCGCAGGAGCCTGGCGGACGCGCTTTCCTGGGGCACCTGCATGCGTGGCGCATGGCCAGCCGGGCGCGGGACTTCATCGAGGCGTCGGTGCACCGGCGCCTGACCGTGATGGACGTTTGCCTGGAGCTGGGCGTCAGCCGGCGCACCCTGCAGGACGTCTTCCATCGCGTCCTGGACATGAACCCGGTGGCCTACCTGCGCATGGTGCGGCTGAACCGCGCGCGCCAGGAGTTGTGCAATCCCGGCCTGCCGTTGCCCACCGTCGGCGAGATCGCGGCCCGCTGGGGGTTCCTGCATCCCAGCCAGTTTTCGGTGGACTACCAGCGCATGTTCGGCGAATTGCCGTCGCAGACGCTGCGCCGCTCGGCCGGCCTGCCCGGGGTGGCGCCGCGTGCCGCTGCCCTGTGGCCTGCCGGCCGAGCGGGCGCGCATGACGCGCGCGGGCGCTAGGCCTGCGGATAGGCCGAGATCAGTTCGCCCAGGATGCGTACCCCTTCGCGGATGCGCGCCTCCGACACCGTCACGAAGCTCAGGCGCAGGGTGTTGTGCTGCGGGTCGCCCGCATAGAACGGCGCGCCCGGCACGAAGGCCACGCCACGCGCCACGGCCTGCTCCAGCAGGCGCGTGCTGTCGATGTGCGCCGGCAGCGTCACCCAAATGAACATGCCGCCCTCGGGCGTGTCCCAGCGCACGGTCTGGGGGAAATGCTGCGACATCGCATCCAGCATGTGCGTGCACTGCTGGCGATACAGTTCACGCACGGCGGGCAGGTGACCCGCCAGGAAACCATCCTTCACGATCTCGTGCACGGCCATCTGCGTGAGCGTGGCGGTGTGCAGGTCGGTGGCCTGCTTGGCCTGCACCAGCTTGTTGATGAGCGAGGGCGCGGCGGCCAGGTAGCCAAGCCGCAGCCCTGGCGCCAGCACCTTCGAGAACGAGCCCATGCGGATCACGTTCGCGCCGGCTTCCTGTCCCAGCGCCAGCAGCCCGGGCTGGGGCTCGCCGGCATAGCGCAGTTCGCCGTAGGGATCGTCTTCCACCAGCGGGAGGTTCAGGCGGGCCGTGGCCTCCACCAGCGCGTTGCGGCGTTGGCGGTCCAGCGTGCGGCCGGTGGGATTCTGGAAGTTGGGCAGGGCGTACAGGAAGCGTCCGCCTTGGGCCAGCGCGGGCGTCAGCGACTCGGGCTGCAGGCCGCCTTCGTCGGAGGGCACTGACACATAGCGGGGCTGGTACAGGCTGAACGATTGCAGCGCGCCAAGATAGCTGGGGGTTTCGACCAGCACCTTGCTGCCCGGATCGATCAGCACCTTGCCCAGCAGGTCCAGGCCCTGCTGCGAGCCTGACAGGATCAGGATGTTGTCGGGGCCGACCCGCGCGCCCTGGCGGTTCAGGTCCTCGGCCACCCAGGCGCGCAAGGGCCCGTAGCCCTCGGTGGGGCCGTATTGCAGGGCGCTGCGGCCTTGGGTGGACAGCACCTTGTCGTAGGCCGCGCGCACCACGTCCACCGGGAACCCGTCAGGCGAGGGCAGGCCGCCCGCGAAGGAAATGATGTCGGGTCTTTCGGTGATCTTCAGGATTTCCCGGATGGCCGAGCTGGTCAGCAGGCGGGCGCGTTCGGAATAGGTGCAGGCGGGGTCGTAGGGCTGGTCCAAGGCGGATCTCGATGGGGGCGGGCCGGGCCGCAACCGGGTAGCCGCCAGCCCGAAAACCCAAGAGAATACGCCTTTGGCGAAAAGTTGCGCGGCCATCGCCGGTGATGGCGCGCACAACGGCGTCCGGTCTCTTCTGGGTGTTCCTGCTCCTCATGTTCGAACCCTTTTCCTTCTCCTCGCCCGACAAGCCGGGCCAGTATGCCGAGCTGATCCAGCAGGCCCGCGCGCTCTTCGACGGCGAGCATGACTGCATCGCCAACGCCGCCAACCTGGCGTCGCTGGTCTACGGCGCCTTGCCTGATCTCAACTGGGCAGGCTTCTATTTCTTCGACGGCACCGAGCTGGTGCTCGGCCCCTTCCACGGCAAACCCGCCTGCGTGCGCATTCCCTTGTCCCGGGGTGTCTGCGGCGCGGCTGCCAGCCAGGGCGTCACGCAAGTGGTGCCCGACGTGCATGCCTTCCCGGGCCACATCGCCTGCGATGCGGCATCGCGTTCCGAGATCGTGGTGCCCTTGCGGCGCGGCGGCGCCTTGCTGGGCGTGTGGGATGTCGACAGCCCCGTGCCCGGCCGTTTCGACGAGGAGGACAGGCAGGGCATGGAGGCCTTGTGCCAGGCCTACCTGGAGAGCCTGGCGCCCGCCTGAGCGGTGTATCAGGGATAGACCCGGCTTCTTGCAGGGCGCCCCGCATGTATAGTGCGGCAAGGTTTCCAACACGATGACGCAACCCGGCGCGCCTGTCATGGCGCCGGAAAAGCGCGCCCACCGCCATGCCAGCAGCCTCGCCCCTCGAATACCTCGCCACCGCGCTGTTCGCGCTGGCGGTCCTGCACACCTTCTCGGTTCCCGTCTTCGCCCGCCTGGCGCATCGCAACGGGCCGCACGCGGGCGTCTGGCATTTCATGTCAGAGGTCGAGGCCGTCTTCGGCATCTGGGCCTTCGCGCTGCTGGTCGGCATGGCGGCACTGACGGGCCTGCCGTCCATGGTCGAGTACCTGGACACGCGCAATTTCACCGAACCGCTCTTCGTCTTCGCCATCATGGTGGTGGCGGCCAGCCGGCCCATCATCGACCTGGTGGGCCGCGTGGTGCACGCCATTGCGCGCGTGCTGCCTGTCCAGCGCGAGCTGGCCACCTTCTTCGTGATCCTGTCGGTCGTGCCGCTGTCGGGCTCCTTCATCACCGAGCCCGCCGCGATGACGCTCGCCGCGCTGTTGTTGCGCGGCGCCTATTTCCAGCGCCCCGGGCAGGAAGGCTTCAAGTACCTGGCGCTGGGCGTGCTGTTCGTGAACATCTCCATCGGCGGCGTCCTCACGGCCTATGCCGCGCCGCCCGTGCTGATGGTGGCCGGCACCTTCGGCTGGGATTCGGCCTACATGGCCACGCATTTCGGCTGGCGCGCGGCAGTGGCGGTGATCCTCAACGCGCTGGTGCTCACGCTTGTCGCGCGACGCGCGCTGCTCGATGGCGACGTGGGTGAGGACCGCCACGCCACGCCGCGCCATGGCGCCGACCCCAAGCAGTTGCCCGTGCCGTTCGCCGTCATTGTGGTGCACCTCGTCTTCCTGGTCGGCATCGTGCTCTCGGCGCATCACCCGCCCTTGTTCCTGGGCCTGCTCATGCTCTTCATCGGCTTCTGCGAGGCCTACAAGCGCTATCAGTCGCGGCTCATGATCAAGGAGGGGCTGATGGTGGGCTTCTTCCTGGCTGGGCTGGTCGTGCTGGGCGGGCTGCAGAAGTGGTGGCTGCAGGATCTCCTGGGCGGCTTGTCGCCTACCGTGCTCTTCTGGGGCGCCACGGCGCTCACGGCCGTGACCGACAATGCCGCGTTGACCTACCTGGGCTCGCTGGTCGAAGGCACCTCGGAAGCCTGGCGGCTCATGCTGGTGGCCGGCGCCGTCACGGGCGGCGGCCTGACCGTCATCGCCAATGCGCCGAATCCCGCGGGGTTCGCCATCCTGAAGGGCGCATTCCCGGGCGGCACGATCTCGGCCGGCAGGCTGTTCCTGGCGGCCCTGGGGCCGACTGCGGTGGCCGCGTTGATGTTCCTGCTGCCGGTCTGAACGCCGGGGCGGGGGCGACGGTGTCCGGGGCTGGCGTCCCGGACACCGTCGCCCAGGGCAAAACCCGCTAAAATCCCCCGTTTTCCCGATTTTTTTGCGAACGCCCCGCCCATCGCGGGCGCGCACCGGCGCCGCGCGCCGGGGAGCCAAGACCGTGCCTATCTATGCCTATCGTTGCAGCGCCTGCGGCCATGCCGAGGATACGCTGCAGAAAATGTCCGATGCCCCGCTGACGGTGTGCCCGTCCTGCGGCCAGGCCACCTATGCCAAGCAGGTGACGGCCGCCGGCTTCCAGCTGAAAGGCTCGGGCTGGTATGTGACCGATTTCCGCAATAACGGCAGCGGCGGCGGCAATGCCGCCGGCCCGGCCAAGGCCGGTGGCGACACTGCCGGCGCGGCTGACGCCAAGCCGGCAGCCGAGAGCGCCGCAGCCCCGGCGCCTGCCGCAGCCCCTGCTGCGGCCGCCACGCCCGCGGCGCCCAGCGCGTCGTGAGCGCGGATCGCTGACTTTCCGCGCCGTGTCCTGAAACACGGCGCCCCTACAATCGAATCATCATGGCCCACCGTCGCGCGGCCCGCGCCGGCAGGTTCCAACCATTACGGAGTCATCCCGCATGCGTACGTGCTACACCGGCCAGGTTTGCCGCGAACATCTCGGCCAGACCGTTACCCTGTTCGGCTGGGTGCATCGCCGCCGCGACCATGGCGGCGTCATCTTCATCGACCTGCGTGACCGCGCCGGCCTGGCCCAGATCGTGTTCGATCCGGACCACGCCGAGTCCTTCGCCACCGCCGAGCGCCTGCGCAACGAGTTCTGCGTGCGCGTGACCGGCCTGGTGCGCGAGCGTCCGGAAGGCACCGTCAACAAGGACCTGGCCTCGGGCGAAATCGAGATCCTGTGCCGCGACATCGAGATCCTGAACGCCTCGGTCACGCCGCCCTTCCAGCTGGACGACGACAACCTGTCGGAAACCACCCGCCTGACGCACCGCGTGCTGGACCTGCGCCGTCCGCAGATGCAGCGCAACCTCATGCTGCGCTATCGCGTGTCCATCGAAGTCCGCAAGTTCCTGGACAACCTGGGCTTCATCGACATCGAAACGCCCATGCTGACCAAGAGCACGCCCGAAGGCGCGCGTGACTACCTCGTGCCCTCGCGCGTGAACGCCGGCCACTTCTTCGCGCTGCCGCAGTCGCCCCAGCTCTTCAAGCAGATGCTGATGGTCTCGGGTTTCGACCGCTACTACCAGATCACCAAGTGCTTCCGTGACGAAGACCTGCGCGCTGACCGCCAGCCCGAGTTCACCCAGATCGATTGCGAAACCTCGTTCCTGTCGGAAACCGAGATCCGCGCGATCTTCGAGTCGATGATCCGCCACGTCTTCAAGGTGGTCCAGAACGTCGACCTGCCCGAAGACTTCCCGCAGATGACCTATGGCGAAGCCATGCGCCTCTACGGTTCGGACAAGCCCGACCTGCGCGTGAAGCTCGAGTTCACCGACCTGAACGACGTGATGCAGGACGTGGACTTCAAGGTGTTCTCGCAGGCCGCCCTCACCCCGGGCAGCCGCGTGGTCGCCCTGCGCGTGCCGGGCGGCGGCGCCCTGTCGCGCAGCGAAATCGACGCCTACACCCAGTTCGTCGCCATCTATGGCGCCAAGGGCCTGGCCTGGATCAAGGTCAACGAGGTGGCCAAGGGCCGCGAGGGCCTGCAGTCGCCCATCGTCAAGAACATCCATGACGCCGCGCTGGCCGAGCTGCTCAAGCGCACGGGCGCGCAAGATGGCGACATCCTCTTCTTCGGCGCCGACCGTGCCAAGGTGGTGAACGACGCCATCGGCGCGCTGCGCGTCAAGATCGGCCACAGCGAATTCGGCCGCAAGACGGGCCTGTTCGAGAACGCCTGGCGCCCGCTGTGGGTCGTCGACTTCCCCATGTTCGAGTACGACGAGGAAGCCGGCCGCTACACCGCCGCCCACCATCCCTTCACCAGCCCCAAGGATGGCCACGAGGACCTGCTGACCAACGATCCGGGCAAGGCGCTGGCCAAGGCCTACGACATGGTGCTGAACGGCTGGGAAATCGGTGGCGGCTCGGTGCGTATCCATCGCGAGGAGATCCAGAGCAAGGTGTTCCGCGCGCTGAAGATCGACGCCGAGGAAGCCCGCGAGAAGTTCGGCTTCCTGCTGGACGCGCTGCAATACGGCGCGCCGCCCCATGGCGGCATCGCCTTCGGCCTGGACCGCATCGTCACGATGATGACGGGCGCGGAATCCATCCGTGACGTGATCGCCTTCCCGAAGACGCAACGCGCGCAATGCCTGCTGACCCAGGCGCCGTCGGCCGTCGACGAGAAGCAGCTGCGTGAACTGCACATCCGCTTGCGCCAGACTGAAGTGAAGTAATCCCCCCCCCGAGGCGCTGCGCGCCTCCCCCCCAGGGGGGCGGCACCTGCGGACCGGCAGAGCCGGCTCCGCGATGCCCCGGGTCAAGGGCATACCGCTGCATGGCGGAGTGAAGCCGCTTTCGTGCCGTGCTGCTTCCCCCACAAACCCCAGGAGGTTTCTCCTGGGGTTTGTTTTTTCCGCTTGTCACCTTGTGAGAGGGACTGACTCGCGGGTGACAGGCTGGCGGGGTTATTCTTTTGGGGTGTCCAGCGTTGGAGAGACTTGGTGTCGGTCATTCGCGTCGTCAGCTACAACATCCACAAGGGCCGGTCGGCCCTGGGTCGGCGGGATTCGCTGTATGAATTGCGGCTGGGGCTGCACGGCCTGCGCCCGGACGTGGTGTTCCTGCAGGAAGTGCAGGGGCGCAACGATGTGTCGAATGTCCTGAATGCCCAGCACGAGTCGCTGGCGGCCGGCCTGCGCATGGAGGTGGCCTATGGCCGCAATGCCGTGCGCGCGGCCAGCGACCATGGCAACGCCCTGCTGTCGCGTTTCCCCATCCTTGGCCACGAGAACCAGGACATCTCGGATCACCGCATGGAGCAGCGTGGCCTGCTGCATGGCACGATCAACATCAACGACCGTGAAGTGCACTGCTTCGTCGTGCATCTTGGCCTGTTCGCCGCCAGCCGGGTGCGCCAGATCAACGCGCTGGTCGAACGTATCGACCGTCTGGTGCCCGACGACGCGCCACTGCTGATCGCGGGCGACTTCAATGACTGGAAAGACATGCTATCGCCGCTCTTCGTGCAGCGATTGGGTGTCTACGAGGTCTTTGCGCACGCCCAGCGCGCGCATAATCCCGGCGCGCCCAAGCTGCTGGAATCGGTCCGTAACCTGAGCAGCGTGCTGCGCGGGCAGGGCTTGCGCCAGAAAGGTCCCGTCCTGCGCACCAATCAGCTGGGCATGGAGGGCGGGTTCAGCCTGCTGCCGCCCCCGCGCACCTTCCCCGCCGCCTTTCCCTGGCTGCGGCTGGACCGCATCTACCAGCGCGGCTTTGCCGTGCGCAGCGCCCGCGTCCTGAGGGGCGCGCCCTGGACCGCGCTGTCGGACCATTCCCCGATCCTGGCCGAGCTGGAGCTGCCTTGACCGTCAGCGCGCGGGCGGCTGCCCGTCGGCTGAAGTGGACCGACGATAACGACATCCAGCTTCTGTGCAACGGCGTGGCATTCTTCCCCGCGCTGTGCGCGGCCATCGATGCCGCCCAGGAAAGCGTGCACCTCGAAACCTATATGTTCGAGCTGGACGAGGTGGGCGAGACCGTCCTGGCCGCACTGGCGCGCGCCACCCAGCGTGGCGTGCGCGTGCGCGTGGTGCTGGACGGCTTCGGCTGCGCGCAGAGCGCAGCCGCCATCGAGGCGCGCGTGGCGGCGATGGGCGGGCAGTTCCGCGTCTATCGTCCCGAGCCCCGGCACCTGGCCTGGCTGGTGCCCAGCAGGCGCCGCTTGCGCCGCTTGCATCGCAAGATCACCACCGTTGATGGCAAGATCGCTTTCGTTGGCGGCATCAACATCATCGACGACTTCAATACCGGCGAGCCGCCCCAGCCCGACACGCCGCGCGGCAAGCCGCGCTATGACTACAGCTTGCGGGTGTGCGGCAGCCTGGTGGCGCATGCCGTCCATGCGCAGGACCTGCTGTGGGTGCGGATGAACCTGGCGCGCCTGCGTCGCCATCCGGCCGAGTGGCGCACGCTGCGCCTGACGCCGCCCGCCACGCCACAGGGCGAGCCTTGCGGCGCCACGCGCGCGGCGCTGATGCTGCGCGACAACGTGCGGCATCGCAAGACCATCGAGGCGGCCTACCTGCGCGCCATCGCCTCGGCCAAGCGTGACATCGTCATCGCCAATGCCTATTTCTTTCCGGGCCTGGAATTCAGGCAGGCCCTGTCCCGGGCGGTGGCGCGCGGGGTCAGGGTGCGGCTGCTGCTGCAGGGCAAGGTCGAGTACCGCATGCAGTATCACGCCACTCGCGCCCTCTACGACGAATTATTGAGGGCAGGCATGGAGATCTACGAATACATGCCCAGCCATCTGCACGCCAAGGTCGCGGTAATCGACGACTGGGCCACGGTGGGATCGTCCAATCTGGACCCCTTCAGCCTGTTGCTTGCGCGCGAGGCCAATATATTGGTCGATGATCCGGCATTTGCACGCAACTTGCTGGAATCACTCGAGAAAACCATGGCTTCCGGTGGCCGGCTGGTTGAATTGCGCGCCTACGGCAAGCGGGGGTGGTTGCACCGGCTGGTGGACGCCGCTTCGCACGTCATGCTGCGTATCGGCGTCGCGTTGACCGGCAAGGGGACGGAGTACTAACGTCCGGTAATGCCTGGACACGGCTTGTGGGCGTGCCCCTTGGTTTGGGGGCACTACACTGGCGGTCCGGCGACCCCTCTGGCCGCCCGTATCCCAGTCCAGCCCGCCTAGAAGGAGACCCCGCATGTCCACCCACCCGTCGTCGAGCGACCAGCCCGCCATGTCGGTTTCCGTGCGTAAGGTGGCGGTCCTGGGGGCGGGTGTCATGGGGGCGCAGATCGCCGCGCACTGCGTGAACGCGGGCGTGCCGGTGCTGCTTTACGACCTGCCGGCCAAGGACGGCGACAAGAGCGGCATTGCCCGGCAGGCCATCGCCCGGCTGCAGAAGCTCAAGCCCGCGCCGCTGGCCGCGCCCGACCTGGCCGTGCGCATTACGCCGGCCAACTACGACGAACACCTGGACCTGCTGGCGGACTGCGACCTCGTCATCGAGGCCATCGCCGAGCGCCTGGACTGGAAGCGCGACCTCTATGAAAAGATCGTGCCGGCCCTGGGCTCGCACGTCATCCTGGCATCCAACACGTCCGGCCTGTCCATCACCGAGCTGTCCAAGGTGCTGCCTGCCGGCCTGCGGCCGCGTTTCTGCGGCGTGCATTTCTTCAATCCGCCGCGCTACATGCACCTGGTGGAACTCATCCCCACCGCCGAGACCGAATCCGGCCTGCTCGACCAGTTGGAAACCTTCCTGGTCTCGGCCCTGGGCAAGGGCGTGGTGCGCGCGCGTGACACGCCCAATTTCGTGGGCAACCGCATCGGCGTCTTCGGCATCCTGGCCGCCGACATCGAGGCGCGCAAGCACGGCCTGAGCTACGAAGTGGTGGACGAGCTGACCGGCAAGCGGCTGGGCCGCGCCAAGTCCGGCACCTACCGCACGGCCGACGTGGTGGGCCTGGACACGCTGGCGCACGTCATCGAGACCCTGCAGACGGGCCTGCCCGACGATCCCTTCAAGTCGTCCTTCGCCATGCCCGCCGCGCTGAAGAAGCTGCTGGAAAAGGAAGCATTGGGCCAGAAGGCGGGTGCGGGCTTCTATCGCAAGGAAGGCAAGTCCATCCTGCGCTGGGACAATGGCGCGGGCAAGTACGTGCCGGCCGACGGCCAGATCGACCCTGACGTGGCCGAGATCCTGGCGCAGCGCGACCCGGGCGCGCGCCTGAAGGCGCTGCGCGAGTCCGACAAGCCGCAGGCCCGTTATGTCTGGGCGCTGTTGCGCGACACCTTCCACTATGCCGCCGTGCACCTCGCGCAGATCGCCAACAGCGCGCGCGACGTGGACCTGGCCATGCGCTGGGGCTTCGGCCACGAGCAAGGCCCCTTCGAGATCTGGCAGGCTGCCGGCTGGCGCCAGGTGGCGGGCTGGATCGCCGACGATATCGAGGCGGGCGAGGCGCTGTCCTCGCAGCCGCTGCCCGAATGGGTCACCAAGGGTCCGGTGCCCGAGACCGGCGGCGTGCACACGCCCAAGGGCTCGTGGAATCCGCGCCTGGGCCGCTTCGAACCGCGCTCGACGCTGCCGGTCTACACCCGCCAGATCGTGCCGGTGCGCCTGGCTGGCGAACTGAACCGCTCTTCCACCATGGTGTCGGCCGCGGGCGGGCGCGTGGTGCTCGAGAACGACGCCATCCGGCTGTGGACGCTGCCCGCGCCGCATCCCACGGACGTCCTGGTCGTGTCGTTCAAGACCAAGATGCACACCATCAGTCCGGAGGTCACGCGCTCGCTGCTGCAGGCGCTGGACCTGGCGGAGTCCAATTTCCGCGGGCTGGTGATCTGGCAGGACAGCCACCCTTTCTCGGCGGGCGCCGACCTGAAGTCGATGGTGGCGGCCTACCAGGAAGGGGGGCCTGATGCCATCGAGCCCGAAGAGCGTCGCCTGCAGGAGCTGACGCAGCGCCTGCGCTATGCGCGCGTGCCCACCGTGGCCGCGCTGGCCGGGCTGGCGCTGGGCGGCGGCTGCGAACTGGGCATCCATTGCGCCAGCCGCGTCGCGCACCTGGAAACGTACATTGGCCTGGTCGAAGTGGGCGCGGGCCTGGTGCCCGGCGCGGGCGGCATGGCCTACAGCGCGCGGCGCGCGGCCGAGCAGCAGGCGCTGTGCGCGCCCGGCGCGCCCCTGCTGCTGTTCCTGCAGAAGTTCGCCGAAGCCATTGCCGGCGCCAAGGTGGCTGGCTCGGCACGCGAAGCCGTCACGCTGGGCTATCTGCGCGACGACGATCCGATCGTCATGAACGAACACGAATTGCTTTATGTGGCCGTGCGCCAGGCGCACATGCTGGCCGAAGCGGGCTGGCGCGCGCCGGTGCCCGCGCCGTTCCCCGTCGCGGGCCGTGACGGCATCGCCACGCTGACGGCACAACTGGTGAACATGCGCGAAGGCGGCTACATCTCGGACCACGACTTCCTGCTGGGCCGTCATGTGGCGGAGATCCTGTGCGGGGGCGACGTCGACCCGGGCACGCTGGTCGACGAGGCCTGGATCCTGGCGCTGGAGCGCAAGGCCTTCCTGGCGCTGCCTGCCGTCGAGGCCACGCAGGCACGCATCGCGTCGCTGATGACCACCGGCAAGCCGCTGCGCAACTGATATCCCAGATACCGCCACGCGCGCGGCTCGCCGTGCGTGGCCTGAAGATTGGAGACGCCATGCCCCGCACGCTACAGGACGCCTACATCGTTGCCGCCGTTCGTTCGCCGATTGGCCGAGCGCCGCGCGGCGCCTTGCGCCACGTCCGTCCGGACGACCTGCTGGGCATGACCTTGCGCGCGCTGATGGCGCGCGCGCCCAACCTGGATCCGGCCGCCGTCGAGGACGTGATTGCCGGCTGCGCCATGCCGGAAGGTTCGCAAGGCCTGAACGTGGCGCGCATCGGCGCGCTGCTGGCCGGCCTGCCCGTGACCACGGGCGGCGTGACCGTCAACCGTTTCTGCGCCTCGGGCCTGACCGCCGTGGCCATGGCTGCCGACCGCATCCGCGTGGGCGAGGCCGATGTGCTGATCGCCGCCGGCACCGAGTCCATGAGCCAGAACCCGCCCATGGGCGCGAATCCCTCGTTCAGCCCGGACATCTTCGCGCGCGACGAGAACCTGGGCATCGCGTTCGGCATGGGCCTGACCGCCGAGAAAGTGGCTCAGCAATGGAAGGTGTCGCGCGAAGACCAGGATGCCTTCGCCCTGGCCTCGCACCAGCGTGCGCTGGCTGCGCAGACGGCGGGCGAGTTCGATGACGAGATCTTCCCGCTGGCGCTGACGCGGCGACAGCCTGACGCCGTGACCGGCGAGGTGCACGTGCGCCAGGAACCCTTCAAGGCCGACGAGGGCCCGCGTGCCGACACCAGCCTCGAGGCCCTGGCCAAGCTGCGCCCGGTGTTCGCCGCACGCGGCAGCGTCACTGCCGGCAACAGCTCGCAGACCTCGGATGGCGCCGGCGCCTTGCTGGTGGTGTCCGAGCGCGCGCTGAAGACCCACAAGCTCACGCCCCTGGCGCGTTTCGTCAGCTTCGCCGTGCGCGGCGTGCCGCCCGCCATCATGGGGATCGGGCCGAAGGAAGCCATTCCGCTGGCCTTGAAGCACGCGGGGCTGGGCCTGGACAAGATGGGCTGGATCGAACTGAACGAGGCCTTTGCCGCGCAATCCCTGGCCGTCATCCGTGACCTGGGGCTGGATCCGGCCGTGGTGAATCCGCTGGGCGGGGCCATTGCGCTGGGTCATCCGCTGGGCGCCACCGGCGCCATGCGTTCGGCCACCGCCATCCACGCCCTGCACCGCCGCAAGCTGGACTACGCCATGGTCACCATGTGCGTGGGCACCGGCATGGGCGCCGCGGGAATCTTCCAGCGCGTTTGAAGGCCTGCCGCGCCGGCGCCTGGTGTGCTGTCCCGTAAGTTGCCCTGCGGACGCGGGCGAACTTGCGGGTCAACACACTAGCGGCGCACCGCCGACATCGCGTTCTTCATCTGGATGTTGTGCGTCACCAAGGCGCACAGCAACCCCAGCGCCAGGCACAGCACCAGGCCGATGCGCACGCCCGTCAGCACGGAGGCGTGCGTGATGGCGATGCCCACCGCGGCCGTGCCCGTGGCGCTGCCCACCGCGCGTGTCATCTGCACCAGGGCCGATGCGGCGCCGACGTCGGCGCGCGCGGCCAGCATCTGCATGAACAGCGTCAGGTTGGGCAGCATGAAGCCCAGGCCCACGCCATTGATCAGGAACACCAGCAGGATCCACAGGTCGGCGCTGCCCGCGCCCACCGTCAGCATCAGGCCCGAGCCGATGGCGAGCAAGGCGGAGCCGAACACCATCAGGCGTTGCGGTTCGCCCTGCCTGGGGAACAGCCGGCCATTGACGAGGCTGCCGATGGGAATGCCCACCACCAGTGGCGTCATGAGCAGGCCCGCGTGGCTGGGCGTGTAGCCCAGCTCATGCTGCAGCAGCAGCGGACCGTAGAAAATCAGGATGAACATGATGGCGCCGGTGGCCACCGCGGCGACGTTCAGCAACTGCGATTCGCGGCTGGCCAGGATGCGCAGCGGAAAGATGGGGGCGTCCACGCGGCGCTCCAGCGGCACCAGCACCCACCACGCCAGCACGCCCGTGGCGGCCAGCGCCAGGCCCCACCAGGGATGCGCCCGGTCGCCCGGCGCGAAGGCCAGTTCCAGCGCGGCCAGCGGCGCGGCCACGCCCACCACCAGCAAGGCGGCGCCCAGCCAGTCGATGCGGGGGCGGCTGGCGTGTTGCGGCTTCATGTTGGGGAAGTGGCGCACCAGCAGCAGCAGGGCGACGGCCGCGGCCACCGGCGCGATGAAAAAGGCCGCACGCCAGCCCAGCGCCTGCGTGACGGCGCCGCCCAGCACCGGTCCGATGCCGCTGGACACGGCGAAGGTGGCCGAGATCATGGCCATCCACCTGACCCGCTCGCGGGCGTCGGGAAAGAGATCCGCCGGCGCGGCGAAGGCCGTGGCGATCATCATGCCCGCCCCGATGCCCTGCACGGTGCGAAAGGCGATGAGTTGCGGCATGTTCTGGGCCAGCCCGCACAGCAGCGACCCCAGGGCCACGATGGACACCGACAGCAGCATCAGCGGCTTGCGGCCGAAGAGATCGCCCAGCCGGCCGAAGATCATGATGGAGGCCGCGGTGGCGAGCAGGTAGCCCGTGCCTGCCCAGGCATACAGCGCCATGCCGTCCAGGGCCTGGGCCACGCGGGGCAGGGAGGTGCTGACGATGGTGGAGTCGAAGGCCACCAGCACGACGGTGGCGGCCACGCCCGCCATGGCGAGGAAGAGTTCGCGGCGGGATCTTTCGGTCTTGGGACAGGGGGGAGGCGTCTGCGGCGCTTCTGGTTCCGGGCTGGGCGCGTTCATGCACCCTAGGATATCACCGCCACTCCGGCGCAATGGTGTCAGTTTGCTATGACGTGGCGTGGGCCAGCCCGATCATTTCTTCACGAAGAAGTGATAAAGCGCCAGCACCACGACGACCGCGACGACCGCCAGCCAGGACCAGCGCGAGGCGCACAGGCCGCGTTGCGGCTCCTCCGGCGCGGGCGGCGGTTCGGTGCGCGGCAGGCCGCTGGCGTAGTCGATGAAGGCGGTGAAGAATTTCTCGATGATGCGCTCGGCCGCGCGCCGCACGGCGATGTCGCCCAGGGCCGCCACCTTGCCGCCCACCTGGGACGCCACCGTATAGGCCAGCCGCGTGCCGCGGTCCTTGGTGCTCAGGTTGATCTGCGCGGTGCCGATGACCAGGCCGGCGGCGCGGCCCTTGCCTTCGAAGGCAAGCGTGCAGCTGTTGGGGGCGTCGACATCGGCCAGCAGCAATTCGCCTTGATACGCCGCCTCCATGCCGCCCACCTGCGTCTGCACGGTCAATGCGAATTCGGTGTCGGCGAGCTTCTCGACCAGCACGCAGCCCGGGATGCAGCGCTGCAGGATGGCCGGGTCATTCAAGGCGTCCCAGACCTGGTGCTGGGCGGCGGGTATCCATTGGGCGTCGGCGATGCGCATGACAGTCTCCAGCCTGGTGTTTGTTGATTCTTGTGATTCCATTCTGGACCTGTCGCACGGGCTTGAACAGGGGAAGAACCCTGGCAGGCATGCTGCGGCGCAGCAGTAGTATCATCCCCCGATTTACGGCCGCTGATATGCTGGCCAGAACATGACAATAATTAGCGGAGCACGGGCAAAGTGATCCTCGTGACAGGTGGGGCCGGCTTCATCGGCGGGAATTTCGTGCTCGATTGGTTGGCGCAGGGCGATGAGCCCATCGTCAACCTGGATGCGCTCACCTATGCGGGGAATCTGCAGACGCTTGCTGCCTGCCAGGGAGACCCCAGGCACATCTTCGTGCATGGCGACATCGCGGATGGGGCCTGCGTGGCCGCCTTGCTGGCCCGGTACCAGCCGAGGGCGATCGTGCATTTTGCGGCCGAATCGCACGTGGACAACTCCATCGCCGGCCCACGCGCCTTCGTGCGAACCAATGTCCAGGGGACCTTCGAATTGCTTGAAGCCGCGCGCGCCTATTGGTCGGGGTTGCCGGCCGGCGGGCGTGAGGCATTCCGTTTTCTGCATGTTTCCACCGACGAGGTCTATGGAACCCTGGCGCCCGAGGACCCCGCCTTCAGCGAAACCACGCCCTACCAGCCGAACAGCCCCTATTCGGCGACCAAGGCGGCCAGTGATCATCTGGTGCGTGCCTGGCACCACACCTATGGCCTGCCGACGCTTATCACCAATTGCTCGAACAATTACGGGCCCTACCAGTTTCCCGAGAAGCTGATCCCGCTGGTCATCCGCCGGGCGCTGGCGGGCGAGCCGCTGCCGGTCTATGGTGATGGCCAGCAGGTGCGTGATTGGCTGTACGTGGGCGACCACTGCGCGGCCATCCGGCGCGTGCTGGAAGCCGGCCGGCCCGGCGAGACCTACAACATCGGCGGCCTGAACGAGCAGACCAACCTGGCCGTGGTCGAACAGATCTGCGGTCTGCTGGATGCCAGGCAGCCGAGGGCGGACAGCGCGTCGTATGGCGCGCAGATTGCTTTCGTCACGGATCGTCCCGGACATGACCGGCGTTACGCCATCGATGCGCGCAAGATCGCGGGTGAACTGGGCTGGCGGCCGGCGAAGACCTTCGCGGATGGTCTGGTTTCAACCGTCGATTGGTATCTCGGCCACGCTGAGTGGGTAGCAGGGGTGATCAGCGGTGCCTACCAGTGCGGAGGACAACCCAGGCTGTAGCCTGCATCAGATCGTTCCCTTTTCTCGTTACTTCATGTCCTTATGTCCACGCCCAAGACCGTAGCAATCATCCAGTCCAGCTATATCCCATGGAAAGGGTATTTCGACATGATCCGTCGGGCGGACGCCTTTGTTTTCCTGGACGACGTCCAGGCCACGCGCCGGGACTGGCGTACCCGGAATCGCATCAAGACGGCCAATGGTGAGCAGTGGCTGAGCGTGCCGGTCCATCAGGACCGTCAGACGCGGATCTGCGATGTACACGTTTCCGACCGCAAGTGGGCCGCCAAGCATTGGCGATCCATAGAGCAGGCTTATGCGCGCGCACCGTTCATGGCCGAGTTGCGCCCTTGGTTGTCTGGCATGTACGAGCAGGCTGGCGAGCTTGAGCGCTTGACCGACATCAACCGCTATTTCATAGAGGCTTGGGCAGACTGGCTGGGCATTTCCACCGTCTATCATGCCTCCTACGATCTCGTGCCGCTGGTTGAACTCGATGCCTTGGATCCGACGACGCGTCTTGCTCTGCTTTGCCAGCGTGCGGGCGGCACGCACTATCTGTCAGGCCCATCGGCGCAAGCCTACATGGACGTATCCGTATTCACCTCGCGAGGCTTGAGCGTCGAGTGGATGCGCTACGACGGCTATCCGCAATACCCGCAGTTGCATGGAGCGTTCCGGCATGATGTCTCGCTGGTGGACCTTCTGCTGATGACCGGGCCTGACGCGCCCGCCTACTTGAAACAATCGCCCGCCAGTCTCTGATGCTCTTCCAGACATGAAGCTCTCGATCGTAACCACCCTCTATCGTTCCGCACCGCATCTCGCTGAGTTCTATCAGCGCGCCAGCGCCGTTGCCCGCGCGCATGCCGGCTCGGATTACGAGATCGTCATGGTGAATGACGGCTCGCCGGATGATTCCCTGCGCCTGGCCTTGGGATTGCTCGAAAGCGATCCGCACCTCAAGGTTGTCGACCTTTCACGCAATTTCGGTCATCACAAGGCGATCATGGAAGGGCTGGCGCACAGTCGAGGGGAAGAGGTATTCCTGATCGACAGTGATCTCGAAGAGTCGCCGGAATGGTTGGAGCCGTTCGCGAAACAACGGCATGAAGACTCTGCGGATGTTGTGTATGGTGTTCAGGCGAGCCGCAAGGGCGGTGTGATGGAGCGTTGGTCCGGCGCCTTGTACTACTGGTTGATGCGCCGGTTGGCGGGCGTTGCCCTCCCGCGCAATCTCGTGACGGCGAGACTCATGAGCCGCCGGTATGTCGATTCGCTATTGCAATTCCGCGAACGGGAGATGTTCCTCTCCGGCCTGTGGTATCTGACAGGTTTTCATCAGGTGGCCCATGAAATCGTCAAGCTCAGCCACAGTGAAACCACATATGGTTTCAGGCAGAAAGTCTATCTGCTGATCAATTCCGTCGTTTCGATCAGCAACCGGCCGCTCATCCTGATCTTCTATACCGGAATGAGCATCTTTGGGGCGGCATTGCTCTATTCCGTCTACCTCGTATTCAACTGGCTGGTTGCGTCCCGTCCGCCCAATGGCTGGACATCGGTCATGGTTTCCGTCTGGCTGCTTGGAGGCCTGGTCATCTCGTTCCTTGGCGTCATTGGGATCTATCTTTCCAAAGTCTTCTCCGAAACAAAGCAACGGCCCAATGCCATCGTGAAGGAAGTCCATGTCAATACCGAGCAACGATAGTCTCCTGCGCGAGGTTGCCGACTACTATGCCGGCAAGTTGAAGGCGCATGGCACGACCTCTCGCGGTGTCGACTGGAGTACGGAGGAGGGCCAGCATCTTCGTTTCGAGCAGCTGTGCCGCGTGTTGCCCGACGCGCCATGTTCCTTGCACGACATCGGCTGTGGATATGGTGCGTTGTCTACCTTTCTTTCCCAGCGTTGCTCAGGCGTTGCGTACCACGGCTGGGACATCAGCGAGGCGATGATCGAGGCTGCGCGCAAGGAAGCCTCGGCCGGCGCGCATTTCCATGTGGGCGGGACACCCATCGAGCCGGCAGATTACTGCGTGGCGAGCGGTATCTTCAATGTCAGGCTCAGCCGCAGTGACGAAGAGTGGACTGCCTACATGACGTCCACGCTGGAGATGATGGATGGCGCCAGCCTCAAGGGTTTCGCGTTCAACTGCCTGACGTCCTATTCGGACGAGGACCGGAAGCGGCCCGATCTGTACTATGCCGACCCGGCGTACTGGTTCGATCTTTGCAAGCGCAGGTACTCCCGCAACGTTGCCTTGCTGCATGACTACGATCTCTACGAATTCACGATTCTCGTGAGGAAATAGATGAAGCCTTTGATCATCTTCGGGGCCGGGGACATCGCCGAGCTCGCACATTACTACTTCAGTACGGACAGCGAGCGCGAGGTGGCCGCATTCACTGTCGATCGTGAGTACCTGTCCGCAGACACATTGCAGGGTCTGCCGGTGGTCGCTTTCGATGAAGTGGCGGACCGCTTTCCTCCCGACAGCCATGACATGTTCGTTGCGCTGAGCTATACGAAGTTGAATCGACTGCGTCGCGAGAAGGTCGATGCCGCGCGTGCACTGGGGTATCGCCTTGCGACCTATGTCAGTTCCCGGTGTACCTATCTTGCACCGCAGCAGCCTGGTGAAAACAGTTTCATCCTGGAAGACAACACGATTCAGCCATTCGTCTCCATTGGTGAGAACGTGACGCTATGGAGCGGCAATCACATTGGCCATCACAGTGTGATCGGGAATGACGTGTTTATCGCTTCGCACGTAGTGGTGTCTGGAGGCGTCGGAATCGGCGATGGGTGCTTTATCGGCGTGAACGCCACGTTGCGTGATCACATCGCAATCGGGCCGCGTTGCGTGATTGGCGCGGGTGTGGTCATGTTGGCGGATGCCGAGGCTGAAGGAGTCTATGCCGCCGACGCAGCGGAGCGGTCACGCGTGCCCAGTACCCGACTCAAGCGCATTTGAGGCAGGCGATGAGCATGGGCGGTAGACTCAAGGAGTCGTCCTCCGATCGACAGGCTGGCCACGTCCGCGCACAACTCTTCCGGCAATTGCTTGTGTATGGCGGCATCGGCCTGATCAGCAATGGCGCGGGCTATCTTGTCTACCTTGGATTGACCGGGATGGGGGCGCCGCCGAAACTCGCCATGAGCTGTCTCTACGGCGTTGGCGTGCTCATCGGTTTTTTTGGCAACCGGACATTGACGTTTTCCCATCAAGGAAGAATGGGTCACGCTGCCTGGCGGTTTTTTGTCGCCCATTTGGGTGGATATCTCATCAATCTTTCCCTGCTGCTTTGCTTTTCAGACTGGATGGGCTATCCCCATCAATGGGTGCAAGCCATCGCGATCTTCATCGTTGCCGCCTATCTTTTCGTGGCGATGCGAGTCTTCGTATTCAGGACACGATATGACCGTTGAGAAAACCCCCTTTCCCATTTCGGCATTCTCATTGCTGGCGCAACGGGAGGCAGGCCATTGGTGGTTCCGGGGCCGCAACCGTGTCTTGCTGTGGGCGTTGCGAAAGAAGATCGGGAAAATCGAAAGCTTCCTGGAGATCGGGTGTGGCACGGGATATGTGCTGGAGGGGGTCAGGCGAGCCTATCCCGACGCCAAGCTTTACGGTGTTGAATATTTTGAAGAGGGATTGGCCTTCGCAAGGCAACGCATTCCGAGTGCGACGTTCAGGCAGATGGATGCAACCGCGATGGACGAAGTGGATGCCTATGACGTGATCGGCACGTTCGATGTGCTTGAGCACATCGAACAGGATGAACTGGCGTTGAGGAACATGGCTCGGGCGTTGAGGCCGAGTGGCAGTCTGGTGATCGCTGTGCCCCAGCATCGCTGGCTCTGGTCCCAGGCAGATGACTATGCTGGCCACGTCAGGCGCTATCGGCGCGCGGAGCTGGTGGATAAGGTGCGTGCCGCAGGGCTCCAGGTCGAATACGTCTCCTCCTTTGTCAGCCTGTTGATCCCGCTGATGTGGTTGGCACGCAGCCGCAAGCAGGCTGGCGAGTTCGATCCTGACGCCGAGTTCCGTATTCCTGCGTGGTTGAACACTGCGCTGGAGGGCGTCATGAGTGTCGAGGCAGCCCTAATTCGTGCCGGCCTGCGTTTCCCATTCGGCGGCTCTCTGCTCCTGGTCGCGAAGAAGCGGGATTAGCGGTTGGAGAAGCAGGGTGGCGCCAGCATTCGTCAGATGGCCTTCATCCCAAGAAAGCAGGTCTTTCGGTGCACCGGGAGCGTGCGTGAGGCAGCCTTCCGAATTGCAGAGCTGCGCCAATGCGGAAACGTAGCGTATGCCTGTGCCTGCCAGGCCCAGTTCAAGCGCCTTGTTCACGTTGGCCGGGCCAGCAGTGAGACCGGCGCTTAACCGCTCTGGAATGCGCCGTGGCAGCGTATCGGCTGCCCAATGCTTGTAGACGAGCTTGGGCAAAGGCTCCGTCCATTCTGGTGAAGGGCCGATGATGATCAATTCGGGTACGCCAGCTTGCTTGACGGACTCGATGGTCGCTCGCAAGTTTTCCATTTCGGACGAGTCGCTTTCCCAGCCTTGACCATAGTGGGTCCAGGTCGCGTGCAGGATTACGGTCCTTGGTCGCAGGCGTTTCACTTGGTTCAATACATGCGTATTGCTCTGTTGGCACGTGGGGTAGCCCAGGTCGAGCACTGGCGGGCAACTGTCACGGGTCAGTTGCGTGATGCCGCGGGCCGTCGCCGCCCGTAATGCGGGATAGAGGCGGGCAGCGTGGGAGTCTCCCCAAAGCAAGATGCCATTGGTTTGCCCGGCGAAGCAAGTCGGGGCGAAGTCTTCGGGAGCCTGTTTGCCAGACAGCCAGCACTTGCCCGCACGGGCGTCCGTTGCATATTCATATTTGTAATCGGCAATGGAGCGGATGTCTTCCGGCATACGCTGCGGCAGACCGTGCAGGAGAAAGATGATGATTCCTGTTGTACCCACGGCCAACCCAGCCAGGCAGAGACCGATTATGTCTCGAGGCCGCCTCTGTCCGAATCGTATTGGTTGCTCGACATAGCGAGTCGTCAGTTCAGCCAGCACGCCACTGGCGAGCAGCGCCAGGATCATGGTTGGGATGGCAGGCTCGCCGTCATGCTGAAACCGGAGAAATGTCAGGATGGGCCAATGCCATAGATAAAGAGGGAAACTGATAAGACCGATTCTGACTGCTATAGGATGCGTAAGAATCCGCCTGTGTTCAGGGCTCGATGGGCCGCTCGCGATGATCAGTGCCGTACCTGTCACCGGGAGGAGCGCCCACCAGCCAGGAAAAGCGGCCTGCTTGTCGAGCAACAGGTAGGAGGCAAGAATCAACAGCATTCCTGCGATGGAGGCGTTTCGGTTGAAGCTCCTGTTCGTGGGGCCGCGAGTTGTGTGCATCAAGGCAAGCAGGGCGCCTACGAGTAGTTCCCAGGCGCGGGTAAGCGGGGAATAGAACGCCGCGACCACATCTGTCCGGGTTTGATGGATGTTCAGCAAGAAGCTCGCGATCAGGAGCGTCATTAAGGCTGCCACCAGCCAGCGCCGCTTCCGACCGCCGAAAAGCCTGAATCCAAGCATCAGCACGAGCGGCCAGATAATGTAGAACTGCTCCTCGATACCCAGCGACCAAAGATGCAGCAATGGCTTGGTCTCCGCTGCATTGTCGAAATAGCCTGCTTCCGACCAGAGGACCAGATTCGCCACGAACCCTGCGCCACCTGCAGTGTGCTTGCCGAGCTGAGCATATTCAGATGGCAGCAACGCGAACCAGCCGTACAGGCAACAAGCCGCCAGGACCAACAGCAATGCAGGAAAGAGCCGACGAATGCGCTTCTTGTAGAAATCCAATAACGAGAAGCGGCCAGCCAGGAGGCTTTCGTTGATGAGGCGGGTGATCAGGAAGCCGGATATGACGAAGAAGACATCCACGCCTGCGTAGCCGCCGGGCAGTACGCCCGGGAACGCATGGAACAGCAGGACTGCCAGGACGGCGACCGCGCGCAAACCATCGATGTCGTCGCGATGACTGAAAGTGGTAACGCTGGGTGTGGGTCTCAAGTGCATGGCCGCGGGCCTGGCTAGCAAGCGGTATTCAGAGCGCGGACGACTCTTTCCTGTTCCTGGATCGACAGGTCGGCGAACATCGGTAGCCTGAGCAATGAGCCCGAGACCCGGGTGGTGACCGCGAGGGCGCCGTCGGGGCGGCCATGGCGTTTGCCTGCTGGTGAGTCGTGCAGCGAGACATAATGGCTCGTCGTGCTGATACCTTGCTCGCGCAGCGTTTGCTGGATACGCCCGCGCTGGATCTCGTCCTCCAGGAGAACAGCGTAGATATGGCCGTTGTGCTGGGCGCCTTCAGGCACCACCGGGCGCCGGATTCTTCCCGAGGCCTCGAGCGGGAGCAAGGCGTCGTGATAACGCTGCCAGACCGCCAGGCGTCGGTCCGTGATTGCCCGGCTATCCTCCAGCTGGGCCAGCAGAAATGCAGCGGTCAACTCGCTGGGCAGGTACGAAGATCCTATGTCTTGCCACGTATATTTGTCGATGTCACCGCGCAGAAATCGAGAGCGGTCCGTGCCTTTCTCTCGCACTATCTCCGCGCGCTCGGCGTCCGCGCGGGATTGCACAAGCAGCGCGCCACCTTCGCCGGCCACGATGTTCTTGGTGCCATGAAAGCTCAAGGCGCCAAAATCTCCCAGCGTGCCCAGTGCGCGTCCCTTCCAGCTCGCGCCAACGCCTTGGGCGGCGTCCTCCAGCACCCTGAGATCGTGCCGTGCCGCGATGCCGCAGATGACGTCCATGTCGCACGCCACGCCAGCGTAATGTACAGGGACGATCGCGCGTGTCCGGGAGGTGATTGCTGCTTCGATCAGGCTTTCATCCAGATTGAAGGTGTCCGGCCTGATATCCACGAACACACATGTCGCCCCGCGCAGCGCAAATGCATTGGCGGTACTGACAAAAGTGAAGGACGGCATGATGACTTCGTCCCCAGGGCCGATGTCGCAAAGCATGGCGGCGATTTCCAACGCGCCTGTGCACGAATGCGTCAGCAGGGCATGGGGGCTGCCCAGGTTCTCTTCCAGCCAACCGTGGCATTTCCGCGTGAACGGACCATCTCCCGCGAAATTCCCGCTTTGAACGACGGCTGCCAAATAGTCCAATTCCCGACCTGTGACCGGCGGACGGTTGAAAGGAATGGGTTCCATGAGACTCTCTGGAGATGGGGTTGTTACCTGACGTCCTGGGTCAATCGACGCAGGTAGTCCGCATAGGCATTCTTGCCGATGCGATCGGCTTGTTTCAGCAATGCTTCGCTGTCAATCCAGTGGTTGCGCCACGCAATCTCTTCCAGGCATGCGATTTTCATGCCTTGACGTCTTTCCACCGTGGCCACGAGGTTGGCGGCGTCAAGCAGCCCGTCCGCGGTGCCTGTATCGAGCCAGGCGAAGCCTCGACCCAGGCGCTCCACGTGCAGGGCGCCCTGTTCCAGGTATTTGCGATTCAGATCGGTGATCTCGATTTCACCGCGGGAGGAAGGCTTCAAGTGTTTGGCATGTTCGACGACGATGTTGTCGTAGAAATACAGGCCGGTTACCGCATGGTTGGAGCGCGGCTTGAGCGGTTTTTCCTCCAGGCTGACGGCCTTGCCCGCTGCATCGAACTCGACAACGCCAAATGCACGAGGATCCATGACTTCGTAGCTGAAGACTGTTGCTCCGGTCCGTCGTTGCATGGCTCTTTCCAACGAGGTGGAAAGCCCGACGCCATAAAAAATGTTGTCGCCCAGGATGAGCGCGACGTCACTGTCACCAAGAAAGGACTCCCCAACGAGGAAAGCGTCGGCCAGGCCTCGAGGCGTGTCCTGCGCTGCGTAGGAGAGTTTCAATCCCAGAGGGGCGCCATCACCCAGCAATTCACGGAAGCGTGGCAAGTCGCCCGGCGTTGAAATGATGAGGATTTCCTGTATGCCTGCCAGCATGAGGACGGATAGGGGGTAGTACACCATCGGCTTGTCGAAGATTGGCAGCAACTGTTTGCTGATGCAGTGCGTCATCGGATAAAGCCGAGTGCCGTGGCCGCCTGCGAGGATGATGCCTCTTCTCATGGGATGGGGACTCCAGTATTCCGGTGGGAAATCCGTCAATCGACGGGTTGCGCGCGTTTGCGCAGGCAGTTTTCCATGGCGAGTTGAGGTGCTCGAGGCTTGAATAGCTGCTGCCTTCGAGGCTCTGCATGGCCACCGCCGCCAGGAGGGGTGTCGAAGTCGCCGAAAAAATCGAAATCCGAGTCCGGTTGGCCAGGGCAAGCGAGCGAGCGGCAGAGGCGGCAGGTGGATTCATTGGGTGGGAAAGGACACGGTCTGGTGCTCCCGGGTCGGAAGGAACGGCCTGCGCGATAATAATTCACTTCGACTGCGGGTTGCGCTGCGCCTGCCGTTCGCAGCACGTATACGCCATCGATGTTGTACATTCCAACCTGTCCTCCGGACAGGTGCGGCATGCCGCCGCTCATCGCGTTTTCCTTTATGCCCACCCGCATCCTAATCGTACGCACCTCCTCGCTCGGCGACCTGGTGCACATGTTGCCCGCGATCTCCGACATCGCCGCGCATGTGCCCGGGGCCCAGATCGACTGGCTGGCCGAGGAGTCCTTTGCCGAGATTCCCGGCTGGCATCCCGCCGTCAACGAGGTTATCCGCGTGGCGCACCGCCGCTGGCGCAAGGCCTGGTGGTCGGCGCCGGTGCGGGCCGAACGCGCGGCGCTGCGCCAGCGTTTGCGCGACGTGCGCTATGACATCGTGCTGGATATGCAGGCGCTCATGAAGTCCGCCTGGCTGGTGCGCCAGGCGCGCGGCGTGAAACATGGCCTGGATTGGCGCTCGGCGCGCGAGCCCCTGGCGTCGCTGTTCTACGACGTGCGGCATCGGGTGGAATTCTGGCAGCCTGCCGTCATCCGCCAGCGCAAGCTGGCGGCGTCGGTGTTCGGCTACACGCCCCAGGGCGCACCGGATTTCGGCCTGCAGGCCTTTGCCCGCGTGCCGGGCCAGGCGCCCGCCGAGGGACAGGCCACCGGATCGCCTTACGCGATCATCATGCCGTCGGCCAGCCGCGACGACAAACTCTGGCCGGTGGAAGACTGGCAGGCGGTGTTCGACCAGCTGCAGGAAGCGGGCCTGGGCCTGCGCCTGCTGGCGGGCAATGCCGCCGAAACCGCGCGGGCGCAGTCCTTGATCGTGGCGCGCGAGAATGCCGTGGTGCTGCCCCGCATGGGCCTCACCGAGATCGCCCGCGAGCTGGCGGGCGCACGTCTCATGGTGGGGCTCGATAGCGGGCTGACCCACCTGTCGGCCGGCCTGGGCCGCCCCACCGTGGGCATCTACAAGGCTTCCACGCCTGTCCGCACGCCGCTGGTGGGGAGCGCCTACACCGCCAGCCTGGGCGATCGGGGGGCGCCGCCTTCGCGGGACGCGGTGCAACGCGCCGTCGAACAGGCGCTGGGCGAAGCGCCGGACGCCTGACATGCCAGGACGTACCCTCTATACCTGGGCCCTGCGTCTGCTGGCGCCGGTGCTTTGGCTATGGATGTGGCGCCGTGCCCGCAAGGCTGGCGGGCACTGGCACATCCTGGGCGTCGAGCGCCTCGGCTGGGTCACGCCATCCGCTCCCGACAACCGGCCGGTCTGGGTGCATGCGGTCAGTCTGGGCGAGACGCGGGCCGCCGAACCCTTGCTGCGCGCGCTGCTGGCGCGCGGCCTGCCTGTATTGCTGACCCACATGACGGCGACAGGCCGCGCCGAAGGGGCGCGCCTGTTCCCTGATGCGATCGCGCAAGGCCAGTTGCGCCAAGCCTGGCTGCCCTACGATTTCCCTAGCGCCACCCGGCGCTTCCTGGCGCGGGCCAGGCCGCGCTGCGGGGTGCTGATCGAACGAGAGGTGTGGCCGAACCTGCTTGCGCAGGCGCGCAAGCAGGGCGTGCCCATGGCGCTGGCCAGTGCGCGCTTTTCCCCGTCGTCGCTGGCGCAGGCGCGCTGGCTGGGGGAGGCGCTGCGCGAGGCGTTGGCCGGGCTGGATATCGTGCTGGCCCAGACCGTCGAAGATGGCGGGCGTCTCGCGCTGGCGGGCGCACGGGACATCCAGGTCGTGGGGAATCTCAAATTCGATCTCACGCTGCCGCCAGACCAGGTCTCGTCGGGCAAGGCCTGGCGCCAGGCACTGGGACGTCCGGTGCTGGCGGTTGCCAGCACGCGTGAAGGCGAAGAGGCCATGCTGCTTGCCGCGCTGCGGGCGCATCCTCTGCCCAAGGTGAACGACCAGGCCCCGCTGGTCGTGCTGATTCCCCGCCATCCCCAGCGTTTTGACGACGTGGCGGACCTGTTGCGCGCGCAAGGGGTTTCCTTCGCACGCCGCAGCGAGGGCGCGGACGTGGCCGCGCTGGCTGACAAGGCGGTGCTGCTGGGCGACAGCCTGGGCGAGATGCCCTTCTATTACGCGGGGGCGGACGTGGCCATCGTGGCGGGCAGTTTTGCGCCGCTTGGGGGGCACAACCTCATCGAGGCCTGCGCCGCGGGCGTGCCGGTGGTCGTGGGGCCGCACACCAAGAATTTCGCGCAGGCCGTCGACGATGCCGTGGCGGCGGGAGCCGCCCTGCAGGTGCTGGATGCCGATGCGGCGATCGACTTTGTCAGCGCCCTGCTGAACGATGGGCCGCGGCGTGCCGCCATGGCCGAGGCCGCGCGCGCCTGGCAGGTCAGCCATGTGGGGGCGACGGCGCGCATCATGGACGCGCTGCCGCTGGACTGAGTCGGCTCAGCGCGCGCTGGGCGGCAGGACGATGATGGCGTCCGGCTGCATCTGCCGGGCCGCCTGGCCCGGCTTGCGGCCCGTTTCCGCGGGCGGAACGCCCAGCCAGCCGCGGCCCAGCGCGAAGAACGCCAGGTTCACCAACAAGATAAGAATGAAAAGCCCACGCATGGATTCAGGTCTCGTGCAGGCCGGCGCATGCGCGCACGGCGGATGGGAGGCGTGGCAGGGCCCGGGTCATGCGCCCTCGGCCGCTTCGGTGGCCGCCGCCAGCGCGGCCAGGCCGTCCAGGACGGGATTCGGCACCCAGCGCGGTACAACGGCGGGCAGGCCGAGATGGCGGGTCAGTTGATCCAGCAGCGTTTGCGTCTGGGCCTCGACATCGGGCCAGCCGCCGCCGCTCACGTGCAGCACGGGCGCCTGGCCGAAGGTTTCCCAAGCCCGCAGCCATTGTCGCAGGACGGCGCCTGCCTGGGCAGCCGCCACGCCGGTGCTGATGGCGTCATGGGTGTTGCTGGGGAAGTCTTGCAGCGTGCCATCGGCCAGCGGCAGGTTGGCCGTGCCCTGGGTCAGCGACGCGCGCATGAGCGAGGGGCCGGGCAGGATGAGGCCGCCGCGGAAGACATCGTCCGGGCTGGTCGAGTCCAGCGTGGTGGCCGTGCCGAACGTCGCCAGCAGCAGGGGCGGGCGCGGCGCGGGCATGGCGGCCCAGATGCCCAGCATGCCCATCCAGCGGTCGGGCCCCAGTTGCGTTGGGGTGTCATAGCCATTGCGCAGCCCCAGCAGCGCGGGCGCCGGCCGTATCCATTCCAGCATGTAGCCTGCCTGATCCAGCAGTGCCTGCAGCCTGCCGCCCAAGGCATCGCCGGCCACGTTCACGCCCAGCGCGCGGCGCCGCTGGCCGGCCTGGGCGGAAGGCCAGGCGGCCATGCGGGCGGGCAACTGTTCCAGCTCTGCGTGCGGCAAGGTAATCACGTCGGCCGCGCGCGCCTGGCCGGCCACGCGCCAGCCCAGCTTGATGCGGCTGTTGCCGGCGTCGACGAGCAGCATCATCGCGCGCGCACCGAGATTTCGCCGACCGAGATGGGCACGCGTCCTTGCCCGGCATCGACCAGCAGGCGGCCGTCGCCGTCGGTGCCTTGGGCCAGGCCCGAGAACAGCACGCGGCCATCCTCGATCACATTGACCTCCCGGCCCGCCAGCGCATCCACCTGGGCGTGACGGGAAATGAAGGGTGCGTAGCCCTGGCGGGCATACTGCACCACCGCTTCCAGCCAGGCGCGCGCCACGTCCGCGACCAGGGTCGCCAGCGTGTCGCCTGCTGCCGGCAAGCCGCCGCGCACCTGCGTCCAGTCCGCGATCTCGCGGCCGAGCTCGGCGGACAGGCGGCCGGCCTCGCGCAGGTTGATGCCGATGCCCATGACCACGACGGGCGTGGCTTCGCCGGGGGCGCGCGCGGTTTCCACGAGGATGCCCGCCAGCTTGCCGTCGCCGAATTGCAGGTCGTTGGGCCATTTCATGCGCAGCGACGGCGCGGCGGCGCCAGCCTGCGCGCGCAGGGCTTCGCATGCCGCGATGCCGCTGATGGGCGAGAGCGCCGGCAGCTTCGCCAGCGGCAGCGGCACGTCGAAGGCGCAGGAAAACATCAGGGCGTCGCCCGCGTGATTGGTCCAGACCCGTCCGGCGCGGCCTCGGCCGCTGTCCTGGCGATAGGTGCCGCGCAGCCAGGGCTGCGAGGCGTCCTGGCCTTCCCGGACGCGTGCCAGCATGTCGGCGTTGGTCGAGCCGGTCACGTCCAGCCATTCCGCGCGCGTGAAGGCGGGCAGGCGGCTGGCGATCCGGGCCGCCATCTCGGGGGCGTCCAGCAAGGGGGCGGAGGGGGAGGGAGTCTGCATGGCCGCGATTTTAGGCGCGTTTTCGCCGCGCACCCCCACGGTGGGCAGTCCGGCGCGGGGCTTTGCTACAGTTGCACGCGGAGCGGCCGCCTTTGGCGGCGGCCGCACATGACCCACGCAGGATGATCCGCCATGGCAGCACGTACCGACACCGAAACCTTCACCGGACCCGCCGGCCGCATCGACTGTGCGCTGGATTGGCCCGAGGACACCCCGCGCGGCTGGGCGCTGGTGCTGCATCCGCATCCCCTGCAGGGCGGTGCGCGCGAGAACAAGGTGGTGACCACCATCGCGCGCGCCTGCGTGCAGCATGGCCTGGTGGCGGTGCGCCCGAACTTCCGTGGCGTGGGCGCGTCGGCGGGCGAGTTCGACCAGGGGCGTGGCGAGACGGACGACATGAATGCCCTGGTCGCCGAGTTCGTGTCGCGCTATCCCGAGGTCGCGCAAGGGCGTTGGCTGCTGGCGGGATTTTCCTTCGGCAGCGCCGTGGCGGCGTGCGTGCAAGGCAGCCAGGCGCAGGCAGGCGTGCGCCTGCCCGATGCGCTGATCCTGGCCGGGACGGCCGTCAAGCGCTTCGACACGGGCGTTGCCCAGGTGCCGGCCGATGCGCTGCTGGTGCATGGCGAGGAAGACGACGTCGTGCCGCTGGCCGAGGTCATGGAATGGGCGCGGCCGCAGTCCCTGCCGGTGACGGTGGTGCCCGGCGCCGGCCACTTCTTCCACGGCAAGCTGCTGGTCCTGCGCCAGCTGGTGCAGACCCGCCTGCAGGCGCTGTAAGTCAGTCCACCCCGAAGCGCTGGCGCGCCTCCCCCTCAAGAGGGGGAGGCCGGCGGACCGGCGCCGCGGCATCCTGGGTCGTGCCTGGCTAGGACAGGCCGGGCGCGTCGGGTTGCTGTTGCTGGGCCCGCACGAAGCGTTCGAACTCATCCGAAGGCAGCGGGCGCGCCAGCAGGTAGCCCTGCACCTGGTCGCAGGACAGGTCGCGCAGTTTGCGCATCTGGCTTTCGGTCTCCACGCCTTCGGCCACCACCTGCATCTTCAACGAGTGCGCCAACGCCACGATGGCCGAGACGATGGCTTCGCCTTCCTCGCCGTGCGTATCCAGCCCGTTGGTGAAGAAGCGGTCGATCTTCAGTTGCTGCACGCGGAACTGCTGCAGGTAGGCCAGGCTGGAATAGCCGGTGCCGAAGTCATCGATTGCCACTTCGAAGCCGACGCGGTGGAAGGCCCGGATCACCTCGCCCGTCTTGCGGGCGTTGTCCATGGCCACGCTTTCGGTGATCTCGAAGATGATGCGCCTGGGCGAGATGCCGGCCTCGCGCGTGATGGCGTGCATGCCTTCGACGATATCGGGATGGGCCAGTTGCTTGGGCGACAGGTTCACCGCGATGACGAGATCCGGCATGCCCTGGCGCTCCCACTCGCGCAACTGGCGGCAGACGTGCCGCACCACCCAATAGCCGATCTCGATGATCTGGCCGGAGCGCTCTGAGATGGGGATGAATTCGCTGGGCGGGACGATGCCCAGCGTGGGGTGGTTCCAGCGGATCAGGGCTTCGGCGCCGGTCAGGCGCTGCGTGGCGCCATCGAACTTGGGCTGGAAGTGCAGCGTCAGCGTGTCATGGGTCAATGCTTCCTGCAGGCCTTGCTGCAGCAGCAGCAGGCGCATGGCCTGCTCACCCATCGCGGGCTCGTAGTGACGGTAGGTGTTGCGGCCATTCTGCTTGGCCGAATACATGGCGATGTCGGCGTTCTTGATCAGGCCGTCGACGGTGTCGGCGTCGCCCGGGAACATCGCGATGCCGATGGAAGGCGTCACGCGCAGCGCGGTGCCGTCGATCAGCAGGTCCTGGCGCATGGCCTCCAGGATCTGGGTGGCCATCTGGCCGGGGAACTCGGCGCCGTCCAGGTTTTCCAGCACGATGACGAATTCGTCGCCGCCCAGTCGGGCCACCATGTCGTTCGGGCGCACGCACTGGCGCAGGCGCTGGGCGAAGGCCTTGAGCATGCCGTCGCCGACGGAGTGGCCCAGCGAGTCGTTGATGGTCTTGAAGCCATCCAGGTCCATGAAGAGGACCGCCAACTGACGGCCGCGCGGCCGCGCACGTGCCAGGCACAGCGCGACGTGGTTCAGCAGCGTGGAACGGTTGGGCAGCTCGGTGAGCGGATCGACCGTTTCGAGCCGGCGCAGCGCGCTGCTGATGCGCAGCAGCGAGCCCTTGAGTTCGCGGGTGGAGCTGTCGTAGCGCTGGTCCAGCATGCTCAGGACCAGCGTGATGGTGAGCAGGGTCAGCGTGATGGCCGCCGCCGCCATGCCCAGGCCGGCGTTGTCCAGGCCGTTGGCCGCCAGGCAGACGGTATCGGGCGCGAAGCTGGCGGCGGCCATGCCGGTGTAGTGCATGCCGGTGACGGCCAGGGCCATGATGATCGAGGCTGCCAGGCGCTTGCGCTGCAGGCCTTGCGTGCCCGCCGCGCGCAGGGCGTGCGCGATCCACATGGCGGCGATGGAGGCCGCCACCGCGATGAAGGCCGACAGCAGGAACAGCCAGGGATTGAAACGGATGGGCGGGAACATGCGCATGGCGTCCATGCCCAGGTAATGCATGGTGGCGATGCCCGCGCCCATGACGACGCCGCTGGCGACCAGCCGGCGCATGCCCAGCACGCTGTTGCTGGCGACATGCAGCGCGATGCCCGAGGCTGCAATGGCGATCAGCAGCGAGGCGGCCGTCATCAGCAGGTCGTAGCCGATTTCGATGGGAAGGGAGAAGGCCAGCATGCCCACGAAATGCATGCACCAGATGCCGGTGCCGAGGGCGATCGCGCCACCCGTCAGCCAGAGCAGGCGTTGCCGGCGGTCCGCCAGCAGGGCAAGGCGGCTGGTGAGGCTAAGGGCGGTATACGAGGCCAGACCTGCAATCAGCAGGGAGATCAGGACGATCCGTAAATCGTAGGTTCCAGTCATACGGGGGCATGCGGGGCGTGCGTGAACAAGGCTGGCCAGGGGGAAAAGGGCGGCTAATCATAGCGTAGGCAGTCCGCTGCGGCGGACGGGCCGTGGCCAAAGAATCCCACGGTTGCTGTTGCATCGGGTTGCATATCCGTGACGCCCGGGTGCACTGCGCGGAACCCTTTGGCCATGAGCGGGTCGGACAGCCTGCCTATAATGACGAGCCTCGGCGCCGCGGAAAGCGTTCCCGCGTGCCTGCGCCGACACTTCCTACCCTTTATTGCGATGCTCATGACGAATTTCCCTGCCGCCGCGCGACTCCCGTTCTCCGCCGCCCGCCTTGCGCTGGCCGGCCTGCTCCTGGCGATGGCGCCGGCGCTTGCGCCTGCCCAGAGCCAGAATCCGCAGGTGGCGCAGACTGGCCGTGACACAGGCACGGGTTCGACCGTCGTGCCGGTTTCCGAACTCTCGACCATTCCCGCGCCGGCCATCGCCGCCCGCGCCTGGATCTCCATCGACGTCACCAGCGGACAGGTGCTGGCCGCGTCCAACCCCGACCAGCAGGTCGAGCCGGCCTCGCTCACCAAGATCATGACCGCCTTCGTGGCGTTCACCGCTGTCGACGAGAACCGTCTCTCGCTCGAGCAGCAGGTCAACGTCTCGGAAGCCGCCTGGAAGACGGGCGGCTCGCGCATGTTCATCGAGCCGCGCAAGCCCGTGACGGTCGAGCAACTGCTGCAGGGCGTGATCGTGCAATCCGGCAATGACGCCTCCGTCGCGGTGGCCGAGGCCGTCGCCGGCAGCGAGTCGGCCTTCGCCACGCTGATGAACCAGGAAGCGAAGCGCCTGGGCATGAGCCGCACGCACTTCATGAACGCCACGGGCCTGCCCGACCCGCAGCACGTCACTTCGGTGCGCGACCTGGCCACCTTGGCCACGCACCTGATCGTGAACCACCCCAAGCATTTCCACTATTACAAGCAGCGCGACTTCACCTATAACGGCATCACGCAGTCCAACCGCAACCGCCTGCTATGGGCCGACCCCTCGGTGGACGGCATGAAGACCGGCCACACGGAGTCCGCCGGTTACTGCCTGGTGGCCACGGCCATGCGCGGCGACCGCCGCATCCTGACCGTCGTGGTGGGCACCGACAGCGAAGCCACCCGCGCCGAGGAAAGCCTGAAGCTCATGAACTGGAGCTTCCAGAACTTCGACACGCTCAAGCTCTTCGACGCCAGCCAGCCCGCCATCGAGGCACGCATCTGGGAAGGCAAGGCCGAAACCGTGAAGCTCGGCACCGCCGAACCCGTCTGGGTCACCGTGCCGCGCGGCCGTTCGGGCGAGGTCAAGCCCGTGGCCCAGCGCCCTGATCCGCTGGTCGCCCCGCTGGAGCAGGGCCAGGCCATCGGCACCGTGGCGCTGACCCTGGATGGCAAGACCCTGCGCGTCGAACCGCTGGTGGTCAAGGAAACCGTCGAGCGCGCCGGCTTCTTCGGCCGCCTCGCCGACACCGTCAAGCGCTGGTTCCAATAGGGCTGCCGCCATGCCGAACATCCCGCCCGAACAGTCCCTGATCGAGTATCCCTCCGACTTCCCGATCAAGGTCATGGGCCGCCAGCATCCCGAGCTGGCCCAGGTCCTCACCGAGGTCGTGCTGCAGCACGACCCCGGCTTCGACCCGGCCACGGTCGAGATGCGCCCCAGCAAGGGGGGCAACTACATCGGCCTGACCTTCACGGTGCGCGCCACCTCGCGCGAGCAGCTCGACGCGCTGTATCGCGCGCTGCACGGCCACCCCATGGTGTCCGTGGTCCTCTAGCAAGCGCCGCCGTGTCCCTGCTCATGGATCCGCCTGCCGCCCAGTGGCTGGCCCGGCCGGCGGACTACCTGCCGGTCTGGCAGGCCATGCGCGACTTCACGCTGGCGCGCGACGCCGCCACGCCCGACGCGCTGTGGCTGGCGGAACACGCTCCCGTCTACACGCAAGGCCAGGCCGGCCGGTCCGAACACGTCCTGAACCCTGCCGGCATCCCGGTCGTGCGCACCGACCGGGGCGGGCAGGTCACTTATCACGGGCCGGGCCAGCTCATGGTCTACACGCTGGTGGACCTGCGCCGCGCGGGCCTGCTGGTGAAGGAGTTCGTCTTCTCGCTGGAACAGGCCGTCATCGACATGCTGGCCGCGCTGGATGTCGCGGCCTGTCGCAAGCCGGGCGCGCCCGGCGTCTATGTTTCGGCGCCCGCCGGCCATGCGCCCGGGCTGGCCAAGATCTCTGCCCTGGGGATCAAGGTCTCCAACGGCCGGGCCTACCACGGACTGGCGCTGAACGTGGACATGGACCTCGCGCCGTTCGCCGGCATCAATCCCTGTGGTTATGAGGGGTTGCAGACCGTCGACCTGGCGGCCTGCGGTCCGCGCCTCGGGCTGGAAGAGGCCGCCGCGCTGCTGGCGCCGCGCGTGGCGCGGATCTGCCGCAAGGCTGCAAGCCCGGCCTGAAGCCGCCGCCAGCGTCAGTCAAGCGCTGTTGCGCTCGCCCGACGGTTTGGGGGCGGCCGCCCGGGGCGGTACACTGGTTGTTTCCCTTCGTTGTGGTCGGCCCGCTTGGCGGTCCGCCCCCTGTGCCAGGTAAGCCTATGTCCACGCCCGTCCAGCCGTCCTCGACTCCTGCCGTCACGGACACGCCGGCCCCCGCGCCCGCCTACGACGCGACCCAGAAGCAGAAAGCCCAAGCCAAGACCGCGCGCATTCCCATCAAGGTCATTCCGGTCGAACGCCTGAAGAAGCCCGAATGGATCCGCGTGAAGGCCGCCGCGCCGGGTTCGCGCTTCTACGACATCAAACGCATCCTGCGCGAGCACAACCTGCACACGGTCTGCGAGGAAGCCTCCTGCCCCAACATCGGCGAGTGCTTCGGCAAGGGCACGGCCACTTTCATGATCATGGGGGACAAGTGCACGCGCCGCTGCCCCTTCTGTGATGTGGGCCATGGCCGCCCCGATCCGCTGGATACGCAAGAGCCGCTGAACCTGGCGCGCACCATCGCCGCCCTGAAGCTGTCGTACGTCGTCATCACGTCGGTGGACCGCGACGACCTGCGTGACGGCGGCGCCGCCCACTTCGTCGAGTGCATCCGCCACGTGCGGGAGCTGTCGCCCAACACCCGCATCGAGGTGCTGGTGCCCGACTTCCGCGGCCGCCTGGACCGTGCGCTGGACATCCTGAACGCCGGCCCGCCCGATGTCATGAACCACAACCTGGAGACCGTGCCGCGTCTCTACAAGCAGGCGCGCCCCGGTTCGGACTACGCGCATTCGCTGCGCCTGCTGGCCGACTTCAAGGCGCTGCATCCCGAGGTGCCCACCAAGTCGGGCCTGATGCTGGGCCTGGGCGAGACCGACGAGGAAATCCTCGAGGTCATGCGCGACATGCGCGCCCACAACGTCGACATGCTCACCATCGGCCAGTACCTGCAGCCGTCCGAGCACCACCTGCCGGTGCTGCGCTACGTCCACCCCGACACCTTCGCCATGTTCGAGCGCGAGGCGTATGCGATGGGCTTCTCGCATGCGGCGGTGGGGGCAATGGTGCGTTCGTCGTATCACGCCGACGAACAGGCGCACGCCGCCGGGGTTCAGTAACCCCCCGAGGCGCTGGCGCGCCTCCCCCAGGGGGGCTTGCCTTGTGAGTTTTGTTTTTTTGGCCGGGTTTTTGCCCGGCCTTTGTTTTGGGCGCTTGTCTTCAATCCATAAAATCCTTATCGATTGAACATACCGGAAGAAGCTTGTTCCCGCTTCCGGCGCTCTTCAGAATCGTCTCTTCGTAGTACCCACGCGCCGGCGGAGATCGGCGCGTCAGGACAACCACAAGGAGACAAGGCATGAAGACGACTTTGCGCGCCGTGGGCGCGTTTCCCTTTGCACGTCTGCCGGGGCTGGTGCGCGCCTGTACCGGCGCGGCGGCGGCCGCGCTGGCGCTGGGCGCGGCGCCCCTGGCCGTGGCGGCTGACTTTCCCACCAAGCCCTTGCGCGTGGTCGTGGGCTTTGCGCCCGGTGGCGGCGCCGACGTCGTGGCGCGGCTGGTGGGCGCGAAGATGTCCGAGCAATTGGGGCAGCAGGTGGTGGTCGAGAACCGCCCCGGCGCGACGGGCACGATTGCCGCCGACAACGTCGCGCGCTCGCCGGCTGACGGCTATTCCCTGTTCCTGGGCTCGCAGTCGACCCTGATCGTCGCGCCCGCCATGTACCCGAAGCTGCCGTTCAATCCGCTGGCCGACTTCACGCCCGTCTCGCAGATGGTGTCGATGCCGCTCCTGCTGGTGGTCAACCCGGACATGGTGAAGGCCACCACGGTGGCCGAGCTGACGGCGGAGCTGAAGGCCAAGGGCGCGGGCAACGTCACCTATGCCTCGTCGGGCCAGGGCGGACCGCAGCACATCGCGGGCGAGCTTTACAAGAAGATGATCGGCGTGGACGTGACCCACGTGCCCTACAAGGGCGAATCCGCCGCGCTGGCCGACGTGCTGGGCGGCCACGTGCCCTTCATGTTCGCGAACCTGCCGGTCGCGCAATCGCACGTGCAGAACGGCAAGCTGCGCGCCCTGGCCGTCAGCAGCCTCGAGCGCCATCCCAAGATGGCCGACGTGCCCACGATGGCCGAGTCGGGTTTCAAGGACTTCGACGTGCTGACCTGGTACGGCATCTTCGCGCCCGCCAAGCTGCCCGAGCCCGTGCTGGCCAGGCTGAGCGATGCGATCCTGACCGCGCTGAAGGACCCCGGCCTGCGCCGCAACCTGGACGAACAGGGGCTGACCCTCATCGGCAGCACGCCCCAGGACTTCAAGCGCATGCTCGACACCGAGACGCCCCGCTGGGACAAGGCCATCAAGGAAATGGGCCTGCGTCCCGAGTAAGTGCCCCGCCGGCCGGCCTGGCCCGGCCGGCCGTGATCGCTCCCGCAAGTTCTTCCCAAGAGTCCAGCCATGATCGAATTCTCTGAAAAGCGCGTCACCGGTCCGGTGATCCGCCTGCATCCTTCCGACAACGTGGTGGTTGCCCGCGTGCCCGTGGGCCTGGGCACCGACGTGCCCAGCGAAGGCTTCACGGCGCGCAGCCAGGTGCCCGCCGGCCACAAGCTGGCCGCCCGCGACCTGAAGGCCGGCGAGCCCATCTTGAAGTACAACGTCTGTATCGGCTTCGCGGCGACCGACATCGCCGCGGGCACCTACCTGCACTCGCACAACACCGATTTCCGCGAATTCGACCGCGACTACGCGCATGGCCGGGACTACGTGCCCACGGCCCTGTTGCCGGCGGAAAGGCAGGCCACCTTCCAGGGCTATGTGCGCGCCAATGGCGAGGTCGGTACGCGCAACTACATCGGCGTGCTGTCGACGGTGAACTGTTCGGCCACGGTGGCGCATCGCATCGCCGACGCGTTCGACGAGACGCGCCTGGCGGCCTGGCCCAATGTCGACGGGGTGGTCGCGATGACACATGGCATGGGCTGCGGCATGGAGATGTCGGGCGAGCCCATGGACCTGCTGCGCCGCACCCTGGGCGGCTATGCCAGGCATCCCAACTTCGCGGCGGTGCTGGTGGTGGGGCTGGGCTGTGAACGCAACCAGCTGCACCAGCTGCTGGAAGACCAGGGGCTGTCGGCGGGCGCGCGCCTGCATGCCTTCGTGATGCAGGAGACGGGCGGCACGCGCAAGACCATCGAAGGCGGCATCGCGGCCATCAAGGCCCTGCTGCCCGAGGCGAACGCCGCGCGGCGCAGCAGCGTGCCGGCCAGCCACCTGAAGATCGGCCTGCAGTGCGGCGGCTCGGATGGCTTCTCGTCCATCACCGCCAACCCGGCGCTGGGCGCGGCCATGGACATCCTGGTGCGGCATGGCGGCACGGCGATCCTGTCGGAGACGCCGGAGATCTATGGCGTGGAGCATACGCTGACCTCGCGCGCGCGCAGCCGCGAAGTGGGCGAGAAGCTGGTGCAACGCATCCGCTGGTGGAAGGAGGAGTACTCGCCTGGCCGCGACGTGCAGATCAACGGCAAGGTCAGTCCGGGCAACCAGATGGGCGGGCTGGCCAACATCTTCGAGAAGTCGCTCGGTTCTTCGATGAAAGGCGGCACGACCGGCCTGATGGAGGTCTACCGCTATGCCGAGCCGGTCACGCAGCCGGGGCTGGTCTTCATGGACACGCCGGGCTTCGATCCCGTCTCGGCCACGGGGCAGATCGCGGGCGGAGCGAACATCATCTGCTTCACCACCGGCCGTGGCTCGATGTTCGGCGCCAAGCCCGTGCCGTCCATCAAGCTGGCGACCAACACGCCGATGTACCAGCGCCTGACCGAAGACATGGACCTGAACTGCGGCGAGATCCTGGACGGCACGGCCAGCCTGCAGGAAGTGGGCGAGCGCATCTTCGCGCGGATCCTGAAGGTAGCCTCGGGCGAACACACCAAGAGCGAAGACCTGGGGCTGGGCGACCATGAGTTCGTGCCCTGGAACATCGGCGTGGTCAGCTGAGCCTCTCGGGAGACTGGCGTGGTGCGCTTTCCCGGACGTTCCTGGTGCCGGGAAAGCGTATTTACCAATACAAACATTATCGATAACGATTATTGATTACATTGCAGGAAGGTTTGATACAAGCAGTCGTGGAGCGAGGCAATTGAGGACGACGTACTACTATCTGGGGGCCGCTTGGGCCCCTTTCGCTTTTATCTGCGCCGCGCAGGCGCAAGTGTCGGGCACCGACGTCCAGGTCATGGATTCCGTGGTCGTGTCGGCTTCCCGGTCCAACATGGCGGCGGACAAGGCGCCCCAAAGCGTGACCATCATCGAGAAGGAAGAGATCCAGCAACAGCTGGCGATCTCGGGCAACTCCTCGGATGTACTGGCCAACCTGCTGCCGTCCTACACCCCCAGCCGGGGCAAGATGAACGGCAGCGGTGAAACCCTGCGGGGCCGCACGCCGCTGATCCTCATAGACGGCGTCCCGCAGTCTAACCCCTTGCGCCCAACCGGCCGCGAAGTGCACACCATCGATTTCGGCATGGTCGAGCGCATCGAAGTCGTGCAGGGGGCCAACGCCATCAATGGCCTGGGGGCGACCGGCGGCACCATCAACATCGTCACCCGGCGTCCCGAGAACGGCAGCTTCAACCAGCACATCGACGTGCAGGCCACCGTGCCGACCAGCAAGCTGGACGGCGAAGGCTTCAGCTACAAGACCAGCTATCGCGCAGACGGTCGTTCGGACGACCTGGACTATCTCTTCGCGATCAGCTGGGATGACCAGGGCCTGTACCGTGACGGCAAGGGGCGCCCGATCGGCGCGGATGTCACGCAAGGCGATCTGATGGATTCGCAGGCCTACGATTTCATGGGCAAGCTGGGGTGGTGGCTGACCGACGAGCAGCGCCTGCAGTTCAGCGTGAACCGCTACCGCATCAAGTCCCAAGGCAACTACGTGGGCATTCCCGGCGACCGCCAACAAGGCATTCCGACCACGTCCGAGCGCGGCGACCCGCCCGGTACGCCGGCCTGGAACGACGTATGGACGTCCAGTCTGTCATACGTGCACCACGATCTGGCGGGCATGGAACTGAACGCCATGCTGTTCAACCAGGAGTTCGAGGGCCTGTTCGGCGCGGACAACTCGTCGACGTTCCAGGATCCCCTGATCGCGCCCGTGGGAACGCTGTACGACCAGTCACGCTCCACGGCATCCAAATGGGGGAGCAAGATCAGCCTGAGCAAGGACGGCATGCTGGACGGCCGGTTCAAGCTCACGGCGGGTATCGACACCTTGATCGACAAGGGCAAGCAGGACCTCTACGGAACCGGCCGCACCTACGTGCCGGAATCCGAATACCGCAACCTCTCGCTGTTTGCCCAGGGCGAGTTCCGTCTGCTCGACGATCTGACGCTGCATGCGGGCGTGCGGCACGAACGGGCGGATCTTGAAATCGACAGCTACCAGACGCTGGCCCGCTACAACCGTGTCGACGTGCAGGGCGGAAAGCTGAAGTTCGATGACACGCTGTTCAACGCGGGCCTGGTCTATTCCCCCACCAAGGCCGTCACGCTGTTCGGCAGCTACTCCGAAGGCTTCGGCATGCCGGACGTGGGCCGGGTGCTGCGCGCCATCAACACGCCGGGAACGACGGTCGACAGCCTGCGCAGCCTGGAACCCATCGTGACGCAGAGCGTCGAGGTCGGCGCACGCGTGAACCATGGCGACTGGGACGGCGAGCTGAGCGTCTTCCAGTCCGACTCCGACTTCGGCACGCGTATCGTGCCCGTCAACGGCGCCTTCATGATGTCGCGCGAAAAGACGCGCATCCAGGGCATCGAGGCGGCCGTGGGCCATCGCATCAATCAGGCACATCGCGTGAAGCTGTCCTATGCCTATACGCGAGGCCGTTACGACAGCAACGACGACGGCAGGCTGGATGCGCATCTGGATGGCTTGAATGTCGCCCCGAACCGGCTGATCGCGACGTGGTCGGCCGACTGGACCGACAAGCTGGGATCCTTCCTGCAAGTGCAGCATGCATTCGACCGAGGGTTCGACGACCCCGCCAAGCGCTTCGAGGGCTACACGCTGGTGGATGCGGCCATGCAGTACAAGCTGCCGCGCGGCACGATGCGCCTGGCGGTGTCGAACCTGTTCGACAAGCAGTACATCACCTACTACTCGCAGAGCGCATTGGTCGAGCCTGCCCGCTATTTCGCGGGCCGCGGCCGCACGGTGACGCTTGGCTATTCGCTCAGCTTCTAGTGCCGGGCGACGCAGTGACGCGCGGGCCATCGGTCATGGACGGCTTGCCCAGCACTGACCGCCGCCGCCTGCTGCTGGGCGCGGCGGGCCTGTGCCTGGCCGCGCCCTGGCCAGCACGGGCGGTGCAAGCCCGCACTGTCGGTCATGCGCTGGGCGACACCACGCTGACGGGGCAGCCTTCCCGCGTCATCACGCTTTTCCAGGGTGCCACGGACGCGGCGCTGGCGCTGGGCTTGCGGCCGGTGGGTGTGGTGGAGTCATGGACCGAAAAGCCGGTATATCGGTATCTTCGCGAACGCCTGCCCGCGCCTGCGCTGGTTGGCCTGGAAACCCAGCCCAGCCTGGAAGACGTGGTTTACCTGGCGCCCGATCTCATCGTTGCATCGCGGTTTCGCAACGAGCGGATCTACGGCCTGCTGTCGCGGATCGCACCCACCGTCGCGGCCGAAGACGTCTACGACTTTCGTGCCACCACCGCGCTGGTGGGGGCTGCCCTGGGCCGCGAGGCCCAGGCGGATGCCTTGCTGGCGGCCTTCGAGCAGGAGGCCCGCGCGCTGGGCGCCACCCTGGCGGCGCGCCATGGCGCCCAGTGGCCGATGCGCGCCAGCGTGATCGAGTTCCGGGAGGACCATGTTCGTGCTTACCTGCCCGACAGTTTCTCTGGCGGCGTGCTGGGCACGGTGGGTTTCGGACGCACGCGCGTGCAGGCCGGCGAGCGCGGGCCGCTGCGCAAGCTGGGCAGCCACGAGAACATTCCTTTCCTGGACGCCGACGTGATCTTCGTGCTGATGCGCACGCGCACCGATGCCGTCCAGCGCAATCTCGACGCCTGGCAGCGGCATCCCTTGTGGCAGCGGCTGGCCGCTGTCCGGGCCGGACGTGTGTTCCCGGTGGACAACGTGGTCTGGAACCTGTCGGGCGGCATCCTGGCCGCGCAGGGTGTCTGCCGCGACGTGCGCCGACTGTTGGCGAGCGCCGAGTCATCATGACTGCGGCGTCTCCCACCATGCCGGCCTGGCGTGCCGCATCCTGGTCCGGCCCGGCCTGGCTGGCGACGGGACTGATCCTGCTTGCCGCGCTGTGCGTGACAAGCCTGGCCGTCGGGCAGATGGCCATCACGCCGCGCACGGTCCTGGAGGCGTTCCGGGCTTACGACCCAGGCAATACCGAGCACCTCATCGTGACCACTACCCGCTTGTCCCGCACGGTGGTGGCCTTGGTCGTGGGCGCCAGCCTGGCGCTGGCGGGGGCCCTGATGCAGGCGTTGACGCGCAACCCGCTGGCGTCGCCCGGCCTCTTCGGCGTGAACGCCGGCGCCATGTTCTGCGCCGTCGCGCTGACGGCTGCCGGCTGGCTTGGCGGCCTCGCCGAGTTCATCTGGGCGGCCTTCGCGGGCGCGGCGCTGGCGGGGGCATCCATTTATGCGCTGGGCGCGACGGGCCTGGCACGGATGTCTTCCCTGCGCATGGTGCTGGCGGGCGCGGCGGTCTCCGCGCTCTTCGTGGCGCTGACCCAGGCCATGCTGGTCGTCAACCAGGAAGGCCTGGAAAGCGTGCTGTTCTGGCTGGCCGGTTCGGTGGCTGGGCGTGAGCTGGCCATCGTCGGCACCGTGCTGCCCTATCCGGTGGCGGCAGGCCTGCTGGCGATCTTCATGGCGCGACACGTGGATGTCCTGGCGGCAGGCGAAGAGATCGCGGTGGGACTGGGACAGCGCACGGGCTGGATCAAGGCTTTGCTGGCCGCCTGCGTGGTGTTGCTGGCCGGCAGTGCCGTCGCGCTGGCGGGCGCCATCGGTTTCATCGGCCTGTTGGTGCCGCATGCGGCACGCCGCATGGTGGGCGCCGGCCATCGCTGGCTGCTGCCGGCTTGCGCGGTCTATGGCGCCTGCCTGTTGCTGGCCGCCGATATCGCCGCGCGGGTGGCGGCCTCGTCCCAGGAGATCCCGGTGGGGGTGTTGACGGCGCTGCTGGGCACGCCTTGCTTCATCCTGTTGATACGCAGGGGGTGGCGGCATGAGTAGGGGCTGGATCTGGCGCGGCCGCCTGGGCTCACGGCTGGTCCACCCGCGTGCGGTGTGGGTGGGGCTGCTGTTGGCGGTGGCCTGCGTGGGCCTGTTGCTGGTGTCCATGATGCTGGGGAAATACCCTATCGGTGCCGGTGGCGTGCTGGATGCGCAGGCGGGCCGCGGCGACCCGCGCCAGGGCTTCATCATTGAATACCTGCGCCTGCCGCGCGCCCTGCTGGCACTGCTGGCGGGCGCCGCGCTGGGCCTCTCGGGCCTGCTGCTGCAAACCCTGGTGCGCAACCCGCTGGCCTCGCCGGACGTGCTGGGTATGAGCAGTGGCGCCAGCGCCGCCGCCGTATTCTTCCTGAGCTACCTGACACCGTACCTGGGCCAGCACTGGCTGCCCCTTTTCGCCATCGGCGGCGCGGCGGCCGCCACGCTGGCGGTCCAGGTCCTGGCCATCACCCGCCGCGGGCCCGCGGCGGGCGCCTCTCCCACCCGGCTGGTGCTGACGGGCATTGCCGTATCGGCGCTCATGGGCGCCTGTACGACCGCCATGCTGGCAAGCAGTCCCAGCACATCCACGCTCAGCGCCTATGTGTGGCTGGTGGGAAGCGTGTTCGGCGCGACCTGGCCCGAGGTGGTCTCGATGGTGCTCTGGTTTCTCGTGCTGCTGCCCGGTCTGGCGTGGGTGGGACGCGCCGTTCCCGCTTACCAACTGGACGAACTGGCGGCGCGTGGCGTGGGCGTGGCAACCGGCAGCCTGCGCCTGCAATTGCTTGCGCTCGGTGTGCTGTTTGCCGGCGTGGCCGTGGCGCATGCCGGCGCCGTGGCATTCGTGGGCCTGATCTCGCCGCATGTGGCGCGGCGCTGGGTGGGGCAGGGCTTTGGTGGCGCTTGCGTCGCCACCGCGCTTATCGGCGCCATGCTGGTCGCGCTGGCGGACCTGGCGGGACGCACGCTGTTCCTGCCCAAGGATATTCCCGCCGGCATCTTCGTGGCCGTGCTGGGCGGCGCGTTCTTCATTTACCTGCTGCTTCGGCGGCTACGCTGACACATGGAAAAGCCCGTGGAAACCCTGCCGCTTGCCGTGCGCGACCTGACGCTGTCCTACGGCGCCAACAACGTCGTCCATCACGTGAGCCTGGACATTGCGCGTGGCGGCGTCACCGTGCTGGTGGGCGGCAACGGCTGTGGCAAGAGCACGTTGCTGAAGGCCTGTGCGCGGCTGCTGCGGCCCGTCGAGGGGTCGGTGCTGCTCGATGGACGCGCGATCCAGCGGCTGTCCACCGCGCAGGTGGCCCGCGAGTTGGCCATCCTGCCGCAAACGCCGCTGTCCCCGGAGGGCATCACGGTGTTCGAGCTGGTCAGGCTGGGACGGTACCCGCACCAAAGCTGGCGGCAGCAATGGAGCCGCCAGGACCAGGAGACCTTGGCGCGGGTGCTGCACGACACGGGCCTGGAGGCGTGCGCGCACCTGCCGGTCGATGCCCTGTCGGGTGGCCAGCGGCAGCGTGCGTGGATTGCAATGACCCTGGCGCAGGACACCGGCATCCTGCTGCTGGACGAGCCCACCACCTACCTGGACCTGGCCTACCAGATCGAGGTGCTGGACCTGCTGCGCGAACTGAACCAGCGTCATGGCAAGACCATCGTCATGGTCCTGCATGATCTGAACCTTGCCGCGCGCTACGCGCATCACATGATCGCCATGCGGCAGGGGCGGGTGCATGCCCAGGGCCGGCCAGCCGACGTGATGACCGCCACCACGGTCGAGGCCGTCTTCGGCCTGCGCTCGCGCATCATCGAGGACCCCGTGACAGGCACGCCGTTATGCGTGCCGATCGGACGCGTCCCGGCAAGCGGGCTGGGGTGATGCGCGACACCGATCAGCCACGCGAGGCGCTGTCGCCGGCCGACATGCAGGTCCTGGCGCCATTCCCGCTGGCCGCCTGGCCGGCACGCGACCCCGCGGCCAGCCTGGATGGCGAGGACGCCTTGTTGCCGGACCGGTGCCTGGCCCTACTCGACGGGCTGGGGCCACGCCTGTTGTCGGACCGCCGGGCGATCACCGCTTCCCTGCTGGCCAAGCGCTGGGCATTCGTGGCAACCGCCGCGCCTTTGGCGGCGATGAGCGTCCTGGATCGTGGCCTGGATCTCCGATTGGGGAACTGCGTGATCGAGACGACGCACGATGGCGTGTGGCGCTCGCGGCTGGTGCTGCGGCAACTGGCGGCCAGCCATGCGCCGCGGACGGGGCGCGTGGCCTGGCGCGAAGCGCTGGTGACGGACCTGTTCGCCGGCCACTTGACGAAGCTGTGGCGTGTGTTGGCCCAGGTCTCGGGCATCGCGCCGCGCATCCTGTGGGAGAACACCGCGGTGCGGGTCTATTCCCTGTACGAGAAGCGCCTGCTGCACAGCCATGTCTCGCCGGCCGTGCGCCGCCGCATCGCCGAGGACTTCGCCTATCTCGTCGCCGACGCGTCTCCTGACGTGTTCGGCCTGGACCATAACCCCCTGGCGAGATACTTCCATGCGCCGACACCCGTGCCGGGCGACGCGCCGCGGCGTTTCCGCAAGACTTGCTGCCTGTACTACGCGGCATCGGCGCCGGTGGCGTACTGCGACGGCTGCCCCCTGTTGCGGCCCGGCAGGCGAGGGCGCGGCGCGGGCCCGGCCAGGCCCTAGAATCCTTGTTGTCCAGGCTGGGGCCGCCCCGCCCATCACAACAAGGAAACCAGAGACATGGACACCCGCTATGTGCAGAGCTTCGTCACGGTGGTGGATTGCGGGTCGTTGGCCGAGGCCGCGCGCCGCCTGGACCTGACACCCGCCGCCATCGCGGCGCGCGTGCGTTCGCTGGAGGAAGAACTGGGCGTGGCGCTGGTCAAGCGCGCGGGCCGCAGCGTCAAGCCGACCGAGGCCGGGGTGAAGATCCTGGAACGCGCACGCGTGGTCATGCGCGATGTGCGCGACCTGCGCGCCAGTGCCAGCGCTGACGAGCCGCTGGGCGAGTTCCGGCTGGGTGTCTCCACCTCCGCGCTCACCGGCCTGCTGCCGCCGGTGCTGCGGCGCCATTACCAGCGCTATCCCCGCCTGGCCGTGTATGTCGAACCGGGCACGTCCAGCCATCTCTATCAGCAGGTGACGGAGGGCGAGCTGGACGCGGCCATCATCGTGCAGCCGCAGTTCGCCATTCCCAAGGGCTATGACTGGCATCTGCTGGCAGCAGAGCCGCTGGTGGTGCTGGCGCCGGCCGACCAGGCGGGACGCGATGCGCATGCGCTGATGGCCAGCGAGCCCTTCATCCGCTATGACCGCGCCACCTGGGGTGGACGGATGGCCGACCGCTATCTGCGGCAGCACGGCATCCGGCCGCGGGAGCGGCTGGAGATCGATGCCTTGCCCTCGATCGCGGCCATGGTGGCCGAGGGCCTGGGCGTGTCGCTCATTCCGGACTGGGCGCCCGTGGGCGTGGCGGGCATGCCGTTGGCGCGCGTGCCGCTGCCTGGCGTGGCGCCGGTGCGTCGCATGGGCTTGCTGTGGGCGGCGCAGGCGCCGCATGCATCCATGGCGCGCGCATTCCTGGAGGCGGCCGCGGCGCGCAGCGATGACGTCTAGGCCTTGCGCGCCTCGTGCCGTTGCCACGCGACATCGGGCACGCCGTGCGCGCGGTTGATGAATCGCGCGAGCACGAACAGCAGGTCCGACAGGCGGTTCAGGTATTGGCGCGGCGCATCGCCTTGCGGCTCCTGTTCGTGCAGCGCGACCAGCGTGCGCTCGGCGCGCCGGCACACCGTGCGCGCGACGTGGGCCTGGGCCGCCGCGCGGCAGCCGCCGGGCAGGATGAATTCCTGCAACGGTCCCAGGTCGCTGTTGTAGTGCGCCAGGCGCGCGTCCAGGAAGGCCACCTGGGCGGCCTGCAAGGCGGTGTGCCCTGGAATGCACAGCTCGGCGCCCATGTCGAAGAGGTCGTGCTGGATGGTGTTCAGGTCGTGTGCGACCGCCTCCGGCAAACCTGCTTCCGCGCATAGCAAACCCAGCACGCTGTTGAGCTCGTCGACCTCGCCCAGTGCGACGATGCGCAGGGTGTGCTTGGGTTTGCGGCTGCCGTCGCCCAGGCCGGTGGTGCCGTCATCGCCCGTGCGCGTGCTGATGACCGAAAGGCGGTTGCCCATGGAAAAATTCCGTATCAGGGTTTGCAGGTATCCTTGCCGGAAAGGACACGTGCGCGGCTGGCCTGCTGGGCCTGTGCGCGTGAGGTTCCGGAGGAAGATTTGCAATGGTAAAGCGTAAAACCCTGATCGCCCTGACCAGCCTGAGCCTGGCAGGGGTACTGCTGTCGGGCTTCTGGCCCCAGCGCGTCGAAGCCGCGCCGGCCGCGTCGCAGGAAGGTGTGACCGCGTCGGCATCCGGCGAGGTGCGCCGCATCGACGCCGCAGGCGGCAAGATCACCATCAAGCATGGCGAGATCAAGGCGCTGGAGTTGCCTGCCATGACCCTGGTCTATCAAATCGACCCGGCGCTGCTTGCCAAGGTCAAGCCGGGTGATACGGTGAGGTTCACCGCCACGCGCCGCGGTTCGCAGTACGTGGTCACGGCGATCAACTGACGCCGTCCGCGTCCAGGCCCTGCTTGCCGCGGTGCCTGATCCCGGCTGGCGCCCTCGCGGCGCGCCAGCCGTGCCGATCCCGTCAGCGCAGGTCCAGCGAGAACTTGCTGTAGCCGGCCCGGCCGAACTGTTCGCCGGTGCCCACCCGGCTCACGTTGGTGATGCCGTAGCCTTGCGCCCTGGCGTCCGTGGCGTTGGCCGAGCTCATGAAGACGACGTCGCCGGCGGGTGACATCGGCGCGAAGGACCAGCTGCGGTCCGCCCCGTATCCCGCCAGGGTCAGCGTGGGCTGCGCCTCGACATACTTGATGAGCGCATCGCGGTTGGTGTCCGGCGCCTCCAGCACCACCTCGGACACGCCCGCCAGGTAAGGCGCGCCAGCGCGGAAGCTGTTGGTGGCCACGATGAAGCGGTCATCGTCCTGGACCGCCACGCCGTCGTATTCCAGGGTGGTGATGCGCCGGCCCGTGGGATTGTCCCGGAAATGATAGGCCGGCACGCTGATGTCGATGGTGTAGCGCAGCTTGCCGTCCCTGGCCTGCATGACGTCGAAGTTGTACGAGGGGAAGCTCTCGTTGATGAGCGTCTGCTCGGCTGTCTCCGACGCATCGATCCGGTTGAACCAGCCCGCCGCGTTCTCCAGCCACAGCCGCAGCGTCTTGCCGTCGATGCGCACGGCGTTCACGGTATTGCTGTAGGTGTAGAGGTCCGCGGCGCTGCGCAGCGACACCTGGCCGGTCTCGACGCCGATGTAATCGTCCACGCCGTAGAAGCCGTTGCGGAACGGCGCGGCGGCCGACAGCACGGGCAGGTTGCCCCACTCGGGGTTGTTGTCCTGGATGTAGCGCTCGACGTAGTCGATCTGGGCCATGTTCACGATCTGCAGCGACGACACGTCGCCCGCGGCGGCGAAGTCCGAGGAGAGCGGGAAGGCCGTCTCGCCGATGGGCTGCTGCACGTACTGGATGGTTTCCTCGTGCACGCCCTGGGCCAGTGCGGCGATCTCGCTGTCCGAGGCGACGTACTCGGCTGGTGCGCCATTCGCCGCGGCCTTGGTCAGCGTCGGACGCAGGCTGCTGCGGGTGTCTTCCTTGCGCACCGACCAGCGGGTGCCGTCGTGTGCCAGCGTCAGCTCGATCACGCCCAGATAGCTGCCGAAGAAACCGGGCATGGCGGCAGGCACGCCATTGAGCGTGCCGGCGTCGGGATCCACGCCCGGCAGGCCGGCGAACGGCGAGCGGCTGTTGCCGGGATCGGGGAATTTCTGGTGCTGATGGCCGAAAAGCATGGCATCGAAGCCCGCCGCCGAGCTCAGCGCGAGGCCCGCGTTGTCGCCGGTCTGCGCGGTGGTGATGCCGCTGTGCGCCAGCGCCACGATCACGTCCGCGCCCTGGGCTTGCATCTGCGGCACGTATTTCTGGGCGGCCGCCACGTACTCCGTCGTGGTGACGTGGCCATCCAGGAAGCGCTTGTCGGCCGTCATGATGGAGGGCGGCGTGAAGGCGATGACCCCCACGTTCACGTTCACCGTGACGCTGCTGCCATCGGGCGCGGTCGCGGTGAACGTGCGCGGCAGGATGGTCCACGGCTGGAAGATCGGCTCCTGCGTCTTGGCATTCAGCACGTTCGACGACAGGAAGGGGAAGCTGGGCGCCGCGCAGTCGGCCTGCGCCTGCGGGTTGGTGCCGGGCGTGCCCTTGGCGATGCCGTCGATCTTGAAGTCGACGTTGGTGACCTGCGAGAGATACGGCAGGCCGTAGTTGAATTCATGGTTGCCGATGGCTGCGGCATCCACCTTCAGCGCCTCGAGCTGCTGGTAGATCACCGGCAGCGTGCCGCACTGCACCGGCTTGACCAGCGCCTGGTAGTCCGAGAGCACGGTGCCCTGGATGGTGTCGCCGTTGTCGAACAGCAGCGTATTGGGGAATTCGCCGCGCGCCTGCTTGATGAGGGTGGCCGCGCGGTCGGTGCCGATGCTCGGGTCTTCCGCCAGGCGGTAATAGTCGTAGCCCAGCACGTTGGCGTGCAGGTCGGAGGTTTCCAGCAACGCCAGCTTCAGCGTCGTGCCCGAGGGCACGCCCGCTTCGGGCGGCGGCGCGGGCGCGTCGTCGTCGTCATCCTGGTTGGTGCCGCAGGCGCTCAGCGCGAGCAGCAGCGTGGAAATGATGAGCGTGGGCGCGAACACCCGTCCAGCAACTTTCACAGCCTTCTCCTCCTTGGTTGGTGGCGGCGTGAAGTCTGTTTGGGCGGGATGACTTCGGCATGACAAGCGGGTGCGGGGACGCACCTGCTGACGCTTTGTAGCAGATCGAAAACCAGGGTGCGCCCTGCGTCCGGCAAGGCGCGCCCTGGTGTGGCGGCTTACAGCACGTAGCGGGCCAGGTCCTGGCTGCCTGCGACCTCGGCCAGTTGCGCGTTGACGAACGCGGCGTCGACTACGACGCGATTGCCGCTGCGGGTGGAGGCATCGAAAGACAGCTCCTCCAGCAGCTTTTCCATGACCGTGTACAGGCGGCGCGCGCCGATGTTCTCGGTGCGCTCGTTCACGTCGAAGGCCAGTTCGGCCAGGCGCTGCACGCCTTCGTCGGTGAACGTCAGTTCTACACCTTCCGTGGCCAGCAGCGCGGTGTATTGCTTGGTGAGCGAGGCGTCGGTGTCGGACAGGATGCGCACGAAATCGGCGGCCGTCAGCGATTCCAGTTCGACGCGGATCGGGAAGCGGCCCTGCAGCTCGGGGATCAGGTCGGAGGGGCGAGACAGGTGGAACGCGCCCGACGCGATGAAGAGGATGTGGTCGGTGCGGACCATGCCGTAGCGCGTGTTGACCGTGGTGCCTTCCACCAGCGGCAGCAGGTCGCGCTGTACGCCCTGGCGCGACACGTCGGCGCCGCCCGATTCCTGGCGCGCGGCGATCTTGTCGATCTCGTCCAGGAACACGATGCCATTCTGCTCGACATTGCGCAGCGCCTGGGCGCGCAGTTCGTCTTCATTGACGCGCTTGGCGGCTTCCTCGTCGACCAGCTGCTTGAAGGCTTCCTTGATGGTGATCTTGCGCGGCTTGGTTTTCTCTTTCGCCAGGCCGGCGAACATGCCGCGCAACTGCTCGGTCATTTCCTCCATGCCGGGCGGGCCCATGAGGTCCAGCTGTTGCGGGGCTTGGGCCAGTTCGATCTCGATCTCGCGGTCGTCGAGCTGGCCTTCGCGCAGGCGCTTGCGGAAGGTCTGGCGTGCGGCGTTGTCCTCGCGTTGCAGCGAGCCGTCGGCGCCGCGCGGCGGCGGCACCAGCACGTCGAGGATGCGGTCTTCGGCGGCGTCTTCGGCCTGGCTGCGCACGCGGCGCATTTCCAGCTCGCGCGTCTGCTTGATGGAGAACTCGGCCAGGTCGCGGATGATGGTGTCGACGTCGCGGCCGACGTAGCCCACTTCGGTGAACTTGGTGGCTTCGATCTTGATGAACGGGGCGTCGGCCAGCTTGGCCAGGCGGCGCGCGATCTCGGTCTTGCCCACGCCGGTGGGGCCGATCATGAGGATGTTCTTGGGATGGATCTCGTGGCGCAGCGGCTCGGCGACCTGCTGGCGGCGCCAGCGGTTGCGCAGCGCGACGGCGACCGCGCGCTTGGCGCGCTGCTGGCCGACGATGAACTTGTCGAGTTCCGAGACGATTTCCCGGGGCGTCATGGTGGTGGCGGACATGGCGGCTCTGCTTGGCTGTGTCGAGGTCGGTGTCGGCGCGAGGGTCACTCGCCCAGCACTTCCACGACGTGATTCTGGTTGGTGTAGATGCAGAGATCGCCCGCGATCTCCAGCGACTTCTTCACGACGTCTTCCGGCGCCATGTCGGTGTTCTGCAGCAAGGCCAGCGCGGCCGACTGGGCGTAGGCGCCGCCAGAGCCGATGGCGGCGATGCCGTGTTCGGGTTCCAGCACGTCGCCATTGCCCGTGAGCACCAGCGTGTGCTCACGGTCGGCCACGATCAGCATGGCCTCCAGGCGGCGCAGCACGCGGTCGGTGCGCCAGTCGCGGGTCAGTTCGACGGCCGCGCGCAGCAGGTTGCCCTGGTGCTTCTCCAGCTTGGCCTCGAAGCGCTCCTGCAGGGTGAAGGCGTCGGCCGTCGCGCCCGCGAAGCCGGCCAGGATCTTGTCCTGGTACAGGCGGCGGATCTTGCGGGCGGTGCCCTTGATGACGATATTGCCCAGCGTGACCTGGCCGTCGCCGCCCAGGGCGACCCGGTTGCCGCGGCGCACGCAGAGGATGGTGGTGGCGTGAAATTGTTCCATGTGTCTCGTCTCGTCGTACTGGGAAAGTAGATGGGGATGGGCGGGCAAAGTTCAAGCGTGCCGTCCCAGCGTGACGAGACGCGCTTGACGCAAAGTAAAACGGACCTGGCCGCGCAAGGCGCGGGCAGGTCCGTTCAAGTGCCGGGGCGCGCCCGTGGGCGCGCGCCTGGCGCGGCGTCAGTCGCCGAACATCTTCTGGCGCATCTCACGGCGTTCCTGCGCTTCCAGCGACAGGGTGGCCGTGGGACGTGCGAGCAGGCGGGGGACGCCGATGGGCTCGCCCGTTTCCTCGCACCAGCCGTACTCGCCGCTGTCGATGCGGGCGATGGACTGCTGCACTTTCTTCAGCAGCTTGCGTTCGCGGTCGCGCGTGCGCAGTTCCAGCGCATGTTCTTCCTCGATCGTGGCGCGGTCGGCCGGATCGGGGACGAATTGCGTTTCGCGCAGGTGCTCGGTGGTGGCGCCTGCGTTGTTGAGGATTTCCTGCTCCAGCTGGCGCAGACGCTCGCGGAAGAAATTGAGCTGACGCTCGTTCATGTAGTCCGCGTCGGACATGGCCAGGAGTTCTTGCTCTGTGGGCAGGTCGATGACCGCCGCGTCGGCGTTCGCCTGCTTGCCCGTTTTCTTGCTTGCTGCCTTGGTAGCCATGAAAGCACTCCGTCTAGATTATGTTCCGGCCTGACAAGGGGGGCGCGTCAGCGTGACGCACCGTCCCTCAACTGGCCAGGCACTGCTCCAATCCCCGGGTAAAAATCTCCTGGGGCAGCTTGCGGCCGATGAATACCATCTTGGTGGCCTTCTTTTCCTGCGAGGTCCAGGGCTTGCCGGGCTCGGCGCCCATCATCATGTGCACACCCTGGAAAAGCATACGGCGATTCACGCCCTTGATGTAAAGAATGCCCTTGTAGCGCAACAGATCGGGACCATAGACCTGCACCAGGCCGCCCAGGAACTCTTCCAGGCGTTCCGGGTTGAACGGCTTGTTCGAGCGGAACACGAACGCGCCGATGTCGTCGTTGTGCGCCGGGTGATGGTGATGGCCGTGGTTGCAGCCCGGACTGCAGTCGTGGCCTTCGTGGTCGTGATCATGGCCATGATGGCCGTGGTCATGACCGTGGTGATGGTGGTCGTGGCCATGCGCGTGGTCGTGCGCGGCGTCGGGGTGCTCATCGGCCAGGAACTGCGGGTCGATGTCGAGGATGGTATTGAGGTTGAAGCCGCTGATGTCGATGATCTTGCCCAGTTCGGTTTCGCCGAAATGGACGGATTCGATCGAGGCGCGCGGGTTGATGCGCACCAGGCGATGGCGCAGGGCTTGGTAGTCGGCCTCGTTGACCAGGTCTTTCTTGGAGACCAGGATGCGGTCGGCGAAGCCCACCTGCTTCTGCGCTTCTTCCTGCGCATCCAGCGTGGCCATGCCGTGCTTGGCGTCGACCACCGTCACCACCGCATCCAGGCGGTAGTACTCGGCGATGTCGTCGTCCATGAAGAAGGTCTGGCACACCGGGCCGGGGTTGGCCATGCCGGTGGTTTCGATGATGATGCGCTCGAACGTGACCTCGCCGGCCTCGCGCTTCTTGCGCAGGTCGTTCAGCGTGTTCATCAGGTCGCCGCGCACGGTGCAGCAGACGCAGCCGTTGCTGAGCTCGATGATCTGCTCTTCGCTGTCCTGCACCAGCAGATCGTTGTCGATGCTTTCCGGCCCGAATTCGTTTTCGATGACCGCGATGCGGCGACCGTGGTATTCGGTGAGGATGCGTTTGAGGAGCGTCGTCTTGCCCGCGCCGAGGAAGCCGGTCAGGATCGTGACGGGGACCATCTGGTCGAGACTGCGGGGGGTGTTCATGCCTGGTACTCGTGCTGGATTCGGGGGCTTGCCGGGCTTGTCTTCGGCTTGTCCGGGGACGGGCGCGAAGTGCGCCGCCGGCATGGCGCCAAGCAAGCCCTAAGGCCTTGTCTGAAAAGGCGAACGCCGGATTACATCACAGGCAGTCGCTGTGGGCAAACCTTGATTTGTGCACTGCGGGAAACCCCTTGATGCGCCTGGGCGACAGGCTGGCGTCCGTCGTGGACGCTTATATATAGGGGCGATCCGGCACATTGCAAGTGCGGGGGAAGGGGAAACGCCTGCGCGCCGGACAGCGTATCCGGGGTTTTGCTTACAAATTACCCAATGGGTGTACGCCGGGTGGCGAGCGGTCAGTGCGCGTGCGTATGGAAATGGTGCTCGTGGGGTTCCTGCTGGCACTGGGGGCAGAGGGCGCGCAATTCCGTTTCGTGCGTGGCCAGCACGTAGCCGGTCTTCTTCACCCTTTCGGCCAGCTGGCGGCTGAGCGCGGGGTCGCTGATTTCCGCGACCTTGCCGCAACAGGTGCAGACCACCAGCAGGTCGTGCGGCGCGCCTTCGGCGTCGTGGCAGGCGCTCCAGGCGTTGACGGCATCCAGCCGGTGGATAAGGCCTTCCTCGACCAGGAAATCCAGCGCGCGATAGACCGTGGGGGGCGCCGCGCCGGGATGCACGCCGCGCATTTCCTCGAGCAGTTCATAGGCCTTCAGGCTGCGGCCATGGCGCAGCAGCAGTTCCAGCACCTTGCGGCGGATGGGGGTCAACCGGCGTCCACGTTCGGCGCAGAGCGTCTCCGCCACGTCGAGGCGGGCAGAGACGGAACGGGAGCCGGAGGTCGCGGAGGGAGGCATGGCGTGCTCTGAATGAAGGCCGGGCGCGGCGTGGGCCCGCGCGTGGCGTTGGAGCGATTCTAATGGAAGGGCGCGTGGGGCGCGCCGTTGAGCATGTATTGGTTATGTTATAACGTTTCTAAATCCTCATTGCCATCCACCATGTTCCCCCGTCTTTTCCAGGGCACGACCGCCGTGCCGCGTCCGCCTTTGCGCTCCCGCCTTGCCGATTCCGCCTGGTCCCGCCTGTTGGCCGCCGTTTGCGTGTCCGCGGCGCTGTGGGGCCTGATCGCCTGGGCGATGGGCGGGGCAGGCCTGTGAGCGTGCCCGCCATTTCGCTGCTGGACGTGCGCCTGGGATGGCGCACGCGGACCGTGCTGCGCGAGGTCTCCGGCGTATTCCCGCCCGGCTCCATGACGGCCGTCGTGGGTGCCAACGGGGCAGGCAAGTCGACATTGCTGAAGGCCATGGCAGGGCTCATCGCGCCGCTGTCGGGCGTGCTGCATGTGGAAGGCGACGCGCGCGACATCGCCTGGCTGCCCCAGGCCGCCAGCCTGGACCGCAGCTTTCCCTTGCGGGTCATCGATCTCGTCGCGATGGGTGCGTGGCGGCGCGTGGGCGCCTGGGGGCGCCTGCCCGGATCGGAGTGGGCGCGTGCACAGGCGGCGCTGGAGCAGGTCGGCCTGGCGGATTGCGCGGCGCGCAGCCTGTTTGCGTTGTCCGGCGGGCAGATGCAGCGCGTGCTGTTCGCGCGCCTGCTGATGCAGGACGCGAGCGTGATGCTGCTGGACGAGCCTTTCGCCGCGATGGATGGCGAGACCACCGGCGTGCTGCTGCGCCTGATGCAGGACTGGCATGCCCAGGGACGCACGGTCGTGGCGGTGTCGCATGATCTTTCCCTCGTGCGACGCGGATTCCCGCAGGCCCTGTTGCTGGCGGGGCGTGTCGTGGCCTGGGGCAAGACGGCCGAGGTGCTGTCGCCCGACAACCTGGCGGCTGCGCGCGGTGGCGCGGCCCAGGAATGGTTGTGAGGACGCCGTCATGAGCCTGCACGACCTGATCCTGGCGCCTTTCCTGGACTTCGGCTTCATGCGCCGCGCGCTGGCCGGCACCTGGACGCTGTCGGTGGCTTGCGCGCCGCTCGGCGTCTTCCTGGTGCTGCGGCGCATGAGCCTGATGGGCGACGCCATGTCGCACGCCATCCTGCCGGGCGTGGCGGCGGGTTTCCTGCTGTCGGGCCTGTCGCTGGGCGCGATGCTGGCCGGTGGCCTGTTGTCCGGCCTGCTGGTGGCCTTGCTGGCGGGCGTCGTCGCACGCTGGACGCCCCTGCGCGAGGACGCGAGCCTGGCGGCCTTCTATCTGATCTCGCTGGGGCTGGGCGTGCTGCTGGTGTCGCTGCGCGGCTCCAGCATGGACCTCCTGCACGTGCTGTTCGGCACGGTGCTGGGCCTGGACGACGATGCGCTGCTGCTGGTGGGTGTCAGCACGACGCTGACCTTGTGCGTGCTGGCCGTGGGCTACCGCCTGCTGGTGGCCGAATGCCTGGATCCCGGTTTCGTGCGGGCCCTGCGCGCGCGGGGAGGCATCGCGCATTTGGTCTTCCTGGCGCTGGTGGTGCTGAACCTTGTCGCGGGCTTCCAGGTGCTGGGAACCCTGATGGCGGTGGGGCAGATGATGCTGCCCGCGGCGTCCGCCCGCTTCTGGTCCACCACCGTCGACGGCCAGATCCTGCTGGCCACGGCCATCGGCGTGGCCGGCGGCACGGTGGGCCTGCTGCTGTCCTATCACCTGAACGTGCCGGCGTCGCCGGCCATCATCCTGTCCTCCGGCGCGGCCTATGTCGTGTCGGTTCTCTGCGGTCCTTGCGGCGGTTTGCTGTCGCGGGAGCGCCTGGCCGAAAAAGGAGTCTAGCCATGAGCCTGTCCGAGCAATCGAATTCATTTTCCCGCGCGCGCGGCGGCCTGCGCCGCTATGCGCTGGCCCTCGCGCTTTGCCTGGCGGGCACCGCCGCCGCGGCCGCGCCGCTGAAGGTGGTGACGAGTTTCTCGCTGCTGGAGGACATCACGCGCCAGGTGGGCGGCGAGCAGGTGGAGGTGGCGACGCTGGTGGGCCGCAATGCCGACGCGCACGCCTATGAACCCACGCCGGGCGATGCCCGCAAGCTGGCCGGCGCGCAGCTGCTGGTGGTGAACGGCCTGCAGTTCGAGACCTGGCTGGACCGGCTGCAGCGTGCCTCGGGTTTCAAGGGCAAGACCGTGGTGGCAAGCGACGGGATCACGCCGCTGCGCTTCTCGCATGGCGAGGAAGCGCATGGCCACGACCACGAGAAGCACGACCACGACCACAAGCACGACCACGATCATGACCACGATCATGACCATGACCATGACCATGACCACGGGCATGATCATGGCAAGGCGAAGGCCAAGCCCGCCGCCGATGCCCACGCGCATCACGATCATGGGGAGTGGGATCCCCATGCCTGGCAGAGCCTGGCCAACGGCGCGCGCTATGCCCGCAACATCGCCGAGGCCCTGGCCAGCGTGGACCCGGCGAATGCCCAGGCCTACCGCCAGCGGGCGCAAGCCTATGCGCAGAAGCTCGAGGCCGTGGACGCCCGCCTCAAGCGCGACTTCGCGGCCTTGCCCGCCGAGCGCCGCAAGGCCGTGATCTCGCACGAGGCTTTCGGCTATTTCGGCCAGGCCTATGGCCTGACCTTCGTGCCGGTGGCCGGGCTGTCCACCGCCGCCGAACCCTCGGCCGCCGACGTGGCGCGCATCATCGCCCAGGTCCGCAAGGAAAAGGTGCCGGCGCTCTTTGTCGAGAACGTTTCCAGCCCCAGGCTGGTCGAACAGATCGCGCGTGAAACCGGCGCGAAAGTGGGTGGTACGCTTTATTCGGACGCCTTGTCCGAACCGGGGCAACCCGCCGCCACGTATCTGGATCTGTTCGAATGGAACGCCAAGCAATTCCTGGACGCCTTGCGTCCCTGATCGTCTTTCTCGCCTTGTTCTGGATGGCCAGCGTGGCGCACGCCCACCCGCACATGTGGATCGACGCGAAAGCCTCCCTGGGTTTCGATGCCCAGGGCCGCCTGGCCGCCATCCACCAGACCTGGCGGTTCGACGAGATGTCGTCCGTGTATTCCCTGCAGGGCCTGGCCAAGGACAAGCAGGGCCAATACCGGCCGAAGGATCTCCAGTCCATGGCCGATGACTGGGTGGCCGCGTTGGGCGAGCCGCAGTCGCACTATTTCACCCGTGTCGCTGTGGGCGGCAAGTCCCTTGCGTTCGGCAAGCCCAGGAAGGCAAGCGTGAAGTGGGACAAGGCTGCCGGCCGGCTGGCGCTGTCCTTCGAGTTGCCGTTGACGCAGCCCGAGCAGGCCAAGGTGGCGGACATCGACATCTACGATCCGACATTCTTCGTGGCCTATGCCTTCGAGGACAAGGACGCCGTCACGCTCGACGGCGCGCCCGCGGCATGCACGTCGCAATACCGTCCGCCGCGCGAGCTCGATTGGAAGACCCTGCAGCGGCTGGCGGCGATTCCCGCCGAGCAGGAACACCTGCCCGAAGAGCTTTTCGCCATCACGCAGTCGCTGACGCATCGCATCGAGGTCCGTTGTTCGTGAAGCGCTTGAGTGCTTTCTTTTTGCTGGCGCTGTTTTCCTGCGCCGCCGTGGCGCAGTCCTCGCATCCTTTCGGCGTGCCCGAAACCTCGGTGGGTGGCGGCGGTGATGGCTGGTTGGGCGCCTTCTTCACGCAGATGTCCATCTGGCAGTCGCATTTCTACCGGCAACTGACGGGCGCGGTGCGGGCCTGGCAGCAGGACGGCCACGCGGGCTGGGCGCTGATGGGCCTGTCGTTCGCCTATGGCGTGTTCCACGCGCTAGGGCCGGGGCACGGCAAGGCGGTGATCGCGTCCTATGTGCTGGCCAATCGCCAGACGGTGCGCAATGGCGCCGTGCTGGCGCTGGCCTCGGCCTTGGTCCAGGCGCTCACTGCCATTGCGCTGGTCACGGTGGCGGCCATGCTGCTGAACGTGACGGGCGCCGTCATGAATCGTGCCACCTGGTGGCTGGAGGTGGGCTCCTACGCGCTGGTGGTGCTGCTGGGCACTTGGCTGGTCATCCGCCGGGTGGCGCAGCCCGCCTGGCGGGCGTGGCGCGCACGCGGATCCCACCCCGCGGCCGCCGGACACGCGCCTCATCATGGCCACGATCACCACGATCACCACGGCCATCACCCTCATCATGACCTCGGCCATGCCCACCATGACGATTGCGGCTGTGGCCATGCCCACATCCCGGATGCCGAGGCCGTCTCGGGCAAGCTCGACTGGCGGCGCGCCAGCGCGGCGATCCTGTCCGTGGGCTTGCGTCCCTGCACCGGCGCCGTGCTGGTGCTGGTGTTCGCGCTGTCACAGGATTTCTACTGGGCGGGCATTGCGTCCGCACTGGCGATGGGCGTGGGCACCGGGCTGACCGTGGCCGCGCTGGCCTGCCTGACGCTGGTGGCTGGCGACCTGGCGGCCCGCCTGGCGGGGCCGGGCTCGGTCTGGGCCGAACGGTTGCGGGTGATCCTGCAGGGCCTGGCGGCGCTCGCGGTGCTGCTGTTCGGCGTGGCATTGCTGGGCGGCGCGCTGGCAAGTTGAGCCCTGTCCGCCAACACGCTCTGGAAACGGCGCTTCGGCGCCGTTTTCGTTTTCCGGCGCGGGTCGAGCCGGGGTCGCACCGCATTGAGTCTTGTCCCGATCTGTACAATAATAAATATCATTTACATTTTCTCGGTGCCAGCCGTGCAGGAAACGCAGCGCGCAATCAATGAGTCGGTGGGAGCGCTGTATGCCGAACATCACGGCTGGTTGCAGCGGCGCCTGGATTTCCGTTTGCAGGACCGGCACGTGGCGGCCGACCTGGCGCAGGACACCTTCCTGAACCTGCTGACCCGCCGCAACCTTCCTCCGCTGCGCGAACCGCGCGCCTTCCTGAGCAGCATTGCGCATGGCTTGCTGGTGGATTTCTGGCGCCGCCGCGATATCGAGCATGCCTGGCTGGCCGCCTTGGCGGATCGGCCCGAAGCGCTGCAACCCTCGCCCGAGGCCCAGGCGCAGATGCTGCAGGCCCTGGTGGAGATCGATCGCAAGCTGTTCCGCCTGGGTGAGCGTCCCCGGGCCGCCTTCCTCATGCATCGCATCCAGGGCATGACGCATCCCGACATCGCGGCATCGCTCGGCCTGTCCGAAAGAACCGTGCGCAAGTACATCGCCCAGGCCATGCTCAGCTTCCTGATGGACGACACGCTTGCCCCCCTGGCCGCCGGGGCGTGCTGATGGGCGAGGGCGCCAGCCTCCTGCCGGATGAGCACCGGGCGCTGGCCGATGCGGCGCGCTGGTATGCCGTGCTGAGCTCCGGCGCCGCGACACCGCGGGATCGTTCGGGCTGGCAGGCATGGCTGGAAGACAGCGCGGCGCACCGGCAGGCCTGGCAGCGGGTCGAGGCGGTGAACGCGCATTTCGACGAGGCCCTGCCCGATCCGGCCGCAAGGCAGCTGGGCGCTGCCAGCCTGGAAGCGGCGGCGCAAGGCCGCCGCAGCCGCCGCAACATGCTGAAGCTGGCGGTCGTGGGCGGCTCGGCCAGCCTGCTGGGCCTGGGGGCCTGGCAATCTCCGCCAGCCCGCCGCTGGCTGGCGGCCTGGCGTGCCGATCATGTCACCCCCGTGGGCGGCATGACGCAACAGGTGCTGGCGGATGGCACGACCCTCTGGCTGAACACCGATACCGCCGTCCGTGTCGATTACGGCCCTGCACTGCGTCGGCTGGTGCTGCTGCGCGGAGAGATCGCCATCGTGACTGCCAGTGATGCGTCGCGTCCTTTCGTGGTGGAGACCGATGAAGGCCGCTTGCAGGCGTTGGGAACGCGTTTCAATGTGCATAGCGCCGATCGCGTGACCACGCTGGCGGTATTCGAAGGCGCCGTCCAGGCGCATTTCAAGGGCGGCACTCCAGCAGGGTATCGGGTCGATGCCGGCATGCAGATGCGCGGCGGCCCGGCCATCGTGCCTGCGGCCCCAGCGCCCCTGCAGCCCGGCGCCGGGGCATGGACCCGCGGCATCCTGCAGGTCGAGGAAGCACGCCTGGCGGAGTTGCTGGCGGAGCTCGGCCGTTATCGGCCAGGCCGGCTGGACTGGGCCGACGCGGTGGCGGATATCCGCGTCAGTGGCACCTTTCCGTTGCGGGACACGGATCGCGCCTTGTCCCTCCTGGCGCAGACCCTGCCCCTGCAGGTCAGCCAGCCCTTGCCTTGGTGGACGCGCGTAGCCGCCCGGTGACGCCACGGTCGGCGGCCCTTGCCGTTACAAAATAATCTGCCGGTTTCATCCCGCTCGTTCGGCATAGGGGGAAATCAACCCACCTATAGCGGAATCGCGGCATGTCCTTCCTTTCTTCTTCCCCACGCCAGCGCGCCCGGACCCGGCTGTTGTCCCGGGCCTTGCGCACGGCCGCGCTGGCCTTGCCCACGGGGCTGGCAGCGCTGCCCGTGGCGCCGGCCTGGGCGCAGGCATCGGCGCGTGCCTATGCCATCGGGCCGGGCCCCTTGGCCCAGGTGCTCAACCAGTATTCGGCCGAAGCCGGTGTATTCGTCAGCAGCCCCGGCACGCTGACTGGCGGCCGGCGCAGCCCAGGCGTGCAAGGCAGCTTTACGGTGGATGAGGGGTTCGCGGCACTGTTGGCAGGGACGGGTTTGCGTGCCAGGCAACTGCCTGACGGCGGTTATATCCTGCATGAGGAAGCCGCGGGTGGCGCAACCCAGCTTGCGCCCGTGACGGTGACGGCAAGACCGGAAAGCGCCACGGGGCCGGTATTGGGCGTGGGGGCCACGCACAGCGCGACGGGGACCAAGACGGATACGCCCATCATCGAGACGCCCCAGTCCATTTCGGTGGTGGGGGCGCAGCAGATCCGCGACCAGAAGGCGCAAAGCCTGCAGGAGGCGCTGGGCTACACGCCGGGCCTGATGCCGGGCATCGTCGCCAAGAGCGGGATGTTCGAGGACACGATGAGCATCCGCGGCTTCGAAGCCAACCCCCAGACCGGCAGCTACTACCGGGACGGCATGCGGTACATGATCAACCAGTACAACGGCAAGCAGGAGCCCTATGGGCTGGAGCGCATCGAAGTCCTGCGCGGCCCGTCGTCGGTGCTGTACGGCGCGGCGGCACCGGGCGGCATCGTCAACTCGGTCAGCAAGCGTCCGCCCAGCGAACGCATCGGAGAACTGAACCTGGATGCCGGCAGCTTCGACCGCCGCCAGATCTCGGGCGACGTGGGCGGCCCGCTGGATGACGCAGGGAAGTGGTCCTACCGGCTGACCGGACTTTTCCGCGAAAGCAAGCAGTTCGTCGATTACAGCCGCGATGACCGGACCTATCTGGCGCCCGCGTTGACGTGGCGGCCAAGCGATGCGACCTCGCTCACGCTGCTGGCCAACTATCAGCGCAGCAAGACCATCTATCCGCCCGCCGTGCCGGTGACCGGCTCCCTGCGCGACAACCCCAATGGCGAGATCCCGCGCCGCCGCTTCCTGGGCGAACCCAATCACAACACGTTCGACCTGGCGTCCACGTCCGTGGCGTTGCTGTTCGAGCACGCCTTCGACGACACGCTGAAGATCCGGCAGTCGCTGCGGCAGTACGACGCCGATCTGCGCATGCGCTACGTGCTGCTGCAAGGCGACGTGGATGCGCGCACGCAGCGCAGGGTGGCCCGTTCGGCCCGGGGGTTCGATGACCACACCACGGTGTTCACCAGCGATACCAATGTCGAGAAGCGCTTTGCGACCGGGCCGGTGGCGCACACCGTTCTTGCCGGGTTCGACTACACCCGCTCCACCTACAACAGCGATAGATTGCGCGGCAACCTGCCGGCCATCGATGCCTACAACCCCGTCTACCAGGTGGGGGAGGTCGTGGCCCTGCCGTGGCAGCAGCGCCGCAACAAGGAGCATCGCCTGGGCATCTACGTGCAGGACCAGTTGAAAATCCATGACAAGGTCGTGGTGCTGATGGGCGGACGGCGTGACCAGGCGCGGGCGGAGAACCGCTTGCTGCATGCGCCGGGCAGCGACTCGTCGGATCGGGATTCGGCCTTCACGGGCCGGGCGGGGATGGTCTATCTGGCGGACAACGGACTGGCGCCGTACGTCAGCTTCTCGCAATCCTTCGAGCCGACCTCCGGGCGGGATCGCAATGACAACCGCTACATTCCCAGCCGTGGCAGGCAGGTGGAAGTGGGGGTGCGCTACCAGCCCGCAGGGCAGGACATGACGCTGAGCGCAGGCGTGTTCGACCTGGTGCGCAAGAACGTCTTCACGCCGGATCCGCAGGACCCGGCCTTCCTGGTGCAGACCGGCGAGGTGCGATCGCGCGGCATCGAACTGGAGGCGCGGGCGCGTGTCACGCCCGCCGTCGATCTCATCGCGGCGTACACCTATACCAATGCCAAGGTCACTGCCAGCAATCTGCCGGGCGAAAAAGGCGAGCGCTTCAACACGCCGCGGCACGTGGCATCGTTGTGGGCCGACGCGCACCTGGCGCAATGGGTGGCGCCCGGGGTGAAGGTCGGCGCGGGCTTGCGGCATGTGTCGGCGCGGCCGGATCGCCCGTCCAGCGGATCGCTGGGCGGGCCGGGCTATACGCTGGTCGATGTCCGCCTGGGCTATGAAACCGGACCGTGGGCCTATGCGCTGAACGTCACCAACCTGGCCGACAAGACCTACATTCCCTCGATTTGCTACAACGGGCTGTGCGACTACGGCGAGCCGCGTCGCATCATCGGAACGGTCAGTTATCGCTGGTAGCGCATGCGCGCCCTGCTCGTCCGGGTGCACCGCTGGGTAGGCCTCGCCATCGGGGGATTCCTGCTCGTGACGGCGGTATCCGGCATTCCACTGGCCTGGCACCATGCGCTGGATGCCTGGGCCGCGCCGGCATTGTGGCGCGCGCCGGATTGCGGCGCCGAAGGGCGTCTGGATGCCCTTGCCCTGCGCGACATCGTCCGGGATGCTTTTCCGCAAGGCCATCTGCCCGCAGCCCCGCTGGGCGGGGAGGCGGGCAGGGCGCTTGCGGTGCCCGTCTGGTTCGTTTCCCGCGCGGATGCCGCGCCCGTGCTGCACGAGGTATTCGTCCATCCCTGCACGGGCGCGATCCAGGGCAGCCGGGAATGGGGCGACATCCGCGCCGGCTGGGTCAACCTGGTGCCGTTCCTGTATCGCCTGCACGCGTCGCTGCTGCTGGGCGGGCCAGGCGAATGGCTGCTCGGGATCGTGGCCCTGCTGTGGACGCTGGATTGCTTCGTCGGCCTGGTGCTGACGTGGCCGGCCAGGCGCCGGGTGCGTGCAGACCGTCCTGCGGCCCTTGCCTCGTCGTGGTGGTCGCGCTGGTGGCCGGCATGGCGGGTGCGTTGGACCGCGGGCAGGCATAAACGCAACGTCGACCTGCACCGGGCTGGCGGACTCTGGGCATGGGTGCTGCTGCTCGCCATGGCCTGGAGCAGCGTGGCGTTCAATCTCCCGGCTGTCTATGAGCCCGTGATGCGAGGGCTGTTCGCGCATCAGTCGGATGGGCGGCGGCCCGCCGGCACCCAAGGCGCCAGCCAGGTTCCCGCCTTGTCCTTTGCGCAGGCGCGCGAGCGTGGCCGCGAGATCATGGCCGGCCTGGCCCGGGAGGAGGGCTTTGCCGTGCGCTCGGAGCATTGGCTGGCGCTCGACGCGCGCCGCGGCGTGTATCGCTACACGGTCCGCAGCAGCCGGGACCTGCTTGATCGGGGGGGCGCAACGTCGGTCTTCCTCGATGCCGCTGACGGCAGCGTGCGCGGCAGCTTCGTTCCCACGGGCAGGGCTGCGGGCGACACCCTGCGGCATGTCCTGACCAGCCTGCATCGCGCGGCCTGGGGAGGCGGACCCGTCCAGCTGGCGTTGGCCTTGCTGGGCGGCCTGCTTGTCGTGTTGGTGCTGACGGGTGTCTTCATCTGGCAGGCGAAACGCCGGGCGTTGCGCTTCGCCGGCAAGCGGAACTGAAGCGCGATGTTGCGATGATACTTTGTACCAAATATATATGTAATGTTATATCATTCGTATCCTTCGGTGTTTCTCCCGGTTCCAGAAGGACGCTTCCATGTTTCGCTCGACCCCTCCCCTCGCGGCCGCCATTGCCGTCGCCTTTGCCGCGCCCGCGATGGCCCAGGACAACCCGGCTGTGTCCGTGGGCCAACTGGCGCCCGTTACCGTGTCGGCCTCGCCCCTGGCCACCGGCGCCGACGACATGGCCACGCCCAGCGCCGTGCTGGAAGGGGATGCGCTGACCTTGCGCAGAAAGGGCACGCTGGGCGACACCCTCGATGGCGAGCCGGGCATCCATGCCGATACCTTTGGCGGTGGCGCAAGCCGGCCGGTCATCCGCGGCCAGACCGCGCCGCGCGTGCGCGTGCTGAGCGACAGCGCCGAACTCATGGATGCGTCCACCGTCTCGCCGGATCACGCGATCGCGGTCGAGCCCATGCTGTCGCGCCGCATCGAGGTGCTGCGCGGCCCGTCGGCGCTGCTGTACGGCGGCGGCGCCATCGGCGGCGTGGTGAACGTGCTGGACAACCGCATCCCCACGGCGGTGCCAGAGAACGGCATCGAGGGCGAGGCGGAACTGCGTGGCGCGACCGGCACCAAGGAGCGCGCGGGCGCAGTGGGCATCACCGGCGGCAGCGGCAACCTGGCCGTGCGCGTCGAAGGCATGAAGCGCGAGTCGGACGACTATCGCGTGCCCGACTGGTCCAGCCGCAGCGTGCCGGGCTCGTACCAGCGCTCGGGCTCGGGCAGCGTGGGCGCGTCGTGGATCACCTCGCGTGGCTATGTGGGCGCGTCCTATTCCTTCATGGAGTCGCGCTACGGCCTGCCGGGCCACAGCCACGAATACGAAGGCTGCCATCCGCACGGCGACCACCTGCATTGCGGGGGGCACGACCATGACCACGGTGATCATGAGGAAGAAGGCCATGAAGGCCATGATCACGATCATGACCACGGCGGCGGCGTGCCCTACGTGAAGCTGCGCAGCGAGCGCGGCGACTTGCGCGGCGAATACCGCGATCCTTTCGCGGGCTTCGAGAAGATCCGCTTCCGGGCGGGCGTCTCGCAATACCGCCATGACGAAATCGAAGGCGGAGAGGTCGGCACGCGCTTCACCAACCGTGGCTACGATGGCCGCCTGGAGCTGACGCACAAGCCCATCATGGGCTGGCGCGGCGTGGTGGGCCTGCAGGGGGCGAGCAGCACGTTCGGCGCGGATGGCGAAGAGGGCTTCCTGCCCGAGAGCCGCACGCGTACGGCGGGTCTCTTCGTGCTGGAGGAATACCGCCTGGCGGACTGGCGTTTCGAACTGGGTGCGCGCCAGGACTGGCAGCGCATCCGCCTGACCGACGGCGGCGACAGCCGCCGTGACACGGGCAATTCGTTCTCGGTCGCGGCCATCTGGGACTTTGCGCCGCAGTATTCGGTGGCCCTGTCGCTGTCGCGCTCGCAGCGCCTGCCCAGCGCGCAGGAGCGCTACGCCGACGGCATCCACCTGGCCACCAACACCTATGAAGTGGGCGACGCGAACCTGGGCAAGGAAACCTCGCGCAACATCGACCTGACCCTGCGCAAGAAAGCGGGCGATACCACCTTCAGCGTCAGCGCCTTCCACAACCGCGTGCGCAACTATATCTATGCCAACACCTTGGACCAGTTCGAGGACTTCCGCCTGATCCAGTACTCGCAGCGCGATGCCGAGTTCACGGGGATCGAGGCCCAGGTTCGCCTTCGCTTCACGCCGGTCTTTTCGGCGGGCGTCTTCGGGGACTACGTGCGCGGCAAGTTCGCGAACGACGACGGCAATCTGCCCCGCATTCCCGCCGGGCGCGCGGGCGTGCGCTTGAACGCCGATTGGCAGCAGTGGGGCAGCGAACTGACGTTCACACGCGTCTTCCGCCAGTCGCGCGTGACGAGCTATGAGTCGGAGACGCCGGGCTACAACCTGCTGGACGCCCTGGTGACCTATGACACCGACATCGGCAATGCGCGCGCGCAGGTCTATCTGCGTGGCAACAACCTGCTGAACGAGCTGGCCTACAACCACACCTCGTTCATCTCGCGCCTGGCGCCCCTGCCTGGCCGCAGCGTGATGCTGGGCCTGCGCACGACGTTCTGAGCGGCGCCGCGGGGATAAGGCCTGGCCTTATCCCCGCGGGGTGTCCTTCTTGCGGCCTGCCCTGGGATGGGCCTGGTCGTAGGCGCGCGCGAGGTGCTGGAAATCCAGCCGCGTGTAGACCTGCGTGGTGGAAATGTTGGCGTGGCCCAGCATTTCCTGCACGGCGCGCAAATCTTGCGCCGATTGCAGCACGTGGCTGGCGAAGCTGTGGCGCATGACGTGCGGATGCAGTCGGGTGGGCAGGCCCGCGGCAATCGCCAGTTTTTCCAGCTGCAGCTGCACCACCCGTGGCGTGACGCGCTTGCCGCGTGCGCCCAGGAAGAGCGCCGCGGCATCATCGGGCGTTGCATCCGGCGCCAGCAGGGCGGGGCGCTCGCGCAGCCAGTGCGACAAGGCCGTCATCGCCGCGCTGCCCACGGGCACGGTGCGCCGCTTGCCGCCCTTGCCCCAGACCAGCACTTCCTGTTCGGCCAGGTTCAGCCAGCTGCGGGATTCATACTCGCCCGTGCGCACATAGGCCGTGTCCAGGCCGATGAGCTCCGAGAGCCGCAGGCCGCTGGAATACAGCAGTTCGAACATCGCGTGGTCGCGGCGGGCGATGGCATCGTGGCCGGCGCCGCGCGAGGCGTGGTCCAGCACGCCTTGGGCCTGCTCGACCGACAGGGCTTTGGGCAAACCACGGGCCAGCTTGGGGGCGCGCACGCCCGCGGCGGGATTTTCAGGCAGTCCGGCCTGCGGCGCCCACCAGGCGAAATAGCCGCGCCAGGCAGCAAGCGTGCGCGCCAGGCTGCGCGGACTCAGGCCTTGCGCATGCAGGCGTGCCAGGTATTGGCGGATATGGGCGTGACGCAGGGCCTCGGGCGGCGTGTCGCCCGCGAGGGAGACGAGACGGGCGAGATCGTGACGGTAGCCGGCAAGCGTGTGCGGGGAATAGCGGCGCGCGGTCTCCAGATGGGACAACCAGCGCGCCATGCTGTCGGGCAGGCCTTGCAAGGCCGTGGGGGGCGTGCCCGCGGGCGCTGCCGCGCCGGTTGCGGAAGCGGCGCCCACGATGCGCTCAGGCCTGCAGCGTGAGGCGTGCCAGCGCGGCGCTGCCCAGGCGGCCGATGCGGGCGAGGAAGGAGGTGCCCATGCCGGCCGCGAAGCGCTCGGCGTCGGGCGAGCCCAGCACCAGCAGGCCGAAAGCGGGCGAGTCGGGCGTGGGACGCAGCGGCACCAGCGCCATCGAGCCAGGCGGCGTCGCCAGCCAGGCGGCGGCTTCCGCGCAGGCCTCGGCTTCACCCGGCGTGGCGGGTTCCTTGCCCGCCTGGGCGGGCACGGCGGGACCGCAATAAGGCGCCTTCAAGGCGTCGGCATAGGCGCGCAGCGTGTCCGAGACGGGTTCGCCGGCGGTGCCGCCTTCGATGGCCAGCGGGGCCCACAGGCGCAGGCCGACGTCCTTCAGGTCGAAGACCTCGGCCAGGCCCAGCGTGACCAGCGCGGGCAGGCGCTCGGCGTGCTGTTCCGCCAGCAGGCGCTCGCACCACTGCTGTACCTGGGCGCCGATGCCTTCGTTGGTGGAGGCGTTGTGCACGAGTTCGTTCAGGCGCCATTCCAGTTCGCGCTGGCGCTCGCGCAGCGTGAGGATCTGGCGCTCGCCCAGCGAGATGGCGCGGCTCTGGTGTGGGTGCGGCACTTCGAGGGTCGCGAAGACCTCGGCGTGCTCCTGGAGGAAAGCGGGGTGGTCCTGGAGGAAACGGGCAACGGTCTCGGCGGAGAGTTCGTCGGCGTGCGTCGCGGCAGTGCTCATTGCTGGGGCGTCCTTCTTTCAGTATCGGGCATTGCCAGGGGCGTGTCGGCCCCAGGGGTGTCCGGACGGAACCGCGCGGCGCATGCCGGCCGCGCGGCCAGGGTGTCAGGGTTGGGCGGGCAGCGATGCCACCAGGGCGTCGACGTCCACGGTGCCCGAGAAAACGGTCGTGGCGGGGCCGGTCATGCGCAGGCTGTCGCCCAGCAGGGCGATATCGAGCACGCCACCGCGCGTGTGCACGGCCACGGGCGAATCGAGCAGGCCACGGCGGATGCCGGCGGCCACTGCCGCGCAGGCGCCCGTGCCACAGGCCAGGGTTTCGCCCGCGCCGCGTTCATGGACGCGCAGGCGGATGGTGTGACGGTCGACGACCTGCATGAAGCCCGCGTTCACGCGCTTGGCAAAGCGCGGATGCGATTCGATGTAGGGGCCGACGCGGCCGACAGGTGCCGTGTCGACGTCGTCGACCACCTGCACCGCATGGGGATTCGAGATGGCGACCAGGGACAGCAGCACCGACGCGGGGCCGCCCGGCGTGGCGGCCTCGTCCAGCGGCAGTTCCCACAGCGTGTCGGCGTGCTCGGGCCGCGAGGCCAGGCCGGTGGTGTCGAAGGGCAGCGCGGCGGGCTCGTAGCAGGTGAGGCCCATGTCGACCGTCACGCGGCCGTCCGCCGTTGCGTCCAGCACGATGACGCCCGTGGCGATCTCGGCGCGCAGGGGATTCTTGCTGGACAAGCCCTGCTCGTGCACGAAGCGCACGAAGCAGCGGGCGCCGTTGCCGCAGTGCTCGACCTCGCTGCCGTCCGCGTTGAAGATGCGATAGCGGAAGTCGGCATCGGGGCGCGTGGCGGGCTCGACCAGCAGGATCTGGTCGGCGCCGATGCCGAGGTGCCGGTCGGCGAGCGCGCGGGCACGTGCCGCCGTCATCTGGATGGGCGAACGTACGCCGTCGAGCACGATGAAGTCGTTGCCCGCGCCGTGCATTTTGGTGAATGGCCAAGTCATCCCGCCATTATCGCCTAGTTGGCGGGCGATGGCGTGCCCGGCGCGGATGTTGCAACCGCCTCAATAGAGGCCGGGTTCGCCAGGGGGGCGGGTCTTGAAGCGGCGGTGCACCCAGTAGTACTGGCTGGGCATGTCGCGCGTCCAGTCCTCCACCATCCGGTTGATCCGGGCGGTGGCCGCCTCCAGGCCGTCCTCGCCCGGGAAGTCCGCCAGGGCGGGCAGAACCTCGATGTGATAGCGGCCGGTGGCAGGATCCCAACTGCCGCGGATAGGCAGCACGGGCAGCTTCCACGTGCTGGCAAGTTGCGCGGTGGCGGGGATGGTTGCCGCCGGCGTTCCGAAGAAAGGAACGAAGAGGGAACCCTTGCGGCCGAAATCCATGTCGGGCAGGTAGTACAGGGGGCGGCCCGCTTTCACGTGGCGCAGCAGGGGCCGCACGCCGTCCCGGCGGTTGACCAGGTGGACGTCGTTGAAGCGGGCCCGGCCTTCACGTACCAGCGCATCGACGTCGGGGTCGCTTTGTGGTGAGTACATGGTGGCGCCGCTCGGCGTTTCCATGGTCAGGCGAGAGGCTGCGGCATCCAGCGCGATGAAGTGCGGGGCGAGGAGGATGCAGGACTGGCGGGCGGCGACCAGTGGCTTCAGGTTTTCCTCGTAGCCCGACAGGGAAACCAGTTCGCGCACGCGTTCGGGGGGGGCAAACCACAGTACGCCGCGATCCACGACCGATTGTGCCAGGGCATGGAAGTGATCGCGCAGCAGGCGCTCGCGCGCGGCTGCGTCCAGCTCGGGAAAACAGATTTCCAGGTTGCGGCGTGCAACCCGGACGCGTGGCCGCACCAGCCGGTAGGACAGTCCCCCCAGCAGTTTGCCGAGCCGCAGGCGAGTCGTGTTGGAACGGTTTCCGAACCACGTGAACAGCGCCTTGAGGGCGCGGTATTTCCATCCGCGCGGGATGGCGGGTGGCGCGAGGGATGGGGGCCGGTCTTCCGTCATGCCGCGTCTCCCGAGGGCAGGGCGCCGGGGGCCGCGGGTGCGCCTTTCGGCGTCTTGTAGCGGTTGTACCCCCAGAGGTACTGCTCGGGGCAACGGCGGATGAGGTTTTCCATGGTCTGGTTGATCAGCGTCGCCTGCGCCTCGGGGGATTCGGGCAAAGGCTCGGGCACGGGCACGTAATGCATCTGCCAGCCAGCGCCCTTGGGCAGACGCTCACCGGCGACCAGCACGACGGGCGCGTTCGTCTGCCTGGCCAGCCGGGCCGGCAGGGTGACAGAATAGGCTTGGCGGCCGAAGAAGGGCGCCCAGACGCCTTCGCCTTCGCCTGGCGCCTGGTCGGGCAGCATGCCGATGTCCTCCCCCTGGCGCAGTGCGCGCACGAACGCGCGCACGCCAGACTGGTTGGCCGGCACGACCTTCATGCCGGCGGATTCGCGCGCCAGTTGCATGACGGGGGCAAGCGCGGCTTTGCGCGGCGGCCGGAACATGACGGTGAGCGGATGCCGGCGCACCCTGTAGCGGGCGGTGATCTCGAAACAGCCCAGGTGGGGGGTCAGGTACAGCACGCCGCGGCCCTGCGCGTGCAGCGCGGCGATCATCGCTTCGTCCTCGGGGCTGCTGCGCACGCGCGCCAGGCTGTCATCGCTGCGGAACCAGACCCGTGCCAGTTCCAGGATCATCGCGCCGGTCTCGCCCGCGGCCCGGCGCGCGAAGGCCGGCGAGTCGTAGCCCGCCTGGGCGGCATTGGCGCGCAGGCGTTGGCGGTACTTGGTGGGCAGTGCATAGACCAGACGTCCGACCAGCCGGCCCAGGCCCTGGAGGAGGGAGAGCGGCAGGTGGGACAGCAGGCGAAACAGGAACAGCAGCATCGGCGGGCGTCGGGAATGGGGAGGGCGGACAGGCTTGCCGGCAGGCCTGGGAAGGGCGCCGCCGGGCCGGGGCGCCATGGGGTTGCTGACGCCATCCGCGAGAACATGTGCTATTTTCACTTAAAATCACTTTGGCCGCCGAGTTAACGACAACTTGCGGGGCGGCCGCGGTTCCCTGTCCTGCCAGATGCTGGCACCGGCATTGAACCAGCTGGGGTGGCCGCCAGTCCATTCCTACCGCTAAAGCGTCGCGCCCAGATCCAAGCGTTCGTACTACGGTTGCATTTGGGGCTTCGCGCCTCAGTCAACCCGTGCCGTTTATCGGACACATTTACAGGACGTCATCTCGTGGCCCAGAACGATTTCCTCTTCACTTCCGAGTCCGTTTCCGAAGGTCATCCCGACAAGGTCGCCGACCAGATCTCGGACGCCGTGCTCGACGCCATCTTCACGCAAGACCCGAACGCTCGCGTAGCCGCCGAGACGCTGTGCAATACCGGTCTCGTCGTGCTGGCAGGCGAGATCACCACCACTGCCAACGTCGACTACATCCAGGTCGCGCGCGACACGATCCGCCGCATCGGCTATGACAACACCGATTTCGGCATCGACTACAAGGGTTGCGCGGTGCTGGTCGCCTACGACAAGCAGTCGCCCGATATCGCCCAGGGCGTGGACCGCAGCGCCGAGGACTACCTGAACCAGGGCGCTGGCGACCAGGGCCTGATGTTCGGCTATGCCTGCGACGAAACCCCTGACCTGATGCCCGCTCCCATCTGGTACTCGCACCGCCTGGTGCAGCGCCAGAGCGAACTGCGCAAGGACGGCCGCCTGCCGTGGCTGCGTCCCGACGCGAAGTCGCAGGTCACCTTCCGCTACGTCGACGGCAAGCCCGTCGAGGTGGACACCGTGGTGCTGTCGACGCAGCACGCGCCGGAGATCTCGCAGTCCGACATCCATGACGCGGTCATCGAGCACATCATCCGCCCCAGCTTCCCCGAAGGCCTGATCACCGACAAGACGCGCTTCCTGGTCAATCCGACCGGCCGTTTCGTCATCGGCGGCCCGCAAGGCGATGCCGGCTTGACCGGCCGCAAGATCATCGTCGACACCTACGGCGGCGCATGCCCGCACGGTGGCGGCGCGTTCTCGGGCAAGGATCCCTCGAAGGTCGACCGTTCGGCTGCCTATGCCGCGCGCTATGTCGCCAAGAACGTGGTGGCAGCCGGCCTGGCGCGCCAGTGCCAGGTGCAGGTGAGCTACGCCATCGGCGTGGCCGAGCCTATCAACATCACGGTCTATACCGAAGGCACGGGCATCATTCCCGATGACCAGATCGCCAAGCTCGTGCGCGAGCACTTCGATCTGCGCCCCAAGGGCATCGTCAACATGCTCGACCTGCTGCGCCCCATCTACACCAAGACGGCGGCCTATGGCCACTTCGGCCGCGCCGAGCCCGAGTTCACGTGGGAACACACGGACAAGGCCGAAGCGCTGAAGAAGTCGGTCTGAGTGTGATCGTCGAGGCGGGCCGTCGCTGCGGCCTGCCCTGATCGCCAAAGGCGCCCCGCGGGGCGCCTTTTTCATGCGCGCGCCGGGCAAGGCCGTGCCTGGCGCGATCTCTCGCATGTCGACATATCCAATCGTTCGTTGGGAGCGCATGGCGGCATCGCTAGGATGACAGTGCGGTCGTCCTGGCGATGGCCTTCATTCCCCGATAGCCTGGAGACAGTCACCATGAGCGCCCACGCCGACCTGCCCACCTTTGGCCTGGACATCCGCCCGCTAGCCGGCCGCATCGGCGGCGAGGTGCGTGGCCTGCGGCTGTCCGACGAATTGACCGACGAGGTCTTCGGCCGGGTCCGGCAGGCCTTGCTGCATTACAAGGTGCTGTTCTTCCGCGACCAGTCGCATCTGGACGATGCCGCGCACCAGCGCGTGGGCGACCGCTTCGGCAAGACCGTGGCGCATCCCACGGTGCCGGCGCCCGCGGGCACGCGCATCTTCGAGCTGGATGCATCGCGCGGCGGCGGCCGGGCCGACTCCTGGCATACCGACGTGACGTTCGCCGAGGCCTTCCCGAAGTACGGCATCCTGCGTGCGGTGACCGTGCCTGCCTATGGCGGTGACACCATCTGGGCCAACACTGCCGCCGCGTATGCCCACCTGCCCGAGTCCCTGCAACGCCTGGCCGACGGCCTGTGGGCGGTGCACAGCAACGACTATGACTATGGCGCGAGCCGCACGGGCATCAGCGACGTCCGCTTGAAGCATCACAACGAGGTGTTCAAGGCCACCGTCTATGAAACCGAGCATCCGCTGGTGCACGTGCATCCGGAAAGCGGCGAGCGGGCCTTGCTGCTGGGGCACTTCGTGCGTCGCATCGTGGGCCTGCCCACCACCGAATCCAGCCGCCTGTTCGAGATCTTCCAACAGCGCGTGATCCGTCCCGAGAACACCGTGCGCTGGTCCTGGCAGAAGGACGACATCGCCATCTGGGACAACCGGGCCACCCAGCATTTCGCCATCAACGACTATGGCGACCAGCCGCGCCTGGTTCGCCGGGTGACGGTCGAGGGCGAACCCGCCGTGGGCATCGATGGCCGCCGCAGCGTCGCGCGCCGCGGGCCTGGCGTGGACGCGCCCAGCCAGGCGCTCGCCGCGGTGCCGGTCGCAGCCTGACGGCGGGGCGGCGCTGCTGCCCGTCGGTCCCATGTCGTGACGTACCCGCCATGGCCGCCTGTACAGGCGTGCCTTGCGGGAGCGTGCATGCCTTTTCCTTTCCTTTCTTTCAGGTGATGGGTTCCATGGTTCGTTTTTCCTTTGTCCGTGCATGGGGCGTCGCACTGCTCGGTGCGAGCCTGATGCTGGGCGCCGCGTCCGCGATGGCCGACACGTCCCGCATCGCCGTGGCAGACCAGTTCGGCCTGGGCTCCTTGTTGTGGAACGTGGTCAAGGACCAGAAGTTGATCGAGAAGCACGGCAAGGCTGCCGGCGTCGATATCGCCGTGGAGTGGAAGCGCCTGTCGGGCGGCGCGGCGATGAACGAGGCCGTGCTGTCCGGCTCGATCGACGTGGGCACGGGAGGCGTGCCGCCCTTGCTGACCTTGTGGGACCGGACCCGCGGGCGGCAGGAGGTGAAGGCGATCTCGGCCATCGTCTCTACGCCGCACTACCTGGTCACCAATCAGCCGCGCATCCGCAGCCTGGATGATTTCTCCGATGCCGATCGCATCGCGGTGCCGGCGGTGAACGTCTCCATCCAGGCCCGCCTGTTGCAGATGGCGGCCGCCAAGCAGCATGGACAGGCCCGGTTCAATCGCTACGACGCCCTGACCGTGGCGCTGCCGCATGCCGACGCGACCAGCGTGCTGCTGGCGGGCGGCAACGCCGTCGTGGGCAGCTTCGCGGGCGAGCCCTTCACGACGCTGGCCTTGCGCAACCCGTCGGTGCACAAGGTCATCAGTTCCTACGAGATCCTGGGCGGCCCGCATACGGTCAACCTGATCTGGGCGACCAGCCGCTTCCGCGAGCGCGAGCCCAAGGCCTATCGCGCGGTGCTGGCGGCGCTGGCCGAGGCGCAGACATTCGTCCAGGCCGACCCGCAGGCGGCGGCCGATGTCTTCCTGCGCCAGGGCGACTCCAGCCTGCCGCGCGAGCAGGTGCTGGCCCTGATCCAGAATCCCGAGACCCGCTATACGCTGGTGCCCGAGAACACCTTCCCCTTTGCGCGGTTCATGCACCAGGTGGGCGCGATCAAGCACCTGCCTGCGTCCTGGAAGGACTACTTCTTCGAGGAGGCCTACGCCCTGGGCGGGAGCTGAGGCGGGCGGCCAATGGCCAGGTCAGGCATTCACGCACCCGCCGTAGGGACAGAAAATGGGGCCGCAAGGTCTGGTGCTAAGCTTGACGCGATGTGTGCAACACCCGACTCCCTCTTGCCGCCCCCTGCGGCGGCCCCGTCCGATGACAGGGACACCGCTGCCGCCAGCGGCGTCCCGCTCCACCGTATCGAGATCAAGACCGCCCGCGGCACGTTCGTCGCGACGGATTCCCCCTGCGTGGCGGTCTGCTCCACCCTCTATGACGACATCTGCCGGGGCTGCGGCCGCACGGCCATGGAAGTCGCCAATTGGGTCTTCATGAACGAAGCGGAAAAGCATGAGGTCTGGGTGCGCATCCGCGCCCAGGGTTATCCGCGCCGCAACAACCCCTAGTCCCTTGTCTTGGTCATGTCATGTGGTCGGTGCCTAATAGCCGCAACGTCACCCGACAGACCGCCTCATGCGTATCCTGCTCGTTACTGATGCTTGGCATCCCCAAGTCAGCGGTGTGGTCCGTACCTGGACCATGATGCAGAAGCTCCTGGTCTCCTGGGGCCATGAACTTGTCGTCATCAGCCCGCAAGGCGCGCGCACCGTCAGGGCGCCGTCCGAAAAGGGCCTGCGGCTGGCCATCAATCCGGCCTCGCACCTGCGCCGCCAACTGGGCGATTTCGTGCCCGATGCCATGCACATCGCCACCGAAGGCCCGCTGGGCGTTGCCGCCCGCAGCCTGGCCATGAAGCGCGGCTGGCGCTACACCACCTCCTTCCACACCGTCTTCCCCGAATACCTGCGCATGCGCATGGGCATTCCGGCCGGCTGGACCTGGCGCTACATGCGCTGGTTCCACAAGCACTCCCAGCGCGTGCTGGTGCCGACGCACGCCATGCGCACGCTGCTGGCCTCGCACGGCCTGTGCAACATGCAGGTCTGGGCGCGCGGCGTCGATGCCCGGGCCTTCGCGCCCGATGACGGCATGGCCCTGGCCGGCCTGCCGCGCCCCATCCACCTGAGCGTGGGGCGCCTGGCCCGTGAAAAGAATCTCGACGCCTTCCTGTCCCTGGACCTGCCGGGCAGCAAGGTCGTGGTGGGCAGCGGTCCCGACGAGGCGCGGCTGCGCCGCCGCCATCCCGACGCCGTGTTCCTGGGCATGGTCCCGCATGACCGCCTGGCGCCGCTCTATTCGGCGGCCGATGTGTTCGTCTTCCCGAGCCTGACCGACACCTTCGGGCTGGTGATGCTGGAGGCCATGGCTTGCGGCACGCCGGTCGCGGCCTTGCCGGGCGAGGCGCCGCAGGCGGTGGTGGAAGAGGGCGTCACGGGTTGCCTGGATGCAGACCTGGCGCGCGCCTGCCATGCCGCGCTGTCCCTGGACCGCGTCACGGTGCGCGAACGCACGCTGGGCCGCACCTGGGAGACGATCGCGCTGGCGCTGCTGGGGGCGTTGACGCCGCTGCGCGCCGCGCAGGCGCAGGCCTTGCCGCAAGAGGCGGGCGCAGGTATACAATGCGGGCTTCCTGAGGAGCGTTGCGACGGGTCGCGCGTTGTCCGCTAGGAGGCGCATCCCTCCAGCCGGACCCCACCCGCCAGGCTCAGGAACTTCCTCTTTCCAGCCGCTTGCCTGTGCAAGCGGCTAGAACGGCGCTCGCCAACCCTGTCCGCGCAGGGAGGGCGAGGCCATTTCCACGGCAGCGCCCCGACGCGCGTGCAGGTTCTTCCGGAGCCATGCATGAATACCGTGACCGACAAGACCTTCACCGACTACATCATCGCCGACATCGCGTTGGCTGACTGGGGCCGCCGCGAACTCGCGATCGCCGAAACCGAAATGCCCGGCCTGATGGCGACCCGCGAGGAATACGCCGCGTCGCAGCCCTTGAAGGGCGCGCGCATCGCCGGCAGCCTGCACATGACCATCCAGACCGGCGTGCTGATCGAGACGCTGCAGGCGCTGGGCGCCGAAGTGCGCTGGGCCTCGTGCAACATCTTCTCGACCCAGGACCATGCCGCCGCCGCCATCGCCGCCACGGGCACGCCCGTGTTCGCCGTCAAGGGCGAGACGCTGGAGGAGTACTGGCAGTACACCCACAACATCTTCGACTGGCCCGGTGAAGAACAGGCCAACATGATCCTGGACGACGGCGGCGACGCCACGCTGCTGCTGCACCTGGGCACCCGCGCCGAGTCGGACCTGTCGGTGCTGGACAAGCCGGGCAGCGAAGAAGAGCGCATCCTGTTCGCGTCGATCCGCGAGCGCCTGAAGCAGGATCCCAAGTGGTACTCGACCCGTCTGGCGCAAGTGCGCGGCGTGACCGAGGAAACCACCACCGGCGTGCACCGCCTGTACCAGATGTCGAAGAAGGGCGAGCTGGCCTTCGCCGCCATCAACGTGAACGACTCCGTCACCAAGTCCAAGTTCGACAACCTCTACGGTTGCCGCGAGTCGCTGGTTGACGGCATCAAGCGCGCCACCGACGTGATGGTGGCCGGCAAGATCGCCGTCGTGGCCGGCTACGGCGACGTGGGCAAGGGCTGCGCCCAGGCGCTGGTCGCGCTGCGCGCGCAAGTGTGGGTGACCGAGATCGACCCGATCTGCGCGCTGCAGGCCTCGATGGAAGGCTTCAAGGTCGTGACGATGGAAGAGGCTGCCGACAAGGCCGACATCTTCGTCACCACGACCGGCAACTTCAACGTGATCCGCCGTGAGCACATGGATCGCATGAAGGACCAGGCCATCGTCTGCAACATCGGCCACTTCGACAACGAAATCGACGTGGCGGGGATCGAAGACTGCCAGTGGGAAGAAATCAAGCCCCAGGTCGACCATGTGATCTTCCCCGACGGCAAGCGCATCATCCTGCTGGCCAAGGGGCGCCTGGTGAACCTGGGCTGCGCCACCGGCCACCCCTCGTTCGTGATGTCGGCGTCGTTCACCAACCAGACGATTGCCCAGATCGAGCTCTTCACGCGCGGCGACGCCTATGAGTCGGGCAAGGTCTTCATCCTGCCCAAGCATCTGGATGAGAAGGTTGCGCGCCTGCACCTGAAGAAGCTGGGCGTCCAGCTGACCGAACTCACGCCTGCCCAGGCGGCCTATATTGGTGTCTCGGCACAGGGTCCGTACAAACCCGATCACTATCGTTACTGATCGCGTTACGCCCGCCAGGCGGGCGCGCGTGTAAGCTCCCTCTAAGCCGTCCCCAGTTTTGGGGACGGTTCCTTCATCAACAGGAACAGGACTTTCGACATGTCGCTCATACTCGTCTGGCTCTTGAACGCCGTGGCCTTGCTGGCCGTTGCCTACCTGCTGCCCGGCATCACCGTGGCAAGCTTTGGTTCCGCGCTGATTGCCGCCCTGGTGCTTGGCCTGCTGAACATGCTGGTCAAGCCGGTGCTGGTCTTCCTGACGCTGCCCATCACCATCGTTACGCTCGGGCTCTTCCTGATCGTGCTCAACGCGCTGCTGTTCTGGTTCGCGGGCTCGATCCTCAAGGGCTTCCAGGTCGCGGGTTTCTGGTGGGCGTTGGCCGGCGCGGTGCTCTACAGCCTGATTTCGGGGCTCCTCTCGAGGTTGATCGTTTAATGTCCCTGGACACGGAAAAGGCTGCCATCAGCCTTGAGTTCTTTCCTCCGCGCGACCTCGCCGCGCAGGAGCGCCTGGTGCGCACGGCCAAGCAGCTGCTGGCCGTGCAGCCCCGGTATGTCAGCGTGACCTTTGGCGCGGGTGGTTCCACCCGCGACGGGACGTCGGGCACGGTGCGCACCTTGCGCAACCTGGGTTGCGACGCCGCGCCTCATCTGTCCTGCATTGGCGCATCGCGCGACGAATTGCGTCAGATCCTGCAAGGCTATCGCGACGAGGGCGTGCGCCGGGTCGTGGCCCTGCGTGGCGACTTGCCTTCCGGCATGGGGGGCGACGCCGGCGAATTGCGGTATGCGGCCGATCTGGTGGCGTTCATCCGCGCGGAGTTCGGCGATGCCTTCCACGTCGAAGTGGCGGCCTACCCGGAAATGCATCCGCAAGCCGAGAGCCCTTCCGCCGACCTGCGTCATTTCGCCGACAAGGTGGCCGCAGGCGCCGACAGCGCCATCACGCAGTATTTCTTCAATGCCGACGCGTACTTCGATTTCCTCGACCGTACACAGGCACTGGGCGTGTCCGTGCCGATCGTGCCCGGCATCATGCCGATCACGAACAATACGCAGCTCACGCGCTTCTCGCAGATGTGCGGCGCGGAAATCCCGCGCTGGATCCGCCTGCGCCTGGCCGAGTTCGGCGACGACAAGGCGTCCCTGCGCGCCTTCGGTGTGGACGTGGTCAGCGAGCTGTGCCAGACCTTGCTGGACAACGGCGCGCCGGGCCTGCATTTCTATACCCTGAACAGTGCCGACGCGCCGCTGGCGATCTGGCGGCAACTGGGGCTGGAGCGTGCCGCGGCCTGATCAGCTTGCGGGTGTGCCGGCAGGGAGAGCGGCTTCGGCCGCTTTTTCTTTTTCCAGCGAGAATCGGGTGTGTGCAAAGACGCTGCCGATATCGGGCGCGTCGAGCAGCGCGAGCGACCACTGCTCGAGGTCTTGCAGCGATGCCCGTGCGATGCGTTGGCCGATTGCAGCGGGAACGGGACCAAAGCGGCAGGTCAGTTGGCGAGTGAGCAGTGTGCGGGTGGCGTCGTGTTTGCCTTCTTGGCGGCCTGCCTGTCTGCCTTCTTTTCTTCCTTCACGTCTTCCTTCACGCCTTCCTTCCTGCATGCCCTCCCGCTTCCATTGGCGGGTCCAATCCTTGACCGTGTCTGCCAGCATGTCCCGGAACTCCTCGAGGTCGTCGATGGTGGAGAGCTTAAGGCTGGGAAAGCGTCCGGGCAGCAAAGCGTTCCTGAGCCATTCGACGAAGGCGCGGCGCAGGCTGGCATCGCCAGGAGAACGGGTGCAGCGGGCCAGGTCCGCCAGGATGTTCGTCATGTCGTTGGGATGACGGCTTTGCTCCAGCTGGAACAACAATGCGACGGGGTTGTCGATGTACGCGGCGCCACTGCATGCCAGCTGCAACGGGTCCAGAAGGAGATACCGGAGTTGAGGCTGATAGGCTTGCAGGTCCGGGGGGCAGGCATCGGCAAGGTCCCGGTATTCCGTCCGCGCTCGCCATGCGCGCTGGCCGTTGTACAAGACCACGGCCAGCACGGGCGGCAGCCGGCCGTTCTGTGTCGAGGTTCTCGCATGCGCCTGCAGCAGCAGCGAGACATAACTCATCATGCGCAGCGCCATGTGGGGGTCGGGCCGGGATTGGAATTCCAGCAGCAGATGGATGTTGGCCGTTGCGTTTTGCGGGTGCCGGCGCAATGGAATGCGCCAGACGCGGTCGCTGTGCCGTTGCTCGCCGCGGTCCGAGAGATAGGAGGCGGGAAGCTGCGTCAGCGCGGTGGCATCGATGTGCGCGACCCATGCTTGCGGGACGAACCCGCGCAGCAGGGCCATCACCATCCGGGGATGGGAAAACAGCTGCTTGTAGTGGGCGTCGTGATGAGGCATGGCATCGGTGAGGCGTGAAACCTGCACCGTATTGCCCTTTGCCGGACTGTGCGCACCGGGCGCGCCGGAAATGTCCGCCCCGGTTTTTCCACCGAGGCCTTATTCCGCCTGAGCGCTCGGCTCGCCGTCGGCCAGCACCTGGATGTCGGTGAAGTCGGTGGGTTCGGCGTGACCGGGAATCATGCGTACCGGTTGATGCACGCGGCCGGCCGGCACCAGCGATTGCGGGTCGTGGGCCGAGCTCCAGACCGGATCGGGGATCTCCGCGAAGACCTGGCGCAGGCGCTCGCCCCAGGAGCTGCGGATCATGTGGAAGTATTCGTTGTGCTCGTCGATGTTGGCGAAGTGCGTCACGCGCAGCTTGTCCGCTTCGTAGACCAGCAGGTCCAGCGGCAGGCCGACCGAGATGTTCGAGCGCAGCGTGGAGTCCATGGAGATGAGCGCGCACTTGGCGGCCTCGTCCAGCGTGGAGTCCGGGCTCAGCGCGCGGTCCAGGATGGGCTTGCCATACTTGGCTTCGCCGATCTGGAAGTAGGGCGATTCGGCGTGGGCCTCGATGAAGTTGCCGGCCGAGTACACCTGGAACAGGCGGCAGCTTTCCTGGCCGATCTGGCCGCCGAAGATGATGGAGACGTTGAAGTCGATGCCCTGTTCCTTCAGGGCCGGGCCTTCGCGCAGGTGGATGGCGCGGATGGCTTCGCCGACGTGACGCGCCGCATCGAACATGCTGGCGGCGTTCCAGATGGACTCGGCGCCTTCGCGCTCGTGCGCGGCCAGCAGATTGAGCACGGCCTGGCTGATGGCCAGGTTGCCTGCGGTCATCAGGACCATGACCCTGTCACCCGGCCGTTCGAAGACACTGAGCTTGCGATAGGTGCTGATCTGGTCGACACCGGCGTTGGTGCGTGAATCGGCCAGGAAAACCAGTCCGGCATTGAGCCGGGCCGCAACACAGTAGGTCATGGTAAGGCAGGGTCCGTAACGAGCAGGCTTCAGGCGGATGTCAGGTGCCGCCGACAAGCGCGCATCCAGCGCGCCCCGCCGATTGTATAGCGCCTGCCAGCCTGATCAAGCCTGGGTTGCGCCCTGCATGACCTGCACGTTCACCGTCATGGATTCGACGCCGCCGCCATGGCGCACGCCCCGCACGGGCGAGGCCGAGTCATAGTCGCGCGCCACGGCCAGCCGGCAGTGGCATTCCGAGGCGTACTGGCGATTGGTGACGTCGATGCTGACCCAGCCGGTATCGGCCAGCCAGACATCGATCCAGGCGTGGCTGGCGGCGTGCTCGGCCGTGGTGTACAGGTAGCCGCTGACGTAGCGGGCGGGCAGGCCGAGCCCGCGTGCGCAGGCCAGGAACAGGTGGGCGTGGTCCTGGCAGACGCCGTGGCCCAGGCGCAACACTTCCGGGGCGGCGGTCGTGACGTCGGTCATGCCGGGCTCGTAGTGCACCCGGTCGCTGATGGCGGTGGCCAGCGCCAGGGCGTCTTCGGGCGCCCGGATGCCTTGCGGCAGGACCTCGCGGCAGAAGGCCATGACGGTCTCGTCGGGCCGCGTGAGCGGCGTGCTGACGCAATAGGCCTGCACCGGCAGGCGATCATCGTCGCGGCGCAACACGCCGCCGGGCAGCGACTCGACCTCGACCTGGCCGGTCACCCGCAACTCGATCTCGGTGTGCGGCTGGTTCAGCGTCAGGGTGTGCGTGATGTTGCCGTAGGCATCGATGCTGGATTGCAGCTGTCCGGGCGCGTCGATGTGCCAGCGCAAGGCGTGCTGGTGATCCTCGGTGCGCGGGGTCAGCCGCAGGGTCTGGATGCTGTAGGTGGCCGGCTGCGTGTAGCGGTAGCGGGTCACATGGCGGATCAGGTGCTTCATGTCGTGGCTCCTTGCCGTCGCCATCAGGTGGAGAGCGGCACCAGGAAATCCTGGGCGATTCGGTTGCCGAGGTCGTTGATGCGCTTCAGGAAACGTTCCAGGTAGATGTGCAGGCCGGCCTCCAGGATGTCCTCGATCCTGCCGTACTCCAATTCGGCGCGTAGCATGCCAGCCAGGCGCTCTGTTTCACTGGAACGTTCGTTGGAGATCTTGCCGAGGTCCTTGGACACGGAGCGCACCGAGGCCAGCAGCGAGCGCGGCATGTCGCCGCGCAGGATCAGCAGTTCGGCCACGCGGGCCGGCGTGATGACGTCGCGGTAGACCTTGCGGTAGATCTCGAAACCCGAGACCGCGCCCAGGATGGCCGACCAGCGATAGAACTCGCCCACGGCAGGGTCGGCATCGTCGTTGCGCGCGCGCTCCGGAGACGGCGAGTGCGCGTGGAACTGCAACTGCGACTGGGTCGTGCGTTCGTGGAACTTCACGTCCAGCAGGCGCGCGGTGTTGTCGGCGCGTTCCAGGTGCATGCCCAGCCGCAGGAAGTACAGCGCGTCGTCCTCCAGCATGGTGCCGATGGTCACGCCGCGCGCCAGGTGCGAGCGCAGCTTCACCCATTCGAAGAACTCGCCCGCGTTGTGCTCCAGCAGGCCGCCGCGCAGGTGGCGCTGCATCTCCAGCCAGATGCCGTTGTAGGTTTCCCAGACTTCGGTGGTCAGGCTGCCGCGCACGGCGCGGGCATTCTCGCGCGCGGCGTGCAGGCAGGCATAGATGGAGGAAGGATTGTTCGGATCGTGCACCATGAAGTGCAGGATTTCCTGCGTGGTGCCCGAGGGGTACGCTGCGTCGAAGCGGTTCTGCAGTTCGCTGATGCCCAGCACCGCGCGCCACGACGCGGCGCGCGTGGCGGGGTCCTGCGGCAGCAGGGACATGTGCAGGTTCACGTCCAGCATGCGCGCGGTGTTTTCCGCGCGCTCCATGTATCGGCACATCCAGAACAGATTGTCGGCGGTGCGGCTCAGCATCGTGTCTCTCCTCGTCCTCAGCGTTCCAGCACCCAGGTGTCCTTGGTCCCGCCGCCCTGGCTGCTGTTGACGACCAGCGAGCCTTCGCGCAGCGCGACGCGGCACAGGCCGCCGGGCACGGTGGTGATCTGCCGCGATCCGCAGACGACATAGGGACGCAGGTCGACGTGGCGCGGCGCGATGCCGGACTCCACATAGGTGGGCACGGTCGAGAGCGCGAGCGTGGGCTGCGCGATGTAGTTGGCCGGGTTGGCGCGCACGCGCTCGCGGAAGGCGTCGATCTCGGCGCGGCTTGCGCCGGGGCCCACCAGCATGCCGTAGCCGCCGGCGCCATGGACTTCCTTCACGACCAGCTCGGCCATGTTCTCCAGCACGTAGGACAGTTCCTGCTGCAGGCCGCAGCGCCAGGTGGGAACGTTGGACAGGAGGGGTTCCTCGCCGAGATAGAAGCGGATCATGTCGGGCACGTAGAGATACGTCGACTTGTCGTCGGCGATGCCGGTGCCGATGGCGTTGGCCAGCGTGATGCGGCCGGCGCGATAGACCGACAGCAGGCCGGGCACGCCCAGCGCCGAGTCGGCGCGGAAGGAGAGCGGATCCAGGTAGTCGTCGTCGACGCGCCGGTAGATCACGTCGACGCGCTTGGGACCTTGCGTGGTGCGCATGTAGACGGTGTCGCCGTCCACGAAGAGGTCGCGCCCTTCCACCAGTTCCACGCCCATCTGCTGGGCAAGGAAGGCGTGTTCGAAATAGGCCGAGTTGTACATGCCAGGCGTCAGCACGACCACCGTGGGTTCGTCGCCGCTGGGCGAGACGTCGCGCAGGTTTTCCAGCAGCAGGTCGGGATAGTGGGCGACCGGCGCGATTTTGTTGCTGCCGAAGGCCTCGGGCATCAGGCGCATGGAAACCTTGCGGTTCTCCAGCATGTAGGACACGCCCGATGGCACGCGCAGGTTGTCCTCCAGCACGTAGAACTCGCCCGCGCCAGCGCGCACGACGTCGATGCCGGCGATATGGCAATAGATGTCTTCGGGCACGTCCACGTCCTGCATCTCGGGACGGTACTGCGCGTTCATGAAGACCTGCTCGGCGGGGATCTTGCCCGCGCGCACGATCTCATGGTCGTGGTAGATGTCGCGCAGGAACATGTTGAGCGCGCGCACCCGCTGGCGCAGGCCCGCGTCCAGGCGCTCCCAGTCGTCGGCGGGGATGATGCGGGGAATCAGGTCGAAGGGGATCAGCCTTTCCGTGCCGGCTTCATCGCCCGCCACGGAGAAGGTGATGCCCACCCGGCGAAAGCTCAGGTCGGCCTCGACCCGCTTGGCGGTCATGACCGAAGAGGGCTGGGCGGACAGCCAGCGCGCGAAGTCCGCGTAATGCGGGCGGATATCGCTGTCGCTGTCGAACATCTCGTCGAAAGCCGGCGGTTTCAAGGTCATGCGGCGATTCCTGTGGCGGGCCGCCACTGGGGGCGGCCGCGGTGCTGAAGGGGCCCACTTGGCTCGGCATATGCAAGCAAGCAGCGTGCCATGCTGAAGGCGGCTTGCCAGCCTATGCGCGAATCCGGCGCGCAATTGTCACGGCGGCGTAACCGCGTGCCCTATTGTGTGGCGGGGTCTGTCGGCGCGTAAAGGGTGAGGTGCAGCATGGCACGGTGCATGCCACGGCGGGCGGCACCGCGCTGGTGCCCTCGGACTGCCGGCGTGCCTTGCCGTGGTGCGTGACGCGATGCGCAAAAAACACGGCGTGTGCGCCACCCGTCGTAGCATCCGCACGCAAATTACCCGGGTGTTGTCACACGCGGTCAGCTGGCCTGCCGGGCGGCAAGCAGGAAAACCCGGGCGTCCCGGACCTGGCCATCCTGCAGGGTCAGGCACAGGTGGCTGATGCCGCGCTTGGCCGGGCCGCCGTTGGCGTGCCCGTCCAGCCGGGCGGGCCAGGCGAGCGCCGCCAGGGCGGCTGCCTCGGTGGCCAGGCCGCGCTCGCGCAAGGCGTCCAGCATCAGGCGCCAGCGGGCGGCGGGATCGGGATTGCCGCGGCTGACCAGCAGCTCCAGGCCCCAGCGGGGACGAGGGCCTTGCGCATCGATATCGAAGGTGGCGACGCAGCGGTCGGCGAGGCTGGCCAGCGCGTGGGCCGTGTCGCCCAGGCGCTGGTGGGGAGGGCATCCCAGTGGCAGGTGCGAGACGTAGCAGCGCATCGGCTGGCCGGGGCGGCGGTCCAGCCAGCCGATGTTGTCCAGCGTGGCCTCGGGCGGGAAAGCCGCCAGGCAGGCCTGTGCGCGCGCCACGGTGTCCGGCGGCACGCCCAGCGCATGCAGGGCCTCGGCCACGCGCGGGGTGTCGGCAGCATGCACGCCGGGCGGTACCAGCGGCAGGGGCACGCTGGCATCGCCGGCGTCGTTCCGGGTGTAACGCAGATAGGCGTGGCTCAGTCCGCCGGGCAGGCCCGCGGCCGCCAGTTCGGTCTCGCCGCGCAGGGCCAGGTACAGGTGCGCGCGCAGGCCGGGGGTCAGGCCGCACTCCAGCGCGAATGCGGCGGCGGGCGGCGTGTCGGACGAGGCGGCCAGCCGGTCGAAGGCGCCGCGTGCCACGGCGTCGAGGAGCACCTCGGGAACGTCGGGCCCGTGGGCGCGCCACAACGCATGGAAAGCGCCTTCGCGCGGCGTCGTCATGGGACTCAGCGTGGCGCCGGGGCGGCCGGGAGCCAGCCGGCGGGCGTCAGGATGGCGTCGAGGCGGACATCGTGCGGCGCGGCCTGATAGTCGGGATCGTCGATGCGTCCTTCGGTCCAGGCGATGCCGATGGTGACGGGCGAGGGGCCGGACTCGCGCAGGGCGGCCAGCGTGCGGTCGTAATAGCCGCCGCCGTAGCCCAGGCGGTCGGCCTGGCGGGTGTAGCCCAGCGTGGGCACAAGCACGACATCGGGGCGCTCCGGCGTGCCCAGCGGCGGCACCGGGATGCCATAGGCGCCCGGGCGCATCGGCGTGTCGGGCGTCCAGCGATGGAAGCGCAGCGGCGCGCGCGTTTCTTCGATGACGGGCAGCAGCACGGTCATGCCGGCGTCGGCCCACTGGCTCAGCAAGGGGCGCAGGTCGGGCTCGTCTTCCATGGGCCAGAACGCGGCGACCGAGCGGGGCGCCTGGCGGCCCTCCGAGACGGCGGTATCGCGGTTCACGCCCAGCCAGGTGAAGAGCCGTCCGCGCATCAGCAGCGCGCCGCGGCGGCGCTCGTCGGCGGGCACATTCGCGCGTGCCTCGCGCAATCGCTTGCGCAGCGCGACTGCGTTATCCTGTGCGCTGTTTTGAGTGTTCATGCGGGCTGACACGATGTTCCTGGTTTCAGAGCTACGAAAGTATCAGAAATCCGGCCGGGGCGTCCTGGCGCGCGGCCGCGGGGCCGGTGCGTTGACGCTGGCCGTGATTTCCGCCGCCCTCGGGGCGGCTGTTGGGGCCGCGCCCGCTGCCGCCCAGACCGTGCGGCAGGCGGTGCAGCCTGCACAGCCCCAGACGCCGCAGGAGGCCGTGGTGGCCGCCCGCGAGGCGGTCAACAAGCGCCAGTGGGCGCAATTGCCGCCGCTGGTGTCGCGAGCCAAGGGCGATCCCCTTGCCATGTATGCCGAATACTGGCTGCTGCGCTATCGCCTGAACGCGTCTTCGGTGCCGACGCCCGCCGCGGATCTCGAGGATTTCATGCGGCGCAACCAGGGCGCCTACCTGGCCGACCGCCTGCGTGGCGACTGGGTGCTGGCCGCCACGCGCTCGGGCGATTTCGCCACCGCGCGCCGCCTGGGCGAGGTCGTGGCCGCCACCGACCAGGTGAAGTGCGCGCAACTGGAGGCCGCGCACCTGGGCGGCCAACGCGCCACGCCCGCGCAAGCCCAGGCTGTCTTCACGCCGGGCTCTGCCTGTTGGGACCTCTATGATCAACTGGTCGCCGACCGGGTGCTGGGCCCGCAGCAGTTGATCCCGGCGCTGCGCGACGCGCTGGAAGCCAACAAGCGCGACGATGCGCGCCGCTATGCCGTGTATGTGTTCGAGCCCGCGCAACTGCGCGAGTACGACGCGCTGATGAAGGATCCCATGAAGTGGCTGGTGCGCCAGCCGCGTCCGGTCAAGGGCGACATGGAGCGCGAGCTGGTGGCCGTGGCGCTGTCGCGCTTGGCGCGCAGCGACATGACGCCCGGCGAGGCCTATCTGCGCCGCGAGTGGGAGGGCCTGCCGCGCGAACTGAAGCAGTGGGTCTACAGCCAGTTCGCCCTGGTGGCGGTGCTCAATCTCGATGATCGTGCCCACGAGTGGTACAAGCACGCGGGTGACGTGCGCATGAGCGAATACAACCACGCCTGGCGCGTGCGTGCCGCCTTGCGCCAGCCGAAGATCGACTGGGCGTGGGTCATGAAGTCCATCAGCCAGATGCCGGCCTCGCAGCAGGCCGAGCCCGTCTGGGTGTACTGGCATGCGCGTGGCCTGCAGGCCACCGGCCATCCCGAGCAGGCGCGCAGGCAGTACGAAAGCATCGCCCCCGGTTTCAACTTCTATGGCCAACTGGCGGCCGAGGAGCTGGGCCGCGTCATCACCGTGCCGGCCCGTCCTTCGCCGCTGACCGACGCCGAGATCGCCGAGGCGCGTGGCCATGCCGGCCTGCAGCGTGCCGTCGCGCTCTTCAAGCTGGGCTGGCGCCCGGAGGCCGTGCCCGAGTGGAACTACTCGCTGCGCGGCATGAATGACCGGCAGCTCATGGCCGCGGCCGAGCTGGCGCGCCAGGAAGGCATCTACGACCGCGTGGTCAACACGTCCGAGCGCACCGAGAGCGAGTTCGACTTCACCCAGCGCTTCATCGCGCCGTTCGAAGGCCGGGTCAGCGCGCAGGCGCGCCAGATCTCGCTGGATCCGGCCTGGGTCTATGGCCTCATCCGCCAGGAGTCGCGTTTCATCACCGACGCACGTTCCGTCGTGGGCGCATCGGGGCTGATGCAGCTGATGCCCGCCACGGCCAAGTGGGTGGCGAAGCGGATCGGCATGACCGACTTCCAGCCCTCGCGCGTGAACGAGTTCGAGGTCAATACGATCCTGGGCACGAACTACCTGAACATGGTGCTGGGCGACCTCAACGGTTCGCAGGTGCTGGCCAGCGCCGGCTACAACGCCGGTCCGGGCCGTCCGCGCCTGTGGCGTTCGCGCCTGTCGCATCCGGTGGAGGGCGCGATCTTCGCCGAGACGATTCCTTTCACCGAGACGCGCCTGTATGTGAAGAACGTCCTGTCGAACGCCACGTACTACGCGGCGCTCTTCACCGGCGAGCCGCAGTCGCTGAAGGCGCGCCTGGGCCACATCGCGCCGCAACGCAACGAACGCACGGCCTTGCCGTGACGGCGGCCGCTGCCGATCCCGCCCTCGACGGCCTGCAGGTCTATGTCGTGGGCGGGGCCGTGCGGGACGACCTGCTGGGGCGTCCCGCCGGCGACCAGGATTGGGTTGTGGTGGGCGCCAGCCCCGAGGACATGGCCGCGCGCGGCTTCATCCCGGTGGGCGGCGATTTTCCCGTCTTCCTGCATCCGGACACCAAAGAGGAATACGCGCTGGCGCGCACCGAGCGCAAGTCGGGGCGCGGCTACAAGGGCTTCGTCTTCCATGCGGGGCCCGAGGTCACGCTGGAAGAGGATCTGGCGCGGCGCGACCTGACCGTCAACGCGATTGCCCGCCACGCCGATGGCACGCTCGTCGATCCGATGGGAGGTGTCGAGGATGTGCGCGCACGCGTGTTGCGCCACGTGGGCGAGGCTTTCCAGGAAGATCCGGTGCGCGTGCTGCGGCTGGCGCGCTTCGCGGCGCGCTTTGCCGATTTCACCATCGCGCCGGAAACCCTGGCGCTGTGCCGCCGCATGGCGGCCGAGGGCGAGGTGGATGCCCTGGTGCCCGAGCGCGTGTGGCGCGAGGTGTCGCGCGGCCTCATGGCGGCGCAGCCCTCACGCATGCTGCGGGTGTTGCAGGACGCGGACGCCTTGCCGCGCATCGCGCCCGAACTGCGGTTGACCGACACGCTGCTGTCCGACCTGGACCGTGCCGCGGACCAGGGCCTGGCCTTGCCTGGGCGTTACGCCCTGCTCGCGCGTGGCGCCCAGGATCCGGATGCCCTGGCCAAGCGATGGCGCGTGCCGTCGGAGTGCGCCGATCATGCGCGCCTGCTGCGCCGTGTGCTGGATTACGCGGCGTCGGATGCCCGCGATGCGCGCGCGATGCTGGACCTGATCGAAAGCTGCGACGGCCTGCGCAAGCCCGAGCGCTTCCTGTCCCTGCTGGATACCGCGGCAGTCGTCGCGGACACGGACCGTGAGCGCTTGACGCTGGCCTTGGCGCAAGTGCGCGGCGTGGATGCAGGCGCGGTGGCGCGCGCCTGCGCGGCCAATCCCGCCGAGATCAAGTCCCGGGTGCGCGAGGCGCGCTTGCAGGCCTTGCTCGGCCAGGACGCCGGCACGCCCTGAGCCCGCCGGGCGTCGAGGGTTCTACAGCGCGCCGCGCCGGTCGCCGCGCAGGAAGCCCAGCAGCGGCGGGTCGATGTCCCGGCCCACTGCCAGCACCTTGAAGAGCTCACCCATTTCCGCTTCGGAGAGCAGGCGTTGCACGGGCGCCAGGCGCGCGGCATGGGCGCGCACGTCGGTGGCGTCCGCCTGCGACAGCAGCGTCAGCAAACCGGCATTGCCCAGGAAGCGCGCCTGCGAGGTGTAGCCCAGCACGTCCAGGCCGCCGGCCAGCGCCGCGTCGGCCATGGCGGTGAAGTCCACGTGCGCCGTGATGTCCTGCAGGCCGGGCGCGACGAAGGGGTCGGCGTGCGCGTGGTGGCGCAGGTGGCACATCAGCGTGCCTTCGGCGCGCTGCGGGTGATAGAACTCATGGCGCGGGAAGCCGTAGTCGATCAGGATCGCGGCGCCGCGCGTGAGCCATGTGCCCAGGTCGCGGACCCAGGCCTCGGCCTGCAGGTTGATCTCGGTGACGTAGCCAGGCAACGCTGGCATGCGCTCGGCCAATGCCGCGCGCAGCGTGGCGTCGGCAGGACGCGCGTCCCAGGCAAAGGCCGGGACATCTGCAGCGGCGGCTGCATCCAGCGCCACGCCGTATTCGAGCACGGCGCCTTCGCCGTTCCAGCCCGCGCGCCGCGCCGGCATGGCGTCCAGCACTTCGTTGGCGATGACACAGCCCTGGAAGCCTGACGGCAATGCATCCAGCCACCGCACCGCGTCGCCATGGGCGGCCAGTGCCGTCTGCTGGCGTGCGCGCAGGTCGGCCGACACCTCCAGGATGTCGTAGCGGATGCTGCGGCCTTCTGCCCGCAGGGCATCGAGCACGCTGCGCGCCAGCGCGCCCGAGCCCGCGCCGAATTCCAGCACGCGGTTCGATTCGCTGCGATCCAGCACCTCGGCGATCTGGCGGGCCAGCGTGTGGCCGAAGAGCGGGGTGAGTTCAGGCGCGGTGGTGAAGTCGCCCGCCGGGGCGCGGACATCGCCTGCATCGAGCTTGGCGCTGCCGGCGGCGTAATAGCCCAGGCCGGGCGCATACAGCGCCTCGCGCATATAGGTGTCGAACGGCAGCCAGCCGCCGGCTGCCTGCACGCATTCGGCCAGGTGCGCCGCGACGCGTGCGCCATGGGCAAGCGCGTCGGGATGCAGCGGGGGCAGGCCGCGGGGGGGAGGGGTGGCGGAGGCACTCATGCGTGGGTCCTGATTGATGCACCCGGCATGATAAAGGAAGCGAAAGGGGAGGGCCCCCAAGCCGCAGGCGCGGCCCGGAAAGCAAACCGCCGACCACGAGGGTCGGCGGAATGGAGACAGCGTGTTCAGCGCGCACCTTGCGGTACGCGCCGTTGGCGATCAGGCGTAGTCGCGGCGGGCGGGCTTGCCGGCGGGACGCGCGCCCTGGGGGCGGCCTTCGGGGCGGGCGCCTTGGGGACGGCCCTGCGGGCGCGCCTGCGGGTGGCCTTGATAGCCGCCCTGGCCGTAGCCTTGCGGGGCGCTGCCTTCGGGGCGGCGCGACTTGCCGTAGGACGGCTTGCCGGCGTTGCCGCCGAACTCAGGCTTGCCTTCGCCGGGACGGCGCTTGGGGGCGCCGCTGGGCTTGAAGCCGGGACGGCGGCCGGTGGGCGGGCCCGAACGCACGATGCGCTTGGGTTCCAGGCCTTCGATGACCTGGGCCGGGATCGGCTGGCCGATGTATTGCTCGATACGGCGGATCTTGTGGCGCTCGGTGTGCGTGACCAGGGTATAGGCCTGGCCGCTGCGGCCGGCGCGGCCCGTGCGGCCGATACGGTGCACGTAGTCTTCAGCCTGCATGGGCAGGTCGAAGTTGAAGGCGTGGCTGATGCCCTGCACGTCGATGCCGCGGGCAGCCACGTCGGTGGCGACCAGGATGCGGACCTGGCCGCGTTGCAGCTGGGACAGGGTGCGGGTGCGCTGGCGCTGGTTCATGTCGCCATGCAGCGCGGCGGCGGGGAAGCCCTGGTCGGCCAGGCGGTCGGCCAGGTCATCGGCGCCACGCTTGGTGGACGTGAAGACGATGGCCTGGTCCAGGCTGGCGTCGCGCAGCAGGTGATCCAGCAGGCGCAGCTTGTGCTCCGAGTCGTCGGCATACAGCAGGTTCTGCGTGATGTTGGCGTGCTTGTCACGCTGGCCGGCGAGTTCGAGGCGCTCGGGCTCGCGCATCATGCGCTGGGCCAGGCGGGCGATCGTGCCATCCAGCGTGGCCGAGAACAGCAGCGTCTGGCGCGTAGCGGGCGTGGCGGCCACGATGGTTTCGATGTCTTCGATGAAGCCCATGTCCAGCATGCGGTCGGCTTCGTCCAGCACCAGCGTGTGCACGCCGGACAGGTCGACGCGGCGGGCGTTCAGGTGGTCGATCAGGCGGCCGGGCGTGGCGACCAGGACGTCGACGCGGCGCGACAGGGCGCGCAGCTGGGCGCCGTAGGGCATGCCGCCGACGACCGTGGCGGTGCGCAGGTCCTTCAGGCCCTTGCCGTATTGCAGCGTGGCGTCGTTGACCTGTAGGGCCAGTTCGCGCGTGGGCGTCAGGACGAGCACCTGCACGCCCTTGGATTTGTTGGAGGCTTCCTGCACGATGCGGTGCAGCGAGGGCAGCATGAAGGCGGCGGTCTTGCCGCTGCCGGTCTGCGACGAGACCATCAGGTCTTGGCCGCTCAGGGCCTTGGGGATGGCGGCGCTCTGGACGGGCGTGGGCGTGGTGAAGCCGGCTGCGTTCAGGGCGGACAGCAGTTCGGGCGCGAGGCCCAGGGTATCGAAGGACATGCGGGTTCCATTGCGGCATGCGCCGCGCAACAGGACGCGACCGGGCAAATGCGCGGTACGCGGGGACCTACGGTTGATCGAACATCGTGCCGACCGAATCAACCGTGCGCGAGCGGCATCCAGAACAGAAGGAGCCAGCGAATGGAAAGGAGGTCAGGAAGCGATGGCTGTCGGTATCGATGCCGGCATTGCCGGGCGGACTGCTAATGCGCCGAGGAGATGTGTGTGGCGCGCGTCGATACCGCAACGAGTGTGCAGTGCGAGCATCATACTCGAAAACCCTAGGTCGAGCACGCAAGTCTCGGGAAACATTGCTGAAATCTAGGGAAATCGTCGCGTGAATCAGACGAAAGGGCGGTAAGGCGTCATGTTTTCGTCATTTTTTGGCAAGCGCGACGGACCCCGCAGGGTCAGGCCGCGGGGGCTTCCCAATCAATCGGCGCCGCACCCTGCTCCACCAGCCACGCATTGGCCTGCCGGAAATGGTCGCAGCCCAGGAAGGGCACGGGCGGGCGGCGCGCGGACAGCGGCGAGGGGTGGTTGGCCATCAGCACCCGGTGGCGGCCATCGGCGGGCAGGAGCGCGGCCTTGGCCTGCGCGTGGGCGCCCCACAGCAGGAAGACCTTGGGCGTGGGCAGCGCGGCCACGCGCTGGATCAGCGCGTCGGTGACCGCCTCCCAGCCGCGCTTGGCGTGTGCGCCCGCCTGGCCGTCTTCCACGGTCAGCGAGGTGTTGAGCAGCAGCACGCCCTGGCGCGCCCAGCGGGTCAGGTCGTTGGGCATGGTGTCGGCGCGGGCCTTGGCGTCGGCCGGCGTCACGCCGGCTTCGCTTGCGATCTCGAGGAACATGTTGCGCAGGCTGGGCGGGCGGCGCATGGCGTCCGGCACCGAAAACGCCAGGCCCTGCGCCTGGCCGGGTCCGTGATAGGGATCCTGCCCCAGGATCACCACGCGGGTATCTTCGGGCGCCACCAGTTCCAGGGCGCGGAAGGGCCGGGCCGGATAGATGATGGCGCCGGCCTGCAGCCGCTCGTCCAGGAAGGCCTGCAGGCGCGCCAGCGCTTGCGCCGCGGCGGGCTGGGCGAGGGCGTCGCGCCAGGCCGGCGACAGTTGCGCGGCCTCGTCGGCCAGGGAGGTGCTGAGCAGGTTGGAGGCAGTCATGGGCGCGATTGTGGCATGCCAGTCGTGCCCGACGCGTCGGCGTCGCCGGCGGGTCGGTGCAGCAGGTCCAGGAAATGCCGGGCGGGCGCGCTCAGCGGACGGTCGCGCGGCACGATGCTGCCGTAGGTGGTCAGGCGGCGCTGGATCCGGTAGCCCAGGATGGCCAGCAGGCCGTGCTGCGCGTAGCGGCTGGCGACGGATTCCGGAATCACGCCCAGCATGTCGGATTTCACCGCCAGGTTGGTGGTGGTGAGGATGGAGGCCGATTCGATGAGCCCGCGCGGCAGCGGGTGGCCGTGCGCACGGAACTCCTGCTCCATGACTTCGCGCATCGGGCTGCCTTGCGGCTGCAGGACCCAGGGATAGGCCTGCATGGCCGCGAAGTCGACATGCGCCAGGCTGGCCAGGGGGTGGTCCACGGCCGCGATCACCGACAGCGCCTCCTTGTCGATGTCGCGGAAGACGTAGTCCTGATTGGAGAGCGACAGCATGCGGCCGATGACGACGTCCAGCTTGCCTTCGTTCAACTGGCGCGCGAGCAGGTCGCTGGTGCCGGTGGATATCTCCACGGCCAGCAGGGGATAGGTCTTCTTCAGCGCCAGCAGCGCATCGGTCAGCGGCCCCGGCGAGGCGGCCATGATGCTGCCGATGAAGAGCTTGCCCGCGCTGCCCAGGCGCAGCTCTTCCAGTTCACGCGCCAGCGACGAGACCGTGCCGCGCAAGCCGCGGAAATAGCCCATCACGCAGTCGCCCGCGGCGGTCAGCGTCAGGCCTCGGCCGATGCGCTCGAAGAGCGGCTGGCCCACGGCCAGTTCCAGCTCCTGCAGCATCTTGCTGGCTGCCGACTGCGTCATGTTCAGGCGTGCGGCGGCGGCGCGCAGCGTGCCGCGCTCCTCGATCTCCAGCAGCAGCACGATCTGCCGCATGCGCAGGCGGCTGAGCAGCGCGGGGACGTTCAGCGAGGTGGCCATGATGTGAAACCCTGGATCGTTCACCTGAGGTGAACGGTTGAGTAGAAAGTTTCATTTTACGGAAACAAAGGCGCTCCCTAAGATGGCGCCATCGACCCCGCGTCACGACGGGGCGCATACAAGAAGATCACAGGAGACAAAAAGTGAAGCGTTCGCTCATCGCCTTGATATCCGCCTGCGCGCTGGGTCTGGCGGCAGCCGCCCCCGCCACCGCCCAGACCCCTTGGCCGACCCAACCCCTGCGCCTGTACGTGGGCTCCGCGCCCGGCGGTGGCACCGACGCCATGGCGCGTGCCGTGGCCGACAAGCTGGGGCCCGCGCTGGGCCAGACCGTGGTGGTCGAGAACAAGCCCGGCGCGTCCAACACGCTGGCTGCCGTGCAGGCCTTGCGGTCCACCGACAACCATTCGATGGTGATGGGCGTCTCCACCGCCCATGCGATTGCGCCGCACCTGCTGAAGCTCGGCTACGACAACGACCGCGACCTCGTGCCGGTGGTGTTCGTGGGCGCCGTGCCCAACGTGCTGGTGGTCAACAACGACATGCCGGCCAAGACCGCCCAGGAATTGATCGCCCTGCTGAAGGCCAGGCCGGGCGCGTACAACTTCGCCAGCAGCGGCGCGGGCAGCACGCAGCACATCGCGGCCGAGCTCTTCAAGGATGCGGCGGGCGTGCAGATGATCCACGTGCCTTATCGCGGCAGCGGCCCCGCCCTGGTGGACCTGATGGGCGGGCAGGTGCAGATCGCCTTCGAGACGGCCTCGTCCGTCATCCCGCACATCCAGTCGGGCAAGGTGCGCGCGCTGGCCGTGCTGAGCGAGCAGCGCAACCCGCAGATTCCGGACGTGCCCACGTTGGCCGAAGCCGGCCTGCCCGGCGTGGAGATGAGCGCCTGGTATGGCATCTACATGCCCAGCAGTGTGCCGGCGGCGTACCAGACACGCATCCACGACGAGGTCAACGCCGCGCTGTCGCAGCCCGACACGCAGAAGCGCCTGCAGGCCATCGGTGCGCAATTGAAGCCCATGAGCCAGGCCGCGTTCGCGCAGTTCCACCAGGCCGAGAACCAGCGTTACGCCGCCATCATCAAGAAGAACCGCATTTCCCTGGAGTGAAGCCATGACCGGTGAAGCCATGACCGCAACGTCCCGACCCGTGATCGCCCTGACGCTGGGCGACCCCGCCGGCATCGGCCCCGAATTGATCGCGCGCTTGCTGGCCAAGCCGGAAACCGGTGCCCGCGCCAATATCGTGCTGGTGGGCGATCCCTGGCTGTGGGAGGCCGGGCAGGCGGTGGCGGGGTTGCGGGTCGCCACCGACGCCATCGATGATTTCGCCTCGGTGCGTGAGCGCGCCAGCGCGGCGCGGCCGGCCTTCCTGCGCATGGACACCGTGACGCAAGCCGACTCGCCGTTGGGCGAGGCGCGCGCGACGGGCGGGGCCTCGGTGCTGACGGTGCTGAACGCCTGCATGGACGCTGCGCAGCGTGGCGAGATCGACGCGATCTGCTTCGCGCCGCTGAACAAGTACGCCATGAAGCTGGGCGGCCTGGGGCATGACGACGAGCTGCACCACTTCGCGAAGTACCTGGGCGTCGAAGGCTACTTCTGTGAGTTCAACACGCTGGGCGACCTGTGGACCTCGCGCGTGTCCTCGCACATCCCGCTGAAGGACGCGGCAGCGGCGCTCAGCGTCGAGGGCATCCAGGCGGCCACCCGGCTCATCCATCGCTCGCTCGTGGCGAACGACCTGCCCGATGCCAGGGTGGCGGTGGCGGCCTTCAATCCGCATGGCGGCGACGGCGGCACCTGCGGGCGCGAGGAAGTCGACATCATCGCGCCGGCCGTGCGCGCCCTGCAGGCCGAGGGCCTGCCGGTGGTGGGCCCGTATCCGGCCGATACCATCTTCCTGAAGGCGCAGGCGGGCGAGTTCCAGGCCATCGTCACCATGTATCACGACCAGGGCCAGATCGCGCTGAAGCTGCTGGGTTTCTCGCGCGGCGTGACGGTGCAGGGCGGCCTGCCCATCCCGATCACGACGCCCGCGCATGGCACGGCCTATGACATCGCAGGCCAGGGGCGCGCCAACGTCGACGCCACCTGGCAGGCGTTCCAGATCGCCTGCCGCATGGGCGCGGCGCAGCGTGCCAGCGCGCTGGCACGCTGATCTCCCGCAACTGAATCCCGACTCCACGACCACGTCATCACCAGGCAGGACTCTCCATGAAGATCAAATCCGTCCGCGCACGCGTCTATGAATGGAAGGGCAAGACCGTGCCGCCGCAAGGGCACTTCTGCTCCAACGCGATGGACATGCTGTATTCCCCCGCCGAGACCATGAGCACCTTCCGTTTCCACGGCTGGACCGTGGTGGAAATCGAAACGGACGACGGCATCGTGGGCCTGGGCAACGTGGCGCTGGCGCCGCGCATCGCCAAGGCCATCATCGACCAGTACCTGGCGCCGCTGGTCATCGGTCACGACCCCTGGGACTATGAATACCTGTGGCAGCGCATGTACCGCGCCACCCACGCCTGGGGCCGCAAGGGCGTGACCATGGCCGCGATCTCGGCGGTGGACCTGGCGATCTGGGACATCCTGGGCAAGTCGGTGGGCAAGCCCGTCTTCAAGCTGCTGGGCGGCCGCACCAAGGAGAAGATTCCCTGCTATTACTCCAAGCTCTACCGCGGCGACCTGGACGCCATGCAGCGCGAGGCGCAGACCTACCTGGACCAGGGCTTCACGGCCTTCAAGATGCGCTTCGGCTATGGTCCGGCCGACCTGCAGAAGGGCGTGGTCGAGAACCTGAAGTCGGTCGAGGCCGTGCGCGAGGTCATCGGCTACGACAACGACCTGATGCTGGAGTGCTACATGGGCTGGAACGTCGAGTACGCCAAGCGCATCCTGCCCAAGCTGGAGAAGTACCAGCCGCGCTGGCTGGAAGAGCCTGTCATTGCCGACGACATCGACGGCTATGCCGAGCTGAACGGCCTGACGTCCATTCCGATCTCGGGCGGCGAGCACGAGTTCTCGCTGTATGGCTTCAAGCAGCTGCTGGACCGCAAGGCGGTGTCGGTGGTGCAGTACGACACCAACCGCGTGGGCGGCATCACGGCCGCGCACAAGATCAACGCCCTGTGCGAGGCTTTCAGCGTGCCGGTGGTTCCGCATGCCGGGCAGATGCACAACTACCACCTGACGATGAGCACGCTGGCCTCGCCCATGAGCGAGTACTTCCCGATGTTCGACGTCGAAGTGGGCAACGAACTCTTCTACTACATCTTCGACGGCGAGCCCGTGGCCAAGGACGGGTTCCTGGACCTGTCGGATGACGTGCCGGGGCTGGGCCTGACGCTCAAGACCGACTACCTGAACGACTTCAACATCATCGAATGAGGCCTGCCATGACGACCGCCCGCGCGCCGCGTTACCGCGGCATCTTCCCGGTGGTGCCCACCATCTTCACCGGCAGCGGCGAGTTGGACCTGCCCGGCCAGCTGCGCGCCGTCGATTTCATGATCGACTCGGGCGCCGACGGCCTGTGCATCCTGGCCAACTTCTCGGAGCAGTTCTCGCTGTCGGACGCCGAGCGCGAGCTGTTGACCCGCCGCATCCTGGAACACGTGGCGCAGCGCGTGCCGGTCATCGTGACCACCACGCATTACGGCACCCAGGTGTGCGCGGCCCGCAGCCGCCAGGCCCAGGACTGGGGCGCAGCCATGCTGATGATCATGCCACCCTACCACGGCGCCACGCTGCGCGTGCCCGAGGCCGGCATCGTCGAATTCTTCCAGCGGGTGTCCGATGCGGTGGACATTCCCATCATGATCCAGGATGCGCCCATGAGCGGCACGCCGCTGTCCGCGCCCCTGCTGGCGCGCATGGCGCGCGAGATCGAGCAGGTGTCCTATTTCAAGATCGAGACACCGGGCGCGGCCACCAAGCTGCGCGACCTGATCGCATTGGGCGGCGATGCCGTGGAGGGGCCGTGGGATGGCGAGGAAGCCATCACGCTGATGCCCGACCTGGACGCCGGGGCCACCGGCGCGATGACGGGTGGCGCCTATGCCGACGGCCTGCGGCCGATCATCGTGGCGCACCGCGAAGGGCGCCGCGAGGAAGCGGCGCAGCGGTACGAGCGCTGGCTGCCGCTCATCAACTACGAGAACCGCCAGGGCGGCATCCTGAGCGCCAAGGCCTTGATGCAGGCAGGGGGCATCATCCAAAGCGATGCCTCGCGCCATCCTTTCCCGGCCCTGCGCCAGGAAGTGCGAGAGGGGCTGCTGGAGACGGCGCGCCGGCTGGATCCGCTGGTGTTGCGCTGGGGGAAATGAGTCAGGTCAACGCGCGCAGCGCCGCCACCAGGGCGTCGCGATAGGCCGGCAAGCGTGCGCGGGCCGCCTCGGCGCCCGCGCCGATCGCCTCGCGGCGCGGCGCGACCCAGACCGGATCGGGGAAGGCGCGGTCGTCGTGCCAGCGCGGGATCACGTGCCAGTGCACGTGCGCCACCATGTTGCCCAGCGAGGCCAGGTTGACCTTGTGGGGCATCAGGAACTGCCGCTGCGCGACTTCCACCGCGTGGACCGCGCGCAGCAGCCGTGCGCGTCCGGCTTCGGCGATGTCGCTCATCTCCGCCGCATGGGCGTTCCAGATGATGCGGGTGAAACCGGGATAGGCGGGGTCGTCGACCTCGATGGCACGCCACTCGGCATCGCGCCAGAGCACCGTGCCGCCATCTTCACGGCAAAGGGGGCAGTCCATGCGCGGGGCTCCTGTTGTCAGTCCTTCTTTTTCTTCAGCGCGGCTTCCAGCGCCAGCACCGTCTGCGCCAGCACGTTTACCCTCGCATGGCGCTTGTCGTTGGCCGACAGCACGTGCCACGGCGCGTTGGGCGTGTCGGTGCGGGCGAACATCTCGTTGGCCGCGTCGGCGTAGGCATTCCACTTGCGGCGGTTGCGCCAGTCGTCCGGCGTGATCTTGAACTGCTTGAAGGGCGACTGCTCGCGGTCGCGGAAGCGGCGCAGCTGCTCGTCCTTGGTGACGGCCAGCCAGAACTTCAGCAGCACCACGCCCTGGTCGGTGAGCTGGCGCTCGAAATCGTTGATCTCGTCATAGGCGCGTTTCCAGTCGGCGGGGGCGGCATAGCCTTCCACCCGTTCGGCCAGCACGCGGCCGTACCAGCTGCGGTCGAAGATGGCGATGTCGCCCAGGGCCGGCACCTTGCGCCAGAAGCGCCACAGGTACGGATAGGACAGTTCCTCGGCGGTGGGCGCTGACACCGGCGTGATGACGTAGCGGCGGGCATCCAGCGCGTGCGTGACGCGGCGGATGGCGCCGCCCTTGCCCGCGGCGTCCTGGCCTTCGAAAGCCAGCACCAGCGAGAGATCCTTGAAGCGCTTGTGCCGCACCGCGCGCGCCAGGCGGGCCTGCCATTGGCGCAGTTCGGTGTCGTATTCGTCCTTCTCGATGTGCGCGGCGTAGTCCAGCCCCGCCAGCCGGTCGGAAGGCTTGGCGCGGCGCGAGACGATGCGCAGCGGCCGGTCCACGCGCGGCGCGCTGGCGCGAGAAATGGCCGACAGCACGGCCTCGCCGGTGCGCACCGTGCGCATGCGTTCATCGGCGCTGGGAATGATGACCCAGGGCGCGTGGCGCGTGTGCGTCTGGTTGATGATGTCCATGCCCGCCGCGCGGATCTGGTCATAGTGCTTGCGCACCTTGCGGTCCTGCGTGGTGACCTGCCAGGCGGTGTCAGGGTCTTTCAGCAAGCGGTCCACGCGCTGGTGTTGCGCGTCCTTGGACAGGTGGAACCACAGCTTCAGGATCTGCACGCCGTTGGCCGCCAGTGTGGCCTCGAAGCGCAGCACTTCCTCGGCCAGCTCGGCCATCTTTTCCGCGTTCGGATGCTTCTGCGCGCCTTCCATCACCAAGGGCATGTACCACGAGCCGAAGACGATGCCGGTGCGGCCGTTGGCGGGCAGCGCGTTCCAGTAGCGCCACAGGTCGGGGCGGGCTGCTTCCGTCACCGTGGGCAAGCCGAAGGCCAGCGTGCGGATGTGGCGCGGATCCATCCACTCGTTGAGCAGGTTGATGGTGGCGCCCTTGCCCGCGCCGTCGATGCCCGCCGCCACGATCAGCAGCGAACGCTTCGGGTCCTGCAGGCGCGCGTACTGCGCCTTCAGCAGCGCGGTGCGCAGGCGGGCCTCGTGCCGGTCCGCCTCGGCGGCGGTCAGTGTCGGGTCGGATTCGGCTTCTTCGAACATGGGCGGGAAGGGAGAGGGAGATCAGTGAATCAGGCGGGCGAGCTCGGCGCCAGGTTCTTCCGCGCGCATGAAGGCTTCACCGACCAGGAACGCTTCCACGCCATGGTCGCGCATCAGGCGCACGTGCTCGGGCGCGAGGATGCCGCTCTCGGTCACCACGCGCTTGCCCGCGGGGATGCGCGGCAGCAGGTCCAGCGTGTTCTGCAGCGAGGTCTCGAAGGTGCGCAGGTTGCGGTTGTTGATGCCCAGCAGCGGCGTGCGCAGGGTCAGCGCGATGTCCAGCTCTTCGGCGTCATGCACTTCCACCAGCACGTCCATGCCCAGCTCCAGCGCCACGGCTTCCAGGTCGCGCAGCTGCTGCGCTTCCAGCGCGGCCACGATCAGCAGCACGCAGTCCGCGCCCAGCGCGCGCGCCGAGATGACCTGGTAGGGATCGATGACGAAGTCCTTGCGCAGCACGGGCAGCGGGCACGCCGCGCGCGCCTGGCGCAGGTGGTCGTGCGAGCCCTGGAAGAACTGCACGTCGGTCAGCACGGACAGGCAGGCGGCGCCGTGCGCGGCATACGAGGCGGCGATCTCGGCGGGCACGAAGTGTTCGCGCAGCACGCCGCGCGAGGGCGAGGCCTTCTTCACTTCGGCGATGACGCCGGGCTTGCCGGCGGCGATCTTGTCCTCGATGGCCTGGGCGAAGCCGCGCACGTCCTTGCGCGCCGTGGCTTCGCGCAGCAGGTCGGCTTCGCTGCGGATCTGGCGGGCGGTGACGACCTCGTCTTCCTTGACGGCGAGGATTTTGGCAAGAATATCGTTCATATCGGCTTTAGAGGTAGGTCCGGGTGTGGGCACAGAATGCCTCGAGTTTCGCGCGGGCGGCACCGCTGGCCAGCGTCTCGCGGGCCAGCGCCAGGCCGTCCTCGATCGAGTCGGCGGCGTTGCCGGCATAGATGGCCAGGCCGGCGTTGAAGGTCACGATGTCGCGGGCGGTGCCCGGCACGTTCTCCAGGGCTTCGAGTACCAGATCGCGGGATTGTTCACGGTTTTCCACGCGGATGGAACGGTTCGACACCATGGTCAGGCCGAAATCCTCCGGGTGTATTTCATATTCGCGCACGTCGCCGTCCTTCAGTTCGCCCACCAGCGTGGCGGCGCCCAGCGAGGCTTCGTCCATGCCGTCCTTGCCGTGCACGATGAGCACGTGCTTGGCGCCCAGGCGTTGCAGCACGCGCACCTGGATGCCGACGAGGTCGGGATGGAACACGCCCATCAGCTGGTTGGCGGCGCCGGCGGGGTTGGTCAGCGGGCCCAGGATATTGAAGAGGGTGCGCACGCCCAGTTCCTTGCGCACCGCGGCGACGTTCTTCATGGCGCTGTGGTGGGCCGGCGCGAACATGAAGCCGATGCCCAGTTCCTGGACGCATTCGGCCACCTGCTCGGGCGTCAGCGACAGGTTGGCGCCCAGGGCTTCCAGCACGTCGGCGCTGCCCGAGGACGAGGACGCACTGCGGCCGCCGTGCTTGGCGATGCGCACGCCCGCGGCGGCGGCCACGAACATGGCGGTAGTGGAGATGTTGAAGGTGTTGCTGCCGTCGCCGCCCGTGCCGCACATGTCCAGCAGCGAGCCGGGATCGGGCACGTTCACGGGCGTGGCGAACTCGCGCATGACCTGGGCGGCCGCGGCGATCTCGCCGATGGTTTCCTTCTTGACCCGCAGGCCCATCAGCAGGGCGCTGGCCAGCTGGGGCGAGACCTCGCCGCGCATCAGGCTGCGCATGAGGGTCAGCATTTCGTCGTGGAAGATCTCGCGGTGTTCGATGCAGCGGGTCAGGGCTTCGGAAAACGTGATCGTCATGGCGGACTCAGTTCAGGGCCAGGAAGTTCTTGAGCAGGGCGTGGCCGTGCTCGCTCAGGATCGACTCGGGATGGAACTGCACGCCATAGACCGGCAGGGTCTTGTGGCGCACGCCCATGATTTCGCCGTCTTCGGTCTGCGCCGTGACTTCCAGGCAATCGGGCAGGCTGGCGCGTTCGATCGCCAGCGAGTGATAACGGATGACAGTGTAGGGCGAGGGCAGGCCCTTGAAAACGTCGCTGTCGGTGTGCGTGATGGGCGAGGTCTTGCCGTGCATGATCTCGCGTGCCCGCACGATCTTGCCGCCGTAGGCCGCGCCGATGGCCTGGTGGCCCAGGCACACACCCAGGATGGGCAGGCGGCCGGCGTAGCGCTGGATGATGGGCACCGAAATGCCGGCCTCGGCCGGCGAGCAGGGGCCGGGCGAGACGCAGATGCGGTCAGGCGCCAGGGCATCGACCTCGTCCAGCGTGATCTGGTCGTTGCGGTGCACCCGCACGTCCACGCCCAGCTCGCCGAAATACTGCACCAGGTTGTAGGTGAACGAATCGTAGTTGTCGATCATCAGGAGTTTCATGGGTCTGGCCTGTTGATTTAGCGGATTTGTTCGAGGACGAGGGAGGACGCGTGCGAGCCTGCGCGGCCGTGCTGGCGGCGCGAAAGGCTGTCGGAAGGGAATCGAGCGAGGGACATCGGCCATTCTCCGTTTTGGGGAGTCGCCGTGCCGGTGAACCGTCTGACCTGACCTTGTCTACCGGTACGGCGACAAGGTGCGATCCGAGACCGCAGCAACATGCCGCTTCCTATTGGAAGCGCCACCACTGAGCTGCGAGGGTTACGGTCTTGAAGGTCATTTGCTTTGCGGGAAACAGGTGCCTGCCATGCGGCGCGCGCCAGGAATGGGCAGCGGATACGTTGCGGGCGTCGGTAGTTTACACGCACTTTCCGGGCGATGCAGCCATGACGGTGGGCCTGCGGGCGGCCCGCCCGGGCAGGGCAAGGCGCGGCGCGCGGAGGTCCTTGGGCAAGGCCGCGCCGCCGCCCTGACGCCTAGCTCTCCGGCGGAATTCCCAGGTGCGCGGCCAGGGTTGTGCCGGCATATTCCCGCCGGAACAGCCCGCGCGCGACGAGCCTCGGCATGAGTTCGTCCAGGAACAGGTCCAGCGACCCCGCCGATCCGCCCGGCAAGGCAATGAAGCCGTCGGCCGCCCCGGCATCGGCCCACGCCAGGATTTCGCGCAGGGCATCGTCGGCGGTTCCCACCACGCGCCAATGCGCGGAGCCCCCGGCCTCCGGGCGGCGCAGCAGTTCCCGCACCGTTGGCTGCTCGCGCTCGACCAGCCGGCGCAGCAGGTTCGCATGGGTCTGGCTGCGCAGCGTCGTGACGGGTTCGCCCAGCATCGCGCGGGTCAGCGGTTGGTCGGGCGCGAATTGGCGCACGTCGATGCCGAGCATGCGCGCCAGGTAGTCGAGCCGGCATGCCTGGTCCGCATCCGCGTGCGTCGCTTCGTATAGATCGCGGGCTTCGCTTGCCGTGCGCCCCAGGTACAGGCTCAAACCGGGCAGGACCCGTATGGCGTCGGGCCGGCGGCCGTGGTCCGCCGCGCGGCTGCGCAGGTCCTGGCGCAGTTCGGCGCATGCGTCCAGGTCCGGTGCGGCCGCGAAAACGGCGTCGGCCACGCGTGCCGCGAAGTCGCGTCCCCAGGCTGACGCGCCGGCCTGGAACAACGGGATTCTGCCGGCGCCATGCGCGGGAAGGTTCAGTGGTCCCTGCACACTGAAGTGGGGGCCCCGATGGTCGATGGGGCGGACGCGCGCGGTGTCGGCATACCTTCCTGTCGCGCGGTCGACCACGAGCGCGTCCCGGGGGTAGCTTCGCCACAGGCGCTGCACGACATCGGTGAATTCGAGCGCCTTTTCATAGCGCGCCTTGGAAGGGGGCATGGGCGCGTCGCCGAAGTTGCCGTTGCCGTCCAGCGCCGTGACGACATTCCAGCCGGCGCGGCCCTGGCTGATCCAGTCCAATGACTGAAGCTGGCGGGCCACGACATAGGGCGGGTTGAAGGTGGTCGCGGCCGTCGTGACCAGGCCGATGCGCGTGGTGGCGGTGGCGATGGCGGAAAGCAGGACGGTGGGGTCCAGGCTGCTGAAGCCGGGGGAGCGCGCCAGCACGCCCGTGTCGAGATACAGCGTGTCGGGACGGAACAGGAAGTCCAGGCAGGCCGCCTCCGCCCGGCGGGCGATGGCGGTGTAGAAGCTGGATGCGTGGATGGCCTCCACACAGCTGTCGGGCCGGCGCCAGCCGTTGCCGGTGAGCCAGGTGATGGCGAGGGACAGGCCGATGCACAGCGGGGGCCGTTGGGACATGGAGAGCTCCTATCAGACATGAGGAAAAGGGGCGCGCGCTGGCCTGCAAGCCTCAGGCCGGGGTCGTGTGCAGGGGGATCACCAAGGGCGAGCCGTCCACCGGATCGGGCATCACGATGCAGCGGATGCCAAAGAGGCGTTCGACGAGGGCTGGCGTGAGCACCTCGCGAGGCGGGCCGGAGGCCAGGATCGTGCCCGCGCGCATCGCAATGAGACGATCCGCGTAGCGGGCAGCCTGGTTGAGGTCGTGCAGCACCATCACCAGGGTCTGCCCGTTCTCGCGGTTGAGTTTCCTGCACAGTGCCAGCACGTCCAACTGGTGGGCGATGTCGAGGAAGGTGGTGGGCTCGTCCAGCAGCAGGACGGGGGTTTGCTGGGCCAGTGCCATGGCGAGCCAGACGCGTTGGCGCTGGCCGCCCGACAGGTCATCCACGGCTCGCTCCGCGAGATCGGTGACGTCGGTGTCCGCCATGGCTTGGCAGAGCGCGGCCTCGTCCGCCTCGGACCATTGCCTGGCGGGGCTCAGGTGGGGATAACGGCCGCGCGCGACGAGGTCGGCGACCCGGATGCCGGGAGGCGCCAGGCAGGACTGCGGCAGCAGGCCGAGCTTGCGGGCCAGTTCCCGCGCGCGATAGCGGCGGATATCCTTTCCATCCAGGATCACCTGTCCCGCGCGCGGCGCGAGCAGCCGTGACAGGGCGCGCAGAAGCGTCGACTTGCCGCAGGCATTGGGCCCCACGATCGCGGTGATGCAACCGCGCGGAATGTCGACGTCCAGGCCGCTCGCGATGCACCGGCCGTCATAGGCAAGATCCAGCGCCAGGCCGGCAATCATCGTATTCTCCACGCAGGTCGGCTGCCGCGTCATGGCGCGGCTCCCGCGCCGCGCCTGGGAGCGGCCGTCAGCAGCCAGATGAGATAGAGCCCGCCAAGCACGCCCGTCACCTTGCCCACGGGCAGATTCAAGCCCATGAGGTGCAGCTGGCTGACGAGGTCCGCGGCCACCAGCAGGCAGGCGCCCGTCACCGCCGCGCCCACGATCGGCACGCCGTCCGGGCCGCAAAGGCGCCGGGCGAGCTGCGGCGCGGCCAGCGCGATGAAGGCGATGGGACCGGCCGCGCCGGTGGCGAGGGCAGCCAGCATGACCGCGCACAGCACCATCGCCAGGCGCGTGCGCTCCACGGGAATCCCGAGCTGGCGGGCGGTGTCGTCGCCCATCTCCATGATGCCGAGGCGGCGGGCCCCCAGAAGGATGGGGGGCAGGAAAAGCGCGAGGCCCGCCATCGCCAGCCCGGCGTGCATCCAGTTGCGCGCGTTGAGCGTCCCCGCCAGCCACAGGTTGCCCATTACCGCGTCGTCCAGTTCGCTCTTGACCAGCATCAGTCCGTTGAAGGCGTGGAGGATGGCGCCGACCCCGATCCCCACGAGCACCAGGCGCTGGCCCGCGGCCGCCCCGCGCCTGAGAGAGAGGAGGTAGACGAGCAACGAAGTGGCCAGCCCGCCCAGTCCCGCGCCCAGCGCGATGCCCGCCATCGTCTGGCCGTGGACCACGATCTGCAGCAGGGCGCCCGTGGCCGCGCCGGTGGTGAAGCCAATGACGTCGGGCGATCCCAGCGGGTTGCGGGTGATGGACTGGAACACAGCCCCGGAAACGCCCAGCGCCGCGCCCACGAAACAGGCTGTCAGCACACGGGGAAGGCGAATGCCCAGGACCAGCCTCGTGCCTGGACTGGCCGACTGCGGATCGACCAGCGCCTGCAGCAGGGTGGCCAAGCCCACGCCCGTGCGTCCGGTGCTCAGAGAGGCCGCGGCCAGGACCAGCAGGGCGGCAGCAATCGCCATGCAGACGATGACCGCCCGGGGCTGGATGGACAGGGTGAGGGCGCCCAGCCGCCAGATGCGTCGTCCGGGCTGGCGCGTGCGCCGCAGGGAGCCGAATGCCGTCATCGCGGGCCCAGCCGTTGCCGCCTGGCTAGCGCCACGAAGACGGGGCCGCCGATCAGCGCCGACAGAATGCCCACCGGAATTTCACCAGGACGCGCGATGACGCGTCCCAGTATGTCGGCGGCCAGAACCAGCAGTGCGGCGGCCAGCATGGCGAACGGCAGCGTCCAGCGGTGGTCCGCGCCCCCCGCATGGCGGGCGAGATGGGGGGCGGCCAATCCGATGAATGCGATCGGTCCCGCGGCGGCCGTGGCCGCGCCGGCGAGCAGGACGATTGCGGTCGCGCATCCCTGCCAGACCAGTGCGGGACGCGCACCCAGGGCCGTTCCCAGTTCCGTTCCCAGCGCGACGGCGTCCAGCCGCCGCGCCATGGCGAACGCGATCAGCAGGCCAAGCGCCGTCGCTGCCGCGGCTGGCCACAGCACTGCATGTCCACGCCCCTGCAACGATCCCACGGCCCAATGGCGAAACTGGTCGAACACGGCGTTGTCGCTGTTGACGGTGATGATCTGCGTGGCGGCGAGCAGGACTGCGGACAGGGCCGCGCCTGCGAGCACCATGCGCAGTGGTTCGGCTGCCTGGCGGATGCCGCCGAGCAGGTAAACCATCGTCGCGGCGAGTGCCGCGCCGGCAAGGCCGAAGCCCAGCTGTCCGGCGGGATGCGTCACGCCGAAGGCGGCGATGGCGCCAGCGATGGCGAGCGCCGCGCCGGCGTTGACGCCCAGCAGCCCGGGGTCGGCCAGCACGTTGCGCGTGAGCGCCTGCATCAGGATGCCTGCGGCCCCCAGGGCGGCACCCGCGACGATGGCGAGCAGGGTGCGCGGCATTCTCAGGTGCCACAGCAAGAGATGATCGTTGTTGGACGGATCGAAGGCGGTGATGGCGCGCCATGCGGTGGACAGTTCCAGTTCGCGCGCGCCTGCCAGGAGGCTCACGATGGCCAGCGGCATGATCGCCGTCAGGCCGATCGACAGCGCGAGCAGGCGGTGGCGGCGTGCCCGGTTTCGGTTCCCGCTGATGCCAGACGGAGACGAGGCGTGTCGGGTCGCGTGTTGCATGTCTCGATGAAATCGGGGCGTGGACCGCTCAGCGCCCGAACAGGCGCTGGATCCGGTCCACCACCTCGGTCGCGCTGTAGTAATCGATCCGGAAGGCGTTCGGGCCCAGCGCGTAGACCTGCCCGGCGCGCACCGACGGCATGTTGGCGAGCATGGGATCGCGCAGCATCTCGGCGACGCCCGCGTCGTCCGTGCGCAGCAGGAAAGTGGTACCGGCACGCAGCTCGGGCAGGAACTCGTAGGCCGCCCAGATGAAGTCGCTCGATGGGTCGGCCGTGCCGTGCCAGCGGGGGTCCGGCGCCTCCACGTCGAAGCCCAGCGCGCGCAGGAGCTGCCCATGCACGCCGCCGCGCGTGGCGATGGGGTTGCTGGCGCCTGGGCCGTTGTAACTGATGAGGTTCACCTGGCCGCGCGGGAGGATCAGATTTCCCTTGATGTCCGCGACATGGCGGTCGAATGCCGTGATGCGGCGCTGGGCGTGCGCCGCAAGCCCCGTGGCCTGCCCCAGTTCGTGTGCCAGCTCCTGCCAGCTCTGCCGGCCGTAGTCCACCACGACGGTGGGCGCCACTGCGCGTAACCGCGCGAGATGGTCGCGCGCGGAGTCCGCCCCCGTGGCGGAGACGACGATCAGGTCGGGCGAGACGGCGTAGACCGCTTCCAGGTCTACGCGGCCGGCGGGCCAGAGGTTCTCCACGCCGCGATCACGGGCCGTCGCTTCCCATTGGGCGAAGAATTTGCCGTTGGCAGCCGAGGCGCTGGCGATGACCGGCGCATCGATGGCCAGCAGCGTCCCGGTGGCTGTGACCGAGGTGGAGAGGATGCGCGCAGGCGCGGCGGGCAGCTCGGTCACCGTGCCGTCGGCGTTCTGGAAGCGGCGCGGCCAGCCCCCCCCTCGGGTTGGCTGGCGCCGAGGACACGGCTGGGCGCCAGCACGGGGCTTGCGCCCAGCGCCGCCAGCGACAGCAGGAAGCGGCGCCTTGCGCGATGGAAGCCAGGCTGCATGCGTTCCTACCAGCTCAGGCGGGCGGTGGCCATCACGCTGCGGCCCGTGCCGTAATAGCACGAGGTCGCCGCCGTGCAGGTGGCCACGTAGCGCTTGTCCGCCAGGTTGCTGGCGTTCAGCGCCAGGTTCAGGCGCATGTTGCCCACCTTGCCCGCGTCGTAGCGCAGGGCGGCGTCGAACAGTGTGTAGGAGGGGATGCGCAGGTGGTTGGCCAGGTCGCCATAGGTCTCGTCCACATAGCGCACGCCACCGCCCATGCCCAGGCCGGCCAGCGGGCCGCCCTGGACGGTGTAGTCCAGCCACAGCGCGCCCATCCATTCCGGCACGCGCGTCATGCGATTGCCGGTGTAGCCGTCGTTGTTGCGCACCACCTTGGAACTCATGCGCGTGACGGCGCCAATGACGCTCAAGCCGCGCATCGGCGTGATGCGTCCTTCGAGTTCGACGCCGCGCACCCGGACCTTGCCGGTCTGCACCTGATAGGCTTCGTCGCCCTGGTTCTCGGGATCGGCGGTCAGTACGTTCTGCTGGTTCAGTTCGTAGGTCGAGAGCGTAATCATCCCGTCGCTGCCCAGCGGTTCATACTTCAGGCCAGCCTCCCACTGCGTCCCGGTCACGGGCTTGAAGGTGCTGCCATCGCGCTTGAGCCCGCCCGTGGGCTGGAACGATTCCGCGTAGCTGAGATAGGGGGCCAGGCCGTTGTCGAACAGATAGGTGGCGCCCGCCCGGCCCGTGAAGGCGTCGTTCTTGGTCAGCGTGCGCCGTTGGGTCAGGCGGTCGAGGGTGTCGATGCGGGTCCAGTCCTGGCGTCCTCCCAGCGTGAAACGCCACTTGCCGAGGGCCATCTGGTCCTGCAGGTACAGTCCCACCTGTTCGTCGGTTTCCCGCGTGGACATCTGTGGCGCGAGCGTCGGCGCGAAGTCGTAGTGGGTATAGACGGGGTTGTAGATGTCGATGGCAATGGCCGTGGGCGAGACCTGTGCTGCCTTGCGCAGGAATGTCCAGTTGGTCTTCTGCCAATCGAAGCCGGTCAAGAGGGTGTGGGACACCGCGCCGGTTGCGAATTTTCCTTCGATCCGGTTGTCGAGGGTCTGCGCATCCGAGTCGCCTTCGCCCTGCACGGCGCGCCGGTTCAGGGTGCGGCCGTTGACCAGCGTCCTGAGCTGGGTGAGCGGCGCGCCGCGCACCCCGTTGCCGACGGTGGCGCGGTAGAGCGAATCGACGTGCGTGTGGCGGGCATTCTGGTTGAATTTCCAGTTGTCGTTGAACTGGTGTTCGAACTGCCAGCCAGCCGTCCAGATATCACGGTTGTAGACGTTCCAGTCGGGCTCGCCCAGGAACGTGTCATGGTCGAGGTAGCCGTCGGCCGCCGGGATGACCGTTCCCTCGTAAGGCAGGAACTGGAAGGTGCTGCCGCCCCGGTCCCGCTGGAGCATGCCCAGCAGCGTCAGGCGCGAGCGATTGTCGTTGAAGCGCAGGGTCGCGCTGGGAGCGATGAACCATTGCTGATGGTCGGTGTGCTTGATCTGCGTGTCGCCGTCGCCATACAGTCCGACCAGCCGCCACAGCAGCTTTTCATTCTCGCTGTCACCGCCCAGGTCGAACGCGGTCTGATGCCGGCCATGCGCGTCGAGTTGGAACCGCAGGGTCTGTAGCTGGCCCGCCTCGGGCGTCTTGCTCACCTGGTTGACCATGCCGCCGGGGGCGAGCTGGCCGTAGAGCACGCTGGAAGGTCCTTTCAGGACCTCCACCCGTTCCAGGTTCCAGGTGTTGAACGAGCTGCGGTTCCAGCTCAGATTACTGTCCGAGGGGGCGCGCAGGCCATCGAGCATCACGTTGGTGCCGAAGCTGCCGGCGTCGAAACCGCGGATGTACAGGTCGTCGACGCGATTGTCGATGCCCTGGCTTTCGGGCAGCACGCCGGCGGTATATCGGGTGGCCTCGTTGAGATTGCTCACGCCACGCGCGTCCATTTCCTCGCGCTCGATGACCGAGACCGACTGGGGGACTTCCAGCAGGGGAGTATCCGTCTTGGTCGAGCCGCCGATGGTTTCCGCCGTGCGATAGGCGTTGACCGTGATGGACTCCAGCATCTGGGGAGCGTTGGCGTCTGCCGATGCGGAGGATTGTCCGGCTGCGCTGCCCCAGGTGGCCGCCAGCAGCAGGGGCAGCAGGCGACGGACCTGTCCGCCGCGTCGCGGCGTGGGGGCGGAACGGAGCCGGGACGGTGCCAGGGCGGCGGGGGACGGCGTGAGAGGGGATATCTGCACGAATGATCCTTCATTGCAAATGGGAGTTGTTCGCATTTGTGATTGTGATCGTTCATGCGGCTGTCGTCCTTCGCACGCGCGGCGGAAATCTTCGTGCGCACGGCAATCTGTCGCGGCGGGCCGGTCCGCGCGCGTTTTACAGCCGGGGTCGTACCTGTTTCGGCGAGACGCCGAAGCGCCGCTTGAATGCCGTCGCGAAGCTGTTCTGGCTGGCGTAGCCGGCGAGCGCCGCCGCCTCGCCCACGCTGATGCCTTCGCGCTCCAGCGCCTGGCGCGCCTGCCTCAGCCTTTCCTGCTGCAGGTAGTCGGAGATGGTGATGCCGTGGACGCGCCTGAAATGGCGCTGCAGCGTGGTGGAAGTGGTATTGAGGTGGCGCGCGATCTGTTCGAGGCAGGGCGGCGCCGAGGCCCGATCGCGCAGCCAGGCCTTGAGCTCCTGCATGCGCTGATAGGCAGCGGGCCGCAGCGTGCCGGGATCCGTAGCGCGTCCCGTGTGCGGCGCGGCCTGCGAGAGCGCCTCGACGACCAGTTCGATCGCGCGGCTCTCCAGGTACATGCCAGTCACGTAGGCGGGCATGGACGGCGGGTTGAGCATCTGTTCGGCGATCATGCGCGCGCGTGTCGAGGCATGCCAGATGCGTGTCTCCAGATGGCGCGACGTGGGGGTCGCGGCGGCGCAGGCGCCTTCGTATAACGATGCCTCCAGCCATGCGCGAGCCAGCCCTATGCTGATGCGCCGGGAAGTTTCCCCCTGGTGCACCACCCGGCGGCACTCCTCGGGTTCCAGCATCGTGACCATGGCGGCATTCATTCCGCCTGCCGCGGGCTTGCCTGCCTTCAATTGCACGCGGCTGCGCCCGTAACTGACGTCGATCGTGCCCTCCAGGACCAGCACGATCCGGACGTGGTCCTCGACCAGGGCGAGTCCGGTGGACGCCTCGCAGGCCAGTTCGTTGCCGAAATGCAGGGAAAGGCCGGGGCGCAGCATGCGGTGCTGCCGGGTGGGTGCGGGCTCATGCCGGCCCGAGGAAAGCATTCCGTTCTGGGAGGCCATGGTTTCGGACCCATGATGGCTGACTGCCGGGGATGGCTGGCCGCGTACGCGCGCCGGGACGCGGTGCGGGACAAAACGGAATGATAACGTTTCTTGTTATGTTTTGTCTTGGTGAGCCAGCGTGTCGCCACGGGCCGTTGCCGCCAGGCGCCCCGGCCGGGGCGCCTGGCAAGCCATCAAGGCTGGGCCGGACGCGCCGTCAGCCATTGCGCCGGCGGCAGCGCCTTGGCCACCATGCGGATTTCGTTGACGCAGCCGTTGAAGCCGTAGTGCAAGGTGCCGCCCGACGTGCCGGCGCCGACGCGCCACGGCGCGCCGCCTGCGCGCACGCCCATGCCGATGCCGCCGCTGGCGTTGCGCAGGACCTTGACGCCTTCGACATACATGTCGGTGTTCAGGCCGTCGTTCACGATCGCGATGTGCTGCCAGGTCCCGCCGGGCAGTTCATGCGACCAGTTGGTGAAGTGGGCCTGGTTGACGTCCGCCGTGTTGGTCGGCACGACCTCCCATTGCGCTTCCTTCAGGCTGGAGATGCCCAGGATCGCGGACGAACTGTCCGGCTCAGAGTTGTGACGCCATCCCGGGACCTGGTTGCGTCGCGAGGTCTGGGCCAGGATCTTGGCCCAGCGGTGCTCTGCTTCGGTGAAATCGTCCACGCGCACGATGGCTTCGACCGTGTAGCCGCTGACGAACGTTTCATCGTTCACCGGCGCGCCGGCCAGCGTCTGCAGGAAGTTCACGATGCGCGGCTGGCCGTTGATCTCGCGCGTGCCGACCATGCAGATCGAGCCCTTGGCCGCCGAGAAGGGATGGTGCGAATCGGACCACACCATCTGTTCAAGCCGGGCGTCGTTGGTGATGCCGTTGGTCGTCGGGACGATCTGGCGTTGCAGCGGGTTGCCCTTGCCGGACGCATCCGGGATTTCGCCCGCGGCGTCGGGTTGCACGGGGTCGCCGGCGGCGACACCCGAGGGACGCACGAAGCGCCAGTGCGCGCTGGTCTCGGGCACCTTGACGTAGTCGTCGTCATCGGCGGCCGGCTTGCGCGGGTCGGCGGGCATCACGTAATTCGCCGCATCGACGAAGGTCTTGGCGTCGGCGATGAACGAGGCGTTGCCAGCGGTCTCGGGCACGGCGAAGTCCGGGTTGAAGCCCGAGAAACGTGCCTTGAAGTCCATGTTGACCGTGAAGCTGTCGGGCGCGTCGGCCAGTTCCAGCGCGTCGATGTAGCTGCGCTCGGCTTCGGGCTTGCTGCGCAGCCAGGACGAGAACGTGTAGGTCTCGATGGTGTTGCGCGCCAGGTCGAACTCCATCAGGCGCAGGTAGCCGTTGCCGCCGTCGGTGTCCATCTGGTAGTCGGCCAGCACCTGGATGACGTCCAGCCCTGCGTTGTTCTGCTGCACGCGGTGCGCGGCGCCGTGATAGTGGCCGTTGATGGTCAGGAAGACCTGGGGATTGGGCGCGATCACGTCGTTCCACAGCGCGGCGCCAGAGCCGGCGTCGTCCGCGGGGTCGATCGCGTTGCCATCCTGGATGGTGATCAATTGGTGGGTCGTCAGGATGGCCGGCAGTGTCGGATTGTCGGCCAGGACCTGGTTCGCCCAGGCGCGCGTCTGCGCCGACGGCTTCCAGCCCAGCGCCAGCACCAGGAACTTCTGGCCTTGCGCCGTGAACGTGTGCCACGTGTTGTAGCCGGTGCTGTCCATGCCGCCGAAGGTGGCGCTGGATGCCTGGCGGCTGCGCGGGAACCAGGTCAGGTAGGGCTCGTTGCCCGGCGTGCGCTGGTCGTCCCACTGGTTCCAGTTGCTGGTGTCATGGTTGCCCGGCAGGATCGAATACGAGATCCTGGCGTCTTCCAGCACCTTCAGGGCTGCGTCGGCGCCGACCCATTCGGCGTTCTGGCCGGCCTGGTCGACGATGTCGCCCAGGTGCAGCACCATCGGCACTTGCAGCTGCGTGGCGTGGTCGGCGATCCACTGGGTCTGCGAGAGGAAGATGTTGCGGTTGTAGCGCGAGTAGAACTGGGTGTCGGGCAGCACCGGCAGCACGAACGAGGAATAGGTCTTGGGCACGTCGACCGGCACTTCCGGCTCGGCGGGCGTTTCCTCTTCGGAGGGCGGGGCGGCCGGGTCGCCGGGTTGGGTGGTGGGCAGGTCGGAGACCGGCGCGTCGTCGTCGTTGCCGCCACACGCGGTCAGCGCGCAGGCGAGCAGGACGCAGCAGAAGGGATTCTTCATGGCAATGGAACAGAGGCTCAAGGTGGGCGCGCCGTGCACAGCGCTGCGGGGAATGCGCATCAACCCGAAGCCGCGCATCCTATTGAGCCGGTATGACATCCCGGTGACTTCCCCTTGCCCGGATTGTTAAGTTTTATCAAGAAGGGACCGGGGGCGGGCGGGGCGCGTTCTTTCCACGCGTGCCAGGCACCCAACATGCGCGGTGCTATCCTTTCCGCTGCATTGCTTCCCGTTCCCTGCATTCGGCCGCAATCGGCCTGTGCCTGCCGTATTCCCCCTGCCTGACTCCACCGTGACGCTTTCTTCCCGCCGCCTGTCCTGTCCTGCCTCCCGTCTTCCCCTGTCTCGTCTGCTGGCCATCCTGAGCCTGGGCGTGGCCGGGCTATCCGTCCCCCTGCACGCGTCGGCCCAGGCGACCCAGGCCAGCGCGCAGGAAGAAACGTTCGCGCCGCAGCTGGGCCGTCATGGCAAGGACGTGATGTGGCTGCCGACCCCCGACGCGCTGGCTGAACGCCTGATGCGCATGGCCGGCCTGGGACCGCAGGACATCTTCGTGGATCTGGGCGCCGGGGATGGCCGTGTCTCCATCGCCGCCGCGCGCGATTTCCAGGCGCAGGCGCTGGGGGTGGAGTTCGATCCGCGGATGGTCGCGGTGTCGCAGCGCAATGCGCAGGAAGCGGGCGTGGCCGGCCGTACGCGGTTCATCGAAGGCGATATCTTCAAGGCCGATTTCTCCCAGGCCAACATCGTCTTCATGTACCTGCTGCCGCAACTCAACCTGCGTTTGCGGCCCACGCTGATGGCGATGGCGCCGGGCACCCGCATCATCACGCATCAGTTCCACATGGGACGCTGGGAGCCCGACGAGACCACGCTGATCGCGCATCGTCCGGGTTATTTGTGGATCGTGCCGGCCAATGCCGGGGGCCGGTGGGTGTTGAACTATCAACTTGGCGCCGGCCGTGGCCAGGCGACCCTCGATCTGTCGCAGACCTTCCAGAAGCTCAAGGGCACGGCTGCCATGGGCGAGCTTCAGACCACCTTGCGTCAGCCGCGGCTGACGGGCGAGCGCATCGCCTTCGGCTTCACCGACCCGCAAGGGCAGCTGCGTGAATTCACCGGCGTGGTCACGGCCGATCGTATCCGTGGCACCGTGACGGGCCCCGGGGACGCCACCTCGTTCACTGCCAGGCGCGAGGGCGCAGCCCCGCCCGTCGGCGGATCCGAACCGCCCTCGCAGGAAGAGCTGGACGCCGCCGCCGCCTCCCTGGGCAGCGAGTGACCGCGGCGGGCTGCCGCCCGCCTGGCACTACAGCATCTGCCCCAGGAACGCCCTGGTGCGCGGATGCGCGGGCGCCAGGAAGAAGGCCGGCGCGGGGCCTTCCTCGACGATGCTGCCCTGGTCCATGAAGATGACGCGGTGCGCCACTTCGCGCGCGAAGCCCATCTCGTGCGTGACCACCAGCATGGTCATGTGCTCGTCGGCCAGCTGCCGCATGGTGCGCAGCACTTCGCCGGTCAGCTCGGGGTCGAGCGCCGAAGTCGGCTCGTCGAACAGCATGATGTCCGGTTCCATGGCGAGCGCACGGGCGATCGCCACGCGCTGCTTCTGGCCGCCCGACAGCCGGCTGGGATAGTTGTCGCGCTTCTCCAGCAGCCCCACCTTGCGCAGCAGTTCCTCGGCCTTGGGGAGGATCTCGTCGCGCGCCATGCCCTTGACGGTGATGGGCGCTTCGATGATGTTCTGCAGCACGGTCATGTGCGGGAACAGGTTGAAGGACTGGAAGACCATGCCCATCTTGCTGCAGATGCGGCGCACCTCGGCGTCGCTGCCGTAGCGGCTGTGGCCGCTGCCCTCGTCGGTGGCCAGTGTTTCGCCTTCGATCAGGACGGTGCCCGCATCGATGGTTTCCAGGTGGTTCAGGCAGCGCAGGAAGGTGCTCTTGCCCGAGCCCGACGGACCGATGACGGCCACGACCTCGCCCTTGCCCAGCGTGAGCGACACGCCGTCGAGCACGCGCAGCGCACCGAAGGATTTCACGATGCCGCGCGCCTCGATCATGGCGGGGCGCGTGGCGGCCGCGGCGCTATTGGTCGTACTTGGCATAGTGCTTCTCCAAGCGCTGGAAGCCCCAGGTCAGCACCAGGGTCATCAGGAGATAGAAGAGGGCGGCCACCAGGAACGGCGTCGTCGTGAAGTCGCGCTGCACGATGCCACGCGCCACGCGCAGGATGTCGTTCAGGGCCAGCACGTAGATGAGCGAGGTGTCCTTGACCAGCGTGATGGTCTCGTTGCTGAGCGGCGGCAGGATGCGCGGCACCATCTGCGGCAGCACGATGCGGCGCAGCGTCTGCAGCGGCGTCATGCCCAGCACCTTGCTGCCTTCGTACTGGCCGCGGTCGATGGACAGGATGCCGGCGCGGAAGATCTCGGCGAAATAGGCCGCGTAGTTCAGCGCGAAGGCCACCACGGCGGCGGGGAAGTCGGGCAGCCGCACGCCGATGACCGGCACGAAGGGCAGCGCGAAATAGATGAACAGCATCTGCAGCATGAGCGGCGTGCCGCGCATGAGCCAGATATAGCCATTGACCGCGTTGCTGAGCGCGCGCCAGCGCGACACCCGCGCCAACGCCAGCACCAGGCCCAGCGGCACGGCCAGGCCCAGCGTGATGAAGAACAGCGTCAGCGTGACCTGCGCGCCTTGCGCAAGCGGTCCAACGAGAGAAAGGGCGTATTCCATTCAGGGCTTCCTGCCAGCGCAAGCAACGCCACGCCGGCGGAACAAGGCAAAGCGGTAATACAAAAGAACCTCAGGAAGCCGGGGCGCCGCGGAGCTGGCTCCGCCAGTCCGCCAGCGCCGCCCCCCTGGGGGGGAGGGGCGAAGCCCCTCGGGGGGGGGACCTACTTCACGATATCGGCGCCGAACCACTGCTTGGCGATGCGGCCGGCGGTGCCGTCCTGCTTCATCGCGGCCAGCACTTCATCCAGCTTGGCGTTCAGCGCGGTGTCTTCCTTGCGGGTGCCCACGCCGTAGTCCTCGGTGCCGAAGTTGTCGGTCAGCACGCGGTAGTCATTGGCGCGCTTGGCCACCAGGTAGCGGCCCACCACTTCGTCCACCACCACGGCGTCCAGGCGGCCGGCCGACAGGTCGACCAGGGCGGTCACGTTGTCGCCGAAGGTCTTGAGCGACTTCAGGCTGGCGGCGACCTCGGCTTCCTTCTTGATGGCGTCCACGGCGCTGCTGCCTTCCTGGGCGCCCACGACGTGGCCGGCCAGTTCGGCCTTGGTCTGGATGCTGGAGGCGGCGGCCACCACGATGATCTGGTGGTTTTCCATGTAGGGCGCGGTGAAGGCGATGTTCTTCTTGCGCTCTTCGGTGATGGTCAGGCCGTTCCACAGCGCGTCGACGCGCTTGCTGTTGAGCTCCGCTTCCTTGGCGCTCCAGTCGATGGGCTTGAACTCGACTTCGATGCCCAGGCGCTTGGCGGCTTCACGGGCCATGTCGATGTCGAAACCGACCAGCTCGTTCTTCTCGTCGCGAAAGCCCATGGGCGGGAAGTTGTCGTCCAGGCCGACGACGATCTTGGCGGGCACGGCCGGCGCGGGTGCGGCGGCTTGCGGCGCGTCCTCGCCCTTGCCGCAGGCGGCGAGCAGGACGGAGGCGGACAGGGCCAGGACGGCGGTCAAAGTCTTCATGGTGTCGAAAGAGGGAAGTGAAGGAAGTCGGACGGTTGCGTGGCCGCGCCCAATGCAGGGCGGGCAATGGGCCGGGGCAGAACCGCCGGCGGAAAACGCACCGCGGCCCGTGCCGGGGCAGGCCGGGCGGGCCACGAAGGGCAAAAGGTTAGCGCAAACGCGGACCGCGCGCTTGTCCGCCCGGCGCGGGGCTGGATTTGGCACCCGTGCGCAAGCGCGCCAAGGCGGCCGTCAGCCACCAATTTGCTCGGGGAATACCCTTGGTTGGGGGGCGCGGGGCAGGGGGTGCGGCACTAGAATCGAAGACCCGCGCGCGCTGCCCGCCAACCTGGCCCCGTGCCGCGGCCCCTTTTTCTACTTCCCCAGGACGCCATGAGCAAGAAGACATTCCGCATTGCAGCCATCGCAGGTGACGGTATCGGCAAGGAGGTCATGCCGGAAGGGCTGCGCGTGCTGGACGCCGCCGCGCGCCGCTACGGCATCGGCCTGGACATCGTCGAGATCGACTGGGCCAGCTGCGATTACTACGCCGCCCACGGCCAGATGATGCCCGACGACTGGAAGCAGCAGCTGCAGGGCGTGGACGCGATCTTCTTCGGCGCGGTGGGCTGGCCCGCCACGGTGCCCGACCATGTGTCATTGTGGGGCTCGCTCCTGAAGTTCCGCCGCGAGTTCGACCAGTACATCAACCTGCGCCCCGTGCGCCTCTTCGACGGCGTGCCGTGCCCGCTGGCCGGCCGCAAGCCTGGCGACATCGACTACCTGGTGGTGCGCGAGAACACCGAGGGCGAGTACACCTCGCTGGGCGGCATCATGTATGAAGGCACGGACCGCGAGATCGTGATCCAGGAGTCGGTCTATTCGCGCCATGGCGCCGACCGCGTGCTGAAGTATGCCTATGAGCTGGCCAATCGCAGCCGCCGCAAGCGCCTGACGGTGGCCACGAAGTCCAACGGCATCGCCATCAGCATGCCGTGGTGGGACAAGCGCGCCGAGGCCGTGGGCCAGGACTATCCGGACGTGTCGGTGGACAAGCAGCACATCGACATCCTGAGCGCGCGCTTCGTGCTGCAGCCCGATCGCTTCGACGTGGTGGTGGCTTCCAACCTGTTCGGCGACATCCTGTCCGACCTGGGACCCGCCACGACCGGCACCATCGGCCTGGCGCCTTCCGCCAACCTGAACCCCGACCGCAAGTTTCCCTCGCTGTTCGAGCCGGTGCACGGGTCTGCCCCCGACATCCACGGCCAGAACATCGCCAATCCGGTCGCCATGATCTGGTCGGCCGCGCTGATGCTGGATTTCCTGACCGAAAGCCAGGGCGCGGGCCGCGCGGCGCATGACGCCATCGTGCAGGCCATCGAGGCCGCCATCGTCCAAGGGCCGCGCACGCGCGACCTGGGCGGGCAGGCCTCGACCACGGAGATGGGCAAGGCCATCGCCGAGCGTGTTGCCCAGGGCTGAGCCCGGGTTCTTCTCGTCATCGTCATCCAAGGAGTTGCACGCAATGCCGCTGTCCATCCAGAATGGGGCCCTTTTTCAGCCGGGCCGCAATCATATCGGCGACGCCTGGTGCGCGGCCGACGACGGCCGAACCCTGGCCGTGTCCGACCCCGCCACCGGCAAGGCATTTGCCGAGGTGCCGGACAGCGGCGCGGCCGATGCGCGCCGTGCGCTGGAGGCGGCGCATGCGGCGTTTCCGGCCTGGCGCAAGGTGCCTGCCAAGGAGCGCGCGCGGATCCTCAAGCGCTGGAACGACCTGATGCTGGCGCAGCAGGAGGACCTGGGGCGGCTGATCTCGCGCGAGCAGGGCAAGCCGCTGGCCGAGGGCAAGGGCGAGGTGGCCTATGCGGCGAGCTATGTCGAGTGGTTCGCCGAAGAGGCCACCCGCATCGAGGGCGAGCTGATCGAGGCGCCCGTGGCGGGGCGCCGCATGTTCGCCTTGCGTGAACCCGTGGGCGTGATCGCGGCGGTGACGCCGTGGAACTTCCCGGCCGCCATGATCGCCCGCAAGATCGCGCCCGCGCTGGCCGCGGGCTGCACGGTGGTGTGCAAGCCGGCCGAGGACACGCCGCTGACCTCGCTGGCGCTGGTCAAGCTGGCCGAAGAGGCCGGCGTGCCGCCGGGCGTGCTGAACATCGTCACGGCCTCGCGCGAGCGCACGCCGGAGGTGGTGGACGTGTGGCTGGATGACCCGCGCGTGCGCAAGTTCACGTTCACCGGCTCCACGCCGGTGGGCAAGCACCTGGCGCGGCGGTCGGCCGATACGCTGAAGAAACTGTCGCTGGAGCTGGGCGGCAACGCGCCCTTCATCGTGTTCGACGACGCCGACCTGGACGCCGCGGTGGAAGGCCTGATGGCCTCGAAGTTCCGCAATGGCGGCCAGACCTGCGTGTGCCCGAACCGCATCTATGTGCAGACGGGCGTGCACGACGCCTTCGTCGAGAAGCTGGCGCGCCGGGTGGGCGCGCTGGTGGTGGGGCCGGCCAGCGATCCGGATTCGCAGATCGGCCCGATGATCAATGCGCGCGCGGTGGAGAAGATCGAGCGCCACGTGGAGGACGCGGTCAAGCGCGGCGCGAAGATCGTGGTGGGCGGCAAGCGCGTGCGGGATGCGCGCTGCGATGGCCCGACCTACTACGCGCCCACGGTATTGACCGGCGTCGACGGCAGCATGGATTGCTCTTGCGAGGAGACCTTCGGCCCCGTGGCGCCGGTCACGCGCTTCACCACCGAGGAAGACGTGATCGCCGCGGCCAATGCCACGCCTTTCGGGCTGGCGGCCTATTTCTATTCGCAGGACGTGCGCCGCATCTGGCGCGTCGTGGACGCATTGGAAACCGGCATCGTCGGCGTGAACGAAGGGGCGATCTCGTCCGAGGCCGCCCCTTTCGGCGGCGTGAAGGATTCGGGCTATGGCCGCGAAGGCTCGCGCCTGGGGCTGGCCGAGTACATGCACGTGAAGTACGTCTGCCAGGGCCAGCTGGACTGAGGCCATGCGCCGGGAATCCGCGCCAGCCTTGCCACGTGGCAGGGTGGCGGGGCGGTCCGGCCGCTATCATCCAGGCTTTCCGCAACGCCACGGGAGGCTTCATCCATGTCGGTCACGCAAGAAGACGCGGCGCGCATGCGCGCCCTGGCGGCGCAGCTCGGTCACCCGCAAGGCGAGGAGGGCCTGCGCGTGGGCGAGACCATGCACGAGAGCAACATCGGCATGACCCGCGCCTGCCTGGCGGCGCTGGCGTTGCAGGCGGATGACGTCCTGCTGGAAGTGGGGCATGGCAATGGCGCCCATGTGGCCGAATGCCTGGCAGCCGCGCCTGGCCTGCGTTACCAGGGGCTGGAACTGTCGGCCCTGATGCATGAGGATGCCGTGCGGCGCAATGCCGCGCTGGGCGAGGCCGCGGGCTTCGCCCACTACGACGGCCAGGCCTTTCCTTTTCCCGATGCGTGTTTCACGCACGCCATGTCGGTGAACACCTTGTATTTCCTGCCCGACCCGCCAGCTTTCCTGGCGGAACTGCGGCGCGTGCTGCGGCCCGGCGGCACGCTGGGCCTGGCATTTGCCGACGCGGAATTCATGCGTGCGCTACCTTTCACCGAGCATGGCTTCCGCCTGTACGCCATGGAGGCCGTTCGCGACGCATTGGCGGAGGCAGGGTTCCTGCCGGGCGAAGCCCGGCGCATCGAGGAACGGGTGCCCAGCAAGGCCAGGCCTGGCACGACGCAGTCGCGGCCGTCGTGGGTGCTGACGGCGCGTACGCCGGCCTGATCGCCTGCCGTCAGAACGTCTGCCAGATCATGTGCAGGCTGACCAGCGTCATGACGATCTTGAAACCCAGCTTGAAGTGCTTCTCGGGCAAGTTGTCCAGCGTGCGTGTGCCCACCCAGGTGCCCAGCACGCCGCTGGCGATCATGGCGACCAGCATGGGCGCCCAGGCCGCATAGGCGAAGCCCAGCGTACCGAAAGCCAGGATCTTCAGGCCATGCTGGATCACCATGCAGGCGGCATGCGTGGCCACCAGCGGCTGCTTCACCAGGCCCGTACCCGCGATCAGCGCGGCCACCAGCGGGCCGGTGGCGCCCACCAGCATGGTGCAGAAGCTGGAGACGGCGCCGCCCGCCACGAAATAGCGCTTGCCGTGCCTGCTCGCGCCGGCCTGGGGTTTCTTGCGGTACACCGACCACAGGATGAAGAGGGCCAGTGCCCATTTGGCCAGCGCATCGGGAATGGAGACGACGACCGAGGCGCCCACCGCGATGCCGATGACGCTGCCCACGGTGAACCACAGCAGCAGCGGCCGCACCAGGTGTTTCCACTGGATGATGACGCGCCCGGCGTTCGAGCCTGTCTGCACGACGCCATGCACGGGCAGCACGGTGGTGACGGGCATGCCCAGGCCCATGACGGCCAGCATGGCCACGCCGCCGCCCAGGCCCAGGGCCGCGGTCAGGGCGGAAGTCACGAAGCTGGTGATGATGAGGACGACGGCGAAGGCCGTGGAGATATCGGCGGGCACGAAAGACATGGGCGCAAGCATACTCCCGCTGCTTGCCCGGGGTGCCGCTGGCATACTGGCAAGGTGTTTTCCACCCCGCCTGGCGTTATTGACCGATGACCCTGACCGTCAGTATCGAATCCCCCGCGCAGCCCGAGGTCGAGGCCCTGCTGCAACGTTCCAATGATTACCACCTGGCGCTGTATCCGCCGGAAAGCTGCCACTTCCTCGACAGCCGCGACCTGTCCGCGCCGCACGTCACGTTCTGGGTGGCAAGGCTGCAGGGCCAGGCCGTGGGCTGCTGCGCGCTGGTGGCGCTGGGCGGCGGGGAAGGGGAGATCAAGCGGCTGTGGGTCGAGTCCGCGGCGCGCGGGCAGCGCGTGGGGGCACGGCTGATGGATGCGCTGGAAACCGGCGCGCGCGGCCAGGGGCTGGATGTCGTGCTGCTGGAAACGGGCATCGACCAGCCCGAAGCGCTGGCGCTGTACCGCTCACGCGGCTATGAGGCGTGCGAACCTTTCGGCAATTACCTGCCCGATCCGGTCTGCGTATTCCTGCGCAAGGACTTGCGCAGGAACCTGGGCAAGGAGGAGGCCGGAAAGGTGCAGGGCCTTTCCGGCGCGGCGCGTCAGTACGCCGCCGAGTAGATCGCGAACGCGTCGTCCTCGGTGACCTCGCGCGGGTTGTTGCCGAGCAGGCGCGTCTGCTTCATGGCGTCCCGTGCCATGCGGCGCAGATCGCCTTCCTGCACGCCCACTTCGCGCAGCGTGCGCGCGATGCCGGTCTGGGCCGCGACCGATACGTGATAGGCGATGAAGGCCTGCGTGCGGGCCTCGTCGCTGCCTGTCACGGTGGGGGCCACGATGGCCGCCAGCTCGGCATACAGCGCGGACGCCGCCGGAGCGTTGAAGCGCAGCACGTGCGGCAGCACCAGTGAGTTGGACAGGCCATGCGGCACGTGGAAGATGCCGCCGATGGGATAGGCCAGCGCGTGCACCGCCGCCACGGGGGCGTTGGCGAATGCCTGGCCCGCCAGCATGGCGCCCAGCAGCATGTCCTGGCGCGCCTCGCGGTCCTGGCCGTTGCGGCAGGCCTTGACCAGGCTGCGCGACAGCAGGCCCAGGGCCTTCTCGGCCAGCATGTCGGACAGCGGATTCTTCAGGTGCCTGCTGGTATAGGCCTCGATGGCGTGCACCATCGCGTCGATGCCGGTGGCGGCCGTGGCCGCGGCGGGCAGGCCCAGCGTCAGGTCCGCGTCCAGGATGGCCAGGTCGGCATAGAGCGTGGGCGACACCACGCCGGACTTGGTGGTTTCGCCGGTGGTCACGATGGAGATGGGCGTGACTTCCGAGCCGGTGCCGGCCGTGGTGGGAATCTGCACCAGCGGCAGGCGCGTGCCGCGCACGTTGCCGATGCCGTACATCTCGGCCAGCGGCTGGTCCGAGGCGGCCAGGATGGCGATGAGCTTGGCCACGTCCATCGACGAGCCGCCGCCCAGGCCCACCACGAGCTGCGCGCCGCCTGCGCGGGCGCGGTCGGCGGCGGCCAGCACGACGTGGTCGGGCGGGTCGGCCACGACGTCGTCGATGACCTGCACCTGCCAGCCGTGCGCGGCCAGGTCCGCCAGCGCGTCGGCCAGCAGGCCGCTGCGGTGCAGGAAGCCGTCGGTGACCAGGCACAGTCGGGTCAGCGCTTCATGGCGCTCGCGCAGCAGCGCCCCCAGGCGCCTGGCGGCGCCCAGTTCGACCAGGATGTCGGGCGTGGTGCGGAATTCGAAGGCTTTCATGCGGGAGTCCTCAATGCGGGGCCGGGCAGCGCGTCCGGTCTTTCAACCCAGTCCGGCCAGGCGTCCCAGGGTCAATGCGCCGCCCACGCAGGCGAGCACGCACACCACCACCACGGCTTGCAGCATAACGGCGGGCGGCGCGCCGGGCGCATCGGCCCGCATCAGTGCCTGCTTGCGCCAGGCCGCCACCAGCACCAGGCCCGCGGCGGCCACCAGCAGGAGGATGCCAAACACGGTCAGCAGGGGCTCTTCGCCGTGCACGCCCACGCGCAGCACCAGCGCCGCGTTCACGCCCACGGCCATGGCCGTGCGGCTCCAGGCCAGCGCCGTGCGTTGCGGCTGCAGCCCCGGGTCCCTGGGTGTCGCGGCCGTGGTCACAGCAGCAGCATGCCGGCCAGCACGGCCGCCACCATGAGCAGCGCCGCGGCCGTGACGGGGATCAACAAGCCGTGCGGCAGGGACTCGCCGCGCCGCATGGCGATTTCATTGGATTTCCAGCGCTGATAGGCGCCCGCCGAGAGCAGGCAGGCCAGTACCGCCAGCAGCAGCGCCAGCGCCACCAGCACGCCGCGTGGCTGCAGCGTGACGGCGAACTGTTCCAGCAGGACGCCGGCTGCCAGCAGCGACAGCGCCGTGCGGATCCAGGCCAGGAAGGTGCGTTCGTTGGCCAGTGAAAACCGGTAGTCCGGTTCTTTTCCTTCCTGTTGCCAGCGCGGGCGGTGCATGATGTCTCCTGATGTGCGCGGACGTGGCCGTGCCGGCCCGCCGCAAGCCCTCTATGATATTCCTCAAAAGAATGAACGGCACGACAGGCTGGCCGTTCGACATATAAGCGGAGCGAGACGATACGCATGGACGACCTCACCTTCGATACGGTGGTCATCGGCGCCGGCACGGCCGGCGCGCTCATGGCCAACCGCCTGAGCGCCGACGGCAAGCGGCGTGTGCTGCTGGTCGAAGCCGGTGGAAAGGACAGCTATCACTGGATCCACATCCCGGTCGGTTATCTGTATTGCATCGGCAATCCGCGCACCGACTGGCTGTACCGCACCGAGCCCGACCCGGGCCTGAACGGGCGCGTGCTGCGCTATCCGCGTGGCAAGACGCTGGGCGGCTGCTCCAGCATCAACGGCATGATCTACATGCGCGGGCAGGCGCGCGACTACGACCACTGGGCGCGGCTGACGGGCGAGGACGCCTGGCGCTGGGACAACGTCGTGCCCGCGTTCAAGCGCCACGAAGACCACTACCTTGGCGCCGATGCGCTGCACGGTGCGGGCGGCGAGTGGCGCGTGGAAAAACAGCGGCTGCGCTGGGACATCCTGGACGCCTTCGCCGAGGCCGCGCAGGAGGCCGGCATTCCGGCTTCGCCGGACTTCAACCGGGGCGACAACGAGGGCGTGGGCTATTTCCAGGTGAACCAGAAGAACGGCTGGCGCTGGAACACGGCCAAGGCCTTCCTGCGGCCGGCCTGCATGCGGCGGCCCAATTTCACCCTGTGGACGGGCGCGCAGGTCACGGGTCTGCGTTTCGAGGCTGGCGCCGATGGCCAGCCGCGCTGCGTGGGCGCCACCGTGCGCAAGGATGGCCAGGCGCACGTCGTGCGCGCGGCGCGCGAGGTGGTGCTGTGCGCGGGCAGCATCGGCTCGCCGCAGTTGCTGCAGTTGTCCGGCATCGGCCCGGCGGCGCTTCTGCGCGAGCATGGCATTGCGGTGGTGGCGGACCTGCCCGGCGTGGGCGAGAACCTGCAGGATCACCTGCAGATCCGCGCCGTCTATCGCATCCATGGCGCGCCCACGCTCAACATGCTGGCCGCCACGCTGTGGGGCAAGGCGCGTATCGGCATGGAATACGCCTTGCGGCGCAGCGGCCCCATGAGCATGGCGCCCTCGCAGCTGGGCGCCTTCACCCGCAGCGATCCGGGCCGGCCGTGGCCCAACCTGGAGTATCACGTGCAGCCGCTGTCGCTGGATGCCTTCGGCGAGCCCCTGCATCCCTTCGCGGCCTTCACCGCCAGCGTCTGCAACCTGAACCCGACGAGCCGCGGCTCGGTGCGCATCCGCAGCGCCCGCGCCGAGGATGCGCCGGCCATCGCGCCGAACTACCTCGGCACGGACGAGGACCGCCAGGTGGCGGCGGACTCCCTACGCGTGACGCGCCGCATCGTGTCGCAGCCGGCGCTGGCGCGCTACCGGCCCGAGGAGTGGAAACCGGGCGTGCAATACCAGACCGACGAGGAACTGGCCCGGCTGGCGGGCGACATCGCCACGACGATCTTCCACCCCGTGGGCACGACGAAGATGGGGGCGGCCGACGACCCGATGGCGGTGGTGGATGCGCGCCTGCGCGTGCGTGGCGTGTCGGGCCTGCGCGTGGTGGACGCGGGGGTGATGCCGACGATCACCAGCGGCAACACCAACAGCCCGACCTTGATGATCGCGGAGAAGGCGGCGGGCTGGATCCTGGAAGAGACGGCGCCGTGACGGGCGTGCCCCGCTGGCGTCGATGCTGAACCTGGCCGGGCGGGAGGCTTGCGCGGCGACATCCCCGCGAATGATAATGCGAGTCTTTATTATTGTTGGCAGGTGGCCCCGACGCCGGGGAACGGACGGCAAGGCGCGTAGGAGATCGTCCGGCTGCCACGCAGGAAAATCGCGCGACGAGGGCGGAGAAGGTGAAAGAGGGTTTCAGGCAATCGATGGCCTGGTTGCACACCTGGACGGGTGTCGTGGTCGGCTGGGTGCTGTTCTTCGTGTTCGTCACGGGCACTGCCGGCTACGTCGACAACGAGATCACGCGCTGGATGAAGCCCGAGCTGCCGCTGGCCGGCCAGGCGCGGAAGGGCGAGCGCGACACGCAGATCAGGCTGGCGCTGGACCGGCTGGAAACCGTGGCGCCGGGTGCCAGGAACTGGACGGTGACCTTTCCGCACCAGAGCCTGAATCCGCGTGGCGAGCATCCTTTCCTGATTTCCTGGGAAGACCTGCCCAGCCGCAACCATGAAGCGGGCCGACGCGGCAGCGAGATCCTGGATCCGGTGACCGGCGAGTTCAGCTTCGAGGCGGAAGGCCGCGCGACGGGCGGGGGCGGCCTGCTCTACCGCATGCACTACATCCTGCACTACATGCCTTACCAGACCGGCATCGCGCTGGTCGGCGCATGCACGATGCTGATGTTCCTGGCGATCCTGTCGGGCGTCATCACGCACAAGAAGATATTCACCGACTTCTTCACCTTCAGGCCCGGCAAGGGCCAGCGCTCGTGGCTCGACGCGCACAACGTGGTCAGCGTGATGTCCCTGCCGTTCTTCCTGATGATCACCTATACAGGCCTGATGTTCTTCGCCTTCGACTACATGCCCGCCGCGCGCGACGTGGTCTATGGCAGCACGCAGGCGGATCGCCAGGCGTATTTCCGCGAGGCATTTCCGCGCGACACGGGTCCGCACGATCCGATGGTCCGTCCCGCTGCCAACGTGGCCGAGCTCGTGGCGCGTGCAGAGGCCGAATGGGGCGTGGGCAAGGTGGCGGGGGTGAGAATGGCGCGCCCGCAGGGCGAGCCTGCCTATGTGGATGTCACGCGCGTGGTCGACGGCCGGCTCCTGGTCTACGTGGCGGACCGCCTGCGCTACAGCGCCGAGGACGGCCGTCCGCTGGCCCACGACGACAGGCGGTCGAACACCCAGAACGTCCGCGACGTGATGTTCAGCCTGCACGAGGGCCTTTTCGCCAACTGGTGGTTGCGCTGGCTCTATGTCGTCATGGGCCTGATGGGCTGCGCCGTCATCGGCACCGGGCTGGTCATGTGGACCGTCAAGCGCCGCACGCAGCACCAGAAGAAGCACGGGCCTTCGCGCCTGGATGCGGCGGGCCTGCGCGTCGTGGAAGTGCTGAACGCCGGGACGCTGGTGGGCCTGCCCCTGGCCGTGGCCGCCTATTTCTGGGCGAACCGGCTGTTGCCGGTCTCGCTGGGCAGCCGGCCCGACTGGGAGGCGCATTGCATGTTCCTGGCGTGGGGCTGGAGCTTCCTGTATGCCTCGTTGCGGCCGCTCAAGCGCGCCTGGCTGGAACTGCTGTGGCTCACCGTGGCGGCGTATGCCTTGCTGCCGGTGCTCAATGCGCTGACGACCCAACGCCACCTGGGCGTGACGCTGCCCCATGGCGACTGGGGCCTGGCAGGCTTCGACCTGTCCATGCTGGGCCTGGCGGCCATCTTCGCGTACATCGCCCACAAATTGCGCCGGCGCTGGCTGGGTGCGGTGGCGCAGGCTCGCCCGGCAGCCGGCGCCGTCCCTGTCACCGCCCGGGAGTCGACGACATGAGCGCCGTGACGGCTCGCTATCGCCTCCTGGTGCTCTCGCGCATCGTCGTGGCGGCGCTCGGTGGTTACGCGCTGGCCTCGGCCATGGCGGTGTTGCTGGCGCTGGCGTGGCCCTTGCCGCGTGCCGAAGCCGTCATGGCGTCCACCCTGCTCAGCTTTGTCTGGTATGCCGTGGCGGTGATCTGGGTGTTCAGCGTGCGCAGCGTGCTGCGCGCCTGGATCGGCATCCTGGGCGTCACCGCCGTGTTGTTCCTGCTGTGCTGGCTGTTGTCGGGGAGCGCGCCATGATGCTCAACCTGTCGGTGGCGCTGATCGCGCTGGCCGGATTCGTCTGCCTGGCCCTGGCCGCCGAGCGCCAAGGTGAGCAGCTGCTGGGCCGGGTGCCGCTGCCCGCGTTCAGGCGGGGGTGCCGCACGGCGGGCTGGCTCTTGCTGGGAGCCGCCCTGCTCATCTGCCTGGAAGGATGGGGTGACACGATCGGCGGCGTTGCCTGGGTGGCCTGGATTGGCGTCGTCTCCGCCGTGCTGGTGTTCGTGTTGCCGCGCTGGACCGAGAAACCTGCGCGGCCACTTCCCATCGAGGCATCGGCGCCGCTTTCCGCAAGGCGTCGCTGGATGGCCGTGGTCGTGTTGTGCGCGGTGCCGGTATTGTTCGGCATCGTGCTGGCGCAGGCGCCGGTCAAGCCGGTGTTGCGCGACGATGCCTTGCATGGCGAGATCGGGCCCTGGACGTTCAGCCTGGCCGAAGCAGACCTGGACGCGCCGCAGATGATCCTGGGCGAAACGCCGTTCAAGAAGTACCAGTTGCGCTTCTGCGAGGCCTGCGATGCGCAGATCCGTGCCGCTTACCTGAAGGTGCACAAGCCGCGCTCCCTGCGCGGCGCGGGCATCACGTTCGGCGGTTCACGTTGGGATCGCAGCGTCGAGATCCAGCTGCCCTCGCGCGGCGGGCCCGAGACCGAGGTCTGGCTGACGGTGGAGGGCAAGGACGGGTCCGTGCACCAGCGCGGCTGGCGCATGGACGAGATCTCACCCGCCACCGCGCGCTGGTACGCCCAGCGCTAGGGCGGGGCAACAGACCCCCACGCTGCGCCTTCGGCTTGCTGCCCCCCGAGGGGGCCGTCTTTTGCCTTGGGGCGGCCCGGCGGCAAAAGGGACCCCCACGCCGCGCCTTCGGCTTGCTGCCCCCCGAGGGGGCCGCTTTTGCCTTGGGACGGCCCGGCGGCAAAAGGGACCGTCAGAACGGCTCGTCCAGCCCTGCCTGCACCTGCTCGGCCGCGCGCAGCACGGCGCGCGCCTTGGCTTCGGTTTCCAGCCATTCCTTTTCGGGGTCCGAATCGGCCACGATGCCGGCGGCCGCCTGCACATACAGCATGCCGTTCTTGATGACGCCCGTGCGGATGGCGATGGCCACGTCCATTTCGCCGCCGTAGCTGAGATAGCCCGCCGCGCCGCCATAGATGCCGCGGCGCACGGGCTCCAGTTCGTCGATGAGTTCCATGGCGCGGACCTTGGGCGCGCCCGTCAGCGTGCCCGCCGGGAAGGTGGCGCGCAGCACGTCCATGCTGCTCATGCCCGGCAGCAGCGTGCCGTTCACGTTGGACACGAGGTGCATCACGTGCGAGTAGCGCTCGATGACCATGGTGTCGGTGACTTCCACCGTACCGGTGCGCGCCACGCGGCCCACGTCGTTGCGGGCCAGGTCGATCAGCATCACGTGTTCGGCGCGTTCCTTGGGATCGGCCAGCAGTTCTTCCGCCAGCGCCGCGTCTTCCTCGGGCGTGCCGCCGCGCTTGCGCGTGCCGGCCAGCGGGCGGATGGTGACCCGGCTGCCCGCCTCGCCTTCGACGGTGGAGACGGCTTCCTGGCGCACCAGGATCTCGGGCGAGGCGCCCACCACCTGGAAGTCGCCGAAGTTCCAGAAGTACATGTAGGGCGAGGGGTTCAGCGAGCGCAGCGCGCGATACAGCGACAGCGGCGCATCGCTGAAGGGCTTGGCGATGACCTGTCCCACCTGCACCTGCATCAGGTCGCCCGCGGCGATGTATTCCTTGGCGCGGCGCACGGCGGCCAGGTAGTCGTCCTTCTTGAAGTCGCGGCGTGCCTCGGTCTGCACGCTGGCGTGGCTGTAGGGGATGTCCACCGGCTTGCGCAGTTGCGCGCGCAGCGCCTTCAGGCGTTGCTGGGCCTGGGCATAGGCCTCGGGCTGGCTGGGATCGGCATACACCATCAGGTAGGTGCGGCCCGCCAGGTTGTCGACGATGACGAGTTCGTCGACGTGCATCAGCATGATGTCGGGCGTGCCCTCGTCCATGCCGGCGGGGAAGGGCTTGACCGCCGGTCCCAGGCGCGGCTCGATGTGGCGCACGGTGTCATAGCCGAAATAGCCGGCCAGGCCGCCCGCGAAGCGCGGCATGCCGGGGCGCAGCGCCACCTTGAAGCGTTGCTGGTATTGCTCGATGAAGGCAAGCGGATCGCCCTCGTGGGTTTCGGCGACCTTGCCGTCGCGCAGCAGTTCCGTCTTCGTGCCATGGGCGCGGATGACGGTGCGCGCGGGCAGGCCGATGAAGGAGTAGCGGCCGAAGCGTTCGCCGCCCACCACCGATTCCATCAGGCAGCTCATGCGGCCGCCTTGCGGGCCGGCGTGGGCCAGCTTCAGGTAGATGGCCAGCGGGGTGTCGAGGTCGGCGTAGGTTTCCGCCACCAGCGGGATGCGGTTGTAGCCTTGGGCGGCAAGGGCCTTGAATTCGATTTCGGTCATGGGAAGCGTCTCTCGGTTCTGCCTGATGTTCTTGAACGTGCCGCCCCGCCGCTACCCGATCCATGCTGCCCCGGGCTGGCCGAGGCGGCATAAAAAAGCCCGGCCATTTCTGGGTCCGGGCGGGCGACTTGCGGGTTACTGCTGGCGGCCTGTGCGCGGTAAGGCGCGCGGCCGGTGCGTGATCACCACCCGGACGACGAACGCCACCAGCGCCAACGGGCGCTGATGACGGTCTGGAGTCGGGTGGCGGTCATGGATACGGGGGTTATGGGTGTCAGGCTGCCGGCACGGCGCTGGGATCAGCGGCCCAGCGCGCGGCGTCCAGGAGCGAGGCAACTATACCATCGACGTCCAGCGTCCGGACGTCGCGGCCTTCGTTGTAGCCATACGGCACGGCCAGCACGCGGCAGCCCGCCGCGCGGGCGGCCACGGCATCGTTGATGGAGTCGCCGATGGCCAGGCTGCGTCCGGGCGTGACGCCCAGCCGTTCGCACGCGTGCAGCAGCGGCATGGGGTCGGGTTTCTTTTTCGCGCAGGTGTCGCCGCAGACGACCACCTGGAAGAAGCCCGCCAGCCCGGTGCGCGCCAGCAGCGGCTCGGTGAATTCGGTGGGCTTGTTGGTGACCACGGCCAGGGCGATGCCCTGGTCGCGCAGCGCCTTCAGGCCGTCCAGCACGCCGTCGTAGACCTGGGCCTTGTCGCCGTTGACCAGGTGGTAGTGATGGCGGAACGAGGCCAGGCCGCGCTGCATCAGGTCCTCGTCGACCTCGCCGCCGTCCAGGTTGGCGGCCAGCGTGCGGCGCACGAGGTTCTCGATGCCCTTGCCGACGAAGGTGGTCAGCACGTCTTCCCGCAGCGGCGCTTCGCCCAGGTCCACGCGCATGGCGTTGGCGGCGAAAGCCAGGTCGGGGATGGTGTCGAGCAGGGTGCCGTCCAGGTCGATCAGGGCGGCGTCGAAGGCGCGTTCGGCGGTGTGTTGAACCTCAGCCACGGCTGGCTTCTCCTTGGGCGATCTGTTGGCGCATGGCGTCGATGACGCCGCGATAGTGGGGCTTGCCGAAGATGGCCGAGCCCGCCACGAAGGCATCGGCGCCGGCGGCGCGGATTTCGGCGATGTTGTCCACCTTCACGCCGCCATCGACTTCCAGGCGGATGGGCTGGCCGCCCTCGGCCGTCCAGGCGTCGATGCGCGCACGGGCGGCGCGCAGCTTGGGCAGCGCCGAGGGCAGGAAGCCCTGTCCGCCGAAGCCGGGATTGACTGACATCAACAGAATCATGTCCAGCTTGTCCATCACGTGGTCCATCCAGTCCAGCGGCATGGCCGGGTTGAACACCAGGCCTGCCTTGCAGCCGTGATCGCGGATGAGGGCCAGCGTACGGTCCACGTGACGGGATGCATCCGGGTGGAACGTGATCATGTTGGCGCCCGCCTTGGCGAACTCGGGAATCAGCGCGTCCACCGGCTCGACCATGAGGTGCACGTCGATGGGCACCTGCACGTGCGGGCGGATGGCCGCACAGACCATGGGGCCGATGGTCAGATTGGGAACGTAATGGTTGTCCATGACGTCAAAATGAATCCAGTCGGCGCCAGCGTCGACGACGGCGCGGACTTCCTCGCCCAGGCGGGCGAAGTCGGCCGAGAGGATGCTGGGGGCGATGACGGCAGGCGGGAGGGAGGAAATGTCGGACATGTGGGCGGGCAGGGGCGAAGGCATAATGTGCCATTATTGCAGTTCGGCGCCGGGCCTGCGCCCGGCCCCGGGCGTGATTACCGGATCCAAGGCCTGTGAAATCCTACGACCTCACCGTTACCGTGACGCCCCGCTACGTCCCCGACCAATCGGACCCGGCCCAGCGGCAGTATGTGTTCGCCTATACGGTGCGCATCACCAACACGGGCGAACGGCCGGCGCAGGTCATCGCGCGGCACTGGATCATCACCGATGGCGAACAGCGCCAGCAGGAAGTGCGCGGCCTGGGCGTGGTGGGGCAGCAGCCGCTGCTCGCGCCCGGCGAAACCTTCGAATACACCAGCGGCTGTCCGCTCCCCACCCCGGTGGGCACGATGCGCGGCGCCTATCACTGCGTGGGCGAGAACGGCATTCCGTTCGACGTACCGATCTCCGAATTCGTGCTGGCCATGCCTCGCACGCTGCATTGAGTGTCTATGAAATCTGGCGGGTCTCGTAATCCAATCCTCGGCGGTGCAAGCCTGCGCCGCGCGTTCTGTGTGCTGACAGGTGTCGTGTTGGCGGGTTGCGCCTCGCCGCCGGCGCCGGACGACACGGCGCCCAGCGTGCCGGGCATGCCGGGCGCCAAGCCGCTGCCGGCGGAGGGTCCCTTGACCGTGCCGCCCCTGTCGCGCCTGCCCGACACCACGCCGCGCAAGCTGGCCGGCGGTTTCACCCAGGCCACCTGGCGCGACCTGCCGGGTTGGGACGCCGACAACCTGGAACAGGTCTGGGAGGGCTTCCTGCGCAACTGCCGCGGCCTGATGCGGCCCACGGGCGGCTCGCTGACGGCGCCCGCGCGCGCCGCGCCGCGCGACTGGCAGCCCGTCTGCGCCATTGCCGCCGATCCGGCGCGCGCGCCGGCGGCCGGCGACACCGCCGCCGTGCGCCAGTTCCTGCAGACCTATCTGCAGCCCTGGCGCGTGCTGGGCGCCGATGGCAAGCCGGCCGCCAACACCGTCACGGGCTACTACGAACCCCTGGTGCGCGGTTCCCGCGAGCAGGGCGGCAAATACCAATGGCCTTTGTATGCCGTGCCCAAGGACCTGCTGGTCATCGACCTGGGCGGGCTGTATCCGGAACTGGCCGGCAAGCGGGTGCGCGGCAAGCTGCAAGGCCGCCGTGTCGTGCCCTACGACACGCGGGAACAGATCAACGCGGGGGCCGAGAAGCCCGCCGTCCTGGCCTGGATCGACGATCCGGTAGACGCCTTCTTCCTGCAGATCCAGGGCTCGGGCCGGGTGGCGTTGACGGGCGGGCCGGGCGCGGGCGACACGATCCGCCTGGCGTACGCCGATCACAACGGCCATCCGTATGGCTCGGTGGGCAAGTGGCTGGCCGACAAGGGCGAGCTGCCCCTGGCCCAGACCTCCATGCAGAACATTCGCCTGTGGGCCCAGCGCAATCCGGGCCGCGTGAATGAAATGCTGAACGTGAACCCCGCGATGGTGTTCTTCAGCGAGGAGGCCATCGCCGACCCCAGCGCGGGCCCGCGCGGCGCCTATGGCGTGCCGTTGACCGAGGCGCGCTCGGTGGCCGTCGACGCGTCCTTCGTGCCGCTGGGCACGCCGGTGTTCCTGGCCACCACCCGCCCTGCTTCGCAAACCGCCATGAACCGCCTGGTGTTCGCACAGGACACGGGCGCGGCCATCAAGGGCGCGGCGCGCACGGACTTCTACTGGGGCTATGGCGACGCGGCCGGTGAACAGGCCGGCCGCATGAAGCAGCGCGGCCAGATGTGGGTGTTGTGGCCCAAGGCGGCGGGCCAGCCGAAAGCGCGATGAGCCAATCCGACATCGTCGTCTGCGGCTCGGGCATCGTCGGCCTGGCTTGCGCCCTGGCGCTGGCGCGACGCGGCCAGTCGGTCAGCCTGCTGGGCCCGCGCGTGCCGGTGCCCCCTGCCGGCGCGCTGTATCACCCGCGCGTCTACGCCATCTCGGCGGCCAGCCAGCGTTTCCTGGCGGGCTTGGGCGTCTGGGACAGCCTGCCCGCCGCGCGCATGGCCGAGGTGCAGGCCATGGACGTCCGCGGCGACGCGGGCGGCCAGGTCGTGCTGCATGCCTGGCAGGGCACGCGCGCGCAGCTGGCCTGGATCATGGAGTCGGGCGAGATCGAGCGCGTCCTGGCGCAGGCCGTGCAGATCTATGGCATTCCCTGGCGCGACGAGCGTTGCGTGGGGGTTGAAAATGGCGAGTTGCTGACCGAGTCCGGCGTGCGCCTGCGCCCGGCCCTGACCGTGGCGGCCGATGGCGCGCAATCCCGCCTGCGCGGCGCCGCGGGCGTGGCAGTGCGTTCGCGTTCGTATGAGGCCGTGGGCCTGGTCACACACCTGGACGCCCAGCGTCCGCATGGCGGCACGGCCTACCAATGGTTCCGCGAGGACGGTGTGCTGGCCCTGCTGCCCATGCCCGACACCGAGCAGGGGCCGCAGGTGTCCATGGTCTGGTCCATGAAGACGCCGTTGGCGCGCGCGCTGCAGAGCCTGCCGGCCGAGGCGCAGACCCAGGCGCTCATCGAGAAGCTGGGCGCGGCCACGGGCGGGGTGCTGGGTGCCTTGCGCCCGCGCCAGCCCATGCACGGTTTCGACCTGACGCTGGCCACCACGGATATGATCGGGGAGCGCTTCGCGCTGGTCGGCGACGCCGCCCACCGGCTGCATCCCCTGGCGGGGCAGGGACTGAACCTTGGCCTGTCCGACGTCGAGGCGCTGGTGCAGGCCGTGGCGGGCCGCGAGTCCTATCGTTCCGCTGGCGATCCGCAAGTGCTGCGGCGCTACCGGCGTGCGCGGGCCGAGCCCGTGTTCGCCATGAAGTTCGCCACCGACGGCCTGCACCGTCTGTTCGATACGCCCGCCGCGCCGGTGGCGTGGTTGCGCAATACGGGCATGCAGGTCATCGAGCGGCTGCCTTTCGTCAAACGGCAATTGATTGCCCGCGCTTCGGAGTCATGATGCAAGTCTTTTCACTGGCCACCTTCCGCCGTGTCGCCGCGCTGGCGCTGTTGTCCGTCGGCCTGGCCATCGGCGCCGCGCAGGCGCAGTCCACCGCGCCGCTGTCCGCGGCCGGGCAGGCGGCCGTCGATGACGTCATCAGCAAGGCCGCCGATGACGCGGCCGACGCGGCCATCGCCGCCAACGTGCACGAGCGCTTCGTGTCGCGCTTTCCCGGCGCGCCGGTTACCGACGTGCGCGCCACGCCCTACGGCCTTTATGAGGTGAACCTGGGCGGCGACCTGGTCTACACCGACGAGGCCGTGCGCTTCGTGCTGGACGGCACGCTCATCGACGCGGAAACGCGCCGTGACGTGACCCGCGCGCGCAAGGAGGAACTGAGCCGCATCGCCTTCGACGACCTGCCGCTGGCGCTTGCGCTCAAGCAGGTCAAGGGCAAGGGCGAGCGCCGCATCGCCATCTTCGAGGACCCCAACTGCGGCTATTGCAAGCAGTTCCGCCGCACGCTGGAAGAGGTCGACAACCTGACCGTGCACACCTTCCTGCTGCCCATCCTGTCGCCCGATTCGCACGTGAAGGTGCGTGACGTCTGGTGCAGCAAGTCGCGCGAGAAGACCTGGGACGACTGGATGCTGCGCGGCAAGGTGCCGCCCACCGCCACCTGCGACGACGTGGGTGGCGAGGTGGTGGCCCTGGCGCAGAAACTGATGGTGCGCGGTACGCCCGCGATCTTCTTCGACGACGGCTCGCGCGCCAATGGCGCGTTGTCGCTGGACGCCTTCAAGACGCGCCTGGACGCCGCCGCGCAGGCCGCGCCCAAGGCCGACGCCCGCAAATAAATAATCCCGTTTCCGCCTGAGGGCACTTCTACTTTCCCGGGGCGTCGATCCGGCGCCCCCTCCCTGACCCCAAAGAGTCCTGCCATGCGCCTCATCCTTGCCATCCTGTTGCCCTGGTTCCAGTTCTTCACCATCGGGCGGCCGTTCGCGGGCATCATCTGCCTGATCCTGCAGATCACGCTGATCGGCTGGATCCCCGCCGCGATCTGGTCCGTGTACGCGCTGAGCCAATACAAGACCGACCAGAAGATCGAGCGCGCGATGTCCGGCCGCCAGTAGGTGGCCGTCGGCGTGTGAACGCCAGCAAGCCCATGCGAGCCGGGGCAGGTGCCCGTGCCCGCATGCAGGGCGGCGCAGACCGCCAGATCGAGGAGCCGCCATGAAGATTGCCGTCCTGGATGATTACCTGAACGTTGCCCGCGGCCTGGCCGATTGGGGCGGCCTGGCCGAGGCCGAGGTCGTCTTTTTCGATGCGCCGCTGCCCGCGGATGACGCGGCGCGCGCCAAGGCGCTGGCGGGCTTCGACGTGATCGTCGCGATGCGCGAGCGCACGCCCTTCGACGCGGGCCTGCTGTCCCGGCTGCCCGCGCTGCGCCTGCTGGTGACCACGGGCCTGCGCAACAATGCCATCGACATGGCGGCCTGCCGTGCGCAGGACGTCGTGGTCTCGGGCGCGCCCGGCCATCCCGATAGCGCGGGCGCCACGGCCGAGCTGACCTGGGCATTGATCCTGGCCCTGTTCAAGAACGTGCCGGCCGAAGCGGCGAACATGCGCGCCGGCCTCTGGCAGACGGCCATTCCCGCCAGCGTGGCGGGCAAGCGCCTTGGCCTGGTCGGGCTGGGCAACCTGGGCCAGCGCGTGGCCCGGGTGGGGCAGGCCTTCGGCATGGACGTGGTGGCCTGGAGCCCCAACCTGACGGACGCGCGTGCCGCGCAGGCGGGCGTGCAGCGCGTGGACAAGCAGGCGCTCTTCACCTCCTCCGACGTGGTCTCCCTGCACCTGGTGCTGAGCGAGCGCACGGCCGGCGTCGTCGATGCCGAGGCGCTGGCGGCCATGAAGCCCTCTGCGTATCTCGTCAACACCGCGCGCGCGGGGCTGGCCGACCACGACGCGCTGGTGCGTGCGCTTACCGGCAGGCTCATCGCGGGCGCCGGGCTGGATGTGTATCCGCAGGAGCCGCTGGCCGCCGATGACCCGCTGCGCCGCCTGGACAACGTGGTGCTGACGCCGCACCTGGGCTATGTCACGCCTTCCAACTTCGTGGCCTTCTATGGCAATGCCGTCGCCGCCATCGCCGCCTGGCGCCGGGGCGAGCCCATCCATGTGCTGAACGCCGCGTAAATCCCGATGCGCGATGCCCGCGCTGCCGCCGTTGACCGGCAGTGGCAGCGGCGGATCGCGTTCGCCCGGTATAGTCCCGCTGACACCCTGCTTAAAGAAGACCCAGAGATCGCCATGCCTCCCGTGCTTCCCGCCTTCCTCGTCGCCCGCTGGTTGTTGCTGCTGATTCTGCTGGCGGGCGTGTATTTCTTTGGCGGCTTCCTGGTTCCGGTGCTGGCCGCGCTCATCGTGGGCCTGGCCAGCTGGCCGCTCTACCAGCGCTGGCTGCGGGCCTGCGGTGGCCGCAACATCCTGGCCGCCAGCGTCGCCATCACGGTGGTTATCGTGGTGGCCGTGGTGCCGCTGTCGATGGCCCTGTCCTATGCCATCAAGGAGGCCAGCAACGCCATCGCCTGGCTGCTGGCCGCCAACCGCGACGGCGTGGCCGTGCCGAACTGGATCCTGGCGCTGCCGGTGGTGGGCGAGCGCATCGCGCCCTACTGGAACGAGTACCTGGGCCACCCCCACGCGCTGGGCGACTGGGTGCAGGCCGTCAGCGGCCAGCACCTGGGCAACATCTACCGGGTGGTGCTGTCCCTGACGGGCAATGCCTTCAGCCTGGCGCTGAACGTGCTGTTCCTGCTCATCACGCTCTTCTTCGTCTACAAGGACGGCGACCGCATCGTGGCGCAACTGGATCTCCTGGGCGAGCGCATCCTGCCCAAGCGCTGGCAGCGTTTCTCGCGCATGGTGCCGGCCACCGTCAGCTCCACCGTCACCGGCATGGGCCTCATCGCCATCGGCGAAGGCGTGGTGCTGGGCCTGGCCTACTGGATCGCCGGCGTGCCGTCGCCCGTGCTGCTGGGCGTCATCACCGGTTTCATGGCGCTCATCCCCGGCGGCGCGCCCCTGTCCTTCACGCTGGTCTCGCTGTACCTGGTGGGGTCCGAGCAGCTGGTGGCGGGCGTGGCGCTCTTCGTGTGGGGCACGGTAGAACTCTTCATCGTCGACAAGACCCTGCGGCCCAAGCTGGTGGGCGGCCCCGTCAAGCTGCCGTTCCTGCCGACGTTCTTCGGCCTGGTGGGCGGCGTGAAGACCATGGGCATCGTCGGCCTGTTCGTGGGGCCGGTGCTGATGGCCCTGCTGGTCGCCGTGTGGCGCGAATGGCTGTTGGACGTGAAGACCAATTCCGATGCGCACCGCCTGGAATCGGCCGAAGGCGACGGGCAGGTGTCCCTCGTCGAGGGCGGACCTCGCAACGAGGACAGGCGTTAGGCGCCGCAAGGGGCGCCCCAGGGGGCTTATTTCCGGCAATGATAATTGTTATCATTGCCAGATTCTGGCGCTGATCCTCAGGGCCAACAGCCAGTCCGCGCGCCGCGATGCATGCCCCCGCTCCCGACCTATCCCGCCACGAGGCGACCGAGACGCTTTACGTCCAGCATCATCGCTGGCTGGCGAACTGGTTGCGGCGCCGCATGCACGGCGATGACCAGGCCGCCGACCTGGCGCAGGATACCTTCCTGAAGCTCCTGGACGCGCGCGAGACGCCCACCTTGCGCGAACCCCGGGCATTTCTGGCCACCATCGCGCGGCGTGTGCTGGCCAACCACTATCGCCGCCAGGCCATCGAAGAGGCCTACCTCGACAGCCTCGCCTCCCAGCCCGATCTGCATGCCCCCAGCCCGGAGACCCGTGCCTTGGTGCTGGAGGCGCTGTGCCAGATCGACCAGGCGCTGGACGGGCTTCCCGCCCCCGTGCGTCGCGCGTTCCTGCTGGCGCAGCTCGAAGGCCTGGGCTATGCGGAGATCGCCTGCCAGCTGGGTGTCACGACGCGAACCGTCGGCAACTACATGGCGCGCGCCGCGGCGCAGTGCTTCTTCGCACTGGAAGCCTGAGATGGCCGCTCATTGCAGGTGCCGCGCGCATGACTAGGATGAGGCCGCGGGCGGGGGGAGAACCCCTGGCCGAAGGGGTGGCGCGCGAGGCCGCGCACTGGTTTTCGCTCTGGCGCTCGGAATGCATGACCGACATCCAGCGCGAGGCCTGGCAACGCTGGCGCGCCGCGCATCCTGATCATGAGCGCGCCTGGCTGCATATCGAGGCGGTGACCGCGAGACTCACGGGCTTGCCCGCAAGCGCGGCAATGACCGCGTTGCAGGCAGGCAGCCAGGCGGGCCGGCGCCGTTTCTTCAAGTCGATGGCTATCCTCGCCATGGTGGGCGGGGGATCGGCAGTGGTGGCAACGCGAGGTGATTGGCGCGCCTGGTCGGCGGACCACGCCACGGCGGTCGGCGAGCGCAGGGCCTGGCACTTGCCGGATGGCACCACGGTACTTGCCGATACCGACAGTGCCTTCGACGTGAGGCTGGAGCCCGCGTGGCGGACGCTGGTGCTGCATCGTGGGGAAATCCTCGTCACCACGGGGCATGACGGCCCCGGTGCCGATCGGCCGTTGCGGGTGCTGACACCCGTCGGGCACGCGCGTGCGCTGGGCACCCGGCTGGCCGTCAGGCGCCTGCCAGGGCAGGCGCGCGTGTCGGTGTTCGAGGGCGCGGTGGCCCTGGCGCCGCGCCGGAATGCGGAGGCGGGCCGGGTCCTGCATGCGGGAGAGTCCGCCACGTTCGGAGACGACTGGGTGGCGGATGGCAGTGCGGTGGGCACGTCGCAACCGGCATGGGCGCGTGGCGAGCTGGCCGCCGACGATATGGCGTTGGGCGACTTCCTGGCGGAACTGGGCCGTTATCGCCGCGGCGTGCTTGGCTGTGATCCGGACGTGGCGGACTTGCGGCTGTCGGGCTTGTTTCCGCTGGACGACACCGACAGGGTATTGCAAGCCGTCGTGCGCCTGCTGCCGGTGCGGCTGCGCATGCGCACCCCCTATTGGGTCACGGTGGTTTCCCGTTGACCGTCCTGGCAAAAGGATTTTCCGGTTTTCCGTTTTCGCGTGACCTCCCTTTCGAACCAGTCCAACAAGAAAGGGAATCCATGCAAACGTGCACGCAGCAGGTCGTCCAGCCAGAGACCGGATCGAAGGTAAAACAGGGAGGGGAACGGATGCGCGGTGGCGTGCTGGCAGCGCTGCTGGCCATGGCGCCGTTGCTGGCGGCCCTGCCCGCGGCGCCTGCCGGCGCGCAGACCGCGTCCTCGCCGGCCAGGCAGTCGTATTCCATTGCGCCGGGTTCTCTGGCGGCCTCCTTGCAGGCCGCAGCCAGCCGAGGGCAGGTCATGTTGAGCTTCGCGCCGCGGCTGGCCGAAGGCCGCCAGAGCCCAGGCCTGCAAGGTGTCTACACGGTCCAGGAAGCCTTTGCCGCGTTGCTGGCAGGGAGCGGGCTGGAGGCCGTCGACACGGGCGTGGGCGGCTACCAGCTGCGCGAGCGGCCCAATCCCCCGCCTGGCGTCTCCACCTTGTCGCCGGTACGGGTGGAGGCCGGCCTGGGCGGTCCGCTGGGGCCCGACATCGGGTATGCCGCAACCCGCACGGCCACGGGCAGCAAGACCGCGACGCGCCTGGCCGAGATTCCGCAGTCCATCTCGGTGGTGACGGCAAAGGAGATCCGCGACCGTGGCGCGCAGAGCGTGGTGCAGGCCATCCAGTACACGCCTGGCGTGCAGGTGAACAATTTCGGCGGCAACGAGATCCGCAATGACTGGATCGTGCTGCGCGGCTTCGATGCCAAACTCACGGGCGATTATCGCGACGGGCTCAGCCAGATGCCCTACGACCAGATCCGCGCACGGATGCCGGCCTACGCGCTGGAGCGCATCGAGACCTTGCGAGGGCCCTCGTCCGTACTGTTCGGGCAGGTGGCGCCGGGCGGCATCGTCAATCGCATCACCAAGCGGCCTACCGCGGAAACGCTGCGCGAAGTCGAGCTGCAGGCAGGCAGTTTCGATTATTACCAGGCGGCCGCCGACTTGGGCGGCGCGGTGGATGAGGCGGGGGCGCATCGCTATCGCCTGACCGTGGTGGGGCGCGACGCGGGGACCCAGGAGAAATACGACAGTGGCCATCGCTACAAGGACGACGCCTTGTACGTGGCGCCCGCCTATACCTGGCAGCCAAGCGCGGCGACGTCGCTGACGGTGCTGGCCCATTACCAGCGCGACCGCAACGATGGCGAGTCACGGCCGGTGTATCCCACCCGCACGCTGGTGGGGGACTACAGCTTCGACTTGAATGACCGTGAGCTCTACAGCCTGGGCTGGCAGTTCGAACATCGCTACAGCGACAGCGTGACGCTGCGCCAGAACGCGCGCCTGCAACGCGGTGACATGAGGCTGCGCAACCTGTACCAGCTGTCGCTGGCGGCCGACCGGCGCACCCTGTCGCGTTATGCGCTGGTGGCGGACGAGCGGGCCGAGAGTGCGGTGATCGACAACCAGGCGGAGATCCGCCTGGAAACGGGGGCGGTGAAGCACCAGGTCCTGGCGGGACTGGACGCGCGACGCCTGAACGGCGAGTCGGAGTATCGCCAGGCCATGGCGCCCTCGCTGGATCTGCTGAATCCGGTGTATGGGCGCGATATTCCTTATCCGGCTGCGGCCGCACGCATCATCGACCAATACGAGACCAGCCGGCAACTTGGCGTCTACCTGCAGGACCAGGTCAAGTGGAAGCAATGGATCCTGACCCTGGGTGGACGCCATGATTGGGCGGAAAGCACGCTGGACAATCGCCTGAACGGCAGCCGCACGCGTCAGCGCGATGACGTCTTCACCGGCAGGGCGGGCCTGGCCTATGCATTCGCTTCGGGCGTCGTGCCCTATGTCAGCTATGCCACCTCGTTCCTGCCGCAGGCGGGCGTGAATGCCGCTGGGGAGGCCTTCGTGCCCACACGCGGCAAGCAGTACGAGGCGGGCATCAAGTATGAACCCCCGGGCGGAGGCAGCCTGTACACGTTGTCGGTCTTCGAGCTGACCCAGCGCAACGCACTGACTCCCGATCCCAGCCTGCCCACCTTCAGTGTGCAGACGGGCGAAATCCGTTCACGTGGCGTGGAGCTGGAAGCCAAGGCCGAGCTGGCGCGAGGCTGGGATGCGACGGCCTCGGCCACCTACAACCAGGTCAAGGTCACGCGCAGCAACGATGTGGACCTGGGCAAGACGCCCATCGTCACGCCACGCCGGATGGCGTCGCTATGGCTCAACCACGTGGTGCAGGGGGGACCGCTGGCCGGGCTGGGCGCGGGGTTGGGCGTGCGCTATGTCGGGCCGACCTATGCCGATGTGCGCAATACCCTGCGCAATGGCAGCGCGACCTATGTCGATGCCGCCATGAACTACGAGCGCGGCAGTTGGCGCTTCGGCCTGAACGTGAACAACCTGTTCGACCGGGAAACCGTGGTCTGCCGCAACAATCTTGCCAATTGCCGTTACGGGATCGAGCGCAGCGTGATCGGCACGGTGGCCTATCGCTATTGAGCGGCATTGCCGCGTTTCAGCGATAGCGGTGCGTGTCCGCCGCCACTTCCTCGGTGATCACCTCGGCCAGCCGGCGCGTGGCGGGGCCGGGTTCGGTGGCGCCGTACATCAGGTACAGCGGCACGCGCCGACGGCCTCCCTCGCGCAGCGGCAGGGGCAGCACCGTGCCTTCATCGATATGCCGCTGCGCCAGGTGGCGCGGCAGCCAGGCGAAGCCCAATCCGCTGGCCACCATCGACAGCGATGTCTGCATGGCGGTGACCGTCCAGCGCTGGCGCGCGCCCAGCCAGCCTTCGTCGCGCGGGTGCTGCGTGCCGGAGTCGCGCAACACCACCTGCAGCTCGCGCGCCAGGTCTTCCGTGGTGAGTTCTCGGCCCAGTCGATGCAGCGCGTGGGCGGGGTGCGCCAGCGCCACGAACTCCACGTCCAGCAGCAGGTCGCCCAGGTGGCCCACCGGCACCCGGGTGCCGATGACGAGGTCGGCGGTGTGCGTGAGCAGGGCCTCTTCCGCGCCTGACAGCACCACTTCCTTCAATTGCACCCGGGTCTGCGCGGCCAGGTCGGTGTAGCGCGCCAGCGCCTGCACCAGCAGCCCGGTGGGAAAGGCCACGTCAACGGCCATGCGCACCTCGGGTTCCCAGCCCTGGCCCAGGCTGGCTGCCAGGCGCTCCAGCCGGCCCGCGTCGCGCAGCAGTTCATTGGCCGCCGCCAGCAGCGCCTGGCCGGCGTCGGTGAGCCGCGCCTTGCGGCCCTCGAGCACCAGCAGTTCCACGCCCACTTGCTCGCGCAGCCGGGCCACCATGTAGCTGACCGAGGACTGGCTGCGGTGCAGGGCCTCGGCGGCCTGGGCGAAGCCGCCGTGCTCGACGATGGCCTGCAGGACCCGCCATTGCTCCAGCGTCGTGCGGGGGATGGACATATCTGATTATTAGATAAATAGGTGCCAAATTTTGCGCTTTTTTATCGAATTTACCAAGCCTAGAATTCTTTCATCGACACCACTGCGGCATGCGCGGCATGCCAGGGAGCCTCACGATGAACACGATTCGCCACGCTGAAGACCGCGGCCATGTCCAACTGGGCTGGCTCGACAGTCATCACACCTTCTCCTTCGGCCACTACCACGACCCGGCGCAAATGGGTTTCGGCGCGCTGCGCGTCATCAATGACGACATCGTCGAGCCGGGCAAGGGTTTCGGCACGCACGGCCACCGCAACATGGAAATCCTGTCCTATGTGCTGGATGGCGCGCTGGAACACAAGGACTCGATGGGCAGCGGCTCGGTGCTGCGCCGGGGCGACGTGCAACTGATGAGCGCGGGCACCGGGGTGGAGCACAGCGAGTTCAACCACTCGCAGTCCGAGCGCGTGCATTTCCTGCAGATATGGATCGTGCCCAAGTTCACCGGCACCCGTCCCAACTACCAGGAAACCCGTTACGAGGACGCCGACAAGCGCGGCCAGCTGCGCCTGCTGGCGTCGCCCGATGGCCGTGACGGCTCGCTGACGGTGGGGCAGGACGTGGGCGTGTACGCCACGCTGGTGGACGGCGATGAACAGGTGACGCTGCCGCTGGCCGAGGGCCGCCAGGGCTATGTGCACGTGGCCCGCGGGGCAGTGACGGTCAACGGCCAGGCGCTGAAGGCCGGCGATGGACTGAAGGTCAGCGCGGAAAGCGCCATCGCCCTGCGCGACGGCCGCGACGCCGAAGTGCTGCTGTTCGACCTGGCTGCCTGACGGCAACCCTGGCAACAGCATCGCGAAGGCCCCGTTCGGGGCCTTCCGCGTTTATCGTTGCGCTTGCATTCACAGCGTCCCGCCCGCCACCACCATGAACGACATCCAAACCCTGCTGCAGGCCTGGGGCCCCGGCCTGGTCTTCGTCAACGTCCTGCTCGAACAGGCCGGTGCGCCCATTCCCGCCTATCCGTTGCTGGTGGCCGCGGGGGCGCTGCCCTCGGGCAGCGTCTGGCTGAGCCTGGTGCTGGGAGTGCTGGGCTGCCTGCTGGCGGATCTGGCCTGGTATTTCGCGGGTAGGCGCTATGGTTCTGGACTGCTGTCGACGGTGTGCCGCGTGTCGCTTTCCAAGGATTCCTGTATCCGCCAGACGCAGTCGCTGTACCTGCGCGTGGGCGTGCGCATCCTGCTGGTGGCCAAGTTCCTGCCGGGCGCGAGCGGTCTCTCCACCGTCATGGCAGGCCTGACCCGCACGCCGCTGCGCAGCTTCCTGCTGTACGACATGCTTGGCGCGGTGATCTGGGTAGGCTCGGCCTTGCTGCTGGGCGCGCTGTTCAAGGATGCCGTGGCCCAGGTGGTGCAGTGGCTGGGAGATTACGGTCCGATGGGCATCGCGCTGGTACTCACCTTGCTGGCGATCTATGTGCTGGTGCGCACCGTGCGCCGCTACACCCTGCGCCAGGCCATGAAGCACGTGCCGCGCCTGAGCGTCGATGAACTGCTGCTCTGGCAGAACGAAGGGCGCGATACCCTGATCCTGGACGTGCGCGCGGAGGCGCCGGAGGGGCCCCGCATCCGTGGCGCCCGGGCGGTGGATGCGCGTGCGCCCATCAAGGCGCTGGAAATCGGCGACTGGACAGGCGATATCGTGGTGTATTGCGCCTGCCCGGATGAGGTGTCGGCCGCGGCGCTCGCCGTGCGCCTGCGCCGCGCGGGGCACGCCGGCATCTGGGCGCTGTCGGGCGGCTATGACGCCTGGTCCAGCCAGGCGCCCGACCGGGTGGAATGACGGACGCCGCGGGCTTGCCGCGGCGTCCGTCATTCAAGGCGCCTGCATTCCTCAGGCGGTGCTGACCTCCCGGGTCTTGCGCCGCAGCGTGCGTGACACCAGGGGGAACAGGATCACGACGGCTGCCATGATGAAGAAGGCCAGCGAGATCGGCCGCGCGAAGAACACGCCCAGACCGCCTTCCGACAGGATCAGGGTGCGGCGGATGTTGTTCTCCAGCATGGGGCCCAGCACCACGCCCAGCACCAGCGGCACCGCCGAATACTCCAGCTTCAGCATGAGGTAGCCCAGGCCGCCTGCGATCAGCGCCAGCAGCACGTCGGTCATGGCGTAGTTGATGGAATAGACGCCGAACAGGATCATGCCGATCACCACCGGATAGAGCAGGGCGGTCGAGACGAACACCACGCTTGCCAGCAGCGGGATCATCAGCAGCGTCAGGAAGAGCAGCATCAGGTTGCCGATCCAGAAGCTGCCGAACACCGTCCAGACGAAGTCGGGGTTGTTCGCGAAGAGCAGCGGCCCGGGCTGCAGGCCCAGCATCAGCAGGCCGCCCAGCATGATGGCGGTGGTGGCCGAGCCGGGAATGCCCAGCGTGAACATCGGCACCATCGACACGTAGGCGGCGCTGTTGTTGGCGGCTTCGGGCGCAGCCACGCCCTGCATGGCGCCCTTGCCGAACGCCTCGGGGGTGCGCGACACCTTCTTGGTGGCGGCATAGGCCAGCATGGTGGCGGCCGTGGCGCCCACGCCCGGCAGCACCCCCACCAGGAAGCCCATGATCGAGCCCAGCGCGACCGCGCCCTTGCACTGGATCATGTGCGTGGCGCGCGGCAGCAGCGAGCGCAGCGAATATCGGGCGGCCACGCGCTTGCCTTCGCTCTTCTCGGACAGGTTGTAGAAGATTTCCGCCAGCCCGAAGATGCCGACCGCGATGATGGTGAAGTCCACGCCGTCCAGCAGGTCCATCAGTTCGAAGGTGTAGCGCGGCGGGCCGGAGATCGGGTCCATGCCGATCATGCCGATCCAGATGCCCAGTCCCAGCGCGGTGAAGCCCTTGACGATGTTGCGCCCGCCCAGCACGCTGACCAGCGAGAACGCCAGTACCATCACCGCCGTCATCTCGGTGGGCCCGAACTTGATGGCCGCGCGCGCGATGACCAGCGCCAGCAGGGCCATCAACAGCAGGCCCACCAGCCCCCCGATGAAGGACGAGAACACGCTGATGCCCAGCGCTTCGCCCGCCCGGCCCTGCTTGGCCATGGCGTAGCCGTCCAGCACGGTCATGACCGAGGCCGACTCGCCCGGTATGCCCAGCAGGATGGACGTGACCGCGCCGCCGAACATGGCGCCGTAATAGATGCCGCCCAGGCCGGCGATCGCCTCGACGCCGCCGAAACCCACCGCCACCGGCAGCATGATCGCGACGCCCGCCGCGGGTCCGAGCCCGGGCAGCACGCCGACCATCAATCCGATCAGCACGCCCACCAGCGTGGCCACCAGCACCGACCAGGTCATGGCCTGGCCGATGCCCTGGGCCAACAGAATCAGTGAATCCATGATGTCTCCCCCTCTTTTCTCTTCGGGTCTTGTGGGTTCAGAAGCCGAGCACGCCCACGGGCAGCGGCACGCCCAGGTAGGTGCCGAAGGCCAGGCTGGCGGCCACCGGGAACAGCACGGCGGTGGCCAGGATCTTCATCGTGAAGACGCGGTCCCAGCGGGGATGGATGATGCGGCCGATGGCCAGCACCAGCGCGGCGCAGGCCAGGATCATGCCCAGCACGTCGGCCAGGAAGACGAAGGCCACCAGCACCAGCGTGACCAGGGCGGGCTTGAGCAGGCCCGGCACGCTGATCTCGTTCGTGAGCGTTTCCTTGCCCGCCACGCTGCGCACGAAGTTGACGATGGACAGGCCCGCGATCAGGATGCCGACCCACAGCGGGAAGAAGCCGGGGCCGGGATTGCCCTCGGACAGGTAGCCATAGGACGGGGCGGAGACGGAGATGTACAAGCCAAGGAAGAAGAGTCCCATGGCGAACAGCCGGTCGAGGATCTCGATTCTCATGATGGGTTTCCAGGCGGGGCACGGCGCCCCGCTTCAGGGTTGGCGAAAGCGCCGCGCGCGCCCGAGGGCAACGCGCGCGGCGGGACTCACTTGATGATGTCCAGTTCCTTCATGACCGCCACGTAGCGGTCATTGGTCTGCTTGATGAGCGCGGCGGCATCCTTGGCGTTCTCGTAGCGCGCCTCTTCCTTGAAGCGATCCAGGTAGCGCTCCTTCCATTCCTTGCTCTCGGCCACCTTGCGCATCACGCCTTCCCAATAGGCGATGACCTCGGGCTTGACGCCCGCGGGCATCACCACGCTGCGCAGCATGGTGTGTTCGATGTCGTAGCCCTGTTCCTTGAAGGTGGGCACGTTAGGCATGGAACTCAGGCGATTGCCCGCGCTGACGGCAATCGCCCGCATGGTGCCCGCCTCGATCTGCGGCATGATCTCGCTGGGGTTGCCGAACATGAAGTCGATGTGCTCGCCCAGCACCCCGGTGGTGATCTCGCCTTCGCCGTCGAAGGGCACCACGTCCACGCGCACCTTCAACTGCTTGCTGACCATGTCGGCCAGCAGCCGGGCGTCGGACACCACGCCCACTGTGCCGGTGGTCAGGCGCTTGGCCGCGCCGAAATCCTCCAGCGTCTTCAGCTTCGAGTCCGCTTTCACCGCCAGCACGTAGGGCGACATGGAGATGGCGGCCACCGGCGTGAAGTCTTCCTGCTTGAAGGGCGCGCGGCCGATCAGCGGCGTGGTGAAGAAGCTCACGCTGACGGTTGCCATGACGTAGGGGTCGTTCTTGCGCCGCGAGGCTTCCTTGTAGCCGCGCGCGCCGCTGCTGCCGGGCAGGTTCTCGTACAGGATGTCCACCGGCACCAGCTTCAGGTCCTTGATCACCGAGCCGATGGTACGGGCCAGCACGTCGCTGCCGCCGCCCGCGCCGAAGGGGATGATCATGCGCATGTTCTTGCTGGGATAGTTGTCCTGCGCGGCGGCCAAGGGCGCGGCAAGCGCCAGCAGCGTGCCGCAGGCGGCGAAAAGAAGGCGGCGCCTTCCGGTGTGCGTGCGTGCTTGCATGGTGTCTTCCTCCTGGTGTCGCCGGTGCGTGCCGCCCGGCGTTCTGGTTCTGTGTGAGGGGGGCGGCGCGGGCCGCCAGGGTCAGGTCGCGGGAATGGCCTCGCGCAGCAGATAGCCGTGGCTGTCGCGGCCTTCCAGCCGGCTTTGAGACGGATCGGTGATGCGTGCCTCGCGCAGGGCGTCGCGCTTGGGCGTGAAGCCCAGGCCCGGCTTGCCCGACAAGGTCATGCGGCCGTTCACCGGGTCGGGCGTGCCGTCGAAGAAGTGCTTGCCGGTCTGCCACATGCCGTAGTGGAACTCCACCGGGCCGCCGTTCATCACGCCGCACAGCAGGTGCATGTTGAAGATCGGCCAGCCGCCGCCGTTGGCGAGCGGCAGGTTGTAGGCCTGCGCCAGGTGCGCCACCTTCAGCGACTCGGTGAAGCCGCCGTTGTAGAGCACGTTGGGTTGCAGCACGTCCACGGCGTGATGGGACACCAGTTCGCGGTAGCGCCAGCGATGGCCTTCCATCTGGCCCGCGGCGATGGGCACGGAGGTGTGCTGGCGCAGGTCGGCCAGCGCGCGCGCGTCGTTCTGCTGGATGGGTTCCTCGAACCACATCACGTTGCAGTCCTCGATGGCGCGGCACAGCAGCCGCGCGTCATAGGGATTGAACCAGCAGTTGGCGTCGATCATCAGGCCCACGTCGGGGCCGATGGCCTCGCGCGCCGCCTGCACGCGGCGCACGTCGTCGCGCCAGGTGCGCGTGGGTTCGCCGCCCACCACCATCTTCAGCATGGTGTGGCCGTCGTCGCGGAACTTGCGGCCATAGTCCGCCAGCTGCGCTTCGTCGAAGAAGGGATAGCCGAAGGTGGCATAGGTGGGCGCCCAGTTGCGGTAGCCGCCCAGCAGCTCGTGCACCGAGCGGTTCTCGGCCTTGCCCCGCAGGTCCCACAGCGCCACGTCGATGGCCGACAGTGCGTTCGAGATCACGCCGGTATAGGCGCGGCTGTTCAACTGCTTCCACACGTGCGCGTGGATGGCTTCGGTGTGCAGGATGTCGCGGCCCTTCAGCGCCGGCGCCAGGTGGTTCTGGATGCAGGCGATGACGGCCCAGGGCAGGATGGAGCCGGTCAGGCCGAAACCCGTCTGCCCTTCATCGGTGGTGACTTCGACGAACACGAACATGCGGCTCTCGATCGACTTGCCGATACCCGGCAGGTCGATTTCGTGGCGATGCAGCGTGGCGTCGATCTTCTCGATCTTCATGCTGTTGTCTCCTCCCCCGGCATCTGTCGGCCGGGTGGTCGGTGGCGCGCCGCAGCCGGCGGCGCGGCGGGTTCAATGTCCGGTGAACGCGGGCGGGCGCTTGTCGCGGAATGCCGCCTGGCCCTCCTTGTAGTCCTCGCTGGCAAAGCAGGCGCGCAAGGCCTGCTGGCAGGCCTCCAGGCCGTGCAGGCCCGGGTTCACCGCTTCGTCGATGGCCATCTTGCTGGCGATGTGGCTGAGCGGCGACAGCCCTGCCATCTTCGCGGCCATCGCTTCCGTGTCGGCCAGCGCGCGCACGTCGTTGATGAGTCCCACGGCGAGGGCCTGCTGCGCGTCGTAGCGGCGCGCCGTGTACATCAGTTCCTTGGCCACTGCCGGTCCCACCAGCGCGGACAGGCGGCGCAGCCAGTCGGGGTAGTAGGCCACGCCGAGCTTGGCCGCGGGAATCGCGAAGCTGGAGGCCGGCGTCGCGAAACGCATGTCGCAATGCAGGGCCAGGCCCATGCCGCCGCCGAAGCACAGGCCGTCGACCATGGCGATGGAAGGCTTGCGCAGGGCGGCCAGGCGCGCCACGGCCTTGACCACCGTGTTGTTCCACAGCGTGATGCCTTCCTCGGTGCTGCGGCGTTCGCCGAACTGCGAGATATCGGAGCCCGATGAAAAGGCCTTCCCGCCCGCGCCGCGCAGCACCACCACGCGCACGGCGGGGTCCTCGTCCGCCCGTTCGATCAGTTGCGGCAGCAGCACCCACATGTCGAAGGTCATGGCGTTGTGCCGCGTGGGATGGTCGATGGTGAGCGTCGCGACGCCGCCGTCCACGGCATAGTGGATGACGGGCGTGTGCTCGGCGGTGATGACGTCAGATGACATGCCGGTTCCTCAGGGATTGAAGCTCGTTCTGTTGCAGGCCCAACTGGCCCAGGATCTCGGCGTTGTGCTCGCCGGGCATGGGCGCGACGTTGCGCAGGGCTGCCTGGTGGCGGTTGCTGCGGATGGGCTGGCCGACCAGCTGGATGTCGCCCAGTTGCGGATGGGTCACGGGCCAGGCAATGCCCAGGTGCTGTACCTGCGGATCGGCGAAGGCCTGGTCCACCGTATTGACCGCGCCGCAGGCCAGGCCGGCGGCGTTCAGTTTCTCGATCCAGTATTCGCGCGGCTGCTGCATCAGGATGTCGTTGATTTCCTGGTTCAGGGCGACCCGGTTGTCGGAGCGGTCGCGGTTGGTGCGATAGCGTGGGTCTTCCAGCCACTGGGGCCTGTCCATCGCCTTGCACAAACGTTCCCACATCAGCTGGCCGGGAACCTGCAGGGTCATCGGGCCGTTCTGCGTGGTGAAGAGGCCGGTCGGGATGATGGTGGGGTGATTGTTTCCCGCCTGGATGGGCACCTCGCCCGCCACCAGCCAGCGCGCCGCCTGCAGGTCGAGGATGGCAAGCTGGGCTTCCAGCAGCGAGGTCTGCACCCACTGTCCGCTGCCGGTGCGCTCGCGGTCCAGCAAGGCGATCAGGATGCCGATGGCGCAATAGAGACCGGCGGTGGTGTCGGCCACCGCGATGCCGGCGCGCACCGGGCCGGACTCCGGCAGGCCGGTCACCGACATCATGCCGCCCATGCCCTGCACGATCTGGTCGTAGCCGGGGCGCTTGGCGTAGGGGCCGTCCTGGCCGAAGCCCGAGATGCTGGCATAGATCAGGCGCGGGTTGATGGCCTTCAGCGTCTCATAGTCGATGCCCAGGCGGTGCTTCACGTCGGGACGGTAGTTCTCGACGATGACGTCGGCCTCGCGCACCAGCTTTTCCAGCACGGCGCGGCCCTCGGGATCCTTCAGGTTGAGCGTGACGCTCTTCTTGTTGCGCTGCAGGTTCTGGTAGTCAGGTCCCAGGCGCATGCCGCCCATTTCCGTCTCGGTGCTGGCCTTGACCGGCTCCTCGATCTTGATGACCTCGGCGCCCCAGTCGGCCAGCTGGCGCACGGCCGTGGGGCCGGCGCGCACGCGGGTCAGGTCGATGACCCGGTACGGGCTCAGGGGCAGGGCGGGGGGGCTGGCGGGGGTGTTCGTCATGGCGGGTGTGCTCCTCACGTGTCTGATGACAGGGCGCCGCACGCCGGGCTGCCATCCGTCCGGACGCTTGCGACAGGCAAGGCCGGTTTTGATTTTGTGAGGACGATGGTATGGAGTCGATCCAAAAGTGTCAACACTTTCATTTGAATCGAATACGATAATTCATCGTTCGTCATCGATTTTGGTGAAGTGAAGGTACAATCGCGCCGTCCGCTGGCGAGGTTTCGCGTCAGCGCCCACTCTCTACAAGCGCCAGCCCATGACCGAGCACATCGAGAAAAAGGCCACGCCGCGCGGTGCCGCGCGCGCGTCCAAGGCCAGCGACACTGCCCAGCCCGCCGACGGCGCCGCCGCCGTGGCCGAGGCGAAGACACCGCTCCTGGCCGCGACCGCCGCCGAGGAGATCAAGCGCCTCATCTATGCGGGCGACATCGCGCCCGGCGCGCGCCTGAACGAGGCCGCGCTGGCGCAGCAGATGGGCATCAGCCGCGGTCCCATCCGCGAGGCCATCCGCATCCTGGCCGGCAGCGGGCTGGTCACGGCGGTGCCCCATCGCGGCATGTTCGTGCGGCAGATGTCCATGCGCGACATGCTGGAGAGCTACGACCTGCGGGCCTTGATCTTCGGCTTCGCGGCGCGGCGCGCCACGGAGCACCTGTCACCCGAGCGGGAGGCCGACCTGGACTCGCAACTGGCCGCGATGGAGGCCGCCGCGGCGATCTCGGACGGCAGCGCGTACTACGAGCTGAACCTGCGGTTCCACGACACGATCCTGGCCTACAGCAACAACCGGCACGCGGCGCGCGCGTACACGGAATACGTTAACGAGCTGCACCTCTTCCGGCGCAAGTTCTTCAACTACACGGCGAAGATGCACCGCTCCAACCAGGAGCACCGCGCGATGGTCGATGCGATCAAGGCGGGCAACGTGGTGCTGGCCGGGGAGCTAGCCGAGCAGCACGTGCTGGCCGGCAAGCAGCGGCTGCTGGCGGACCTGGCGGATTAACAGGCCCTAGGTCGCCGCGCTGGCGTCGGTGTCCATGGCCGCCACCAGCGTCTCGAACAGCCGGCCATAGGTCGAGTGATGGGGCCACAGCACGCCCAGCCGCCGCGCCAGCGTGTTGCGCGGCAGCGGAATCACGGCCACGCCGAGGGGCAGGGTGCCGGGCCGGAAACAGTCCGGCACCAGCGAGATCCCCAGGCCCATTTCCACCAGCGTCACCAACCCGTCGGGCGAGTCGAGCTCGAAGCGCTCGCGCGGGCGCAGGTTGCGGGCCTGCAGGTACTGGTCGGCCAGCGAACCGCCCCAGGTGCGGCGGTCATAGCGCAGCAGCGGCTCCTGCGCCAGCAGCGTGTCGGGGTCGATACCGGTCAGCGCCGTGGGCGCGAGCAGCACCAGGGGCTCCACGCGCAAGGTGTGCCACGAGAAGGATTTCGGCGTGCGAAAGGGCGGTTCCACCAGGAAGGCCGCGTCGACCTTGCCGCCCGTGACCTGGTGGTACAGCTCATGCGAGGCGCCGATTTCCACCGTGGCGTCCAGCCCGGGATGGTGATCGGCGATGTGCTTGAGCGCCAGCGGGATCACGTTGCCCAGCGCGGTGCGGATGGAGCCCACGCGCAGGCCCCCGGGAAAACCCTCGGTCGACACGGCGGCCTTCAGCGCCCGCACCTCGCGCTGGAAGCGGCGCGCGCGCTCCAGCAGCCGGGCGCCGCCCTCCGTGATGCGCACGAAGCGGCCCGAGCGGCTGAAGAGCGGCACGCCGAACTCGCGCTCCAGCGCATGCAGGCGCTGGGCCAGCGCCGTGGGCGTGATATTCATGCGGCGGGCGGCCTCCGCCATGGAGCCGCACTCGGCCACGAGCACGAAGGTGTCGACGTAGCGGGTATCCATGAATCCACAAATCCTTCATTCTCAAAGTTCTAAAAGCAAATTGTGCTTCAGTTACTGGCTGTACCACAATGGACTGCAACGGGGCCCGCCCGACGGGCCCGGGCGCAGGTCGTCCCAGAAGCGGCCGATGCCATTCCTTTCTTGCCGCCAGGAGTTCCTTGTCATGTCCGTCGAAGCTTTGCCCATCGATCCCAAGATTCAGAAGGCGCTGGAAGGCGTCACCACCGCCACGCTCACCACGGTCCTGCTGAAGAAGGGCCTGCGCAACGTCTGGCTGCGCGGCGCCTTCCCGCTCGTGCCGCAGGGCAAGCGCATCGTTGGCCGCGCCTTCACGCTGCGCTTCGTGCCGGCCCGCGAAGACCTGGCGACGCCGGCCTCGTGGTCCTCGCCCATCTCGACGCGCGCGGCCATCGAAGCCATGCCCGAGGGCGCCATCGCCGTGGTCGACGCCATGGGCGCGACCGATGCCGGCATCTTCGGCGACATCCTGTGCGCCCGCATGAAGAAGCGTGGCGTGGCTGCGCTGGTGACCGACGGCGCGGTGCGCGACCTGGAAGGCGTGCTGGGCACCGACCTGCCCGTGTGGGCCAGCGGCGCCGCCGCGCCTCCCTCGGTGGCCAGCCTCACCTTCGTGAACTGGCAGGAGCCCATCGGCTGCGGCGGCGTGGCCGTGTTCCCGAACGACTACATCGTCCTGGACCGTGACGGCGCCGTGCTGATTCCCGCCGACCTCATCAACGACGTGGTCGATGTCGCCGTCGAGCAGGAACGCCTGGAAGGCTGGATCATGCAGGAAGTGGATGCCGGCGTGCCGCTGCCCGGCCTCTATCCGCCCAACGAAGCCGCCGCCGCCCGCTACAAGGCCTGGCGCGACACGCAGAAGTAAACCGGCACGTCGCCGCAAGATGAGTGATCACGTGCATCCGCCAGCGGCGGATGCACGCAGCGTCCTGCCCGCCGCCGACGCGGCTGGCGGAATGCGCAGCGCCCGCAGTGCCTGTCAGACCCGCAGTCCCCCATAAAAGAAAAGCCATACCAAGCCGCCCTGGCGGCAACACGGAGACAAACCATGCAGCAAACCCTGGCCGCGCGCTCGCGCCGCCGCCTGCTGGGCGCAGCCCTGGCCGGCGCATTCGCCACCCCGTTCATGCTGGGCGTCACCGCCCAGGCCGCCGACAACTATCCCAGCAAGCCGACCACGATCCTGGTGGGCTTCTCCGCCGGCGGCGCCGTGGACAACGTCGCACGCCAGATCGGCCAGGGCCTGGGCACGGCCTTCGGCCAGTCCTACGTGATCGAGAACCGCGCGGGCGCCACTGGCACCATCGCCGCCGAGGCGGCCTCGCGCGCCCAGCCCGATGGCTACACGCTGCTGCTGGGCACGCAGTCGACCATGGTGGTCGCGCCGGGCATGTATCCGACGCTGCGCTTCGACCCGATCAAGGACTTCGTGCCGGTCTCGCTGGTGGCCTCGGTGCCGCTGGTGCTGGTCGTGCATCCCTCCCTGCCCTTGAAGACGGTGCAGGACGTCATCGACTACGCCAAGGAAAAGCAGGGCGAGCTGACCTATGCCTCGTCCGGCCTGGGCGGTCCGCAGCATGTGTCCATGGAGCTCTTCGCTTCCATGGCCGGCGTGAAGATGGTGCACGTGCCCTATCGCGGCGAGGCCAATGCCATCACCGACCTGCTGGGCAACCAGGTGCCGCTGATGTTCAGCAACCTGCCCACGCTGCTGCCGCACATCAAGAGCGGCAAGCTGCGCGCCATCGCGGTGTCGAGCCTGGAGCGCTCGCCCACCGCGCCGGAGATTCCCACGGTGGACGAGTCGGGCCTGAAGGGCTTCGAGGCGCTGACCTGGTTTGGCCTGTATGCGCCCAAGGGCACGCCCGGCAGCGTGGTGGCCAGGCTGGAGTCCGGCGTGAAGACCGCGCTGGCCGACCCCGCGATGCGCTCGAAGATGGCCGACCAGGGCATGAAGATCGAGGGCCGCGACAGCGCCGCCTTCCGTGACTACATGCAGGCCGAGAGCGTGAAGTGGGGTGATCTCGTCCGCAAGTCGGGCATCAAGCCGGAGTAAGACGCGCATGGGCAACCCGTCATCGGTCTCCTTGCCGCGCCGCCTGCGCGGGGTGCTCTCGCTGGATGACTTCGAAGCCGCCGCGCGCAGGCACCTGCCGCGGCCGGTCTTCGGCTATCTGCGGGCCGTGGCCGAGACGGGCGCGGCCTATGACGAGAACCGCAACGCCTACCGCGACTACGTGTTCCGGCCCGCGGTGATGGTGGACGTCTCGCGCCGCAGCACCGCCATGACCCTGTTCGGGCAGGCGTACGCCGCGCCTTTCGGCCTCTGCCCGCTGGGGCTGTCGGCGCTGTCGGCCTATCGCGGCGACCTCGTCATGGCGCAGGCCGCGGCCGAGGCGCGCGTGCCGATGATCATGAGCGGTTCGTCGCTGATTCCCCTGGAAGCGGTGGCCGAGGCGCATCCGCAGGCCTGGTTCCAGGCCTATCTGCCCGGTGACCGCGCGGCCATCGAGGCCTTGATCGACCGGGTGGCGAAGACCGCCTTCCAGACGCTGGTCGTGACCGTCGATACGCAGGTCAAGCCCAATAGCGAGAACATGACGCGTAGCGGTTTCTCGGCGCCCATGCGCCCCAGCGTCAGCCTGGCGTGGCAGGGCATCACGCATCCGCGCTGGCTGTTCGGCACCTTCCTGCGCACGCTGTGGCGGCACGGCATGCCGCACTTCGAGAACAACTATGCCACGCGCGGCGCGCCCATCCTGTCGCCCAGCGTGATGCGCGATTTCGCCGAGCGTGGCAACCTGAACTGGGACACGCTGCGCGCGATCCGCGCGCAATGGCGCGGCCGCCTGGTGGTCAAGGGCGTGCTGCGGGACGACGATGCGCGACAGGCGCGCGACCTGGGCGCCGATGGCATCATCGTGTCGAACCATGGCGGCAGGCAGTTGGACGACGCCATCGCCCCCTTGCGCGCCCTGCCGGAGATCGTGCGGGCCTGCCCGGACATTCCGGTGATGATCGACAGCGGCGTGCGGCGCGGCACCGACGTGTTGAAGGCGCTGGCACTGGGCGCGAAGTGCGCCTTCGTCGGCAGGCCCTTCGGTTATGCCGCGGCGGTCGGCGGCATGGTGGGGTTGCGGCACGCCATCGGGCTGTTGTCGGCCGAAGTCTCGCGCGACATGGCGATGCTGGGCGTCACGGACGTCTCGCAGCTGGATGCCGTGCGCCATCTGGCGCCGCGCGTCGCGCGCGCGTGAGGGCATTGCCCAGTGGGCATAAGCTGAAAGCTTTTTAATCTTAAAAAGTTCAGCTATGAACAGATAGGGAATAAATCGTTCAGGTGCATACCGGTACGGGGCTAGTCTAAATAAGCCGGCGTTGTGTTCAGGTCCATTGAATGCAACTTCGCCGCTTATAGCCTCCACCGCGTGCCATGACCGACCTATCCGACCTCAGCCGCCTTCATCCCGCTGCGTCGCCTGCCCATTCCGGCGAGGCGGTGATTTCGCTGCGCGGCGTCAACAAGACCTTCGCCCGCCGCGGCGGCGCGCCGCTGCAGGTGCTGCGCGACATCGATCTCGACGTGCGGCAGGGCGAGGTGCTGGCCATCCTGGGCGCGTCGGGTTGCGGCAAGAGCACGCTGCTCAATCTCATCGCAGGCCTGGCCCACCCCGATAGCGGCAGCATCCGCATCGCGGGGCAGGATACGGCAGCGTTCACGGATTGGCGCTCGGTGGGCTACCTGTTCCAGGATGACCGCCTGCTGCCCTGGCGCACCACGCTGGAGAACGTGAGCTTCGGCCTGGAAGCCGCCCGGTTGCCGCGTGCCGAACGCCTGGCGCGTGCGCATCGCGCGCTGGAATCCGTTGGCCTGAAGGATTTCACCGAGGCCTATCCGCACGAATTGTCGGGCGGCATGCGCGCACGCGCCGCGCTGGCGCGCAGCCTGGTGAACCAGCCGCGCATCCTGCTGCTGGATGAACCGTTCTCGAAACTCGATCCCGCCATGCGCGCGCAGATGCACGCGGAACTGCTGGCCGTGCAGGCCGAGCAGGGCATCACCGTGGTCTTCGTCACGCACGACGTCGAGGAGGCGGTGGTGCTGGCCGACCAATTGGTCATCCTGCAGCCGCGTCCCGGCCGCGTGCGCGAGCGCGTGGCGCTGGACCTGCCGCGCCCGCGCCTGCCCGAGCAGGCCGAGGTGGCCGAGCGCGTGCGCCAGTTGCGGGTGAGGGTCTAGCCATGACGACCGTCACGCAGGCAGGTGCCTCGGGCTGGAACTGGCGCGCCGTGGGCGTGGCCGCCGGCCGGCGCCTGCTGCTGGCCGTGCTGCTGCTGGGCGTGTGGTGGCTGGTGGCGCGCGGCGTGCCGGCCTATGTGTTGCCGGGCCCGGCGCGCGTGGGCGACGCCTTGCAGCGCCTGCTGGCCAGCGACACGTTCTGGCGCGACCTGGGCACGACCTTCTATCGCGTGATGGCGGGTTTCGTCCTGGCCGCCATCGTGGGCACGGCCCTGGGCCTGCTGCTGGGCAGCCGCCGCAAGCTGGGCGAGTTCTTCGAGCCCGTGCTGGCCGTGACCAACACGATCTCCTCGGCCATCTGGGCCATCTTCGCCATCATCTGGTTCGGCATCTCCAACGCCACGACGATCTTCGTGGTGTTCATGACGGCGCTGCCGCTCATCCTGACCAACGTCTGGCAGGGCACGCGCTCGGTGCGGGCCGACTTCGTGGAGCTGGCCCACAGCTTCCGCATGTCGCGCCTGCAGGTGCTGCGCAAGATCTACCTGCCCACCATCCTGCCTGATTTCTTTTCCGGCGCGCGCCTGGCTTTCGGCTTCGGCTGGCGCGTGTCGCTGGTGGCCGAGACCATCGGCGCGTCCAACGGCGTGGGCTACCGCCTGCGCCAGGCGGCGGACCTGGTGCAGACCGACCAGGTCTTCGCCTGGACCATCACGCTCGTCGTGCTGATGGTGCTGATCGAGTTCGGCTGTCTCAAGCCGCTGGAAAACCACCTGTTCCGCTGGCGCCGGCCAGCGCAGGCCTGAGGCCGTTCATTTCCCCCAACGTCTGGAATCCTAGCCATGTCCAAAACCATGAAGGCCCTGGTGCTCAATGCACACGGCGGCCTCGACCAGCTTCACGTCGTCAGCGACAAGCCCGTGCCCGCCATTGCACCGGGGCAGGTCGTCGTGCGCGTGGGCGCCTCTTCCTTCAACTATCACGACGTCTTCACCGTGCAGGGCATGCCCGGCATCAAGGTGCCGCTGCCCGTGGTCATCGGCCTGGACCTGGCCGGCACGGTCACCGAGGTGGGTGAGGGCGTGACCGGCTGGCAGGCCGGCGACCGCGTGCTCGTCAATCCGCTCAATCGCCAGAAAGGCTTGATGGGCGAAATGCTGGACGGCGGCATGGCCGAGTACACGCTGGCCAGCGCCGAACAGTTGATCCCGCTGCCCGACAACGTCAGCTTCGAGGACGCCGCCGCGCTGCCCGTGGCCTACGGCACCGCGCATCGCATGCTCATCACGCACAAGACGGTCAAGGCCGGCGACAAGGTGCTGATCCTGGGCGCGAGCGGCGGCGTGGGCACGGCCTCGGTCGTGCTGGCCAAGCTGCTTGGCGCCGAGGTGATCGCCTGCGCCAGCGGCGCCGAGAAGCTGGCGCGCCTGAAGGCGCTGGGCGCGGACCACGTGGTGGATTACCGCGAGACCGATTTCTCGAAGTGGGCCATCGGCCAGTACGGCAAGCCCCAGCGCCGCAACAACGAGGGCGGCGTGGACGTCGTCGTCAACTTCACCGGCGGCGACACCTGGGTGCCCTCGCTCAAGTGCATCAAGCGCGGCGGCACCTTGCTGGTGTGCGGCGCCACGGCGGGCCACGATCCCAAGGAAGACCTGCGCTACGTCTGGAGCTTCGAGATCAACGTGAAGGGCTCCAACAGCTTCTATGACGAAGACCTGCGTGCCCTGCTGGGCCTGGTCAGCGAAGGCCGCATCAAGCCCTTGATCGACCGCGTGGTGCCGCTGGAAGGCGCGGCCGAAGGCCTGGCCGCCATCCGCGACCGCAAGGTGATCGGCAAGATCGTCGTCACGCCCTGAACGCCGGAGAAGCATCATGTCTGAACAGAACAACGCATTGCCCACCGCCCAGGACGTCGAAGCGCGCCTGTTGCGCGCCCCGTATCACCAGTGGCTGGGCCTGAAGGTCCTGTCCGTGGGCGACGGGGAAATCACCCTGCGCGCCACCTGGCGCGACGAATGGGTGGTGAATCCCGACCATCCCTACACCCACGGCGGCATCCTGGCCACCCTGATCGACCTGACCGCCGATTGGGCGCTGGTGTCGACCACCGGCCGCGGCGTGCCCACCATCGACCTGCGCGTGGACTATCACCGTCCGGCCATGCCGGGCGACCTGACCGTGCACGGCAAGGTCATCAAGGCTGGCAAGCAGTTCTCGGTGTCCGAGGCGCGCGTGCACGACGCCGAGGGCCGCCTGCTGGCCAGCGGCCGCGGCGTGTATGCCACGGCGCCGGCCCCCGCCAAGGCCTGATGCCATGACGCAAGCGCTGCCGCTGGACCACCTGGTCGTCAACACCCGCTTCGAGACGGATGCGGCCGCCGCGCTGTTCGCGCGGCTGGGTTTCACGCTGACGCCCCAGGGCCGTCATGCGATGGGGTCGGTCAATCACCTGATCGTCTTCGACCATGACTACCTGGAGCTGATCGGCCTGCCCACCGACGGCGGCGCATTGCGCCAGGAGATCCTGGCGCAGCCGGGCGGCATCGACGGCCTGGTCTACAAGCCCGAGTCCGCCGATGCCGTCCACGCAGGCCTGGTCCAGCGGGGCTTTCCGGTGCTGCCCCTGCATGCCTTCACGCGGCCCCTCGAACTCGATGGCAAGCGCTACGAGGCGTCGTTCCGCACCGTGCGTTTCGCGGCCGAGACCTTCGCCGCGGGACGTGTCTATTACTGCCAGCACCTGACGCCGGAACTGGTGTGGCGGCCCGAATGGCAAGGCCACGCCAACGGCGTGCGCGGTCTCTCGCGCCTGACCGTCGTGTCCGGCCAGCCCGCGTGGGATGCGCAACGCCATGCGGAAGCGTCCTTTGGCGAAGCCCGGCCGCTGGGCGATGACGCCTGGCGCGTGCAGGGTCCGGCGTTCTCCCTGGACATCGTGACACCGGCCGCCTATCTGGCCCGTTACGGCGAGCTGGCCTGCCAGGGCTACGGCCGAGGCAGCTTCTTCGGCGCCATCACCCTGCGCGCGGGCGACCCGGCCGCGCTGCGGGCGCACGTGGCGGCGCTGGGCACGCAGGTGCGCAGCGTGGCGCGCGATGGCGGCCTGGCCGTGAGTCTCACGGCCTACAACACCCTCTTGGATTTCGAGTATGAGCAGCCAGCCTGATGTCTTTCCCCGCAACCAGGGCGACCTGATTCCGCCCGGCGCCGATCGTGACGCGGTGGCGCTGATCGCGCTGGACGATGCGCTGGCTGCCCGTGAATTCACCTTCGGCCAGCTGGACGACCTGGCCAACGCCGTGGCGCGCGGCCTGTTGCGCCGCGGCCTGCGGCGCGGCGACCGCGTGGCCGTGCTGTCGGCCAACAATGCCGAGTTCCTGGCGACCCTGCTGGGCACGCAGCGTGCCGGCCTCGTGCTGGTGCCGGTGAACTACCGCTTCCCGCAGGCGCTTTCCGATTTCGTCATCGCCGACAGCGGCGCCGTGTTGGTGTTCACCGATGCGGCGCGGCGCGGCCAGGCGCCCGCGGGCCTGCCCGCCGTGGTGTTCGACGGCACGGGCGACGAGTCCTTCGATGCCTTCCTGGATCCGGGCCCGTTCACGCCCGTCGAGCCCGAACCCGGCGAACCGGCTTTCTTCATGTACACCTCGGGCTCGACCGGCAAGCCCAAGGGGGTGGTGCTGTCGCACCAGAGCCACCTGTGGGTCGTGAAGACGCGCCTGGGCGGCCAGCGCCACCGTGAACAGCGCTACCTGATCGCCGCGCCGATGTATCACATGAACGCGCTGGCCCTGTCGCAACTGGCGCTGGCCGGTGAGTCCAGCATCGTGCTGATGTCGCAGTTCAAGGCGCGTCCCTACATCGAGGCCATCCATCGCTATCGCCCGACCTGGCTGACCTCGGTGCCGCCGATGATGGCCATGGCCCTGCGCGAGACGGATGCCCTGGCGCAAGCCGACCTGTCTTCGGTGCAGGTGGTGCGCATGGGCTCGGCGCCGGTCAGCGAAGCCTTGTTCGCCGCCATCCAGCGCGCCTTGCCGCAGGCGCGCATCATCAATTCCTATGGCACCAGCGAGGGTGGCCCGGTCACCTTCGGTCCGCATCCCGATGGCCTGCCTCAGCCACGCATGTCGGTGGGCTATGCGCATCCCCAGGTGGGCGTGCGCCTGGTCGATGCCGAAGGCCGCGAGGCCGAGCAGGGCGTGCTGCAGCTGAAGAGCCCGGCCATCATGAACGGCTACCACAACCGGCCCGACATCCGTGGCGCGATCACTTCGGACGGCTACTACGTCACGGGCGACGTGCTGCGGCGCGATGCCGAGGGCTTCTATTACTTCGTGGGCCGTGACGACGACATGTTCGTGTGCGGCGGCGAGAACATCTTCCCCGGCGAGGTCGAGAAGGTGCTGGAGACCCATCCCGGCATCCAGCAGGCCTGCGTGGTGCCCGTGCCCGACGACATCAAGGGCCACAAGCCGGTGGCCTACGTCGTGGCCGCGCCCGGCGTGCAGCTCGAGGAAGCGGCCATCAAGCGTTATGCCCTGGCGCACATGCCGGCCTTCCAGCACCCGCGCCGCGTGTGGGTGCTGGATGCCCTGCCCCTGGCCACCACCAACAAGGTCGATCGCAAGCTGCTGCTGCGCCAGGCGACCGAGGCGGTGGGGCAGGCGGCGCACGCCTGACGCCACGCGGCTTCCGAATTTCCGATCGATCCAAGGACTCCTCATGCTTCGCCTGCGTCTGCGCAATACCCTGTCCGCGCTACTGTTCGCCGCCAGCGCCCTGGCCGCCGCACCCAGCCATGCGCTGGACGACGTCGCCGTGGCCCTGGCCATTCCAGCCGCCGTGCACGACGGCGCCCCTTATGCGGCGGCCGAGGCGCTGGGCCTCTTCAAGGAAGCGGGCCTGAACGTGAAGACCGTGGTCTTCCAGGGCGCCGGCCCGCTGCTGCCGCAAGTGGCGGGCAAGCGCGTGACCTTCGGCTATCCCACCTCCGAGCCGGTCATTTCCACCTATATCCAGGGCAAGGATGCGCTGCCCTTGAAGTACGTCTACAACGGCGTGCCGGCCACCACGATGGAATTCGCGGTGCTGGCGGATTCGCCCATCAAGACGCTGGCCGACCTGAAAGGCAAGAAGATCGGCGTGGGCGCGCTGACCTGGGGCACGATCCCGGGCGGCCGCGCCGCCCTGCGCACGGCAGGCCTCACGCCGGGTCAGGACGTGAGCTTCGTGGCCGTGGGCGCGCTGGGCGCGGGTTTCCAGGCCCTGCGCAATGGCACCGTGGACGCGTTGAACTTCAACAGCAGCTGGCATGACCAGCTGGAATTCAGCGGCACCAAGATCCGCCGCATCGCCTATCCGCAGGTCTTCCAGGAAACGGCAGGCAACGGCTTCATCGCGCACGTCGACACGCTGAAGGAACAGCCCGACCTGATCCGCCGCTTCGGCCGCGCCTATACCCAGGCGCAGGTGGTCTGCGAAACCAATCCTGCCTTCTGCGTGCGCGCCTTCTGGCAGCAGAACCCTTCCACCAAGCCGGATGGGGACGAGGCCAAGGCCCTGGCCGATGCCGTGGAACTGCTCAGCCGCCGCTTGAAGCGGGTGCTGTACACGCCTGACGGCCAGCGCCGCGTGCCCGGCGAATACAAGCTCGACGCCATCCAGCGCGGCATCCAGGCCATGGCCGACGCGGGCGAGTATCCGCATGCCAACGTGCCGCTGGACCAGATCTTCACCAACGATTTCGTGCCCGCCTTCAGCGATTTCGATCGCGACGCGCTGGTCGCCCGAGCCCGGGCGGCCAAATAGCGCGGCGGCGGGTGTCGCGCCCGCCGCATTCTTCCCAGGACCTAGCCCCATCATGCAGAACCCGTTCCTTCATCCTCTTGCGCGCGCCGGCGTGGCCGCGCTGGCCCTGTCCTGCGCCGCCGCGGCGCACGCCAAGGACACCGTCACCATCGCGCTGGGCATTCCGCTGACCGTGGCCAGCGGCGGCGTCTATGGCCTGGGCAAGGACCTCGGCTATTTCGACGAAGAGAACATCGAGGTCAAGACCATCGTCTTCCAGGGCGCGGGCGCATTGCTGCCGCAAGTGGCGTCCAAGAAGGTGACCATCGGCCTGCCGCTGCCCGAGCCGGTGCTGGCCAGCCACGAGACCGGCAAGACGCCCTTGCCCGTGCGCTACTTCTACAACACCATTCCATCGAACGAGCTGGAGCTGGCGGTGCTGGCGGACGGCCCGATCAAGACCATCGCCGACCTGAAGGGCAAGAAGATCGGCGTGGGCGCGCTGACCTGGGGCACCATCCCCTCGACGCGCGCGCTGCTGCGCCAGGAAGGCCTGACGCCCGGCAAGGACGTGGACATCGTCGCCGTGGGCGTGCTGGGGTCGGGCTTCCTGGCCCTGAAGGAAGGCCGCGTCGATGCGCTGAACTACAACAGCACGTGGACCGCGCTGCTGGAACTGACGGGCACCAAGGTGCACCGCCTGCCGTATCCGCCCATCTTCCAGAAGATCAACAGCAATGGCTTCGTCACGCACGAAGACACGCTGCGCGACAACCCCGAGCTGTTGGCCCGTTTCGGCCGCGCCTATACCAAGGCCGTGATCGCCTGCGACGCCAACCCGGCCCTGTGCGCCGAGACCTTCTGGAAATACCAGCCCGAGGCACGCCCCAAGGACACCGACCCGAAGAAGGCGCTGGAAGAGGCCGTGGTGCTGGTCAAGAAGCGCATGAACAGCACGCTGCGCACGCCTGACGGCCGCGACCGCGTGGCGGGCGAGTTCGACCTGCCGGTGATCCGCGAGTTCGTGAAGGCCATGCATGCCGCCGGCGAGTTCAACACCGCCGACATCCCGGTCGAGCGAATTTTCGACAATTCGCTGGTGCAGCAGTACTCGCGCTTCGATGCCCAGGCCGTGCGCAAGCAGGCCCAGGCCCAGGCGGTGCAATGAGTGCGTCCGTTCCCGCGACAGGCACGCCGATGCTGCGCACCCGGTCGCTGTCGCTCAGCTACCGTACGCGGCGCGGCGCCATCGAGGCCTTGCGCGACGTGAACCTGGCGGTGGTGGACGGCGAGTTCGTCACCATCCTGGGGCCGTCCGGTTGCGGCAAGTCCACGCTGCTGAAGCTGGCGGCGGGCCTCATTGCGCCCACCTCGGGCAGCATCGAGGTGGCCGGTGCGCCGGTGCGCGGACCGGGCGCCGACATCGGCGTGGCCTTCCAGAAGCCCACGCTGCTGCCCTGGCGCACGGTGCTGGACAACGTGCTGCTGCCCACGCACACGGTGGGCGACAAGACCCCCGCCAGCCGGGCACGGGCGCTGGACCTGCTGGCGCTGGTGGGGCTGCGCGATTTCACCGACAACTATCCCAACGAATTGTCGGGCGGCATGCAGCAGCGCGTGGGCCTGGCCCGCATGCTGCAGCGCGACCCACGCCTGCTGCTGATGGACGAGCCCTTCGCCGCCCTGGACGCCATGACGCGAGAGACGCTGACGCTGGAGCTGCAGCGCATCTGGATGCGCGACCGCAAGTCGGTGCTCTTCATCACGCACAGCATCCCCGAAGCCGTGCTGCTGTCGGACCGCGTGCTGGTCATGTCCACGCGGCCGGGCAGCGTGGTAGAGGACTATCGCGTCGACCTGCCGCGCCCGCGCACGCTGGACACGCTCTCGGACCCGGCTTTCGTCGCTGCCACGCAGCACCTGCGCCGTCATTTCTCCGCGCCCGCCGCGCAGGCGCCGTCCGATGAACCGGCACGCGCCACGCTGTGAGACCGCCATGCAACGCCTGACCTCCATTCTCTATCCGCTCATCACCCTGGCCGTCGTGCTGCTCGTCTGGCACTTCAGCGTCGTGCTGCTGCAGGTGCCCGACTACATCCTGACCACGCCGGGCGCGGTGCTGCGCACGCTGTGGTCCTATTTCGTGGACGGCAGCATCTGGCGCCACATCGGCTATACCGTCAGCGCCACGCTGATCGGCTATGTCATCGGCAGCACGCTGGCGCTGGTGCTGGGCGCGCTGCTGGCCGAGTCCCGCACCTTCGAGAAATTCGTCTATCCGCTGCTGATCGCCATCCAGGCCACGCCCAAGGTCGCGCTCGCGCCGCTCATCCTGGTCTGGTTCGGCTTCGGCATCGCCTCCAAGGAGGTGCTGGTGGTGCTGATCTGCTTCTTCCCGCTCTTCATCAACACCATCGTCGGCATCCGCCGCGTGGACCCCGATCTCATCGATGCCTGCCGCGCCTTCAAGGCCTCGCGCTGGTATGTGTTCCGCCATGTGAAGCTGCCGGGCGCGGCCAGCGACATCTTCGCCGGCCTGCAGATCGGCGTGGCGCTGTCGCTCATCGGCACCGTGGTGGGCGAACTGGTGTCCTCCGAGGCGGGCCTGGGCTATCTCATCGGCTCGGCCGCCGTGAATCTCAACGTGAGCACCATGTTCGCCGGCGTCATCCTGCTGGCGGCCTTCGGCATCACCGGCTCGCAACTGGTGCGCTGGCTGCACCGGCGCGTCGTCTTCTGGGAGGCAGGCCGTGCCGCCGACACTCGCGCCGACACCTGAGCCGTCCTTGGCCGATGCCCGCGCCCAGGCGCGCCGCGACCTGGCCGCCTGCCATCGCCTGGCCGCGCGGCATGGCATGACCGATCTCATCTACACGCACATCTCGGTGCGCGTGCCGGGCGAGCCGGAGCAGTTCTACATCAATCCCTTCGGCCTGCTGTTCGAGGAGGTCGATGCGGACACCCTGGCCACCGTGGCGCCGGACGGCACCGTGCTGGACGATCCCACCGGCCTGGGCATCAACCGTGCCGGTTTCGTCATCCATTCGGCCCTGCACCAGGCGCGTGAAGACATCGCCTGCGTCATGCATACGCATACGCTGGCCGGCGTGGCGGTGTCGTCGCTGCGCGATGGCTTGCAGCCCTACACGCAGCACGCCGCGCGCTTTCACCGCCGCCTGGGGTATCACGACTATGAAGGCGTGGCCGTCGACCTGGACGAGCGTGCGCGGCTGGTGCGCGACCTGGGACCGCATCACGCGCTGGTGCTGCGCAACCACGGCTTGCTGACTTGCGGGCAGTCGGTGGGGCAGGCGTTCGAGCGCATGTACTTCCTGGAATTCGCCTGCCAGGCGCAGTTGCGCATCCAGGCCACCGGGCAACCTGTCGCGGCACCCGACCCCGATGCGCTGGAGCGCGCCGCGGCGGTGTTCGAGCGTCCGGACGGACGCGCCGGCAAGCTCGTCTGGGCCGCGCTGCTGCGCGACCTGGACCGCCACGATCCTTCCTATCGGGGCCGCGCCGCGACGGCCTCTTCCTTCAACCGGTCCGCCAAGCCCATTCCTTCCCTTTCCCCCGTGGAGTCATCATGAGTTTCCTTTCCTCTCTCAAGCGCGCGGCTGCCGCCGCGCTGGTGCTGGGCCTGGCGGCTGCCGCCGTGCCCGCGCACGCCCAGAAGATCCGTGTCGGCTATTGGCCCAGCGGCCTCACGCTCGGCTACGGTTCGGTGCTGGAAGCCGGCAGCTTCTTCAAGGACCAGGGCCTGGATGTCGAGTATGTGCATTTCTCGGATGTGAACGGCCCCACCCGCGCCATCGCCGCCAATGCCATCGACCTGGCTTTCGGTTCGCCCGCCGCGGGCGCCTTCGCCCTGGCAACCGATGGCGTGCCGGTGAAGATCATCCTGGCCACGCAGCCGGCCAACGTCGCCTTCGTGGTGCCGGAAGATTCGCCCATCAAGTCGCTGGCCGACCTGAAGGGCAAGAAGGTCGGCATGTCGCCGGCAGGCAGCTCCACCGCCACCATCGCCAGCGCCGTGCTGGCGGGCAATCACGGCATCCAGGAAAAGGATTTCTCGCTGGTGCCCGGCAACGAGGCGCGCCTGGTGCAGTTCCTGGCCCAGAAGGAAGTGGATGCGGCCGCGCTGCGCAACGTGACCGTGGCGCAGATCAAGGACCTGAAGGTGCGCACGCTGTCGACCTTCGCCGATGAATGGCGCACGCTGACCAAGAGCGATGCCGCGCCATACAACGCCGTGGGCGTGGTGCGCAGCGAATACCTGCAGAAGAACCCGGACGCCGTCGTGCGCGCCATCGTCGCGCTGCGCAAGGGCCTGGAGTATGGCCGTGCCAATCCGGCAGAGGTCGTGAAGACCGTGCAGAAGGCCGCCAACCTGCCGGAAGCCGATGCCAAGGTCTTTGCCGACCTGTGGGACGAGAACTACCGCGTGTCGCTGGCCGAGCCAGACCAGAAGACGCTGCTGCGCGAGTTCGAGATCTTCAAGGCGAATGGCACGCTGAAGGGTGACCTGCCGGCCGGGGCGCTGGATCCGGTGCCGTATGAGAAGGCGCTGCAAGTGAAGTAAACCCGGAGTCGGCCCGCCCCCCTTAGGAAGAGGCGCTGCGCGCCTCTTTTCGCCTCTAGGCACAAGGTCGTCGTTTGATTTGCAATCGCGCCCGTTCAGCAGCCTGTTGCAGCCGTTCGCCCAGCAACGCGCGTGGTGGCAGTGTCGTCAGGTATTCGGCGACGTGGATGCCTGATCTATCCAACTCCAACAATTCGATTTGTTCGCGCTTTTTCCCGGTACAGAGGATGATGCCGAGCGGCGCAGCCTCGCCTGGTTCACGTTCGTGCTTGTCGAGCCACCGTAGATAGAGTTCCATCTGGCCTTTGTATGCGGGCTTGAATGGACCAACCTTGAGCTCGACGGCAACCAGCCGACGAAGCTTGCGGTTGTAGAACAATAGGTCAAGGTGGAAATCCTCATCATCGACCTGGATGCGCTTCTGCCTGGCCAGGAAGGAGAATCCCGCACCCAGCTCCAGCAGGAAGGATTCCATTTCCCGAATGATCGCGGCTTCCAGGTCGCTTTCCCGCCAGCTGTCCTGCAAGCCCAGGAAGTCGAGTATGTAGGGGTCGCGCATGATCAACGAAGGCGACATTGGCTGAGTATGGCGCAAGGATTGCAGCTCTTCTGCAATCGCCTCTTCCGGTTTGCTGGAGAGAGCGGTGCGTTCATACATCATTGAGTCGACACGGTCGCGCAATGTGCGGACACTCCAGCGTTCGTCCCCTGCGATTTGCGTGTAGTAATTCCGCTGCATTGGATCCTGGATTGGCAGAAGCAGCACGAAGTGTGACCAGCTCAATTGTCGCGACAGTGTCGCGACAATTGATTCGTCCGGGAACGTGACGGCGAATTTGACCATTCGTCGCAGGTTCTTTTCCCCGAAGCTTCGGCCATAGTCTCGCGTGAGTTGCCCGGACAGCATCGATAGTGTCTCCGCGCCATATCCCGCTCGCTTGCCCTCCAGAACATCCGTGTGGATCCGATGACCAATCCGCCAGAATAAAAGTGTCAGCTCCGCGTTGACAGCGGAAGCGGCACGGTGCTGCGCCGCATCGATCAACGCTCGGATGTCCACCAGCAGTCCAACGTTCGCGATGGATCGCTGGGCAGGCGATTTCTGCTTTGCCATGTCTCGGCCTTGCCGTGAAACGATGAGGCAACATAGCGCGGGCGCCTTGTCATTGCAGGATGGTTCGAGATTCTTTTGTCCTTGTGCAGAGAAAAAAAAAGGCCGATCGACGAATCGATCGGCCTTCACGCGCCAGGTGGGAGAACCGCAGCGCGAAGCTTTGTCGTAAGTCAGGCCGCCTGGCGCGCCCGCGCCGCCACGGCGTCCTTCAGGAAGTCCAGCACGCCCGCCCACGACGCCTGATTCGCGCGATGGTTGGCCAGCGGCGTGCCGCCGCCGGTCAGCACGATGCCCGACACCGGGTGCGGCTTGGCGATGCGCGTGGTGGGCACGCCCGGCGCCTGCAGCGCGTGGCCGGCCTCGGGGTAGTCCAGGTGCGTGACGGCATGCGGATGCTGGGCCCGGGTCAGCGTGCGCGCGACGTCTTCCGCGTAGCGGGAGGACGGCCAATAGCCATCGTCGCCCGCCGACAGCAGCAGCACCGGTCCGGCGATACGCTCGACCGGAATGCGCGCGCGTGCGACCGCCGCGACATCGCGTTGCGCATCGACGAAGGCCTGGGCCTGGCGGCGCGGCTCGGGCAGGCTGTCGATGGCCGACCAATCCTGTGCGGCGTTCCCTTCCCACACATGCGCCACGGCATCGCCGCCACGCGTCCAGGCGGTGGCGAAACGTCCTTCCTCGGGTTTGCCGGCGTTCAGCACGCCATGCACCACGGAGCTGGGCACATAGGCCACCACGGCCGATACGGCTTGCGGATATTCGCTGCCCAGCAGCAGCGACAGTTCGCCGCCGCGAGAGATGCCGCTGACCGCGACGAAATCCCAGGCGGGGCGCACGGTGGCGCGCAGCCAGGCCAGCGCACGTTCGAAATATTCCAGCGGGATGCCCGACAGGTGGTCCGGCAGGCCCGGCGCGCCGAAGTAGCCCAGCGCCAGCGCGGCATAACCGTGCGAGGCGAACAGCGCCGCGCGCGCCTCGTTCACGCCGCCGCCCGAGCCGTTCAGGAAGACGATGGCCGGATGCGGGCCGGGCGTGGCGGGCGTGAACAGCGCGCCCACCAGGCCGTCCTGCGACAGCGGCGTGCGCACGACGCCTTCCGCGGCGTGGCGCTGCACCAGGTTCGCGGTGGCGCGCGCGCCGTGTTCGCCCTGCGCCTGCAACACGACGGTGATGGCGCCGGCCAGGCCCTCGGGCGCGGGCACGGCCAGCGAGTCCTCGCCCGGCTGGGGCAGCCAGGCCTGCGACCATATCGGGCCCTGGCCGTCCACGCCTGCATAGCTGCCCGACACGGGCGCCTGCCGATCCAGGTCGATCGCGCCGCGCGCGTCGGCTACATAGGTGTTGACGCTGCGCCATGCGCTGCCGTCGGCCTGGCGCGAGCGCGCGGTCAGGCTGACGTGTTCGCCCGGCGCGAAGCCGGACAGGACGATGTGGCGGGGGGTGTCGAGGAGGCCCACGGCGGGCACGACGGAAATGGCTGCGGACATGCGGAAATCCAATGCAAGGAATGAACCCCTACGCTAGGCCCTGGGGCCTGCAGGGCAAACGATTTTTCCGCGATAAGCTTGTGAGGCACGGCATTGTGCGGCGCGCCTCCGCGGCCAATACAAAAAAAACTCAATGAAACCTCAAATTATTTTCCGGCTATTTTTCCTATAAAGACGGGTTCTCATCTTTCCCTCGTGGAGTCCCCGATGTCCCTGCTGCTTCCCACCACCATCGTCGGTTCCTATGCCCAGCCCGATTGGCTGATCGACCGCAAGCGCCTCGGCGAGCGCTTCCCGCCGCGCGTGCGGGCGCAGGAATTGTGGCGCGTGGCGCCGGAGTGGCTGGAGCAGGCCCAGGATGACGCCACGCTGCTGGCCATCCGCGACCAGGAGGCGGCCGGCCTGGACATCTTGACCGACGGCGAGGTGCGCCGCGAGAGCTACTCCAATCGTTTCGCCACCGCGCTGGAAGGCGTGGACCTGGACAACCCCGGCACGGCCCTGGACCGCAGCGGCCATCCCAACCCGGTGCCGCGCGTGGTGGGCAAGATCCGCCGCAAGCATGCGGTGCAGGTGCGCGACGTGCAGTTCCTGCGCGCCCACACCGACCGCCAGATCAAGATCACCGTGCCGGGTCCGTTCACCATGGCGCAGCAGGCGCAGAACGACTTCTACGGCTCGCTGGAAGAGATGGCGATGGACTATGCCGTGGCCGTCAATGCCGAGATCCAGGACATGTTCGCCGCGGGCGCGGATGTCGTGCAGATCGACGAGCCCTATATGCAGGCGCGCCCCGACGCCGCCCGCGAGTACGGCATCCGCGTGCTCAATCGCGCGCTGGAGGGCGTCACCGGCACCACCGCCGTGCATATCTGCTTCGGCTATGCGGCGGTCATCCACGCGCGTCCCTCGGGCTATTCCTTCCTGCCTGAGCTGTGCGAGTGCAAGGCCTGCCAGATTTCCCTCGAAACCGCGCAGTCCAGGCTGGATTGCTCGGTCTTGGAAAAACTGCCCAACAAGCAGATCATGCTGGGTGTGCTGGACCTCTCGACCAACGAGATCGAGACGCCCGACGAGGTGGCCGCGCGCATCCGCCGCGCGCTGCCGCACGTGCCGGCCGAGAATCTCATCATCGCGCCCGACTGCGGCTTCAAGTACCTGCCGCGCGAGGTGGCCTTCGGCAAGATGAAGGCGATGGTCGACGGGGCGAGGCTGGTGCGCGCCGAGCTTGGCGCGCAGGCCTGAGGAGACCGAGGAGACAATGATGCGCAGCTTCGCAACGCTTGCAGCCGGCGCCCTGGCCGGCTTGGCTTTCTCCGTGGCCGCGCCGGCCCAGGACAGCTATCCCACGCATCCGATCACCATCGTCGTGCCGGTGCCGCCGGGCGGCATCGTCGACATGGCCGCGCGGCTGGCCAGCGAGCCGCTGACCACGGCGCTGGGGCAGCCGGTGGTCATCGACAATCGCACGGGCGCCAGCGGCAACATCGCCTACGGCATGGTGGCCCATGCCCAGCCCGATGGCTATACGCTGCTGGCTTCGTATTCGATGTATCACGTGGGCAATCCGTCCATGTTCTCGGAGCTGCGCTGGAAGAAGGAATCCTTCACGCCGGTCGGCATGGTGGCGGTGGCGCCGCACGTCGTCGTCGTGCACCCGTCGCTGCCGGTGCACAACCTGAAGGAGCTGGCCGAGTACGCGCGGGCCAATCCAGGCGAATTGAACTATGCCTCGCAGGGCAGTGGTTCGGTGCCGCACGTGGGCACCGAACTCTTCAAGCAGCTCACCAAGACCGAGATGACCCACGTGCCCTACAAGGGCTCGGGGCCGGCCATCCAGGATGTGCTGTCCGGCCGCGTGCAGCTCTTCATCACCACGCCGCCGTCGGTCATGGGCCATGTGCAGCAAGGCAAGCTGCGCGCCATCGCGGTCGCGGGGCGCGAGCGCCATCCCATGATCCCGGACGTGCCGACCTCGGCGGAACAGGGGTTCGAGGGATTCGAGCTGGATGCCTGGGTCTCGCTCTTTGCGCCCGCCGGCACGCCGGATGCCGCGATCCGCAAGCTGAGCGCGGCCTTGAAGGCAGGCCTGGACAAGCCCGCCACCGTGCAGAAGGCCGCGGGCGCGGGCGTGCAGGTGCGCTACCAGTCGCCCGAGGAACTGGGCAGGACGGTCGAGACCGATACGGCGTACTGGTCGAAGGTGATCACGTCGGCGGGCATCGTCGCCAACTGAGGTGGCTGGTCAGGGGCGCGGTTCCAGGCCCAGCATGTCGGCCAGCCCGATCGACGCGGGCGGACGGACGAGCCGGATGTGCTGCTCCAGCGCGCGCAGGTGGGCGTCCATCTCGGCCACGGCCTGCGCCACCTTGCCTTGCTCCAGATAGCTGACGACGCGGGCGTGCTCGTCGTGCTCGCAGGTGGCGTTGCCGGGCGGCTGGAAAATGGCCACCACCAGCGAGCAGCGCGAGATGACTTCGTTCAGGTAGCGCTGCAGGATGGGATTGCGTGACAGCTCTCCCAGGCGCTGATGGAAGGCGCTGGCCAGCCGCGCCCATTCCGTCTGGGGGGAGTCGTGCATGGCGCGGTGTTCCGCACGCAACTGGCGCCGCAGCGACGCGAAGTCGGCGCGCGTGGCGTATTGGGCCACCAGCGGCAGGATGGCCGCCTCGAGCTGGCGGCGGGCCTCGAAAAGCTGTCCCACCTCTTCCTGGCTGGGCATGGCCACCATGGCGCCGCGGTTGGGCCGAAGCGTGATGACATGGTCGTGCGCCAGCCGTTGCAGCACTTTCTGCACCACCGAGCGCCCCACGCCGAACAGCTCGGAGAGCGCCGCTTCCGGCAGCTTGGTGCCGGGCTTGAGCCGCTGGCTCATGACGCTGCTGACCACGGCGTCATAGATGCGGCGTTCGATCTCGTCACCCGAGGCCGCCGTTGCCGCCGCGTCGCCAGTCAATGCCACGGGCCGCAGCTTCGGCCGGCCGCGTGGCGCGGCTGGCTGCGCGCGGCCAGCCTTGGCTTGCGCCGCCGGCGGCGTTGGCGCGGCGACGGCCTTGCGCTTGCTGGCGGGCGCTGACGCTGGCGGCGACGAGGAGGCTTTCTTCATGAAACCATGAGGGGTGGGCAGGCTCGCTATTGTGCCATCGCTTCGTCGCGGTTCGTGGACGCGGCTGTGCCCAGGGCGCCAAGGCGCCGGCCCAGTTCGCAGGCCAGGCGGATCAGCGCCTGGTCGCTGCCCGCCGGGCCCATGATCGACACGCCATAGGGCAGGCCGTCCGCGCCGAGAAAGGGGATGCTGACCTGGGGCAGGCCGGCGATTCCCGCCAGCGAGGTCATGCGGAACGTGCGCATGCGGGCCTGGTCCACCGTGTCGGGCTGCGCGTCGCGGCGCAGCGCGGCGCTCGAGGCCGACGGCAGGATGGCAAAGCGCGTCTCGCCGAGCTGGGCACGCAGCGCCGCCCGCAGGCGTTCTCGCAAGGCATCCGCCTGCGCGGCCGCGTCGGCGCCGATGGCCGCCGCCGCGCGCCAGCGGCTGTCGACGGCGGGCGCGAATGCCGGCCGCTGACGGGTGATCCAGTCGCCGTGCGTGCGCCAGGCATCCCAACCGGACACGGTGATGTAGGTCTGGCGCCAGGTTTCCAGCGATGACTCGGGCGCTCGCGCGCCTTGCACGGGAATGCCCAAGGCCGCAACCGCCGCGGCAACGCCGTCGATCAGGGGAAGGAACGCGGCATCGGCCTCCTCCTGCGTGTCGGCCAGGAGCAGCGCGCCCTTCCAGTCGCGGTCGGGCTCCGCGTCCAGCAGGACGGGCGCCACGCGCGCGAACACGTCCGCGTCCCGCGCCAGCCAGGTGGTGGTGTCGAACATCGGCGACAGCGGCACCAGCCCCTGCGCCGGAATCCGGCCGTGCGTGGTGCGCAGGCCCCAGAGCCCGCAATAGCTGGCCGGCACGCGCGTGGAGCCGCCGGTGTCGGTGCCCAGCGCGACGTCGCACAGGCCGGCTGCGACCGCCGCCGCGGATCCGCTGGAGGAGCCGCCCGTGACGCGGTCTGGCGCGCGCGTGTTGTGCGGGGCGCCGTAGTGCAGGTTGTCGCCGTGGATGCTGTAGGCCAGTTCGTCGGTCACCGTCTTGCCCACCAGCGTGGCGCCCGCGTCCAGCATGGCCGCCACGGCAGGGCTGTGCACCCGGGCGGGCGCGTGGGAGGCCAGCCAGGCGGGGTTGCCCGCGCCGGTGACGTGGCCGGCCACGTCGAAGAGGTCCTTCGCGGCAAAGCGCAGGCCGTCCAGGACGCCGCTGGCGGACGGATCGAGCTGGAAGCGGCCGTGTGGGACCCAGGCGCCGACGGCGTCTTCGGGCGGCAGGGGAGGCGTGGCGCTCATGATGGGGCAGTCCTTACAACGGAAAAAGCGTGTCGACGTGGCGGTGGATCTCTCCCGGCGTGGTGAACCACACCTGTCCGGGCGCGCGGTGCGCGGCGATGTGGGAGAGCGCTCGCCGCAGGTGGCGCAGGCGATAGGGCTGGCCGACCAGATAGGGGTGCAGCGCAATCCCCATGACCAGGGGCTGGCGTTGCGCCTGCATCAGCATTTCATCGAAGTTGTCGATGATGAGCTGGGCGAAATCCTTGCCATCCATCTGGCGGGCCACGATCATCGGAATGTCGTTGACCTCTTGCGGATAGGGCAGCGACCACAGCGTGCCCTGGCGTGTCCGCACGCGCACGGGCTGGTCGTCGTGGCACCAGTTCAGGGTATAGCCATAGCCGGTCTCGGCCAGCAGGTCCGAGGTGCGCGGCGACTCGGCGATCCAGGGCGACAGCCAGCCCTGCACCGGCTGGCCGCCAGCCTGGTGCAGGCGGACCTGGCAGTGGCGCAGCAGTGCGCGTTCGTCGTCCTCCGCCATGCTGCCCTGGTGCTCGGCGTTGGTGTGTCCGTGGCCGATCAGTTCGTCGCCACGGGCAACGCACGCTTCCAGCAGTTCGGGGCAGTGGTCCAGGATGGCGGTGTTGGCGATGATGCCGGCAGGCAGCGCAAGCGCGTCGAACAGTTCCAGGCAGCGCCACGCGCCCACCCGGTTGCCGTACTCGCGCCAGCTGTAGTTCAGCACGTCGGGTTCGCCGATGCTGGCGCCCAGCTTGGCACCCATGCCTTCGCCCCAGGCGAAGTGCTCGATGTTGAAACCCAGGTAGACCGCCAGCTTGCAGTCTTGCGGCCAGGCATAGTGCGGCCTGCGGGTGATGGGCGTGTAGTCGTAGCGGTCATGGTGGCGCAGCGGTCCGTGGTTGCTGCCCGCCGGGTCGGAGGGGCTCATGGCTGCGCCCCTTGCGCGCGCGACAGCATCCATTCCGCGCTGTCGTTCCACACATCCATTTCGACGATCAGCCCCTCGCGCAGCACGTACCGGTCGACGTAGCGGTTGCCTTCGAAGGGCGTGCCGTCCAGCCATTCCCCATACAGCGTGCCGCGGTTGTAGACCACGGCGGATTGCGGCGTGGCGCCGACCACGACATCGGTGGATTCGAAGCGCTTCTTCACCCAGCGGTAGCGCGAGGCATTGAAGGCGGTGCACTGTGCTGGATCGTCCATGGCCCGGCCGCCGGTGAAGCGGATGCGCAGGTCGGCCGCCACGTAGCGCCGTGCGCCTTCGGGGTCGGGTTTCATGAGGACGGTCAGGTAGGTGTCGACGATCTTGCGCGCCGCATCCGCGGCATCGGCAGCGTCGCTCGATATTGGTGCGTCATGCATCATTTCTTCCCTTGTTTGCCTTGTTGTGGTGCGTCGCTGCGGGCGGCTCGCGGCTGGGCTTGCGAACGGCGGCGCGCTTGGATGAAAAATTTTCGTCGACAAAAAATGCTATTTATTGTCGACAATAATAGTGATTGATTGGGTTCAAAAAAACAAGATTCATGTGCGCAATGCGTGTGCGAAAAAAATTGGCACGCCATTTGCTTGGGTTCGTGGGCCTGGCGGCGCATCCGCCTGCTCGTCCATCGATCTCCTGGGGAGAACTCCATGTCCAGCTTCACCCGCCGCACTTTCCTGTCGCTTGCCTTCGCCGTGCTGGGCCCGAGCCTGACCGCGGGCGCCCAAGCCGCCGAGCCCATCAAGATCGGCCTGATCACGGCCTTGTCAGGCCAGTCGGCCCTGGCCGGAGAGTCCCTGACGCGTGGCATCCAGGTGGCGATAGACGAGATCAATGCGCAAGGCGGCCTGCTGGGCGGCCGCCCCGTCCAACTGGTGCGCCGCGACGACGAGGCCAATCCCGCCAAGGGCGTGGTGGCGGCCCGCGAGCTGATCTACAAGGAAAAGGTGGCCGTCATCTTCGGCGGCCTGGATACCCCGGTGTCCATGGCCGTCGTGCCGCTGGTCAACCAGGCGAAGATGCCGTTCATGGGCGCCTGGGCGGCGGGCACGCCGATCACCAAGAACGGCGCGGAGCCCAACTATGTGTTCCGCGTCTCCGCGGTCGACGAGATCGTCGACCAGGCCATGGTCGATTACGCGCAGAAGACCTTCGGCACCAGCAAGTTCGGCCTGATCATGGTCAACAATCCCTGGGGCGAGTCCAACCAGCGCGGCCTGGTGGCGGCGCTGTCGGAAAAGGGCATGCAGCCCGTGGGCAGCGAGAAGTTCGAGGGCAGCGACGTCGACGTGGTGCCCCAGCTCAGCCGTCTGCGCTCGGCCGGCGCCGATACCCTGTTCCTGGTCGGCAACGTGGGCCCGTCGGCGCAGGTGGTCAAGTCGCTGGCGCGCATGGGCTGGAAGGTGCCCGTGGTGTCGCATTGGGGGCCGGCCGGCGGACGCTTCACCGAACTGGCGGGGCCGGGCGCCCGCGACGTGCATTTCGTGCAGACCTACAGCTTCTTCGGCAAGCAGTCGCCCGTGGGCGAGAAGGTCGTGGCGGCGCTCAAGGCCAAGTATCCGGACATCAAGGGCCCCGAGAACATCACGCCCGCCGTGGGCGTGGCCAATGCCTATGACGCCATGCAATTGACGGCGCTGGCCATCGAACAGGCCGGCTCCACCGACGGCGACGCGATCCGCCAGGGGTTCTACAAGATCGGCACCTACGACGGCCTGATCAAGACCTACAAGCAGCCCTTCACGGCGACGGTCCATGACGCCCTGAGCAAGGACGACTACGTCTGGGCGCAGTTCATCGACAACCGCATCCTGCCCGTGGGCATGGCGCAGTAAGCCGGCGAAGAAAAGGGGAGGGCTTCGATGGAACTGCTGGCTGCGCTCATCAGCGGGCTGGGACTGGGCAGCATGTACGGTCTCATGGCGCTGGGCTTTCACATCACCTACTCGGTGTCGGGGACCGTCAACTTCGCGCAGGGCAGTTCGATGATGCTGGGCGCGGTGCTGTGCTTCACCTTTGCCCAGACCCTGGGCTGGCCCATGCCCCTGGCCATCCTGCTGGCCCTGCTGTTGTGCGCCGCCTATGGCGTGCTGGTGGAAGTCATCGCGGTGCGGCCCTTCGCCAGCCGTGATTCGAATGCCTGGCTGATGTCCACGGTGGCCCTGGGCATCGTGCTGGACAACGTCGTCATGCACACCTTCGGCCGGGAGCCGCGCAGCCTGCCGTCGCCGCTGGCCGACGCGCCGGTGGCGCTGGGCGGGCTGGGCCTGGGCATCTATCCCTTGCAGTTGCTGATTCCCGTGCTGGGGCTGGCGCTGGCCGCCGCCCTGCACGCGGTGGCGCGCCGCACCCGCTGGGGCACGGCGCTGCTCGCGGTCGTGCAGAACCGGGACGCGGCGCGCCTGATGGGCATTCCCATCAAGCGCGCCATCGCGGCCGCCTTCGCCCTGTCCACGCTGCTGGCCGGGGTGGCGGGCGTCCTGATTGCCCCGTTGTTCAACGTCAACGCGGACATGGGAACGCTGTTCGGCCTGAAGGCTTTCGCGGTCGCCATCCTGGGCGGCATCGGCAGCGCCTGGGGCGTGATGCTGGCCGGCCTGCTGTTCGGCGTGGCCGAGGGCCTGGTGACCGTCACGCTGGGATCGAGCCACACGCAGATCATCACCTTTTCCCTGGTGATCGTGGCCCTGGCCTGCAAGCCAAATGGCCTCTTCGGACGTGCCGAGGTAAAGAAGGTATGACGACCGCATTGCATCGGAGCAAGTCCGCCGGCCAGGTCCGGCTGCTGGTCGCGACGGGCGTGATCGCCGCCGTGGGCATCGCGCTGAGCCTCACGCTCAACACCTACTATGCCTTCGTCCTGGCCAACATCGCGCTGATCGCGGTGGTCGGGATCGGCTTGAACGTCCTGCAGGGGCTTACCGGCCAGGTGTCCTTCGGGCACGTGGGTTTCTATGCGATAGGCGCCTATACCGTGGCGATCCTGACGACCAAGGCGGGGTGGGGCTTCTGGCCCGCCTGGCTGGCCGGCATGGCGCTGGCCGGCGGGCTGGGGACGCTGCTGGCGCTGCCGGCGTTGCGGGTCAAGGGGCCCTATCTGGCGATGATCACCATCGCCTTCAGCTTCATCGTCCAGCATGCCGCGGTCGAGCTCAGCGGCCTGACCGGCGGGCAGAGCGGCATCATGGGGCTGCAGCCGCCCGTCCTGTGGCCGGGGCTGGGGCCGGAGCAGACCATCGCGGTGCTGGGCATCCTGCTGGCCGCGCTGCTGACATTGGCGTATGCCCGCCTGTCACGCGGCGCCTGGGGCGCGGCAATGCGCGCGGTCAAGGACAGCGAAAGCGCGTCGGCCTCCATCGGCCTGAACCCCCTGGTGATCAAGACCGTGGCCTTCACGTTGTCGGCCGCGGCCGCGGGCCTGGCCGGCGGCCTCTTCGCGCCGCTGTCTGGCTTCGTCGTGCCCGAGACCTTCAGCTTCATGCAATCCATCCTGTTCGTGCTGGTGGTCGTGCTGGGCGGCGCGGGTTCGGTGGCGGGCCCTATCGTGGGCGCGCTGGTGGTCGGTGCGTTGCCGGAGCTGCTTGCCTCGCTGGAAGCCTATCGGCTGCTGTTCTTTGGCGCGATGCTGCTCGTGGTGTTGTGGGTGGCGCCGGAAGGGATCGTCGGCATGGTGCGCCAAGTGTGGCGCCGGCGGGGGCAGGCTGTGGCCATGGCGCCCGAGACCGTCCCGGAAGGCGCCGCGCTGGCCCGGCGCCCGCGCGCGCGACTCGTGGCGAAGGGGCTGGGCATGGCGTTCGGCGGCGTGCGCGCGGTCGCGGAACTGGACATGCAGGTTGCAAGCGGCGCGGTGACTGCCCTCATCGGTCCCAACGGCGCGGGCAAGACCACCGCCCTGAACATGCTCAGCGGCTTCTACCGGCCCAGCACCGGCGGCTTCGACCTGCTTGGCGCCAGCGGCAGCCAGCCGCTGGCGGGCCTGCCGGCGTTCCGCATTGCCCGCGCGGGCGTGGCGCGCACCTACCAGACCTCGCAGCTGTTCGGCAGCCTGAGCGTGGAAGACAACGTCGTGCTGGCCATGGGCCGCGGCAGGCTGGGCGGCTTGTTCAGCGCCGCCCGCCACGCCGATCCGGCGGCGCGGGCCCGGGCCCGCGCACTGCTGGCATTCTGCGGCTACCGTGGCGTCGCGAGCGCGCAGGCCGCGGGGCTGGCGCACGTGGACCGGCGGCTGGTCGAGATCGCGCGCGCGCTGGCCACCGATCCCGACGTGCTGCTGCTGGATGAGCCGGCCGCGGGCCTGTCGCGGGAAGACAAGGAAGTGCTGTCGGGCTTGCTGTCCCGTATCCGTGACGCCGGCGTGGGCGTGGCCCTCGTCGAGCATGACATGGCGCTGGTCATGGGCGTGTCTGACCATGTGCTGGTGCTGGACGCCGGCCGCCGCATTGCCTGGGGCACGCCGCAGGCCGTGCAGGCTGATCCCGCGGTGCGCCAGGCCTACCTGGGCGACGCCATGGCGCCTGCCCCGCGCCCGCCCCGGCCGGCAGGTGCACAGCCCGCGCGCGAATTGCTGGCGGTGGCCGACCTGGTGGCGGGCTACGGCGCCGACCCGGTCCTGCACGGCGTGAACCTGCAGGTGCGCAGCGGCGAAATGGTGGCGTTGCTGGGCGCGAATGGCGCGGGCAAGTCGACCTTGATGCGATGCCTGGCGGGCCTGCATGCCAGCCAGTCGGGCAGCATGCACCTGGACGGCCATGTGCTGGAGCGGCGTCCCGCCGAAGAGGTGGTGGGCCTGGGGCTGGTGCTGGTGCCGGAGGGGAGGCAGGTGTTTCCCGAGCTGTCGGTCCTGGACAACATCCGCCTGGGCGGATTCCTGCACCCCGAGGATCGCGAGGCGCGGGTGCAGCAGATGCTAGACCGCTACCCGCGCCTGCGTGAGCGGCAGCATCAGCGCGCGGGGCTGTTGTCAGGCGGGGAGCAGCAGATGCTGGCGGTGGCGCGCGGCCTGATGGCCAAGCCGCGCGTGCTGCTGCTGGACGAACCCTCGCTGGGCCTGGCGCCGAAGATCATCGCCGAGCTGTTCGCGTCGCTCGATGCCTTGCGGACCGAAGCGATCACGATCCTGCTGGTGGACCAGATGGCCGGACTGGCGCTGGCCCTGGCCGATCGCGCCTATGTGCTGGAGAACGGCAGCGTCGTCGCGGAGGGGACGGCCGCCCAGATCGCCGCCGACGAAAGCCTGGCGGAGGCGTATCTGGGCGGAAAAGGCTGAGCGAGCGCCTGGCCGTCGAATGCCGGGTGCGGCCTCAGGCTGCGCCCAGATAGGCCTTCTGCACCGAGGGATCCGCGGCCAGATCATCCGCATTGCCCGACAGCACCACCTTGCCGTGCTGCAGCACATAGGCGCGATCGGCCAGCTCCAGCGCCAGGCGCGCGTTCTGCTCCACGATCAGGATGGTGATGCCCTGGTCCTTCCAGCCGAACAGCACGTCGTAGACGAGGTCCACGAACTTGGGCGACAGGCCCATGGACGGTTCGTCGATGCAGACCAGCGTGGGGTTGCGCACCCAGGCGCGCGCCAGCGCCAGCATCTGCTGCTCGCCGCCGGAGAGCGTGCCGGCGGCCTGGTTGCGGCGCTCGGCCAGCCTGGGGAAGGCTTCGTACGCGCGCGCCAGCGAGGCCTGGATGGCCGCCTTTTCCTTGCGTCGCGGCCAGGCGCCCAGCAGCAGGTTTTCATAGACCGACATTTCCGGGAAGACCCGGCGGCCTTCGGGCACGCTGGCCACGCCGCGCTCGATGATGTCGGCGGGCGACAGGCCATCGATGCGCTGGCCGTCCAGCGTGACGGTGCCGCGCGTGGGCTTGACCAGTCCCAGCACCGACTTCACGGTGGTCGACTTGCCCGAGGCGTTGCCGCCCAGCACGGCCACGGTCTCGCCCTGGCGCACGTCGACGCTGACTTCGAACAGGGCCTGCACCGCGCCATAGTGGCAATCGATGCGGTCCACCGACACGCGCACCGGCGCGCCGGCGGCGGGGTTCACGACATCATCCAAGGTGGGCATTGGAGCGCTTCCTTCCTTCGCGAGGGTGGCCGATGTAGGCTTCGACCACCTCGGGGTGATCCAGGGCGTGATCGGGGGTGTCTTCCACCAGCACCTTGCCCTGGTTGAGCACGATCACACGGTCGGCGATGCGCCGCACCAGCGAGAGCTTGTGTTCGATGACCAAGAGGCCGATCTGCGGGAACAGCTTGGGTAGTTGCTCCAGCAGTTCCGTCATTTCGCCCGTCTCGGTGGGGTTCATGCCCGCCGTGGGCTCGTCCAGCAGCAGGTAGGCCGGACGCGAGGCCAGCACCCGCGCGATCTCCAGCCGGCGCCGGTTGGCGTACGAGAGGCTGAAGGCGGGCTGGTCGCGGCGCGGCCACAGGCGGTCGCCGAAGAGCTTGAGCACGTCCGCCGCCGCCGCTTCCTGCGCCGCGCGGCGGCGGCGCCAGAAGGGCAATGACAGCACCGCGCCGGCCGCTTCGCGCACCGGATCGAGCAGGCCGCCCTTGCCATTCGACAGCAATTGCATGTGCGTGCCGACCAGCACGCTGTCCCACACCGTCATGGCGGGGAACACGCGCGAGGTCTGGAAGCTGCGGCCCAGGCCCAGGCGCGCGATGCGCTCGGGCGGCAGGCGGTCGATGCGGCGGCCGTCCAGCGTGATGCTGCCGCTGCTCGGGCGGTCCACGCCGCTGATCAGCTGCACCAGCGTCGACTTGCCCGCGCCATTGGGACCGACCACGGCCAGGGTTTCGCCGGGTCGCAGGCTCAGGCTGACGTTATCGACGGCGCGCACGCCACCGAAGTCGCGCACCACCTTGTCCAGTATCAGGCCTTTTTCCATCATCGTGCTCCCAGCAGGCCTTGCGGCCGCAGGCGCAGGACCAGCAGCAGGACAATGCCATAGGCAATCAGGCGGTATTCACTGAAACCGCGCAGCAGTTCAGGCAGGATCGCCAGCACGAAGCCGGCCAGCACCGCGCCTGTGATGTTCCCCAGTCCGCCCAGCACCGCCATGGTCAGGGCCAGGATCGAGGTATCGACGTAGAAGCTCTCGGGGCTCACCACGGTCTGCGCATAGGCCAGCAGGCCACCCGCGATGCCGGCCAGCGCGCCGCTCAGCGCGAAGGCCAGCAGCAGATAGCGCTTCACCGGCAGGCCGGCGGTGTGCGCGGCCAGGCGGTCTTCGCGGATGGCGCGCCAGGCACGGCCGATGGGCGAGGACACCACGCGTTCGGCCAGCACCAGGCAGCCCGTGACGATGGCCAGCGTCAGCCAGTAGCGCTGGCTGGCATCGCCGGGCGCCCAGCCGCCCAGCAGCCAGACCTCGGGGCGAGGAATGTTGAAGATCCCCATGGGGCCGCGCGTGACCGAGATCCAGTTGAGGAAGATGAGGCCGCCGATCTGGCCGATGGCCAGCGTGCCCAGCGCCACGGTGTGGCCCGACAGGCGCAGCAGCGGAATGGCGGCCACGGTGGCGACCAGGCTGGCGGATGCGGCCGAGGCCAGCAGCGTGGCCTCCATGGGCCAGCCCAGCGGGCGGGCGATCAGGCCCACCGCGTAGGCACCCACGCCGAAAAAGGCGGCGTGTCCGATGGACAGCACGCCAGCGGTCCCCGACGCGATGGTGACGCTGGCGGCCAACAGCGCAAAGACAAGGCCGTACAGCGATGCCTGGATGACGTAGGCCTGCGGCACGATCACCGGCAGCAATGCCATGACCGCCGCGGCGGCCACCAGGCCCCAGGGCGGCAGCGACCAGACGCGATTGGCGCCGCGCTGGCTGGAGGCCGAGGCGAGCAGGCTGGTGGAAGGCATGGCGCCCGAGGCCGCGCCCGCGCCGCCCAGCCCGGCCAGCGTGCGCTTGCCCAGCAGGCCTTGCGGACGGACCAGCAGTATCAGCAGCAGCAGGCTGAAGGCGATGGCGTCGCGGTAGCTGTCGCCGACATAGGCGCTGGCCAGCGTCTCGGCGATGCCCAGCGTCAGGCCGCCCACGACGGCGCCGGGGATGCTGGCCAGGCCGCCGATCAACGCGGCGGCGAAGCCCTTCAGCCCGAAGGGCAGGCCCATCTGCGGGAAGACACTTTGGAAGTACAGCGCCACCAGGATGCCGCTGAGCGCGCCCAGCGCGCCGGCCAGGCCGAACGCGAACTGGCCCATGGTGGTGGTGCGGATGCCCATCTGGGCCGCGGCGTCGCGGTCCTGGGCGGTGGCGCGCAAGGCGCGGCCCAGCCAGCTGCGCGCCAGGAAGACCGTGAGCAGCACGGTCACGGCCAGGCCGACGAAGAATATCGTCAGGTCGGTGCTGGTGACGTAGGCGCGGCCGATGAAATAGGTGGTGTCGCCCAACTGCGCCGGAAAGGGCAGGGCATCGGGCGACCAGATGATCTCGGCCAACTGGTCGATGATCGTGCTGATGGCCAGCGTCGACAGGAAGGGCGCGATATAGGCGGCGTTGGCCAGCGGGCGCAGCGCCAGGCGTTCCAGCAGCACGCCCAGCAACGCCACGATGGCGACCGACACGGCGGCAGCGGCGATCAGCGGCAACTGGAACCAGGCAAGCGCCGAATAGGCGATGAAGGCGCCCAGCATGAACAGCGCGCCCTGCGCGAAGTTGATGATGTTGGCGACGCCGAACACCAGCGAAAAGCCGATCGCGATCAGGGCGTAGACCTGGCCGATGGCCAGGCCGTTCAGGACCTGGCTGAAGAAGAGTTCCATCCGTGTGTTCCCGGCAATGGCGCGGGCCCTTCAGTGCGAAGGGCCCGCTGGGGACTGCAGCAATCAGGGTGAGGCGATCAGTTCGGCTTGTAGAGTTCGTACTTGCCGTTGCGCACCTGCAGCAGCGTCGGAATCTTGTTGATTTCGCGCTGGGCATCGTACTTCGTCTCGCCGGTCACGCCTTGATAGGCGGGGCCGTTCAGCAGCGAGTCGCGCACCGCTTGCGGCGTGACGGGCTTGCCCGACTCGGCCACGCGGCGGATGGCGGCGATGCCGACGTTGGCGGCGTCGTAGGCGCGGGCCGACCACTGGTCGGGCGCCGAGCCGAACTTGGCGGTGTAGGCATCCACGAATGCCTTGTTCTTGGGGTCGCCGGCGAAGAACTCGGTGTACAGGATCAGGCCTTCGGCCGACTCACCCGCCAGTTCCAGGTAGCGCGGATTGCTCAGCGTGTCGGGCGAGCCGATGGGCGTCTTCAGGCCGGCCTGGCGCAGCTGCTGCGTCAGCACGCCGCCTTCCTGGTAGTGCACGGCCAGGAACACGGCATCGGGGTTCAGCGACTTGATCTTGCTGACCAGCGGACGGAAATCGCGCGCGTTGGGCGCCACGGGTTCGAGCAGCAGGACCTTGCCGCCGGCCTGTTCGACCGCTTCCTTGGTGGTCTTGGCGACGAACTGGCCCCAGTCGTCCTGGAAGTAGGGGATCACGACCGTCTTGGCCTTGAGTTCCTTCAGGATGATGTCGGCATGCACCTTGGCGACCTGGTCCATGCGGTACACGTTGCGGAAGGTGTACTCGCTGGCCTTGGTGTAGTCGGGGTGCGAGGAGCTGGGGCTGATCTGCGGGATGTGGGCTTCCGACAGGGCCGGGGCCGCGGCCACCGAGGCGGTGGTCGAGAAGGTGCCGATGGCCAGCACGACGCCCGGCGTGGACGCGTATTTCTGGCCGATGGTGGCGGCTTCCTTGGGCAGGTTGCGGTCGTCTTCGACCAGCAGTTCCAACTTGCGGCCGCTCACGCCGCCTGCGGCGTTGGCCTGTTCCACGGCCAGTTGCACGCCGTCGCGGAAGCGCGTGCCGTTGGCCGCGACGTTGCCGGTCAGCGGGGCGAAAAGGCCGATCTTGAGCGGATCACCCGACTGGGCGGCGGCCGGCGAGGCAAAGGGCAGCGCCAGCGTGGCGGCCAGGGCGACGTGCGTGAGAAGCTTGAAGGAGCGCATGGAATGTTCCAAATCTAAAATAATCAATAGGAACTAAAGACTGCATTTCTTAGACGGGCAGGTTATCACCGGGCTGGCCCAGCCGCGCAATTGAATGGTCATATCTATATGACTGTTTTTCTTATATGAGGCCTGGCGATATAAGAAAACCGTAAGGTCTTCCCGGGGCAAGCGGCTGGCGCGGGGCAGGAAGACGGCAAGGGTAATCTATAATAAGAACCATTCCCCTGCTGCAGTGCGCCGTCAGCGCCGCTACTCTCCTCGTTACTCCCCGCTCGCCATCATGGCTTCCGATACCGCGCACCCGCTGCTGCACACCCTGTTCAGCGAGCATCACCGCTGGCTGACCGCCAGGCTGCTGCGCCATGTGCAGGACCGGCACGATGCCGAGGACCTGTGCGCGGAGACGTTCTTCCAGCTGCTGTTCCATCGCACCGACCTGTCGGCCATCGAGCACCCGCGCGGCTTCCTGATGCGCATCGGCCAGCGGCTGGTCTACCGGCGCTATCGCGAGCGTGAGCTGGAACGTGTGTGCATGGAGGCGCTGGCGCAGGGCGCGCCCGAAACCGCCCCATCCCCGGAAGAGCTGGCCTTGCTGGTCGAGGCCGTGGCGCAACTGGACGCCGCGCTGTATGGCCTGCCGGCCGCCGCGCGTGCCGCGTTCTTCTACAGCCAGGTCGACGGCCTGGGCTACGACGAGATCGCCCGGCGCCTGGATGTCACCCCGCGCACCGTGGCGCGCTACATGAAGCAGGCGCTGCAATGCTGCCTGCGCAACGGGCTGTTCTGAGCGCCATGGCGCAGGACGAACAGGCGCGTGCGCTGGACCAGGCCATGGATTGGATGGTGCGGCTGAACTCGGGCCGCGCCCAGGCGCGCGACCATGCCGCCTTCGCACGCTGGCGCGAGTCGTCGCCCGCCCATGATGCCGCCTGGACGCGCCTGCAGGAACGACTGGGGCAGTCGCTGCGCGCCATCGAACAGCTCGATTCGCGCCTGCCGGGACAAGACGCGCGCATTGGCAACCTGTTGCGCCAACCCATGCGCCGCTCCGCGCTCAAGGCCCTCCTGGCCGCGGTGGGCGTCGGCACGGGCGCCTGGCTGGCCGATCGCGTGGTGCCGCTGGGCACCTTGACGGCGGATCTGCAGACTCGCACCGGACAGCGCCGCGCCTTCGCGTTGGCGGATGGCAGCCAGCTGGCGCTGAACGCGAGATCGGCGGTGGACGTGGACGTGGCCGCCGCCACGCGCCAGGCAGTGTTGCGCGAAGGCGATGTCGTCGCACGTGTGTCGCCCGCCGCCGAACGGCCGTTCCTGCTGATGGCGCGCCATGTCAGCGTGGTGGCGCGGCAGGGACGCTTCCTGGTCAGCCAGGGGGAGGCGCGCACGCGCGTCTTCGCGCTGGCGGAAACCTTGCAACTGCGCGCGGCAGCGGGCGGCGAGCGTGAGCTGCTGCCGGGCCGCGGGGTCACCGTCGATGCCCTGGGGCGCTGGCAGCCCGTGACGGGCTCGGCCACCGGCGCGGAGTGGGAGCAGGGCTATCTGTCCGCCTCGCCCTTGCCGCTGGGCGAGGTCGTGGCGGCGCTGCGGCGCTACACCCCCGCGGTCCTGCGCGTGGCGCCCGAGGCCGCCGCGCTGCCGGTACAGGCCAGCTTGCCGCTGGATGACGTCGACCGCGCCCTGCGCGCGCTGGTGGACACCCAGCCCATCACGGTCCGCCGCTACAGCCCCTGGTGGATCACCCTCGACACCCAGCGGGGCGCGTAGCGACCCTCGCAAGGGCGGACATGCTGCCCGGCATGCCCGCGCATTTGTATCAATTTGAAAGCCCGTGTCATGTCGGGGCGTGAAAACCGCACTCCTGTCTGAACGCAATCTACGCAGGAGTTCTTTCATGCATGACCGGATGTGGGCCGCCGTGACCCTGGGGGCCGCGCTGGCCTCTCCCCAAGCGCTTGCCCAGGCGGCACTGCCCGATGGCGGGGCGCCGCGCAGTTACGCCGTGGCCGCCGGCCCCCTGGGGCCGGTGCTGAACCAGATCGTGACCGGCACCGGCCTGGCCCTGTCGGTGCCGCCTGCACTGGTCGAGGGACGCATGAGCGCGGGGGTGGCTGCCACGTTGGCGCCGGTCGATGCCTTGCGCACCGCCTTGCGTGGCACGGGCCTGGTGCTGGTGGCGACCCCCAGCGGCGCGCTCAGCGTGCAGCCGGCGCCCGTTTCCGCGGCGGGCGGCGTCACGCATCTGGCGCCGGTGTCCGTCGAGGCGCCCCGGCTGGACGCCACGTCGGAAGGCACCCAGTCCTATACCGTGCGCGCCGTGTCGGTAGGCAAGGAGGTGGTGTCGCTGCGCGAAATGCCGCAGTCCATCTCGGTCGTGACACGCGCGCAGATGGATGACCAGAACGTCGTGTCGTTGGGTGACGCCATGCGCTACGTCACCGGCATCCGCGTGCTGTCCACCTCGACGGGCGTGGTGAACCTGCGCTCGCGCGGCTTTCGCCTGAACAACTACCTGATCGACGGCATGCCCTTGCGCGGTGGCCAGGGCATGTGGGGCAGCGCGCTGATGGACATGGCGCTGTATGACCGGGTCGAGGTCTGGCGAGGCCCGGCGGGCCTGCTGGAAGGCGCAGGCGAACCCAGCGGCACGATCAACCTGGCGCGCAAGCGCGCGCAGGCCGATGCGGCGACGCGCGCCACGGCGATGGCCGGGTCGTGGGACCGTTATCGGGCCGAGCTGGACACCACCGGCAGCCTGAACGAGCAGGGCACCTTGCGCGGCCGCTTCGTGGCGGTGTACGACAAGCGCCGCAGCTTCGTCGACACCATCAACCAGGAAAGCCGCACGGTCTATGGCACGCTGTCCTATGACTTCGATGCCAGCACCACGCTGAGTGCCGGCATGACCGTGCAGCGCGGCGACTCGGTGGCCTTCGCCGGCCTGCCGCTGATGGCGGGTGGCGGTTCGCCCGACGTGAGCCGCAGCACCTTCCTCGGTTCGCGCCATGGCGTGAAGGAAGACCGCGCGCACAGCGCCTTCCTCGACCTTGAGCGCCGCCTGGAGAACGGCGGCACGTGGCGCACGCAACTCAACCAGACCGTCACGCGCAACGACATGGCGCGCTACATCTCCAACAGCATGATCGATCCGGTCACGCGCCTGGTCACCATCGAAGGCGCGCGCCAGAAATCCGTGCAGATCAACCGCGCGGTGGACAGCTACCTCAGCCTGCCTTTCCAGGCCTGGGGCCAGTCGCACACGGTGACGGTCGGCGCGAACTACCAGGTGTTCAAGGGCGGCCAGATCCAGCAGCGCTTCGCCACGTGGCGCGTGCCGGTGGATGCGCCGCCGCAGGACCTGCGCATGCCCGACGGCGCGATCGGCGATCCTCCCGAACCCAAAACCATCGAATACGGCGCCTATGCCAACCTGCGCCTGCGCCCGGTGAGCGGCGTCACGTTCCTGGCGGGCGCGCGCATGGCCTGGTGGGACAACAAGGATCCCGATGCGCCGGAGAACCGCCAGCGCATCGATGGCCGCTTCGTGCCCAACCTGGGGCTGATCGTCGACCTGGACGACAGGTTCTCGGTGTATGCCAGCTACAACCGGATCTTCAGCCCGCAGACCGAGCGCTTCGTAGCGGGCGGCTTCCTGTCGCCGCGCACGGGCGAGCAGGTCGAGCTGGGGGTGAAGGGTGAGTTCCTGGACGGCCAGCTGACCGGCCATGTCGCCGTGTTCCGCATCGACGACAAGGGCCGCGCGGTGGACGATCCGCTGAACGAGGATTACTCGCTGGCGGCCGGCCACGTGCGCAGCCAGGGCGTCGAAGCCGAGGTCAGCGGGCGGCTGACGCCGCGCTGGGACATGACCGCGGGCTATGCCTATACGTCCACACGCCATCGCGACGGCCTGCCGGACATGCTGGGCCAGCCTTTCGATTCGACGTTCCCGCGCCACCAGTTCTCGCTGTGGACGCGCTATCGCCTGGGTCAGGAAGCCGGGCGCGGCGTCTTCGTGGGCGGCGGCGTGCGCACCTCCAGCGCCACCTACGCCGAGTACAGCGGCGTGCGCTACCAGCAGGGCGGCTTCTCGGTGGTGTCCTTGCAGGCGGGCTATGCCTGGGGGCCTGACGTCTCGGCCGCGCTCACCGTGAACAACGTTTTCGACAAGCGCTATTTCGAACGGTATGCGGGCGGCTCGAATCGCCAGACCTACTTCGGTGAACCGGCGAACGTCATGCTGACGTTGCGCGGGAAGTTCTAAAAAAAACGCGGCGCCCACCCGGATTTCCGGGACGGTGCGCCGCGCTGAAGCGCGGCTAGCCGCCGCGTTTCAAGGGGAAGCGCAACCCGCATGGGCCCGCCGGGGCATGCGTGCTGCACTGATGGGAAGTCTACGGAAATCGCGCCGCGCCGGTGCGATCAAATACGCATATGCTTGTGCGCCTATGCAAATGACTCAAGGTTGAAAAGGGTTGAAAAGACGGCAAGGGCCTGCGGTTGTTGCCGAAACTGGAACGGTGCATTGCGGCAAAAAAAGGCCGATAGCCATGCCGCTGTCACGGCGCGCGGGCTAAGGTGACGGCATTGCCCGTTCTCGCCTTTGCTTTCCGCCATGCCTTTTGCCGTTACCGAAGCCTGCATCCAGTGCAAGTACACCGATTGCGTCGCCGTCTGCCCCATGGACTGCTTCTTCGAGGGACCGAACTTCCTCGTCATCAATCCTGTTGAATGCATCGACTGCTCGGTCTGTGTGCCGGAGTGCCCGGTGGGCGCGATCATCAACGTGGCCGAGGCCACCGATGCGCAGCAGCCCATCGTGGCCTTGAACGCGGCGCTGTCTCAGGACCCGCGCTGGACGCGGATCAGCAAGGTGAAGGAACCGCTGCCCGATCACGCCGCCTGGCGCGGCGTGCCGGACAAGCTGCACCTGCTGGCCTATCCGGAATGAAGCGGCCAGGCGGCGCGTGCCCCGCGAGGGACACGCACGCACATGCTCAGCGCGCGGCGCCGCGTTGCTTCAGGCTGGCAGCCAGTTGTTCCAGCGGCGCCTTGGCGGCTTCGATGTCCTCCTGCCACTCGGTGCCCGACTTGTAGGCCAGGATATCCGCGAACGCGTTGGCCGCCTTCAGGAACTCGGGGTCCTTCAGCGAGGCCTCCAGCGCCGCCTGCAGCTTCCCGCGGATGTCCGCCTGCACGTCCTTGTGGATGGCCAGGCCGCGATCCGATGGCACGACGACGTCGAAGCCTTCTTCCTTGGCCGTGGGCACGTTCGGCAGCATGGGTGCGCGCTTGTCCATGAACTGCGCCAGGATGCGCAATTTCACCGATTCCGACTCAGGCTTGGGCACCGCCGTGTGGCTGGCGAAGATCATGTCGACGTGGCCGCCGATCAGCGCGAACTGGTCGGGGTCATAGGGCGTGGCCTGCACCAGCGGCATGAAGTTCATGGGCGGCGTGTTGACCATGGCCACCGTGTAGCCATCCTTCGCGGCGCGCTGGACATAGGTGTTGGCGATGGCGCCGGACGCGCCGGGCTTGTTCACCACGATGATGTTGGCCTTGGGCGACAGGTGCTTCTGCAGATAGGGCGCCAGCACGCGGGCCAGGATGTCGGTTTCGCCGCCGGCCGCGAAGCCGACGACCAGTTCGATGGGCTTGTCATCGGGCCAGGCGGCCAGCGCCGGCGAACAAAGGCTGAGCAGGAGGGCGGCGGATGCAGCGCCGCGGTGAAGAGGGCGGATCATGGTGTCTCCTCGGACTTGTTTTGTTTTGGTAGGACGGTGGCCGCGGGGGCCGGAATCTACAGCAGGCAGTCGGGCTGCTCGCGCACGATGGCATCGTAGATGGGTTGGAAATGCAGCCAGGCCATGAATGGCGTGGCCAGGTGCTTCTTCGAATGCAGCGCGGCGGCGGGGTCGATCATCTTCAGCGGCGAACCCGTGGCTTCCGCCTTCAGCTGGATCTCGCAGGCGCGTTCGGCGGCGATGAACCACCACGCGGCTTCCTCGATCGATTCGCGGCCGGCCGAGAACAGGCCGTGGTTCTGGTGGATGGCGATCTTGGCCCGGCCGAAAGCCTGGGCCACCGCGTGGCCCTTCTTGTCATCGACCACCACCGCGCCGGCCTCTTCCGTGATCAGGGCCTGGTCCTCGTAGAACCCGCAAGCCGTCTGCGTGATCGGGTCGAGCGGGCGGCCCAGCGCGGCCCAGGCCATGCCGTTGGTGGTGTGCGCGTGGCAGGAGGCCATCACGTCGGGGTTGGCTTCATGGATGGCCGAGTGCAGCACGAAACCGGCGCGATTCACGGCCCAGCTGCCTTCCAGCACGGTGCCGGCGTGGTCGACCAGCAGCATGTCGCTGGCGCGGACGCGGCCGAAATCCATCGCGAAGGGATTCGTCCAGTACAGGTTCGGATGCTCGGGATCGCGCACCGTCACGTGGCCCGCGAAGCCATATTCATAGCGGAACTTGGCGAACACGCGACAGACGGCGGCCAGGCGCTGGCGGCGGTGCCAGCGTTCGGCCTCGATGGAGTCGAACTTGGGATAGGCAGGGAAATAAAGGTTCTCCTGCTTGGGCCGGTAGACGGTTTCCTGCGTAGCCTGCATGGATCACTCCTGTAGTAAGGCTCCCGGCGGCTGCGCCGGGGCGACACGAGCAGGGATTCTAGGGAGTGGCCTAACATGGCTGCCAATCACAAAAAACACGGCGGTCATAAAGCCCGCTTATGGAGACATCGCCATGCATTCCCGCATACAGCTGCGCCACCTGGAAGCCTTCCATGCCGTGATGCTGTCCGGGTCGATCACGGGGGCGGCGGGACTGCTGAACGTCACGCAACCCGCGGTCAGCGCCACGATCAAGCATTTCGAGCAACGCCTGGGTTTCACGCTGTTCCGCCGCCAGGGCGGCCGCCTGGAGCCTTCGCCCGAGGCGCGGGCCCTGCTGCCCGAGGTGCAGGACATCTTCGGGCGCATCTCCGGACTGGAGCGTTTCAGCCAGGATCTCGCCGAGGGCATCCAGGGCTCGCTGTCGATTGCCGCCAGCTCGCCCATTGCCAATGCCTGGCTGGCGAAGTCGGTCGCCGAGTTCGTGAAGACCCGTCCCAACGTACGGGTCTCGCTGCAATCGATGGATTCCAACCTGATCGCGGAGCGGCTGCTGAATGAGCAGGTCGACCTGGGCGTGGCGTTCGCGCCCGGCGAGCACCAGGGCATCGCGTCGCTGCGCATCGCCGACGCGGTGCTGGGCTGTATCCTGCCCGGCACCCATCCGCTGGCGGCCCTGCCCGCCATCACCATCGACGACCTGCTGCCCTATCCGGTCATCACCTACGTGCCGCAGGCGCTGCTGCGGCACCGCTTGGGCGAGTTCCTGCAGCGTCCGTTGAACATCCAGCTGGAGGTCTCGACCTCCATGACGGGCATCGTGCTGGCCTTCCACGGCGCGGGCGTGGCGCTGGTGGAGTCCAGTCTGTTGAGCGCGCTGCCGATTCCGGGACTGGTGCGCCGGCCGCTGGTGCCGGACATCCAGGTGCAGAGCCACCTGCTCTGGAGCACGCTGCGGCCGCAGCGGACCTTGTCGAAGATGTTCGTGCAGCACCTGATGGGCGGGGCCGGCACGGAAGGCGCCGCCCCCGGCCTGGCGCCCTGACGCCGGCCAGGCGTCGCGGACGGGGTCAGGCCTGCGGGTCAGGCCAGCACGACCTCCACGTGCGCGCGGCGCAGCGCGTCCCAGCCCTCGGCATTGTCCTTGTGCCGGTTGGTGACCACCGCGTCGATGTCCTGTGCATGGGCATACGCCACGCGGCTGGCGTGGCCGACCTTGCTGTGGTCGGCCAGGATCACCAGGCGCTTGGCCTGGACCACCATGGCCCGCGCGATGGCGGCTTCCGCATGCTCGAAGCTGGTCGCGCCATGCTCGGCGCTGACGCCCACGGGTGACAGCAAGGCGATGTCCGCGCGATAGCGGTGGATTTCCGACACCGTCACGTCGCCGCAGGTCGCGGCCAGCGAGGTGTTGACCTGGCCGCCCAGCAGGATCACGTGGTTGGCCGGCTGGGCGGCCTGGCCTGCCGCCATCTGCTGGGCAACCAGCAGGCCATTGGTGATCAACGTGATGCCGGTCATGGCGGACAGTTCTTCCGCCAGCAGCGCCGTGGTGCTGCCCGCGTCCACGAAGAGCGTCTGGCCGGGTTGCACCAGCCTTGCCGCGGCACGTGCGATGGCGCGCTTTTCCTTGGCGCGCACGGTCTGGCGCACGGCCAGCGGCGGCTCGGGTTCGTCGTTGGTGGCGATGATGCCACCGTGCACGCGGCGCAGCACGCCTTCCGCTTCCAGTTCCAGGATGTCGCGGCGCACGGTCTCGCGCGAGACGCCGAGGTCCTGGACGATGCGATCGGTGCTGACCTGGTTGAACGAGGAAAGCAGGCTGCGGATGCGGTGCAGTCGGGTTTCTTGAAGCATGGTCGATTCTTGTTGGTGATTATCAGGCCATCCGGCTGTCCGGCCGCGCGAGCATCCGGGTCAGCAGGGCGATGGTAGCAACGATGGCCATGATGCAGGTGGAAAACGCGGCGGCCTGTGAGGTCAAGCCGGCCTCATCGAGGCGCATGACCGTGACGGCGGCCAGCGGCAGCGACGGTGTGACGAGAAAGATGACGGCCGACAGGGTCACCATGGCGCTCATGAACAGGAAGAGGCCCACCGACACCAGCGTGGCGCGCAGCCACGGCAGGTAGACGTCGCGCAGGACGCGCAGCGTGCCGCCGCCCAGCATCGCCACGGCGTCTTCCAGCGATCCGGGCACCTTTCGCATGCCGGTCATCATGGCGGCATAGCCCTGCGTGTGGAAGTGGATGAGGTTGCACAGGATGATGGGCACGGCCGTGCCATAGAGCGCGCCCCAGGGCATGGTCGCCGAGTTGAACGCCAGCGCATAGGACAGGCCCAGCACCAGGCCCGGCACTGCCACGGGCATCGCCGACAGCAGCGCCGCCAGGCTGGCCAGCGGACCCGGCCGGCGGCGGATCGCGAAGGTCAGCATGAACAGCAGCACCACGCCCAACCCGGCCGCGGCCGCCGAGATCCACACCGAGGTCCACAGCGATTCATAGGCGCCCGTCATGTCCAGCGCGTAGTGGCGCAACGTGAAGGTCATGCGATAGGGCCACAGGCGCATGAAACTGGAGAACACCACGATGCCCACCACCAGGGCCACGCAGGCCGCGGCCAGCGCGCTGATCGCGAAGACCGGCACGTCGCGCGCGGGCAGCCAGGCGGCCGCTGGCGGAATCGCCGACTCGCCGCCCATGCGGGCCTGGCGCTTGGCCGTGCCGCGCTCGATCCACACGGCCAGCGCGGCGGGCAGCAAGAGCAGGATGCCCACCACCGCGCCCATGCCAAACTTCATCTGGCCGCTGACCTGGTTGTAGATCTCGGTGGCCAGCACGGAAAAGTCGCCGCCGATGACCACGGCGTTGCCGAAATCCGTGATGGTGACGGTGAACACGACGAATGCCGCGCTGAGCAGTCCGTAGCGCGCGCCGGGCAGCGTGATATCCAGGAATTGGCGCCAGCCGCCCGCGCCCAGCACCTCGGCGGCTTCGTACTGCCGCGCATCGCTCTGGCGCAACGCGACCCGGATGATCAGGATGGCCTGTGGCAAGGCATAGAGGATGTCGGCCAGCATCAGCCCCCAGAAGCCATAGATGTCGGGTCGGATGCCCAGCATCTTGCCCACCAGCCCGTTGCGGCCCAGCAGGAAAATGAGGCCCAGGCCCAGCACCAGCGAGGGCGCGATGACCGGCAGTTGCAACAGGGTGGCGATGATGCGCTTGCCCGGCATCGCGCAGCGCTCCAGGCCGTAGGCCACGATGAAGCCCAGCGTGACGGTGATCGCGGTGACGGCGGCGCCCAGCAGCATGCTGTTGCGCGCCGCGCGCCAGATGCCGGGCATGTCGGCCAGCGCCAGGTAGTTGCCCAGGCCGGGCTGGCCGCTGCCGTCCTCGATGAGGCTGCGCCAGGCGATGCCCAGCATGGGCAGCGCGAAGAAGATCGCCAGCACGAGCAGGGGCACCCACAGGCACAGGCGCGGCAGCCAGCGTGCCAGGCCGCGCTCGGGCACGGCGGCGGGAAGCGGCGCGCTCGCTGGAGCACCTTCTTGCTGCGCACGTTGGTATTGGCCCTTGATGCGGCCCGGCGCGCTCATGCGTGGCCTCGCGTCTCGGGCACCCAGGCGTGCTCGGCCTGGGCCAGCGCGACGTCCACCGTCTGGCCGGCCTCCCACGCGATGCTGCCATCGGTCTCGGCCAGCAGCTCCCGGCCGCGCCAGGCGAGGCGCACGTGCTGGCGCGCGCCCAGGAACACCACGGCGCGGATGCGTCCGGCCCCGCCTTGCCGCGGCAGCAGCCGCAGGTGCTCGGGCCGCACGCACAGCAGGCCGTCGCGCGGCAGGGCTGGCTGGGCGTCGGCCGCGTCCGGCGCCGTGGCGAGCAGCAGTGCGGCCTCGATGGCGGGCAGCAGGTTGCCGTGGCCCATGAATTCCGCCACGAAGCGGGTGCGGGGCCGCAGATAGAGCTCTCGCGGCGGGCCGGCCTGCTCGATGCGGCCATTGTTCATGCACACGATGGTGTCGGCCAGTTCCATGGCTTCTTCCTGGTCGTGCGTGACCATCAGCGTGGGGATGCCCAGTCGCTGCTGCATCTCGCGCAGCTCGTGGCGCAGGCCGGCGCGCACGCGCGCATCCAGCGCGGAGAGCGGTTCGTCCAGCAGCAGCAGGGAAGGCTCGACGGCCAGCGCGCGGGCAATCGCCACGCGCTGCTGCTGGCCGCCCGAGAGTTGCGCGGGATAGCGGTCGCCCAGGCCCTCCAGGCGGACCAGCGCCAGCAGCCGGGCCACCGCCTCGGCCTGGGCGGCGGGGGCGGTCTTGCGGATCTTCAGGCCGTAGGCGATGTTCTGCGCGGCGGTCATGTGCGGGAACAGCGAATAGGACTGGAACACGATGCCGAAGCCGCGGTCGCGCGCGGGCAGCGCGGCCAGGTCGCGGCCGTCCAGGCCGACCGTGCCGCTGTCGGCCTGCATCAGGCCGGCGATGATGCGCAGCAGCGTGGTCTTGCCGCAGCCGCTGGGCCCCAGCAGGCAGACGAACTCCGATGCGCCCAGCGTGAGGGAGATATCCGCCAGGGCGTGCTGGGTGCCGAAGCGCTTGTTGAGATTCTGGATGGAAAGGGACATTCGGGTTCTGGTCTGGCGGTTGGCCTGGCAAGGGCTGGGAAGAAATGGGAACAAACGGGAAGGGGACGGGCCATGCCCGTCCCCTTCCCGGGCGCGATCAGCGCCAGGGCTTAGAAGCCGTCCTGGCCCATCGCCGGATCGCTGATGCCGTCCTTGCCCGTTTCCACGCGGCCGGCGTAGCGGCGCGAGTAACCGGGCAGGTCGGGGCAGGTGACGACGAAGTCGTACCAGCGGTCGCTGCCGGACAGGTCCCAGGCCAGCGTCTCGCTGCCGCCCGCGCCGACCGTGGCGTTCCACGGGCCGTCGTAGCGGTAGGCCTTGGCCTGCACGTGCAGGCGGGCGTCGACCGTGGCGGCATTCATCAGCGTGACGGCCAAGTTGCCCTGGGTGATCTCGTAGCACACGCGCACCTCGGGGTCCGGCGCCTGCGTATTGCGCTGCAGGGACAGGTCGCCGGTGAAACCGCGGTGAAAGCCGTTGGGGCCCAGCACCCACAGGTCGTAGCGCCCGCCGTTGTCGGCGGTGGCGGCCCAGCTGTCGTCCAGCTGCTTGCCGGCTTCTACCATGTAGCGGCGCGGCGCGCGGTCCAGGTTCAGCTTGTCGTACACATGGAAGACCGCCGCCTGCGTGCCCGTGTTCGAGAAGATGAGGCGCACCGTGCCGTTGACGAGATCGGTCCGCGCGCTGGTGTGCAGCTCGTAGGGCAGGGCGCGCGAGGGCCGCGTGCCGGGGGCCTGGCGCGGCAGTGCCTGGGGCGAGGGCAGCGTGACCTGGGCCAGCGCCTGCTGTGCGGTCCGCAGGCCGTCGGCATCGGCTTTGGACTTGCGCCCGCCCAGCGTCTCCAGCGGCGCGTCGTTGGGCGTGGCGAAGTTGAAGGCCGTGGTCAGGTCGCCGAACACCGCGCGCCGGTACGGGCTGATGTTGGTCTCCTGCACGCCGAAGCGGGCCTCCAGGAAGCGCAGCACCGAGGTGTGGTCGAAGTGCTGCGAGTTCACCCAGCCGCCGCGGCTCCACGGCGACACCACATACATCGGCACGCGCGGTCCCGGACCGTAGCAGTCGGCGTCGGGCGTGGGCATCGAGGTGCCGGCGATGGGCTGCGCGATGTAGTACTCGGACGTCATCTGTTCGGCGGGCAGCGTCGTCTTGCCGTGCGCGTCGGCCGGGTCGAAGGCCTTGAGCGAGGGGGCGCAGGGGGGCGGATAGTGGTCGAAGTAGCCGTCGTTCTCGTCGAAGTTGATGAGCAGCACGGTCTTGCTCCAGACATCGGGGTTCGCCGTGAGCGCATCCAGCACTTCCTGGATGTACCAGCCGCCCTGCACCGGGCTGGAATTGCTGGGGTGTTCGGAATAGGCCGACGGCGCGATCACCCAGCTGACCTGGGCCAGCTTGCCGGCCAGGATGTCGTCCTTGAAGGTGCCCAGGAAGCCGTTGTCCGGCATCGTGTTGGCGATGCCCTTGTACAGCGGGTTGCCGGTGTTGTCGCTGGCCGGGTCGTAGGCCGGATTGTTGGCGTTGCTGCGATCGTGATAGACCGGCTTGCCCGAATCCAGGTTGGCCTGGCGGTACTGCTTGAAGCCCAGCAGCGGGTTGTCCGTGAAGTTGTCGGGCATGTTCTGGTAGACCATCCAGCTCACGCCGGCGGCTTCCAGGCGCTCGGGATAGGTCGTCCACGAGAAGCCCGTGGTCGCCAGGTTGGTGGTGCTGTTCAGGGTGTCCCAGACGTTGTTCACCACCACGCGGCCGTCGTTGACGGTCGCGCCGTTGGTGCCGGTCCAGTGGAACAGGCGGTTGGAGTTCGTGCCGCCGTGCAGCGAGCAGAAATAGCCGTCGCACAGCGTGAAGGCGTTGGCCAGCGCGGTCTGGAAGGGCAGTTCCTGTTCGGTGAAATAGCCCATCGATTGCTGTTGCTTGTGGCGCGGCCACTCGAACATGCGGCCCTGGTTCCACGCGTCGCGCGCATCGACCCAGGCGTGCGGCGTGCCGGACACGCGCTGGGCGTTGCCGCTGGACTGGTCCAGGTGATAGGGCAGGATGGGCTTGCCGTTGCCATTGAGCTGCTGCAGCACGTTCAGGCCGTTGGGCACCGGAATGGTATGGCGGTCGCCGAAGCCGCGCACGCCGGCCAGCGTGCCGAAGTAGTTGTCGAACGAGCGGTTTTCCTGCATCAGGATCACCACGTGTTCCACGTCGCGGATGGTGCCGGTCCGGTTGTTGGCCGGAATGGCCAGCGCGCGCCGGATGCTGGGCGGAAAGAGGTTGAGCGCGGCCGCCGAGGCCGCGGTGCCCGCGGTCGTGCGCAGGAATTTGCGTTTGGATGCGTCAATCATGTCGATGCTTCTGCCAGGATGAGTTGGGGCCGGGGGTCACGGGGCGCAGCGCAGTTGCGGCGCGGGCGGCGGCGTGCCGGGCTCGCCCGGCTGGGTCGGCGTGTCGGTGGCGGGCGGTTCGTCGTGGTCGCTGCCGCCGCAGGCCGACAGCAGGCAGGCCAGCGCCAAGGCGGCCGCCAGGCGGGAGGAAGAAAGAAGCGTCATGGCGTGGGGTTCCTTTGAACGGTTCAGGGCTGCAGCGTGTGCAGGGGGCGGCCGGCGCGATAGATCGAGACCAGTTCCTGCTCGGTCAGCACGCGGTTCCACAGCGCCAGTTCGTTGAAGTCCATCTGGCCGCGCGGCGAGCCCGCGTTGTTTTCCTTGGTGATGTAGGAGCCGGTGCCGTCCTCGGCCAGCGAGAAACCGGTGCCCAGTCCCGGCACGAAGTTGCCCAGGGCGGCGGAGAAAGCGAGGCTCTTGATCTGCTGGCCCTTCACCGGGTCGAACACATAGCTGGTGAACGTGCGCGCGCTGCGGTCGACCACCAGCGCCAGGTAGGCCCACTGGTTGTCGGTCAGCGCATGGCCGCTGTTGTCGATGCGGCCCGAGCCGCCCAGGTTGAAGCGCAGTTCGCAGCCGTTCCACAGGCCGATGGTGATGCCCGGGTTGCCGCCGCTGTTCCAGTTCTTGTTCGAGAAGATCGGCACGCCGTTGCTCAGGCTGCGCGCGCACAGTCCGTTGCTGCGGAACCAGAAGCCCACCGTGAACTGCGTGTTGTCGGTGATGTCGCCCGCGTTCTGGCGCAGACGGTAGCCGGCCACGCCATCAGCGCCCACGACGGTGGTGTCGAGGCGCCAGGCGGGGCTGGTCCAGCGGCCCAGGAAATTGTCGGCGGGCAGGGCGCTGCCGCCGTCCGCCGAGGCATCCCAGGGGACGAGGGTCGACAGGCCGGTGGCGTCGACCGGCGTTGCGCCGTCGAAACTGTAGTAGCTGCGCAGGCCATTGGTCAGCGTGGTGGCCAGCGGCATCGGCGTCACGAAATCGATGCGGGCGGGCCAGGACATGACGGCGTCGCCCGACACCAGGGTGTAGCGGTAGTCGTGGCGGCCATCCTGTGCGGCGGGCAGGGCGTCGTCCAGGTAGCTGCGCGTCTCGGGCGGCAGCACGGCGATCTCCTGGCCATCGCGCAGCAGGCGCAAGGCCTCGGCGGGCGTGCCCTCGATCTGCCAGGACAGCGCCAGGCTGGCCTTGTCGGCGCCGGCCTGGGCCGTCGCCGCGCGCAGCGCCAAGGATGCCTGCAGCGCCTGGCCTTCGAAGGCATAGGCGCTGCTGTCCACCGGCACCGCCAGGTGGCGCAGGACGGTCGGGGCGATGTCGGTGATTGCGGCACGGGCGTACAGCGCGTCCGGGGTCTGCGGGGCGGCCGGATCCGTGCCCAGCGCACCCAGCGTCGCGTTGCTGGCAATGAAGGTGGTCTTGCTGTCCACCGCTTGCGTGCCGGTGGCCGAGCCGTAGCGGTCGGCGCCATAGCCGGTGGTCACCAGCACCAGCCACGATTCCTTCGGGTGCGTGGCCAGGCGGTCATCGAGCTGCGTGCGCAGGCGCGTGACGGCCGTGGCCAGCGTGGCAATCGCCTGGGCGGGCGCGCCGGGCGCGCTCAGTTGCGCGACCGTCAGGTCGTAGCCCTGGGCCACCATGTCGCCCGCCTGGCGGGTCACGCAATCGATGGCCTGCGCCTCGGCCGAGCAGTCGGCCAGGGTGTTCAGGGCGCCGGTGTTTACGTCGGGACGCAGCAGGTCCACATACAGCGCTTGCGTGCTGGCCGCGCCGCTGCGGCTTTCCGTGGCGGCCTGGCGCAGGGCGGAAAACACCGTGGGCGCCTGCAGCGTGGCGCTGCCTTGCTCCCAGTTCACGCCATGGCGCCAGGACCAGTGTCCGGTCAGCAGGCTGGCCCAGCTCGGGCGGCCGGTGGTGGGTTGTTCGGTCAGGGTGCCGCTGCGTCCGCCCGTCCAGGCGGGGGCGATCTGCAAGCCATCCAGGCCGGTGGCGCGGCCCTGGGCCAGGGCGTCCTGCAGCGCGGCATAGGAGGGGCCGTCCAGGTCGATGACCAGGGCCTTGCGGCCGGCCGCATCGGAAATCGGCGGAGTGGGGGTGGGCGTGGGCGTCGCGACGGCGTCGGGGCCGTCGTCGCCGCCGCCACAGCCGGACAGCGCAAGACAAGCGGCCAGCAGGCCGCCGCCCAACACGCCCGGATAACGGGAGGTCGGATTCATGTGTCGAAAACTCGAAAAGAGGCGTCGGGCCCGCGTCCCGCGCAAGCGGCGCCGAGGGAGCCGCTTGCGACGCGAAGCGCCCAGGCGCGTGGGAGCGTGTGTTCCCAGGGCCGCCGGTTCAGCGGCCGATGGTCTTCTGCCAGGTGGACAGGATGGCTTCGCGGTCCTTGGCGGACTTGGCGAAATCCATGGGGTACAGCACCTTCGACAGGTCCGCGGGCAGGCCGGCGGCTTGCGCGGCCTTCGATTGCGGCACGCCCGGGATGGTCACGATTTCCTTGTATTTGGTGTAGAGCGCGGCGGCGCTGGGCGACAGCGTCCAGTCCAGGAAGCGCTTGGCGTCGGCCTTGTTGCGCGACGCGGCCATCAGGCCCGACGCTTCGAGCTCGTAGCCCGCGCCGTCGGTGGGGATCACCATCTTGACGGGATAGCCTTCCTCGACCGATTGCATGGCGGCGAAGGCCAGCGAGGTGCCGATGCCGAACTCGCCCGCGCGGGCGGCCTTGCACGGACGCGACCCCGACTTGATGTATTGCGCGACGTTGCCGTCCAGCGTCTTCAGGAATGCCCAGCCGTCCTGCTCGCCCCGGGATTGCAGCAGCGCCGCGATCTGGAGATAGCCGGTGCCCGAGGAAACGGGGTTGGGCATGACCACCTCGCCCTTGTAGCGCGGATCGGCCAGGTCCTTCCAGCTCGTGGGCACGGGCAGGTTCTTGGCCTTCAGCACTTCCGTGTTCACGCAGAACGCGGCCATGTAGCCGGTGGTGGCGAACCACTTGCCGTCGGCCGAGCGATAGCGCGACGCCAGCGTGTCGGCGCCCTTCGCCGCATAGGGTTCGAGCAGCGCACCGATGCGCGGATCGAGCATGTTGGTCACGGCCCAGCCCCAGATCACGTCGTGCTGCGGGTTGGCCGATTCGGCCAGCATGCGCGGGCCGAGGTCGCCGGTGGACAGGCGCAGGACCTTGATGTCGAGGTCGGGCATGTCCTTCTTGGCGGCGCTGACGTATTCCTTGATCTCGTCTTCTTCCAGCGAGGTATAGACGGTGATCGTGCCGGCGTGGGCGGCGTGGGCGGCGGCCAGGGCGAGGGCGCCCAGCGGCAGGAGTTGGGAGAACAGGCGGCGGGTCATAGTGCTTCCAATCAATGAGGCAGGTCGAATGAGGGGGGGCCGGTTCGTGGACATCAGGCCACGATCAGGGGCGGCCGGCAGCGTGCAACGCCATGCATTTGGGCTGATTCATGCAAATGCAAGAAATCACACATATGCTCAATATGCCTTATGGTTGTGACAGACCTGTGACCTTCGGCCCGCGTCACGCAAAGTTCTCATTTGTGTCCGCGCGCCGGCTTTTTCCCTTGGACAGATACCGCATGCCTACCCCCTCCAGCATCATGGACACCAACAGCTTCCGCGCCGAACACGCCGACCGCCTCGGCGCGCGCGACCGCGAACTCGCCGCGAGGCGCGGGCGCCTGCTGGGTGACGCCTATCGCCTTTTCTACCGGGAGCCCGTGCACCTGGTGCGGGGGCAGGGCCAATATCTCTGGGATGCGGATGGCGTCCAGTACCTGGATGTCTATAACAACGTCGCCAGCATCGGCCACTGCCACCCCGCCGTGATCCAGGCCGTGGCGGCGCAGATGGCCGAGCTCAATACGCACACCCGCTATCTGCATGGCCGCATCGTCGACTACAGCGAGGCGCTGCTGGCCACGCTGCCCCCCGCCATCGACAAGGCCATGTATGTGTGCACGGGATCGGAAGCGAACGATCTCGCCATCCGCGTGGCGCAGGCCTATAGCGGCGGCACCGGCATCATCGTCACGCGCGAGGCCTACCACGGCACCAGCGCGCTGACCTCGGGCGTGTCGCCCGCGCTGGGCAGCGGCCAGCCCCTGGCGCCGTCCACGCGGCTGGTTCCCGCACCCGACCGCTATCGCGTCGACGCGCCGGATCTCGGCCGCTGGTTCGCCGCCCAGGTCCAGGCGCAGATCGACGACATGGCGGCGCACGGCATCACGTTCGCGGGGCTGCTGGTGGACTCGCTCTTCTCTTCCGACGGCGTCCTGCCCGGCCCCGCCGGCTATCTGCGCGAGGCGGTGGATGTCGTGCACCGGCACGGCGGCGTCTTCATCGCCGACGAGGTCCAGCCTGGTTTTGGCCGCAGCGGCGAGGCATTCTGGGGATTTGCCCGCCACGGCGTGACGCCCGACGTGGTCACCACCGGCAAGCCCATGGGCAACGGCGTGCCGGTGGCCGGCCTGTTCGCCCGGGCGCCGGTGCTGGCCGCGTTCAGCGACAGCCTGCCTTACTTCAATACCTTCGGCGGCAACCCCGTCTCGATCGCGGCGGCGCAGGCCGTGCTGCGCGTCATCCAGGAAGAGGGCCTGCAGCAGCACAGCCTGAGCGTGGGGGGGCGGTTGTTGGCGGCCTTGCAGGCGCTCGGCACGCGGCACGAGGCGGTGGGGGATGTCCGCGGCGCGGGCCTGTTCATCGGGTTCGAGCTGGTGGCCGACAGGCAGACGCGCGCCCCCGACCGCGAACGGGCGCTGGATGTGGTCGAGGCGCTGCGCGCCCGCCGCGTGTTGACCTCGGTGGCAGGGCCGCACGGCAATGTGCTGAAGCTGCGGCCGCCGCTGGCGTTCCAGGCGGGCGATATCGATTGGCTGGTGGGGGCGCTGGATGAGGCGCTGGCGGTCACGGCGCAACAGGCGTAATGCGCAGGCGGTGAGATCGTCGGCCCCCCTGATGCTTGCTCAGGGCAACCCTGAGCAAGCATCAGGAACATCCAGCTTTCCACCGTTCACGTGGATGGACAAGACTCTGCCCACGCAGTCCAACCACAATAACGCTGGAGACACCGGTGAAACGCGCCATTTCCCTCATGCTTGCCCTGTCCGCCGCCACGACCTTCACCGCGCACGCGCAGGACTTCCCCAGGAAAACCATCACCATGATCGTCCCCTTCGCGGCGGGCGGTCCCACTGACCGCACCGCGCGCGACCTGGCCGAGGCATTGCGCGGCCCCCTGGGCGCCACGGTCGTCGTCGAGAACTCCTCGGGTGCGGGCAGCTCCGTCGGCTCGGCCAAGGTGGCGCGCGCCGCGCCCGATGGCTACACGCTGCTGCTCAATCACATCAGCATGTCCACCATGCCCGCGTTGCTGCGCAACCTGCCGTTCAGCGTGACGGACGACTTCGAGTACCTGGGCCTGGTCAACGACATTCCCATGACGCTGATCTCCCGCCCGACGCTGGAGGCCAATGATTACGCGCAACTGTCCGAATGGATCGGCAAGGCGCAAGGCAAGGTCAACATCGGCAATGCGGGCGTGGGCTCGGCCTCGCACCTGTGCGGCCTGCTGTACCAGTCGGCCACCCGGACCGAGATGGTCTCGGTGCCCTACAAGGGCACGGCGCCGGCCATCTCGGACCTGATCGGCGGCCAGATCGACCTGCTGTGCGACCAGAGCATCAACACCTTGCCGCAGATCCAGGGCAAGAAAGTAAAGGGCTTTGCCGTCACCACGGCCAAGCGCCTGGACACGCCCGCGCTCAAGGACCTGCCCACCTTGCAGGAGGTCGGCCTGAAGGACTTCGAGATCACCATCTGGCATGGCCTGTATGCGCCCAAGGGCACGCCGCCGGCCGTCACGAAGAAACTGAACGAGGCCTTGAAGACCGCGCTGAAGGATCCCGCCTTCATCAAGAAGACCGAGGACCTGGGTGCGCGGCTCATCAGTGATGCGCGCGTCGAGCCGGCGGAGCACAAGAAGTTCGTCCAGTCGGAAATCGACAAGTGGACGCCGGTCATCAAGGCGGCGGGGGTCTACGCGGATTGAGTCCCCGCATGGCGTGCCGCAGGTTGATGATGTGTCAAGCGGTATCGATTCCAGACCTCATGCACCTGCCCACCGGCCCGCCGTCCTCGTGACAGGCGGGCCGCGGTCTTGTTGGCGTAGCAGCTCGTATCCCACGCACACACCGTTCATCCCAGCGCTCCCCGTATGGTGACCGTGTGGCGGGCGTCGCCCGCGCCCCGCAAGGAGCACGACATGAAGGCAATCTGCTGGCACGGCAAGAAAGATCTGCGCTACGACACGGTTCCCGACCCCGTCATCGAGGATGGCCGGGATGCCATCGTCAAGGTGAGTTCCTGCGCCATCTGCGGCTCCGACCTCCACCTGTTCGACGGCTTCATGCCGGGCATGAAGCATGGCGACATCCTGGGGCATGAATTCATGGGCGAGGTGGTGGAGGTAGGCAAGGACAACACTGCCCTCAAGCCGGGCGACCGCGTGGTCATTCCATTCACCATTTTCTGCGGAGAGTGCGAGCAATGCCACAAGGGAAATTATTCCGTCTGCGAGCGGACCAACCGCAATGCTGACATGGCCGCCAAGGCTTTCGGCCACACCACGGCCGGGCTATTCGGCTATTCCCATCTGACGGGGGGGTACCCTGGCGGGCAGGCCGAATACGTGCGGGTGCCTTACGCCGATACCACCCACATCAAGGTGCCGGCCGGTGTCAACGACGAGCAGGCGCTCTTCCTGGGCGACATCCTGCCTACGGGCTGGCAGGCTGCCGTCCAATGTGCCATCGAGCCGAATGATACCGTCGCCATCTGGGGCGCAGGCCCCGTGGGTCAGATGGCAGTGCGTAGCGCCATCCTCCTGGGCGCCAGACAGGTGGCGGTGATCGATCGTGTGCCGGAGCGGCTGATGATGGCCGAGCGCGCGGGCGCCATCGCCATCAACTTCGAGCGGGAGAGTGTGCTCGACAGGTTGGCGGACCTGACTGGCGGCAAGGGGCCAGAAAAATGCATCGATGCCGTCGGCATGGAGTCGCACGCGACGAGCACCATGGATGCCATGTACGACCGGGTGAAGCAGGCTGTCATGTTGGAGTCGGATCGCCCGCACGTGCTGCGCGAGATGATCTACGTCTGCCGCCCCGGTGGCATCCTTTCCATTCCGGGCGTTTACGGCGGGCTGATCGACAAAATCCCGTTTGGCGCTTCCATGAACAAGGGGCTGACCTGGCGCATGGGGCAGACGCACGTGAAGCGGTGGGCAGATGATTTGCTGGGCCGTATCGTCGAGGGAGAGATAGACCCGTCCTTCGTCATCACCCACACCGTGGGATTGCAGGATACGCCGGGCATGTACGAGACTTTCCGCGACAAGAAGGACGGCTGCATCAAGGTCGTCATGAAACCTTGAGACAAATACGGGCAGGAGAGGTGATCGATGGCGACACGAACGCTCTGGAAAGGCGCGATTTCCTTCGGGCTGGTGCACGTTCCGGTAGGACTGCACACGGCCACGACGGAATCAGGCGTGGACTTCGACTGGCTGGACAAGCGCACCATGGACCCGGTGGGCTACAAGCGCATCAACAAGCGCACTGGCAAGGAGATCGACAGCGACAACATCGTCAAGGGCGTCGAGTACCAGGATGGCAAGTATGTCGTCCTTTCCGCCGAAGAGATCGAAGACGCGTATCCGCGCACCACGCAGACCATTGAGATCGACCGTTTCGTCGAGGCGGGCGCCGTGCCCTTCGTGTTCCTGGAGCGGCCGTATTATCTGCAGCCGCTGAACAAGGGGCACAAAGTCTACGCGTTGCTGCGTGATACGCTGGCCAAGACCGGCAAGATCGGCATCGCGCGGGTGGTCATCCACACCAAGCAGCACCTGGCGGCGTTGATCCCGTCGGGCGACGCCCTGGTGCTGAATCTCATGCGCTGGGGCGACGAGGTCAAGGCCATGGACGACCTGGACTTGCCCGCCCACGATGCGAAGCGTTATGCGCCGAGCGCCAGTGAACTCAAGATGGCAAAGATGCTGGTCGACGACATGACGGGCGACTGGGAGCCCGAGGCGTTCAAGGATGAGTTCAAGCACGCGGTGATGTCGCTGGTCGAGAAGAAGGCCAAGGCAGGCAAGGCCAAGACTGTCTTCGAGCCCGAGGAGGAGGCGCCCGCCTATGCGGACAACGTCATCGACCTGACCGAACTGCTGCAGCGCAGCCTGAAGGGGCGCGGCGGCGCGCGCAAGCCGGCTGCGGCCAGGAAGACGGCCAAGGCCCCCGCGAAGACCGTGAAGCGGGCCAGCAAGAAGACCGCGAAGCCCGCAGCGAAGAAGGCGCGCAAGGCGGCTTGAGCCATGGCGGATACGCTCAAGACCTATCGCGCCAAGCGCGACTTCACGCTCACGTCGGAGCCGGCCGAAGGCGGAACGGCGAATCCCGATGCGCGCGCCTTTGTCATTCAAAAGCACTGGGCCAGCCGCCTGCACTACGACCTGCGCCTGGAGCTGGATGGCGCCATGAAAAGCTGGGCCGTGCCGAAGGGGCCCAGCTATGACCCATTGGTCAAGCGAATGGCCGTGCAGGTCGAGGACCACCCCATTGCCTACAACCAGTTCGAAGGCGAGATTCCAAAGGGGCAGTACGGGGCGGGCAAGGTCATCGTCTGGGACGAGGGTACCTGGGAGCCGGCGGGCGACCCTCGCAAAGGTTATCGCGAGGGCCATCTGAAATTCGTGTTGCGCGGCCGGAAGATGCACGGCGGCTGGGCGCTGGTACGCATGAAAGGAAAGGGCGAGAAGCAGCCGCCGTGGCTGCTGATCAAGGAAAAGGACGCTCTTTCCCGGGCGGAAGCTGACTTCAGCGTGGTCGAGGCCTTTCCGGATAGTGTCGTCCCCTTGCGCCAGGGCTCGCGCGGCAAGGCATCGAAGGCATCGAAAACAGCCCCGCATGCGCGGAAGGCAGCGAACGCGGCCGCGGCGCAGGGTGAACTTCCCGGCGTTGCGGCGGACCTCCCCGGCGCGCTGTCGCCGCAACTCGCCACCCTCGCCGACGCCGTGCCGGGCTCCCGGCGCGAGTGGCTGTACGAGATCAAGTTCGACGGCTACCGCATCCTGGCCAGGGTGGAAGGAGAGGACGTCCGGCTCTACACCCGCAACGGCCACGACTGGACAGCGCGCATGCCGCGGTTGGCCAAGTCCTTGGCGCGGCTGGATGCGCGGTCCGCGTGGATCGATGGCGAAGTCGTGGTCCTGGCCGAGAACGGCGCCCCCAGCTTCCAGGCCTTGCAGAACGCCTTCGACAGCGAGCGCACCGCAGATATCGTCTTCTATGCGTTCGACCTGCCTTGCCTGGGCGGGCGCGACCTGCGCGGCGAGCCGCTGTCGGTGCGCAGGCATTGGCTGGAAAAGCTGATGTCGCGGTCCCGCGATGACCAGCTGCGCTTCAGCGAGGCGTTCGACGCGGCGCCATCGCAGCTTGCCGCGTCGGCCTGCAAGATGGGCCTGGAGGGGATCATCGCCAAGCGTCAGTCGTCGCGCTACGTTTCGCGCCGCAGCCCTGACTGGCTGAAGATCAAGTGCGCCAGGCGGCAGGAGTTCGTCGTGGTGGGGTACACCGCGCCCAAGGGAGGGCGCAGCGGCTTCGGCGCGCTGTTGCTGGCGGTGCATGATGCGCAGGGCGGCTTGCGCTACGCGGGCCGGGTCGGCTCGGGCTTCGACGCCGCCGGTCTTGCCCGCATGAAGCAGCAGTTGGATGCCTTGCGTGCCAAGGCGCCGCCGCTCCAGGGGCCGACAGGCGCGGGCGGCGGAATCACCTGGGTCGCGCCGCATCTCGTTGTCGAGGTGTCGTTTGGCGAGTGGACGTCCTCCGGGCACGTGCGCCAGGCGGTATTCCGCGGCGTGCGCGAAGACAAGCCCGCGCAGTCGATCATGAAGGAGGCGCCCATGACAGCCAAGCGTGCGAAAGCGGCTGCGAAGAAGACCGTGCCTGCCAGGCGCCGCACCCGCGGCGCGGCGCCGGAAGGCGAGGCGAAGTTGGGCAAGCTGACCCATCCCGAGCGCGTCATCGATCCGTCCACCGGGCTGACGAAGCTCGACCTGGCTCGCTACTATGCGCAGGTCGCAACGCTGATCCTGCCGCAACTGAAGAACCGCCCCGTGTCTTTCCTGCGGGCGCCGCAGGGCATCCACGAGGAACAGTTCTTCCAGAAGCACAAGGAAGCCCGGATCCCCGGTGTGCGGGACCTGCCGCGCAGCCTGGATCCGGACCACGCGCCGCTGATGGAAGTGTCCACGCCCCAGGCCTTGTTGTCTGCCGTGCAGATGAACGTCGTCGAGTTCCACACCTGGAACGCCAGCAAGACGGTCATCGGCAAGCCGGACCGCCTGCTGTTCGACCTGGACCCGGGCAAGGGCGTGGCGTGGCTTGCGGTGAAGGAAGGCGCGGCCCTGCTGCGATCCCTGCTCGAGGAGATCGGCCTGCGGGCCTGGCTGAAGACGAGCGGCGGCAAGGGACTGCATGTGGTCGTGCCGCTGCGGCGGCAATACGAGTGGGGCACGGTCAAGGATTTCTCGGCGGAGATCGTGCGCCACCTGGCCCGGACCATTCCCCAACGCTTCGTCGCCAAGAGCGGCCCCCGCAACCGAGAGGGAAAGATCTTCGTCGACTACCTGCGCAACGGCTTCGGCGCCACCACTGTCGCCGCATGGTCCGCGCGGGCGCGGCCGGGGCTGGGAGTGTCGGTCCCCGTCGGCTGGGATGAGCTCGACAGCCTGGAAAGCAGCGCGCAGTGGACGATCGCTGACATCGCGGCGCGTCTCGAGGTGGGTAATGCGCCCTGGTCGGACTACGCGCCGCAGGCGATCGGCCGGGCGATGAAGGCGATGGGCATGGCATGAACCCGCCAGGCCGCAAGATGGACAAGCCCCCGCCGGGCTGCGTACCATCCAGGCGACTTGCCACGGATGCCACACATGCAATTCTCCTACCGCTACGAGCGCGCCGACTTCGTGCACGGCTGCATCGCCCTCATGCGCCCGCCGCTTGCGCGGCGCATCCTGCTGCAAGCCGCCTGGATCGCGCTCGTGCTGGGGCTGGTGCACTGGGCCGACCCGGGCCGGCCGCGCGGCGCGGCGCTGGGCCTGCTGTTCTCCGGCGCGTTGAACGGGTGGGTCTATGCCGCTTTCCTGGGCTGCGCGGTGGCGTTCTGGTTCAGCACGGAACTCTTCGGCTGGCTCATTTGTGCGCCGATCTTTTCCCGCAACGCCCTGGCGCGCAAGGACGTCAACCTGGTCCTGAGCCAGGAAGGGCTGTGGGGCGGCACCCGTGACGTGAACGTGAACGTCAGCTGGGCGGCCGTGCAGCGCATCGTCGAGACGCGCCACATGATCGTCTTCGTGCTGTCGGGCAGGGAAGGGGTGATGCTGCCCAAGCGGGCGCTGCCCGGGCATGTGACGGTGGCCGAGCTGTGGGCGGAGATCGAGCGGCTGGCGGGGCGAGGCGTGAAGGTGGTGCGGCGCTAGGCGGGTATTACGAGGGGGGGCGGAGCTTCTCCCACGTCAGTCCGAACTTCATCAGGTATTTACGCAGGCGGTCGGCATCGTTGATCACCGTGCGCTGCGTGCGTGAATGGTCGAACAGCCGTCGCCCCGCGTCCGACAGCGTCGACGATTCCCTGCAGAGACGAATGACCGCTTCCAGCTGCAGGCGGTCGAACAGGTCGAGCGTCTGCGCCGCATCGGCCGGCAGGAGGGCATCCAGGCCGGTGGCGCCTGCCGCGTCTTCTTCCGCGGGCTGCCACAGCCACTGCAGCCGCTGGATCTCGGCCTCCACCAGGTCCTTCGAGATGCGCCCGCCGTCTGCCAGTGTCGCCATGCGAGTGACGCTGGCCGACAGGTCCCGGAAATTGCCCCGCCAGGTTGCCGCAGGCGAGTTCGCAAATTGAAGATAGCGCGCCTTGGCTTCGGCATTGAAGCGGACGTTCCGTCCCGTCTCGGAAGCCGTGCGGGTCAGCAGGTGGTCGACGTTGGGCTCGATGTCCTCGGGGCGCTGGGCCAGGCCGGGCAGCGTATAGGACCAGAGATTGATCCGCGCAAACAGGTCTTCGCGAAAACGACCCTGTGCGACATCGATACGCAGGTCACGGTTCGTGCCGCCGATCAGCTGGAAGTCGCTGCTGACTTCCCGGTCGCTGCCCACCGGCAGGAAGCGCTTTTCTTCCACGGCCTTCAGCAGCATGGCCTGCTCGTCCAGGCCCAGCTCGCCGATTTCATCGAGGAACAGCACGCCTTGGTGCGCGGTTCGCAGCAGGCCGGCACGGTCGGCGGCAGCGCCCGTGAAGGCGCCTTTCCTGTGCCCGAACAGCGTGGACGCCGCACCGTCGCCACGCAGCGTGGCGCAGTTCACTTCGACGAACTCCCCTTGCACCTGGTGGCGCGCCTTCTTGAGCTCGAACATGCGCCGCGCCAGGTGGGACTTGCCTGCGCCCGTGGGGCCGGTCAACAGGATGGGCGCCTGCGAACGGACGGCGACGCGCTCGATTTCCTCGATCAGGGCGTTGAAGCGCGCGTTGCGCGTGGCGATGCCGCTTTTCAGGAAGGCAAGGGCTTCCGTGTGCGCCTGGCTGAAGCGCTGTGCCAGCACGTCGTAGCGGGACAGGTCCAGGTCGATCAGCGTGTAGGAGCCTGGGCTGCCTGGAGCTTGCTTCCTGGGCGGGGCGGTCTGCAGCAGCAGGCCCGGGATGAGGCGCGATTCCACCAGCAGGAACATGCAGATCTGGGCCACATGCGTGCCCGTCGTGATGTGCGCCCAGTAGTGTTCCTGGTCGGGGTCGAAGCGATAGCCGCGCGCCCAGTCGTACAGGGCGGCATACATCTCGCCGAAATCCCACGGATTCTCGAAGTCCATGGGAATCAGGTTCACGACCGTGTCGGGAGACACGCTGGCGATATCGCGCACGAGCGTTTGCACCAGCATCTCGTAGCGGGTTGCGTAGAAGAGTTCCAGCCGGTCGATCAGCGTGTCTTCGTGCTGGACCAGCGAAATGGTGGGCCGCCACTTTTCCCAACGGCCGGCGCCCTGGCCCGAATCGAGCTGGGTGCCCATGAAGCCGATGACGACGTTCTTTTTGCTCATAGCGATAAGAATAAATAACTAGCATAGATTCTAGCAATTGAGGTGTGCAGCGTCAGGGCCATTCTTGCATTCGGGTAAGGGGATGGGCTTTTATCCATTTAAATCAATGGCTTGATGTCTTTCTGGAAAGTGGGCGTGAAAGTTGGCACACCCTTTGCGTTTATCCCGGTACGAACGAAATGTTGAATGCAGGAAAGGACAGCCATCATGGTCAACACGCAACTCTTCCAGACCCTCAGGGGCGTGCTGCTGCCGGCAGCCACGGCGCGTAACGCCGAACAGGTGCCGGCCTATGCCTTCAGCGCGCAGCACCAGCTGGCGCAGCTCGCAGCCACGGGCTGCCTGGGCCGCACCTTCTATGCGAATGCCGAAGACCAGCTCGACCAGGTGATGGCGCTGGCCCAGTCGCTGGAGCCTGCCTTCGTGGCCAAGACGGCCATCCATGCCCGCGAAGCCGGCCACATGAAGGACATGCCGGCGCTGCTGGCGGCCTGCCTGGCCGTGCGGGACGTGACGCTGCTGAGCCAGGTGTTCGGCCGGGTGGTCGACAACGGCAAGATGCTGCGCAATTTCGTGCAGATCCTGCGCAGTGGCGCAGTGGGCCGCAAGTCGCTGGGTTCGCGTCCGAAGAAACTGGTGCAGGCATGGCTGCTGACGGCCACCGAGAAACAGCTGCTGAATGCCGCGGTGGGCAATACGCCCTCGCTGGCCGACGTGGTGAAGATGGTGCATCCCAAGCCTGCCGAGGCCTGGCGCGCGGCGTGGTTCGCCTGGCTGATCGGCAAGCCGGTAGACGAGGCGGCCCTGCCGCCCATCACGCAGGCCTTCGAGCGCTTCAAGCGCCAGGTGGCGCAGGGCGTGGCCGCGGCGGTGCCGGATGTGCCCTTCCAGATGCTGACGGCGCTGCCGCTGAGCGCTGCCCAGTGGGCACAGGTTGCCCAGGCCGGGTCGTGGCAGATGGTCCGCCAGAACCTGAACACCTTTGCCCGACACGGTGTCTTCGAGCTGCCGGGCATGGCGAAGCAGGTGGCGGCCAGGCTGCATGACCCGCAGGCCATTGCGAAGGCGCGTGTGATGCCGTATCAGCTGCTGGCCGCGTTCAAGGCGGCGGGTCCCGCGGTCCCGGAAGCGGTGCGGGACGCGCTGCAGGATGCGATGGAAATCGCGCTGGCCAATGTGCCCGCCTTCGGCGGCCGGGTGGTGGTGTGCCCGGACGTGTCGGGTTCGATGGGGTCATTCGTGACCGGTCATCGCGGTTCGGCAAGCTCGAGCGTGCGTTGCATCGATGTGGCCGCCCTGGTGGCTGCCGCGGTGCTGCGCAGGAATCCGCGGGCCCGCGTGCTGCCGTTCGAGCAAGACGTGGTGCCGCTGCGGCTGAACGCCCGCGATTCGGTGATGACCAACGCGCAGGCGCTGGCAGCCATCGGTGGCGGCGGGACGAACTGCAGTGCGCCGCTGGCGCTGCTGAACCGCGAGCGTGCGCAGGTGGATCTGCTGATCCTGGTCTCGGACAACGAGTCCTGGGTGGATGCGAACCGCCGGGGCGCCACGCAGACCCTGCGCGAGTGGGAGCGCCTGAAGTCGCGCAACCCGCAGGCGCGCCTGGTGTGCATCGACATCCAGCCGACGGCGACGACGCAGGCGGCTGAGCGTCACGACATCCTGAATGTCGGCGGCTTCTCGGATGCGGTATTCACGATGGTGGCGAATTTTGTCGCCGGGAAGATGAACGCCGCGCACTGGGTGGGCGAGATCGAGCGGGTCTCGCTGGTTCGGCAGTAGGGCAGTGAAGGTTTGAAGGTTTGTGATGTCTTGTCGCGAATGCAGGTGAAACTACAGCCTGTCAACGCTCGAGGTCGCGGGTTCGAATCCCGCCGGTTCCAGATCAGGGGGACCGTAGCTCAGGGGTAGAGCGCGAATGTTTCACCACCCCTTGTCGCGGCAGGGCATCCATTTCTTGCAGTGAATGCAGGTGGAATTACAGGTAGACGCACGCAGCGTCAGCTGCGTGCCCCGCGAGCAGTCGTGGGGCGCCCGGGTTCAAATCCCGGTCCCGTCAAGGGATGGCGGAGTCAGCATTCCATCGCCACTCGTCACTGCGCTTTTTATTGATGGAGAGAAAGATGTCAGCGCAGCAGTACAACATTGAAGCCGTCGAGGACGGCGTGCCGATCAAGATGTGGACCAAGGGCGTTCCCGTCGAAGAAGAGGCTCGCCAGCAACTGGCCAACGCGGCCCGGCTGCCCATCGTGTTCAAGCACATCGCGGCCATGCCCGACGTGCACCTGGGCATCGGCGCCACTGTCGGATCGGTGATCCCGACGCTCAAGGCGATCATTCCGGCAGCCGTGGGCGTGGATATCGGCTGTGGCATGATGGCCGCGAAGACCACGCTGCGGGCGGAAGACCTGCCGGACAGCCTGGGGCCGCTGCGCTCGGCGATCGAGCAGGCGGTGCCGCATGGGTCGGCGCCGAAGCATCGTGGCCGCGACCCGGGCAGCTGGGAGAACCCGCCCGAGACGGTGGACCAGATCTGGGGCACGCTCGTCGATGAATTCGACGCGCTGTGCGAACTGCATCCGCGCCTGCGCAACACGAACAACCGCAAGCACCTGGGCACGCTGGGCACGGGCAACCACTTCATCGAGGTCTGTCTCGATGAGGCGGGCTTCGTCTGGTTCATGCTGCACTCGGGCTCGCGCGGCGTGGGCAACGCCATCGGCACGCACTTCATCGAGCTGGCCAAGAAGGATGCGGAGCGCCATCAGCGCAACCTGCCCGACAAGGACTTGGCCTACTTCGAAGAAGGCGCGCAGTATTTCGGCGACTACGTGCGTGCCGTGTCCTGGGCGCAGAAATTCGCCATGCGGAATCGGGAAGTGATGATGGCCAACCTGATCGCCACGGTCCGCCGGGTCATCACCAAGCCGTTCGAGGCCCACGTCGAAGCGGTGAACTGCCATCACAACTATGTGCAGCAGGAGCGCCATTTCGGCCAGGACGTGTTCGTGACGCGCAAGGGCGCGGTCAGCGCCAGGCGTGGCCAGATGGGTATCATTCCGGGCAGCATGGGCGCGCGCAGCTACATCGTGCGCGGCCTGGGAAATCCGGACAGCTTCGAGAGCTGCAGCCACGGCGCGGGCCGCGTCATGAGCCGCAGCAAGGCCAGGAAGATGTTCACCGTCGAGGACCACGCCAAGGCCACCGAAGGGGTCGAATGCCGCAAGGATGCCAACGTGATCGACGAGATCCCGATGGCCTACAAGGACATCGATGCCGTCATGGCGGCGCAGAAGGACCTGGTCGAAGTGGTGCACACGCTGAAGCAGGTGGTGTGCGTGAAAGGTTAGGGGAGTGTGCGCCGGTCGCGCGCATTCCCCCGTGCATGGGGATTGAGGTCGAGCATGAAAGAGGAAGCAGTGGTCAGCGCGCATCCGGTGTCGGATGCCATGCGCGCCGTGGTGCTGGAGAGCCTGGCCAACATCGAGCGCCAGCATGACGTCACCGTTTTGTTCGCCTGCGAGTCGGGCAGCCGGGGCTGGGGCTTCGCCTCGCCCGACAGCGACTATGACGTGCGGTTCATCTATGTGAATCGGCTGTCCTGGTACCTGACTGTCGAGCCCGGGCGCGACGTCATCGAGCTGCCGATCAGCGGCGAGCTGGACATCAATGGCTGGGACCTGCGCAAGACGCTGCAACTGCTGCGCCAGTCCAACCCGACGCTGCTCGAATGGCTGCGCTCGCCCATTGTCTACCAGCAGTCCGCTGACTGGGCGGGGCGGCTCCGAGACCTGGCGGAAGAAGGCTTTTCGCCGGTGCGTGGCTATCACCACTATGTGTCGATGGCTCGGAAGAACCTGCGCGAGCACCTCTACGGCGACGTGGTCCGATACAAGAAATACCTCTACGTCCTGCGTCCGCTCCTGGCGGCACGCTGGATCCGTGAAGGCTTGGGCGTGCCGCCGATGCGGTTTGCGGCGCTGGTCGACCAGACCTTGACCGACCCCGCCCTGCTCGAGGAAATCAACGCGCTGCTGGCAGTGAAGATGCGCGCGGGCGAGGCGGCAACGAGCCCGCGCTGGGAAGGCATCCACGCGTTCATCGAAGCCGAGCTGGCCGTGGCGATGGCGCACACGTTCGCGCCGCCGCCGAGAGCGGACGGGCGGGCGCTGGACCGCTATCTGCACGAAGCCGTGCGGCATTTCGATGCCGGGACTTAGCCCAAGCCCTTGGCGCAAGCAAACAGATGTAGAAAGAAGATGATCGAGATAGATGGTTCCCTCGGAGAAGGCGGCGGACAGATACTGCGGACCTCGCTGGCCTTGTCCCTATGCACGGGCCAGCCCTTCACGCTGCGCCGCATCCGTGCAGGCCGCGCGAAGCCCGGCCTGATGCGCCAGCACCTGACTTGCGTGAACGCGGCGGTCGAGATCAGCGGCGCGCGGGCGGTGGGCGCCGAGCTGAGTTCGCAATCCCTGGCCTTCGAGCCGCAGCCGGTGCGCGCGGGTGACTACGCCTTCCATGTCGGGACGGCGGGCAGTTGCACGCTGGTCTTGCAGACGGTCTGGCCGGCCCTGTTGATGGCAAGCGCGCCCAGCCGTCTCACGCTGGGCGGCGGCACGCACAACCCGATGGCGCCGCCTTTCCATTTCCTGGCGCGCAGCTATGCGCCGCTGATGCAGCGCCTGGGCGCACATGCCGAGCTGACCCTGCGCCGGCTGGGCTTCTATCCGGCAGGCGGCGGCGAGGTCGAGGTCAGCATCTCACCTGCCGCAGGCGGCCTGCAGCCCTTCGACCTGATGGAGCGGGGGGCGGAATCGGAAGCGTATGCCGAGTGCTATGCGCCGGCCTTGCCGCGCGTCGTCGCCCGGCGCGAGCTCGAACAGCTTGGCGCGGCGCTGGGTTGGGAAAATGCGCGGTTGCGCGTGGGGGCGTCTCGCCAGCACGAGGGGCCGGGCAATGCCTTGCTGGCCACGCTGGCCTATGCGAACGTCTGCGAAGTATTCACGCAATTCGGGGAGAAGGGCGTCACGGCCGAGCAGGTGGCGGGCGCCCTGGTGCGGGAAGTGCGGGCCTACCAAGCCAGCGCTGCGGCCCTGGGACCGTTCCTGGCCGATCAATGGGTGCTGCCGCTGGCCCTGGCTGTCTGGCAGCGCCAGCGTGCCGCGTCCTACTCCTGCACGGAGCTGACGCCGCATGCCCGAACCAATTTCGAGATGATCGAATGCTTTCTGCCGGTTCGGATTGCGGTGTCGGCCATCGAGGGCGGATGGCAGGTGACGGTGGCGCCCTAGTGTTCTGTCGCCTGCGTCGGGCTTGAGCGGTATCAAGCCCGACGCAGGTCGGCACGGCGCGAATTCTTGGCTGGAATGCAAAAAACCCAGCGCAAAGGCTGGGTTTCTAACCCAGCGCAAAGGCTGGGTTTCTCGACTTGAATCTTGGTGGCCTGGGGCGGAATCGAACCACCGACACGCGGATTTTCAATCCGCTGCTCTACCAACTGAGCTACCAGGCCGCTGAGAGGCGAAACTATACACCATATTCTGAACGCATGCAGCGTTCCTGCAACGTACCGGTATGGCAAAGCGGGCCGACACCACCCCCAGGCGCTATAATCCTCCGTTGTCAGCGGTTACAAATCGCGCCCACAAGCCGCGCGCGCACCTGCCACGATGTCCGTCGATGTTCTCACCTTCGGTCTGAACCACACCTCCGCCCCGGTCTCGGTGCGCGAGCGCGTGGCCATGCCGATCGAATTGCTCAAGCCCGCGCTGGCCGGCTTGCGTTCGGCCTTTGGTGGGCGCGTCAGCGAAGCGGCCATCCTGTCCACCTGTAATCGCACCGAGGTCTACTGTGCGGCCGACCCCTCTGTCTCGGAACAGTTGCCGCAGTGGCTGGCCGATTTCCACAGCCTGGCCGCCGGCGACCTGAATCCCCACCTTTATCGCCATGACCGCGACGGCGCCGTGCGTCACGCCTTCCGCGTGGCCAGCGGCCTGGACTCCATGGTGCTGGGCGAGCCGCAGATCCTGGGCCAGATGAAGGACGCCGTGCGCACCGCCGGCGAGGCCGGTTCGCTGGGCACCCTGCTGCACCAGCTGTTCCAGCGCACCTTCTCGGTGGCGAAGGAAGTCCGCTCGCAGACCGCCATCGGCGCCAATTCGGTGTCCATGGCCGCCGCCGCCGTGCGGCTGGCCGAGCGCGTGTTCGGCGACCTGAGCCAGGCCCGCACGCTCTTCATCGGCGCGGGCGAAATGATCGATCTCTGTGCCACCCACTTCGCCGCGCGCAAGCCCGCCGGCATGGTGGTGGCCAACCGCACGCTCGAGCGCGCCGAAACGCTCGCGGGCAAGTTCTCCGCCACCACCATGCGCCTGACCGACCTGCCCGAGCGGCTGGCCGAGTTCGACGTGGTGGTGTCCTGTACGGCCAGTTCCCTGCCCATATTGGGCCTGGGCCTGGTCGAGCGCGCCACGCGCAAGCGCCGTCACCGCCCCATGGTGATGGTCGACCTGGCCGTGCCGCGCGACATCGAACCCGAGGTTGCCCGCCTGGGCGACGTCTATCTGTATTCGGTCGATGACCTGGGCAAGCTCGTGCAAAGCGGCGCCGACGCGCGCCGTGCCGCCGTGGTGCAGGCCGAGGCCATCATCGACACGCGCGTGGACAACTTCATGCGCTGGATGGCCACCCGTGCCGTGGTGCCCGTCATCCGCGATCTGCACCAGGCCGCGGCCGACGTGCAGGGCGCCGAACTCGAACGCGCCAGGCGCCTGCTGGCGCGCGGCGAGTCGCCCGAGGCCGTGCTGGAGCAACTGGCCCACGGGCTCACGCAGAAATACCTGCACGGCCCCTTGTCCGCGCTGCATCAAAGCCAGGACGCGGACCGCGAGCAGCTCATCGAGATGCTGCCCCGCCTCTTCCCCTCGCGCGACATGCGCCGGTAGCGGCGCTCCCCGTCCTGCCGCCCACGCGGGCGCCGTCGTGCTTGCCGCGACGCCGTCCGCGTTCCTTCCTGAATTCCCCAAGCCCGTCCTTATGAAACCGACCATGCGTGCCCGGCTGGAGCAGTTGTCCCGCCGCCTTGTCGAACTCGATGCCCTGCTTGCCGACCCCGAGGCCGCGCAGGACATGGAGCGTTTCCGCAAACTGTCGCGCGAGCGCGCCGACGTCGAGCCCGTGGCCAACGCGTTTTCCGCCTATACCCGCGCGGAGGATGACCTGGCCACCGCGCAGCAGATGTTGTCGGATCCGGAAATGAAGGCGATGGCGCAGGAAGAGATCGAGACGGCCAAGGCCGCTATCGAGCAATTGGGCGCCGACCTGCAGATCCTGCTGCTGCCGCGCGACCCCGATGACAACCGCAGCGTGTTCCTGGAAATCCGCGCGGGCACGGGCGGCGATGAAAGCGCGCTGTTCTCGGGCGACCTGCTGCGCATGTATTCCCGCTATGCCGAGCAGCAGGGCTGGCGCGTGGAGCTGATGTCCGAAAGCCCGTCGGAGCTGGGCGGCTACAAGGAAGTGGTGGCGCGCATCGAGGGCGAGGGCGTCTATGGCCGCCTGAAGTTCGAGTCCGGGGCGCACCGCGTGCAGCGCGTGCCCGCCACCGAGGCGCAAGGCCGCATCCACACCTCGGCCTGCACGGTGGCCGTGCTGCCGGAGGCCGATGCCGCGACCGACATCGTCATCAATCCGTCCGACCTGCGCGTGGACACCTTCCGTGCCAGCGGCGCGGGCGGCCAGCACATCAACAAGACCGATTCGGCGGTGCGCCTGACCCACCTGCCCACGGGGCTGGTGGTGGAGTGCCAGGACGACCGTTCGCAGCATCGCAACCGCGAGAAGGCCATGCAGGTGCTGGCGGCGCGCCTGAAGGACCAGCAGCAGCGCGAGCGCCAGAGCAAGGAAGCCGCGCAACGCAAGAGCCTGGTCGGCTCGGGCGACCGTTCCGAGCGCATCCGCACCTATAACTACCCGCAAGGCCGCCTGACCGATCACCGCATCAACCTGACGCTCTACAAGCTGCAGGCCATCCTGGAAGGCGATCTGCAGGAACTGACCGGCACCCTGCTGGCCGAGCACCAGGCCGCGCAACTGGCCGCCCTGGGCGAAGAGGCATAAGGCGCATCGTGGGCGGCGCCGCAACCACCGTGCGCGGGCTGATGGCCGATTGCGGCCTGCCGCGCCTGGAGGCCCGCATGCTGCTGGAGCGCGTGCTGGACAAGCCGCGCGCCTGGCTGCTGGCGCATGACACCGACCCGCTGGCGCCTGCCGCGGTGGCGGCATTCCAGACCCTGTGCGCCCGCCGCCTGGCCGGCGAGCCGATGGCCTACCTGCTGGGCGAGCGCGAATTCATGGGCCATGTCTATGCCGTGGCGCCGGGCGTGCTGATCCCGCGGCCGGAAACGGAACTGCTGGTCGAGACGGCGCTCGAATGCCTGGCAGGGCGGCAGGCGCCGCGCGTGCTGGACCTGGGCACCGGCAGCGGTGCGATCGCCGTGGCCATTGCCCTGGCCCGGCCCGATGCCCATGTGACGGCCACCGACGCCAGCCCCGAGGCGTTGGCGCAGGCGCACGCCAACGCCCAGCGCCTGGGGGCGCCCCGGGTGCGCTGTCTGGCAGGCGACTGGTATGCGGCGCTGCCCGGCGGCGACGCGCCGTTCGACCTGATCGTGTCGAACCCGCCCTATATCGCCGCCGGCGATGTCCACCTTGATCAGGGCGACCTGCGCCACGAGCCGCGCGGCGCGCTGACCGACGAAGCCGATGGGCTGTCGGCGCTGGCGCGTATCGTGTCCGGCGCCCGCGCCTGGATGGCCCCAGGCGCCCGTCTCTGGCTGGAGCATGGCTGGGACCAGGCCGCTGCCGTGCGGCAGTTGCTGGCCGACGCAGGCTTCCGGAACGCGGCCAGCCGCCGCGATCTGGCCGGCATCGAGAGGATTTCCGGCGCAAACCTATAATTCCGGGGAGTCCCGGGTCCGGACGTCGGCGTTGCCTGCCCGATACCGGTCATTTACCCCAGGCAAAATCCTATGCCGGCCACGCGCCGGCGCATCTGCGAGTCAACCATGAGCGACGACGTGCAAACCTTCATCCGCGATACCGTCACGCAGCACCCCGTGGTGCTGTTCATGAAGGGTACCGCCCAGTTCCCGCAATGCGGCTTCTCCGGCCGCGCCATCCAGATCCTGAAAGGCTGTGGCGTGCGCAAGCTCATCACGATCAACGTGCTTGAGGACGAGGAAGTGCGCAGCGGCATCAAGAGCTACTCGAACTGGCCGACCATTCCCCAGCTCTATGTCTCGGGCGAGTTCGTGGGCGGTTCGGACATCATGTCCGAGATGAACGAAAGCGGCGAGCTGAAGAAGCTGCTCGACGCCGCCGGGGCCACCGAGTGACACCCGGCCGCCGGCGGCTGATCGTCGGCATCACCGGCGCCACCGGCGCGCTCTACGGCGTGCGCCTGCTCCAGGCCGCCCGGCGCGTGCCTGACGTCGAGACGCACCTGGTCGTCTCGGCGGCGGGCGCGCTCAACCTGCAGCACGAGCTGGACCTGTCCCGCAACGAGGTCCACGCCATGGCGGACGTGGTCCACAGCGTGCGCGACATCGGCGCCACGCTGGCCAGCGGCAGCTTCCGCTCGGCCGGCATGGTGGTGGCGCCGTGCTCCATGCGCACGCTGGGCGCCATCGCCCACGGCCTGGCGGACAACCTGATCACGCGCGCGGCCGACGTGATGCTGAAGGAACGCCGCCGGCTGGTGCTGATGGTGCGCGAGACGCCCTTCAATCTTGCGCACCTGCGCAACATGACGGCCGTCACGGAAATGGGCGGCATCGTCTTCCCGCCCTTGCCGGCCTTCTATCACCGGCCCCAGTCCATCGAAGAGATGGTCGACCACAGCGTGGCGCGGGTGCTGGATCTTTTCGATATCGATGTCGGCGGCCCGCGTTGGGCAGGGCTGTCGCCATCCGCGGAACCGAGCTGATGAAAGACTCGAACAATTTCTTCCGGCTGCAGAACCGCCTGGAATCACAGGCCGGCAAGGCCATCGCCGATTTCAAGATGATCGAGGACGGCGACCGCATCCTGGTGTGCATGAGCGGCGGCAAGGACTCGTACACCATGCTGTCGGTCCTGAGCGCCCTGCAGAAGCGCGCGCCGGTGGATTTCGAGCTGATCGCGATGAACCTGGACCAGAAGCAGCCGGGTTTCCCTGAAGAAGTGCTGCCGGCCTACCTGGAAAGCACCGGCGTGGCCTATCGCATCGTCACGGCCGACACCTATTCCATCGTGAAAGAGAAGGTGCCCGAGGGCAAGACGACCTGTTCGCTGTGCTCGCGCCTGCGCCGCGGCATCATCTATCGCACGGCCAAGGAGCTGGGCGCGAACAAGATCGCGCTGGGCCACCATCGCGACGACATCGTCGAAACCTTCTTCCTGAACATGTTCTTCGGCGGCAAGCTGAAGGGCATGCCGCCCAAGCTCGCCACCGATGACGGCGCGCACGTGGTGATCCGCCCGCTGGCGTATTGCAGCGAGTCCGACATTGCCCGCTACGCGGCCGACATGGCGTATCCCATCATCCCGTGCAACCTGTGCGGCTCGCAGGAGAACCTGCAGCGCCAGAAGGTGAAGGAAATGCTGGTCGCATGGGAACGCGAAACCCCGGGCCGCGTCGACAGCGTGTTCCGCGCGCTGACGCAGGTGGTGCCGTCGCACCTGGCGGATACCTCGCTGTTCGACTTCAAGGGACTGGCGTCGAATCTCGCGACGATCGATGAGGCGTCGCTGTTCGGGCGGGCGGCCTATGAGCAGGATGCGCTGGTGTTTTCGCATGCTGGCGAGACTGCGATTTCTTTTGTGCGGCCGGTTGGTCGGGTGGGTGGGGTGGCGTAGATCGCTGCTTGGTCTGCTGCGGTAGTCTTCTGTGTAGACCGCTGGGTTGACGGCCGTCGAGGGTGGTCGTGCCGTCGGTCGCCTGCCGCGTGGTGGGGCGCCCACAGCGCCCCGCCCCCCGCAGAAGGCGCCCGCCGTCCCGCCCACCCTCGACGTCCTGCGCTTAGGGGTTCTGGATCGGAGTCAGCCACCTGAGTCCTGCTCGCATTCTTGCCGCCCGCTCGCTGCCTGCCCGAAGATCTCGGCTTGCCGCTGACCAATGGGCGCCCACAGCGCCCATTGGTCAGCATTCGGGAAAGCAAAAGGGGCAGCTTTGGGGAGAGGGGGGAAGGGGAGTGGAGGTGGGGGGCATCGCACTTCGGGCGGGGGCCCCCGTCAGGCTGCGTTGTCTGCTTGGAGGCGTTGTTCCATTGTCGTGACTGAATGGCGGGTGTCTTGCGCGGGCAGAGGCACCGAGACATTGATGAGCCTGGCGGCTTCGGCCGCTCCGTGTCGGTGGTGGAGCAGCCTCCCCAAGCAGGCAACAGGGCCAAGCGGCGCCCGTAGCCCGAAGCGCGCTGCCACCCCCCTCCACCTCTCGCCCCCACTCTCTCACTAGCTGCCCTATTGCTTTCCCGAATGCTGACCGGTGGGCGCTGTGGGCGCCCTCCGGTCAGCGGCAAGCCAAGATCTTCGGGCAGGCAGCGAGCAGGCGGCAAGAATGCGAGCAGGACCAAGGTGGCTACCCAAGTTCCAGAACACAACATTGCAGGACGTCGAGGGTGGGCGGGACGGCGGGCGCCTTCTGCGGGGGGCGGGGCGCTGTGGGCGCCCCACCACGCGGCAGGCGACCGACGGCACGACCACACTCGGCGGCCGTCAACCTAGCGGTGCACAAGCCGTCAACCCAGCGGTCTACACAGAAGACCACGCAACCCCACCTAATACGTAGTTTTATACGTAGCTGCACGTATTGATGTACGGGCATGCCAAGTCACACACTGGAAAAAAGAACGACAACCCAGTGCGGAGAGACAAGACATGTCAGGCACCTCGGTATCCATCGTCGGCAGCGGGCACACCCCTTTCGGGCGCCTGGACGCCTTGAACCTGGAACAACTCATCGTCATGGCCGCGACAGAGGCCATCGAGGACGCGGGGGTGGACCCCGCTGAAATCGATGCGGTGTTCCTGGGCAACTTCAACGCCGGACTGGTGCCGGATGCCTTCGCGGCCTCGCTGATCCTGCAGGCCTCGCCCGCCTTGCGCTTCAAGCCCGCGGTGCGCTGCGAGAACGCCTGTGCGTCCGGCGGGGCGGCCATCCATGCCGGCCTGCGCGCCCTGCAGGCGGGCGCTGCCCGGACCGTGCTGGTCGTCGGCGCGGAAAAAATGACCTCGCGCAGCACGCCGGAAGTCACCGAGGCGCTGGCGGGGGCGGGTTACAAGAACGATCCTGAAGAAGCCGCGCTGAGCTTTCCGCAGCTTTTTGCCTTGGCGGCGCGCGAGTACGCCGCGCGCTACGAGGATCCGCTGCCCGCCATGGCGGCCATCGCCGCCAAGAACCACGGCAATGCCATGCACAACCCGCTGGCGCAGATGCACCGCGAGGTGGACGTGGCCTTCTGCAATACCGTCTCCGACAAGAATCCGCTGATTGCGCCGCCCTTGCGGCTGACCGATTGCTCGCTCATCACCGATGGCGCGGCGGCCGTCGTCATGACGCGCAGCGACACAGCCACGCGCTTTCCGCGCGCGGTCACCCTGCGCGCCGCCGAGCACGTCAGCGATTTCCTGCCGCTGGGCGGGCGCGACCTGCTGGCCTTCGAGGGGCCGGCGCGCGCGCTGCGCCAGGCGTATGCCGCAGCGGGTATCCACGTGAACGACCTGGATTTCGCCGAGGTGCACGATTGCTTCACCATCGCCGAGCTGCTCATCTATGAGGCCATGGGGCTGGCGCCTGCCGGGCGCGGCCGCCAGGCGCTGGACGACGGCATCGTGCTGTGCGATGGCCGCCTGCCGGTGAACCTGTCCGGCGGGTTGAAGGCCAAGGGCCATCCGGTGGGCGCGACGGGCGTGTCGATGCACGCGCTGGCCTATCGCCAGCTGACCGGCCAGGCGGGCGCCATGCAGCGCAAGGACGCCAGCCTGGGCCTGGTCTTCAACATGGGCGGCGCGGCGGTGGCCAGTTATGCCTCGGTGCTCGAAGCAGCCCGGGCATAAGGGCGCGCCATGAATGTCGCCAACTGGCTGCATGCGGCCGCGCTGTCGCACCCGCGCAACCCGGCGCTGTATCGCGGCACGCAGCTGCATGCGGACTATGACGCCTTCGCTCGCCGCGCGGCCGGGCTGGCGCGGTGGTTGCGCGATACGCAGGGCGTGGCCGAGGGCGCGCGTGTCGCGCTCTTCATGAAGAATCGCGTCGAATACCTGGAGCTTTTCTACGCCTGCTGGTGGCTGGGCGCGGTCGTCGTGCCGGTCAACCCGAAGCTGCATCCCAAGGAGGTGGACTGGATCCTGCGCGACGCGGGCGCACATGCCGTGCTGACCGACACGCACGAAGACCTGCCGCCTGAAGCCGTGCCTGACGGCTGCCTGCACCTGGCGGTCGATGGCGATGCGTTCCTGCGGGCTGCGCAGGCGGGCCTGGACGCGCCGCTGCCGCCGCCGCGGGTGTTGCCGCCCGATGCATTGGCATGGCTGTTCTATACCTCCGGCACCACGGGCAGGCCCAAGGGCGTGATGCTGTCGCATCGCAACCTGGTGGCGATGGCACTGTGCTACGCGGCCGACATCGAGACGGTATCGGCCACCGACAGCATGCTCTATGCCGCGCCGATCTCGCACGGCGCGGGCCTCTATCACTTCATGTACGTGCGCCGCGCGGCGCGGCACGTGGTGCCGGCCAGTCGTGGCTTCGATCCCATCGAGATCCTGGATCATGCGCGTGAGGGCGGCTCGCTGTCGCTGTTCGCCGCGCCCACGATGGTCAAGCGCCTGGTCGAGGCGGCGCGCGCGGCGGGCCGCGACGGCACCGGGCTGCATACGGTGATCTATGGCGGCGCGCCCATGTATTTCGCCGACATCGACGAGGCGCTGCAGGTGCTGGGACCACGGTTCGCGCAGATCTATGGCCAGGGCGAGAGCCCCATGACCATCACGGCGCTCACGCGCGAGTGCATCGCCGATACCTCGCATCCGCGTTGGCGCGCGCGCATGGCGTCGGTGGGGCCTGCGCAAAGCTGCATGGCGGTTCGCATCGTGGATGCCGACATGAATACCCTGCCCGTGGGCATGGAGGGCGAGGTTGCCGCGCGCGGCGATGCCGTCATGGCGGGCTATTGGGGCAACGAGGCCGCCACGCGCGCCACGCTGGTGGAAGGCTGGTTGCGCACCGGCGACATCGGCCGCCTCGATGAAGAGGGTTTCCTGACGCTGACCGATCGCAGCAAGGACGTGATCATTTCGGGCGGCTCGAACATCTACCCCCGCGAGGTCGAGGAGGTGCTGGCGCGCCACCCAGGGGTGCGCGAGGTGGCGGTGGTGGGGACGCCCAGCGAGGCCTGGGGCGAGGAGGTGGTGGCCTTCGTCGTGGCGCGCGAGGGCGTCACGCTGGACCCCGCGGACCTGGATCAATGGTGCCGCGGCGAGATCGCGGCCTTCAAGCGGCCCAAGCGCTATTGCCTGCGCGACGAGCTGCCCAAGAACAGCTACGGCAAGGTCCCCAAGACCTTGCTGCGCGAAGCCCTGCAGGCCGGCAAGGCAGGGTAGTCCGGCGCTTGGCGCCGGGCGGGGGAACACCGGTCCCACCCATCGAGGAGACACAACAATGAAAAGACGTGATTTCATCAAGACGGCAGGAGTGCTGGCAGGCGTCGCCGCGCCCACGGTCTGGTCGGCCAGCGCCTGGGCCGCCAGCAAGCCCGTGCGCATCAAGTTCGACAGCTACATTTCCGAGACCGCGGGCCCCTCGCGGCTGGACGACTGGTTCCTGAAGGAGCTGGAGCGCCGCAGCAACGGCGCGGTACAGGTGCGCCGCTATTGGGCGCAGTCGCTCAACAAGGTGGGCGAACACCTGTCGGCCGTGCGCGATGGCACCTCCGAGATGTCCTTGATTTCCCCGGGCTATTACCAGGCCCAGCTGCCGGTCACGCGCGGCCTGGACTGGTACTACCGCATGCAGCGGGCGGATGCCCTGCAACTGGTCTGCCGCGATCTCTACGCGCAGTTCGATCCGCTGCGCGCCGAGTGGGAGCAGCGCTATCGCGCCAAGGTCATGTACTGGACCAACTGGTACTACGCGCCGCTGGTCACGCGTGAGCCCATCCGGTCCATCGAGGACATCCGCGGCAAGCGCATCCGTGGCTACGGCGTCGCCAACGACGTGATCCAGCGCCTGGGCGGCACGGCCGTGCCGATGGCCGCGCCCGAGGTCTATACCGCGCTGGAGCGTGGCGTGCTGGACGGGGTCTATGGTTTCGATTTCATCACGGCGGTGGCCTACAAGCTGCACGAGATCGCGCCGCATTTCACCGACATCGGCGATGGTCCGCACGGTCCGTCCGCCACCATCATCAACATGCGCACCTGGGAGTCCTTCCCCGATCCGGTGAAGCAGATCGCCGACGAGATCGTCGCGGAGATCTATGGCGGCAAGTACACCGAGATCTTCGACGCCGCGGCGCGCCAGTACCTGAAGACCGCGCTGGCCGAAGGCGCGAAGTTCAGTTCGCTGCCCGATGAACAGAAGGCGCGCGCGAAAGCGCTGGTGCAGCCGGCCCAGGTGCAGTCCTGGGTGGACCGCGTGGCCAAGCCCGCGCGCGTGGATGGCGCCGCCATGCAGTCGCTGATCGACACGGCCATCGCCAAGCACGACCCCAAGGGCACGCTGAAGCGCTTCGACGAGCTGGCCGCGCAAGCCTGAGGTCGCACGCCGAACCGGGCCGGCGCATGCGCCGGCCTGCATCGCGGCATCGGCCGCCTATCCGTGGACGGCTACGCGCCGAAGAACCATGACCCCCGATACCCTGCTTGCCAGGCTGCTGCGCCGCGTCGCCGACGCGATGGGCGCTGTCGCCTTGCTCTTCCTGTTGTTCATGATGCTTGGCACCACGCTGGATGCGCTGGTGCGCACCGTCGCCGGCCAACCTTTGCCCGGCGTGTTCGAGATGTCCGAGCTCAGCATGGTGATGCTCGTCTTCATGGGGCTGGGCTGGACCCAGCTGGATGATGCCCACATCCGCGTGACGCTGCTGAAGGGACGCGTGCCGCCGCGCGTTTCACGCGTGCTGGAGTCCCTGTCGTGGCTGCTGGGCGCGGTGGTGCTGGCGCTGCTGGCCTATCCGGCCACGGGCGACGCCGTCGAGTCGGTGGCCATCCGCGAATTCCGCTGGGGCTATGTCGAAGTGCCGATCTGGTGGACCAAGGTCGCGGTGGCCGTGGGCCTGTGGTTCGGCGCCCTGCAGATGCTGGTCAGCGCCGCCTGGGCGCTGTATCGGCCCTTGCAGGCGGACAAACCCGCGCCAGCCACCTTGTCGCACTGAGGAGACGGCCATGGATCCCATCGTCGCGACCCTTGTCGCCACCTGCCTCATCTTCGTCTTCATGCTGCTGGGCACGCCGGTCTTCGCCGCGCTGGGCCTGGCAGGCATCATCGGCATCGTCATGGTCGAGGACATCTTCTTCGTCCTGAACCGCCTGCGCTCGTTCTCCTATGCGCAGTCGGCGTCCTATCTGCTGACGGTGATTCCGCTCTTCATCCTGATGGGCGCCTTCGCGCACCACGCGGGCATCGGCACGCGGCTCTTCGACGTGGCGCGCAAATGGGTGGGCCACCATCGCGGCGGGCTGGCGATGGCCAGCGTGCTGACCTGCGCGGGCTTCGCCGCCACCTCGGGTTCCAGCGTGGCCACCGCCGCCACGGTCGGCTCGGTGGCCATTCCCGAGATGAAGAAGAACGGCTACGACGACCGCCTGTCGGCCGGCGCCATCGCGGCGGGCGGCGTGCTGGGCGTGCTGATCCCGCCCAGCGTGCTGCTCATCTTCTATGCCGCGCTCACGGAGGTGTCCGCGGGCGCCATGCTGGTGGCGGGCGTGCTGCCCGGCATCCTGTCCACGCTGGTGTTCATCGCCGGTATCTGGGCCATCACGGCCTCGGGCCGCATCGAAGCGCCCGCCTTGCCGCGCCAGGGCTGGGGCGTGCGGCTGTCCTCGCTGAAGGACGGCTGGCAGGTGCTGGTGCTGTTCCTCATCGTGCTGGGCGGCATCTATCTGGGCGTGGTGACCGCCACCGAAGCCGCCGCCGTCGGCGCCTTCGCGGCGCTGATCATGCTGCTGTGCACCCGGGCCGCGCGCGGCAACCTGAAGGGGCGGCTGTACGAAAGCTTCCGCAACGCGATCACCACCACCGTGATGGTGCTCTTCACGATGCTGGGCGCGGGCATCTTCAGTTTCTTCCTGAGCCTGGTGCAGATCCCGCAGCAGATCGCCGAAGCCATCGTGGCCTCGGATGTGTCGCCGCTGCTGGTGGTGGGGCTTTTCCTGCTGGCCTATTTTCCGCTGGGCATGTTCCTCGATGCCTTCTCGATGCTGGTCATCACCCTGCCCATCATGTTCCCGACGGTGGTGTCGCTGGGTTTCGACCCCATCTGGTTCGGCATCCTGGCCGTGAAGATGTGCGAGATCGGGCTCATCACGCCGCCCGTGGGGCTGAACGTCTTCGTCATCGCGGGCATAGACCGGACCACGCCGCTCACGCGGATTTTCCATGGCGCCTGGTGGTTCGTCATCATGGAGGTGGTCGCAACCGTTATCCTGTTCGCGTTCCCTGTCATCGTCACCATCCTGCCGGAGACGATGCTGGGCAAGTAGCGACGTTGCGGCGTGGACATTCCCCCACGCCGCGCCACGGAAAAAGGAGCAAGCATGCAAGCAGCACGGCAATCCATCGCATTGATCACGGGCGGCGCGTCCGGACTGGGCCGCGCGGCGGCGCTGGAACTTTCGCGGCGCGGCATGCGCGTGGCCGTGGCGGATCTGCGCGAGGATGCCGCAAGGGCCTGCGCCGACGAGGTGGTGCTTGCGGGCGGCCAGGCGCTGGGCGTGGCCATCGATGTGACCGACGATGCGTCGGTGGACGCGGCGTTCCGGCGCGTGGAGGCCGAGCTGGGCCCGGTGGACGTGCTGGTCAACAGCGCGGGCATCCTGAGCGTGGCGCCTTTGCTGGACTATCCGCTGGACACCTGGGAGCGCGTCATGGCCATCAACGTCACGGGCACCTTCCGCTGCGCGCAGCGTGCCGGACGCGGCATGGCCGAGCGCGGCTATGGCCGCATCGTCAACCTGGCCTCCATCAGCGGCGTGCGCGCCGGCATTGGCCGGGTCGCCTACGGCACCTCGAAGGCCGCCGTCATGGGCCTGACGCGCCAGCTGGCAATGGAGCTGGGCCCCCACGGCATCACCGCCAATGCCATCGCGCCCGGGCCGGTCGTGACGGCCATGACCGAGTCCTCCTACACGCCCGAGACCCGCGCGGCCTTCGAGGCGATGATTCCCGCGGGCAGGCTGGGCACGCCCGAGGAGATCGCCGAGGCCATCGCCTTCCTGGCCTCGGAAGGCGCGGCCTACGTCAACGGCCAGACGCTGGCGGTGGATGGCGGCTACCTGGCGGGCGGCGTGGCGCGAACGGGGACGGTCTCGCGTTGAGAGCGAAAGGCGGGGCTGGCATGCCCCGCCACGCTCAGCCGTGCTGGACCATGACGATGCGCGAGACGAGTTCCGCGGTGTTCTTGGCATCCAGCTTGCGCATGATGCGCCCGCGGTGCACCTCCACCGTGCGATGCGAGATGTTCAGCCGCGCGGCGATTTCCTTGCAGCTCAGGCCGTTCACCACATAGCTGGAGATCTCCCGTTCGCGGCGGGTGAGGTGAGCCGTCTTCAGCGGCGTGTCGGCGATCCGCTCGAAGCTCCAGATCATCAGGTCGAAGGGGTTGTGCACCGTGAGCGTGATGCCGCGCGCCCGCGCCCAGAAGATCTCGCGGCTGCGGTGCTGCATGAAGCGCTCATCCTCGTAGTAGCAATTGCGCTCGAGGTGCGCCAGGCAGCGCTCGCCGATCTCGTGGTAATCCGAGAGCGATGGATAGAGCTTCAGGATGGACTCGCCCACCAGTTCTTCGCGCGTGTAGCCGAAGAGATGGGCGAAGGCGTGGTTGCACTCTGAGATACGGCGCGCGCTGCAGACCACCTGCGGGGCAGGGGACTCCTTGAAGGCAAGCAGCGCGAGTTGCGGGTCGCGCATGGGGTGTCTCCCGTCGTTTTCCGCCGGACTCTGTGGCCGGTCGGCGCCGCGCGCGCATCGTGCCCGCTAGCGGCAGATATGGACCTCCACGCCGACCGCCGCGCAATCCGAGAAAGCCATCGGCTTGCTGATGCGCAGTCGCACTGCCTGGATGTCCGCGAAGTCTGCGAGCAGGCGGGCCGCCACCTGCTCGCACAGGGTCTCGATGAGGTTCACGTGGGCCTGGGTGCATTCCTGCACGATGGCCTCGCGCAGGTGCCGGTAGTCCAGCACGCTGTGGATGTCGTGGTCGTCGACCGGGCCGGGGATGCTCAGGTCGATCTCGGCATCGACGTGCAGCGGCTGCATCGCGCGCCGTTCGTGTTCGAGGATGCCGATGCGGGCGTCGAGCGCCAGCCGGGAAAAGAAAATGCGACGAGTGGACATGGGAAAAGCCGGAATGAAGTGCCGGGAATTGTAGTCCTGCTTGCCTGTCTACAATCCAGTCATTGAGGAAATCGGGGATATCGGTCACATGTTGCAGCACAGCGAGGCAGTGCAAGGCGGGCGCGGGCCCGGGGGCGATGCCGGGGTTGATGCCGTGATCGTGGGCGCCGGCCCGGCAGGCGCCTCGTGTGCGCTCTGGCTGGCGCGCCTGGGCCTCACGCCGCTGTTGCTCGAGGCTGGCAACGCGCCCGGCGGCCTCGAGCGCGACAACCCCCATCCCGACAACTGGATCGCCGTGCTGCCCGACGTCACGGGCGCCCAGGTGGCGGACAACATCGCCCGCAGCCTGGCGCAGGCCGGGGTCGTGCCCAGGCTGGGCCAGCGCGTGCGCACGGCCCGTCCCGCTCCCGCCGGCCTGCTGCTGGAAGGCGATGGCCCGCAAGGCGCCTGGACGTTGCGCGCGCCGCGCCTGGTCATCGCCACCGGCGTGCGCGCCCGGGGCCTGGATGACCGGCCGCTACAGCCTTCGCCTGGCGTGTTGGTCGGGCCGGGCGGCCACATCGTCGCCCAGGACTACCAGGGCCTGTCGGTGGCCGTGCTGGGCGGCGGCGACAACGGTTTCGAGAACTACGACTACGTGCGCGCGCAGGGCGCACGCACGGTACACCTGTATGCCCGCAGCGTGCGGGCGCAACGCCAATGGGTGGCGCGGGCCGACGCGCGCGACGTGCGTATCGGCGACTACACGGTCGACCCCGCAGGGCGCACGGTGAATGGCCAGGCCTACGACCTCATCCTGGTCTTCCACGGCTGGGCGCCGCAGGCCGATTTCGCGGACGGCCTGGCGCTGGCGCGTGACGCCCGCGGCTTCATCCGCACCGATCCCGCCACCGCCGAAGCCAGCCTGCCGGGGGTCTATGCGATCGGCGAGGCCGCCCAGCGCATGCATCCCTGCGTGGTGACGGCCCTGGCCGATGGCGTGGTGGCCGCGAAGGCGATCCAGGCCCAGGTCGAGGCGGCGGCCGCCAGGCAGGCGGGCGTCCTGGAATAGTCACCCATCTTCCCGCGATACGTCGCCATGAACGGTCAAGTATCGGCATAATGTGTGCCGCTGTCCGCCACGGACAGCCGCGACCGGGGAGAAGCAGATGGGTTTCGTCAACGAGGAAGTGCCGGCTCTGTACAAGGCCAAGCTGGCGGGCCACAAGAGCCCGCTGTGGCACCAGGCCCTGGACCTGTCCATGTGGACCGCCAACCAGGACGCCCACGCCTTCCTGATCTACGCGGGCCGCGACCGCGACGACAACACCCGCCTGTATTTCCTGTTCGGCCTGTACGACGTGCTGTACTACGTCCGCGTGGTGGAAACCATCCGGCCCGCAGCCGGAGGCGGACAGGCGTATACCTACTCAAAATTCTCGATTACCGCCGCCGACCACCGGCCGTTCGACGACGGTCCCTGTCGGGCATTGACCTGTGAGGCCCTGAAGGTGTTCGCCGGCTTTTATGGCGTGATGCCGGCGCAGTCGGTGCACTGCGACTTCTGAGGCCGTCACGCCTAGGCATATTTTCCGGTCAGTCCCCCATCCACCACCAACTCGGTCCCGGTAATGTACGACGCCTCGTCGCTGGCCAGGAAGGCCACCGCGTTGGCCACTTCCCAAGGCGTCCCCATCCGCCCCAGCGGCACCTGCTTATCCCGAGCCGCTTTCGCCGCAGCCAGGTCCCCCTCCCTGGCATACATCTTCGCCACGTTCGCCTGCACGCGCGGCGTATCGATCAGGCCCGGGATCACCGTGTTCACGCGGATGCCGTCGGCCGCGTACTGCTGCGCCAGCATGCGCGCGAAGTGGATCACCGCCGCCTTCGTCACGCTGTAGGCCAGGTGCGGATAGCCGGTGTAGCGGATGCCCGCGATCGACGACACCGCCACGATGCTGCCGCCGCCCTGCGCGCGAAAGCGCGGCGCCAGCAGCCGGCTCGCGATCAGCAGGCTTTCCACGTTCACCGCCTGGATGCGCCGCCAGTCGGCCAGGTCGATGTCTTCCGGGCCGCCCACCTTGCCGATGCCGGCGTTGGCCTGCAGCGCGTCGATGCGCCCGAAACGGGCCTCCGCCGCCTCGATGGCCGCCTGCATTGCATCCGCGTCCGCCACGTCGGCCTGCACGGCCCACGCCTCGCCGCCAGCCTCTTCCACCGCGCGGACCGCATCCGCGGCGGCGTCGGCCTGGAAATCCAGCGCCACGATCCGCGCGCCCTGGCGGGCCAGCGTTACGCAGCTCGCCTTGCCGATGCTCCAGCCCGCCGCGCTGGCGCCCGCGCCCGCCACTATCACCACCTTGCCGGCCAGGCGGCCGGTGCTTGCCATGCCTGTCGTGTCACTCATGCCGCATTCCCCAATCCCACCGTCATTCCGCCGCACACGTACAGCACCTGTCCCGTGATGAAGCCCGCACGGTCGTCCAGCAAGGAGGCAATGGCGTGGGCGACCTCCGCCGGCTCGCCCATGCGAGCGAGTGGAATCGTGTCCAGGATGCGTTGCGTCTGCGGTGCGCCGGGCGGATTCACGCGCTGGAACAGCTCCGTCGCGATGGGACCCGGGCCGATGGCATTCACCGTGATGCCGTGCGCGGCCAGCTCCAGCGCCCAGCTGCGCGTCATGCCCAGCAGGCCCGCCTTGCTGGCCGCGTAAGCCGTGCGCAGGGGCTTGCCCAGCGCGGCACGGCTGGAGACGTTCACCACGCGTCCGAAGCCGCGCGCCTGCATGTCGGGCAGCAGCCCCTGCAGGAGCAGCAGCGGCGCCTGCACATTGAGCGCGGCCACGGCCTGCAGGGATTCGGGGGTGGTGTCCGCCACGGAGGCGGGCTGGACGATGCCGGCGTTGTTGACCAGGCGCAGCACCTCGCCGGCGCGGACCAGCTCGGCCACGGCCTCGCGGGTCTGCGCGGCATCGCGCAGGTCCACCTGCACATGCGCCACGCCCGCCACGTCGCGCGCGGGCGCCTGGACGTCGAAGCTGGTGACCGCATAGCCATCGGCAACCAGCCGCTCGGCCACCGCGAGTCCGATGCCGCTGCTGGCGCCGGTGACGAGAACACGAGGCTGCATGGCTCAGTCCTCGCCTTGCGCGGCCGGCTTGCCGGCGCCCACATAGGGGATGGCGTGGTCGATGGTTTCCCAGATGTAGCGGCCGGAGGGCTCCTGCTGTTCCTCGGCCACGTGCGACACCAGGCCCGCGGCCCGCGAGATCACCGCGAAGCCGCGCATCAGCCGCGTGGGAACGCCGATCTCGCCCAGCAGCGCCGCCGTGGCGCCCGTGGCGTTGATGGTGATGTGCTTGCCGTAAGTGTCGTCGATGGCCTGGCCGAACAGGCGCAATGCGCCCGTCCATTTGCCCGCCAGGTCCTTCTCGGCATCGGCCAGGGCCAGCAGCTTGATGGAGCGGGGATCGTCCGGCTTGTGCAGGTGATGGCCGAAACCCGGCAGGCTGCGGCGTTCGGCCCGGTGGGCCTGCGCAATGGCGCGGGCTTCGGCTGCCGGGTCGCTGGCCTCGATGATGCGTGCCAGCAGGCCTGCGCAATTCTCCATCGTGCCGACGAACTGGCTGCCCACCGCCATCAGTCCCGAGGCCACGGCGCCTTGCAGGTTCTCGGGCGCGCTCATGTAGATCAGGCGCGTGGCAATGGCGCTGGGCGTCAGGCCGTGCTCCATCAGCGTGATCAGCACCGCGTCGACGATGCGCAGGTCCACGGGGCGGGCCTCGCGTCCCATGATCTGCGCGAACATCACTTCGGTGAAGGTCTTCTTGCCCAGCAGGTCTTCCACCAGATCGGCGTCGCGGTAGTGCATGCCGGTCAGGCTGTGCGCGCACAGGCGGGTGGTGGGGGCGTTCTTGGGGGCTTGCTGGCTCATGTCGTCTCCTTCATCTGCTTCAGGGCCGCGTCGCGCACGGCGTTCTTCAGGACCTTGCCGACCGGCGAGCGGACCAGTTCGGTGTCCAGGTGGATGCGTTTGGGCGTCTGCACGGGGCCCAGCAGTTCTCGCACGTGCGCCATCAGCGCCTCCGGCGTCGTCGCGGCGCCTGGGTGCAGCTGCACGGCGGCATGCACCGCCTCGCCCCACTTGTCGTCGGGCACGCCGAAGACGCAGCTTTCATAGACGGCGGGATGGCGTGACAGGGCGTTCTCGACGTCGACGGGATACACGTTGAAGCCGCCGGTGATCACCACGTCGCGCAGGCGGTCCTTCAGGTACAGGTAGCCGCGTGCATCGACCATGCCGACGTCGCCGGTGCGCAGCCAGCCGTCCACCAGCGTCTCGGCGCTTTTCTCGGGCAGGCGCCAATAGCCGGTCATCAGCAGGTCGCCGGCCACGGCCACTTCGCCGGTCTCGCCGACGGGCAGGGGCGTGCCGTCGGGCGACAGGATGGCCAGGTCCGACAGCCACGTCACGCGGCCCACGGCGCCGCGGTTGGCGGCGTCCTCGAAGTCGGCGGGCCGCATGGCGGTCACGATCTGCGGGGCTTCGGTCTGGCCATAGGTCGTGCCCAGCACCGGGCCGAAGAAGGCGCGCACCTGGTCGACCTTGTCCATGGGCATGGGGGCGCCGCCATAGATCAGGTTGCGCAGGGCGGGGAAGTCGGCGCCCGAGACACCCTGCTGCGCCATGATCATGTAGATGAGCGTGGGCGGCATGAAGCTCAGCGTGCCGCCGCGTGTGCGGAAAGCCTCGGTGATGGTCGCGGGGCTGACCGCGTCCAGCAGCACGTGGGCGCCGCCCTGCGCCAGCACGGGCAGCAGATAGGTGCTGGTGCCGTGCGTGATCGGCGCGGCCACGACGTAGCGGTCGGCCTCGGTCAGGCCCCAGCTCTGGATCTGGTTGATGATGCCGGTGTTCCAGGCGCGATAGGGCTGCATCACGCCCTTGGGCAGCCCGGTGGTGCCGCCGGTGAACTTGATGGCCTGGGTGTCGTCGCGCGACAACGGATGCCGCAACGGCGTCTTGCCTGCGTGGCCTTGCACCAGGGTGGCCAGCGACAGCGGCGCGGCGGCATCGTCCAGCACGATGCGTCGCGCTTGCGGCGCGGCCACCAGCGGGCCGCCATGGCTGTCCACCATGACGATGCTGGGCTCGGTGGTGTCGATGATGCGCGCGATTTCGCTGGCCGTGCTGCGCGCGTTCAGCGGCACCCACACCTTGCCGGCGGCCAGCACCGCCAGCAGGCCCAGGATGTGCGCGGCGCTGTTGCCGGCGCAAATGCCCACCCGCGTCTGTGGCGTGGGGTCCAGCGCCTGCAGGGCGTGGGCCAGGGCCTGCACGTCATGCAGCAACCGCGCATAGGTATAGGTGTCCTGCTCGCGCGGGCTGTCCAGCGCGATGCGCGCCGGATGGCGCTGCGCGGCGCGGTAGAAGAAATCGATGGGAAACACGGTGACTCCTGTTGCAATCCGCGCTTGGCCGGGCGGATCGAGGGGCGGCTGCCGCCTGCCGCGCACGTGGCGCGCGGCAGGCGGACTTCCTGTACAGCCGGCAGGGCTTATTCCGCCTTCAGGCCCGCGGCGCGGACCACGGCGCCCCAGCGCTCGGTCTCGTCATTGATCCACTTGGCGAAGGTCTGGGGCGTGTTGGGCGGCGGGGGCGCGTCGAAGCCGTTCTTTTCGTAGGCCTGCACGATCTCGGGCCGCTTCAGTGCGCGCAGCGTGGCGTCGTGCAGCGTCTTCACCACCTCGGGCGGCGTGCCCGGCGGCGCGGTCAGGCCGAACCAAGAAACCACGTTGAAGTCCTTCAGCTCGGGGATGCCGGTCTCCAGCATGGTCGGCACGTCGGGCGCCTGCGGCGCGCGCTTGGCGCCGGTGACGGCCAGCGCGCGCAGCTTGCCGGCCTGCACGTGGCCGATGGAAGAGGGCAGGTTGTCGAACATCGAATCCACCTGTCCGCCCAGCAGGTCGACCACGGCGGGGCCGCTGCCGCGGTAGGGCACGTGCAGGATGTTGGTCTTGGTCTCCATCTTGAAGAGTTCGCAGGACATGTTGATGGACGAGCCCGTGCCCGACGAGGCGCAGTTGAACTTGCCCGGGTTGGCCTTGGCGTGCGCGATGTATTCCTGCACGGTCTTGACCGGCACCTTCGGGTTCACCACCAGGATGTTCGGCACCGTGGCCAGTAGCGCCACCGGCGCGAACTCGCGCAGGTCGTAGTTCAGCTTGCTGTAGAGCGTGCGGTTGATCGTGTTGGCGATCGAGCCCACGTAGATCGTGTAGCCGTCGGGCTGGGCGCGCGCCACGACCTCGGCGCCGATATTGCTGTTGGCGCCGGTGCGGTTCTCCACCACCACGGGTTGGCGCAACTCTTCGCTGACGCCCTTGGCGACGAGCCGGGCCAGGATGTCGGTGGCGCCGCCGGCGGCATAGCCCACGATGAAGGTGATGGGCCGGTCGGGATAGGCGGCCTGGGCCGCCCAGGCGGGCGCCAGGGCAAGGCAGGTGACTGCGGCCAATGTGCGCATCCGGCGCAGGGGCTGTCCATTCATGGTTTGTCTCCTTGTATTTGTCCATTGCTTGGACAAAGTTTTTGCTTGTGCGAACATCATCGGACAACACTGACAAGGCCTCCAATCACCGATGTCCATTATTTGGACAAGCGGCGGGAGAGCCGGGAGACAGCCATGCCGACAAGAGATCCGTCCGCCGGCGAGACCGCCGGCAGCCTGCCCCGCACGCTGCGGCGCGGCCTGCAGGTGCTGGGCGCCCTGCGCCAAGCCGGGCCGGAGGGCCTGCACGTGGTCGAGGTCGCGCACGCCACGGGCCTGCAACGGCCCACGGTGTATCGCTACCTGGACGTCCTGGTCGAAGAGGGGTATGCGCAGCGCGATCCGCGCACGAAGCGCTTCGGCATCGCCATGGACTGGGCGCCGCAGCCCGATGCGCACGGGCATGCGGTGAGGCGCCTGCAGCCGGTGCTGCGGCACATCAGCGACATCACCGGCGACTCCGCCTTCCTGATCTGCCGTGCGGGCAGCGATTCGCTGTGCCTGCACCGCGAGGTGGGCAACTATGCCCTGCAGGTGCTGTCGGTCACCATCGGCCACAGGCAGCCGCTGGGCGTGGGCGCGGCGGGCCTGGCCCTGCTGGCAGCCTTGCCGCCGAACGAGGCCAGCGAACTGATCGCGCAGAACGACAAGGCCTTGCGCGCCTACGGCGGCATGACCGCCGCGCAGATGCATCGCCTGGTGGACAACACGCGTGACCGCGGCTGGTCGGTGGTGGGGAATTCGGCGGTGCCGGGCGCGCTGGGCGTGGGCGTGCCGGTGCTGGATGAGCGGGGTTATCCGGTGCTGGCCATCAGCACCTGCACGATGATCGACCGCATTCCCGCCAGCCGCCAGCGGCAGATCGCGGAGCAGATGCGGGTGGCGGTGGCCCGGGTGAGTGCCTGAACCGGAGGCAATCCGGCCCAGGCCTTGGTGTGGCGGCTACAGCGCCGGATGGCGCAGGTGCCAGTCCGTCACGTCCTGCAGGGCCACGCCGATCTCCAGCACGGCCGATTCGTCGGCGGGCTTGCCGTAGAGCTGCACGGCAAGCGGCAGGCCGTCCGCGAAGCCGGCGGGCAGGGCCAGGGCGCAGGCGCCCAGGAAGTTGGCGGGCCGCGTATAGATGGACAGCGCCGTGGAAGATTCATCCAGGCCTTCCAGCGGCGCCGCCGTGATGGGCAGGCCCGGCATCAGCAGCGCATCGGTGTCGCGCATCCAGTCCAGCCAGGTGGCGCACGCATGGCGGTGCGCGATCTGCAGGCGCAGGTAATCGCGCGCGCTGGCCGATTCCGCGGCCAGCATGCGTTGCCGCACGGCGTTGCCCATGGGCGTGGACGCATCGCGCACCACGGCGTCGTACAGCGAATAGCCTTCGCAGGAAATGATCTGCCCGACGCAGTCCATCATGTGGCGCAGGTCGAAGGGCAGGGGGCGTTCATGCACGGTCGCGCCCAGCCCGCGCAGCTGCGCGGCCGTTTCCGCATAGGCCTGCGCGAAGGCGGGCGCCAGGGCGTGGGGCAGGCTGCCCAGCGCAATCGTGGTGATGACCTTGCCCGACAGCGGACGCGGCAGTCCCGGCGCGCGGCGTGCCACGATGGGCGGCTGGGGCGTGTGCAGCGTGCGGGGGTCCTTCGGGTCGGCGCCCGCCATGACGCCTGCCAGCAGCGCCGCGTCCCAGGCCGATCGGGCCATCGGACCCAGCGTGTCCAGCGTGTGGCACAGGTCCACGCAGCCGGCCAGGCTGACGCGGCCGGCGCTGAGCTTCAGGCCGGTGATGCCGTTGAGCATGGACGGCGTGCGGATGGACCCGCCCGTGTCGGAGCCGATGGCCGCGGCGGCCAGTCCCGCGGCCACGGCCACCCCCGACCCGCTGGACGAACCGCCGGGCACGCGGTGCACGGCGGCGTCCCAGGGGTTGCGGGGGGTACCCAGCAAGGGGTTCACGCCCCAGGCGCCGAACGCGTACTCCACCATCTGGGCGTGCCCCAGGATCACGGCGCCCGCCCCGAGCAGCTTCTCCATGGCCGTGGCCGTGGTGGCCGCGGTCTGGCCCGCCAGGGTGCGGGACCCGGCGGTCAGCGGCCTGCCGGCCAGCCCGCACAGGTCCTTCACCGCCAGCGGGATGCCGTCCAGCGGGCCCAGGGCCAGGCCCATGCCGCGACGGGTGTCGGCGGCCTCGGCCTGGCGCAGGGCGTCCTCGGAATAGACCGCGACGTAGGCGTTCAACGTGTCGTTGTAACGCTCGATACGGTCCAGGTAGGCGCGGGTCAGGGCCCGCGCGCTCAGCTTGCCCTGCGCGAGCAGGCCGGAGAGTTGCTCGATGGGGTGGAATACGGCGTCGTTCATGCTGTTCTCGTGGCTCGCTTCAACGTTGGTTCCAGGCCGGGATAGGATAGATCGGCTTGCCGGTGGCCACGTCCGCCGGATACAGCGGCACCATGCCCTTGCCGGGTTGCAGCTGCACCACGGGGAAGGGCATCTGCAGCTGCTTGCCGTGTTCGTTGATCTCATAGGGGCCTGCCATCACGGTCAGCTTGCCCGAGAGATCCAGCGCGGCCTGCTTCATCCTGGCCGGGTCGGTGGATTGGGCCTTCTGGATGATGGCTTCGGTGACCACGCCCGCGCCGTAGGCCAGCGCCGTCTGGAAATCGGGCGCGAATTCGGCCTTGGGGAAGAGGCGCTCGTAGGCCTTGGCGAACTGCGCACGGTCCAGCCCGGCATTGACCTTCCAGTTGATGGCCGGGTCGTAGTTGGTGTTGCTGAAGATGTAGTCCCCGTCCTTGCCGATGGCCTGGAATTGCGGCGTCGAGGCGTAGAACATGAAGGTGTACGGGAAGTTGATGTTCAGCTGCTTCATCTGGCGGGCGATGCTGATCAGGTCGCCTTCATACGAGGTGGGGAAGAACACGTCCGCCCCGGCCGCGCGCACCTTCTGCAGCAGCGTACTGAAGTCCTTCTGGCCCTTGGGATAGCGCTCGAACAGCACGACCTCCAGGCCGCTCTTCTCGGCCTGGTCCCTGCCGCCGGTGGCCAGCGCGGTGGGGAAGGGCTCGTCCGAATAGATGATGGCGACCTTCTTGCCGCCCACCTGCCTGGCGTGCTGCATGGGCAGGCGCAGTTGCAGCGAGGCGGGCATCTGGGTGCCAGAGACCACGTACTTGAAGCCTTGGTCGTACAGCGGGTCGCTGGACGCCGACCAGATCATCAGGAACTTGCCCAGGCGTTCCGTGACCGTGGCGGCCGCGGCCGTCAGGGTCGAGCCGAAGGGGGCGAAGACCATGTCCACCTTTTCGTTGCTGACCAGGCCTTCATAGACCCGGGTGACCATCTGTTTGTCGCTGCGGTCGTCGCGCTTGACGAGTTCCACGCGGCGCTTCTTGCCGTCGATCTCGATGCCGCCGCGACTGTTCACGTCATCCACCCAGACTTCGACGCCGCGCACGCCGGATTGCGACGCCAGGGCGAAGGTGCCGGTGGACGATACCGTCATGCCGATGCGCAGGGGCGGGGCCTCCTGCGCGGTGGCGGGCGCCAGGGCGCCGGCGCCCAGTGCGAGCGTTGCCAGGGTGATGCCAAGTTTCTTGAATGTCAGTCCGTGCAAAAGCATGGTTGTCTCCCCCATCGATGGGTGGTGGTTGGTATTGGCAAGGCGGGGTGCCGCTACTATTACGGCGTGATCTGGGTCCGCCTGTCAAATAGCATATACCAAATATTTATAGGTTGAGCATGACGCCAAAACTGAATTTCAAGCAGATCGAGATGCTATGGACGGTCGTGACCTCCGGTTCGATCAGCGCCGCCGCCAAGCAGCTCGACGTGACCCAGCCGGCCGTCAGCCGGATGCTGGCGCAGACCGAGGCCCAGGTGGGGGTCGCGCTTTTCGAGCGGATACGGGGGCGGCTGCGCCCGGCCAAGGCGTTGAATGACCTGCTGCCCGAGATCGACCGCGCCCAGAAGGCGCTGCAGCGCGTCAACGACATGACCCGCGCGCTGGTCGACTCCCGGGGTGGCGTGCTCAAGGTGGCGTCCAATCCCAGCCTCAGCACGCACGTGATGCCCCGGGCGCTGGCGGCGTTCCGGGAGCGCTATCCGGGCACCTTCCTGCGCTTCCAGACCGAGACGACCATCCAGGAGGTCGCCGAGAAGCTGCTGAGCGGAGAGGTCGATGCGGCGGTGCTCACGATCCCGGCGGAGCATCCTTTCCTGACCAGCCAGACCCTGTGCGAGGGGCGGCTGGTGGCGGTCATTCCCACGGCCTATGAAGTGTCGCGCAAGCGCCACGTTTCGCTGGTCGACCTGGTGGATCTCCCGCAGATCGTGGTGGGCGAGCGCCTGCATTTCGGCATGGTGGCGGCCAACGCCTTTGCGCGCGCGGGCCTGGCGCCGAAGGTGATGGCCGATGTGCCGACCTCGCACCTGGCCTGCGCCCTGGCGAACACCGGCATGGGCTATGCCATCGTCGACGAGTTTTCCGTGGCGGAAAACATCTGGCCGCAACTGAGGGTCGTGCCCATCGACGAGCCGCTGCCTCTGCGCATGCTGCTGGTGCACGCGGCCGACCGGCCGCTCTCCGAGGTCGCCAAGCGCTTCGCGCAGGTGTTGCGTGGCCTGTACCGCAACGAGTGAAATTTCAGGTTTCTAGGGTTTTTACCAGTAATCGTTAACTTGAATTTATAGGTTTGCCGAGCGCATACTGCCGCTACCCATACAAGTGACCGCCAACGGTCCGATCTGGAGTGAGACAGATGCAAAGGCAAGCCTTGGACGCGGCGGCGTACGCCAGCCAGCGTCAGCAAGACCAAGGAGTGGACCGGCTGCGATATCGCATCGCGGCAGGTCTGTTCGTGGTGCTGGTCGTCGCCATGGCCATGGTGCCCATGGTCTCGAGCAACGCCAGTTTCGCGTTCTACCTGATGCTGTGGATCGCCATGGCCACGGGCATGAACATCTGCGTGGGCTTCACGGGCTACCTGCCCTTCGGCTACGTGGTGTTCTACGGCGTCGGCGCCTATGCGACCGGCATTTGTTACCGGGTGCTGGAACTGCCCATCTTCCCGTCGCTGCTGGCGGCGGGCGCGGCAGGGGTGCTGATCGCGCTGCTGATGGCGCCCACGCTGCGCTTGAAGGGGGTGTACTTCGGCATCGTCAGCCTGGGCCTGGCCACCATCGTGCGCCTGCTCATCGCCAACCTGCCCGATCACTACACGGGCGGCAGCATGGGCCTCATCCTGGCCAGCGCCAACAACCCCCTGCACAGCTTCTACGCCATGCTGGCCATCATGGCGGGCGCGCTGGCGCTCGTGCTGTGGCTGTCACGCTCGCGCTTGGGGCGGCAGCTGCGCGCCATCAAGGACGACGCGGGGGCGGCGGCCTGCGTGGGCATCGACGTCCCGCGCGTGCGCCTGAAGGCCTGGCTGCTGGCCGCGCTCATTCCCGCGCTGGTGGGCGGCGTGGAGGCCTGGTACACCAACGTGGTCGACCCGGAATACTCCTTCCATGTGCTGGTCACGGCCAAGAGCATCATCTACGGCATGGCGGGCGGCTTCGGCACGATCCTCGGGCCGGTCGTGGGCACCATCGCGCTTTACGGCGTCGACCACTTCATCTGGGAGCGCTTCCCTCTCCTGAACCTGCTGCTGCTGGGCCTGGTCATCATCGGCCTGATGCTCTTCCTGCCGCGCGGCGTGGTGGGCAGCCTGCTCAAGCACAAGCCGCAACTGCGCCGCTACATCGCCTGAGGGAAACGCCATGAATGCATTGTTGATACAGGGGCTGCTCAACGGCCTCATCCTGGGCGCGCTCTATGGCCTGGTCGGCCTGGGCCTGAACATCATCTACGGCGTGCTGCGCGTCGTGAACTTCGCGCATGGAGAGTTCCTGGTGCTGGGCGCCTACTTCGCGTGGGTGCTGCTGTCGGTCTTCGGCATCAATCCCTTCGTTGCGCTGCCCTTGGCCTTCATCAGCTTTTTCATCCTGGGCTACGGCTTGTATTTCCTGCTGGTGCCGCGCATGGCCAAGTCGGACGATCCCGAGACCAGTTCCCTGCTGCTGATGTTCGGCGTGTCGATCTCGCTGGGCGCGGCCATGCTGCTGTGCTTCGAGGCGGACGCCCGCACGCTGGACGTGGCCGTCGAGCCGGTCTTCCTGTCTTTCGGCGAGATCATCCTGCCGACCATCCGCCTGATCGCGCTGGGCATCGCGCTGCTGCAGGTGGCCGCGCTCACCTTCTTCCTGTACCGCACCCAGGTGGGCAAGGCGCTGCGCGCCATCATCATGAACCGCGACGCGGTGAGCATCGTCGGCATCAACGCCAAGCGCCTGTCGGCGGTGGCCTTCGGCCTGGGCATCGGCCTGGCCGCGGCCACCGGCGTCATCATCGGCATGGTCTTCCCCTCGTTCAGCCCCTTCATGGGCAATGACTACACGCTGATCGGCTTCGTGGTGATCGTGCTGGGCGGCCTGGGGCACCCCATCGGCGCCCTGGTCGGCGCGCTGCTCTACGGCATCACCGAGCAGGTGGCGGTGGTCTACATGAATCCGTCCATGGCCACGGCGCTGGGTTTCCTGCTGATGGTCGCCATGATCTTCATTCGTCCCTCGGGACTGCTGGGCCAGCGTCAGCTGAGCTGAAAAGGAGAGCGACATGCTGGCGGTACGTGATCTCAAGAAACGCTTCGGCGGGCTGCAGGCCCTGCGAGGCATAGACCTGGACGTGCCCGACCGCACGATCCTGGGCGTGATAGGCATGAACGGTTCGGGCAAGACCACGATGCTCAATTGCATCAACGGCATCTACCGCGCCGATTCAGGCTCCATCCAACTGGCGGGGGAACCGCTCATCGGGCGCGAGGTGCACCAGGTGGCGGCGCTGGGAATAGGACGCACCTTCCAGGTGCCAAGAGTCTTCCAGCGCATGACGCTGATGGAGAACATGGATGTCGCGCAGGTGGGCGCCAGGGCCAGCGAAGCCGAACGCGACGACCTGTCCGCCTATTGGCTGGACAAGGTCGGCCTGCTGCGGCTGCGCCACAACTATGCGGAGGAGTTGTCGGGCGGCCAGCAGAAGCTGGTGGAGCTGGCCCGGATCATGGTGGCCAAGCCCAGGCTCATCCTGCTGGACGAACCCTTCGCGGGCGTGAACCCCGAGCTGGCCAGGATGCTGATCGGCCTCATCGCCGAGATCCCCGTCGAGCATGGCTGCTCGGTCGTGCTGGTCTCGCACGACCTGACCTCGATCTACCAGCTCTCGCACCACATCATCGTCATGAACGAAGGGGCCATCCTGACCCAGGGCAACGCCGACACGGTGCGGTCCGATCCGGCGGTCATCGAAGCCTATCTCGGAGCGTAGTCACATGGACGCCGTCCTGACCCTGAACGAAGTGACCGTGGCCTACCACGGCGACATCACCATCCTGAACCGCGTCAACGTGTCGGCGCGCAAGGGCTGCGTGACCGGCATCATCGGCCCCAATGGCGCGGGGAAGTCCACCGTGCTGAAGACCATGTTCGGCTTCCTGCCGCTGCGCCACGGCAACATCGTGCTGAACGGCCAGGACATCAGCCGCGATCCCGCCAACCGCCGGGCCGGGCAGGGCGTGGCCTATGTGCCGCAAAGCCGCAGCCTCTTCGCCGACCTGTCGGTGGAGGACAACCTGCTGCTGGGCTGCTGGCCGTTCCGCGGCGACCGCGCGCGCGTGCGCCGCCAGATCGACTCGGTCTATGCGCGCTTCCCCATCCTGGCGGAAAAACGCCGCGATCCGGTCTCCAGCATGAGCGGCGGCCAGCAGCGTTTCGTGGAGTTCGGCCGCGCGCTGCTCATCGAGCCCTCGGTCATCCTGCTGGACGAGCCCACCGCCATGCTGGCGCCCAAGATCTCGAAGGAGATCTACACCTTCGTGCGGGGCCTGGCCGACGAGGGCATGACGGTGGTGCTGGTGGACCAGAACGTGCGCCGCTGCGCCGAGATCTCGGACTATCTCTACATCCTGGAGCTGGGCCGCAACAAGGCCGAGGGCGACCGCCAGGCCTTCGCGGAAGGCTCGGGCCTGCGTGACATGGTGGCGACCTGGATGGACTACAAGATCGATTGACCCCGCGGTCCACCAGGCGGAGCGTGCCGGGCGTCAGCCCAGCACGCAGTCCAGCTTCCCGGGCGCGGCCAGCCGCAGCGTAAAGGTGCGCAGCTCATCGCGGCGGAAGGCGTGGAGGGTCACCGTCTGGCCCGGCTGGTAGCGCTGCAGCACGGTGTCCAGGTTGCCGGCATCGACCTTCAGGCCATCGATGGCCACCAGCACGTCGCCGGCGGACAGCCCGGCGCGATGCGCCGCGCCGTTTTCATAGACGGTTGCCAGCGCCAGCGCATCGCCCTGCTTGCGGGTGCGCGCGTCCAGTCCAGGCAGCGCCGAGCCGGCCTTCCATCTGACCGGCACGCCCTGCGCCGGCAGCAGCGTATCCAGCGGCACGTCCGCCACGCCTTCGACGTAGCGGCGCAGGAAGTCCGACACGTCCACGCCGGTGGCGTCGTGCACCAATGCAGCCATGCCGTCCTCGGGCACGCCCAGCTGCGCGCCGCCGCGGCCGTCCGCGGTGCGATAGAAGTCCCGCCCATGCCTGCGCCACATCAGGCGCATCACGTCATCGAGCGACTGCCGGTTGCCGGTGGCCTGCCGGATCGTCAGGTCCAGGCCCAGCGCCACCAGCGAGCCCTTGGTGTAGTAGCTCACCAGCGCATTGGGCGAATTCTCGTCCTGCTTGTAATAGCGCGTCCAGGCGTCGTGCGAGCTCTGCGCCACCGACTGCTTGTGGCGGCCCGGCGCGCGTGCCACGCCGCCGATCGTCTTGCCGACGAGGCCCAGGTAGTCCGCGCGGTCGATGACGCCCGCGCGCAGCAGCATGAGGTCGTCGTAATACGAGGTGAAGCCCTCGAACACCCACAGCAGGCGCGTGTGGGCGGGGGCGGACAGGTCGTAGGGCGCGAACGCGGCGGGCTTGATGCGCTTGACGTGCCAGGTGTGGAAGTATTCGTGGCTGACCAGTCCCAGGAAGGTGCGATACCCCTCGCTCTGTCCGGCCTGGCCGCGTGCCGGCAGGTCCTTGCGCGAGGCCATCAGCGCGGTCGAGGCGCGGTGCTCCAGTCCGCCATAGGCGTCGCCCGTGACCTGCGTCATGAACACGTAGCGCGTGGCGCTGTCCAGGAAGGGCGCGCGCTTCGTGCGAGGTTCGAAGAAGGCGATCTGCGCTTCGCAGATGCGCCTGGTGTCTTCGGCGATGCGGGCCAGGTCCAGGTTGGGGATCTCGCCGGTGAAGACCATCTCATGTTCGGCGCCGTGCGCGGTGAAGCGCACGACTTGCGGCGTGCCCATTTCCACGGGGTGGTCGATGAGCGCATCGTAGTCGGGCGCGGCGTACAGGCCGAAGCCGTGCCGCCGCGCCGCGCCGGCCATCCCCCGGGCCTCGGGCAGGCTGGTGTAGACCTTCCAGCCCTGGATGCCGACGGGCTCGGCGATGTCCAACAGGCAGGGCTGGTCTTCCTGGCCTTCCACGCGCAGGAAGACGCTGGTGCCGTTGAAGAAGCCGTGGGTGTCGTCCAGGTGCGCGCCGCGCACCGACAGGTCCCAGGCATAGACGGTGTAGGCCAAGGTGAGCGGTCCGCGGCAGGGCGCCGCCGTCCAGCCGTGATCGCCGGTTTTCGTCAATGGCACGGCGCGGGTGCCGGCGCGCGCCGAGATCGTCTCGATCTGGCGGGAGAAGTCGCGGATCAGGTAGCTGCCGGGTATCCATGCGGGCAGCGTGAAGCGCTGCCCGGCCGGGTCGGGCGCGTCGACCGTCAGGGTGATGCGATAGCGGTGGCCCGCCGGATCGGCGGGCTGCAGGCGATACAGTAGTGCGGGTGTCGGTTTCATGGCCTAATCTTAAGCCTTAAGCCAAGTCCTTCCTGTTCCGCACTCGCTCCATCCCGACCATTCCCCCCAAGAGGAGACATCCATGTCCGAGTCCCTGGTGCTGGCCGAAACCCGCGGCCGCGTCGCCCTGCTGACCCTGAACCGCCCCAAGGCGCTCAACGCGCTCAACGATGCCTTGATGAACGAGCTGGGGGAAGCCCTGCTGAAGTACGACGCCGATGACTCGGTGGGCGTCATCGTCATCACCGGCAGCGAGAAGGCCTTCGCGGCGGGCGCGGACATCACCGCGATGAAAGACTGGTCCTATATGGACGTCTATCGCAGCGATTTCATCACCCGCAACTGGGAAACCCTGCGGCGCGTGCGCAAGCCCGTCATTGCCGCCGTGGCCGGCTATGCCCTGGGCGGCGGTTGCGAATTGGCGATGATGTGTGACATCGTGATCGCCGCCGACACCGCCAAGTTCGGTCAACCGGAGATCAAGCTGGGCCTCATCCCCGGCTCGGGCGGCACGCAGCGTCTGCCGCGGGCGGTGGGCAAGGCGAAGGCCATGGACCTGGTCCTGACGGCGCGCACGATGGACGCCGCGGAGGCCGAGCGCTCGGGCCTGGTATCGCGCGTGGTGGCGGCCGACAAGTTGCTGGACGAAGCGCTGGAAGCCGCCACGATCATTGCCGGCATGTCCTTGCCGTCGGTGTTGATGGCCAAGGAAAGCGTCAACCGCGCCTATGAGTCGTCGCTTGCCGAGGGCGTGCTGTTCGAGCGCCGCGTGTTCCATTCGCTCTTCGCCACCGAGGACAAGACCGAGGGCACGACCGCCTTCGTCGAGAAGCGCAAGCCCGACTTCAAGCACCGCTGAACCTATCCGCAACATGGCGCCGAAAGCCCCGTGCAGCCTGCTGCACGGGGCTTTCAGCTTGATACGTTTGCGCTATACCTTGTTGCAGGCTCTTTGAATATTCTGGCTTGGCAATCCGAGGGCGATGACAGGGCGCCATGTCATGAGCATGGCAGGAGAACGTCATATGTCCGCGCAATGACAAACACTAGGAGCCTTACATGCGTGAATCCATCTTTTCGCGGACCTGGGCCGCAGCGGTACTTGCCGGTGCCTTCAGCCTGAGCGCCATCACCGCCGTGCACGGCCAGCAACCGACGCCGAGCATGCGCCTGGTGTCCGAGACCCCGGCTCCCAGCGCCCAGCCGCAGATCGCGCCCGTGGCTCCGATGTCCGCGCAGGAACTGCGTGAAATCTCGATCGACGCCTACGTCTACGCCTATCCGCTGGTCCTGCAGGAAGTGACGCGCCGCATTGCCACCAGCGGCAGCGCCACCGGTGACGGCCGCGCGCCGGTCAACCAGTTCGGCCACAAGATCGCGTTCCCGTCGGCCGACACGCCGCATGCCGCCTGGCCCAACTTCGACCTGTTGTACTCGAACCTGTGGTTCGACGTGTCGCGCGAGCCTATTTTCGTTCGCATTCCCGACACCGGCGGACGCTATTATTTCGCGCCCATCTTCGACGCGTGGACTGACCAGTTCGCCTCGCTGGGCCCGCGCACCACGGGTGGCGGCGAGCAGCAGGTGCTGATCGTCGGGCCGCAATGGCAAGGCCAGGCGCCCGCCAACGTGACCGTCTTGCGCAGCCCCACCAACGTGGGCTGGTTGAGCGTGCGCATCCAGGCCAACGCCCGTGACGACATCGCCGCGGTCAACCAGCTGCAGTCCTCGCTGACCGCCACGCCCTACAGCCAATGGGCAGGCGCGCAGCCGCAGCCCGCGCCGGGCTTCGATGCGCAGGGCCGCCGCCTGCCGCCCAATGCCATGCAGGGCCACGGTGGCGCGGCCTGGACGCCCCAGCCCTTGCCGCCCGCGCAGCAGCCGCAACCCGTCTGGGATACCAAGACGCCCGCCGCCGAGCAGGTTGCGCGCATGGATGCCAACACCTTCTTCACCATCTTCGCCGAAGCGGCGCGCATCAATCCGCCGCACGCCAATGACTATCCGATGCTGGAGCGCCTGCGCCGCATCGGCCTGGATCCTCATGGCACCGTGCCGTTCGCGAACCTGAATCCCCAGGTGCAGGAGTCGCTGGCGCTGTCCGCGCCGCTGGCGGGTGAGCGCATCCATACGGCCGTGAGCCGTGCCGGCGTGAACGCGAACGGCTGGCGCACCGTGCTGCATGGCATCGGCACCTATGGCACCGACTACACCCAGCGCGCGGCCATTGCCTATGCCGGCCTGGGCGCCAACACGGTCGACGACGCGCTCTATCCCGTCGCGCACGTCGATTCGGACGGCCAGATGCTGCGTGGCGGCGAGGACTACGTCCTGCATTTCAAGAAGGACGAGCTCCCGCCCGTCAACGCCTTCTGGTCGCTGAACCTGTACAACGCGGAAAACGGCTACACCCGCAACGAGGCCAACCGCCACTCCATCGGCAGCCGTGATGCGCTGCGCTACAACCAGGATGGCTCGCTGACGATCTACATCAGCGATGACGCGCCGCGTGGCGAGCGCCGTGCCAACTGGCTGCCTTCGCCCAAGGAGGGTGCGTTCTCGCTGAACCTGCGCCTTTACTGGCCGCGCGCCGAGGCCGTGGATGGCAAGTGGGTGCCGCCCGTGGTGCGCCGCGACTGATCTCCGAGCAGAGACCGCCCGGCCCCGCGTTCGCGGGCCTGGGCTTTACAACGGCGCCTTCGGGCGCCGTTTTTTGCGTTCGGCCCCCGGAAAATGCGTCAGGGTAAGCCCGCATAGACCCGTCCCTTTTTGGCTGTGCCGCGGCAGATCCAAGCAGGGTGCGGTGTCGCGCCAGGGCGCGCCCCTGTTGGGATTCCGCGATTTGCCTGTCAAAAAACATTCACGCTATACTTATTTGGTTTGTCGCTTGCGGGAAAAGAACGTGGCAATGCCTGGACAAAGTCCTGGCGCGATGCCGGAAGCAGGGCTGGGCGGCATGCGCGCCAATCAAGTCAATGTGGTCGGGACCTCGGGTCAGGCAGCCGGTGCCGGTAACGGTCATGGCAAGCCAGGCGTGGTCCTGAGCGCGGGCGAGCGCGCTGCCGTGGCAGCCAGGGCTAAGCGGGATCTGCTTCGCACCATCTTTGCCCAGGGTCTCATGGCGCTCGTTGCGGCGCTGGTGGCCTGGGGGGTGGCGGGACCGGCGGCAGGTGTGTCGGCACTGGCGGGCGCGGGGGCGTATTTCATCCCCAATGCCTGTTTCGGACTGCGCCTGTTGCTGGATATCTACCGGCCGGGTGGTGCAAATCCTTTTACGTTCTTGTTCGGCGAAGTTCTCAAACTCGGTCTGACAGTGTTGCTGCTCTGGGCGATAGTCCGCGTGGGCGGGGACCACATCGTGTGGCCAGCCCTGCTCGTGGGGCTGCTCTGCGCACTGAAGGGCTACGTACTATTACTGATGTTCCGCAAGCTGTCATAGGCGGGCGGCAGAATATCCAAGCAACATGACCGGGACGCGCCGCGCGCCCCGGTGACCAGCAAAGTCTCGGGGTAGGGAATCAATGGCTGCTGCAAGCGACGTATCGCCTCAGTCCTATTACATTCAGCACCACTTGGTGCACTTGAACAATATCGGCGAGAAGCAAGGCTCCATCGCCCAGTTCGAGGTCATCAACTACGACTCCATCTTCTGGTCGTTGGCGATGGGTTTCATCGTCGTGTTCGTGCTCTGGCGTGCTGCTCGCAGCGCAACCGCCGGCGTGCCGGGCCGTTTCCAGGCTTTCGTCGAAACCCTCGTCGAGATGGTAGACACGCAAGCCCGCAGTATTGTTCCCAGCGAGGCGACCCGTCGCTTCGTCGCGCCCCTGGCGCTGACCGTGTTCCTGTGGATCGTTCTGATGAACGCCCTTGACCTGGTCCCCGTCGACCTGATGCCGCGCATCTTCTCCTGGACCGGCCTGGGCACCGAGCACGGCGACCCCTTCTATTACCACCGCATTCTTCCGACCGCCGACCTGAACGTGCCGATGGGCATGTCGCTGGGCGTGCTGCTCCTGATGTTCTATTACGGCATCAAGATCAAGAGCCCGGGCGGCTTCGTCAAGGAACTCTTTACCGCGCCGTTCCATGCGCATGGCTTCACCGCCGTCCTGCTGGCTCCCGCGAACTTCATGCTCAACCTGGTCGAATACGCGGCCAAATCCGTCTCCCTCGGCATGCGGCTGTTCGGCAACATGTTCGCGGGCGAACTCGTCTTCATGCTGATCGCCCTGCTGGGTGGCGCATGGACGGGCATGAACGGCATGAGCGTGGGTCTTGGTATCGGCCATATCCTGGCCGGCTCCATTTGGGCGATCTTCCACATCATGATCGTCCTGCTGCAAGCGTTCATCTTCATGATGCTGACGCTGGTGTACATCGGCCAAGCGCACGAAGGACACTGAATACCCGCGCCGGTCCCCCGGCGCACCCCTCTTCACTTTCTTTTCTGACATTCAGATTCTTAACCAAGGAGTTGTCATGACCAACGTTGCTTTCGTTGCTCTCGCTTGCGCTTTCATCATCGGCCTGGGCGCCATCGGCGCTTGCATCGGTATCGCCATCATGGGCGGCAAGTACCTGGAGGCTTCGGCCCGCCAGCCTGAGCTGATGAACGCGCTGCAAACCAAGATGTTCCTGCTGGCTGGCCTGATCGACGCCGCCTTCCTGATCGGCGTGGGTATCGCCATGCTGTTCGCCTTCGCCAATCCTTTCGTCTGATTGCGCGTTGCCCGCCAGTTCGTGGCGGGACTTGAAGCCGGATGGCGGACCCCCGGCGGGTCCGCGCCATCCGGAAAAATATTGGTGCCACGCGGTGTGTAACGCGCCGCGGGCTGCAGGGTTTAAAGGAATACGACCGTGAATCTGAACGCGACAATCTTCTTTCAGATGCTCGTGTTCTTCGTCCTGGGTTGGTTCACGATGAAATTCGTGTGGCCGCCGCTGACGAAGGCGATGGATGAGCGCCGCCAGAAAATCGCCGACGGGCTGGCCGCCTCCGAAAAGGGCAAGGCCGACCTGGCTCAGGCGCAGGCGCGCATCAGCCTGATTGAGGCATCCGCCAAGTCCGAGACGCACACGCGTATCGCCGACGCTGAAAAGCAGGCCGCTCAACTGATCGATGCCGCCCGCCGCGAAGCCGAAGCCGAGCGTGCTCGTATCCAGGCGCAAGCGCGCCAGGACGCCGAACAGGAAGTGCAACGCGTGCGCGATCAACTGCGCGAAGACGTGGCTGCACTGGCCGTCAAGGGCGCCGAGCAGATCCTCAAGCGCGAGGTCGACGCCCGCGCCCACGCCGAGCTGCTCAGCCAGCTCAAGGCCCAGCTCTAATCGGAAACGTCATGGCTGAACTTTCGACTGTTGCCCGCCCGTACGCCGAAGCGCTGTTCGGCGCCGCGCGCAACGACCAGGCCACCAGCCTGGCCGGCTGGAGCTCCCTGCTGGCCGATCTGGCCCAGGTCGCGGCCAATCCCGAGGTGGGCGCCGTCCTGTCCGACCCGCGCCTGAACCAGGTCCAGCGGGTCGACCTCTTCCTCAGCCTGATCAAGGCGACGTTGCCCCAGGCTGCCCGTAACTTCGTCGAACTGCTGGTGCAGAACGACCGCCTGCTGCTCCTGCCCGAGATCGCCAGCCAGTTCGACGTGCTGAAGAACCGGCACGAAGGCGTCGCCGTGGCCGAGATCGCCAGCGCGTTCGCGCTGTCGGACGAGCAGGTCGCTGAATTGGTGGCCGGGCTCGAGAAGAAGTTCGGCCGCAAGTTGAAGCCCGAGGTCAGTCTCGACGCGTCGCTCATCGGCGGCGTGCGGGTCACCGTGGGTGATCAGGTGCTCGATACTTCCGTGCAGGCCCAATTGGCGCGCATGCGCGACACGCTGGCGGCGTAAGGCCAGATAACAGGATTCCAGGAGTCTGAACATGCAACTCAATCCGTCCGAGATCAGCGAACTGCTGAAAAGCCGCATCGAAGGCATCGGCGCTTCGACCGATATCCGTACCCAAGGCACGGTCGTCTCCGTGACCGACGGCATCACCCGCATCCACGGCCTGTCCGACGTGATGCAGGGCGAAATGCTTGAATTCCCCAACAACATCTTCGGCCTGGCCCTGAACCTCGAGCGCGACTCCGTCGGCGCCGTGATCCTGGGTGACTACACCGGCATTTCGGAAGGCGACGCCGTCAAGACGACCGGCCGCATCCTGGAAGTGCCCGTGGGTCCCGAACTGCGCGGCCGCGTGCTGAACGCGCTGGGCACTCCCATCGACGGCAAGGGCCCACTGAACGCGACCCAGACCGACGTGATCGAGAAGGTCGCCCCGGGCGTGATCGCCCGTCAATCGGTGTCGCAGCCCCTGCAGACCGGTATCAAGGCCATCGACGCCATGGTGCCTATCGGCCGTGGCCAGCGCGAGCTGATCATTGGCGACCGCCAGACCGGCAAGACCGCCGTTGCCGTCGACACCATCATCAGCCAGAAGGGCAAGAACGTCACCTGCGTGTACGTCGCCATCGGCCAGAAGGCGTCGACGATCAACAACGTGGTGCGCAAGCTCGAAGAGCACGGCGCCATGGAATACACGATCATCGTGGCTGCCTCGGCGTCGGATCCCGCCGCCATGCAGTACCTATCGGCCTACTCCGGCTGCACGATGGGCGAATACTTCCGCGATCGCGGCGAAGACGCCCTGATCATCTATGACGATCTGACCAAGCAAGCCTGGGCCTATCGCCAGGTGTCGCTGCTGCTGCGCCGCCCGCCCGGCCGCGAAGCCTACCCCGGCGACGTGTTCTACCTGCATTCGCGTCTGCTCGAGCGTGCCGCGCGCGTCAACGAAGAGTACGTCGAGAAGTTCACGAACGGCGCCGTCAAGGGCAAGACCGGTTCGCTGACGGCCCTGCCGATCATCGAAACGCAAGCCGGTGACGTGTCGGCCTTCGTGGCCACCAACGTGATCTCGATCACCGACGGCCAGATCTTCCTGGAATCGGACCTGTTCAACGCGGGTGTGCGTCCCGCCATCAACGCCGGTATCTCGGTGTCGCGTGTCGGTGGCGCCGCCCAGACCAAGGTCGTCAAGAAGCTGTCCGGCGGTATCCGTACCGACCTGGCCCAGTACCGTGAACTGGCGGCTTTCGCCCAGTTCGCCTCGGACCTCGACGAATCGACCCGTCGCCAGCTCGAGCGCGGCAAGCGCGTGGTGGAGCTGCTGAAGCAGCCCCAGTACCAGCCGCTGCAAGTCTGGGAACTGGCTGTCACCCTGTATGCCGTCAACAACGGCTACCTGGACGACATCGAGGTTTCGCAGATCCTGGGCTTCGAGAAGGCGCTGAAGGATCACCTGAAGGCCAAGCACGCTGCTCTGATCCAGCGCATCGAGGACACGAAGGAACTGTCCAAGGATGACGACGTCGAGCTGGCGAGCACGATCCAGGAATTCAAGAAGCACGGTGCTTTTTAAGGCATTTTGACTGGTCTGGCGGGGTGGGGCGCTTGACGCGCCGTCCCGCCTAGCGGGCCCGCCTCGGCCCTGGCCCGCCCGGCCGTCTCAACAGGAAGCGCAATGCCCGGAATCAAGGAAATCCGAACCAAGATCAAGAGCGTGCAAAACACGCGCAAGATCACCAAGGCGATGGAAATGGTGGCTGCATCCAAAATGCGCAAGGCGCAGGATCGGATGCGGGCCAGCCGTCCGTACGCCACCAAGGTGCGCGAGATCGCAGCTCACCTGATGCAGGCCAATCCCGAGTACAGCCATCCCTACCTGGCGGCGCATGCCGAACAGCCCAAGGCGGTGGGTGTGGTCGTGGTCACGACCGACAAGGGTCTGTGCGGCGGCCTGAACACCAACGTCTCGCGCGTGCTGCTGAACAAGCTGAAGGAATTCCAAGAGCGCGGCATCGAGGTCCAGACCACGGCCTTTGGCAACAAGGGCTTGAGCCTGCTGACGCGCCTGGGCAGCAACCTGGTCTCGCAGGAAGTGGGCCTGGGCGACAAGCCCAACCTCGAGCGCCTGCTGGGCGCGCTGAAGGTGCAGCTCGACGCTTTCCTGGAAGGCCGTATCGACGCGCTGTACATCGCGACGACGCGCTTCGTGAACACCATGCGCCAGGAACCCGTGTTCCTGCGCCTGCTGCCCCTGCCGGACGGCCTGGAAGATCCGTTCCAGAGCGGCCTGAAGAAGGCAGAGGCTGAAGGCGAGGAAGTGAAGGCCAGCTACAGCTGGGACTACATCTACGAGCCCGATGCCAAGACCGTCATCGACGAGCTGCTGCAGCGCTACGTCGAGGGCCTGGTGTTCCAGGCGGTCGCCGAGAACATGGCGTCCGAACAGTCCGCGCGGATGGTGGCCATGAAGGCCGCTTCCGACAATGCCAAGAAAGTCATCGGCGACCTCCAGCTGGTCTACAACAAGACCCGCCAGGCAGCCATTACGAAAGAAATCTCCGAAATCGTGGGGGGCGCCGCAGCCGTTTGATGTCCCTGGACATCAGCAGCCGCAGCATTCCGTCAGACAGTTATCAAGCAAGGAATCGACATGAGCAAGGGAACCATCGTTCAGTGCATCGGCGCCGTGGTGGACATTCAGTTTCCCCGCGATCAGATGCCCAAGATCTACGCCGCGCTGACGCTGGCAGATGACACCTCGGCCGTGGCCGAGAAGGGCCTGACGTTTGAAGTGCAGCAACAGCTGGGCGATGGCGTGGTGCGTACCATCGCCATGGGCTCGTCCGACGGCCTGCGCCGCGGCATGGCTGTCACCAACACCGGCGCGCCGATCTCGGTGCCCGTCGGTACGGCCACCCTGGGCCGCATCATGGACGTGCTGGGTCGCCCGATCGACGAAGCCGGCCCCATCGCCACCGAAGAGCGCCGCGCGATCCACCAGGACGCCCCCGCCTTCGACGAGCTGTCGCCCTCGGTCGAACTGCTCGAAACCGGCATCAAGGTGATCGACCTGGTCTGCCCCTTCGCGAAGGGCGGCAAGGTCGGCCTGTTCGGCGGCGCCGGCGTGGGCAAGACCGTGAACATGCTGGAACTGATCAACAACATCGCCAAGGAACACAGCGGTCTGTCCGTGTTCGCTGGCGTGGGTGAGCGTACCCGCGAAGGCAACGACTTCTATCACGAAATGTCGGAAGCCGGCGTCATCAAGCTGGACAACCTGTCCGAGTCGAAGGTGGCGATGGTCTTCGGCCAGATGAACGAGCCCCCCGGCAACCGCCTGCGCGTCGCGCTGTCGGGCCTGACGATGGCCGAGAAGTTCCGTGACGAAGGCCGTGACATCCTGTTCTTCGTCGACAACATCTACCGCTACACGCTGGCCGGTACCGAAGTGTCGGCCCTGCTGGGCCGCATGCCTTCCGCCGTGGGCTACCAGCCCACCCTGGCCGAGGAAATGGGCCGCCTGCAAGAGCGCATCACGTCGACCAAGACCGGCTCGATCACCTCGATCCAGGCCGTGTACGTCCCTGCGGATGACTTGACCGACCCGTCGCCTGCCACGACCTTCCAGCATTTGGACTCGACTGTCGTGCTGTCGCGTGACATCGCCGCGCTGGGTATCTACCCCGCCGTGGATCCGCTGGATTCCACCAGCCGCCAGCTCGACCCGCAAGTCGTGGGTGAAGAGCACTACGCCGTGGCCCGTGGCGTGCAGCAGACGCTGCAGCGCTACAAGGAACTGCGCGACATCATCGCGATTCTGGGCATGGACGAACTGTCGCCGGAAGACAAGCAGGCCGTGGCCCGCGCGCGCAAGATCCAGCGCTTCCTGTCGCAGCCCTTCCACGTCGCCGAAGTGTTCACCGGCGCCCCCGGCAAGTACGTGCCGCTGGCCGAAACCATTCGTGGCTTCAAGATGATCGTGGAAGGCGAGTGCGATGCGCTGCCGGAACAGGCCTTCTACATGGTCGGTTCGATCGACGAAGCCTTCGAAAAGGCCAAGAAACTGCAATAAGGATTCCCCATCATGGCTACCCTGCATGTCGATGTCGTCAGCGCCGAAGAGTCCATCTTCGCTGGCGAAGCCACGTTCGTGGCACTGCCGGGTGAAGCGGGTGAACTGGGCATCCTGCCCGGCCACACGCCGCTGATCTCGCGGATCCGTCCTGGCACGGTGAAGATTGTCCGGGCCGACAACGGCCAGGAAGAAAGCGTCTTCGTCGCCGGCGGCATCCTGGAAGTGCAGCCGGGCAGCGTGACGGTGTTGTCCGACACCGCCATCCGCGCGGCTGACCTGGACGAAGCCAAGGCCGTGGCCGCGCGCGAGCGCGCCCAGGAAGCCTTGAGCAAGGCCACCGACAAGGCGACCATCGCCGCTGTCGAGGCCGAGCTGGCCATGCTGGCCGCGCAGACCTTGGCGGCCCGCAAGGCCTCCGAATCCGGCCGCTCGCACCACTGAGTATTGCCGGGCGGTACCGGCGCGTTCGCGCGCCGGCGCAGGACACAGGAAACCCACCCTTCGCGGTGGGTTTCCTGTTTTCTGTTTTCCGTTTCCTGCCTGTGCCCTTGCCCTGAGTGCAGCCATCCGTGTTTCCCGTGTCGCGTCTTCCCCGCATGGCCGAGCCCTTGGAGTGGCGGTAGCCTGCATGGGCACGCAACATCAAGGGAGCGAAGATGCGGCAGGTGATCGATTGCGCGGTGCTATGGGCGCCCGGGCAGGAAGGCTGGGTGAAGGACTGGATGGCGCGCCGCGAGCACGCCTTGCCCAGGGCAAGGCTGCTGTCCCTGCCGCTGGCTGCCCAGGCGCCCGATGGACCGGCGCCGGACGCCCTCTGGCGGCTGCAGCAGGTGTTGCGCAGGTATGACCTGGCCATCCTGCCGGTGGCGCCCGAACAGCTCGCCTGGAGCCGCATGGCGCTCTCGGCGGCGGATGGCATGCTGCCGGTGCCCTTGCTGGGGTTGGCCCACGGCTTGCGTGCCGCGGCCATCCAGGACCTGCTGGGCCTGGGGCTGAGCGATTTCGTCAGGGTCGAGCTGGAGGGAGACGACCTCGGCTTGCGGCTGGCCTGTGTGGCGCGGCGCAAGGATGCCCTGGCTGCAGGCGCTCTTGCCGGATGTGGCGGGGCCGTGCGCCCCGCAACTGCCCGGTCATCGCTCGGCAACGACGCGGCGGGGAAGTCTTCCCCGGGCGGGGCGCCGGGGCTGGCCGAACCCGACATGCCCTACGCGCTGGCATCCAGGGCAAGCCTGCCGTCCACCGAAGAAACCCTGTCGTTTCGTGCCGCCAAAAGCCGTGTGGTGGCTGCTTTCGAGCACGATTACCTGAGCCGGGCCTTGCGCCGCTCGGGTGGCAACATCGCGATGGCGGCGCGCCAGGCCAGCAAGCACCGACGGGCATTCTGGGGGTTGATGCGCAAGCATCGGATCGATGCGGAGCAGTTCAGGCAAGGCGCGGAAGACGACCGGAATGAGCCGAAAGAGGGTTGAGACAGCGGAACGCATGACGACTTGCGGGGGATGTCTGCGTCGATCCTCCAAAGTCATCCTTGCTATAGTCGTGCCGAAATCAGCCCTTTGCTGGAATGCCATGCAAACCAATAGCCTTATCCCCGAAGGTACATACGGCGTCGTCCAGCGCGATGTTTTTCACTCATCATTGGACGAGGTTGCGGAGCAGATCCGTCGCCTGGGGTACGCCGTGATCGACTCGGGTTATACCGAGGCCGAGCGCCAGGCATTGTCCGAGGCTTTCGATATGGCGCGCGCGGCTTATGTACAGCGTTGGGGGGAAGCGCGCCTGAAAAGGCTGGGCGAACTGCACACCTTGCGGGCATTGTTGACGCACGGTGGCCCTCTGTTCTTGAAGCTGGCGACCCATCGTGTGCTCCTCGAACTCCTGGAGCGCCTGATCGAGGGCAAGTTCGCGCTGAGTCAGCAGAATGGCGTCATCAATCCGGCGGGTGAGAGTTACAACCAGGGCGCCTGGCATCGTGACCTGCCTTACCAGCACTTCCTGTCGAGCACGCCTCTGGCCGTGAACGCACTGTTCTGCATGGACGATTTCACGACAGAAAATGGGTCGACGTTTGTCCTTCCCGGGTCGCACCGTTCTGCTGCGTTTCCGTCAGAGGCTTATTTGCGGCAGCATGCCTTGCAAGTGGAGGCAAAGGCCGGCCAGTTCATCGTGATGGATTGCATGCTCTTCCACAGCGGTGGACGGAATCGTGGCAACGCAGATCGACGAGCCGTGAACCACGCCTATATGATTCCCTACTTTCGTCAGCAGATCGAATTACCGGGCAACCTGGATGCCAGCACGCTGTCGGAGTCGGAGAAGAGCCTGCTTGGATTCAGCTACAGTTCGCCTCCTTCGGTAGAGGCATACCTCGTTTCAAGAGAAAAGAAGAATGTCTGATACCAGTCACAATGTGTTCCGTGGGGCACTTGTCGCACCAGATACCTACGAGGCGTTGCGCGAGCGCGAAGGTGGGTTCTTTGACTCACAGGGCACCTTCTATCCATTCGTGGGAGAAGGCACGCGCGTGGTGGATTTCATCGCTCCTCACGCAGCGGGACAATTCGACCGGGACAATCTGGAAATGTACAACTCGGCCCATTCGGTCGATATCTACAGGAATTTTCTGAACTGGCTGTTTGAAACATTCGACGTCCAGGAGGAAGCGTTCAGGGCCGAACTGTTGTCCCACCTTCGGCTCGGGCCGGGAATGCGGGTCCTGATTGCCGGTTGCGGACTAGGGGAGGACATTGCGCTTGTGTCCGACCAGGTGGGCAGCACTGGCGAAGTGCATGCACAGGATCTGAGCAAGGCGATGGTGCTCGAGGCAGCCAGCAAGAATGCGCAGCCTCACATCGGATTCACGATTTCGAACGCGCTGCATTTGCCCTACCCCACCGGATACTTCGATGCCGTCTTTCATTTCGGCGGCATCAATCTGTTTGGCGGCGACATGCGTGTCGCTGTCGCGGAATTGGATCGGGTTTGCAAGGAAGGTGGGCGGGTGGTGTTCGGCGATGAGGGCATTGCTGCGCATCTGCGAGGCACCGAATACTACGAGGTCGCAGTCCGGAACAATGCGCTTTGGGGGCGGGAAGCCCCCATGGCTGCATTGCCCCATGGCGCAAGGGATGTCCAGCTGAACTATGTTCTTGGTAATTGCTTCTACCTGATCGGCTACGTTTCAGGGAAGACCTTGCCTTACATGAATATCGATGTTCCCCATCAGGGAACCCGGGGCGGCACCGCCAGAACACGCTATTTCGGACAGATCGAGGGAGTGTCGGCGGAGGTCAAGGCGAAGTTGTATGCCAAGGCTCGGAAGGATGGCGTGTCCGCGCATGATCTGTTGGAAAAGCTCCTGTCTGCGCATCTGTGATGCGGGGCGATGAGGCCATGACGCGATGAAAACACGCTGGGAAAAACTGGGCCAGCTTTATACCCCGGAGGGCCGCACAAGGCATCCAAAGCTGTTGACGCATGCCGCCAACCCGCTGCCTGTCCGGCTGCACGAGGACGTCTATCGAGTTTTTTATTCGGGGCGTGACGCATCGAACCGTTCGTCTGTCGGCGCGGTAGATATCGACATCCTGCGTCGGCAGGTGATCCGGGAGCATGATGCGCCCATTTTTGAGTTCGGCCCTGCCGGCAGTTTCTATGCGGACGGGATCAGCATCGGATGCTGTTACTCGGTTGGTGGTGTTCGCTACATGCTGTTCATGGGGTGGCAGAGCCCTCCGGACTCCCATTTCCGTGGGGACATAGGTCGGATGGTGATGGACGCGTCGTTGCGACTCACCCTGGACGGAGATCAGCCATTCCTTGGCGCGAACGCCATCGATCCGATCAGCCTGTCCTATCCGTGGGTGTGCGAAGCCCCTGAGGGGGGCTACGTCATGTGGTATGGCTCGACCGAGACCTGGGATGCGGGCAACGGAGAAATGTTGCACGCTATCAGTTCGGCGACGTCCGCAGACGGGCACCAGTGGGCTCGTCATGGGCAGGCCGTGCCTCATGTGCTTGGCGCTGCTCAGGCGTTTTCGCGCCCGACCGTCGTCCGAGGAAAGGATGGGAGCTATCAGATGTGGTTCTCCTGCCGAGGGGCGGGGGAGAAATATCGCATCGGGTACGCGCATAGCGACGACGGCAAACAATGGCGCCTGTCCCTGGAGGATGCCGGTATTACGGTTTCCGATTCAGGCTGGGACTCGGAAATGATTGCTTATCCCTACGTGATGGATCATGAGGGGCAGCGCTACATGTTCTATAACGGCAACAGTTACGGCAAGACGGGTTTTGGCCTTGCTGTCTGGCGTGACACTTGAGTGATTGCCGCTCCAGATAAGCGCTTGGGCCAAGAAGAGCTTGAGCCAAGTCAGGCTTACAGGAGCCGCGGCGGGTAAAATCGACGTTTCGCCCGCAGAAGGATGCCCGTGTCCGCTCCCGACCTGAAGAATGACGTCTTCCTGCGCGCGCTGTCGCGCGCGCCGGTGCCCTACACCCCGCTCTGGCTCATGCGCCAGGCAGGACGCTATCTCCCCGAATACAACGCCACGCGCGCGCGCGCCGGCTCTTTCCTGGGCCTGGCCAAGAACCCGGACTACGCCTGTGAGGTCACGCTGCAGCCCCTGGCGCGCTACGACCTCGACGCCGCCATCCTGTTCTCGGACATCCTGACGGTGCCTGATGCCATGGGCCTCGGCCTGGATTTCGTGGCAGGCGAGGGCCCCCGTTTCGCCCATCCCGTGCGCAATGAAGCCGACGTGGCCAAGCTGGCCGTGCCCGAGCTGGACAGCCTGCAGTACGTCTTCGACGCCGTCAGCCTCATCCGCCGTGAACTCGGCGGCAAGGTGCCCCTGATCGGTTTTGCCGGCAGTCCCTGGACCATCGCCTGCTACATGGTCGAAGGCAAGGGCAGCGACGATTATCGCCAGATCAAGACCATGCTGTACGCCAGGCCCGACCTGCTGCACCGCATGCTGGAGATCAACGCCGAAACCACGGCGCGCTACCTGAACGCGCAGATCGAAGCCGGCGCCCAGGCTGCCATGATCTTCGACAGCTGGGGGGGCGTGCTGGCCGATGGCCTGTTCCAGCAGTTCTCGCTGGCCTACACCCAGCGCGTGGTCGACAAGCTGATCCGCGAGCGCGAAGGGCGCCGCGTGCCCGTCATCGTGTTCACGAAGGGCGGGGGCATCTGGCTGGAACAGATCGCCGCCATCGGCTGCGATGCCGTCGGCCTGGATTGGACGGTGGACCTGGGCGCCGCGCGCCGCCGGGTACAGGACCGGGTGGCGCTGCAGGGCAACCTGGACCCCATGGCACTGTTCGGCGGCGAAGCCGCTGTGCGCGCCGAAGCCCGCCGCGTGCTGGACGCTTTCGGTCCGGTGGGTCAGGGCGGTCACGTCTTCAACCTGGGCCATGGCATTTCCCAGTACACGCCGCCGGAGGCGGTTGCCGCGCTGGTGGACGAGGTCCACCACTACAGCGCGGGGCTGCATGCCTGAGGTAAGTGGTCGCTCCCGTCGGAAATGCTGCCCAGGCGGGCTGCACCCCTGAGCACTTGTGCACAGGAAATTGCAATTCAGGGAATACCCCACACAGAAGAGAGCGGAGATCTGAATGCAGCCGTAAGTCATTGATGTGAAATGATTAAGTCTATATTCAGAAAGTGTTTTTGACCTGCCGCATAAGCTGTGTTATTTCCCTTCAGCACTTGTTCAATGCCTTTTCCCCAAAGTTATCCACAGGCTGGCGGGAAAAGGTTTTGCTAGCCCCGATCTAACAATCTCTTAGGGCGAACTCCGAGAATCCACTTTAAGTTGCGACTCGGGTCGTTCCCGTTTTCGTCTCGCCGATGTCCCAGACCGCTCCCCTGATCGACGCTGCAGGCACCGCCATGGTGCCGCCCGCGGCGTGGGTGCGCGTGGTGCTGGATGTGCCCTTGCCGGGGCCGTTCGATTACCGCCATGTGGCGCCGGTCGAGCCGGGGACGCGGGTGATCGTGCCTTTCGGGCGGCGCAAACTGATCGGCGTGGTGGTGGACAATCCGGCTGAGCCGGGATACGAGCCCAGCCAGATCAAGGATGTGGAGCAGGTGCTGGACGACCTGCCGCCGCTGTCCGAGCGCTGGATGCGCCTGGCACGGTTCGCGGCGGATTATTACCAGCGCCCGCTGGGCGAGGTCATGCTGCCGGCCTTGCCGGGACCGTTGCGCAAGGTCTCGGCCTATCAGGGCAAGCGGGCCTCGGGCGGGCCGGTGGCGCGCCAGGCCAGGCGCAAGCGCACGGCGCGTGACGATGCCGCGGCTGACCAGCCGCCCACGCTGAACGAGGCGCAGCAGGCGGCGGTGGACGCCATCGTCGGCGCGCCGGCCTTCCACGCCTTCCTGCTGCACGGCGTCACCGGCAGCGGCAAGACCGAGGTCTACCTGCGCGCCGCCGAACAGGTGCTGGCGCGCGGCCGCCAGGTGCTGATGCTGGTGCCGGAAATCAACCTGACGCCGCAGTTCGAGGCTGCCTTGCGGGCGCGCCTCGAACGGGTCGCAGGCGCGGACGGACTGGCCGTGCTGCACAGCGGCCTGTCGGAGGGCGAGCGCTTGCAGGCGTGGACGCGGGCGGTCGATGGGCGTGCGCGCATCGTGCTGGGCACGCGCCTGGCTGTGTTTGCGCCGCTGGAAGACCTGGGCCTCATCGTCGTGGACGAAGAGCACGACACCTCGTACAAGCAGCAGGACGGCCTGCGCTATTCCGCGCGCGACCTGGCCGTCTGGCGCGGCCGCGATGCGGCTGCCGCCGTCGTGCTGGGCTCGGCCACGCCCGCGCTGGAGACCTGGTATCACGCCACGCGCGGCCACTACACGCGGCTCGGCCTGCCGACGCGCGCGCGCGCGGCCAGCCTGCCGGCGGTCAGGCTGGTGGATACGCGCCGGCTGCCGATGGAAAACGGCATGTCGCCGCAACTGCTGGATGGCATTGCCGACCGCCTGGCGCGCGGCGAGCAATCGCTGGTGTTCCTGAACCGGCGCGGCTATTCGCCCGCCCTGCATTGCGCCTCCTGCGGCTGGGTCAGCCAATGCACGCGCTGCACGGCATTCACGGTGCTGCATCGCGGCTCGCACGGCATGCACCGCCTGCAATGCCACCATTGCGGCTACCAGGCGCGCGTGCCGCGCGCCTGCCCCGACTGCGGCGACCAGGACTTGAAGCCCATGGGACGGGGCACGCAACGGGTCGAGGAATACCTGGCAGAGAAATTCCCCGCTGCCCGCATTTCCCGCATCGATGCCGACAGCACCCGCCGCAAGGGCAGCGCGCAGGCCTTGTTCGCCCAGGTGCATGCCGGTGAGGTCGACATCCTGGTCGGCACGCAGATGGTGGCCAAGGGCCACGACTTCGCCAACCTGACGCTGGTGGGCGTGCTGAACGCCGATTCCATGTTGTTCTCGCAGGACTTCCGGGCCCCGGAACGCCTGTTCGCCCAGCTCATGCAGGTGTCGGGGCGCGCTGGGCGCCACGGTGGCCAGGGTGAAGTCCTGATCCAGACCGGCTATCCGGAACAATCCGTCTATCAATCCTTGCTGCGTCACGATTACGAAGGCTTCGCCCGGCATGCACTGGCCGAGCGCGAAAGTGTCGGCCTGCCGCCCTATGCCTTCCAAGCGCTGCTGTCCGCGGAAGCCCGCGAGCTGGCGCAGGCAATCGATTTCCTGCAGCGTGCGCGCGACGAGGCTGAAAATGTCCTTGCCGAGGCGGGCCTGCCGGGCGGCGTGACGCTATATGATCCAGTGCCGCTGCGCGTCGTCCGCGTGGCCAATGTCGAGCGGGCCCAATTGCTGCTGGAAAGCGCAAGCCGCCCCGCCCTGCTGGCGTTCCTGCGCCGCTGGGTGGGCGTGTTGCCCGCGCTGGCTGCTGACGGCCGCGCACGCTGGCTGCTTGAAGTGGATCCGCTGGAGATCTGAAAGAATGACCACCCCCAATTCCGTGCCGGCCGGGCTCAACCCGGCGCAGCGCGAAGCCGTGCTTTACCTGGATGGCCCCAGCCTCGTGCTGGCGGGCGCGGGTTCCGGCAAGACGCGCGTCATCACGCAGAAGATGGCCTACCTGCTGCGCGATTGCGGCTACATGGCCCGCAACATCGTGGCGCTGACCTTCACGAACAAGGCCGCGCGCGAGATGGACGAGCGCGTGAAGACCCTGGTCGATCCCAAGATGGCCAAGGGTCTCATCATCAGCACCTTCCACTCGCTGGGCGTGCGCCTGTTGCGGGAAGAAGCCCGCAATGCCGGGCTGAAGCCGCAGTTCTCCATCCTGGACGCGGATGACGCCATGGCCATCATCCAGGAGATGCTGGCCACCACGGACAAGGGCCGGCTGCGTGCCGTGCAGTCGGCCATCTCGTTGTGGAAGAACGGCCTGGTGGATCCGGACGAGGCCGAGCGCACGGCCGCCACCGCGGGCGAGGCCGAAGCCGCCCGGGTCTATCGCAGCTACAACGCGACGCTGGCGGCTTACCAGTCCGTGGATTTCGACGACCTGATCCGCATTCCCGCGCAACTGCTTGCCAGCAACGACACGGTGCGCGAGCGCTGGCAGAACCGCGTGCGCTACCTGTTGGTGGACGAATACCAGGACACCAACGTGTGCCAGTACCAGCTGGTGCGGCTGCTGACCGGCCCGCGCGCCATGTTCACCGCGGTGGGCGACGACGACCAGGCCATCTATGCCTGGCGCGGCGCCACCATCGAGAACCTGGCCAAGCTCACGACGGACTATCCGCAGCTGAAGGTCATCAAGCTGGAGCAGAACTACCGTTCGGTGCAGCGCATCCTGGCCGCGGCCAACAGCGTCATCGAGCGCAATCCCAAGCTCTTCGAGAAGAAGCTGTGGTCGGACCTGGGCGTGGGCGAGCCCATCGTGATCTCGCCGATGAACGACGAGGAAACCGAAGCCCAGAGCATCGCCATGAAGATTTCGGCCTCGCGCTTCGAGCGCCAGGCCAGCTGGAAGGATTTCGCCATCCTGTACCGCGGCAACCACCAGGCCCGCATCATCGAGCAGGCGCTGCGCGACCTGAAGATCCCGTACACGATCGCGGGCGGCCAGAGCTTCTTCGACAAGGCCGAGGTGCGCGACGTGTTGTCCTATCTGCGCCTGATCGCCAACGATGCGGACGACCCCGCCTTCATCCGGGCCGCCACGACCCCACGCCGCGGGATCGGGCAGGCCACCTTGCAGGCCCTGGGCACCTATGCTGCCGAGCGTGAGGTGTCGCTCTTCGAGGCCGTCTTCGAGCAAGGCCTGGAAACCCGCCTGCAGCCGCGCCAGATCGAGCCGCTGCGCGTGTTCGCGGAGTTCATCCAGCGCATGCAATGGCGCGCGGGCCGCGGCGTCGAAGGGCGCCCGCCCCCCAAGGCGGAGCCTGCCGGACCGCTGCTGGACGATCTCCTGGGCGCCATCGACTACGAGCGCTTCCTGTACGACACCATGGAAGAGCGGCCGGCGCAGTCACGCTGGCACAACGTGCTGGAACTGGTGGGCTGGCTCAAGCGCAAGGCCGAGGAAGACGGCCATACGCTCTTCGAGCTCGTGCAGCACGTGGCGCTCATCACGATGCTGGAGCGCCAGCATGACGAGGAAGAGCCCGACGCGGTGAAGATGTCGACGCTGCATGCGTCCAAGGGCCTGGAGTATCCGCACGTCTATCTGGCGGGCGTGGAAGAAGGGCTCCTGCCGCACATGGGCAAGGACGACGAAGAGGGCGATCCGGCGCGGGCCGCGGAATCGCTGGCCGCGCGCATCGAGGAAGAGCGCCGGCTGATGTACGTGGGCATCACCCGCGCGCAGCGCAGCCTGAACCTCAGCTGGTGCAAGAAGCGCCGGCGCGCCCGCGAGGACGTGGTGCGCGAGCCTTCTCGCTTCATCGAGGAAATGGGCCTGGGCACCGCACCGCAAGGGGCGGACCCGGCCAGCCATCTCAGCCCGAAAGAACGGCTGGGCATGCTCAAGGCCTTGCTGAACAAGCGCGGCTGAACGCCGGCGGCCTGGCCGTTCGAAGCCGCGCTCAGGTTTCCGCCGCCAGGCGTCCCGCGTCCTCGCACCATTGCGGCAGTTGCGCGCCGGGCATCGGGCGCCCAAACAGATAGCCTTGCAGTTCGTCGCAGCCGATGCTGCACAGCGCCTGCGCCTCTTCCTCGCGTTCGACGCCTTCGGCCACCACGCGCAGGCCCAGCTCGTGGCCCAGTTCGATGATGGCCTTCACCACGGCCAGGTCGGTGGCGGAATCCAGCATGCCGCGCACGAACGCCTGGTCGATCTTCAGGCGGTCAAGCGGGAAGCGGTTCAGGTAGCTCAGGCTGGAATACCCCGTGCCGAAGTCGTCCAGCGACAGCTTCACGCCCAGCTTGCGGATGTCCCGGATCACGTCCAGGTAATTCTCCGCATTGCTCATCAGCACGGTCTCGGTGATCTCCAGCTCCAGCAGCTCGGGTGGGATGCCATGCGCGTCCAGGCAGGCGCGCAACGTGTCGATGAGGCCCGGGTCGCGCAGCTGGATGGCGGAAAGGTTGATCGAGGTGCGCAGGGCAGGCAACCCCTGGTCGCGCCACACGGCCATCTGTCGGCAGGCCTCGTCGATGACCCAGGCGCCGATGGGAATGATGAGGCGGGTATCTTCCGCAATGGGGATGAACTGGCCTGGCGGGATGGCGCCCAGCGTAGGCGAGGTCCAGCGCAGCAGGCCCTCCACGCCGACGATTGCGCCGTGGGCGGCATCGACGCAGGGCTGGAAGGCCAGTGCCAGTTCGCGCTGGGCCACGCAGGTCCTGAGGCCGGCCTCCATCGCCAGCCGCAGCCGGGCGCGCTCGGCCATCTCGGCCGAGAAGAACTTCACGAGATTGCGGCCCGCCGCCTTGGCCTGGTACATGGCGGCATCGGCGTTCTGCATCAGCGTATCGATGTCCAGGCCATCGTCCGGATACATCGCCACCCCGACGCTGCACGAGACCTGCAGCGTGACGCCGCCGATCTCGTGGGGTTCCCGCACGAGCGGGATCAGGCGCTCGCCGATCAGGTGCTCGACGTCGGCCTGGTTGGTGACACCATTGAGGATGATGGTGAACTCGTCGCCACCCAGCCGGCTGACGGTGTCGCCGCTGCGCACGGCCTGCAGCAGCCGGCGCGAGATGGACTTCAGCAAGCCGTCGCCGACGTGGTGGCCGAGGGAGTCGTTGATATCCTTGAAGCGATCCAGGTCGATGAACAGCACGGCGCAGCGCCGGCCTGTCCGCTCGCCGCTTTCCAGTGACGCGGCCAGCTGTTTCGTGAACAGCGCCCGGTTGGGCAGTTGCGTCAGCACGTCGTGCTCGGCCAGGAAGCGGATGCGCGCCTCGCTCTTCTTGCGGTCGGTGATGTCGATGACGGTGCAGATGTAGTGCGACACGTCGGCCTGCTTGTCGCGCACGGCGCTGATCATCAGCCAGGCCGGATAGTCGCCGCCCTGGCGCCGGCGGATCTGGGCCTCGCCGCTCCACGTGCTGGAAGGCTCGACATAGGCGACGAGGTTTTCCATGACGGAGCCATTGCGCGACTCCGCAGCGATGAAGCCCGGCACCTTGCCCAGCACGTCCGCGGTGCTGAAACCCGTGGACCGATAGAAGGACGCGTTGGCGCTCAGCAGCTTGCGCTCGTGGTCGAGGATCAGGATGGCCTCGGACGAGGCCTCGAAGACCTTGGCCCAGAGTTCCAGCCGTTGCTCCATCAGCTTGATCTGGTTGATGGGCGTGAACGCCGTCAGGATCGCATCGCGTCCCTGGAAATGCAGACGCCGCGCGGACAGCATGGCCCAGGTGGGTTCGGCGCCGGCGCGCCACAGCACCTCGAATTCATCGACGGCGTCGTGGTCGGACAGTTGCTGGAAGAACCGTGCGCGCACCGATGAGTCCAGCCCGTGCATCCACGGGTCCGTCGTGCGTCCGCCCAGCCACGACAAGGCGGGCTGGTTGGCGTGCAGCACTTCATGGCCAGGCACCGAGGTCACCATCATGGGCACGGGCGTGGCTTCCACCAGCGAATGCTGCGCGGCCGACGCGCGGGCCGTGGCGGCCAGTTCCTTCTGGGCGTCGCGTTCGCGGTCCAGTTGCTCCAGCATGTCGTTGAAGCCGCGCACCAGCTGGCCGATCTCGTCCTGGCTGTTCCACGACGCCCGTTGCGTGTGGTCGCCGGTTCGGCGCACCGTGTCCATGACACGCGCCAGTTGTCGCAACGGCCAGGAGATCTGCTGGGCGACGAAATACACCATGAAGAGAATGCTGATCAGCAGGAACAGGGCGGTGCCCAGATGCAGCCACATCCTTGAGTACAAACCGCTGACGCGGGTGTGGAGCAGTTCGTCCAGCCGGTCGGCCGTGACGATCCATGCCGCGTCCGCGGCATGGACCACGGCCTGCTGCGCGGCGCCCGCCGCCAGCAATGCCGCTTCGTTGCGCACGCCCGCTTCATGGTTCAGCACGTCATGCACCGTGCGGCGATAGGCATCGACCGTGGCGAGCAGGTGCTGGATGGAGGGCGTCAGCGCAACGCCCAGCTGGCGATTGACCGCGCCGGCTTCGGCGTAGTCCGAGCGCAGGCCCTGCAGGACCGCATCGAGCTGGCCTTCCAGCAGCAGATAGCGGACCCGCACGGCTTCGTCCGATTGCAAGGCGGGATTGGTGTCATTCAGCAGGTGGCCGATGCTGTTGACCGCGTGCAGCAACGCGGGGTAGCGCAGGATGGACAGCGACATGGCGTAGTAGCTGTCCAGGTCCGGATCCAGGATCAGGTTGGACTGGTTGCCCACGCGTGTGATCAGCGCCCGGCAGGCATCCAGGGCTTCGGCCAGCGCGTCGTAGTCGGGGGCGGGCGAGAGCGACAGCCGTTCCAGCTGTGCGCGCAGGCGTGCGTTCAATTCGGCGCTTTGCATGTTGGCGCCGTACTGGGTTTCGGCAGTGGCCAGCGCCGTGTGGGCCTTGCCCAGGGCGTCGGGCGTGGCGGGTTGCCCGGCGCCGGCCAGCGCGACGTCGACCAGCGTGTCGCGCACGGCAGTGATATAGGCGCTGCCCAGGATCTCCTTGTCGGAGAAGTCGATGGACAGGGTTTTTTCGTGGATGAGGATGCCGCTGATGTAGACGACCGCGGTGAGGTCAAGCAGATAGATCAGCAGCAGCTTGCGGCCGACCCTCAGCCGCGCGAGCAGCCGGAAAAAGACATTGCGCTTCATGCGTCAGACAGCCGGCAAGGGATCCATTCCGGACCTCCATGCCCTTCCCCCAGGCGTTGCGGTCATGCCCTCATTGGCCGCCGCTTGTACATTTTGTAATGTGTTTTATAGCGTACTCCGGCCCACGGTGATAGTGGGCCTTTCCGCAGTGTCGCGGACAGTACACGATGGCAAGGCCTGCCGGTACGAGACGGGCGCTTCAGCCTTGTGCCGGCGATGGGAAAACACCCGGGGGGAAGTCGGGCGGATGCCGGCCATCGAACCAGGACGCCTGGCATCCTGGCCCAATAAAAAAGGCTCCCGAGGGAGCCTGCTTCACATTACCAGTCGGAACCGGAGTAGCGGGCGCTTTGCTGGCGGGCGCGGACCATGCTGTCGTTCACTTCGGCGAAGAAGTCAGCGGTAGCGGTGATGGCCTTCCAGGTGCGACGCGCGGCGCCAGCAGCGATCGCGGACAGAATCAGCGGGCGATCGGAGAGGGCGTTACGCAGCATGTCGCGTTCCAGCGTGTCGGTCAGCCGAACGTTCGAGTTGAGTGCGTGTGCCATGGTGGTTTCCTTGCTTGAGAACTGCGTTTTACGACTAAGTGAAAACGAGTATAGGGTAATCCCTAGGGGTGGGCAAGGAGAATTCTAGGGAAAACCCTAGGGTGTGTGGCGAGAACGCAAAAAACGTCCTTTTGAATGGTATTTAAGCCGGGTGAAAACGAAAAAAAGGCCGTTTTGACGGCCCAAAGTACAAACCCCGGCACGAGGCCGGGGTTCGGGAAATCGCAGGGGAACGAGGCTTACTTGGCGGCGTTCACCATGTAGCGCACGGCGGCCAGCAGGTCTTCGTTGCTGGCGTTGGCGGCGCCACCCTTGGGCGGCATGGCGCCCTTGCCCTTGATGACCACTTCCATCATGGCGTCCTCGCCGGTGGCGATGTACTTGGCCCAGGCGGCCTTGTCGCCGAACTTGGGTGCGCCGGCGACACCCGCGCCGTGACAGGCGAAACAGGTGCTCTTGTAGAGCTTTTCGCCGGCGGGGTTGACGGCTTGCGCGTCAGCGGCGGGCTTGGCCTCGGCCTGCGCGGCAGGCTGGGGCGCTTCGGCGGGGGCGGCAGGCGCGGCCGCGGCGGGAGCAGGAGCCGCCGCTGCGGCGGGCGCGTCGGGCTTCTTTTCGCCTTCCGCGGCAGGTTCGGGCGCCGCCGGTTCCTCGAAGGAGGCCCCCGATTTGTTCGCCATGTAGACCACGGCGCGGGCGACCTCGACGTCGTCCAGCGTCGGATTGCCACCCTTGGCGGGCATGGCGCCCTTGCCGGTGATGGCGACCTTCAGCATGGTCTCGTAGCCTTCCTTGATGTACTTGGCCCAGGCCGAGTTGTCGCCCAGCTTGGGCGCGCCGGCGGTGCCGGCGTTATGACAGGCCGCACAGGTGGAGGTGTAGACCTGTTCGCCCGTCTTCAATTCACGCGGCGCGCTGGCGTCGACCAGTTCGAGCTTGGCCACGGGGGCGATGCGCTTGCTGGTTGCTTCCTCGCCCAGGGCGTCGGAGCCGGCGCCGACCTTCACGCCCGAGGTCACGAAGTGGACCAGCAGGATGATGATGGCGATGGGGATGATGAATGCGAGGACTACCGTGACGACCAACTGCTTTGGGGTCTTGATGAGAGAACCGTGTTCTTCTGCGTGTTGTTGCTCGTTGCTCATGACCAAATCCATGCAAGTCGGGTCTAGGGGATGCCCGGTTATTTTGCTGGGTGGCAGCGATGCTTGCTGTCTGCCTCGACGACTTTTATTGATCTACTTCTACCAAGCGTCACGCAAATGGGGCCAGCTTGGCGTGCAAACGCCAGATTATAACGAGAACCGCCCTGGCCGACCCCTGTCGGAGGGGCGCGTTTCCCCTAGGGTGGCCGCGCGTGAACCGGCGGCCCCGGGGCGGGGCGCGGGGAGCTTGACGAGCAGCTTTTCTGGAGGCAATGTACAATGTTGCCCTGCGGTGCCCGTAGTTCAATGGATAGAATGAGAGTTTCCGAAGCTCTTGATACAGGTTCGATTCCTGTCGGGCGCGCCACCGTCGCATGACGGTCATTTCCAGAAAAACTCGGCGGTTCCCCAGGTCCTCGATCCTTCGCAGGCGCTCCCCCGACGTCCCTGAAAGCCCTCCCATAGCTCTCCTGTCGTCGCGCCCGTCGTGCCGTTACCATGCGGCATGAACGACGTTGCGGTTTCTGGCGGATGGAGCACTCGGATGACCCTGCAGAAGTACATCGACAAGCTGTCCTGGGCGTCCACGCCTGCCAGGCAGGGTGAGGCAAGGATCGTCCTGCGCTACAGCGCGGGCAGGGCGGCCAAGGGGCACGCGCGGGAAGGGGTGGAAGAACTGCAGGACACCTTCGACAGCCTGGTCGCGCTGGCCGGCAAGGGCTTGCTTGGCATGCAAGGCCTTGTTGCCACCGTCGCGGCGCCTGCAGGCGACCTGCTGGAGGTCAGGCTTGCCGCGGAGCCGCTGCCGCATGACCTGCTCGTGGTTGCCTTGCGGCTCGTGATCAGCGCCAACGACAACGACCCGGCGGATTTCCAGATGCTGCTCAATGCGCTGGACGGCGACATGAAAGCTGCGCTGGAAGCCTATGGCGGGACGAACTTCGAGGAAGAGGTGGCCGAGGTGTCGCTGTCGGTGGCGGGCGTGACATCTTCAGGCGTTTTCGATCCCTTCCATCTTGGCGCGGCGCCCGGAGCGTTGCGGCACGCGCGGCGGCTGATCGTGCAGGATGCAGCGCCTGATATGCCGGACGCGGACACCGAAGACCATCTCCTCCGGCTGTCCGGCATGCGTGCCTTCCTGCCGGTTGGCGTGCAGCCGGAATACGAACCGGGCGAGGAAGAGTACTTTCCCCAGGGTGACGACCTTGTCATCGATCGTGTGTCGATCGAAGCGGCGTCGCTGCATGCGATCCTGTCCATGCTGGCGCCGGGAAGGGCGCACACCTTGCGGGAAGACTGACGCGCCTGCGGCACAGGCCCGCGCGATCACGCCTTGCGCACGAATTCCGTTTTCAGGCTCATCGCACCGAAGCCATCGATCTTGCAATCGATATCGTGATCGCCATCCACCAGCCGGATGTTCCGGACCTTGGTGCCGATCTTGATCACGCCGCCCGAGCCCTTGAGTTTCAGGTCCTTGATGACGGTGACGGTGTCCCCGTCCTGGAGAAGATTTCCGGCCGAGTCCCGGTATACCCGGCCTTCCGCTGGCGGGGCGGTCGACTCGGCCTCCGACCACTCATGCGCGCATTCCGGACAGATCAACAAAGCGCCGTCCTGGTAGGTCAGTGCGGACTGGCAGGTCGGGCAGGGGGGCAGCGTGCTCATGGAAACATCCCGTAGATAGGGTTGGGGCAATCGGGGCAAGAGTATAGGCGGCGTTGCAAGAAGGTGGGCGCGGCCATGTCCGTCCGACCCTTCTTGCGGCGCCTGCCCCGCGGACTACCAGCCCACCGCGGCCCCGTCGCTGCGCGGATCCGAGCCTCCCTCCAGCACGCCGTCAGCAGTGCGCACGATCGCGCCGGCATGACCCATGGTTTCGTCATAGGCCGACAGCACTTCCACCGCATGCCCGCGCGCGCGCAGCGTGTCCACGGTGGCAGGCGGGAAGCGCGACTCCAGCTTCAGTGATTCATTGGCATTGCCCCAGGTTCGGCCCAGCAGCCAGCGCGGCGCGTCGATGGCGGCCTGCGGGTTCATGCCCAACTGGGTGATGCGGGTGAAGACGGCGCTTTGCGATTGCGGCTGGCCATCGCCGCCCATGTTGCCGTAGACGATGCTGCGGCCATCCGAGAGCCTGGCCATTGCCGGATTCAGGGTGTGGAAGGGCTTGCGGCGGGGGGCGAGCGGATTGCGCGCAGCCGGGTCCAGCGAGAAGCTGCAGCCGCGGTTCTGCCAGTTCAAGCCGGATTGTGGCAGGACGACGCCGCTGCCGAACTCGTGATAGATGCTCTGGATGAAGCTGACCGCGACGCCATTGGCGTCGATGGCGCCCATCCACACCGTGTCGCCGGGGCCTTGCCCGCCGCCCCAGCTGGCGGCCTGCGACGGCCGCAGGCGCTCGGCCATGGCGTCCAGCGCCGCGGGCGTCAGGAAGGCGTCGGGCGTCTCGGTCATGAATGCCGGGTCGGTGATGTGCTGGTCACGGATGGCGAAGGCCTGCTTGGTGGCCTCCACGCAGGCGTGCACGTAGTCCGCGCCCAGGTGGTCGAAGCGTTCGGGCAGGATGCGGTTCAGCTGGCCCAGGATGAGCAGCGACACCAAGCCTTGGGTGGGCGGCGGCATGTTGTAGAGCGTGCCCAGCGTGTGCGGCATGGCCAGCGGCGTTTTCCAGACCGCCTGGTGGGCCCGCAGGTCTTCCAGGCCGATGGGGCTGCCCGCGGCGTGCAGATCCTCGGCGATGCGTTGCGCCAGGTCGCCGCGATAGAAATCGTCCAGGCCGTGGCGGGCCAGGTGGGCAAGCGTATCGGCCATGGCTGGCTGCAGGTGGCGGCCGCCCTCGACGGGGGCCTTGCCGTCGGGCAGGAAGGCACGCGCGAAGCCGGGGACATCGATCAGTTCATCGCGCTTGGCGGCCACGCAGGCCGCCAGGCTGCGGGTGACGGGAATGCCGTGGCGGGCGTAGTGGATGGCGTCCTCCAGCAGCCGCGAGATGGGCAGCGCCGAGCCCAGGTTGGCGCGTGCCCATTCGTGTGCGGCGTGCCAGCCCGAGACCGTGCCGGCCACGGTGTTGGCCGCGAGGCCGCCGCGAAAGGGAATGCGCTCCAGCCCTTGCGCGCGATAGCCTTCCAGCGAGGCGCCGGCCGCGGCGGCGCCGCAGGCCTCCAGGCCGACCGGATCGTGGCCCGGCCGGCTGATGAGCCAGAAGCCGTCGCCACCCAGGCTGTTCATGTGCGGATAGACGACCGCGATGGTGGCAGCGGCGGCGATCATGGCCTCGACGGCGCTGCCGCCTTCGCGCAAGACGGCCAGGCCGCTTTGCGAGGCCAGGGCATTCGGGGTGGTGACCATGCCGCGCGTGCCGCGGGCGGGATTGTTGGGTGACTGCACGGCGAGATTCCTGTGTGGCAGAAAGGCGAGTGGGGATGCTAACGGGTTTGCGCGGTGGCCGCGATGCCGCTGGCCGCGGGTTGCAGGGGAAACAGACAGGCGGCCTCGCGGCCGGCCTGGCTGGTCAGCGGCGGATCCGTGGCCAGGCAGTCGGCGCGGGCTTGCGGGCAGCGTGACTGGAAGCGGCAGCCGGGCGGCAGGTCGGCGGGGCTGGGGATCTCGCCGCGCAAGGGCGAGGACAGCGGTGCGTCGAAGCGTGGAAAGGCGTCCATCAGGCCCTGGGTGTACGGATGGCGGGGCGCGCCGAGGATGCTGGCGGTGGGGCCGGACTCGACGATGCGGCCCAGGTACATGACCGCCACGCGCTCGCACAGGTAGGCGGCCACGCCCAGGTCGTGGGTGACGAAAACCAGCGCGATGCCGCTGTCGCGTTGCAGGTCGCGCAGCAGGTTCAGCAATTGCGCCTGCACCGACACGTCCAGGCCTGCCACGGACTCGTCGGCCACGATCACCTGCGGTTCGCAGGCCAGCGCGCGCGCCACGGCAACGCGGCGCACCTGGCCGCCCGACAACTCGGAGGGATAGCGGCGCGCGACTTCGTCGGGCAGGCCGACCTGGGCCAGCAGCTCGGCGACGCGGCCGGGGATCTCACGCTCATCGCGCAGCCGGTGCAGGCGGATGGGTTCGGCCAGCAAGGCCGCGACCGTCATGCGCGGGTCCAGCGAGCCACGCGCATCCTGGTAGATGTAGGCCACTTCGCGGGCGTGGCGGCGGCGGGCGGCGCTGTCCATCTGGTCCAGCTCGTGGCCCCGCACCCGCACGCGGCCATTGGTGGCGGTCTCCAGGCCCAGCATCACGCGGACCAGCGTGGACTTGCCCGAGCCGCTTTCGCCCACCAGGGCCAGCGACTCGCCCGCGCGCAGGGTCAGCCGCACGCCATCCAGCGCCTTCAGGGCGCGCCGGCCCTGGTCGATGGGATAGGCCTTCTCCACATCCTGGAGGGAAAAGAGCGGCAGGTCGGGGGCGGAAGATGCATGCATGGTCGTCGTCATGGTGGCGTGTCACTCAGGCGTGCCAGCAGGCCACGAGGCGCTCGCCGCGGGGCGACAAGGCCGGGCGCTGGCTGCACTGCGCGGTGGCTTGCGGGCAGCGTGGCGCGTAGCGGCAGCCTTGCGGCATGGCCGACAGCGGCGGCACCACGCCGGCGATGGGGCGCAGGCGTTGCGCGCCGAACTCGATGGCGCTGGCGCGCAGGCCCTGGGTATAGGGATGGCGCGGCGACTGCAGGACATCGCGCGCAGGGCCGGTTTCGACGATCTGGCCGGCATACATCACCGCCACCCGATCCGCGACCTGCGTTGCCAGCGCCAGGTCGTGCAGCACGAAGATCACCGAGGCGCCCAGCGCGCGCACGCGCTCCAGGATCAGCGTCATGATCTGCGCCTGGATGGTGACGTCCAGTGCACTGGTGGGTTCGTCGGCGATCAGCAGTTCGGGCTCGCAGGCCAGCGCGATCGCGATCATCACGCGTTGCTGCATGCCACCCGATAGCTCGTGGGGATAGGCATCCAGGCGTCGGGCCGGGTCCGCGATGCCGACGCTTTCCAGCAAGGCCCGGGCGCGCTCGCGACAGGCCGCGCGCGACAGGCCGCGATGGCGCCGCAGCGGTTCGGCAAGGTGCTGCAGCACGGTGAAGCAGGGATTCAGCGCGGCGGTGGCATCCTGGAAGATCAGGCCCATGCGCGAGCCACGCAGCGTGCGCAGGTGTTTCTCGGGCGCGGTGGCGATGTCGGTGCCGCCGACATGCAGCGCGCCTTCCAGTTCGACTTCGGGCGGGCGCAACAGGCCCATGGCGGCGAATGCCAGCGTGGACTTGCCGGCGCCCGATTCGCCGATGAGCGCGAGCGATTGTCCGCGCGGCAAGTCCAGCGTCACGTCGTCCAGCACGGCCACGCCGCGGCGGCGCAGGGTGAAGCGTTCCACCGACAACAAAGATGCGCCGGGCGTGGCATTGGCGGATGGGGCCGGCATGTCGTCATCGAGGCCGAATGCCAGTGGGGAGGGAGCAAGCATCATCGCCTCAGTCCTGTCGGGTGCGCGGGTCCAGCGCGTCGCGCAGGCCCTCGGCAAAAAGGTTCAGGCCGACCAGCAGGATGGCCAGCGCCAGGCCGGGGATGCCCGAGATCCATGGCGCCAGGGTGATGAACCCCCGGCCTTCCGAGATCATCAGGCCCCAGTCGGGCGTGGGCGGCACCACCCCCAGGCCCAGGAACGACAGGCCCGAGCCCAGCAGGATGGCGATGGACACGCGCATGCCGGCCTGGATGAGGATGGGCGAGGCGATGTTGGGCAGCACGTGGCGCAGCACGATGTCGCGACCGGGCACGCCCATCAGCCTGGCGGCTTCCACATAGGGCCGGCCCTTCACCTGCAGCACGTCGGCGCGCACCATGCGGGCGAACGGCCCGACGAAGGACAGCCCCAGCGCGTAGACCACGTTGGACAGGCCCAGGCCGAAGATCGCCATGAAGGCCATGGCCATGATGAGTTCGGGAAACGCCAGCAGGCCGTCGACCACGCGCATCACGAACCATTCGGTGCGCCCGCCGCGCAGGCCGGCCAGCAGGCCCAGCGCGACACCGCCCACCAGGCCCAGGGCCACCGAGGCGAAGCCGATCCACAGGGCCGAGCGCGCGCCATACAGCAGCCGGCTGTACATGTCCTGGCCGAAGGAGTCGGTGCCCAGCCAGTGCGCGGCGGATGGCGGCTGCATGGCGGCCATGAAGTCCTGGTCGGTGGGGGCGTGCGTGGCGAGCCAGGGCGCGAAGAGCGCGGCCAGCACGAAGACCGACACGATGACCAGGCCGATCATCGCCTTGTTCTGACGGCGCAACTGCCGACAGGCGCGGCGTAGCCGGCTGGGCGGCGGGGCAGATGCCGCCTTGGCGGGGGCAAGGTCAGCGGCCATGTTTTCTGAGCCTCGGGTCCAGGATCGCGTAGGTCTGGTCGACCGCGAAATTGACGACGATGAAGAGCAGGGCCGTGATCATGATGCCGGCCTGCACCACGATGTATTCGCGGCCTTGCACGGCGGAGGTGATCATCATGCCCAGCCCGGGCAGCGTGAAGACGACTTCGGTCATGACGGCGCCGCGCAGCATGCCGCCCAGCTGCAGGCCGATCACGGTGACGAGCGGCATCATCACGTTGCGCATGCCGTGCACCCAGATCACCCGCCATGCCGGCTCGCCGCGCGCACGCGCCGCCGCCATGTAGGGCTGCTCCAGGACTTCCAGCAGGCTGGAGCGCGTGACGGTGGCGATCAGCCCGACATACCCGGCGCCCAGGGTCACGGCCGGCAAGGCCAGGTGCCACAGCCCGGCGCCCAGGTCATCCCAGGGCGCGACGAAACCCATGGTGGGGAACCAGCCCAGCGAGACGCCGAAGATCCAGATCAGCACGACACCCAGGTAGAAGCTGGGAAATGCGTTGCCGCCGATGGCCAGCGTGCTGGCCAGCATGTCGACCCAGGTGTTGCGGCGCACGGCCGCCACCACGCCCAGCGGAATGCCGACCGCCAGGGCCAGCAACAGGGAGAGTCCGGCCAGCGCCAGCGTCACGGGCAGGGCCTGCAGCACGGCCTGCTCGAAGATGTCCTGGTGGCTGACATACGACATGCCCCAGTCGCCGCGCACGAAGCGCCACAGCCAGTCCAGGTACTGCGCAGGCAGCGGCTGGTTCAGGCCGAGGTCGGCATACAGCTTGTCGTAGGCGTCGCGCGAGAAGTCCGAGCCCAGCATCAGCGCCACCGGATCGCCCGGGGCGAGCTTCAGGAACGCGAAGCTCACCACCGAGACCACCAGGAGCACCAGCGCGGTCTGCGCCAGGCCCGCCAGCAATTGCTTGCCCATGTCAGGCCAGCCAGACGCCGTGCAGGTCCAGCAGGTCGGCGGGCACGTATTCGAAGCCCTGGACCTTCTTGGCGAGGATCTTGAAGACCTTCATGTGCGCCAGCACGGCCAGCGGCGCATCGTTCATCAGCACGTCCTCGGCCTTCACGTACAGGTCGCGGCGCTTGGCCGGATCCAGGATGGTCTGGGCCGCCACGCAGGCCTCGTCGAAGGCGGGGTTGCTGTAGCCCACGAAATTCCAAGGCTTGCCGGTGGCCCACTCCGGGTAGATGGTCTCGTCCGGGTCCAGGTCGGCCACCCACGCTTCGTCGTACATGTCGAAGTCGCCGGCGTTGCGGCGGCTGGTCCACACGGCGCGGTCGACCAGTTCGATCTTGGGCTTGACGCCGATCTGCGCCAGCATGGGAGCGATGAGCTGTGCGTTGCGCGTGCCCATGCCGCCCGAGCCGGTGAAGCCGTCGGTCACGATGAACACCGGATTCACCTCGCCCTGCACCTTGGCCTTGGCGCGGTATTCCTTGGCGCGCGCCAGGTCGAAGAACTGGCCGCGGCCCGACTTCGCGACCTCGGGATCATAGAAGTCCGACATGGGCGGCGAGATGCAGGTGTAGGCCGGGATGGCCTCGCCGAAATAGCTTTGCTGCACGATGGCCTGGCGGTCGATCGCGAAGGCCACGGCGCGGCGCATGTTCGGGTCGTCGAAGGGGGCGCGGCGATTGTTCATGCCCACGAAGGCATAGTTGCCCTCCACCTGGCCATGCACGACGACGTTGGGATTCTTGCGCAGTTGCGGAATGAACTGGAAGGGGCAGACCGACATGCCGTCCACCTGGCCCGACATCATCGCGGCCACGGCAGCGCTGGGCTCCTTGATGAGCAGGATCTGCACGCTGTCCAGATAGGGCTTGCCCGCCTCGAAGTAGTCGGGATTGCGGGCCAGCTCGATGGCGTTGTTCTCCTTCCAGCTGACGAGCCGGAAGGGGCCGGTGCCGACCGGCATGCGGCCATAGGCCTTGGGGTCCTGTTCCACCGCGCGCTTGCAGACGATGGTGCCGGCGCGGCCGGTGCTGCCTGTCAGCGACACGGGCAGGAAGGCATAGGGCTTGGAGAAGCGCATGCGGACCGTCAGGTCATCGACGATATCCACGCCGTCCAGCAGCGCGAACTTCCAGCCGTGCGGCGACTTCACCGCCGGGTCCTTCACGCGTTCCAGGCTCCACTTCACGGCCGCTGCGTCGCAGGGATCGCCGTTGTGGAACTTCACGCCGGGACGCAGCTTGAAGACGTGGGTCTTGTCGTCGGGCATGTCCCAGCTGGCGGCCAGGTCGGGCAGGAAGCTCACGCGCTTGCCGTCATAGGCGACCTTCAGCAGGCCGTTGAACACATTGTTGATGACCTTGATCGAGCCGGCCGACGCGGTGAAGTGCGGGTCCAGCGTGTCGATGGCTTCCACCCAGGCGAGCTTGAGGGTGCCGCCGCGCTTGGGCGCGCCCTGCGCGAAGGCCGGCATGCCGACCGTGGAGGCCGCCAGCAGGCCGGCGCCGGCCGCGGCAGTCTTCAGGAAGGAGCGCCGGCCGAAGTCGGCGGCCAGGGTGCTGGCCAGACGGGCCTTGTGATCGATGGTCATGGCATGTGTCCTCTAGGGCAGGGCGGATGAGGGAGGGGAGCGTGTTTCCAGGAACTGCATGAGCTCAGGCACGGTGGCCTGCACGTGTTCGCGCATGGCGGCTTCGGCGATGTCGAGGTCGCGCGTGCGCAGCGCGGCGATCAGGTCCATGTGGTCGTCGCGGGCACTCAGGGGGCGGTCGAGGTGCTTGAACCACAACCGCATGGTCGACTCGATCTGCGAGTGCAGGTCGGCGATCAGTTTCATCAGCCGGGGGCGTCCGCTCAGGCTGCACAGGTATTCATGGAAGTCGCGATGCGCGCTGGTCCAGTCGGCGCTGTTCTCCATGCGCTCGTCCATGCGGTCCAGCATGCGTTCCAGCGTGTCGATCGTGGCCGGCGTCATGCGCGGCAACGCGGTTCGGATGGCCAGGCCTTCCAGCACGGCGCGCGTCTCGAAGACTTCGCGCATGTCCTCCAGGCCCAGCCCGCTGACGATGGCGCCACGGTTGGGGCGGATCACGACCAGGCCTTCGGTGGCCAGCCGTCGGAAGGCTTCGCGCACCGGCATGCGGCTGCTGCCGATCTCGGTGGCGATGTCCTCGGCGATCAGCCGCATGCCGGGCGCGTAGGTGCCCATCCGGATCGCGGTCTGGATATGGAGGTAGGCGTCGGCTTCGGCCGTTGCCGCGAGGGGCGGGGGGTAGGCGTTTTTCATGGGCACGGCAGGTCTCCTCTGACCGAACAGGTTGTGGCTATCCCTTGGGTCTGGCGGTGGGCCGCCTTGGTATTCGCACTTATGGATACGTGGATGCGTGTATCCAATGTTGCATTTGGCAAATTGTGTGCGCTGCAGCAAACCGCTGCAACCCAGGGTTTTCCCGGGGATTTAGTGAAGGAGGAAGGTCCGCACGAACGGCGGGGGGAGAAATGGCGCCGGCAGGCGAATGCCGCCGACGCGAGGAAGGGTCAGCGCTTGGCCGCGCCGGGCGCCGACGTCTTGCCGTTCTGTTCCGTGTAGCGCAGTTCCTTCAGGTCGTAACCCTGCGCGCGCGCCGCGGCCAGGGCCTCTTCCAGGCGCATGGCGGACATTTCCGGCGAGCGCGCCAGGATCCACAGGTATTTGCGGTCAGGGGACCCCACCACCGCCCAGCGATAGAGCGGGTCCAGGCCGATGATCCAGTAGTCGCCCTTGAAGGGCCAGAAGAAGGACACCCGCAGGCGGGCATTGCCGCTGTCGGGCACCACCGTGGCGATGCCGTCGGCCTCGTCGAAACCCTTGGCGGTGCGGCAACGGTTCAGCACGTCGATGCGGCCGTCTTCCCGCGCGGTGTACTGGGCGGTGGTGTCGCCCAGGCACTTGCGCTGGAAATACATGGGGTAGCTGGCGATCTCGTACCACTTGCCGGTGTAGCGGTCGAGATCGACCTGCGGCACCGTGGCGACGGTGCTGTCCTGCGTGGACGCGCAGCCCACGCAGGCAAGGAAGAGGAGGGGGAGAAGACGGCGGAGCATGGCGGGCCTCGAAGGGGTGAAGCCGCGCGTTGCGCGGCGGTCAGGCCTGCGTGGCGGTGACGGCGGCAGGCGGCTTGAGCGCGGCGTGGTAGCGGGCGACGTATTCCTCGAAGGTCTCGGTGTCGGCCGCCTCCAGCGCGGCCTGCTCGGCCACGGAGTCGCGCGTCATTGCGTCATAGGCGGCGCGGGTGTCATCCGGCAGGACCTGCTCGCGCAAGGACTGAGTATGAGCCAGGCTGCGTTGCAGGGCAAATTCGTGGAAGGACTGGTGGTCCTGGCGCAATTGGGCCAGCACGCGGGCCGACGGCGTGAGCGCCGGGTCGTCCAGCTTGCCGCGCTGGGCCGCCACGGCGCGGGCGTAGCCGTCGCCGCCATAGGCCGAGTCCAGCAGCGCGGCGCAGGCGCCGATCTGGTCGAGCAGGTCGTGGCCCCAATCGGCCACGCTGACCGGCGCGCCCTGGCGCGACAGGCGCAGCGCGGGATCGCGGCCTTCGCGCACGACCTTGTCGAAGTTGTTCTGGCTGTCCTGGCAGTGGCCGGGCGGATCGATACAGGGGCTGTCCTGCAGCGCGCAGTGCAGCAGGTAGGCGTCCATGAAACGCACCGTGTCGTGCGAGATGCCGATGGGCTCGAAGGGATCGATGTCCAGGCAGCGCACTTCCACGTATTGGATGCCGCGCTGTGCCAGCGCGGTGATGGGACGCTCGCAGCGCGCCGTGCTGCGCTTGGGGCGGATGCTCGAGTAGTACTCGTTCTCGATCTGCAGCAGGTTGGTGTTGAGCTGGATCCACTGGCCGTCGCGATGCGTGCCCATGGCGGCGTATTCGGGCCAGGGCTCGGTCACGGCTTCATAGAGCCGGGCCAGGAAGCTTTCCAGGTCGTTGTAGCCCAGCTTCAGCTTGGACTGGGCCTTGTTCTGGTAGCCCAGGTCGCTCATGCGCAGGCTGGTGGCATGGGGCAGGTACAGCGTTTCGTCATCCAGCGACTGCAGGCTGTGCTGCTGGCCGCGCAGGAAACTGCTGCTGAGCGCGGGCGAGGCGCCGAACAAATACATCAGCAGCCAGCTCGTGCGGTTGAAGTTGCGGATCAGCGCGATGTAGCCGGCCGATGCCCGGGCGGCGGGCGTGTCGCCCGGCACGCCGATGGCTTCCCACAGCGATTCGTCCAGCGAGAAGTTGTAGTGCAGGCCGGCGATGCACTGCATGGTCTTGCCGTAACGCTCGGCCAGGCCACGGCGGTACACGTGCTTGAGCATGCCGGTGTTCGACGTGCCGTACCAGGCGATGGGGATGTCGGCCTCGTCGGGCAGCAGGGCCGGCATCGAGTGGTTCCACAGGACCTCTTCGGGGGCGGCCTGCGCCACGAAGCGATGCGTGTCGGCGAGTTCGCCCAGCAGCGCATGCGTGTCGGTGTGCGCATCGGTGATGAGTTCCAGCAGCGATTCCGAATAGTCCGTGGTCACGCGCGCATGGGTCAGCGCCGAGCCCAGGCTGGCCGGATGCGGGGTCAGGCGCAGCCGGCCTTGCGGGTCCACCCGCAAGCCTTCCTTCTCGATGCCGCGGCGGGTGCGGGCCAACTGGGGCCGGAGGGCTTCGAGTTGTGTAAGGCGGTGGTAGAGGACGTCGGACAAGGCGGGGCTCTTGGAGAAAATCGAATGTGCCGGGATTTTACGGGTTGGCGGCGGGTGCTGCCGGGATGACGGGCGCGGCCTGGGGGAATTGCGCCAACCAATGATCCAGATCAGCGTAAACCGGGGCCGCCAGCTCGGGCGTTTCATTGAAAAGCTCGTGCCAGGCGCGGTCATACCAGCGCAGGGCCAGCATGCCCGGCGGGGCGCGGTCGGCGAAGGCCCGGCTGCCGGCAGGGTCCACGATGGCGTCCGCCCCCGCCACCAGCAGCAGGGTGCGCCAGCGCAGCGTGGGCGCATCCGCCAGGGCCTGGGCGCCCGCGTCATGGATGAAGCGCGCCAGCTTGCCGGTCATGCGGTCATGCACCAGCGGATCGTCGTAATAGGCACGCACGGCGATCGGGTCATGCGAGATCTGCAGCGTGCGCAGCCCGTGGCCCACCCGCAGGTCCGGCGCCCAGTTCGCCAGCAGCTTCAGCGCTTCGGTCTTCCAGGCGGGCAGGGTGACCTGGAACGGCGGGCTGGCCAGCACCAGGCCATCCAGCGGCAGGTCGCCGCGCAGGCCGATGCGCGCGGCCAGCAGGCCGCCCAGGCTGTGGCCCAGCAGCACGGGCGGCTGGGCCAGTTCCGCCGACCAGGCGCGCAGTTGGCGCAAGGCGTCCTCGACCAGGTCATCGGGGCGGCGCAGCGTGGCCCGGTGGCCGGTGGAGCGGCCGTGGCCGCGATGGTCGTGCGCGGCCACCTGCCAGCCACGGTCTGCCAGCCAGCGCGCCAGCCTGTCGTGCCGGCCGGCGTGTTCGCCCAATCCGTGCAGCATGTAGATGCCTCGCCCGTGCGCGACGGCGGGGTCGGGTTCCCAGCGGTAGCAGGCCAGCTGCATGCCGTCCGGGGTGTCGGTCATGGAAATCGGCGACAATCCACTCTCCTTGGGCGTGTCGCGCCGGCGGTGCCGGCGTGACGCGGGCGTCAGGTGCATTGTGCTCCCACATCGCATATCTGGCCCAGCCTGTCAGGAAACCGAATGATCTCGTAGGGTGGTGGGAAGTGAACCAGGGATGGATGACGCGCCGGCTGGGCGCGGGCGTGGCGGGTCTGTTGGTGCTGCTGGCGCTGGCGGGCTGCTCGCCGGAATACGACTGGCGCGAACTGGATGCGGCGGGCGGCCGCGTGCGCGCGGCGTTCCCCGCCAAGGTCATCGACGACACGCGCCGCGTCACGCTTGCCGGCCATGAAATTCCCTTCACCTTGGAGGCCGCGCGCCGCGGCAACACGGTCTTTGCCGTGGGCCATATCGTGCTGCCGCCCGGCGACGGCACGCCGCCGGATCCCAAGGCCCAGCGAGAGGTGGTGAAGGCCCTGCTGGCATCCTGGTACACCAACGTCGGCGTGCCCGTGCCCGATCCGCTGCCGCCACTGGGCGAGACCGTGGACATTTCCTCCAGCGCGCGTGGCGTGGCCATGCGTTTCGTCGGCAAGGCCGTCGTGCATCAGGGGGCCATCGTCGAATGGATGGTGACGGGCCCCGCCGGTGAATTCCCTGAGGAACCCACGAAAACCTTCATGGCCTCGCCGCGTCTGCTGGGCGCCGCAGCCCCGCCCGCCCAATAAAAGAAGAAGAGACTCCCGCCCATGGGCTCGGTCATCCAGTTCTACCTCACCACCGCCCTGATGATGGCGCCCCTCATGGCCTGCGCCCTGGTCGGCGCGGTCTGGGCCAAGCGGGACCTGCCGTATTCCGGTCCGTTCCTCACCATCCTCGTCACCTCGGTCACCACGCCCGCGCTGGTGTTCCACACGCTGGTCACCACCGAGCTGGATACCCGCGCGCTGGCCGACATCTTCGGCGCCTCGGTGCTGGCCCTGCTCATCTGCGGCGGCCTGTGCGCGGTGGCATTGAAGCTCTGGGGCAAGCCGGTCAAGACGCTGCTGCCCACGGCCTGGTTTCCCAACGCGGGCAACATCGGCCTGCCGATCTCGCAACTGGCCTTCGGCGACGAAGGGCTGCCCGTGGCCGTGGCGTTCTTCGCGGTGTCGTCCTTCTTCCAGCACACGGCCGGTGTGCGCCTGCTGTCGGGCGGCAGCAATATGGCCGCGCTGCGCAATCCGGTGCTGATCGCCTGCGTGCTGGCGGTTCTCGTGCGTGTGGTCGGCGTGCCGGTACCGCAGCCGGTGCTCGAGTCGGCCCAGTTGCTGGGCACGCTCACGGTGCCGCTCATGTTGCTCAGCCTGGGCCACGCGCTGGCGCTGATCCCCTCGTCGGGCCTGAAGGTGGGCAGCGGCCTGGCCGCGTTGCGCCTGGTGGCCGGCGTGCTGGCGGGCATGCTCACCGTCTGGCTGCTGGACATGTCGCCCACCGTGGGCGGCGCGCTGGCCCTGCAGATGTCCATGCCCTGCGCGGTCGTCAGCTATATGTATGCGCGCCGCTTCACCGACAGCGGCGACACGTCGGCGGGGGCGGTACTGGTGTCGACGGCAGTGTTCCTGCTGGTGGCGCCCCTGTTGTTGTGGTTGGCTGGCGCCGGGCTCTGACGACGTTCAGGTGTTGTTCAGACACAGCACTATTCCCGATGATCGCAAAAAACAAATAGTTCCATGTAATCAAACGCTTGGGTTTTCTCTGGGGAATTTTTCGGCCCCGGGTCCGCAGTGTTCGCCTTTCGTGTCATAGTTTTTCCAAAGGTTTCTTGTTACTTTTGGCAGTTCTGAAACACGGGAAGCGTGGGCGAAGTGGCGGCATTGCAACGGAAAACTCGTAGAACCTGGCGTCTTTTCCCCCTCATTCTTCTCGTCAGCCTTGCTGCGCCGGCACTCCGCGCCCAAACGGCGCCGGCCGATCCTGGCCTGGACACCCAGCGCCGGCAGGAACAGGAACTGGAGGCCCAGCGCGCCCGCGCCGCTGAACGGCCCGATGTCTTCTCCGCTCCCGCCCAGGCGCCAGCCGAGGGCGTCCTGACGCTTCCCCAGGAAAGTCCCTGCTTCGTCATCACTGACATCCGCTGGGAAGGCCAGGCACCGCCCGCCTGGGCGACAAACGAGGCTGATGCCGTGTTGTCGCGCTGCGTCGGCGCGCTCGGGTTGCAGGCTCTCCAGCAGCACCTCATGGCCACGATGATCGCGCGCGGCAAGGTGACGGCGCGCGTGTTGGTGCCCGAGCAATCCCTGGCCCAGGGCGTGCTGACGCTGCGCTATGTGCGCGGCCGCATCGCGGCGGTGCGCGCTGATGGCGCGCCGGGCTGGTGGCGCATGGCGCTGCCCGCGTGGGAAGACGGCGACGTGGACCAGCGCGACCTCGACCAGGCCCTGGAAAACGTGCGCCGCCTGAGCGGGCAGTCCGATGCCGCCATCGACCTCGTGCCCGGCGCGCAGCCCGGCGACACCGACATCGTCCTGAAACCGGGCACCGGCAAGCGCCTGCATGGCTATGCGGGCCTGGACAACGGCGGCATGTCCTCCACCGGTGACTGGCAGATGAACGCCGGCCTGACGGTGGATTCGCCGCTGTTCCTGTACGACCAGCTCTCGGCCTCGTGGAACAGCAACGCCGACCGCGGCAACTCGGCGGCGGGCTCGCGCGCGGCGTCGCTGCACTACAGCATTCCCTTCGGCTACTGGACGGCCTTCGCGGGCGCCAGCCGTTCACGCTATCGCCAGACCGTGCCGGGCTTCGACGCGCCCATCGTCTATGGCGGCACCAGCAAGCAGGTCGAGGCCGGACTGTCGGTGGTGCCGTATCGCGGCACCGACCACAAGGGCAACCTCAGCGCGAAGCTGTATCGCAAGCGCGCCACCAGCACGCTGGACGACATCGAGATCGAGGTGCAACGGCGAGACGTCGTGGGCCTGGAGCTGGGCTATTCCCATCGCCAATACCTGGGGCAGGCCGTGCTAGATGCCGGCGTGTCGTGGCGCGCCTCCATTCCGCGCTGGTCCGACGCGCCGGGCTTCGTCCTGGGCGAAGAGAACTGGAACGGCCGCAGCCGCGTGCTGCTGGGCAGCGCGGGCGTCTTCCTGCCCTTCGCGCTGGCGGGCCAGCGCTGGGGCTACCAGGCCAACTGGCAGATCCAGCATGCCGACACGGCAATCCTGCCCGCGGACTACTTCACCATCGGCAACCGCTATGCCGTGCGCGGCTTCGATGGCGAGATGACCCTGGCCGGCGAGCGCGGCTGGACGCTGCGCAACGACCTCTCCATGAACCTGGGCGACACCGGCCATCAACTGTACGGCGGCGTCGACGCGGGCCGCGTGGGCGGCCAGGCGGCGGCCTATCTGCCCAGCCGCACCTTGATCGGCGCGGTGCTGGGCCTGCGCGGACGCGCCGCGGTGGGGCCGGTGAACGCCAACTACGACCTGTCGCTGGGTTGGCCCCTGAAGAAACCCGACCTGCTCGAAACCGCCAGCACCACGGTGGCGTTCTCGTTGACCTTTGATTTCTGACCTGCTCATCATCATGACCCTCCTGCGCCGTGCCATCGCCAGCCTTGTCCTGCTGACCCAGGTCGTGCCCTCCCTCGCCTGGGCGCAGACATTGCCGATCACCGTCGACCGCAACGTGGCGGGGCAGCGGCCCGTGGTCGGGGTGGGGGCCAACGGCGTGCCGGTGGTGAACATCGCGCCGCCCAGCGCGGGGGGCGTGTCCAACAACCGCTACACGCAGTTCAACGTGGGGCCCTCGGGCGTGGTGCTGAACAACAGCGGCGCGGGCAGCCAGTCGCAGCTGGCGGGCGGCATTGCCGGCAACCCCATGCTGGGCAACCACCGCGCCACCACCATCCTGAACCAGGTCACGGCCAACAACCCCTCGCAATTGCGCGGCATGCTGGAAGTGGCGGGCCATCGGGCCAACGTCATCGTGGCCAACCCGGCGGGCATCACCTGCGACGGCTGCGGCTTCCTCAACACCCATCGCGGCACGCTGACCACGGGCCGACCGATCCTGAACGCCGATGGCTCGGTGCAGGGCTTCGATATCGGCCAGGGCAGCATCAGCGTGGACGGCCTGGGCCTGTATGGCGCGGGCCTGTCGCAGGTGGACCTGCTGGCGCGCGCGCTGGCGATCAACGCGTCCATCTGGGCCGAGCGCGTGGATGCCGTGGCGGGCGCCAACATCGTCGACTACAACACCGGCGCCGTGCAGGCGCAGGCCGCGCAAGGCGCCGCGCCCGGCGTCGCCATCGACTTGGCGGCCCTGGGCGGCATGTACGCCAACAGCATCCGGCTGGTGGGCACCGAAGCCGGCGTGGGCGTGAACGTGGGCGGCAACCTGGCCGCGCTGACGGGCGCGCTGGAAGTCAGCGCCAACGGCGACGTGCGCTTTGCGTCGACGGCGGCGTTGCAGGCGGGCACGACCGCCAGCGTGAATGCCGCGCGAGACCTGGTAGCCGAAGGCCGCCTGACCGCAGGCGGCACGCTTGCCTTGCAAGCCGGCCGCGACGCCAGCGTGCGGGGTGCGCTGCAAGCAGGCCAGGACCTGACGTTGACTGCGGGCGGGGCGTTGGCGGTGGCGCAGGCGGGAGGCCTGTGGGCATCGCGCGACCTGGCTTTGCAGTCGGGGCAGAGGCTGACGTTGGCGGGCCAGGCGCAGGGCGACCGCCACGTGACGCTGGTGGCCGGCGCGCCGCTGCAGCTCACCGGGGCAACCGTCGCGCTGGGCGGCGACCTGTCCATCACCGCGCAAGGCGGTCTTGTCACGGCGGCGGGCGCGCGCACGCAGGCGGCAGGCAACCTGCTGGCCCGCGCCCAGGGGGGCGACGCGGTCTTCGGCGGCACGCTGTCCGCGGGCAACAGCCTGACGCTGTCGGGCACGGGCGGATTGACCGTGCAAGGCGCGGTCAGCGCGGCCAATGACGTGTCGCTGACTGCGCGTGACGGCGTCTTGAACCTCGCCTCGACCGCGGAGCTTGAGGCGGGCCGGGACCTGTCCGCCACGGCGGGCGCCGGCCTGAGCAGTGCGGGGCAGGCGTTGGCCGGGCGCCATGCGGCACTGCAGGCCGGCAGCGGCATGCAATTGGCGGGCCGCACAGTGGCGCTGGGCGGAGACCTGACCGTCAACGCGCAAGGCGACATCACCACCACGCAGGCGTCCCGCACCCAGGCTGCAGGCACGCTGCGTGCCACGGCGGGCGGCACCTTGTCGGCCGACGGCATCCTGTCCGCCGATGGCAGCGTGGCGCTGCGCGCGCAACGCGACCTCATGCTGGCGGGCACCACCGCCGCATTGAGCGGTGACCTCTTCCTGCAGGGGGACCGGGGCTTGACGCTGGCCAACACCGCCAGGGCACAGGCTGGAGGCAAGGTGACGGCCGATGCCGGCACCACGTTGAAGAACGAGGGCATCCTGTCGGCAGGCAGCACTGCCACGCTGAATGCAGGCAGCAGCCTGGACAACACCGGCACTGTCCTTGCCACCGGCAACGTGGACGCCAAGGCCGTCAACGGCCAACTGACGAACACGGGCCGCATCCTGGCTGGCGTGGGCGTGGCGGGCGAACTGGACGGCGAGGGCAGCCTGACCTTGGGTGCCTCACAGTTGCGCAACAGCGGCCTGGCCGCTGCAGGGAAGGATGTCACGCTGACGGGCGGGACGCTGAACCTGTCCTCGGGCACCGTGTCTGCCGGTCAACGCCTGGCATTGACCGCCACGGGTGACATCGATGCGGGCAACGCCGTGTTGCACGGCAATGCCGCCGAGATCGCCGCGCGTGACCTGGCCTTGGGTGGCGGCAAGCTTACCGCCGCGACCACGCTGGACGCCACGCTGCAAGGCAAGCTCGACACCCGGCTCGGCACGATCGCGGCGGGCGAGTCCGCCACCTTGTCAGCGAACACCCTGGACAACCAGGGCGGCGTCATCGCCGCCAAGAACCTTTCGGTGACGGCCCTGGGCACGGTCACCAACCTGGGCGGCCTGCTGCAGGCCGACGCCGCGCTGGATCTGAGCGCCGCTGCGCTGGACAACCGCAACACGCGTGTGAGCGGCGCCACGCAGCCGCTGGGCGTGCTGGCCGGTGCGCTGACGGTGCGGGCCGACCGTGTCGACAACGCCAGCGGCCAACTGGCCGCAGATGCCTCGCTGGATCTGCGCACCGCCGCGCTGGACAACGCCGCAGGGCTCGTGTCCTCGCAGGCGCAGGCCGAACTGCGCGCTGGCCAACTGGGCAACGCCCAGGGCACGCTGGCCGCCGGGGAACGCCTGGCCGTGGTGTCCGACGCCTTGACGGGCGCCGGCCGGCTGCAATCACAGGGTGACCTGGCATTGACGCTGACTGGTGGCTACACGCATGTAGGTAGCCTGGTTGCCAACCGCGACCTGACGCTGAGCGTGGGGGCGGGGCTGGACAACACCGGCATCATTTCGGCGGGCCGTGACCTGACCGTCGGGAGTCAGAGCCTGACCAACCGCGCAGGCGCCGAGATTGTCGCCAATGGCACCACCACGCTGAATGTCTCGCAGCAGCTGCACAACGCGGGCTTGATCGACGGCGGGCTCACGCGCATCACCGCGGGCAGCGTTACCAACGTGGGCCGCATCTATGGCGACGCCATCGCCATCCAGGCGGGCAGCCTGGTGAATGACGTGGCGGGCGGCGTGGCGGGCGTGATCGCCTCGCGCGGCGACATGGATCTTGGTGTGGGCACGCTGGTCAACCGCGAGCACGCGCTGATCTATGCGGATCAGGATTTGCGGATTGGGGGAGCGCTGGATGCGGGAGGGCGCGCAACAGGGCAGGCGCAGTCGGTGACGAATGCGTCGGCCACGATCGAGGCGGGACGGCATGCCAGCATCGGGGCGGTGTCGCTGCGCAATGAGAATCTGCGGTTTGACAGTGAGGTGGTGGAAACCGCGAAGCGTCCGAAGGTGTACTACCGGCTGGAAGGCAGCGCGGAGATGATCGACGGCGATACGGTGTGGGTCTGCGATTCGTTGATGCCTTACTGCAATCCAGGCACCAACCCCGACACGGAAGGGCGCGAGCGGATGAAGCTCGTTTTGCCATCGGAGACATATCCGTTCGAGGTCTATGGGCCACCCTTCGACTACGTTGAGCATCACGTGGGTAGGGAGGGAAGAACCGCGCCTTTCAAAATGGGGTACACGCCGCCCGACCCGGGGTGTGCGTCCGATTATTGTGACAGCCCACCTCGGCCCGAGCAGTTCCATTACGACCAGAACACGCGGATTTGGGAGGTCTTCCAAGTCCTCAAACCTGTAGCCGAGCTGCCTGTCGTCAGGGATCCAGAACTGTGCCATCTGGAGCCTTCCACAGCTGCGTGCCGTGCCGCCTACAACGTGGAAAAACAGCGTTATGACGAGCTTTATAAAGAGAAGCGGGATCAATATGCTGCGTTAGATGCCAAGCTGCGCGCCTTCAACAGCGATTTCCGTGGCCGCATGGTCGACAACTTCACCTACTACCAGGTGGATGAAACCATCAGCGAAAGCCGTACGCTGGCGTCCGACCCCGGCCGCATCCTGTCGGGCGGCAACATGTCGCTGGCTGGCACCGTCGTCAACGACAAGAGCCAGATCCTGGCCGGCGGCGCGCTGTCCGTGTCGGGGCCGGAGATCCAGAACATCGGGGCGGTGGGCGAACGCCGTGTCGAACACGTAGGGTCCTATACCTACACCTGGGTGAAGGATCATCACGATCGGGGATATCGCGCGCCTGTCGCCTATGCGGACGTCGCTGAAGTCACGCCCATCAATCTCGCCGTGGCAGGCGCCAGTGGTGGCGCGGCCATTCCCATTACCGGCAACGCTGGTCCCGGCGCCTCGGGTATCTCCGCGCCGACGGCTCCGCCGCCCATCGTTTCCATTTCACTGCCCGGCTCGGGCCTGGTGCGCACCGTTACGCCGCCCGCCACGATCCCGCGCAGCAGCCTGTACCAGACGCTGACCGCGCCCGATGCCCCCTATCTGGTGGCCACCGACAGCCGATTCCTGGGTGGGCGCGACGTGCTGTCCAGCGACTTCCTGTTGCAGCAGTTGCGCACGCAAGGCGCCGTCGCCAACGCGCCGGCGCCCGGCGCAGGCCAGCCGCAGGCGCCCGATCCCTTCGACGGCGCGGCTACGCTCAAGCGGTTGGGCGACGGTTTCTATGAACAGCGACTGGTGGCCGACCAGATCATGGCCGGCACGGGCCAGCGCTATGTGGGCGATTACTCCGACAACGAGGCGCAATACAAGGCCTTGCTGACGGCGGGCGCCGAGTTCGCCGGCCAGTACGGCCTGACGCTGGGCACGGCGCTGACCGACGAGCAGATGCGCCACCTGACCACGGACCTGGTCTGGATGGTGGCACAGACTGTCACGCTGCCGGATGGCAGCACGCAGACCGTCCTGGTACCGCAGGTGTACCTGGTCGTGCGCGAGGGCGACCTGAAGGGCGACGGCACGCTCATCGCGGGCCGCGATGTCACGCTCGACATTGGCGGCGATATCCTCAACAGCGGCGCCATCGGTGCGCGCGACGCCACTGTCATGACCGCGGACAACATCCTCAACCAGGCCGGGGGCCTGATCCAGGGCGGACGCGTGGACCTGAACGCACGCCAGGACATCGACAACATCGCCGCGCTCATCAAGGGTGAGGCCGTAGCCCTGCAGGCGGGGCGTGACGTCAATCTGACCACCACCACTGACACATACGCCTACGGCAATTCGCGAGGCACGCACATCAGCGGTGTCTCGCGCGTCGATGCCGGCAGCCTGGATATCCGGGCTGGGCAAGATGTGAATTTGACTGCCGCCGCCGTAAGCGCCACCGACGATGCGCGTCTGCAGGCGGGCCGCGACATCAACCTGGGCACAGTGCAAACCTCTCACCAAGAGGCGGTCCGTTGGAACAGCCGCAATAGCGCGGAGGTGTCGCGCGCCAGCGACATCGGCTCGGTGCTTGCCGCGGGGGGCGACCTGACCCTCATCGCCGGGCAGGACGTCAATGCGCGGGCTGCGCATGTGACCGCCGACCAGCAACTGGCCGTGGGCGCAGGAAGGGATATCAACCTGCTGGCTGGAGAGGAAAGCGCCTATGCCCGTGACGAACTGCGCTTCAAGACGCGAGGCACCTTCTCGTCCAAGACCACGCACACCATCAAAGAATCCGATCGGACACTGGCCATCGGCTCCACCTTCACGGGCGATTCCGTCGTCATGATGGCGGGCCGGGACCTGGCCGCGCAAGGCTCGAACATCGGCGGCATGGGCGATGTCGTGATCTCGGCCGAACGCGACGTCAATATCGTCGCGGCGGAAAATACCTCCGAGGAATACAACTACAAGCGCGTCAAGAAGTCCGGCATTGGCGCCCTGGGTGGCATCAGCTACGGCTCGCGCCAGACGACCGATACACTGGACGGCGAGAAAGTCTTCCACACCGGCAGCACGGTGGGCAGCGTCTCCGGCGACCTGCTCATCAACGCGGGCGAGTCGATGCTGATCGCCGGCAGCAACGTCCTGGCCCGCCAGGGCGATGTCTCATTGGTGGGCCGTGACATCCGCATCGAGGCGGTGACCGACACGGCGCAGGAGCGCGAGTTCCACGAGGTCAAGCAGAGCGGCCTTACCGTCAGCGCAAGCAATCCGGTGGTCAGCGCGGCGCAGACAGGGGCCAAGATGGCGGATGCAGCCTCGCGCAGCGGCGACCCGGTCATGCAGGCGCTGGCCTTGGGGACTACCGCGCTGGCGGCGGTCAATGCCGTAGATGCCGTTGCGCAGAACGGCGGTGTCGGCGGCGTGTCCATCAACATCAGCCTCGGTTCCAGCAAAAGCCAGACCACCATCGATCGTTCCTCGTCCAGCGTGCTGGGCTCGAACGTGGCGGCAGGCAACGACCTGACCCTCGTTGCACGGGGCGGCGGCGCGGATTCCGACATCACCGTCACGGGGTCGAACCTGTCCGCGGGCAACAACGCGGTGCTCAAGGCCGATGGCGACATCCTGCTGCAGGCCGCGCAGAACCTGGCCTCGCAACAGACGAAGAACAAGAGCAGCAGCGCCAGCGTGGGCGTGGGCGTCAAGGCTGGCGGCGAAGGCATGGGCTTCTATGTGAGCGCTGCTGTTTCGCAAGCGCGGGGCAACGCCGACGGTCACGACAGCACCTGGACACAAAGCACAGTCACGGCGGGCAACGTGCTGGCGCTGCAGTCGGGCGGCGACACCACGCTGCGAGGTGCGGTGGGCCAGGCGGACCAGATCCTGGCGTCGGTGGGCGGCAACCTGCTGCTGGAGAGCCAGCAAGACACCAGCACGTATAAGTCCAAGCAAAGCAGCGCGGGTGTGAGCGGATCGCTCTGCTATGGCTGCGCCAGCTCGGTGGCTTTCAATATCGGTCGCGGCAAGATGAACAGCGACTACGCTTCGGTCACGCAGCAGACGGGCCTGAAGGCGGGTGACGGCGGCTTCCTGATCGACGTGGGCGGCAACACCACGCTGATCGGCAGTGTGATTTCCAGCAGCCAACAGGCGGTGGTCGATGGCTTGAACCATCTGAGCACGGGCACGCTGCGGGTGGAGGACATCCGCAACCATGCGGAGTACTCGGCCAGCCAGGTGAGTGTGGGCGGTGGATATTCGTTTGGTGGCGGCGACCAGAGCAGCCAGAACGCGGTGGGCCGTGACAAGGACGGCAACGTGGCCAGTGGCGGCCAGTCTGTGCCGGGCAGTAGCGTACCGTCTGACAAGTCGGGCTTGGCGATGGGTCTGCCGGTGGCGCTATCGGCCAGCGGCAATGCCAGCTCGACCACGCGCAGTGGCATCAGCGAAGGGGTGATCGAGATCCGCGACGAAGCGGGCCAGCAGGCGCTGACGGGCAAGAGCGCTGCGGAGACGATTGCGTCCTTGAACCGGGATACGACGGATACCTTGGGGGCGTTGAAGCCGATCTTCGACAAGGAGAAGATCGAGGCGGGGTTCGAGATCGGGACGGCGTTTGCGGGGGAGATGGGTCAGTTTCTGACGAATCGGGCGAAGGAGGCCGATGCGTTGAAGAAGGCGGTGGAGGCCGAGACCGACCCCATCCGCCAGGCACAGCTCCAAGCGCAGTTCGACGACGCCAAGAAGTGGGGACCTGGCGGTGAATACCGCCAGGTCATGACAGTGATCGCGGCTTCAGCCGGCGGCAACGTCACGGGCGGCGCCGGAGAGTTCGTGCAGGCGGCTGCGGTGAACTATCTGCATAGCTTGGGAGCCGCGCAGATCAAGATGATCGCGGATGATCTGGGCGGGGAGGGTTCTGCTGGGCATATCGCGTTGCATGCGGTGCTGGCTTGCGCAGGCGCTGCGGGGCAGGGTGCCAGTTGCGGTGCGGGTGCGGTCGGGGCATCGGCCAGCGTGGTGTTGCACACGCTCTTGGCGAACGTCTCTGGTAAGAAGACCGATGAACTGGGGGCGGAAGATCAAGAGGCGCGGCTGAACGCGGTGACGGGGTTGTTGGCGGGTATCACGTCGATGCTGGACCCGTCGGCGGCAGCGGCTGTGGCGAATGCTGCGCGGATCGAGGGGGAGAACAACAACTTCGGGATGGTGGGGCTGCTACGCAACATCCTGCCTGTGCCGGGTGGCAATCGCGGGGGGATTGGAGGGGCAGGGCCAACGATAGAAGATCAGTTGCTGGGGCGCGGAGAGCAGTCGCTAACACCTGAGCAAGCCCTCGCTTTGGCTATCGAACTGAAGGTCAAGGGAATTAAGGAACTTGTTCTCGGGTACCCCGCTGAGCCGGGCGGCGTGCCGGATCCGTTGGTGACCCCAGTGGATCAGCCAGGGTCCGGTGAGTCTTTGCCTGGGCGTCCAAGCGATACCTGGGACGAGGGAGGAATTCCGGGCCAAGAGGACCCCGGTGAGCGCGGCGGCAGCGTTATTGTTAATCCGATGGAGCCAGTAGCCGGACTGTGGTTGATTTTTAATCAGACACCTCTTCCAATAAATAGTGCTCCCTCACCGAAAGTGACCCAAGTGATCGAGGAGGCTTTGAGTGGAAAGAGAAACTTCACTTCCGGAGTCGTTCTCTCGCCAGACGAGGTTCTGGACGCCGGGAATCGATATTTAGGACCGAACTATAAAGAGATCGGCCAATCTGGGTCTGGCGTTTTTATAAGCGAGGATGGGAAAAGGGTGTTCCGGATAGATAAAGGCTCTCTCGATGGGGCGCATGCACCAGGTGTGCCACATGTTCATTTCGAAGTGCGTGATCCCTTATCCAATAAAGTCATTTCAAATAATCATGTGCCTTACAAGGAATAAGTAATGAGTATTGTCAGGTCTGGAATTATCGTTGGTGGGGGGCATGAGGGTGCAAAAATTTCCATCTTTGATGATTCGGCTGGAGATACGGGGGGGTATTACGTTTTCATCGAGGAGCCAGGGGGGGGGGCGTTTGATAACTGGTTTGAGAATTTACATGTACTGAAGGTGAACTTAGAGGATTACGAGGTTCATTGGAATGATGACGGGACAGAAACGCCGTAACGAGAGGATGTCGGTATGGTGATTCTGCCATCAAAAACGGAGGGGGCTCGGTCAACACCAGTCTGGGGGCCAACAAAAGCCAGACCGCTATCGATCGTTTGTCTTCCAGCGTGCTGGACTCGAACGTGGTGCCAGGCGATGGCCTGACAATCGTGGCCGCCTGGAAACCGGCGGCGTGTCGGTCAACGCCGGCGTGTCCAGCGGCCGAGGCAATTCGGATGGGTGCGACAGCACCTGGACGCAAACGAACGTCACGGCAGGCAACGTGCTGGCGCTGCAATCGGGCGGCGACACCACGCTGCGAGGTGCGGTGGGCCAGGCGGACCAGATTCTTGCGTCGGTGGGCGGCAACCTGCTGCTGGAGAGCCAGCAAGACACCAGCACGTATAAGTCCAAGCAAAGCAGCGGGGGTGTGAGCGGATCGCTCTGCTATGGCTGCGCCAGCTCGGTGGCTTTCAATATCGGTCGCGGCAAGATGAACAGCGACTATGCATCGGTCACGCAGCAGACAGGCTTGAAGGCGGGTGACGGCGGTTTCCTGATCGACGTGGTCGGCAACACCACGCTGATCGGCAGTGTGATCTCCAGCAGCCAGCAGGCGGTGGCCGATGGCTTGAACCACCTGAGCACGGGCACGCTGCGTGTCGAGGACATCCGCAACCATGCGGAGTACTCGGCCAGCCAGGTGAGCGTGGGTGGCGGCTTCTCGTTTGGTGGTGGTGGCGGGGAAAGCGCCGGGCAGGGCGGCGTAGGTCAAGACAAGCACGGGAATGTCGCTGCGGGCGGCAATGCCAAGCCCGCCAGCAGTGTTCCGTCGGACAAGTCGGGCCTGCCGATGGGTCTCCCGGTGGCGCTATCGGCCAGGGGCAGCGCCAGCTCGTAGAGACACCATTTCGATTCATACAAATGAGAATTATTGTTAACATTGTCGATTAGACACCCGCGTTTCCTCCCTCCTTGCCATGTCCCCACCGATGCCCAAAAAAGGTTGGCTCGCTCATTACAGAGGGCTGGTAGGGACGTGGGCGAAGGGGAACTCTTTACAGCCTGATGCAGAGGACGCCGCTCAGGACGCTATCGAAGGGTTGCTGCGTGGCGACCGTGCGGCTGTGCTCGATCAGAAGGCATATCTTTACCAGACGGCACGGAATCGTTTGGTCAGCGAGATTCGGCGGCAATCGCGACACGACACGCGTGCGCTGCACGAGTTGGCCGAGTATGAGCATCCCGTCCATAGCGACCCCGATATGGCCGTTCGGACAGCCGAGTTGGCGAACGCACTTCGCCTTGCGTTGCAAGAGTTGCCGTTGAAGTGTCAGCAGGTCTTTTTGTGGAACAAGATCGAGGGATATACCCAGGAGGAGATCGCCCACAAACTGCGTTTGACGCCGAGTTCGGTGGAGAAATACATGAAGCGCGCAATGCAGCATCTTCAAGAAAAGTTACAAAACCATGCCCCGCATTGATTCCGGAATTCCGGACGCCCAGACGTCTTATTATTGGGGGGTATCTTTTATGCTCTGTGCCCGCTGTGACGCGCGTGATGAACGCATCTGACCAATCCGACCGCAATTCGCCGCGCGCGCAGGCCTCGCTTTGGTTCTCGAAGGCGCGGCTGGGTACGTTGACGCCTGAAGAGCACCGGGAATTCCAGGCGTGGCTGGCAAGCGATCCTGTGCATCAGCAGGAGTATCGTTCCTTGCAGAGTGTCTGGCAATTGGCTGATCATCTGCCGTTGGACGAGATGCGCGCCATCATGGAGCGGACAGACGGTGATCGGCCATGGCCGCGTCGTCGGATCGTGGTTGGTGCCGGTGCGGTGTGTGCGAGCGCAATCGTGGCAGGCGTGACGACGCGTCATGTCTGGCTGCCATCACCCATATTTTCCCAGCGGCTGGCAACGGCTAAGGGAGAGCGTCGGCAATTTGATTTGCCGGATGGTTCTGTCATCGATCTGAACACTGACTCAGACGTTTCCGTTGCCTTTCATGCGGGGCGCCGTATCGCTGAGCTGCATCATGGCGAGGCGTTGTTCTCGATCAGCGCCGATAAGGCCAGGCCTTTTTCGGTGGAGGCGGGGGACGCCGCCGTACTCGTGACCGGGACGCAGTTCAATGTGCGCCGCGAGCAGGATCGCGTCATGGTTGCCGTCAAAGAAGGATCGGTCGAGTTTTCTGCCGGCCCCTGGTGGAGGCGTAAGCACGCAACTCTCACCGCAGGTCAGGTCTCCCTCGCATCGCGCGCTGACGGGTTGGTGCCCCCTTATCTCGATCGCGTCGAAGCCATCACAGCCTGGCAGCGGGGGCGGCTGGTCTTTCGCGACGTGCCGCTTGCCGATGTGGCGGTTGAGTTGAACCGTTACCTGTACCAGCCCTTGCGAATTGCTGATGTGGCGCTGGAACGGTTGCGCGTTTCCGGCACCCTGAGCATCGAGGCTCCAGACGCTGCATTGGACATCTTGCCCGAGATCGCTCCTGTACGGGTGGTGCGTCACCCCGGGCGCGGCGCCGTGGTCGTCGCGCGATAAGCCCTTTGCTGTTCACGTTGTTTTCGGCGACTCTCGTTGCGGGAGGTTCACGCTGCTGCAGGCTTGTGCCGATACATTTTGTATCAAAAATAGTCCTGAGAATCATTCCGGAAAATTTTTCGCCCTGGCGTCTTGTTTATGAGAGCGCGGTTTTTCTACGTCAGAAGCCGCTCTCGTAGACCTTGGCCAAGGGTGTCAGCGCCATGTGCGCGAACTTAAATTTCTGGAATTCAGTTCATGGTGGACAAGCAAGCCGTATCCGCAGCCTCGAAGAGCGCGGGTGCAACATTCGTTGGCCTCAATGCCCTGGCACTTTCGATCATCCTGGCATTGGCTGCCGCGCCACAGCGCGTGCAGGCGCAGGAAGCGCCGGTATCAATCAGCATTCACGCGCAGCCGCTGGATGCTGCTTTGGAAAAGCTCGGAGAGCAGGCGGGGATTCAGATCTTCTATTTGCCGGAGACGGTGCGAGGCTTGAATGCCCCAAGCGTTTCCGGGAGTTTGACGGCGGACGAGGCGCTTCGGCGTTTATTGGCGGGCACGGATATCGTGTTCCGGCGTACAGGAAAAAACGTGTCGCTTTCGCCACCTCCGTCGAACGGGATCGCCGAGCTGGCGCCAGTCATGGTGCGGGGCTATCTTGAGCCAGCGACCGAAGGTACCGGTTCCTATACCACCGGTGTCGTCACAATCGGGAAAGGCCAGCAAACCTTGAAGGAAATTCCCCAGTCGGTGACGGTCGTGACCCGCCAGAAGATGGACGATCAGAATCTCAGCACGCTGGAGGAGGTTCTGGCCAATTCGACTGGCATCACTCTCTATGAGAGCCCCATGGGCGGCAGCTATGTCCATTCGCGCGGCTTTTTGGTCGATACGTATCAGTTTGATGGCGTCAATCGTGCCTTTTATTATGCGCAGGCAAATAGTTTCTCAAGTAATACCGCTATCCTGGACCGCGTGGAGATCGTACGTGGGGCAACCGGCATGCTGCAAGGCGCTGGCTCACCAAGCGCCGCCATCAATTTGGTGCGTAAACGTCCCCTGGATGAAAAGAAACTGGATCTGGCGGTCAGTGGCGGTTCGTGGAACAACTATCGAACCGACATCGACGCGACAGGGCCTCTGAATGAAGCAGGAACGTTACGAGGCCGGGGCGTGGCCAGCTATAACGATCGTGAGTATTTCTACGACACCGCCAAAAGCCGGACCGGGGTTCTATATGGCGTGCTTGAATACGATCTGGGGCCCGATACCCTGCTGACAGGGGGTATAAGCTACGAGGAACTCCGCTCCACGCCGTTTTTTGCGGGTTTGCCGCGGTATGGCACAGGCGCGGATATTGGCTTGAGACGGTCAACTTCCCTGGGGCCGGCGTGGAATCGCTGGAACAGCAAGCAGACCGCAGTATTTGCGGAGCTCCTGCACGATTTTGATAGCGACTGGCGCGCAAAGCTGACGGTGAACTCAACCCGGGAGTGGCAAGACGTTAAATATGCCTATAGTCTTGGTGCAGTCAATCCCGACACTCTGACGGGCCCGGCGTTGGTGGGCGCCTTGTTTGATTTCAGCACTCGTAATAACGGCATTGATTTGAACGTTGACGGTGCGTTTCAGGCGCTTGGGCGCAAGCACTCTGTCAGCCTTGGCGCTAGTGTCAATCACATGGTCAGCAAAAGCGATTTTTCCTTGGCCATGCTCGGGGTGCCCGTCAATGTGTTCAATCCGAATCCCGCCATTGCCGAGCCGGCCGATGCCTGGATGAAGGAAAACAGTTATCTGGGCGACGCAACCATCTTCAAGAGGAAGCAGTCCAGTGTCTATGGCGTGACACGTTTGAGTTTGGCGGAACCGTTGACGCTTGTTGCCGGTTCGCGATTGACTTGGTATGAAGAGGACAGCCGCTATCGGGATTCCGGCGAACCCTATACAGACCCCTACAAAGAGAATGCGGTGCTCACGCCCTATGGCGGGTTGATCTATGCACTGGATCCGGCATGGTCGGCCTACGTCAGCTACGCTGACATCTTTGAACCGCAGAATGCGCTGGATGCCGCAGGCAAGACCCTGGACCCGATCAAGGGCGAGAACTATGAACTGGGTTTGAAGGGTGAATTGCTGGGCGGCAAGGCGAATGCGTCGTTCGCGCTGTTTCGAGTGGACCAGACCAATCGTGCGCAAGAGAATTTCAGCAACACCTGCACCGCCAGTGAGTACTGCTATGTGAGTAGCGGCAAGGTGCGCAGCCAAGGTTTTGAGGCGGAAATCAGCGGTGAATTGGCGCGAGGATGGCAGGTTTTCGCGGGATATACATTCAATACATTCAAGTACCTTAACGATACCGCCGACGCCGGCACGGGTTTCGCCAGCACCTACACGCCCAAGCACATGTTTCGCGCTTGGATGGATTATCGCTTGCCTGGTTCCCTGGCCGCGTGGAACCTGGGTGGCGGCGTGAATTTCCAAACGGGGAGCTACCGGGTGGCGCAAGGTATGCGGATCGAGCAGCCTTCCTACGCGGTGTGGAGTGCGCGTATCGGTTACCAGGTCAATCGCAATTGGTCGGCGGCGTTGAACGTGAATAATCTGTTTGATAAAACCTATTATCAGACGATTGGCGCGCCGGGGTGGGGTAACTTCTACGGAGAGCCGCGTAGCGCCATGCTGACGCTACGCGGGACTTTCTAAATTGCGGGCCCGGTGGAACCAGCTCACCTTTGCGCTGGCTCAGGGCTCGGCAGCCGAGGGTTTGGTTTGCGGCAGTCCGTTTCACGGACTTTCGCCAGCGTGAGTGGTAAGGGTGGAGATCTCTGCAGAAATGCCTGGCTGCTCACTCAAATCTTCTTGATGACCCCTGTCATTATCTGTAAAACTCAGATATGTCATCGTGTTCCGGACAACGGGACGCAACGCCCAAGGGGACCCAGCCATGACCGCCTTCCACCTGGCAACGCTGCTGCGCCATCACCATCGCCCCAGCCGCGAAGACATGGAAGGCGAACTCGCGGCCTTGCACCGGGCGCAAGCGGTCATCGAGTTCGACCTGCAAGGCCATGTGCTGATGGCCAACGCCAATTTCCTGGCGCTCATGGGGTATGGCCTGGACGAGATCCAGGGCCTGCACCATCGCCTGTTCGTCGACCCCATTACCCGCGAGTCCGCGGAATACCAAGCCTTCTGGGAAAAGCTGGGGGCGGGCGAATACGACAGCGGCCGCTACAAGCGCATCACGCGTGAAGGCCGCGAAGTCTGGCTGCAGGCCAGCTACAACCCGGTGCTGGACCGCCATGGGCAGCCGGTGAAGGTCGTGAAGTACGCCACCGACATCACGCAGCAGCAGCGCCGCAGCGCCGACGTGGAAGGCCAGGTGGCGGCGATCTCCAAGGTGCAGGCCATCATCGAGTTCACGCTGGACGGCACCATCCTGCGCGCCAATGACCTGTTCCTGTCCGCGATGGGGTATCGCGAAGAAGAGATCGTGGGGCGGCACCACAGCATGTTCGTGCGCCCCGAGGACAGCCAGTCTTCGGCATATCGGGAGTTCTGGCGCCGCCTGGGCGCGGGCTCGCACGAAACCGGGCAGTACCTGCGCGTGGGCAAGAACGGCAGCGAAGTGTGGATCGAGGCGAGCTACAACGCGATCCTGGACCCGGATGGCCAGCCCTTCAAGGTGGTGAAGTTCGCGACCGACATCACCCGGCGCGTGATGGCGGCCGATACCTTGCGCACGACGGTCCGGGACCTGAACCAGAACGCCGAGGAAGCGCGCCGCGTGCATGCGCTCGCCCAGGAAGCCAGCGGCGTGGCCGAGCGCGGTGGCGTGTCGGTGGCAGGCGTGGTGCAAACGATGAATACGTTGTCGGACAGTTCACGCCGCATTGCCGACATCATCGGTGTGATGGATGGCGTGGCGTTCCAGACGAACATCCTGGCCTTGAACGCGGCGGTGGAAGCGGCGCGCGCCGGCCAGGAAGGGCGCGGCTTCGCGGTGGTGGCGTCGCAGGTGCGCGAACTGGCCCAGCACAGCGCGGCGGCCGCGCGCGAGATCCGGGCGTTGATCCAGGACTCGGTGGGGCAGATCCAGGACGGCGCGCAGCGCGCGCAGGAGGCGGGCGCCACGATGCGGGAGGTGACGGAGTCGTCGCGCCGCGTGACGGAGATCGTGGGCGCGGTGGTGGCGTCGTCGCTGGCGCAGTCGCAGGCGCTGAACGCGGTCACCGAGGACCTGACGCGGGCCTCGCGCTAGCGCCGCAGGTCGCGCGCCAGGGTGCTTTTGCCGAACAGGCTTTGCACCAGGTCCACCACCAGTTCCGCCGTCTGGTTGCGCAGATCCAGCGCGGGATTCACTTCGACGATGTCCAGCGAGGCCATGCGTCCGGTGTCGGCGATCATCTCCATGCACAGCTGTGCCTCGCGATAGTTCACGCCGCCGCGCACGGCGGTGCCGGTGCCGGGCGCAATCTCGGGGTCCAGGAAATCCACGTCGAAGCTCACGTGCAAATGCACGCCGTCATCCAGGCCGCGCAAGGCGCGCTGCATGATCTCCCGCATGCCCAGCTCGTCGATGGCGCGCATGTCATAGACCTCCAGGCCCAGCTTCTGGATCATGCGTTTCTCGTCGTCGTCGACGCTGCGCAGGCCGATCTGGCAGATGTCGCCGGGCCGCAGGGCGGGCGTCTCGCCAGACAGCGTGGCCAGCGGCGCGGGGCCCAGGCCGTACAGGGCCGCCACGGGCATGCCGTGCAGGTTGCCGCTGGGCGACAGCTCGGGTGTGTTGCAGTCGGAATGGGCGTCCAGCCACAGCACGCGCAGGCGCTTGCCTTGCGCGTGGCAGTGGTGCGCGACGGCGCCGATGGAGCCCACGGCCAGTTGATGGTCGCCGCCCAGCATGATGGGCAGGCGGGCGTCGTCCAGGGCGTCACTGACCGCCTGGAAGACGGCGCGGTTCCACGTCACGCATTCGTCCAGGTGGCGCAGCCCGTGCGTGGGCACGGCCTGCGGGTTGGGCGGGCCGGCCAGGTTGCCCAGGTCCTTGACCTCTATGCCCAGCCTGGCCAGGGCCGGCCCCAGGCCGGCCACGCGCAGGGCGTCCGGTCCCATGGCGGCGCCAAGGCGGGCTGCGCCCGCGTCGCTGGGGGCGCCGATGAGGGTGATGGCGGTCATGCTGGCTCCTTCACGCTGCGTGGCGCGGGCGGGCACCCGCGCGCTTGCCAGCGATGATAGAGCCTGCCGGGGGAAGCAAGGCGTGGCAGTTGTGAGGGGATGTCAGGTGCGGCACGGATGGGCCGCGGCTAACGCCGGGGCGCCAGATAGCGTCCGCCGCGCGCGCCGGTGGGCTGCCCATGGCGCACGGTGGCCACGCCTGCCAGGAAGACGTGTTCGACGCCGACGGGCCGCGCCTCGGGCGTGTCGAAGGACGCGGGGCCTGCGATCCGGGCGGCATCGAACACGGCGATGTCCGCCGCCTGCCCGACGGCCAGCGTGCCGCGATCGGCCAGGCCGAAGCGGGCGGCGGTCAGGCCGGTCATCTTCTGCACGGCGGTTTCCAGGCTGAACAACTGCTGGTCGCGGGCATAGTGCCCGAGCACGCGCGGGAAGGTGCCCCACAGGCGCGGGTGCGGACGCGCATCGCGCGGCAGGCCGTCCGAGCCCACCAGCGTGTCGGGCCAGGCCAGGATGCGCCGCACGTCCTGCTCATCCATGATGAAGTAGACGGCCCCGGCTGGCAGCAGGCGCTGCGCGGCTTCGCGCGGCGTGCACTGCCAATCGCGGGCGATGTCGCGCAGGTCGCGGCCGCTGGCTTCGGGGTGCGGCGTCGACCAGGTGACGAGGATGCGCTCGCACAGGGCCACGCGTTCGGGCCGCAGCATGGTGCTGGATGCCGCATAGGGATAGCAGTCGACACACAGCGGCTGGCTGGCCGAGGCCTGCGCCAGCCGCGCCAGGGTCTCTGCCGAGCGCCCGTGGTTGGCCTGGCCCACGAGCTTGTGGTGCGAGAACACGATGGGCGCGCGCAGGGCGGCGCCCACGCGCAGGGCCTCTTCGATGGCGGGCACGATGTGGTCGCCCTCGTCGCGCAGATGGGTGGCATAGACGCCCCCGTGCGTGAGCAAGGGTTGGCCGATGGCGATGAGTTCGGCTTCGGTGGCGGCGGCGGCGGGCGGATAGAACGTGCCGCTGGACAGGCCGATGGCGCCTTGGCGCAGCGCCAGGTCCAGGTCGGCGCGCATGGCCGCGATTTCGCTGTCATTGGCTTCGCGCCCAAGGTCGCCCATGTGGCGCACGCGCAGCGTGGCATGGCCGACCATCGAGACGCTGTGCACGGCGGGGTCGGCGGCGTCCAGCGCGGCGCGATAGGCGGCGAAGTCCGGGTAGCGGTAGGCGTCGCCCAACAGGTCCAGCGGTGCGGGAGGCCTGTCGCCCGTGACCAGCGGCGCAAGGCTCAGGCCGCAGTTGCCGTTCACGACCGTGGTGACGCCCTGCAGGATCTTGAAGGGCATGTCCGGTGTTTCCACCAGGGCATGGTCGTCGTGGGCGTGGCTGTCGATGAAGCCGGGCGCCACGACCAGCCCGTCGGCGTCCAGGTGCCGCCGCGCGTGTGCGTCGCCCAGTTCGCCCAGCGCGGCAATGCGGCCGTCTTGCACGGCAAGGTCGGCGCGCCGGCGGGGCGCGCCGGTGCCATCGATGAGCGTGCCGCCGTGGATGACGAGGTCGTAGTCAGGGTGAGGCATGAGGCGTGTTTCCGGAAAGCGCGGCAAGCGGTCAATCCACCCGCGCGCCGCTGGCGCGCACGATTTCGCCCCATTTGCGGGTTTCGCGGTCCATCAGCGCGCGCAGGTCGCCGGGCGTGCCGCCCAGCGTGTCGAAGGCCAGGTCCGCCAGCTTGGCCTTCACGGCCGGGTCGGCCAGCATCTCGTTGAAGGTGGTGTTCAGGCGCTGGATGATGGGGTCGGGCGTGCCCGCAGGCAGCACGAAGCCGCCCCAGGCCTGCATGTCGTAGTCCTTCACGCCGGCTTCCTGCATGGTGGGCACGTCGGGCACCAGGGCGCTGCGTGTCGTGGACGTGACCGCCAGCGCGCGCACCTTGCCGCCCGTGACCGAAGGCAGGATGGAGGGCAGATTGTCGAACATGAACTGCACATTGCCGCCCATGAGGTCCTGGATGGCTTGCGGGCTGCCCCGATAAGGCACGTGCAGCACTTCCAGCTTCTCGATGTCCTTGAACAGCTCGCCGCCCAGGTGGCTGGTGGTGCCGTTGCCGGCCGAGGCCATGGTGACCTGGCCCGGCCGCTCGCGTGCATAGGCCACCAGGTCCGCCACGCTCTTGACCGGCAGGGCGGCATTGACCACCAGCAGGTTGGCGGTGGTGACGGCGGCGATGACGGGCGCAAGGTCGCGTTCGGGGTCGTAGGGCAGCGAGCTGAACAGGCTGCGGTTGATGGCCAGCGTGGCGATGTTGCCATAGCCCAGGGTATAGCCGTTGGGCTCGCTGCGCGCCACGGCCTGGATGCCGATGTTGCCGCCGGCGCCCGGCCGGTTTTCCACCACCACGGGCTGGCCCAGGCGCTTCGCGAGTTCGGAGGCCAGGTAGCGGCAGAGGATGTCGGGCGAGCCCCCCGCGGCCGACGGCACGATGAGGCGTACGGGCTTGTCGGGCCAGGTGGCCTGTGCATGTAGCGATGGACTGGCAGCGGTGCCCAGTGCCAGGGTTGAGCAGAGCAAGGCGCGCAGTAGCGCACGGCGTGGCATGGTCATCGGATTCCCCTTGTTTTTGCTGGGCGCGTCATCGAACGTGACGGGCCTCTTCGATGCATTATGCGGCGCTCCTTGCGGTGGCGGGGAGCGATATTTCCGACCAGAAATCATTCCATTTCGTCATAAGATGGCCTTCTTTGCGTTTCCTGTCCGTGGCCATGAAGCGACCCAACGGCAAGTCCATTCCCTCGGTGACCCACCTGTCGGCGTTCGATGCGGTGGCGCGTGCCGGAACGATGACGGCCGCCGCCCGTGCGCTGTCGCTGACCCAGAGCGCCGTCAGCAAGCAGGTGGCCGAGTTGCAGGCCTTCCTGGGCGTGCCGCTGCTGGTGCGCCTCGAAGGCAGGCTGGTGCCGACGCACGCGGGCGAACGCTATCTGCATCGCATCCGGCCGGCGCTGGCCGAACTGGAGGAGGCCACGTTGCAGGCGCAGGCCACGCGCGAGGCGGGCGAGCCGCGGGGCCACCTGACGCTGTCGGTTCCCGCCACGTTCGGCGCGATGTGGCTGTTGCCGCGCCTGTCGGGTTTCGCGCGCCAGCATCCGCAGATCGTGGTGAACCTCTCGACCAAGATCGGGCCGGTGCCGCTGCCGTCGCCGACCCTGGACGCGGCCATCATGTACGTGCCCGGCCAGCGCGACCCGGGGCTGTGGTACCAGCCCATCCTGCCGCTGAAGGTGCATCCGGTCTGCCACCCGGGCCTGGGCGGGCCGCGCGCGTCGCCGGCCGGGTTGCTGCGCGAGCAGCCGCTGCTGCACCAGGCCTCGACGCCGGACGCGTGGGAGACCTATGTGGCTGCGCGCGGCAAGGGGCGGCTGACGGCGCGTGCAGGTCCGCGCTATGCCTTGCTGAGCATGGGCCTGGAGGCAGCCACCGCTGGCCTGGGCGTGGCGTTGTTGCCGGATTACGTGGTGGCCGATGCGGTGGCGCGCGGCAGTTTGCGCCTGCTGGATCCCGAGCCGTTTGCGATCGCGGGCGGCTACATGTTCGTGTGCCCGCGCCAGCACCAGCATGCCCCTGCCATTGCGGCGTTCTCGGCCTGGCTGTCTGGCGAGCTGTCTGGCCCGGCGCGGGAAGCTTTTCGCGGCGAGTGCTAGAATCTCTTCCACGTTTTTGGCGCCGATTTGCTTGATCTGCTTGCGGGCGCCTGATAAATCCCGCTAAAGAGGTCCGTCGTGACTCCTGTATCCGTTTCCGTTCCCGCCGGGGAACCTGCTTGCGCCACCTCTGGCGCGCCCGCTGTCCACTCCCCCGTTTCCGCTGATGCGCCGCCGGCTCCCGGTTCGGTCGGCCGGGTCTCGCCCCAGTTCATCGCCTTCGACGAGCCGCTGCAACTGTCCAGCGGCCAGACGCTGGCGGCCTACGAACTGGCGGTGGAAACCTATGGCACGCTGAACGCCGAGCGCAGCAATGCGGTGCTGATCTGCCATGCGCTGAACGCCTCGCACCACGTCGCGGGCATCTCGGCGTCCGACCCGAAGGACATTGGCTGGTGGGACAACATGGTGGGCCCGGGCAAGCCCGTGGACACCAATCGCTATTTCGTCATCGGCGTAAACAACCTGGGCTCGTGCTTCGGCTCGACGGGGCCGGCCAGCATCAATCCGGCCACGGCCAAGCCCTGGGGCGCCGCCTTCCCGGTGCTGACGGTGGAGGACTGGGTGCGCGCGCAGGCCCGCGTGGCCGACCACTTCGGCATCGCGCGCTTCGCGGCGGTGATGGGCGGTTCGCTGGGCGGCATGCAGGCGCTGGGCTGGGCGGTGACGCTGCCCGAGCGGGTGGCGCACTGCGTGGTGATCGCCAGCACGGCGCGCCTGTCGGCGCAGAACATCGGTTTCAACGAGGTGGCGCGCCGCGCCATCATCACCGATCCCGACTTCCACGGCGGCGATTACTACGCGCACAACACCTTGCCGCGCCGCGGCCTGTCGGTGGCGCGCATGATCGGCCACATCACGTACCTGTCGGATGACGACATGGCCGAGAAGTTCGGCCGCGCGCAGCGCGAGCCCGCCGAAAGCGGGGCATACCGCTATGGCTACGACGTGGAGTTCGAGGTCGAGTCCTACCTGCGCTACCAGGGCGAGAAGTTCTCGCGCTATTTCGACGCGAACACCTATCTGCTGATCACGCGCGCGCTGGATTATTTCGACCCGGCCCGCACGCATGGCGGCGATCTGTCCGCCGCGCTGGCCTCGGCCACGGCCGATTTCCTGCTGGTGTCGTTCTCGACCGACTGGCGCTTCCCGCCCGAGCGCTCGCGCGAGCTGGTGCGCGCGCTGCTGAAGAACGGCACGTCCACGACCTATGCCGAGATCGACGCGCCGCACGGCCATGACGCCTTCCTGCTGGAAGACAGCCGCTATCACGCGGTGGTGTCCGGCTATTTCGACCGCATCGCCCGTGCGCAGGGGCTGCCCGAGCGCGACGCGGCTGCCGCCGCGGTGGCAGCGCGGGCGACGACCGCATCCACGCCCGCGCCCGCCGCGGCGGAGGTTTCCGCATGAATGCCGCGCCGCACAGCGCCGTGCTGCCCGCCCTGCGCCCCGACCTGGCGCGCATTGCCGACTGGATCGAACCGGGCAGCCGCGTGCTGGACCTGGGTTGCGGCGATGGCACGCTGCTGGCGTACCTGCGCGACGCGCGTCAGGTGCGCGGCGCGGGCATCGAGATCGCCGATCCCTGCGTGATCCGCTGCGTGCAGCGCGGCGTCGAGGTCATTCAGCAGAACCTGGAGGAGGGCTTGGCCCTGTTCGACGACCGCGCCTTCGATACGGTGGTGCTGTCGCAGACGCTGCAGTCCATGCACCGCACCGAACACATCCTGCGCGAGATGGCGCGCGTGGCGCGCTTCGGCGTGGTGTCCTTCCCGAACTTCGGCTATTGGCCGCACGGCTGGTCGATCCTGCGCGGGCGCATGCCGGTGACGGGACAGATGCCCTACCAGTGGCACAACACGCCCAACATCCACCTGTGCACGTTGCGTGACTTCGAAGACCTGGCGGGCCAGCTGGATCTGCGCCTGACCGGGCGCGCCACGTTCAATGGCGACCGCGAGGTCCGCTTCCTGCCCGGCTGGCGCAGCACCCTGGCGGTCTATCGCTTCGCCTGCCCCTGAGGGCGCTGCTGGGCCGTGATGGCCGGGGCAAGGTTTCAAAAAGCTTAAAACCTCAATCAAATAAGGGGTAAACCCTTATTTTTGTTGTGGATATGCCTACAATCCGGGCCGAGGGCATGTCCCGGAGACACCGCAGGTCTTTCGCGCGAGCCCGCTGCCCGCGCCGCCACGCCGTCCTGACGTGGCCCAGGCGCATCGCCTGGCATCTCCGCTGTCCCGGCGACGCCCCGAGTCGTTCAACAGTTGGAGAAGCCGCAATGGCAAACCCCCCCGCAAGCCCGTCACGCTTCGCGCGCATCTATGCCGCGATCGTCGGGATACTCGTCGCCCTGACAGGCGCCTACCTCGCCCATGGCGGCTGGCAACTGCTGCAGCTCGGCGGTTCGCTGTATTACCTCCCCGTGGGCGTGTTGATGCTCATCAGCGGCCTGCTGCTGTTGCGCGCGGATGCGCGTGGCGCGTGGGTCTATGGATTCGTGTTCCTGGTCACCATCCCCTGGGCGGTGTGGGAAGCGGGCCTGAATTTCTGGCCGCTGGCGGCGCGCCTGGGCCTGCTGGCCCTGTTGGCCATGCTGGTGGCGCTGGCGTTGCCCGGCCTGCGTGGCGCGTCGAGTACCGACGGCATTCGCCTGGGCGCGCGCGCATTGGCCGGCGTGTTGCTGGTGGGTCTGTTGGGCGCCTTCGCCTATGCCTTCCAGCCGATCTGGATGGTGAAGCCGGGCAAGGTGGAGCAGGCTGCCGCCGACACGACGCCGAATGCCTACAAGGCCTCGGAGGACCGCGCCGACTGGACCGGCTACGGCCGCACGCCCGACGGCACGCAGTTCGCCCCCTTCGACCAGATCACACCCGAGAACGTCTCCAAGCTGCAGGTGGCCTGGACCTTCCGCACCGGTGATTTCGCCTATGGCGGCGCCGAGAACCAGAACACGCCGCTGCAGATCGGCAACGTGGTCTATGCGTGCACACCGACCAACCAGGTGTTCGCGCTGAAGGCCGACACCGGCGAGCAGATCTGGAAGTTCGACCCGAAGGTGAACGCGGGCTACAGCCCGTCGTGGCAGCGTTGCCGCTCGCTGGCGTACTTCGATCCGGCCAAGGCGCCCGCCGCGGCCCCCGCCGCCGAAGGCGCTGAAAGCGCCCCCGCCGCGCCGGTGTCGCCGCGCCTGTACGTGACCACCGCCGACATGCGACTGATCGCGCTGGACGCCGCCACCGGCAAGTTCGCCGAAGGCTTTGGCGAGAACGGCCAGGTGTTCCTGGCCGAAGGCATGGGCCAGGTGATTCCCGGTTTCTACAACCCGACCTCGGGCCCGGTGCTGGCGGGCGACCGCCTGATCGTGGGCGGCTGGGTCATGGACAACCAGTCCGTGGACGAGCCTTCGGGCGTCGTGCGCGCGTTCGACGCCGTGACCGGCAAGCTGGCATGGGCGTGGGACGTGGGCCGTCCCGGCGTGCACACCGCGCCTGCGCCGGGCGAGCACTACACGCGCGGCACGCCCAACACCTGGGCCGTGCCGACCTATGACGCCGAGCTGGGCCAGGTCTACCTGCCCACCGGCAACGGCACGCCCGATATGTATGGCGGCCATCGCACGCCCGAGACCGACCGCGTGAGCTCGTCCATCGTGGCGCTGGACGCGCGCACCGGCGCCGAACGCTGGGTGTTCCAGACCGCGCACCACGACGTGTGGGACTACGACCTGCCGTCCAAGCCGGTCATGTACGACTTCCCGGACGGCAAGGGCGGCCGCGTGCCCGCGATCATCCAGACCACCAAGCGTGGCGAGATCTTCGTGGTGGACCGCCGCAACGGCAAGCCCGTGACGGAAGTCGTGGAAAAGCCCGTGCCCACGGAAGGCCTGCCCGGCGAGAAGCTGTCGCCCACGCAGCCCTATTCGGTCGGCATGCCGCAGATCCGCCAGGGCGACCTGACGGAGCAGGGCATGTGGGGCATCACGCCGCTGGATCAGCTGCAATGCCGCATCGCCTTCCGCCAGCTGGAGTACACGGGCGACTTCACGCCGCCCAGCCTGAACTGGTACATCCCGCATCCCTCGCCCTTCGGCACGATGAACTGGGGCGGCGTCTCGATCGACAAGGTGAACGACACCCTGATCGTGAACGACATGCGCATCATGATGAAGGGCAAGATCCTGCCGCGCGAATCCGTGAACGAACTCACGGCCAAGTCCGGCAAGACCGGCCCTGGCGTGGGCGGTGTCGTCCCGATGGAAGGCACGCCTTACGGCCTGGTGCGCGCCATGGTGACCTCGTCGCTGGGCGTGCCTTGCACCAACCCGCCCTTCGGCGCGCTGACCGCCATCGACCTGAAGACGCGGCAGATCGCCTGGCAGCGTTCGCTGGGCACGGTCAAGGAACTGGGACCGGCAGGTATCCGCACCGGCATGCCGATTCCCCTGGGCATGCCCTCGCTGGGCGGTCCGGTGGCCACGGCCTCGGGCCTGGTGTTCTACACCGGCACGGCCGACTACTACCTGCGTGCCTTCGACGTGAAGACGGGCGAGGAAGTGTGGAAGTCGCCGCTGCCCGTGGGCGGCCAGTCGACCCCGCTGGTGTTCGTGTCGCCCGACACGGGCAAGCAGTACGTGGTGGTGACCGCCGGCGGTGGCCGCACCGCGCCGGCGCGTGGCGACTACATCATGGCCTTCGCCTTGCCGGACTGATCTTTCCGTCCTGATGCAAGACGCGCCCCGGAAGGAAGCCCTTCCGGGGCGTTTTGTTTTCGGGCCGGGAAATGTCCAGGACGAGGGGGGGCGCATGCTTGATGCAGGTCAAGGATCTGGCCTGCCGCGTCCCCCACAATGGGCCCAACCGCACCATGCAACGGCGTTTTACCTGGTTTCCCCGGATGCAAAACGTCTTGGGAAATCAGGGACGCCACGTGCATCATGGAGGTGCCGCGCCAGTGCATGCGCGGCAAGCCTCGCGGCAACGAAGCAGAAAAAGAAGCGGCCAGCCACCCCGCAATGCCGGGCCAGGCGGCCACGTTGAACACCTGACTGGAGATACACATGGGATCCTCTGTACAAACTCCTCCGCGCGCCATTCTTTTCGCCACCGACCTGAGCGCCCGCTGCGACCGTGCGCTGGACCGCGCCGTGCTGCTGGCCAGGCAGCACCAGGCCAAGCTGGTGGTGCTGCACGTCCTGGAGTCGGGACTGGTCGACAGCCTGACGCTGCCCACCTGGCGGCGCAATGTGAAAGACCAGCAGAAGCTGGCGCAGGAACGCCTCACGCGCGACCTGCAGGATGTGGACGTGCAGGTCGAGGTCGTCGTGGAAACGGGCAAGCCCGTGGACGTCATCGAGAAAGTGGCCCAGGCGCATGGCGTGGGCCTCATCGTGAGCGGCATCGCGCGCGACGAGACGCTGGGCCGCATCGTGCTGGGCACCACCGTGGAAAAGCTCGTGCGCCAGTCCGACATTCCGGTGCTGGTGGTGAAGTCGCGTTCGCACCGTCCCTATGCCACGGTGCTGGCTGCCACGGATTTCTCGGAAGGCTCGCGCCAGTCGGTGCGCATTGGCCGCGCCCTGGCGCCCGAGGCCTCCCTGTCGCTGTTCCACGCCTTCGACATTCCGACGCGTGGCGCGGGCAGCGAAGGGGTCAACAGCGAGATCCTGCAGGAGCGCGCCGAGGCCAAGGCCGCCGAGTTCATCGCCGGCACGCCCGAACTGGCCAATGCCAAGCCCGAGGTCATCTATGAGCTGGGCCAGCCCGACGTGAAGCTGCCCGCCTATGTGCTGAAGCACCCGGTGGACCTGGTGGTGGCGGGCACGCACGGCGCCACCGGCATCCTGCGCACCGCGCTGGGCAGCGTGGCCGAAGGGCTGCTGGCATCGTTGCCGACCGACGTGCTGGTGGTGCGCCAGCGCGGCTGAGGCGATTGCCGCCAAGGCAAGGAAGGGCCGCCCTGGGGCGGCCCTTCCGCTTTCCTGGGAGCGGGCGTTGCGTCGGTTAAAGTTGCCCGTTGACGCTTTCCCCCAGGAGTTCCCACCGTGCTGCGCATTACCTCGCTCAACCTGAACGGCATCCGCTCGGCCTTTCGCAAGGGCCTGCAGCCCTGGATGGCCAGCCACGCCGCGGACATCCTCTGCCTGCAGGAAATCAAGGCGCAGGACGCCGACCTGACCGACGACCTGCGCAATCCGCCGGGCTACCAGGGGTTTTTCTGCGCAGCGCAGAAGAAGGGCTACAGCGGCGTCGGTCTCTACCTGAGCAAGCCCGCGCTGAAAGTGGCCAATGGCCTGGGCTGCGAGGAGTTCGACCCCGAAGGCCGCATCATCCGCGCCGATTGGGACACGCTTACCGTGGTCAGCGCCTATCTGCCTTCGGGCTCCAGCGGCGACGAGCGGCAGCAGGCCAAGTACCGCTTCCTGGCCAAGTTCGAGCCGCTGCTGGACAGCCTGATGGCCGAGCATCGCGCCACGGGCCGCGAGGTGGTGATCTGCGGCGACTGGAACATCGCCCACAAGGAAATCGACCTGAAGAACTGGAAGGGCAACCTGAAGAACTCGGGTTTCCTGCCGGAAGAGCGTGCCTGGCTGACGGACGTGTTCGACCAGCGCGGCTTCGTGGACGTGTATCGCGCCCTGCACCCCGAGACGACGGGCGAGGCCTACACCTGGTGGAGCAACCGTGGCCAGGCCTGGGCGAAGAACGTGGGGTGGCGCATCGATTACCAGATCGCCACGCCGGGCATCGCGGCCCTGGCCCGCTCGGCCGCCATCTACAAGGATGAGCGCTTCAGCGACCACGCGCCGCTGACCATCGATTACGACTTCAAGCTGTGAACCGCGGCTGACGTCAGGAAAGCCGGGGCGTGGCCGAGGCGCCACGTCCCCCGTGAGGGGCATCGGTTTTTGCTATCACCCTGATAGCGGCATGGGTGCCGGCATGCGTATCCATGCTACGATCCGGTCTCCTCTTGGGGAGTAGCCTGCTTCCGTGCATTGCGGAAGAGCGCGAGTCAACACACTCGGTATTGGATACCGTGGCTCGGGCGGCGTAACAGCTTGGCGAGACCAACGGTGCATCCACGCGGGTTTTGTCGGGCGTGTGCGGTGTGCCGTGGTTCTCGTACCCGGCTGGACTCCTCTCCCATGAATTTCTTCTCCGTCGTGCTGCTGGCCTTCGCCATGTCCACGGATGCGTTCGCGGCCGCCATCGGCAAGGGCGCCGCGCTGCACAAGCCCCGCTGGGGCGAGGCGCTGCGCACCGGCCTCATCTTCGGCGTCATCGAGGCGATCACGCCTGTCATCGGCTGGGCCTTCGGCCTTGCCGCCTCCCAATACGTCTCCCGCTGGGACCACTGGATCGCCTTCTGTCTGCTCGCGGGCCTGGGCGCCCGCATGGTCTACATGGGCTTCAAGGGCGACGCTGAAGACGCCCCCGAGGGAAGGCCGGGCCGTCACTCGTTCTGGGTGTTGGCCGCCACCGGTTTTGCCACCAGCATCGATGCCATGGCGGTGGGCGTGGGCCTGGCCTTCATCGACGTGAACATCGTGTCGACCGCCGCCGCGATCGGCCTGGCCACCATGCTGATGGTGACGTTGGGCGTGATGCTCGGCCGCGTGCTGGGTGCCTGGGTGGGCAAGCGCGCGGAGATCCTGGGCGGCGTCATCCTGATCGCCATCGGCGCCCTGATCCTGTACGAACACCTGGGTGCGGCCGCTGCCTGACCCTCTGCCGCGGCGGTGTGATTTTCCGCCGCCGCGCACTGTTTTTGGGTGTTTCCCGGCATTTTTGCACCAAAAAAGCGTTTGCCCGTAGAATTTCGCACCATCGCGGAACGCGATGCACTTTCATGTCGCAAACACATTCATCTTGGGAGACGCTTTTGAAACTACAGAGTCTGGACGCTTTCCTGGCCCAGGTCGCGGCGCGCGATCCGCATCAGCCGGAATTCATGCAAGCCGTCAAGGAAGTCACCGCCAGCCTCTGGCCCTTTCTCCAAAAGCATCCCCATTACGCGGAGCACGGCCTGCTCGAGCGCCTGGTCGAGCCCGAGCGCGCCATCCAGTTCCGCGTGTCGTGGGTCGATGACCATGGCCGCGTGCAGGTCAATCGCGGTTTCCGGATCCAGCACAGCCAGGCCATCGGTCCCTACAAGGGCGGCATGCGTTTCCACCCCTCGGTGAACCTGTCGATCCTGAAGTTCCTGGCCTTCGAACAGACCTTCAAGAATGCCCTGACCGGCCTGCCCATGGGCGGCGGCAAGGGCGGTTCGGACTTCGACCCCAAGGGACGTTCCGACGCGGAAGTCATGCGTTTCTGCCAGGCGCTGATGCTGGAGCTGCATCGGCACCTGGGCCCGGATACCGACGTGCCCGCTGGCGACATCGGCGTGGGCGGCCGTGAAGTGGCCTTCATGACCGGCATGATGAAGCGCCTGTCGAATTCGGCCGCCAGCGTCTTCACCGGCAAGGGCCCGGCCTTCGGCGGCAGCCTGATCCGCCCGGAAGCCACGGGCTACGGCACGGTCTATTTCGTGCAGGAAATCCTGGCGCGCCAGGACAAGTCGCTGGACGGCATGCGCGTGTCGGTCTCGGGCTCGGGCAACGTTGCCCAGTACGCCATCGAGAAGGCCATGGCGCTGGGCGCCAAGGTCGTGACCGTGTCCGATTCCCGGGGCGTGGCGGTGGACGAGGCCGGCTTCACCCACGAGAAGCTGGCCGCCCTCATGTCGCTCAGGAACGAAGCGCGCGGCACGGTCGAGGATTACGCCCGGCAGTTCAAGCTGAAGTACGAGGCGGGCAAGCGCCCCTGGCACGTGCCGGTGGACGTGGCATTGCCTTGCGCCACCCAGAACGAGCTGGAACTGCAGGACGCCCAGACGCTGATCGCCAACGGCGTGCAGTGCGTGGCCGAAGGCGCCAACATGCCTGCCACGCTGGAGGCAGCGCATGCCTTCATCGCGGCCAAGGTGGCCTATGCCCCGGGCAAGGCCAGCAACGCCGGCGGCGTGGCGGTGTCGGGCCTGGAGATGAGCCAGAACGCCATTCGCCTGTCGTGGTCGCGCGAGGAAGTCGATGCGCGCCTGCACGCCATCATGCGCGACATCCATGCCAACTGCGTGCGCCACGGCGAGGCCTCGCGCGGCAAGTTCGTCAACTACCTGGACGGCGCGAACATCGCCGGTTTCGTGCGGGTGGCGGACGCGATGTTGGCGCAGGGGATCTATTGATTCCCGGGCGCGTTGCCTGCAATGAAAAACGGACCTTCGGGTCCGTTTTTTATGCCTCGCGGACAGCGCACAGGCGGCGTTGATGAGTGCCTTGTCGGACGTCAGGCGCGCGATCCCGACGGCCAGGCTCATCGAAGCTGCGCCAGATCTCGTGGGTTTGACCGACGTGGCCGATGTCGTGGGTGTGTCACGCCAGAACATGCGCAAGCTGATGCTGGGGCATGCCGCGGCATTTCCCGCCCCCATCCATGAGGGCAGCACATCGCTCTGGCATCTGGCCGACGTGCTGTCCTGGTTGGAAGCGCGAGCGGCCTACCGGATCGAGCCGCCGGTGCTGGAGGTGGCGCGCACCGCCATGCAGATCAACCTGGCGAAAGCCAGTCACCAGTTGCGAGTCGACATCAAGAAGGCGCTTCGCCCCTTGCTCGCTTGAGTCCGCCAGGGCTGATCAACCTTCCCGATCCAGCCGCTCGATGTCGGCGCGTCGCCAGCGCAGCAGCGCCAGGCCCGGCAGGGCGATGAACACGGTCAGCATGAAGAATGTCGGCCAGCCCAAGGATTCCACCAGCGGCGGGGTCAGCGGCCCCGCCAGATAGGTGCGGCCCACGGCCGACAGCGCCGACAGCAACGCGAACTGCGTGGCCGAGAAGCGCCGGTCGCACAGCCCCATCAGCAGCGCCACGAACGCGGCCGTGCCCAGGCCGCCGCACAGGTTCTCGACGCCGATGGCCATGGCCATCAGCCAGATGCTCTTGGGGCTGATGGCAATCAGCCAGTAGCCCAGGTTGGAGACGGCCTGCAGCAGGCCGAACAGCATCAGCGAGCGATACAGCCCCATGCGCGCCATGAGCGCGCCGCCCGCCAGCGCGCCGATGATGGTGGCGGCCAGGCCCAGCACCTTGTTGACCGAGCCGACTTCGGTGGCGGTGAACCCCGCGCCCCGGATCAGGAAGGTGGTGGACAGCGCGCCGGCAAAGGCGTCGCCCAGCTTGTAGAGCACGATCAGCAACAGCAGCACCCAGGCTTCCGGGCGCTGGAAGAATTCACGCAGCGGCTCGGTGACCGCGCGCGCCAGCGTGCGGGGCACGGCTGCGGGGGCGTCGGGTTCGGGCGCCAGCAAGGTGGCAATCGAGAGCAGGCCCATCAGCGCGCCCAGCACGATGTAGGTGTTGCCCCAGCCCAGCCACTTGTCGGCCACGATGAAGGCGAGGCCGGCGGATACCAGCATGGCCAGGCGATAGCCCATGACAGAGAGCGCGGCGCCGGCGCCGCGCTCCTCGCTGCGCAGCACGTCGCTGCGATAGGCGTCGAAGGCGATGTCCTGGGTGGCGGAAAAGAAGGCGACGGCCACCGCCAGCAGGGCCAGCGGCAACAGCGCGGTGGACGGCGAGAGCAGGCCCATGCCCATGATGGCAAGCGCCAGCAGCAGCTGGGTCATGAACATCCAGCTGCGGCGCCGGCCCAGCAGGGGCGGGGCATAGCGGTCGACCAGCGGCGCCCACAGGAACTTCAGGGTATAGGCGGTGCCGACCAGCGTGAGAAAGCCGATTTCCTGCAGGGGCACGCCCTCGACGGTGGCCCAGGCCTGCAGGGTGCCGCTGGTGAGGGCCAGCGGCAGGCCGCTCGCGAACCCCAGGAAGAGCAGGGGCGCGACGCGGCGGTTGGTGTACAGATGGGAGAGGGCGATGGCAGCCTCCAGCCCGAGCCCGTGGCAGGAGGGGGATTACCCCTCGAGCTTGGCCTTGAGCAGGTCGTTGACTTGTTGCGGGTTGGCCTTGCCGCGGGCAGCCTTCATGATCTGGCCGACCAGCGAGTTGAACGCCTTCTGCTTGCCGGCGCGGTACTCCTCGACCGCGGTCGGGTTGGCCGCGAGCACCTCGTCGATCATGGCGCCGATGGCGCCCGTGTCGCTGATCTGGCGCAGCCCGCGCGCCTCGATGATGGCATCGGCGCTGCCGCCGTTTTCACCTGCCCACATCGCCGCGAAGACTTCGCGGGCGATCTTGGTCGAGATGGTGCCGTCGACGATGCGCGTGATGAGCGCGGCCAGGGCGGCGGGCGAGACCGGCGAGTCGGCGATGTCGCGTTCCTCGCGATTGAGCGTGGCGGCCAGTTCACCCATGACCCAGTTGGCGGCCTGCTTGGCCTGGGCGGCGCCCACGGCCTGCACGGTCGCCTCGAAATAGGCGGCCAGGCCGCGGCTGACGGTCAGTTGCGCGGCGTCGTAGGCAGGCAGGCCGAAGTCGGCCTGGAAGCGCGCGCGCAGGGCGGCCGGCAGTTCCGGCATGTCCTGGCGCACCTCGTCGATCCAGTCGGGCGCGATGACCAGCGGAGGCAGGTCGGGATCGGGGAAATAGCGGTAGTCATGCGCGTCTTCCTTGCTGCGCATGCTGCGGGTCTCGTCGCGGTCGGCGTCATACAGGCGCGTTTCCTGCACGACGGTGCCGCCGTCCTCGATCAGCTCGATCTGGCGGCGTGCCTCGAACAGGATGGCGCGTTCGAGGAAGCGGAAGGAATTGACGTTCTTCACTTCGGCGCGCGTGCCGAATTCCTTCTGGCCCACGGGGCGCACGGACACGTTGGCGTCCACGCGGAACGAGCCTTCCTGCATGTTGCCGTCGCAGATGCCCAGCCACACGACCAGGCTGTGCAGCGTGCGGGCGTAGGCCACGGCCTCGGCGGCCGAGCGCATTTCGGGTTCGGACACGATTTCCAGCAGCGGCGTGCCGGCGCGGTTCAGGTCGATGCCGCTGGCGGCCTCGCCGTGGGGGCCGGTCAGGTCGCCATCGTGCACCGACTTGCCCGCGTCCTCTTCGAGGTGCGCGCGGGTCAGGTTGATGGTGCGCTCTTCCTCGCCCACGAAGAAGCTGAGCGAGCCGCCTTGCACCACCGGGATCTCGTACTGGCTGATCTGGTAGTTCTTGGGCAGGTCGGGATAGAAGTAGTTCTTGCGCGCGAAGACCGAGCGCGGCGCCACGGTGGCGCCCACGGCCAGGCCGAAGCGGATGGCGCGCTCGACCGCGCCCCGGTTCATGACCGGCAGGCTGCCGGGCAGCGCCAGGTCGACCAGGTTGGCCTGCGTGTTGGGCGCGGCGCCGAAACGCGTGCTGCTGCCCGAAAAGATCTTGGACGCGGTGGAAAGCTGTACGTGCGTTTCCAGGCCGATGACGATTTCCCAAGCCATTTATTGCTGTTCCGGTTTGCGTTGGTGCCAGTCGGTGACGTGCTGGAATCGCTCGGCGATTGCCAGCAGGCGGCCTTCCTGGAAGTAGTTGCCGATGATCTGCAGGCCGACGGGGCGGCGGGCATGCGCGCCCTGGCCGAAGCCGCAGGGCACGGACATGGCCGGCAGGCCCGCCAGGCTGACGCCCAGCGTGTAGATGTCGGCCAGCCAGTCGGCGGTCGGGTCGTCGCGATTCTCGCCCAGGTCCTTGGCCACCGTGGGGGTGACCGGGCCCATGATGACGTCGCATTGTCCCAGGGCGCGCTGGAAGTCGTCTGCGATCATGCGGCGCAGGCGCTGGGCCTGCAGGTAGTAGGCGTCGTAATAGCCGTGCGACAGCACGTAGGCGCCGATCAGGATGCGGCGCTGCACTTCGGGGCCGAAGCCTTCGGCGCGCGAGCGGCTGGTCATGTCTTCCAGGTTGCCGTAGCTGGCCGTGCGGTGGCCGTAGCGCACGCCGTCGTAGCGGCTGAGGTTGCTGGAGGCTTCGGCGGGGGCGATGACGTAATACGCCGGGATGGCGAGATCGGTGCGCGGCAGCGAGATGGCCACGCGCTGCGCGCCCAGCTTCTCGAATTCCTGCAGCGCGGCCTCGACGGCTTGGGCGACGTCGGCCGCCAGGCCCTCGCCGAAATATTCGGCCGGCACGCCGATGCGCAGGCCGGCCAGGGGCTGGGCGCCCTCCTGCATGCCTGCACGGGCGGCGTCGTATTGCGCCTGCACGGTGGCGTGGCTCTGGTGGCTGGTGGCGTCGCGCGCGTCGAAGCCGGCCATCGCGTCCAGGACGGGCAGCAGGTCGGCCGCGCTGGCGGCCAGCGGACCGGCCTGGTCGAGGCTGGAGCCGAAGGCGACCATGCCGAAGCGCGAGACGGAACCGTAGGTGGGCTTGATGCCGCTGACGCCGCAGAGGGCGGCGGGCTGGCGCACGGAGCCGCCGGTGTCGGTGCCGGTGGTGGCGACGGCCAGGCCGGCGGCCACGGCGGCCGCCGAGCCGCCCGAGGAGCCGCCGGGCACGGCGGTGTTGTCCCAGGGGTTGAGCACGGGGCCGAAGGCGGAATTCTCGTTGCCCGAGCCCATGGCGAATTCATCGCAGTTCAGCTTGCCCAGCGACACGGCGCCCGCGGCTTCCAGGCGCTCGACCACGGCGGCGTCGAAGGGGCTGACGTACTGGCCCAGCATCTTGCTGGCGGCGGTGGTGCGCCAGCCGCGGGTGACGAAGACGTCCTTGTGGGCGATGGGCACGCCGGTCAACGGGCCGGCCTGGCCGGCGGCGATGCGGGCGTCGGCGGCGCGGGCCTGGGCCAGCGTGAGTTCGGCGTCGACGTGCAGGAAGGCATTGAGGCTGGCGCGGGCCGCGATGGCGTCCAGCGCGCTTTGCGCGAGATCAACGGCACTGACGTCGCGGCGCTCCAGCGCGGCGCGCACGCCGGCCACGCCGTCGAATTGGGTGTGCAGGGGGGAAGACATTATTCGATGACCTTGGGAACCAGGAAGAGACCGTCGGCGCAGGCCGGCGCATTGGCCATGAGGCTGGCGCGGCGGTCTTCGGAGCCGGGCGGCTCGGTGGCGACGTCGTCGCGCAGGCGCAGCACCACGTCTTCATAGGCGGACAGCGGGTGCGCCAGGGGCTCGACGCCGCTGGTGTCCACGGATTGCAGCCGTTCTATCAGGCCGAGCAGGCCATTGAGCTCTGCCTGGGCATGCTGCAGCTTTTCGGGGGGGAGGGCGATGCGGGCCAGCCGGGCAATGCGTGCGACGTCTTGTTCGTTCAGCGCCATGGGGAAATGTCAAAAACGGAGGGGCGGAGGGCGGAGGAGCGCGCTGGGCGATCCGCGGTCCGGGAGGCCCGGAAACCAAGAATAGCCAGTATTTTCGCGCTGTTTCAAAGAAATTATAAGTTATCATTCATTGTTTAATCGCGGTTGCGCCGCTGCTTGACGACGCTGTGACAGCGTCTCGCCCGGTCGCCCGCGGTTTTGTCGTTTGCAGTTCCATTTCGTCCTCCTTTTGTCCCCAATTCCTAGATAGCTGAGCCCCATGTTCGGATTTCTGCGCAGTTATTTCTCCAGCGACATGGCCATCGACCTCGGTACGGCCAACACGCTGATCTACGTCCGCGGTAAAGGCATCGTCCTCGATGAGCCGTCGGTCGTCGCCATCCGCCACGAAGGCGGTCCGCACGGCAAGAAGATCATCCAGGCCGTCGGCCACGAAGCCAAGCAGATGCTGGGCCGCGTGCCCGGCAACATCGAAGCCATCCGCCCCATGAAGGACGGCGTCATCGCCGACTTCACCGTGACCGAGCAGATGCTCAAGCAGTTCATCCGCATGGTCCACCCGCGCAACATGCTGGCGCCCAGCCCGCGCATCATCGTCTGCGTGCCTTGCGGTTCCACCCAGGTGGAACGCCGCGCCATCCGCGAGTCCGCGTTGGGCGCAGGCGCCAGCCAGGTGTTCCTCATCGAGGAGCCGATGGCGGCTGCGATCGGCGCCGGCCTGAATGTGTCGGACGCCAGCGGCTCGATGGTCGTCGACATCGGCGGCGGCACCACCGAGGTCGCCGTGATCTCGCTGGGTGGCATGGTCTACAAGGGTTCCGTGCGCGTCGGCGGCGACAAGTTCGACGAGGCCATCGTCAACTACATCCGCCGCAACTACGGCATGCTGATCGGCGAGCCCACCGCCGAACTCATCAAGAAGGAAATCGGCTCGGCCTTCCCGGGCTCCGAAGTCCGCGAGATCGAGGTCAAGGGCCGCAACCTGGCCGAAGGCGTGCCGCGCAGCTTCACCGTTTCCTCCAACGAAATCCTCGAGTCGCTGACCGATCCGCTGAACCAGATCGTGTCGGCCGTGAAGATCGCGCTGGAAAACACCCCGCCCGAACTGGGCGCGGACATCACCGACAAGGGCATCGCCCTGACCGGCGGTGGCGCGCTGCTGCGCGACCTGGATCGCCTGCTGCAGGAAGAAACCGGTCTGCCCGTGGTCGTGGCCGAAGATCCGCTCACCTGCGTGGTGCGTGGTTGCGGCGACGCCCTCGAGCACCTGGAAAAGCTGGGCGCCATTTTCCTCAACGACTGAGGTCGGCTGGCCGCCGGTTCATCGCTGGCGGTGGCTGGCGGGTAGGCCCCAGGCGGCCCGCTGCCCTGATTTTCGATGCGACAAACTGCATTGCCCCGGATGTTCCGGCGCGGCCCGCCAGCAGAGGTCAAACTGCTGGTCCTGGCCTTGCTGTCGCTCGCCATGCTGGTGGCTGACGCGCAGTGGCGGGTTTTCGAGCCCGTGCGCCAGACTGTCTCCATCGCGCTGTATCCCTTCCAGCGCGCGGTGCTGCTGCCGCGCGACCTGGTGCGCCAGGTCAACGACTGGACCAACGCCGCCACGCTGGTGCGCACCGAGAACGAAGCCTTGCAGCGCCAGCGCATCGAGCTGGCGCAGGTGTCCACGCACGCGGCGCAGCTGGCCGCCGAAAACGCGCAGTTGCGCCGGCTGCTGGGGGTGTCCGACACGACCCAGCAATCCGCCGTGGTGGTCGAGGTGCTGTACGAGCCCGCCAGCGCCTTCAATCAGCGCCTGGTCTTCAACAAGGGCAGTTCCTCGGGCATTGCGCCCGGCATGCCCGTGATCGACGAGGGCGGCGTGGTGGGCCAGATCGTGCGCGTCACCCCGATGACGGCCGAGGCCGCGCTGCTCACCGATGACCAGGTGTCCATCCCGGTGCAGTTGCTGCGCAATGGCCTGCGGCTCATCGCCTTTGGCGGCGCGGCGCAGGGCAAGGTCGAGGTGCGCTACCTGACGGCCGACGCCGATATCCGTGAGGGCGATACCCTCGTCACCAGCGGCGTGGGCGGGCTCTTCCCGGCAGGCCTGCCCGTGGCCCGTGTCGATCTGGTCGAGCGCGATTCCGCATCGGGTTTCGCCCGGGCTGTTGCCGAGCCACTGGCGCACCCCGAGCGTTACCGGCATTTCCTGGTGCTGCAGGTCAACAGCGCCATTCCTGAACCGAGCGCGGCGCCGGCTGTCCAAGCCGATCCCGCGCCCACCACCAACGACGCAGACGGTGCAAGTCCGAAAGCCGATTGACCCCTCCGCCACGCGTTCGCGCGCGAGCAGCCCGCCCGTTCCCCGGCCCAAGTCGGTGGAGCCGGACACGCTCGTGCGTCCCGCACGCGGCATGTTCGTCTGGGGCACGGTGCTGTTCGTCTGGCTGATTTCCCTGTTGCCGTGGCGCCTGTGGCCGGCCGCGCCCGACCTGCTGCTGCTGGTGCTGGCATTCTGGTGCGCCCATGAGCCGCGCCGCGTCGGCATGATGGCCGCATTCGTGTTCGGCCTGCTGATGGATGTGCACGATGCGCGCCTGCTGGGCGAGCACGCGCTGATCTACACCTTGGTGGCCTATGGCACCATCGTCCTGCACCGGCGCCTGCAGCGCTTCGACCTGTTCGCGCAGGCGCTGCACATGATGCCGGTGTTCGTCGTCGCCCAGCTTTTCGGGCTGGCGCTGCATGCCTGGCTGACCGGCGCATGGCCGGGCTGGCACTGGACGCTGGGCCCTGCCGTCACCGCGGCGCTGTGGCCCGTGGTGGGTTGGCTGCTGCAGTTGCCGCAGCGGCACTCCGAAGACACCGAAGCATCGAAGGGCTGAGGCCCGCAGATCCGCCCCATGTTCGAATTCAAGCAGACCGGCCAGCAGCAGAAACAGCGATTCAGGCTGCGCGCCTGGGTCGCTGCCGTGTTCGCGCTGGCCTGCTTCGGCGTGCTGGTGGCGCGCCTGTGGCATCTGCAGGTCGACCGCTACGAAGGCCTGGCGGCCCGCGCCGACCGCAATCGCATCGCCGTGGTGCCGATTCCGCCGCGTCGCGGCGAGATCGTCGACCGCAATGGCGAGGTGCTGGCGCGCAACTATCGCGCCTATACGCTGGAGGTGGTGCCCGCCATGGCGGGGCCCCTGGACGAGCTCTTCAAGTCCTTGCAGGGCCTGGTGCCGGTGACCCCGGCGGATGAGCGGCGCTTTCGCCGCCGCGTGTCCGAGTCCAGCCGCTATGCCAGCGTCATGCTGCGCAACAACCTTACCGAGGCCGAGGCCTCGGGCTTCGCCGCCCATTCCTTCCTGTACCCGGGCGTGTCGCTGAAGGCCCGCTGGGTGCGCGAGTATCCGCAAGGCGCCTCCGCGGGGCACGTCGTGGGATATATCGGCCGCATCTCCGAAACCGACGTCGAGATGCTCGAGGAAGAAGACAGGCTGGGCAATTACCGCGGCACCGAGGTCATCGGCAAGAAGGGCCTGGAGAAGACCTGGGAGAGCGTCCTGCACGGCCGCACGGGCCTGGAAGAGGTCGAGGTCACGGCCACTGGCAGGCCCATGCGCACGCTGCGGCGCATCGATCCCGTGCCGGGATCCAAGCTGGTGCTGTCGCTGGACATGGGCTTGCAGCGGGTGGCCGAGGAAGCGTTCGGCAATCGCCGCGGGGCGCTGGTCGCCATCGAGCCCGCCACGGGCGATGTGCTGGCCTTCGTGTCGCAGCCCTCGTTCGATCCGAACCTGTTCGTCGACGGCATCGACGTCGACAACTGGAAGCTGCTGAACGAGTCGCCGGACCATCCGCTGATCAACCGGCCGCTGTACGGCACCTATCCCATCGGGTCCACGTACAAGCCCTTCGTCGCGCTGGCTGCGCTGGAACTGGGCAAGCGCCGCGCGGGGGATCGCTTCTATGACCCGGGCTTCTACGAGTTCGGGGGGCAGCGCTTCCGCAATGCAGGGTCCGCCGTGTATGGCATGACGGACATGACGCGCGCGCTGGTGGTGTCGTCCGATACCTACTTCTATTCGCTGGGCCCCGAGATCGGCGTCAACGCCTTGCACGATTTCATGAAGCCTTTCGGCTTCGGCCAGCTGACGGGCATCGACCTGGAAGGCGAGCGCCGCGGCATCCTGCCCTCCACCGACTGGAAGCGCGCCGCCTACAAGAGCCGCGAGCAGCAGCGCTGGTACGCGGGCGAGACGATTTCCGTGGCCGTGGGCCAGGGCTACAACTCGTTCACCTTGCTGCAGCTGGCGCAGGCCACCTCCGTGCTGGCCAATGACGGCGTCTACATGAAGCCGCACCTGGTGCGGGGCGTGCTGGCCTCGGGGTCGGTACAGGTCGAGCCCACGGTGTCCGAGCCGTCCTACAAGGTGCCGCTGAAGCAGGCCAACGTCGATATCATCAAGAAGGCGCTGGTGGAGGTCGTGAATTCAGGCACGGCGCGCCGTGCCTTCGCGGGCGCGCCGTATCAAGCCGCCGGCAAGACCGGCACGGCACAGGTCTACAGCCTGCGGGGCGGGCAGTATCGCGCCAGCCAGATCGACGAACGCCTGCGCGACCATGCGCTCTTCATGTCCTTCGCGCCTGCCGACAAGCCCACCATCGCCATCGCGCTCATCGTCGAGAACGGCGGCTGGGGCGCCAGCGTGGCGGCGCCGCTCGCGCGCAAGGTGTTCGACTACTGGCTGGCGCGCGATGGCAAGGGCGGCGCCAATGACGTGCCGGGCGCGACGCCGCCGGCCGACATGCAGGGCGAGCCAGGACCCGACGAGGATGCCTCCGACCACGCGGTGATCGAGGAGGACGCCGACGCGCCGCCCGAGATCGCGCCGGCGCCCGCCATGGGCAATACGCCGCCGCCCACCACCGATACCGATCGTGCGCCGCCCGCGCCCGCCACCAAGCCGCGCGTGCCGCCGGTCGTGAAGGCAGCCGGCAGCGCGGCAGGAAATATCGCGCCGTGAAAAGTCTTCTGAACGCCGTCGTGCGCGTGCTGACCGCCTTCGACTGGCCCTTGCTGGCCATGCTGGTGCTGTTCACCGCGCTGGGCCTGACCGTCATGCATTCCGCCGTCGGCGGGACGGATTGGCGTTTCGCCGACCAGGCGCGCAACTTCGCGATTGCTTTCGCCGTGATGTGGGCGGTGGCGCTCATTCCGCCGCCCATGCTGATGAAGCTGGCCTTGCCGTTCTACCTGGTGGGCGTGGTGCTGCTGCTGGGCGTGGAGTTCATGGGCGAGACGAGCAAGGGCGCCACGCGCTGGCTGAACCTGGGTTTTGCGCGCATCCAGCCGTCCGAGATGATGAAGATCGCGGTGCCCATGATGCTGGCCTGGTACTTCCAGCGGCACGAGGGCGAAGTGCGCATCCGTGACTACCTGGCGGCGGTGTTGATGCTTGCGCTGCCCTTCCTGCTGATCGTGAAGCAGCCGGACCTGGGCACGGCCTTGCTGGTGTTCGCGGCGGGCTTCTTCGTCATCTATTTCGCGGGCTTGTCGTTCAAGCTGCTCGCGCCCGTGATGATCGTCGGGGTGGTGAGCATCGGCACGTTGATCTACTACGAAGAGCCCTTATGCCAGCCCGGCGTCGACTGGGTCGTCCTGCACGATTACCAGAAGCATCGCGTCTGCACCTTGCTGGATCCCAACGCCGACCCCTTGGGCAAAGGCTTCCATACCATCCAGTCCACCATCGCCATCGGCTCGGGCGGCATGTATGGCAAGGGCTACATGCAGGGCACGCAGACGCACCTGGACTTCATCCCCGAGCGCACCACCGATTTCGTCTTCGCGGTGTATGCCGAGGAGTTCGGCCTGTACGGCGGCATCATGATGCTGGTGCTGTACGGCCTGCTGCTGGCGCGCGGCCTCTTCATCTCGTCGCGCTCGGCCACGCAGTTCGGGCGTCTCCTGGGCGGCGCGTTGACGATGGTGGTGTTCGTCTATGTGTTCGTGAACATCGGCATGGTCGCGGGCATCCTGCCCGTGGTGGGCGTGCCCTTGCCGTTCATGAGCTATGGCGGCACGGCGCTGCTGACCATCGGCATTGCCTGCGGGATGCTGATGAGCGTCAGCCGGCACCGCGCGGCCAAGACCTGAACGCCTGAGCGCCGTCCCGGCGCGCCGGGCCCCGCTCAGCGCGCGAAGCCCAGCCCGTTGCGCTGGCACCAGACATCGCGTTCGCGCCGGAACCGCCGGCCTTCCCGCAGCAGCCATCCCTCGACCAGCGCCACGCGTTCGTCGTTCGCGCGCCCGGCCACGTAGTGATAGGCCGCGCGCGACTTCACGGCTTGCCGGTGCAAGGGGACGAGCCTGCCCGCCATCAGGTCTTCCAGCACGAGCGACAGCCTGCCCATGGCAATGCCCTGGCCGCTGAAGGCGGCGCTGAGTGCCAGCTGGGACATGTTGAAGCGCTGGCCCGGGTGCTGCGTCGGGATGGGCAGGCCCTGCGCCTGCAGCCAGTTGTTCCACTCTTCGCATTCCGCCGCGTGCTGCCAGGGCGAAGCGTCGTGCAGCATCATCTCGGGCGGTGGTACCGGCAAGTCGGCCAGCCCGGGGTGCGCGTCCAGGAAAGCGGGGGTGGCCACCGGCACCAGCCATTCATCCAGGAACTCCACGGCGCGCAGGTCGGAGTATTCGCCCGGGTCGAAGCGGATGGCGGCCTGCACGCCGTCCTGCTCCATGCGGATGCGATCCAGTTCGTGGAATTCGCCATAGACCCGCAAGGGCAGCTGCGGGTATTCGCGCAGCAGCGCGGACAGCCGCGGCGTCAGCCAGCGCGCGGCAAACGAGGGCGAACAGCTGAGCTGGAAGGCTTCCTGGCGCGGGTCCACCCGCATGCGGCCCAGGGTGTTCTCCAGGATCTCCAGCGATTCGCGCACGGCGGTCTTCAGCCGACGGCCGTCTTCGGACAGCGACAGCTTGCGCTGTGCGCGGTGGAAGAGCGTGAGGCCCAGCCATTCCTCCAGGCTTTTCACCTGCTGGCTGATGGCGCCCTGGCTGACGTGCAATTCGGCGGCGGCAAGGGTGAAGCTGGTGTGCCGCGCGGCGGCGTCGAAGGCGCGCAACCAGGTCAGCAGCGAGGCGGAAAGGGTGATTTTCATTAGTTTGACTAATTACCTGCGCAATATAAATGCATTGTGCCAGGAATGTGATTGGCGTTGAATGGAGTCCGGCCTTCCATTCTTTTCTTTCATTGCCATGGCGCAAGATTGCAAAAATAACAGTGAAATTAAGGGTTTGCCCTGTCATGGGGAACCCTGCGCCCAATTCTGGTGCAACCCGGCGCTGGGAACGCAAGCCGTCGGCGCTGAGTCACCCATCATTAGTATGGAAGATGTTGGTGCGTCGGCGTCCAGGTTGGTGCGGTTCGCGCCGCTGCTGACGAAACTATTCCCCGAGCTCCAGGCCAGTGGCGGCCTGATCGAGTCCAGCCTGGTGCCCCTGAAGGGTGCATATCCGGCATTGGCCGAATCAGCCTCGCACGGCCGCTACTGGGTCAAGACCGACAACGACCTGCCGGTGGCGGGCTCCATCAAGGCGCGTGGCGGCATCTATGAAGTGCTGGCCTTCGCCGAAACCCTTGCCGAGCGGCACGGCCTGCTGGCGGGCGCAGCCGACTACGGCGTGCTGGCGGGTGCCGCGGCGCGAGCATGCTTTGGCCGTCATGAAATTTCGGTCGGCTCCACGGGCAACCTGGGCCTGAGCATCGGCATCATGGCCTCCGCCATGGGTTTTCGCGTGACGGTGCACATGTCCGCCGAAGCGCGCCAATGGAAGAAGGACAAGCTGCGCGCGCACGGCGTGACCGTGGTCGAACACGAGGGCGACTATGCCCGCGCGGTGGCCGCCGGCCGGGCGCGTTCGCAGGCCGACCCCCAGGGCTATTTCGTCGACGACGAACACTCCTTGGATCTGTTCCTGGGCTACAGCGTGGCAGGGCTGCGCCTGCGCGACCAGCTGGCCGAAGCCGGCATCACGGTGGATGCCGCGCATCCGCTCTTCGTCTACCTGCCTTGCGGCGTGGGCGGCGCGCCCGCCGGCATCACGGCCGGGGTGAAGCTGGTGTTCGGCGAGGCGGCGCACTGCGTGTTCGTCGAGCCCGCGGCATCGGCCTGCTTCATGACACGCCTGCAGAACCCCGAGCGCGAAGGCATCTCGATCTATGACGCCGGCATGGACAACCGTACCGAAGCCGACGGGCTGGCCGTGCCGGTGGCGTCCGAGCTGGCCTATGCGCAGACACGGCACCTGATTTCCGGCGTCGTCACGGTGCAGGACGCCGTGTTGTTCGCGGACCTGGCGCGTGTGCAGGCCAGCGACGGCCTGAAGGTCGAGCCTTCCGCGGCGGCGGGATTCAGCGGCCCGCGCGCCCTGGTGGGCACGGCCGAAGGGCAGGCTTATCTGCGCGAGCACGGCCTGCTGGCGGCGATGCCGCAAGCCAACCACATCATCTGGTGCACCGGCGGCGCGTTCGTGCCGGCGCCCGAGTATGAAGCGTTCCTGGAACGGGGGCGCGACTATCTGGCCGCCTGGCAGCGGCCTTCATGAGCGTGGGCGCCCAAGGCTGGGGACATCATCCGGCCGGCGCCCGTCAGTATGTCTTAACAAGGGGAAAACATGTCCAAGCCATACCGCCGTTTTGCATTGCACCGTCCGCTGCTCGCCGCTTCCGTGGCGGGCATGCTGCTGGGCGCTGCCTCGTTCGCCCAGGCGCAGACGGTGACCGCCGTCATGCACTCCAGCCTGCGCGTGCTGGATCCGATCATGACCACGGCGCACATCACGCGCAACCACGGCTACATGATCTACGACACGCTGCTGGCGACCGACGCGCAGAACCGCGTCCAGCCGCAGATGGCCGACAAGTGGGAAGTGTCCGCCGACGGCAAGTCCTACACCTTCACGCTGCGCGAAGGACTGACCTGGCATGACGGCAAGCCTGTCACCGCCGAGGACTGCGTGGCCTCCATCAAGCGCTGGGCCGAGCAGGACAAGATGGGCCAGATGATGTCCGCCATGATGGCCGAGATGAAGGTGGTGGACGAGCACAGCTTCGTCATGACCTTCAAGGAACCCACCGACTTCGCGCTGCGCGCCCTGGCCAAGCCCAGCGGCGTGGCGCCTTTCATGATGCCCAAGCGCGTCGCCGAGACGCCGTCGAACCAGCCGATCAAGGAGTTCGTGGGGTCGGGCCCGTTCAAGATGGTCGTGCCCGAATTCAAGCCCGGCCTGCAGGTCGTCTACGAAAAGAACGCCGACTACAAGCCGCGCCAGGAACCGGCCAGCGCGCTGTCCGGCGGCAAGGTCGTGAAGGTGGACCGCGTGCGCTGGGTGTCGATGCCTGACGCCATGACCTCGGTGAATGCGCTCATCAGCGGCGAGATCGACTACCTGGAGCAGATGCCCTATGACCTGCTGCCGCTGGTCAAGAGCCAGTCCGACATCTCGCTGACGGTGTTCGACCCGCAGGGCTACCAGACCGTCATGCGCATGAACCACCTGAACCCTCCGTTCGACAACAAGCTGGTGCGCCAGGCCGCCATGTATGCCGTGGACCAGACCAACGTGCTGCAGGCGCTGGTGGGCAACCCCGAGTACTACCGCAACTGCGCGGCCCTGTTCGGTTGCGGCCTGACCTATGACAGCCAGGCGGGCGCGGACGTGTCCGTCAAGGGCAACGTCGAGAAGGCCAAGGCGCTGCTGAAGGAAGCCGGCTACAAGAACGAGCCGGTGGTGATCCTGCAGCCGACCGACGCACCCTCGGTCAGCCCCCAGCCGGTGGTGATCGGCCAGGCGCTGCGCGCGGCCGGCTTCAACGTGCAGATGCAGGCGATGGACTGGCAGACGCTGGTGACGCGCCGCGCTTCGCAGGCCTCGCTGGCGGAAGGCGGCTGGAACATCTTCGCGACCAACAACGTCATGGCCGAGGCCCTGGATCCGCTGCGCGCCTTCGGCGTGGCCGCCAACGGCAAGCAGGCCTGGTTCGGCTGGCCCGACGTGCCGAAGATCGAGGAACTGCGCAAGGAGTTCGCGATGACGACCGACCTGGCGCGCCAGAAGCAGCTGGCCAACGACATCCAGGCGCTGGTGATCGAGGAAGGCGTGCTGCTGCCCATGGGCCAGTACACCGTGCCCGCCGCGATCCGCAAGACGATCTCCACGCCCATCGAAGCGCCGATCCCCGTGTTCTGGGGCATGACCAAGACGGGCAAGTGAGGCACTGATGCTGGCTTTTCTCCTGCGCAGGACGCTGGCCGTCGTACCGGTCATGGCGATGGTCGCGGTCATCGTCTTCGCCATCCTCAGGCTCACGCCCGGGGATCCCGCCGCCATCATCGCCGGTGACTCGGCCACGCCCGAGCAGCTGGAACAGATCCGCCAGACCATGGGCCTGGATCAACCCATCCCCACGCAGTTCGTCATGTGGGTGGGCCAGTTGCTGCGCGGAGACCTGGGCGTGTCGCTGCTGTCGGGCACGCAGGTGTCCGACATGATCCTGCAGCGCATGGGGCCGTCGCTGGCGCTCTGTCTGAGCACGATCACGCTCTCGGTGCTGCTTGCGGTGCCGCTGGGCGTGCTCGCCGCCTGGCGGCAAGGCCGGCTGCTGGACCGCGCGGTCATGGCCTTCTCGGTCATGGGTTTCTCGGTGCCGGTCTTCGTCACGGCCTATGTGCTGATCCTGATCTTCTCCATCAAGCTGGGCTGGTTCCCCGTGCAGGGCTACAAGCCGCTGTCCGATGGCTTCCTGCCATTCGTCCAGTCGCTGGTGCTGCCCACGATCGCGCTGTCCACGGTCTATGTTGCGCTGATCGCGCGGATCACCCGCACCAGCATCATCGAGGTGATGGGCGAGGACTTCATCCGTACCGCGCGGGCCAAGGGCCTGCGCGAGCGGGCGGTGCTGCTGGGCCACGCGCTGGGCAACGCCGCGGTGCCCATCGTCACGATCATCGGCGTGGGCATCGCGCTGCTCATCAGCGGCGTGGTGGTGACCGAGTCGGTGTTCAACCTGCCCGGGCTGGGACGGCTGGTGGTGGAGGCGGTGCTGGGCCGGGATTATCCGGTGATCCAGGCGCTGATACTGCTCTTCGCCTTCCTGTACGTGCTCATCAACCTGGTCGTCGACGCGCTCTATACCGTCTTTGACCCCCGCATCCGATATTGAGGCAGACATGACGGCAATCCTGAATTCCGCGGCCCCTGCCGCGGCAGCCGCCAAGCCGGCTTCCCCCCTGGCGCAGGCGCTGCGCACCGGTCCGGTGATGATCGCGCTGGCCATCCTCGCGGTGGCCGTGATCATGGCGGTGCTGGCGCCGTGGCTGGGCACCATCGATCCCACCCAGATCGACCCCACCCAGCGCCTGAAACCCATGTCCGCGGCGCACTGGCTGGGCACGGACGCCTATGGGCGCGACGTCTATTCCCGCGTGATCTACGGCGCGCGGGTGTCGCTGGTGGTGGGCATCGGCGTGGCGATCTTCAGCATCGCGGCGGGCCTGGTCATCGGCGTGGCGGCGGGTTATTTCCGCTGGGTCGACGCCATCGTCATGCGCATCATGGACGGCATCATGGCCATTCCGGGCGTGCTGCTGGCCATCGCGCTGGTGTCGCTGTCGGGCGCCAGCCTGACGACCGTGATGGTGGCCATCACCATTCCGGAGGTGCCGCGCGTGGTGCGCCTGGTGCGCAGCGTCATCCTGGGCGTGAAGAACGAGCCCTATGTCGAGGCGGCCGTGTCGCTGGGCACGCCCACGCTGGCCCTGACGATCCGCCACCTGGTGCCGAACACCGTGGCGCCGCTCATCGTGCAGGGCACCTACATCTTCGCATCGGCGATCCTGACCGAGGCCATCCTCAGCTTCCTGGGCGCGGGCGTGCCGCCCGAGACCTCCTCGTGGGGGAACATCATGGCCGAGGGACGCGCCTTCTTCCAACTCATCCCTGGTCTCGTGCTGTACGCGGGGCTCGTGCTGTCGATGGTGGTGTTGAGCGTCAACGTACTGGGCGACGCCCTGCGCGACGCGCTGGACCCCCGCATGTCGCGCCGCCTGTGAGCACCGGAGAGAACATCATGAATCAATCCGCAAGTGACAATGCCCGCGCATCGGACGCGCCCGTCCTGGCCATCGACGGCCTGACGGTGCGTGTCGGCACCCGCGCGGACGGCCGCGCCGTGGTGCGCGACCTGTCCTTCTCGGTGCGCGCCGGCGAAACCGTCTGCATCGTCGGCGAGTCCGGTTCGGGCAAGTCGGTGACCTCGCTGGCCACCATGGGCCTGCTGCCGCCGGGTGCGCTGCGCGCCGATGGCGGCAGCATCAAGGTCGATGGCGAAGACGTGCTGCGCGCCAGCCAGGCCCGCCTGCGCGAACTGCGCGCTTCCAAGATGGCCATGGTCTTCCAGGAGCCCATGACCGCGCTGAATCCGGTGCAGAAGGTCGGCAAGCAGGTGGACGAGGTGCTGCGCCTGCACACCTCGCTGTCGGCCGCTGAGCGCAAGCGCCAGGTGCTGGCGATGCTGGAATCGGTGCACCTGCCGGACGTGGCCCGCATCCATGAGTCCTATCCTCACCAGTTGTCGGGCGGGCAGCGCCAGCGCATCGTGATTGCCATGGCGCTGATCCTGAAGCCGCGCCTGCTGATCGCGGACGAGCCCACCACGGCGCTGGACGTGAGCACGCAGAAGCAGATCCTGCTGCTGATGCGCGAGCTGCAGGCCGCGCATGACACGGCGGTCGTGTTCATCACGCACGACTTCGGCGTGGTGGCGGAGATCGCCGACCGCATCGTGGTGATGAACCAGGGTGAGGTGGTCGAGGCGGGCACGCGCGACGACATCCTGGCGCGGCCCCAACGCGACTACACGCGCATGCTGGTGTCGTCGGTGCCCAGCCTGGTGCCGCGCCGCCGGCACGCGCCAGACGGCGACATCGTGCTGGACGTGGCCGGGCTCAACAAGACCTATGGCGGGGGCGGGCTGTTGCGGCGCGCGCCCTCGGTGGCCGCCGCGCAGGACGTGTCCTTCACCCTCCGGCGCGGCGAAGTGCTGGGCATCGTCGGCGAATCGGGGTCCGGCAAGTCCACCGTGGCGCGCTGCGTGTTGCGGCTCATCGATCCCAGCAGCGGGCGCGTGCGCCTGCAGCGCGATGACATCGCCACGCTCAGCCGCACGCAGCTGACGCCGCTGCGCAAACGCATCCAGATCGTGTTCCAGGATCCGTATCGCAGCTTGAACCCGCGCCGCCGCGTGGGCGACTCCATCATCGAAGGCCTGCTGAACTACGGCACGCCGCGCCAGCAGGCCTTGAAGGAAGCCGCACGCGCGCTGGCGCTGGTGGGCCTGCCCGCCGATGCGATCGACCGCTATCCCCACCAGTTCTCGGGCGGGCAGCGCCAGCGCATCTGCATCGCGCGCGCGCTGGTCATGGAGCCTGACGTGCTGGTTGCCGACGAGGCCGTATCGGCGCTGGACGTGTCGGTGCAGGCGCAGGTGCTGGCGCTGCTGGAAGAGGTGCGCCAGCGCGTGGGCATCGGCGTGCTCTTCATTACGCACGACCTGCGCGTGGCCGCGCAGATCTGCGACACCATCATCGTCATGCAGAAGGGCCGCGTGGTCGAGGCCGGACCTGCCGAGCAGGTGCTGGCGCGGCCCGTCGAGGCCTATACCCGCGGCCTCATCGATGCGGCCCCGGGACGTCATTGGGATTTTCAGCGCTTCAAGCCAGTGGAGGGCATGGTTGCCTGAGGCAACCGGCCGATCCTCCCCCTCATTCCTTTACTTGCAGGCAAAAGACATGGCACGCATTCTGTACGGCGGTTTTCAACACGAGACCAATACCTTCGCGCCCGACAAGGCTGACTGGCGCGCGTTCGAGATCGGCGGCGGCTGGCCCGGTCTGGTGACGGGCGACAAGATCTGGCCTGCCATCCAGGGCGCCAACATTCCTGCCGCGGGCTTCGTGCAGGCCGCGCTGGACGCGGGCGACACGGTGGTGCCCACGGTGTGGTGCGCGGCCAGCCCCTCGGCGCATGTGACGCGGGATGCCTATGAGCGCATCGTGGCGCTGATCCTGGACGGCATCCGCGCCGCGCAACCCGTGGACGCGGTGTATCTGGACCTGCACGGCGCGATGGTCGCCGAGCATGCCGACGATGGCGAGGGCGAACTGCTGCGCCGCGTGCGGGAACAGGTGGGGCCCGACCTGCCGGTGTTCGCCTCGCTGGACCTGCACGCCAACGTCACGCGCCTGATGCTCGAGTCGGCCGACGCCCTGGTGGCGTATCGCACCTATCCGCACGTGGACATGGCCGAGACCGGCAAGCGCACGCACGCGCTGCTGACGCGGCGGCTGGCATCGGGCCGCCGTCCGGTCATGGCTTCGCATCGCCTGGATTTCCTGATCCCCATCTGTTGGCAATGCACGGACATCCAGCCTGCCAAGGGCCTGTATGAAAAGCTGGCCGAGCTGGAGAAGCAGGCCTTGCACATCTCCTTCGCCACGGGCTTCCCGGCGGCCGATTTCCCCGAATGTTCGCCGGTGATCTGGGCCTATGGCGATGACGCGGCCAGCGCCCAGGCTGCCGCGCAGGCGCTGACGGACCTGGCAAACGCCGCCGAGCCGGCGTTTGCCGGCAAGCTCTATACGCCCGACGAGGCGGTGCGTTATGCGCTGGACAAGTCGGTGTCGGCCAAGCTGCCCATCATCATTGCCGACGCGCAGGACAATCCCGGCGCGGGCAGCAATTCCGACACCACCGGTCTCCTGCGCGCGCTGGTGAGCCAGGATGCGCAGGACGCCGCCATCGGCCTCATCGTCGATCCGGAATCGGTGCAGGCTGCGCATGCCGCGGGCGAGGGCGCCACGGTGCGCCTGGCCATCGGCGGCAAGGCGGGGGTGGCGGGCGACGATCCCTTCGAGGCCGACTTCGTGGTCGAGCGCGTGGGGGACGGCCGCTTCGATGCGACAGGGCCGTACTACCGCGGATTCCGGCTGGATATCGGCCCGACGGCATGCCTGCGGCTGGGCGGCGTGCGCATCGTGCTGGCGTCCTACAAGGTGCAGATGGCCGACCAGGCCATGTTCCGCTATGCCGGGGTCGAACCCACCGAGCAGAACGTGCTGGTGGTGAAGAGCGCCGTGCACTTCCGCGCCGACTTCACGCCCATCGCCGAAGAGATCATCGTCGGCGCGGCGCCGGGCTCGATGCCGATGGACGCGGCCGCGCTGCCGTGGACGAAGCTGCCGAAGGGCTTAAAGCTGGGTCCTTGCGGGAAAGCGTTTGGCGGGTGATGCTTGCGTGACATAAGCGTCCCCGCTGCCTGCCTGGCAGCTTTGGCGAACGTAATCAATAGGATGACTACGGCCTTTAGGTGGACATATCAGGTCGACGCTGGCTGCAGCAGGTCCCTCGTGAAATAGCCATCCACCAGTTTCCGCACCGGTGCGGGTAGCGCGACGTCAGCCAGGCGATCCAGGGCAATCCATTCCTGATCGGCGCTTTCGGTGCATTGCCCTTTGCCTTGTACATGCCAAGGGTGGATGCGCAGCTTGAAGTGCGTAAAGACGTGCTGGAAGGGCGCAAGGGCTTGTGGACTGTCCGCGGCAGGCACCCATTGCAGCGCGATCCGCGCTGCGCTTTCGTCCACTGGAAACTCCGGCAGGCTCCACAGCCCGCCCCATATTCCCGTCTCCGGCCTGCGCTGCAGCAGCAGCCGGCCTTCGCATTCCAGCATCAGCATGGCGGTTTCCCGTTCCGGCACGGCCTTGCGCGCGCGTGGCGTGGGCAATTCCTGCTGGCGGCCCTCGCGCCGCGCGACACAGGTGCCGGCCAGCGGACAGGCGCCGCAGGCCGGCGTGCCGCGCGTGCAGACGGTGGCGCCCATGTCCATCAGGCCTTGCGTATAGGCGGGCATGCCGGGATGGGTGTGGCCGGTGCCGGGCAGCAGGCTGTCGGCCAGGGACCACATGGCTTTCTCGATCTCGCGGCGCATCGGGTCGCCTTCGATGCCGAAATGCCGCGCGAACACGCGCTTGACGTTGCCGTCCAGGATGGCCGCGCGCGTATCGAACGAGAACGCGGCGATGGCGGCCGCGGTGGAGCGGCCGATGCCGGTGAGCGTGGCGATGTCTTCCGGCTCGCGCGGGAACTGGCCGCCCCAGTCCGACACGACGCTCTGCGCGCAGCGATGCAGGTTGCGCGCGCGGGCGTAGTAGCCCAGTCCGGCCCAATACGGCATGACGTCTTCCTGCGCGGCGGCGGCCAGCGTGGCGACGTCGGGGAAGCGTTCCAGGAAGCGGTGGTAATACGGAATCACGGTGGCGACCTGGGTCTGCTGCAGCATGATTTCCGAAAGCCAGACGCGGTAGGGGTCGCGCGTGCCCTGCCAGGGCAGGCCGTGGCGGCCATACAGGCGCTGCCAGTCGATGATCGTGTGGGCGAAATCCATGGGGCGGATTATTGCCGATTCGCGCGGCCGCCCCGCGCGGGCCGGATGATCCGAAAGGGAAACAGCTGTAAGCAAGGGTCAATGCCGCCCCGGGGGCAGGCGCGCCGCTAGGGGCAATCCCATCTTGCGGCACGGCAGGCGCGGCGGTACAAGCAGGAAAAGAAGCGAGCAGCCGGCGCGAACGCCCGCTCCCGCGCACCCAGGGCCTCACAAGGGCCGCGACGGTGGCGAGGGTTCGGGCATCCAGTACCCACGGAGACAAGCACAATGAACGCCCCCCTCACGGCCGCGCAACGCGCGGCGCTGGCGTCCGTCCAGTTGGACGACCGCTACACCCTGGCCCAGGGCCGCGCCTGGATGAGCGGCATCCACGCCCTGGTCCGCCTGCCCATGAACCAGCGGCTGCGCGATGAACGCGCGGGCCTGAACACCGCGGGATTCATCTCGGGCTATCGGGGCTCGCCGCTGGGCGGCGTCGACCAGAACATGTGGAAGGCGGCCAGCCACCTGAAGGCCCACCACGTCGAGTTCCAGCCGGGCATCAACGAAGACCTGGCCGCCACGGCGGTGTGGGGCTCGCAGCAGCTCAATCTTTTTCCTGGCGCGCGCTACGACGGCGTCTTCGGCATGTGGTACGGCAAGGGGCCGGGCGTGGACCGTTGCGGCGACGTCTTCAAGCATGCCAATGCCGCGGGTACGTCGCCCCACGGCGGCGTGCTGGTGGTGGCGGGCGACGACCATCCGGCGAAGTCCTCCACGCTGCCGCACCAGAGCGATCACATCCTGAAAGCCTGCATGATCCCGGTGCTGTTCCCGTCCAGCGTGCAGGAGGTGCTGGATTTCGGCATCCACGGCTGGGCCATGAGCCGCTACGCGGGCGTGTGGGTGGGCTTGAAGACCATCACCGACATCGTCGAGGTCTCCGCCTCGGTCGAGGTCGACCCTTTCCGCGTGGCGGTGACGCTGCCCGAGGACTTCCTGCTGCCGCCTGATGGCCTGAACATCCGCCTGCCCGACACGCCGCTGAGCCAGGAAGCCCGGCTGCTGGACTACAAGCTTTATGCCGCGCTGGCCTATGCGCGCGCCAATGGCCTGAACCGGCAGCTGTGGGACGTGCCCGCCGACCGGGCGCGCCTGGGGCTGATCAGTTCGGGCAAGGCCTATCTGGATACGCGCCAGGCCTTGTCCGACCTGGGGCTGGACGAGGCGGCCTGTCGCCGCATCGGTTTGCGCCTCTTCAAGGTGGGGATGGTCTGGCCGCTGGAGGCCACCGGGCTGCAAGCCTTCGCCGAAGGCTTGGACGAGATCCTCGTCATCGAGGAAAAGCGCCAGGTGCTGGAGTACCAGGTCAAGGAAGAGCTGTTCGGCTGGATCGGCACGGGCCGCAAGATTCCGCGCGTGGTCGGCAAGTTCGACGACAAGGACGGCGGGGAATGGGCCGTGCCGCAAGGCAACTGGCTGCTGCCCGCGCATTACGAGTTTTCGCCCGCGATGGTGGCCAAGGCCGTGGGCGCGCGCCTGTTGCGCATGGAACTGCCCGAGGATGTCCGGCGCGGCATCGAGGTCCGGCTGGCTTTCATCGAAGGCCGCGAGCGCGAGCTGTCGCGCCCGCGCGTGGTGACCGACCGCAAGCCCTGGTATTGCTCGGGCTGTCCGCACAACACGTCGACGCGGCTGCCCGAGGGCTCGCGGGGATTGGCGGGCATCGGCTGTCACTACATGGTGACCTGGATGGACCGCGGCACGCAGGTTTTCACGCAGATGGGCGGCGAAGGCGTGCCCTGGCTGGGCCAGGCGCCCTTCACCGAAGAGAAGCACGTCTTCGCCAACCTGGGCGATGGCACGTACTTCCACTCGGGTCTGCTGGCCATTCGCGCGGCGGTCGCGGCCAAGGCGCCCATCACCTACAAGATCCTCTTCAACGACGCCGTGGCGATGACGGGCGGGCAGCCCGTCGACGGGCCCATCAGCGTGCCCATGATCGCGCAGCAATTGCGCGCGGAAGGGATCGAGAAGATCCTGGTGGTGACGGACGAGCCCGAGAAGTACGGCGGGATGGCCGGCATGCCGCCGGGCGTGCCGGTGCATCATCGCGACGCGCTCGATGACGTGCAGCGCGCGCTGCGCGAGTATGCGGGCGTGTCCATCCTGATCTATGACCAGACCTGCGCGACCGAGAAGCGCCGCCGCCGCAAGCGCGGCCACTATCCCGATCCCGCGCGCCGCGTCGTCATCAACGAGCGGGTCTGCGAAGGGTGTGGCGATTGCTCCACGCAATCCAATTGCCTGTCGGTGGAACCGCTGGAAACCGAGCTGGGCCGCAAGCGCACCATCAACCAGTCAAGCTGCAACAAGGACTACTCCTGCCTGAATGGCTTTTGTCCGAGCCTGGTGTCGGTGGAGGGCGGCGCGCTGCGCAAGCCGCGCGCCAGCGATGGCCCGGGCCCCGATGCCGAGGCCTTGCCGTTGCCCGAATCGCCTGCCCTGCAAGGCGCATACGGCGTCTTCGTCGCAGGCGTGGGCGGCACGGGCGTGGTGACCATCGGCCAGTTGTTGGGCATGGCCGCGCACCTGGAAGGCAAGGGCTGTTCGGTGCTGGACATGGCCGGGCTCGCCCAGAAGGGCGGCGCGGTCTATTCGCACGTGGTGCTGGGCGCCAGCGCGGATGACATGATGAACACCCGCGTGGCGATGGGCGAGGCGGACCTCGTGCTGTGCGGTGACCTGGTGGTGGGCACCAGCGCCGAGTCCATTGCCCGGATGCGGCCGGGCCGCACCCACGCACTGGTGAACACCGATGTGGCGCCGACCGCGGCGTTCATCACGAACCCCAACTGGACCTTGCCGGGTGCGGATTTGAAGCGCGACCTGTCGCGCGCCTGTGGCGCGGGCCGTGTCGACCACCTGGATGCCGCCGGACTGGCCGTGACGCTGCTGGGGGATGCGATCTATGCCAACCCGCTGATGCTGGGCTATGCCTATCAGAAGGGTTGGCTGCCCCTGCATCACGAGTCGCTGCGCCGGGCGATTGCCCTGAACGGCCAGCAGATCGAAAAGAACCTGCTGGCCTTCGACTGGGGGCGCCGCGCGGCGCGTGATCCGGTGGCGGTGCACCAGCGCGCCAGCGGCGAGCTGGGCAGCGCGGGCGAAGCGATGGCCGATGTCGTGGAATTGAAGCGCCCCGGCAGCGAACTGGAACGTCTGCGCGCGCATCGCGTGGCGCTGTTGACGCAGTACCAGAACGCGGCCTATGCACGGCGCTATGCGGATCTGGTGGACCAGGTGGCGGTGGCCGAGGAATCCGCTTGCGGCACGAGCCGGCTGGCGCTGGCGGTGGCGCGCTACTACTACAAGCTGATGGCCTACAAGGACGAGTACGAAGTGGCGCGGCTATACAGCGACGGCGAGTTCCTGCGCAAGGTGGCGGCGCAATTCGAAGGCGACTGGAAGCTGGCCTTCCACCTGGCCCCGCCCGCGCTGGCGCACGGCAAGGACGGCAAGCCGCCGGCCAAGCGCCGCTATGGACCGGGCATGATGAAGGTGTTCGGCGTGCTGGCGAAGTTGCGCTTCGTGCGCGGCACGATGTTCGACCCGTTTGGCTACCAGGCCGATCGCCGCATGGAGCGCGCGCTGATCGATGAGTATCGCGGGACGGTGGAGAGCCTGCTGAAAGGGCTGTCGCCGGCGAACCTGGACCGGGCGGTGGCGGTGGCGTCGCTGCCTGAGGACATTCGCGGATATGGGCATGTGAAGGCTGCGAGTATCGAGCGGGTGGCTGCTCGGCGGACTGCGCTGCTGCAGGGGGTGCGGGTGGCTACGCCTCGGGCTGGGGAGAGGGCTGCGTAGTTGTTGTGTTTGTGTGGTGTCGGGACCGCTGGGTTGACGGCCGCCGAGGGTGGTCGTGCCGTCGGCGGCCTGCCGCGGGGTGCGTCAACTTGGCGGCCCAAGCCCCCCTGAAATGAAAACGAAACGCTAACGCGCCCGCAAAGGCCGAACCAACGACGCAGCCGGCCGCGGCCCGGGCTTGTTCGCGTCGGCGTCCTGCTGCACCGACCTTGCGACGGCCAGCTCACGATGCGCGATGACGGCTTCCGCCTTGCGTTGCGTGATCAGCCGGCGCACCAGCACCTGGCCGGTGCCCGTGAAGTAGTTGATGCGGCGCGCGTGGACGTCGCCCAGGTCCTTGGCCAGGACCGGAATGCCTTCCAGTTTCAGGTAGTGCAGCACGAAGGCCGCATTGCGTTCGCCGATGTTGGTCTGCTGCATGGCGTCCAGCACCGCGCCGCCCCCGAACACCTTGGCTTCCAGGCGCGAGCGGGTGGCGCCTGCTTTCAGCAATTCGTTGATCAGCACTTCCATGGCATAGGCGCCATAGCGCATCGTGGCCGATGCCGGCGAGGCCGGGTCGCCCTCGGGCAGCATGAAGTGGTTCATGCCCGCCACGCCGGCCTGCGGGTCGCGGATACAGGCCGCGACGCAGGACCCCAGCACGGTCGAGATCATGATGTTCTCTTTCGAGACGTAATACTCCGTCGGCAGTACCTTCACGGCCTGCATGCCGAATGCGCTGTCGAAGTACTGGCGGGTGGCCCGGAATTCCTGGAACGGCATGAAGTGGCTAGGACAAAGGTGGGCCGATGAGAGGCCCGGAGGGTCGCATATGTCGGAATATTCCGGAATATTTCATCCGGAGTGATTCCATCCTGCGACTGTAGAGCTTCCGGGGCGCATCCTAGTCGTGGACAAAGGGGATGAAAACCCCCTAGAAACGTGTATTGCGCGTGACGGACCACCGTGCTGATACCGCGCCGAGCAGCGCGGTGGCCACGATGGCCGGCACCAGGACGCCCGGACCGGGCAGGTGCAGCGCGATGTCCGCGCCATAGCTGCGAGCCAGCGTGGCCAAGGCCTGGTTCAAGGGTTGCAGGGCCAGCGCGGCAATGCCGATGGCAAGCAGGGAGGCCAGCGTGCAACTCAGCGCGCCCACGTACAGGAAGGGCCTGCGCACGAAGGATTCGGTGGCGCCCACCAGCCGCGCCACGGCGATTTCCTCGCGTTGCGACAGGGCCTGCATGCGCACGGTATTGAAGACGGTGGCCAGCACGACCAGCGCCACGCTGACCGCAAGCAGGCCCAGGCCGATGCGTGCGAAGCGCAGCAGCGCCTCCAGCCGCTGCACCCAGGCACTGTCGAGTTGCACGACATCCACGTGATCCCAGCCGCGCCAGGCGGCGGCAAGCGTGTCCGCGCGCGCGGCAAGATCTTCGCCTTGTTCCAGCGTGACCACCACCGCGTCAGGCAGGGGGTTCTCGGGCAGCACGGCGAGCGAGGCTTCCCAGCCCGGCGTGTTGCGCAGCGTGCGCAGGGCGTCGTCGCGGCCGATGACGCGCACGCCCGAGATCTGCGCGTCGTGTTCGCGCGCGATCCGGTCGGCGGTGTCGCGGGCGCTGTTGGCGGGCGCGTCCACCTTCATGAAGAGCGTCAATTCTGGCGTGACCGAGACCTGGCGCGCGACCGGCTCGGCCGACAGCAGCACGGTCGTGCCCAGCAGCGGCAGCGACAGCGCGAGGGCGATCACAAGCAGGTTGGCGAAGGACGAGAACGGTTGGGCCAGCAGCCGGCGAACCGTGATCGACAAGGCGTAGCGATGTTGGCGCAGCCAGCTTTTCATGCCTGCTCCTCGGCGGCCGGGCGCGTGCGCACGTCGGTGAAGCGGCCGGGTTCCACGCGCAGCGTGCGCGTGGCGTGTTCGGCCATCAGCGCTTCGTCGTGCGAAGCGATCAGCATGGTGACGCCGACGCGGTTGAAATCGCGGAAGACATTCAGGATGCGGCGCGCGTTGTCGCGGTCCAGGTTGGCGGTGGGTTCGTCGGCGATCAGGATGGCGGGGCGGTTGACGATGGCGCGGGCGATGGCCAGGCGTTGCTGTTCACCGCCCGACAGTTCGATGGGGTTGAGCGCTTCCTTGCCTGACAGGCCGACCTTTTCCATGGCGGCGCGGGCGCGTGCCGAGGCGAGCTCGGGCGCCAGGCCGGTGACGGCCAGCGGCAGCATCACGTTCTCGAAGGCGCTGCGGTCGTACAGCAGGTGGGTGTCCTGCAGGATCACGCCGACCGCGCGGCGCAGGTAGGGCCGGGCGCGCGCCGACAGTTTTTCCAGGCGTTGGCCGTGGACCTGGATGGCGCCACGGCTTGGCGGCTCGAGGCCGCCCACCAGCTTCAGCAATGTCGATTTGCCTGCGCCCGACGGGCCGGACACGAAGATGAACTCGCCGGGCGAGACCTTGAACGTGATGTCGGCCAGGATGTTGCGGCCACGGCCATAGGATTTGAAGACGTGCTGGAACTCGATCATGGGCTGGCGGGGACCGGGAGCCGAGGCGTGAAAAGGGGCGAGCCGCCAATAGTAACGCTGGGCGGCCTCGCCGCAGGCGCACCGGGTTGTGTGCGTTTGTTGCGCCAGCGCGACAGGCGCTGGGCAGACTGCCAGCAGGGCGCGGCTGCCGGTGCGCACCATCCTGGTGCGTTCATCCGGCGGTGGGGTTCTGGGCCTGCCTGTGCAGCTGCGCAGGACGAAAGGTCTTGCTGGGCAAGTGCCGGCGCGGTGGACTATAAAACCTCAACCAATATTGAGGTAAAAAAAGCAGCCATGGCGACCGAGCACCCCCACGATGATTTGCCGCCCGAGGTCATGCGCACCCTCACCGTGGGCGAGGTCGCCCGCCGCGCGGGCGTGCCAGTGTCGACGCTGCATTTCTATGAGTTGAAAGGATTGATCCAGTCGACGCGCAGCGGCGGCAACCAGCGCCGCTATGCGCCCGTGGTCCTGCGCGCGATCGCCATCATCAAGGTGGCGCAGCGCACGGGCATTCCGCTGCAGGAGATCCACGAGGCGATGAGCCGATACCAGGGCGCGAAGCTCTCGGCCGCGGAATGGCGCGCGCTGTCGTCGCGCTGGCGCGAGGATCTCGATGCGCGCATCCGCAAGCTCACGCGCCTGCGCGACGAGCTGGACAGCTGCATCGGTTGCGGTTGTCTTTCGCTGAGCGATTGCCCGCTGCGCAATCCCGATGACGTGCTGGGCGAGGAGGGGCCCGGGCCACGGATTCTCGATCGCCCGTGACAGCTGATAGAAAGCTCTGTTTCATTCGCAGGGTCGGCACCAACGTGGCGCGCGATCGCCCTGCCCCGGTGCGTGGAAGCAGAGGGTTTTTTCCTTGATCGATCGCACTGCAATATCGCTGAAGACTGGCTATTGGCGCGGCTTTCAGACAAGATGCGGGTGCGCGGAATACACGGTTCGATTGCGCTGCAGCAACAAGGGAAACCCCCCATGTGTGAGACGTATCAAAGCGATACCATCCCCAGACTTGCAGCGCGGACTCACGGCCAAGAACCGACGATCCGCGGGGCTCCACCACCCTCTGTGCCAACCCTGGCGCTTTCTGTTCCTGGAGATATGCGATGAAAGCAATGAAACTCGCCGTAGCCGGCGTTGCGCTGTTTGCAGCCACGTCCGCGGCCCACGCTGGCGCCACCTTCGATGCCGTCAAGAAGAAGGGCTTCGTGCAGTGCGGCGTGTCCACCGGCATCCCCGGTTTCTCCCTCGCAGACAGCAAAGGCCAGTGGCAAGGCCTGGACGTGGACCTGTGCCGCGCCATCGCCGCCACGGTCTTCAATGACGCCACCAAATTCAAGGTCACGCCGCTGAACACGCAGCAACGCTTCACCGCGCTGCAGTCCGGCGAGATCGACGTGCTGACCCGCAACACCACCGTCACGCTGACGCGCGACACCACGCTGGGCCTGGTCGGCGCTGGCGTGAACTACTACGACAGCCAAGGCGTCATGGTGAAGAAGGACCTGGGCGTGAAAAGCGCCAAGGAACTGGGCGGCGCCACGGTCTGCGTGCAGCCCGGCACCACCACCGAACTGAACCTGGCTGACTGGTTCCGCGGCAACAAGCTCGAATTCAAGCCCGTCGTGATCGACAAGTACGACGAAATCGTGCGTGCGTTCTCGGCCGGCCGCTGCGATGCCTTCACGACCGACAAGTCGCAGCTGGCGTCCACCCGCACCACGCTCGAGAACCCCGACAGCTTCGTGATCCTGCCGGAAGATTTCTCCAAGGAGCCGCTGGGCCCCATGGTCCGCCAGGGCGACGAGCAATGGTTCAACATCGTCCGCTGGACGCTGAACGCCATGCTGGAAGCCGAGGAATACGGCATCACGTCCAAGAACGTGGACGAGCAGGTCAAGAGCCCCAATCCCAACGTGCAGCGCATCCTGGGCACCACGCCCGGCATGGGCAAGAACCTGGGCGTGGACGACAAGTGGGCCTACAACATCCTCAAGTCCGTGGGTAACTATGGCGAGAGCTTCGAGCGCAACCTGGGTTCCGCCAGCGCCATGAAGCTCGAGCGTGGCCTGAACCGTCCGTGGAAGGATGGCGGCCTGATGTACGGCTGGCCGGTACGCTAAGACGGCAGCTTGCCGGGCGCATGCGGCGCCCGGCGCACCAAAGGCCGCCTTTGCGGCCTTTGGTGCGCGGGTAGCCCGCTCCGTGCCGGCCTGCCGTCCCTGGCTCCCATTCGCGCCGCTCCCCTTGCCGCGCCATCGTTACCTGGCTAGCCACGTATGACTCAAACTCCTCCCGCAAGACCCCCCGTGAGCGCCCCGAAGCGCCGCCTGTCCTGGAACGACCCCTCCGTCCGATCGGTGGTCTACCAGGTGCTGGCGCTGGCTGCCGTCGGGTTCGCGGTCTGGTATCTCGTTTCCAACACGCTGACCAACCTGTCGGCGCGCAACATCTCCACCGGTTTCGGCTTCCTGAGCCGCGAGGCAGGCTTCGCCATCGGCGAATCGGCCATTGCCTACACGCCTGCCGACACCTACGGCCGTGCCGTGATGGTGGGCCTGGTGAACACGCTGAAGATCGCCGCGCTGGGCATCGTGCTGGCCACGATCCTCGGTACCCTGATCGGCATCGCGCGCCTGTCCAAGAACTGGCTGGTGCACAAGCTGGCACGCATCTACGTGGAAGTGATGCGCAACGTGCCGCTGCTGCTGCAACTCTTCTTCTGGTATGCCCTGCTCACCGAGAACGCCGCCGGCCCGCGCCAGGCGGCCAATCCCTTGCCGGGCGTCTTCATCTCCAATCGCGGCCTGACCATGCCTTCCCTGGAGGGGCGGGCGCTGGACTGGATGCTGGGCGGCCTGATCCTGGCCATCCTCTGCACCATCCTGCTGGGACACTGGGGGCGCAAGCACCAGGAAAAGACCGGTCGCGTGTTCCCGCTGGGCCGCGCAGCGCTGGGCCTCTTCATCGGCCTGCCGCTCATCGGTTGGCTGCTGTCGGGCGCCTCGCTGGCACTCAACGTGCCCGAGCTCAAGGGCTTCAACTTCGTCGGCGGCGTCACGCTGTCGCCCGAATTCGCCGCCCTGCTGGCAGGCCTGGTCATCTACACCTCGGCCTTCATCGCCGAAGTGGTCCGCTCGGGCATCCAGGCCGTCAACCAGGGCCAATGGGAAGCCGCTGGCTCGCTAGGCCTGAAGCGTGGCCAGGTGCTGCGCCTGGTGGTGCTGCCGCAGGCGCTGCGCGTCATCATCCCGCCGATGACCAGCCAATACCTGAACCTGACCAAGAACAGCTCGCTGGCCGTGGCCATCGGTTATCCGGACATCGTGTCGGTGGTCAACACCACGCTGAACCAGACCGGCCAGGCCATCGAGGGCATCCTCATCATCATGGCGGCCTATCTCACGGTCAGCCTGTCCATCTCGATCTTCATGAACTGGTACAACAAGCGCATCGCGCTGGTGGAGCGTTGACATGGCAGCCACGACTCCCACCTCTCCCGACGTGACGACCGGCGAACCGCCGCCCAGCAACCAGGTGGGCGCCTGGGCCTGGATCCGCAGCCAGCTGTTCGCCTCGCCGCTCAATGCGCTGGTGACCATCCTGTGCGTGTGGTTCGTGCTGGCCTCGGTGCCTGCGCTGCTCGACTGGGCCTTCCTGAGCGCCAACTACACGGCGCAGAACGCCCAGGAATGCCGTGCCAGTTCGGGCGCCTGCTGGGCCTTCATCATCGAGAAGCACCGGCTGATCCTGTTCGGCACCTATCCCTATGACGAGCAGTGGCGTCCGCTCATCGCCTGCGTCCTGCTGGTCGCGGTGGTGGTGTGCAGCGGCATGCGCCGCTTCTGGAACCTGTCGCTGCTGGGCATCTGGATCGGCGGCATGGGCGCGGCCGCGCTGCTCATGTGGGGCGGCGTGCTTGGCCTGGAATACGTCGAGACCGCGCGCTGGGGCGGCCTGCCGGTCACCCTGATCCTGTCGACCTTCGGCATCGCCTTCGCCTTTCCCTTCGGCGTGCTGCTGGCCCTGGGGCGCCGTTCGCGCATGCCGGCCATCAAGGCCCTGTGCGTGGTCTACATCGAGCTGATCCGCGGCGTGCCGCTCATCAGCCTGCTGTTCATGTCCTCGGTCATGCTGCCGCTCTTCCTGCCGGTCGGCGTCACCTTCGACAAGCTGCTGCGCGCGCAGATCGCCATCATCCTGTTCGCGGGCGCCTACATCGCCGAGACCGTGCGCGGCGGCTTGCAGGCCATTCCCAAGGGGCAGTACGAGGGCGCCGATTCCCTGGGCCTGTCGTATTGGCAGCAGATGCGCCTGATCATCCTGCCTCAGGCCCTGAAGATCGTGATCCCGCCGCTCGTCGGCATCTTCATCGCGCTCTTCAAGGACACCTCGCTGGTGGTGGTGATCGGCATCTTCGACTTGACGCTGGCAGCCAAGGCCGCACTGTCCGACGCGGCATGGCGAGGGTTCGGCGTGGAGGCCTACGTCTTCATTTCGCTGGTCTATTTCGTCTTTTGCTTCTCGATGTCCCGCTATAGCCAGGCCTTGGAAAACAGGTTGGCGACGGGCCACAAACGATGACCGGCCGGGCGCCGCGCGCGCCCGGCCTTGCTTGAATCAACGGGAGTACAGGCATGTCCGATGCCATCATTCGCCTGCAGGACGTCAACAAGTGGTACGGCCAGTTCCACGTCCTGCGCCATGTCAATCTCGAGGTCGCTCCCGGCGAGCGCATCGTCATCTGCGGCCCGTCGGGTTCCGGCAAGTCGACGATGATCCGCTGCATCAACCGGCTGGAAGAACACCAGCAGGGCCAGATCATCGTCGATGGCACCGAGCTCACCAACGACCTGAAGCAGATCGAGACCATCCGCAAGGACGTGGGCATGGTCTTCCAGCACTTCAACCTGTTCCCCCACCTGACGGTGCTGCAGAACCTGACGCTGGGCCCCATGTGGGTACTGAAGAAGTCGCGCGCCGAAGCCGAAGCCACGGCCATGAAATACCTGGAGCGCGTGCGCATCCCGGACCAGGCCAACAAGTTCCCGGGCCAGCTGTCCGGCGGCCAGCAGCAGCGCGTGGCGATTGCCCGCTCGCTGTGCATGCATCCGAAGATCATGCTGTTCGATGAGCCGACCTCGGCGCTCGATCCGGAAATGGTCAAGGAAGTGCTGGACGTGATGGTGACGCTGGCCGAGGAAAGCGGCATGACCATGCTGTGCGTGACCCACGAAATGGGCTTCGCGCGCAAGGTGGCCGACCGCGTCATCTTCATGGACCGCGGCGAGATCATCGAACAGAACACGCCCGACGCGTTCTTCGACAGTCCGCAGAACGAGCGTACCAAGCTGTTCCTGAGCCAGATCCTGCATTGACCGCTACACCGGGCGCGGCGCTGGTGCCCGCGCCCACGGGCCGGACCGTCGGGGAGGGCGGCTGGCCAGTGTTGCGCGGGGACCACCCTTGCCGGGTGCGTCCCGGGCGTCGCAACCCTCGCCGGGTTATGCTTGCCGCCGCGCATTGAAGGCTGCCCGCCAGAGGCGCCGTTCGGAGACCACCATGATTACCCCCCTGCTTTCCCGTTGCCTGCGGGCCCTGTCGGCCTGCGCGGTGGCGGGCGCCCTGGCGTTCGCGCCTGCCCTTGGCCACGCTGCTGGCGACTTTCCCAACAAGCCCCTGCGATTCGTCGTGCCTTATCCCCCCGGCGGCCCGCTCGACCTGATGGCGCGCGTCCTGGCAGAGAAGGTCGGCGCCGAGTTCGGCCAGACCGTCGTGGTGGAGAACCGTGCCGGCGCGGGCGGCAACATCGGTGCCGGCGTCGTCGCCAAGTCGCCGGCCGATGGCTACACGCTCGTCATGGGGGCCGTGGCCACCCATGCCATCAACCCCTGGCTGTACGCCAGCCTGCCCTACGACCCGATCCGCGACTTCTCGCCCATCACGCTGGTGGCCGCCGTGCCGAACGTGCTGGTCATCAACCGCGAGTTCGCCGACGCCAACGGGATCGCCACCGTGGGTGACCTGCTTGCCTACGGCAAATCGCATCCCGGTCGCCTGAACTACGCCTCGGGCGGCAATGGCAGCGCGGGCCACCTGGCCGGCGAGCTGCTGCGCGCGCGTGGCGGCCTGGATGCGGTGCACGTGCCTTACCAGGGCGCGGCGCCCGCCCAGCTGGCCCTGCTCTCGGGCCAGGCCGACATCATGTTCGACAACCTGGCTGCGGCTGCGCCGCTGATCCGCGACGGCAAGGTCAAGGCGCTGGCCGTGACCACGCTGGCGCGCTCGTCCCTGCTGAAGGATGTGCCGACGATCGACGAGTCGGGCGTCAAGGGTTTCGACCTGGGCACGTGGTTCGGCGTCTTCGCGCCCGGCGGCACGCCCCTGCCTGTCGTCGAGCGCCTGAACCAGGCCTACGTGAAGGCCCTGAACCTGCCCGACGTGCGCGATCGCCTGCTGATCATGGGCTCGGACACGCGTCCCGGCAGCGCCGATGACTTCAAGGCCTTCGTGGCCAGCGAAATGGAGAAGTACCGCGAGGTGGTGAAGCTGTCTGGCGCCAGCATCAACTGATACGCCCGCGCGTGATGCCTTGAGCCCGAGGCCCCGGTGCGACAGCGCGCCGGGGCCTTGCGTTTTTCAGCCTGGCTTGCCTGCTGCCCAGCCCCTGGACAGCGCCACGGCCTGGTGCCAGCGCGCGAGCCTGGCGTCCCGCTGGCTGGCATTCCATTCGGGTTCGAAGCGGCGCTCCACTTTCCATTGCGCGGCCAGCTCGTCCTGGCCGGACCAATACTGCAGCGCCAGGCCCGCCAGCCCCGCCGCGCCGCGCGCGGTGGATTCGGCCACGCGGGGGCGCACCACCGGCACGCCCAGCAGGTCGGCCTGCATCTGCATCAGCAGGTCGTTGCGCGCCGCGCCGCCGTCCACGCGCAGTTCGCTGAGATCCGTGGGGCTGTCGGCGCGCATGGCGCGCAGCAGGTCGGCGCTTTGCAAGGCAATCGACTCCAGCGCCGCGCGCGCCACGTGCGCGCGCGTGGTGCCACGCGTGACGCCCACCAGCGCGCCGCGCGCATAGGGGTCCCAGTGCGGCGCGCCCAGGCCGGTGAAGGCGGGCACCAGAAAGACGTCGTCGGTGTCGGCCACGCTGGTCGCCAGCGCCTCGACTTCATCGGCGCGGCGGATCAGTCCCAGGCCATCGCGCAGCCACTGGATGGCCGCGCCCGCGACGAAGACGCTGCCCTCCAGCATGTAGTCGCTGCGCTCGCCGATGCGCCAGCCCACCGTGGACAGCAGGCGGTGTTGCGACACGGCGGGCGTGGTGCCGACGTTCATGAGCATGAAGCAGCCGGTGCCATAGGTGTTCTTGGCCATGCCCGGCTCGAAGCAGGCCTGGCCGAAGGTGGCGGCCTGCTGGTCGCCCGCCACGCCCGCGATGGGCAACGCCCCGCCGAAGTGCTCGGGCAGGGTCTTGCCGATGATGCCGCTGCTGGGCGCGATCCCGGGCAGGAGGCTGCGCGGGACGTCCAGCAAGGCCAGCATCTCGTCGCTCCAGTCGCCGGTCGCCAGGTCATAGAGCAGAGTGCGTGACGCGTTGCTGGCGTCGGTGCTGTGCACGTCGCCGCCCGTCAGTTGCCAGACCAGCCAGGTGTCGATGGTGCCGAAGGCCAGTTCGCCGCGCTCGGCGGCCTGGCGTGCGCCGGGCACTTCCCGCAGCAGCCAGGCCAGTTTGGTGCCCGAGAAATAGGCATCGAGTTCCAGGCCGGTGATGTCCCGGATGCGCTCGGCGTGGCCGGCTTCGCGCAGCGTGTCGCACAGCGGCGCGCCGCGGCGGTCCTGCCAGACGATGGCTGGCGCGATGGGGCGGCCCGTGGCGCGCTCCCACAGCACGGTGGTCTCGCGCTGGTTGGTGATGCCCAGGCCCGCCACGTCCGAGGCGGCGGCGCCCGCGTTGCGCAGCGCCTCGCGGGCGGTGTCGAGCTGGGTGCGCCAGATGTCCATGGGGTCGTGTTCGACCCAGCCCGGTTGGGGATAGTGCTGCCGGAATTCCTGCTGCGCCGTGCCGCGCACGTTGCCGTCACGGTCGAAGACCATGGCGCGCGAACTGGTGGTGCCCTGGTCCAGCGCGAGAATGAAGGTGCCGTTCGCCATCGTCGGTTGTCTCCTGTTCTTGTCCTTGGGCGGACCTGTCCAGCGGGGACTGCATGGGCACTACGTCACTGCAGCTGTTCTCCGGCCTGGCGGGGCAGGCGCATGAAGGACAGGGCCGAGGCGCAGCACAGCGCCCCGATCACGATGAAGCCCACGATGACGTCCGAGGCAACCAGCTGGCTGGCGCCGCGCGCGTTCATGGACAGGTTCAGCGTGACCGCCGCCACGCCCACGCCCAGGCTGATGCCCAGCTGCTGTGCCATGGCCGAGAAGGTGCTGGCCTGGCTCATGCGTCCGCTGTCGATTTCGGCATAGGTCAGCGTGTTGACCGCCGTGAACTGCAGCGAGCGGAAGAAACCGCCCACGAGCAGCACCGAGATCATCACCCACGCGGGCGTGCTGGGCGAGAACAGCGCGCAGGCGATGACGAAGACGCCGGTCAGGACGGCATTGACGATCAGGACCTGGCGGAAGCCGAAGCGGCGCAGGATGGGCGCGGCCACGAACTTCATGAGCAGCGCCCCGGTGGCGCCCGCGAAGGTGATCATGCCCGCGGCGAACGGCGTCATGCCGAAGCCGACCTGCAGCAGCATGGCCAGCAAAAAGGGCGTGGCGCCCACGGCGAAGCGGCACAGGTTGCCGCCCAGCGTGGAAATGGCGAAGGTCGGCAGGCGCATCAGCGTCAGGTCGAGGATGGGCGCGGCCGCGCGCCGTGCATGCCAGCCGTACAGGAAACCGCAGGCCAGGCCGCCTGCCACGATGGCCGCCAGCACCGGGGGCGCGAAGGAACCATGGCCGATGCCTTCGAAGGCGGTGACCAGCAGGGCGAGGCAGGCCGCGCTCAGGATGAAGCCGACCAGGTCCAGGGGCGGCGCTGCCTCGTCGCGGATTTCCGGAACGTGGCGCAGCACCAGCAGGATGCCCAGGATGCCGATGGGAATGTTGATGAGGAAGATCCAGTGCCAGGACGCGTAGGTGACCAGGAAGCCGCCCAGCGGCGGGCCGACGATGGGGCCGAGCAGGGCGGGCACGGACAGGAAGGACATGGCGCGCAGCAGCTCGTGCTTGGGCACGGTGCGCAGCATGATGGCGCGGCCCACGGGCACCATCATGGCCCCGGCCAGGCCCTGCACCACGCGCGCGGCCACGAGTTGCGAGATGTCCTGCGACAGCGCGCAGGCGGCCGAGCTGAGGGCAAACAGGCCGATGGCGGCCAGGAAGACGCGGCGGGCGCCATAGCGGTCGGCCGCCCAGCCGCTGATCGGCACGAAGACCGCCACGGCCAGCAGGTAGGACGTGATGGCGATGTTCAGCCTGACGGGCGTGGTGTTCAGCGCCTGCGCCATGGCGGGCAGGGCGGTGGCAACCACGGTGGCGTCCAGCATCTGCATGAACAGGGCGCAGCCGACGATGAAAGGCAGGATGCGCGCGGCCCGTTGCGGGTCGACGGCACGGGGTGCTGGGGCGTCGCTCATGGCCGGGATTGTAACCGCGCGGGCTGTTGCGCGGACTGAAGTAAACTTCCTTGCATCCCGCCACGTATAGAGATTTCCGGCATCATGGCCAACTACGAATCCGAAGTCACCCGCTTCCTCAAGGACTATAAGAAGGAACATCCCGGCACCGAGCAGGCCCAGCGCGATGGCCGTGCGCGCCTGTGGGACAAGTCCATCGACGCTGAGCAGCAGGAAGGCTTCCGCATCGCCCGCGTGCCGCAGCGCCCCTACGTCTACCAGAACGACTGATCCAGGGTTCCGGGGGATGACGTCCGCCGCCCTGCCGGGCAACGGCCTGGACGCGCTGGTTCAGCCGTCCGAGGACAGCACGCCTGACGTCGTCGACAGCGTGGCGTTGGCGCGCCTGTATGGCGAGCCGCTGTTCGCGCTGCCGCAGGATCTCTACATTCCCCCCGATGCGCTCGAGGTCTTCCTCGAGACTTTCGAAGGTCCGCTGGACCTGCTGCTGTACCTGATCCGCAAGCAGAACTTCAACGTGCTGGACATCCCCATGTCGGAGGTGACCCGGCAGTACCTGTCCTACGTCGAACAGATCCGCGAGCACAACCTTGAACTCGCCGCCGAATACCTGCTGATGGCGGCGATGCTCATCGAGATCAAGTCGCGCATGCTGCTGCCGGTGCGCAAGACCGACACCGGCGAAGAGCCCGAAGACCCGCGCGCCGAGCTGGTGCGCCGTCTGCTGGAATACGAGCAGATGAAACTGGCGGCGCGCAAGCTCGATGCGCTGCCGCAGGCCGGGCGCGACTTCATGCGCGCGCAGGCCTGGGCCGACCTGACGACCGAGCGCGTGCTGCCCGAGGTGAACGCCGACGACCTGCGCGCGGCCTGGGCCGACATCATGCGGCGCGCCAAGCTGAACGCCCATCACCACATCACGCGCGAACAGCTTTCCGTGCGCGACCACATGACGCACATCCTGCGCCGCCTGGGCGGCGTGCGCTTCATGGAATTCAGCGACCTGTTCCTGGAGCGCATCAACGAAGGCGCGCCCGCCGCCGTGGTCGTGGTGCACTTCCTGGCCATGCTGGAGCTGGCGCGCGAGTCGCTGCTCGAGATCACGCAGGCCGAGCCCTATGCGCCCATCTACGTGCGCCTGGCCTATACCGCGGCCGACACCGAATAACCGAGACCAAGCCGGCGCCAGCAAGGCCCGCACAGGAGACATGCATTGAAAGTCATCCACGCCATCGACGAATTGCGCGACCAGTTGCGCGGGCAGAACCGCGTCGCCCTGGTCCCCACGATGGGCAAGCTGCACGCCGGCCACCTGGCGTTGATGAAGATGGCACGCCAGCACGGCGACCCCGTGGTGGCCAGCATCTTCGTCAATCGCCTGCAATTCGGTCCGAACGAGGATTTCGACCGGTACCCGCGCGCTTTGCAGGACGACGTGGAAAAGCTGGAAGAACAGCGCGCCGTCTACGTGGTGTTCGCGCCCGATGACAAGGAGATGTACCCCGAGCCGCAGAACTACCGCGTGCAGCCGCCGGGCGACCTGGCCGACATCCTGGAAGGCGAATTCCGTCCCGGCTTCTTCCACGGCGTGTGCACGGTGGTGCTGAAGCTCTTCTCCTGTGTCCAGCCGCGCGTGGCCGTCTTCGGCAAGAAGGACTACCAGCAGCTCATGATCGTGCGCCACATGTGCCGCCAGTTCCAGTTGCCGGTGGAAATCCTGGCCCACGAGACCGTGCGCGACGCCGACGGCCTGGCGCTTTCCTCGCGCAACGTCTACCTGACGCCCGAGGAGCGCGCGGAAGCCCCGCAGCTGTACGCCACGCTGCAGGACGTGCAGGCGGGCCTGCGTGCCGGCGAGCTGGACACCGACGTGCTGGAGGCGCGCGCGCGAGAACGCCTGGCGTCGCGCGGTTGGGGGGTGGACTATGTATCGGTTCGTCGCCAGCACGATCTGCGCAAGGCGTCCCCCGAGCAGGTGCAGGCTGGAGAGCCGCTGGTGGTGCTGGTCGCCGCCAAGCTGGGCGCCACGCGTCTGATCGACAATCTCGAGCTTTGACGCCGCTGCGACGAGGGCGTGACGGCGCGATATCAACACTTCGTATCGCTTGAAACCACCACGGATCGGCGCGCCAATGTGAAAATCCAAGGGACCCAAGGTCGGCACGCCGGTGCGCAGCCCGGCCGCTGCCCGTGCTTCATCGTGTAGGAGTTTCCTTGGATCCGATACTTGCCCAACTCTCGACCTCGCTGCCCGCTGCGAAGTCGATCGAGCAGTTGACCCGCCCACTGCTGGATATGCTGGGCTCCGTGACGGGTCTCGAATCCACCTACCTCACCGCCATTGATCTGGCGCGCGACGTGCAGCAGGTCCGCTACGCCCGCAACGCAGGCAGGATGAACATCCCCGAAGGCTTGACCGTGCCGTGGTCGGACACGCTGTGCAAGCGCGCGCTGGACGATGAGCGCATGGCCACCAATGAAGTGGCTGATTGCTGGGGCGACGCCGAGGCCGCCCGCCGGTTGGGCATCCAGACCTACATGAGCGCGCCGGTGCGTGGCAACGATGGCGAGCTGCTGGGCACGTTGTGCGCGGCCAGTGCCGAGCGCCGCCCCATCAACGACGAATCCCAGACGCTGTTGCGCCTGTTCTCCAATCTTGTGGCGGGATTCATCGAGCGCGAGAAGCTTGTGAAGTCGTTGCAGCAGGCCAATGAGCAGCTGGTGACCTTCGCGCTGACGGACAGCCTGACCGGACTGCCCAACCGCCGGGCGGTGTTCGACCAGACCGACCGCCTGTTGGCGGCCGCCTCGCGCGAGCATGGCAGCGTTCTGCTGGCCGTGGTGGACCTGGATGGTTTCAAGCAGATCAATGATCGCCATGGGCACCGTTGCGGCGACATCTTCCTGCAGGAAATCTCCCGCCGCCTGCAGGCCGCGGCACGCGTGTCGGAAATGGTCGCGCGCATCGGGGGCGATGAGTTCCTGGTGGTGGGCGCCGGCCCCGCCATGCCCGGCATCGTGGGGGCGAAAGCGGGGGGGCGCATCACGCAGGGCGAGCCCGCGGAGGCCGCGGCGCGCTGGCAGGAGCGCCTGACCGAGGCAACGGTCGGCGAGTTCAAGCTGGACGATGACGTCGTCCGCTACGACGGCGCCAGCGTGGGCGTGGTGGCCGTGGGGCCGGCAGGCATGTCGGCGCAGACCGCGATCCGCGAGGCCGACGAAATCATGTACGAGGTCAAGCGCAAGCGCAAGGCCGCCATCGGCGAAACCCCGCGCCAGGACGAACCCCGCGGCGACTGAGCGCCGGCACGCCGCCCGCGTGGGGGCGCCGTCAGGCCGCTGCGCGCGCGGGCGTAGCCAGGAAGGTCTGCTCCAGCCAGTGGATGTCGTACTGCCCCGCGGCAATGTCGGGGTCGGCCGCCAGCCTGCGCAGCAAGGGCAGCGTGGTCTTCACGCCTTCGATGAGGCATTCGTCCAGCGCCCGCCGCAGCCGCGCCAGGCATTCCGCGCGATCCCTGCCGTGCACGATCAGCTTGGCGATCAGGCTGTCGTAGTAGGGCGGAATCTCATAGCCGGTATAGATGGCCGAGTCCACGCGCACACCCAGGCCGCCGGGCGCGCGGAACTGCGTGACCCGGCCCGGCGAGGGCAGGAAGGTGCCGGGATCTTCCGCGGTGATGCGGCATTCGATGGCATGCCCCTGCGAGCGGATCTCCTGCTGCGTGACCGACAGGCCCAGCCCTGCCGCGATGCGCAGCTGTTCGATCACCAGGTCCACGCCCGTGACGGCCTCCGTGACCGGATGCTCGACCTGCAGGCGCGTGTTCATCTCGATGAAGTAGAACTCGCCGTTCTCGTACAGGAATTCGATGGTGCCCGCGCCGCGGTAGCGCATGGCCGACATGGCCTGGGCCACGATGCGCCCGATGCGTCCGCGGCTTTCCGGCGTCAGCGTGGGCGCATGCGCCTCTTCCCAGACTTTCTGGTGGCGCCGTTGCAGCGAGCAGTCGCGCTCGCCCAGATGGATGGCGCCGCCCTGGCCGTCACCCAGCACCTGCACTTCGATGTGCCGGGGCTGGGCCAGGTACTTCTCGATATAGACCGTGCCGTCGCCAAAGGCGGATTGCGCCTCGGCACGCGCGGCGGCCAAGGCCTGGCGCAGCTCGCCGGCCTGGCGGACCACCTTCATGCCGCGGCCGCCGCCGCCCGCCGACGCCTTCACGATGACGGGGTAGCCGATCTCGCCGGCCAGGCGCGCGGCCTCGTCATCGCTGTCCACCGCGCCAGCCGAACCGGGCACCACGGGGATGCCCAGCTCGCGCGCCGTGCGCTTGGCCTGGACCTTGTCGCCCATCAGCCGGATGTGCTCGGCGGTGGGGCCGATGAAGGCGATGCCGCGTGTCTCCAGTTCCCGGGCGAAGGCGGCGTTCTCGGAGAGGAAGCCGTAGCCGGGATGGACGGCCTCGGCGCCGGAGATCTCGCAGGCGCTGACGACGTTGGCGATGTTCAGGTAGCTGTCGCGTGAGCTGGGCTTGCCGATGCAGACGCGCTCGTCGGCCAGGCGCACGTGCAGCGCTTGGGTGTCGGCCGTGGAGTGGACCGCCACGGTACGGATGCCGAGTTCGCGGCAGGCGGCCATGACCCGCAGCGCGATCTCGCCGCGATTGGCGATGAGGACCTTCTTGAACATGGCGGCCTCAGTCCAGGACGACCAGCGGCTGGTCGAACTCGACACCCTGGCCATCGGCCACCAGCACCTCGGCCACGCGGCCGTCCTGCGGCGCGGTGATGTGGTTCAGCGTCTTCATGGCCTCCACCACCAGAAGCGTCTGGCCTTCCTTGACCGTGTCGCCCACCTTTACGAAAGGGCCTTCGCCGGGGGCGGGGGCCAGATAGGCGACGCCGACGAGGGGAGCGGTGACCTGGCAGGTCTTCGCCGGGGCAGGAAGGGAGGGGCGGGCCGCTGGCGGCGTGTCTGCGACAGGCCCGGCGGGCGTGGCACTCGCGGCGGGCAGGGAGGGCGAGCTCGGCGCACTGGGGGCAGGCTGGCGGGCCAGCCGCAGCCGGCAATCCGCGCGGGCAATCTCCAGCTCACCCAGCTGGGTGTCGCGCAGCAGCAGGGCGAGTTCGCGCAGCAGCGGCAGGTCGACGTCGGAAGCAGCAATGGTCATGGCTCGGCACTCAGGTTCAGACGAGGCCCGGCAGATACGTGACGATCTGCGGGAAGAAGGTGATCAGGTAGACGAAGCACACCATGATCAGGAAGAAGGGCACGGCCGAGAGCGCGATGCGGTACATCTTCTCGCGTGTCAGGCCCTGGATCACGAACAGGTTGATGCCCACGGGTGGCGTGATCTGCGCCATCTCGATCACGATGATGAGGAAGACGCCGAACCAGATCTTGTCGTAGCCCGCGCCGGTGATGAGCGGGATCACGATGGGCAGCGTCATCACCATCAGCGACATGCCCTCCAGGAAACACCCCAGCAGCACGTAGATGAGCAGCAGCAGGGTGATGAGCGCGATCGGGCCCAGCTCCATGCTCTTGATGTAGGCCGAGACGGCTTGCGGCAGCCCCAGGAAGCCCATTGCCACGGACAGGAAGCTGGCCGCCGCGATGATCAGGCCCAGCATGCTGGCGGTGCGCGCGGCGCCGATGCACGATTCCTTGATGACCTTCCAGCTCAGCGAGCGCTCGATCAGCATCACCAGGCAGGTGAGGCCGACGGCCAGCGCGGCCGCCTCGGACGGGCTGGCCAGGCCGGCATACATCGAGCCCAGCACGGCGGCCATGAGGCCCACGAAAGGCAGCAGCGAGGGAATGCCGCGCAGGCGCTCGCCCCAGATGCCTTCCCTGCCTTGCTCTTCCTTGGCTTGCGCGCGTGGCACGAAGAACGAGGCCAGCGCCAGGTAGCCCATGAACATCAACGCCAGGACCAGGCCGGGAATGATGCCGGCGGCAAACAGCTTGATCACGGAGGTCTGCGACAGCACGCCGTAGATGATCATGATGATGCTGGGCGGGATCAGGAAACCCAGCGTGCCGGCGCCGGCCAGCGAGCCCATGGACATCGCGCGGTTGTAGCCGCGCTTCTCCAGCTCGGGCAGCGTCAGGCGTCCGATGGCCGAGGTGGTGGCGGCGGAGGAGCCCGAGATCAGCGCGAAGAAGGTGCAGCCCAGCACGTTGGTGTGCAGCAGGCCGCCGGGCAGGTTGCGCACCCAGGGCTCCAGCGAGGCGAACAGGTTGTTGGTGAAGCGTGAGCGGTACAGCAGCTCAGCCATCAGGATGAAGAGCGGCAGGGCCACCAGCTCGGGCGAGGACAGGCCGTTCCAGACGGACTGCGCCAGCAGCTTGTCGACGGGGATGCTGCGGAACAGCGTCAGGCTGCCGATGCCCACGCCCATGAGGCTCAGGCTGACCCAGGCGCCCGTGCCCAGCAGGACGAACAGCAGGCCGATGGTGGTGAGGATGGCGATAGGCATGATGGAATCCCTTTCAGCTTATTCGGCGGAGACCGACTGGTGCGACCAGTCGATTTCCTCTGGCTGCCTGCACAGCGTCTGCACGAGGCGCAGCACGAGCTGCAGCGTCAGCAGGCAGGCACCGAAGGCCACGGCGCTGGCGGGATAGACCAGCGGAATGTCGTTGACCGTGCCGCTGGTGCGGCCGGTGGCGGCGAAGTTCATGGCGAAACGCACGAGCGCCAGCGAGAGGTAGCCCGAGATCGCCAGGCCGACGATCGTCGACAGGATCTCGAAGGCGCGCGGCGAGAGTTGCTGGATCAGCGTGACGCGGATGTGCCCGCCGGTGCGCAGCGTGAAGGACGCCGCCAGGAAGATGGCGCAGATGTGGAAATAGGCGCCGACTTCCCAGACGAAGGGAAGACTGGTTCCCAGGAAGTTGCGCGCGATGATTTCCGCGATCTGCATGATGGCGATGCTGAGGAGCAGGGCACCAGCCAGGTACCCCAGCAGCATCGAGAACGTGTCGATGGCATGGCTGATCTTGCGCAGCATGGTTCTACCCGTTTGCGAAGAGGTGGCGTGCCAGCGCGAAAAGCCGCCGTCAGGCGGCTTGCGCCGGAAGGAGGGTCAACGCTTCTCGAAGGCGTCGACGATGGCCCGGGCCTTGGGGTCCATGCGCTTGATGGCGGCTTCGCGGATGGGCACCGTGCGGGTGCTCAGTTCCTCGCGCAGGGCGTCGCTGACCGTGCCCATGATCATGCCGTTGGCGGTCAGCTTGGCGATCATCGCTTCGTCGACCTGGCGGGCGGTGTCCCAGAACCTGGGCTCCATTTCCTTGCCCAGGCGCTCGAGCGTGGCCTGCTGCTCGGCGCTCAGGCTGCGCCAGGCGTCCAGGTTCACGCTGACCAGGTTGGTGTTCCAGGTCTGGCGGATGGGGTAGGCATACTTCAGCAGTTCCCAGAACGAGCCGTCCACCGCCGAGGGCGAGGACGTGCCCACCGCTTCGATGGCGCCCGCCGCCAGCGAGGGCACGACTTCACCCCAGGGCAGTTGCACCGGCACCATGCCCGCCGCGTGGAAGATCTCGGTGGACTGCTTGTCCGACGAGCGGATGCGCAGGCCGCGCATGTCCGCGATGGTCTCGATGGGCTTCTTGGTGAAGATCTGCTGTTGCGGCCAGGGGATGGAGAACAGGATCTTCTGGTTGTTCTTCGCGAAGATCTCGTCGAGCAGCGGACGATAGCGCTTGCTGAAGTCCTGCAGGCCCTCGAAGTCCTTGATCAGGTAGGGCTGCGATTCCAGGCCCAGCGTCAGGTTCTCGCCCACCTGCTGGTTGAGCAGCATGTCGCCGATGGGCACCAGGCCGTCGCGGATGGCCGACAGCATCTCGGGGCCCTTGAAGCCCAGCGCGCCCGCGGGGTGGGTGGTGATCACCACCTGGCCCTGGGTCTGTTCCTTGACCTGGGCCGCGTACTGTTCGACGCTCTTGACGATGTAGTTGTCGGCGGGCCAGGCCAGCGGCAGGTCCCACTGGGTGGCGGCGTGAGCGGCGCCCTGGGCGGCAAGGCCGAGGCAGGCGGAGGCAAGCAGTGCGGAAATGCGGTTCATGTGTTTCTTCCCTTGTTTTGTGTCGCGCTGGATCTTTTATCGCGCCTTGGTCGCGCGCGGTCGCGTGGCTGGGGCGGACTGGGCCGGCTTGCGCCGGCCTGCCCGTCTGATTGGTGTTTGTCTCCCGCCAGCCCTTATTCCGCCTTGCTGTAGGCGCTGACGTAGCACCCTTCGCGAATGCTGAGCAGGATCTCGTCTTCCTTGCGCGCCTGGGCCTCGACGGCCTCGATCAGCGTCTCGGCTTCGGCCGGGCTGACCACGACCACGCCGTCTTCATCGCCGACGATGATGTCGCCGGGTTGCACGACCATGCCGCCGATGCTGACCGGCACGCCGATGTGGCCGGGGCCGTTCTTGTAGGGTCCCACGTGGATGGCCGCGCGCGCGAAGACAGGGAAGCTGCCCGCAGCGATGGCGCCGCTGTCGCGGATCGCGCCGTCGATGATCATGCCGGCGGCACCGCGGTGCTGGGCGATGCTGCTCATGATCTCGCCGATCAGCGCGCGGCTGGTGTCGCCGCCGCCGTCGACCACGATCACGTCGCCAGGCTGGATCTGGTCCAGCGCCTGGTGGATGGTGGCGTTGTCGCCGGGCCGGGTCTTCACGGTCAGCGCGCGGCCGACCATGATACCGGTGACGGCGTGGAAGGGGCGGATGCCCACGCCGCCTGGCAGGCGCTGCAGGTTGTCGCTGATGAGCGAAGTGGCCACCTTGCGGTAGCGGTCGAGCAGGGCGCCGGAGACGGCAGGACGGGTATCGGACATGGTGGCGTTCCTGGTGGGGCTGGTTGAAAGGGGCGTTCAGGCGAGACGGGCGCAGGCCTGCGCCATGCGCGCGCAGCCGCGCTCGATGGTCTGCAGCGAGGTGGCGAAGGACAGCCGCAGGTGGCCCGGCATGCCATAGGCGCTGCCATCCATCACCGCGACGCCGGCTTCGTCCAGCAGGTACATGACCAGGTCGCGGTCATCGGCCACGACCTGCCCGCCGGGCGTGCGCTTGCCCAGCAGCGCCTGCACCGAGGGGAAGAGATAGAACGCGCCTTGCGGCAGGCGGCAGTCCACGCCGGGAATGGCGCTGACGGCCTTGTACATGACGTTGCGGCGGTGCTCGTAGACCTGCCGGGTTTCCTCGATGAACTCCTGGTCGCCCTTGAGCGCCGTCAGCGCGCCGGCCTGGGCGATCGAGCTCACGCAGGTGGTGCTCTGGCCGATCAGCTTGCCCATGGCGTTGATGAGCGCTTGCGGACCGGCCGCATAGCCGATGCGCCAGCCGGTCATGGCATAGCTCTTGGAGAAGCCGTTGATGAGCAGCGTGCGTGCGGCCAGGTCGGGCGCGGCGGCGACCAGGTTCACATGCCGGTGCTGGTCGTAGGCCAGGTATTCATAGATGTCGTCGGTCATGACCATGACCTCGGGGTGCCCGGCCAGCACGTCGGCCAGCGCGCGCAGTTCGTCGCGGGTATAGATGGCGCCGCCCGGATTGCCGGGCGCGTTCAGCACGACCCAGCGGGTGCGCGGCGTCAGGGCCGCGGCCAGCGCCTGCGGCGTGAGCTTGAAGTCATTGGCGGCAGTGGTCGGCACGACGACGGGCACGCCGTCATAGAGCGTGACGATGTCCGGGTAAGAGACCCAGTAGGGCGCCGGGATGATCACCTCGTCGCCGTCGTCCAGCGTGGCGGCGAAGGATTCGTTGATGAGTTGCTTGGCGCCCGAGCCGACGATGACCTGCGCGGCCGTGTAGTCATGGCCGGCGTCGCGGCGCAGCTTGTCGGCGATGGCCTGGCGCAGCGGCGCGACGCCCGCGGTGGGGGTGTAGTGGGTGTCGCCGCCACGCATGGCGTCGATGGCGCCCTGCACGATGTGCGCGGGGGTGTCCATATCGGGTTCACCGATGGTGAAGTCGATGATTTCCTTTCCCTGCGCCTGCAGCTCGGTGACGCGTTGCTTGGCCGCGATGCTGGCCGATGGTTGCATGCGGGTGACGCGGCGGGACAGTCTGACCGTCATTCTTTTGGCTCTCTGTGGGTCGACAAGATTGGTTCAAATACCAAGGAATTCTAGGTATGATGAAAAATTCTAAAAAGCGATAAATTTCGATCCGATTTCATCGTGAAAAAGAATGTCTTGAAAAAATAGGCCATAGAATGCTCTCGCTCAAACAGCTGGAAGCCTTGCACTGGATCGTCGAGCTGGGGACCTTCGAGCGTGCCGCGCAGCGGCTCAGTACGACGCAGTCCACGGTCTCGAAACGGATACAGGACCTGGAGCAGGCCACGGGCCTGGAAGTGTTCGACCGTTCCCAACGCGGCGCGCGGCTCACGCCGAAAGGCGAGGCGCTGCTGCTGATGGGGCGCCAGATCCTCGCCCTGTCGGAGCAGATCCTGGACCTGCAGGCCGGCGGCTCGATGCCCTTGCGGACCTTGCGCCTGGGCGTGACCGAACTGACGGCCTGGACGTGGCTGCCCAAGCTGGTCAGCGCCCTGCAGGCCCGCTATCCGGCGCTGGTGCTGGAGCCGGAGGTGGAGCTGGCGCGGGTGCTGTATGAACGGCTGCGGGACGGGCAGGTCGACATGATCATCATCCCCGACACCTTCCGGAATCCGGACGTGATGGCGGTGATGCTGGCCGAGGTCGAGAACGCGTGGATGGCCAAGCCCGGCGTCGTGCGGCCTTCCCGGCCGCTGACCTTGCAGCAGCTGGCCGGCTATCCGGTGCTGACGCAGGGCAAGCGTTCGGGGTCGGGCATGCATTTCAGCCGCTGGCTGAAGTCGCAGGGGGTGGAGATCCCCCGCATGATCGCCAGCGACAGCCTGAACGCCATGCTGGGGATGACCGTGGCGGGCCTGGGCGTGAGCTACGTGCCCGCGGCGTGCTTCCGGTCGCTGGTGGACAGCGGCAAGCTGGAAGAGCTGCGTGTGTCGCCGTCGTTGCCGCCGGTGCCCTACACGGCGATGTACATGCTGGACCGGCCGACGTCCTTCATCGAGGAAGTGGTGGACCTGGCCAAGAGTGTGTGTGACTTTTCGAGGCCTTTCCAGGCCTGATGCTGGTGAACCCGTCCATGGGGCGCAGGCCGCGCCGCCGTGGTGAAAGAGGATGATCTGTGGCTGCCGCTCACGCAAGCGAAACTGATTCGGACACCGCGCCGCCGGGCTACACCCGGCAGGGAGAGTGCGCGCTGCTGTTCGACCCCAACCCCGACGGCGCGCTGGACCTGGTCCTGCAGCAGCGCCTGTGGTCCCTGGCCGACACGCTGAAGGCCGATGCGGCCGTGCGCGAAGTGGTGCTGGGCATGAACAACGTGCTGGTCGTGTGGCGCGAGCCCGTGGCGGCATTGGGACGCGAAGCCGAAAGGCTGGATGCGCTGTGGCGCGACAGCACGCCGCGCGAGGGCGCGGGGCGGGTCGTGGAGGTGCCGGTGTCCTATGGCGGCCCGGAGGCCGAGGACCTGGCGCATGTCGCCGAACACGCGGGCCTGTCGCCGCGTGACTATGCCGAGCGGCATGCGGCGGGCGACTACGTGGTCTATGCCCTGGGCAGCCAGCCCGGTTTCGGCTACCTGGGCGGCCTGCCGCCCGAGCTGGCCGTGCCACGCCGGCGCGTGCCGCGGCCCAGCGTGCCGTCGGGCGCCATCATGATCGGCGGCGGGCAGGCGGGCATCCAGTCGCGCACCACGCCGTCGGGTTGGCACGTCATCGGCATGAGCACGCTGCAGTGCTTCGACGCGCGCGCCGAGCCGCCCGTGTTGCTGGCGCCGGGGGACCGCGTCCGCTTCCAGATCAAGGAGATCCGGGCATGATCGAGATCGTGCAGGCCGGCTTTCATACGTCGGTGCAGGACCCGGGCCGCCATGGCCTGCGCAGCAGCGGCATCGGCCAGAGCGGCGCGATGGACGGCTGGGCGCTGCGCCTGGTCAATGCGCTCATCGGCAACGCGGCCGATGCCGCGGCCATCGAGATCACGCTGGGCCGCAGCGCCTTCCGCTTCCTGGCCGATACGGTCTTCGCGATAGGCGGCGCCGACGGCGCGGCCATGCTGGACGGCACCGCCTTGCCGAACTGGTGGGTGCGCACCGCGCGGGCGGGCCAGGTGCTGCGCTTCGGCGCGCCGCGCAGCGGCGTGCGCACCTACCTGACGGTGCAGGGCGGCATCGACGTGCCGGCGGTGATGGGGTCGCGCGCCACCGATACCAAGGGCGCTTTCGGCGGCTTCGAGGGGCGCCTGCTGGCCAAGGGCGATGTGTTGTCCGCACGCGGCGCGGCGCCGGCCAGCCAGTCGCCCGGCTTCGGACTGTCGGTGCGCAGGCTCGATCCCTATCCCGAATTGGCCGATGGCGTGCCGGTCATCGACATCCTGCCGGCCACGGCCTGGGCCGACTTCACGGATGCGGCGCACGCGCGCCTGACGGGAGAAACCTGGCAGGTGTCGCCGCAGAGCAACCGCATCGGCAGCCGCCTCCAAGGGCCGGAACTCGTGCCGCGGCGCGTGCGTGAGCTGCACTCGCACGGCATCCTGCCCGGCGTCGTCCAGGTGCCGCCGTCCGGCCAGCCCATCGTGCAGCTGTGCGATGGCAACACCTGCGGCGGTTATCCCGTCATTGCCACCATCATCCAGCCGCAACTGCACCTGTTCGCGCAGCTCGCGCCCGGTGCGCGCCTGCGTCTGCGCCGGACCGACATGGCGGGCGCACTGGCCGCGCAGGCGTCGCAGCAGGCGCGCCTGGCGGAAATCGAATCCATTGCCGGCGCCGCACGGGCGCGCGCCGGCCTGCCTGGAGCAGCCGCATGAAGACCATCGACATCAATTCGGACCTGGGCGAAGGCTATGGCCGCTACCGGGTTGCCGACGACGAAGCGCTGATGCCGCGCATCACGTCCGCCAACATCGCCTGCGGTTTCCATGCGGGTGATCCGGTCATCATGCGCCGCACGGCCGAACTGGCCGTGGCCAACGGCGTGCGCATCGGCGCGCACATCGGCTATCCCGACGTGCAGGGCTTCGGCCGGCGCGCGGTGAGCTTCGATGCCAAGGAACTGTCGGCGTTGACGCTCTATCAACTGGGCGCGATGCGGGCCATGGCCGACGCCGCGGGCGGGACGCTGGGCCACGTGAATTTCCACGGCGCGCTGGGCAACCTGAGTTTCGCCGACGAGGACGTGGCGCGCGCGGTGCTGCAGGCGGTGAAGGATTACGACCCGACGCTGAAGTACGTGACGCTGCCGTTCACGGCCGCGGCGCGCGTCGCGGAATCGCTGGGCCTGCAGACGGTGAACTCCTTCCTGGCCGACCGGGCCTATACCCCCGAGGGCCTGCTGGCGAGCCGCAAGCAGCCCGGCGCGATGGTGACCGACACGGCGCGGATCCGCGCGCGCGTGGCGCGGCTGCTGAGCGATGGCGAGATCGAGACCGTGGATGGGTCGGTGCGCAAGATGCCGGTGGATTCCATCCTGGTCCACAGCGATACCGCGGGCGCGCTGGACATCGCCACCGCCGTTCGCGAGGCCATCGACGCGGCGGGGTATGCGGTGCGGGCGTTCTAGGTCTCAGCGACCTGACGCACGCTCCGTCTCCGCCATCTCCAGCAGCCATCGCCGGAATTTCTCCAGCGCGGGCTGGCGGCTGCGGCCCGGCGGGCAGCACAGGAAATAGCCGCGCTCGAGTTCGATGGGAAGGTCGAAGGGCACGACCAGGCGGCCCTGCTCGACGACTTCCCGAACCAGGCAGCGCTGCACCAGTGCCACGCCCATGTCGGCGATGGCGGCCTGGATGAGGATGGAGACCTGGTCGAAGCCGCTGGCCAGGTTGAGCGCAAGCGGCTGTGCGCCCGCGGCGCGCAGCCACTGCGTCCAGTTGCCCGGCGCGGTGGTGTGATACAGCAGGGGCTCGCGCCCCAGGTCGCCAGGCGCTTGCCACTGGGCGCGGGCGGCGCGGTCGGGATGGCAGACAGGCACGACTTCGCGGCCGATGAGATACGTGCAATCCAGTCCTGGCCATTGCCGTTGGCCGATGCCGGTCAGGATGGCGGCATCGGGGGTGGCGCCCGAGAAATCCTCGTCCTTGCGGTAGGGCACGAAGCGCACCAGCACCTCGGGATGGCGCGCGGCGAAGTCGCGCATGCGCGGCACCAGCCAGACACTGGCCAGCGTGGGCACGCTGGAGAGCACCAGTTCGTTGTGGCCGCGGCCACGTAGGAGCCCCGCGCTGGCAAGTTCGATGGCGGACAGCGGTTCGCCCACCGCCGCCAGCAGGTCGCGGCCGGTCTCGGTCAATTCCAGGCGATGCGCGTCGCGCTTCATCAGCGGCTTGCCGAAGTGCGCTTCCAGCCGCGCCACGGCCCGGCTGATCGCGCCCTGGGTCACGCACAGTTCTTCCGCGGCGCGCGTGAAGCTGCCCGTGCGCGCGGCGGCCACGAAGGCGTGCAGTTCCGACATGGATGGCGAGGCGATGCGCATGGCGGTTTTCCCGTTCTTCTAAGAATGATCTTTGGTAATGATACTGTGCCGGAATGTCGTTTGTCCGGGGGGGCGCGACGGGCGCAGACTACGCCGCTTTCCGTCATTTCGACTGCCGATCCGTCCCCAAGGATGCCCTCATGAAGACTTCCCAGCGCCTGTCGATGTTCGCCCGCGCCACCCTGGCCGCCGGCGTGCTGGCCCTTGCCGGGGCGGCGCATGCCGAATTCCCCGATCATTCCATCCGCCTGATCGTTCCCTTCGCCGCCAGCGGCACGACCGACCTGGCCGCGCGCCTGGTGGCCGAGTTCGCCGGCCGCGAGCTGGGCCAGACCATCGTGGTGGAGAACCGCGCCGGCGCCGGCGGCTCGCTGGGCATGGAGCAGGTGGCGCGCGCCGCGGCTGACGGCTATACCCTGGGCATGGCGACCATGAGCACGCACGGCACCAACCCCGTGGTGTACGCGGGCCGCCTGCGCTACGACCCCATCAAGGACTTCGCGCCCGTCAGCAACGTGGCGACGGTGCCCAGCGTCTTCGCCGTGCACCCCAGCGTGCCCGCCAAGACCATGCAGGAATTCATCGCGTTGGCCAAGGCCGAGCCGGGGAAGTACACCTATGCGAGCCCGGGCACGGGGTCGCTGGGCAATGCCAACGTCGAGCACTTCGCCGCGCTGGCCGGCATCCAGCTGTTGCACATCCCGTACAAGGGCGGTGGCCCCGCCATGAACGATGCCATCGCCGGGCAGGTCAACGCCATCACCGACAACCTGCCGTCGGCGCTGGCCCACATCCGCGCCGGCCGCCTGCGCGCGCTCGCCGTGCTGGGCGAACAGCGTTCGCCCATGCTGCCCGACGTGCCCACCTATGTGGAACTGGGCTACCCGCAGATGGGCGGTGGCGGCTGGTTCGGCATCGTCGCGCCCGCCGGCACGCCCAAGGACGTGGTGGCCAGGCTCAACAGCGCCATCCACGCCGCCATGAAGCAGCCCGAGTTCATCACCAAGATGGAAGAGGCCGGCGCCACGCTGATTCCCGGCACGCCCGAGCGTTTTGGCGAGCAGATCGGCGAGGCCATCCAGCGCTACCAGCGCGCCGCCAAGATCGCCAAGTTCCAGGTGGAGTGAGCATGACCGAACGCAATCCGGCCTATACCTTGCGTGGTCCCGAGGCCGCGCCCATCGCCCTGGTCTGCGACTCGCCGCACAGTGGCGTGGACTATCCGGCTGATTTCGGCCATGCGGTGGACCGCCAGGTGCTGCGCGCGGCCGAGGACACCCACGTCGAGGCCCTGTGGCAGGACGTGCCCGCGGTAGGCGGCACCCTGCTGGCCGCGCATTTCCCGCGCAGCTATGTCGATGCGAACCGCAGCGAGGACGACATCGACGCGGCGCTGCTGGCCGAACCCTGGCCCCAGCCCTTGTCGCCCAGCGAGAAGACGCGCCTGGGCTATGGCCTGATCTGGCGCCGGGTCAATGCCGCCACGCCGATCTATGACCGCCTGCTGTCGCTGGACGAGGTACAAGGCCGCATTGCACGCTGCTATCGGCCCTACCACGCGGCGCTGGCGAACGCCATCGAGGACACGGCGGCGCGCTTCGGCGGCGTGTGGCATTTGAACCTGCACTCCATGCCGAACAATGCCTATGAACGCCTGCAGATCCAGAGCGCGCATCCGCTGGCCGATTTCGTGCTGGGCGACCGTGACGGCACGACCTGCGAGCCGGCCTTCGTCGACCTGATCGAGCGTGAACTCAAGGCTTGCGGCTATTCGGTGGCGCGCAACGATCCCTACAAGGGCGTGCAGCTGATCGCCAAGATCGGCCAGCCCGCGCGCAAGCGCAACAGCCTGCAGATCGAGATCCGCCGCCCCGTGTACATGGATGAAGCCAGCCGCGAGCGCAGCGCCGATTTCGCGACGGTGCAGCGTGATCTCTCGGGTTTGCTGGGCAAGATCGCGGCCTATCTGCGTGAACAGGCGCCCGTGCCTGCGCCCAAAGCCTGATGTAAAGACGATTCCTGGCTGACGCAGGGCTGATATTGCCCCTGCGCTCGCCTTGCGCAATGCGAGGTGTGACAGTTGGTGACACCCCCGGCCAGTGCCAGACTGGCGCCTTTTCCGCGAGGGAGGGCAAGCATGGGGAATCCGCACAGGCCGGGTCCGGTCTCGGGCCCGGTCCCGGGGCCGGTCGCCGAGCCCGCATTGACGCCACGCGAACGCGAGGTCTTCGCGTACGTGGCGGCTGGCAGGGCCAACAAGGTCATTGCGATCGAGCTGGGCATTTCGATGCGCACGGTGGAAATCCATCGTGCGCGCATCTTCCGGAAATTCTGCGTGCGCAACGCGGCCGAGCTGGCGCGCCGGCTGTACGGCGGGGCCAGCGGCCCGGCGTGGCTCTTGAACGAGGCGGCCTTGCCCTATGGCCGGGAGGCCTATGGCTTCTGCGAGGGACCGTGGTGTCCCTGGCCGCGCCGCGAGGCGTAAGGAAGCGGGGCAGGCGCGGGCGGGAAGGTCCCGCCTTGCGCCGCCGCCGGGCTTCGTTCAGTCGCAGGCGGGCGGGGCGGCCTTGGCCAGTTCGTCGATGGCGTCCAGGTCGGGCTGGCGCGTCAGGCGGTACTCCAGGTTGGGCGACTGGCCACCCACCGAACGCACCTGCAGGACGTTGTTCGCCACCATGAGCAGTTCGGCGCGGGTGTTGCCGTTGGCTTCCTGCACGATCACGCGCGCGGGACGCTCGGGAATGCCGCGCCAGCAACCTTGCTCGACCGCCGGCTTGGCCTGGGCGCCCAGGCTCGTGCTGCGCGCACGCCAGCGGCCGTTGGGCGAGAGCGTCAGGCTCACGCGCTGGGCCGTACAGTTCAGGGCGGGAGTGAAACACGGCACGGTGCCGAGGAAGGTCAGCGGCTCGGGAATGACGCGTGCGGCCATGGGATTCACCGGGCTCGGCGTTTCGTTGGGCAGCGAGGTGGCGCCCCCCGTGCGGCCGGTGATCGGCGTGTCCTCGGCGATCTGCGTGGTGCGCGCGGGCTGGCCCGGCTGGCCGGGCTGGTCAGGCTTGAGTTCGAGCTGGATCTGCGAAGGCGGGCGCACCGCGCCGCGGCCACGCGAGTCCTGGTATTGGGTCTGCGCGTCGGTGATCGTGCTTTCGGCGGGCGGGTTGTAGTAGCCCGGCTGCGCCTGCTGCGCGCAGGCGCCGGCCAGCAGGGTCACGGCAGCGGCGCCGGCGCAACGGACGAAGACGCGCCCGAGCGGGCGGCGCGACAGGACAGGGTGGGAGGCTTGCTGGCTGGGCATGGAAAGCGTCCGGTTCCGTCGGCGCTGGGCCGACGCGATAGAGGTATGGGAGGGTGGAATGTGCCAGATTTTACGCATATGGCCGGGGTATCGCACTGGTATCATCGCAAGCCATGTGGCAGACGGTGTACCTCTCCCCGGCGTTCGCCGTGTCGCTGGCGGCCTTCCTGGGGGCCATCGCCGGCGGCGGCCTCTGCGCGCTTGCGCATTACCTGCCGCGCAGCATGGAAGCCCGTTGGGCCGAGCAATGCCGCGAGTACCTGGCGTCGCGCGAAGCGACCCTCCCGGGCGAGGCGCCGTCGCCCGACACCGCCGATGACATTCCCACGGCGCATGCCGCCCCGGCGCCGTCCCCCGAGCTTTCGGTGCCTCCCTCATGGCCGGCCATGCTGGCCACCGCGCTGGCCTGCGCGCTGCTCTTCGTCTTGTGCGCCTGGCGCTTCGGCGGCACGCCATTGGCCTTGGCAGGCATGGTGCTGCTGGGCGCCTTGCTGCTGCTGGGCCTGATCGATCTCGGGACCTCGCTGCTGCCCGATTCCATCACGCTGCCGTTGCTGTGGGCGGGCTTGCTCGTCAACCTGCAGGGCGGCCTGACGTCGCTGCCGCAGGCGGTCCTGGGGGCGGTGGTGGGGTATCTGTGCCTGTGGCTGCTGTTCCATGCGTTCAAGTTCTGCACCGGCCGCGAAGGCATGGGTCATGGCGATTTCAAGTTGCTGGCGGCGCTGGGCGCCTGGCTGGGGCTGTCGGCGCTGCCCATGCTGCTGCTGGTGTCGTCGATCTCCGGCGTCATCATCGGGCTGACCTTGGTGCGCCTGGGCCGGGCGGCGCGCGGCCAGGCGCTGCCTTTCGGCCCGTACCTGGCCGTGGCGGGCGCGATCACCCTGCTGGGTGGTGGCTACGCCGGCGCTCCCCTGTTCGGCTTGGGCTGACGCCATGGATGCCAACGACCCCGCAAGCGCACAGGGCAAGCTGGCCATCGGCCTGACTGGCGGCATCGGCTCGGGCAAGACGCGGGTGGCCGACCTGCTGGCGCAATGGGGCGCCTCGGTCATCGATACCGACCTGATCGCGCATGCATTGACCGGTCCCGGTGGCGAGGCCATGCCGGCGCTGCGCGACGCTTTCGGTCCGGACATCGTGGCGGCCGACGGCGCAATGGATCGTGCGGCGATGCGTGAACGGGTCTTCGCCGACCCGGGCGCACGCCAACGCCTGGAGGCCGTGCTGCACCCGCTCATCGGCGCGCGCGCGGCCGCCGAAGGCGCCCAGGCCCAAGGCGACTACGTGGTCTACGTGGTGCCCCTGCTGGTCGAGTCTGGCCGTTGGCGCGAGCGCGTGGCGCGCATCTGCGTCGTGGACTGCGAACCCGAGACGCAGGTGGCCCGCGTGCGGACGCGCAGCGGGCTGACGATCGACACCATCCGGCGTATCATGGCAGCGCAAGCGACGCGTGAGGCGCGGCTGGCGGCCGCCGATGATGTCATCGTCAACGTTGCGGCCACCACGCCCCAGGAACTGGCGTCGCGGACTTTCGAACTGCACGAGTGCTGGCGCGAGCTGGCAAGATCTACGCGCCGCAGCGCTTCCTAGCGCGCGGCAACCTTGCGAACCCCCCTCCGGCAAGGCCGGACTCCGACGGGCCATCATCGAGCGTGATCCTTTACGAATACCCTTTCAATGAACGCATCCGGGCCTTCCTGCGCCTGGAGTACCTGTTCGATCGGCTTTTCTTTTTCGCCCAACCCGGAGACGCGCGCCTGCACCAGGCGGCCGTCATCGCCCTGTTCGATCTGCTCGACGCCTGCGAGCGCGCGGACCTGAAAAGCGCCATCCTTCAGGACCTCGAGCGCCAGCGCACGTCGCTGTCCGCGCTGCGTGACCATCCCGATGTGAACCAGGATGCCCTGCTTTCCACCCTGGGCGAGGTCGAGCGCGTGAGTGCGGCGCTGGCCGCGCAAGGCAAGGTGGGGCAGGCGCTGCGCGAAAACGAATGGCTGGTCAGCCTGCGCGGCCGCCTGGCCGTGCCCGGCGGCGCCACGCAGGTCGACATGCCTTCCTATTTCGCCTGGCAAAGCAAGCCGGAGTCCGTGCGCCACGGCGACCTGCAGCGCTGGATCACGCCCATGCAGCCGCTGTCCGAGGCGCTCAACATGGTGCTGCAGCTGCTGCGCGGCGCCGGCCGGCGCAAGGACATTGCCGCCGAGCAGGGGGCCTACCAGGAAATGCTGGGCGGCAAGATCCACCAGCTCCTGCGCGTCTGGGTCGACGACAGCCTGGGCGTGTTTCCCGAGATCAGCGCCAACAAGTACATGGTGTGGATCCGCTTCTCCACCCAGGATGGGGAGTTGAAACCCCAGCAGGTCTCGCGGACGGTGCCCTTCAGTCTGGCGTTGTGCGGCGGGGGCTGAGCGGCCCCGTTTCCGGCGCCAGGTCCCCATCCCAGCCGCCCCCCAGCGCCGTCATCAACTGCACGCTGGCCTGCAATTGCGTGCCCTGCAGCTGCAACAGCGTGCGGCGCGCGGTCAGCGTGGTGTTCTGCGCCACCGCCACTTCCAGGAAGGTCACGATGCCTTCGCGATAGCGATTGGTGACCAGCGTCTCGTTCTCTTCCGCCAGCGCCACCACGCGGCGTTGCTGCACGATCTCGGCTTCCATGGTGCGCAACAGCGCCAGCGCGTCTTCGGTTTCGCGCAGGCCGTCCAGCACCGTCTGGCGATAGCGCGCCACCTGTTCGTCGTAGCTGGCCGTGGCCTGTGCCAGGGCGGCCGAGCGCGCGCCGCCGTCGAAGAGCGAGAGCGCCAGCGCCGGGCCCAATGACCACACCCGATAGGGGGCCGAGATCCAGTCGGCGAAGTTGTTGTGTTGCAGGCTGCCCGAGGCGCTGAGCGTCAGGTCCGGGAACCAGGCGGCTTCGGCCACGCCGATGCGCGCGTTGGCGGCGGCCACGGTGCGCTCGGCCGAGGAAATGTCGGGCCGGCGTTGCAGCAGCGTCGAGGGCAGCGCCTGCGGAATGGCAGGCAGGCGCGGCAGGCCGTCGACGCGGGGCAGCGAGAAATCGGACGGCACGCGGCCCACCAGCACGGCGATGGCGTTTTCCTGCTGGGCGCGCTGCCAGTCCAGGTCGCGCAGTTGCACGCGCACCTGTTCCAACTGGGTTTCCGCCTGGACGACGTCGGCGCGTGCGGTCAGGCCTGCCTCGTACTGGTTGCGGGTCAGCGTGAACGAGCGCTCATAGGCCTGCACCGTCTGGCTGAGCAGCACGGCTTGCTGGTCCAGCACGCGCAGCTGGAAATAGGCCAATGCCAGGGAAGATTGCGCGGACAGGCGCGCGGCGGCAAGGTCCGCCGCGCTGGCTTGCGCCGTGGCGCGGCCGGCTTCCACTTCGCGGCGCACCCTGCCCCAGATGTCGGGCAGCCAGGAGGCGGTCAGGCCGGCCTCATAGCGCGTGCCGGCGTTGCTGCCGGACCCCTGGCCGCCCCCATTGCCGCTGCTGCCGCTGCGGCTGGCGGATGCCGAGGCCCCCAGTGTCGGGAAGAAGCCTGCGCGCGCGCCGTCGGAGAGCGCCAGCGCCTGCCGGTAGCGGGCCTCGGCCTGGGCCAGGTTCTGGTTGGACACGTCGATGTCGCGCACCAGCGCGGACAGCGTGCCGTCCTGGTAGCGCGCCCACCACTGATCGTCCCGCATGACCTCGGCCGGCTCGGCCAGGCGCCAGCCGTCCAGCTGCTTGAACTGGGCGGACATCGGGGTGGCGGGGCGCTCGTAGTCGGGGCCGATGGCGCAGCCGGCCAGCAGCAGGGGCAGGGCCAGCGCGGCCGGATGAAGGCGCAGGGAGAGTCGGGGCAGTCGCATCAGTGTTCGCCTTGCGGCAGGGCAGCCGGCGCGGGCGCGGCGGGTTCGCGGCGCGCCCGCAGGCGGTCCAGGTAAAGGTAGACCACGGGGGTGGTGTAGAGCGTGAGCAGTTGGCTGACGGCCAGGCCGCCGACGATGGCGATGCCCAGCGGCTGGCGCATCTCGGCGCCGTCGCCCGAGCCCAGCACCAGCGGCAGCGCGCCCAGCAGGCCGGCCAGGTTGGTCATCAGGATGGGCCGCAGGCGCATGCGCGCCGCCTTGTAGATGGCGCGCAGGGGCGACAGGCCTTCGCGGCGCTGGGCGACCAGCGCGAAGTCGATCATGAGGATGGCGTTCTTCATGACGACGCCGATCAGCAGGAACAATCCCAGCAACGCGATGAGGGTAAATGGCGTATTGGTGAGCCGTAGCGCGAGCAAGGCGCCGATGCCGGCGGACGGCAGCGTGGACAGGATGGTGATGGGATGCAGCAGGCTTTCATAGAGCACGCCCAGCACCAGGTAGACCGCGATCAGCACGCCCAGGATCAGCAGCGGCTGGGTCTCGGCGCTTTGCACGAAACTGGAGGCCGTGCCGCCCATGCGTGCCTGCACGGCGGTGGGCAGCATGACCTCCGCCAGCGCGCGCTGCACGCCTTCGATCGCCTGTTCCAGGGCGACGCCTTCCGCCGCGGAGAAGCTGATGTCGGCGGAAGCGAACTGGTCCGTGTGGCTGACGCGGTCGTTCACCTGGCTGTACCGGTAGGTTGCGACCGCGGACAGCGGGATGCGCGTGCCGTCCGCGGTCAGGATGAGCAACTGGTTCAGGACCGTGGGCGACTGCGTGTATTGCGGCTCGACCTCCATCACGATCCGGTACTGGTTCAGCGTGCTGTAGAGCGTGGCGACCTGGCGTTGGCTGAAGGAGTTGTTCAGCACCTGCGTGATGGTGTTCATGTCCACGCCCAGCCGGCGCGCGGCTTCGCGGTCGATGTCGAGCGTGATCTGCTGGGTCCCTTCGCCAGGGCCGCCGTCCACGTCCGTGATCTCCGGCACGTTGCGCATGGCTTCCAGGACGCGCGTTTCCCATTGGCGCAACAGGTCCAGGTCGCCGGAGAGCAGGGTGAGCTCGTAGCTGCCCGAATTGTCCGACAGGTTGGGCATGCGCAGGTCCTGGTTCACGTTGAGGAACAGGATCCCGGCCGGCAGCGCGGGCTGCGAGGTGCGCAGGCGGGCGACCACTTCGTCGGCCGACACGCGTTCGGCCCGAGGCTTCAGGCGCACGTCGATGCGGGCATTGCTGATGCCGCGATCCCCCCCGCTGCTGCCGACCACGTCTTCCACGGCGGGATCGGCCAGCAGCAGCTGGCGATAGATCTCCATCTTCGGCAGCATCGATTGATAGGAGGCGCCATCGTCACCGCGCACGAAGGCGCGCAGCTGGCCGGTGTCCTGCTCGGGCAGGAAACCCTTGGGTATCGCGATGTACAGCGTGACGTTCAGCGCCACCACGCCGACCAGGATCAGCAGCACCCATGGCGCGCGCCGCAGGCTCCAGCGCAAGCTGCGGGAGTAGCCGTCCAGCAGCCATCCGAACAGGCGCTCGCTGGTTTCCTGCAGCCGGTTGCGGCGCTCGGTGCTGTCATGCCTGGGCAGCAGGCGTGCGCAGAGGCTGGGCGTGAGCGTGAGCGAGACCGCCAGCGAGACGACCATCGCGGCAGCCAGCGTGATGGAGAATTCCCGGAACAGGCGCTCGACCAGTCCGCCCATGAAGAGAATGGAGACGAACACCACGATCAGCGCGACGTTCATGGCCAGCAGCGTGAAGCCCACTTCGCCCGCCCCGCGCATGGCGGCGCGGAAAGGCGTCATGCCGCGTTCGATGTGGCGCTGGATGTTTTCCATGACCACGATGGCATCGTCCACGACCAGGCCCGCGGCCACGATGAGCGCCATCAGCGACAGGTTGTTCAGCGAGAACCCGTACAGGTACATGATGGTGAAGGTGCCGATCAGGGACACCGGGATCGCCACGCTGGGGATCAGCGCGGCGCGCAGGCTGCCCAGGAATCCCAGCACCACCAGCACCACCAGGCCCGCCGCCAGCAGCAGCGTGATCTGCGCCTCGTGCAGCGTGGCGCGGATGACGGGCGAGCGGTCCAGCACGACCTTCAGTTCGGCCGAGGCGGGCACCAGCGCATGCAAGGCGGGCAGCTGGGCGTTGATGGCGTCGATGGTCTCGACGATGTTGGCGCCGGGTTGGCGGCTGACCTCGATGCTGACGGCGGGTTCATTGTTGTGGAAACCGCTGGAGTAGCGGTTTTCCACCGAATCCGTCACCGTGGCGATGTCGCCCAGGCGCACCGCGCGGCCGTCGACGTAGCGGATGATGAGCGGCCGGTATTCCTCGGCGCGGCGCAGCTGGTCGGAGGTCTGGATCTGCCATTGCAGGTCGTTGCCGACCAGGTCGCCCCGCGGGCGCAGCGGATTGGCGTCGGTCAGGGCGCGCCGGACATCGTCCAGCGCGATGCCGTAGGCAGCCAGCGCGTTGGGGTTCAACTGCACCCGCACGGCGGGCAGCGAAGCGCCGCTGACGGTGACGTCGCCCACGCCGGGAACCTGCGCGATCTTCTGCGCCAGGATCGTCGAGGCGACGTCATAGAGCTTGCCGGGCGACAGGTCGCGCGAGGACAGCGCCAGTGTCAGGACGGGGGCTTGCGAGGGGTTGATCTTGCGGTACGACGGCCGCGAAGGCATGCCCGAGGGCAGCGTGGCCTGCGCGGCGTTGATCGCCGCCTGCACGTCGCGGGCGGCATCGTTGATGTTGCGGTCCAGCTCGAATTGCAGCATGACCGTGGTGGATCCGGTGTTGCTGGACGAACGCAGCGCCGTCACGCCTGCGATGGACCCCATGGCGCGTTCGAGCGGCGCAGCCACCGTGGACGCCATGGTTTCGGGATCGGCGCCGGGCAGGTTGGCGTTGACCACGATGGCCGGAAAGTCGACCTGGGGCAGCGGCGCGACCGGCATCAGCCGCCAGGACAGCAGGCCCAGCAGCAGGACCGCGATCGCCAGCAGCAGGCTGGCGACGGGACGCCGCACGAAGGGACGCGACAGGTTCACGGCCGCGCCTCTGCCGGGCGGTCTTGGTCACGCCGGCCGCGGCCGGCGCGCTTGCCCAGGCGGTCGAAGAACAGATAGACCACCGGCGTGGTGAAAAGCGTGAGCACCTGGCTGACGAGCAGTCCGCCCACCATCACCAGGCCCAGCGGCTGGCGCAGTTCCGCACCCGAGCCCGAGGCGAACATGAGCGGCAGGGCGCCGAAGAGCGCGGCCAGCGTGGTCATCAGGATGGGCCGGAAGCGCTGCAGCGCGGCGCGGTGGATGGCTTCCCGCGGTGACATGCCCTCGCGGCGTTCGGCCTCGAGCGCGAAGTCGATCATCATGATGCCGTTCTTCTTCACCAGGCCGATCAGCAGGATGATGCCGATGATGGCGATCAGGTCCAGCTCGCCGCCGCTGATGAGCAGCGCCAGCAGCGCGCCCACGGCGGCCGACGGCAGCGTGGACAGGATGGTGATGGGGTGGATGGCGCTTTCGTACAGGATGCCCAGCACGATGTACATCGTGACCACGGCGGCCAGGATCAGCCACAGCGTGTTGGACAGCGAGGCGCGGAAGGCCTCGGCCGCGCCCTGGAACCGGCTGTCGATGGCGGCGGGCATGCCGAGTTCGGCCTGCGTGCGCTCGATGGCATCGACGGCCTGGCCCAACGAGGCGCCGGGCGCCAGGTTGAAGGACAGCGTGGCGGCGGGGAACTGGCCGACGTGGCTGATGACCAGCGGCGCCGGGCGTTCCTGCACCTGCGCGATGGCGGACAGCGGCACCTGCGTGCCTGCCGAGGAACGGATGTACAGGCGGTCCAGGTCCACCGGCGCATTGGCGTATTCGGGCGCCACCTGCAGCACCACGCGGTATTGGTTGGCCTGGGTGAAGATCGTGGCGATCTGGCGTTGGCCGTAGGCGCTGTAGAGCGTGTTGTCGATGTCGGCCATGCTGATGCCCAGCCGGCTGGCGGCATCGCGGTTCACGTCGACATAGGCCTGCAGGCCCTGTTGCTGCAGGTCGCTGGCCACGTCGCCCAGCTCGGGCAGTTCGCGCAGGGCCGCCACCAGTTTGTCCGACCATTCGGCCAGCAGCGTGGCATCGGGCGTGGTCAGCGTGAATTGGAACTGCGTGCGGCTGACGCGGTCCTCGATGGAAAGCTCCTGTACCGGCTGGGTGTACAGCGTGATGCCGGGCACGTCCAGGGTGCGTTCGGTGAGCCGCGCCAGGATGTCGTGGATGGGCGCGCTGCGCGCGCCGTGCGGCACCAGGTTGATCAGCATGCGGCCGGTGTTGATGCTGGCGTTGGTGCCGTCCACGCCGATGAAGGACGACAGGCTCTGGACGTCCGGGTCCTTCAGGATTTCCGCGGCCAGCGCCTGCTGGCGCTGGGACATGGCGGCGAAGGACGAGGCCTGCGGCGCTTCGGTGATGCCCTGGATCACGCCGCTGTCCTGCACGGGAAAGAAGCCCTTGGGCACCAGCACGTAAAGCACGCCGGTAAGCGCCAGGGTGACGACCGTGGCAAGGAGCGTCAGGCGCTGGCGCGCCAGCACCCAGGCCAGCGCGTGGTCGTAGCGGTCGATGACGTGGTCGAGGAAGCCCTTGCTGCCCTGGCCGTGGGTGAGGTCGGGCAGCATGCGCGAGCACATCATGGGGGTGAGCGTGAGCGACACCACCAGCGAGATCATGATGGCCACGGCCAGCGTGATCGCGAATTCGTGGAACAGGCGTCCCACCACGTCGCCCATGAAGAGCAGCGGGATCAGCACCGCGATCAGCGACAGCGTCAGGGAGATCAGCGTGAAGCCGATCTGCGAGGCGCCCTTCAGCGCTGCCTGCATGCGGCTCTTGCCCATTTCGCGGTGCCGGGCGATGTTCTCCAGCATGACGATGGCGTCGTCCACCACGAAGCCCGTGGCGATGGTGAGCGCCATGAGCGTCAGGTTGTTGATCGAATAGCCGGCCAGGTACATGACGCCGAAGGTGCCGATCAGCGACAAGGGCACGGCGATGCTGGGGATGATGGTGGCGGCGGGGTTGCGCAGGAACGCGAAAGTGACCAGCACCACCAGGAAGACGGCGAAGACGAGTTCGAGCTGCACGTCGCGCACCGAGGCGCGGATGCTCTGCGTGCGGTCGGTCAGCACTTCGACCTGCACGGCGGCGGGCAGGCCGGCGGTGATCTGCGGCAGCAGCGCCTGCACGCGATCGACCACCTCGATGACGTTGGCGCCGGGCTGGCGCTGGATGTTGACCAGCACGGCGGGCAGCTCGCCCGACCACGCGGCCAGGCGCGCGTCCTCGGCGCCGTTCTCGATGGTGGCGACGTCGCCCAGCCGCAGCGGCGCGCCATCCTGCCAGCGCAGGATGAGTTGGCGGTATTCCTCGGACGAACGCAACTGGTCGTTGGCCGTCATCATGATGGTGCGCAGTTCGCCGTCGAAGCTGCCCTTGGGCTGGTTGACGTTGGCCGCGTTGATGGCGGTGCGCACGTCTTCCATGCTGAGGCCGTAGGTGGCCAGCGCGCCGGGGTTCACCTGGATGCGGAAGGCCGGGCGCTGGCCGCCGGCCAGGCTGACCAGGCCGACGCCGGACACCTGGGCCAGGCGCTGGGCCATGCGCGTGTCGATCAGGTCGTAGACCTGCGGCAGCGGCAGGGTGGCCGAGGTGACGGCCAGCGTGAGTATGGGCGTGTCGGCGGGGTTCACCTTGCGGTAGACCGGTGGCGCGGGCAGGTCCGACGGCAGCAGGCTGCCCGCCGCGGCGATGGCGGCCTGCACTTCCTGTTCGGCCACGCCCATGTTCAGTTCCAGCGCGAACTGCAGCGTGATGACCGACGCGCCGCTGGAACTGCTGGACGACATCTGCTTCAGGCCGGGGATCTGGCCGAAGCGGCGCTCCAGCGGCGCCGTGATGGCGCTGGTGGTGACGTCGGGGCTGGCGCCGGGGTAATAGGTGAAGACCTGGATGGTGGGGTAGTCCACCTGCGGCAGGGCCGCGACAGGCAGCAGCCGCCAGGCCATGAGGCCGGAGATGAGGAGCGCCACCATCAGCAGGACGGTGGCGACCGGACGGCGGATGAAGATGCCGGACAGGTCCATGGGGGGGCCGCCTTGGGGTCAGCCGCGGCGCGGGCGGCGCTGCTGCTGTTGCTGGGCCGGCGTGGCGGCGTCGCCTTCACCGGGCGCGCCGGTGGCGGGGCCCGCGGCGGGCGTCTCCGTCACGATGCGGACCACGCGGCCTTCGCTCAGGCGGTCGATGCCCTCGAGCACGACGTTCTCGCCCGCCTGCAGGCCTTCCAGCACGGCCACGCGGCCGCTGTCCGACGGGCCCAGCTTCAACAGCCGCACGGCAGCCTTGTTGTCGGCGGAAATGGCATAGACATAGGGGCCGCGGTTGCCGTACTGCACGGCGTCGGCGGGCACGGTCAGCGCGTCGTCCAGGGTGCGGACCTGCAGGCGCACGTTGACGAACTGGTTGGGGAAGAGGGCGTCGTCCTGGTTGGCGAACTCCGCGCGCAGGCGCAGGCTGCCGGTGCTGGTGTCGATGCGGTTGTCCACCGTGGTCAGGGTGCCGGAAGCCAGCTGGGTGCGGTCATCGCTGTTCCAGGCCTCGACCACCAGCTTGCGGCCGGCGCGCACTTGCGGCATCAGTTCGGCCAGTTGCACCTCGGGGACCGAGAAGATCACCGAGATCGGGCGGGTCTGCGTGATGACGGCCAGGCCGGCGGTGTCGCCGGTGCTGACCAGGTTGCCCTGGTCGACCACGCGCAGGCCGATGCGGCCGGCGATGGGGGCGGTGATGCGCGTGAAGGAGAGTTGCAGCTTGGCGTTGTCGACCTGCGCCTGGTCCGTCTTCTGGGCGCCCTGGTACTGGCGCACCAGCGATTGCTGGCTGTCGAGCTGCTGGCGGGCGATGGAGTCCTGCTTGAAAAGCGTCTGGTAGCGCTTCAGGTCCAGCTCCGCGTTGCGCAGCAGGGCCTGGTTCTGCTGCTGCTGGCCCAGCGCCTGGTCCAGCTGGACCTGATAGGGGCGCGGGTCGATCTGCGCGAGCAACTGGCCGGCCTCGACCTGCTGGCCTTCCTGGAACAGCAGCTTCGTGAGTTCGCCTTCCACGCGGCTGCGCACCGTGACGGTGTTCAGCGGGGTGACCGTGCCGATGGCGCGCACGCGCATCGTCAGCGGTTCGACCACGGCGGGCACGACCCGCACGGGCACGGGACCGGCCCAGGCCGACGGGCCGACGGTGGGCGCCTTGGAGGCGGGCGCGCGGAAAAAGAAGAACCAGACCGCCAGGAGGGCGATCAGGAGGGCGGCCGTCAGGAAGAGGCGGCGCCTGGTGAGGAAGCGTGAAGGCTGCTGCATAGGGGTCGATGTCGCACAAAGCGGCGTTGCCGCGTGGTCCTGCTACAGGGCGAAGCGGGCGGCGGCGCCCCGTTGCAGGGGCGTGCGCCGTGCATTATCGCGTCCGCCGGCGTGTCCGAAAGACAAAACCGGAAATTAGCGATTTCAGCCTGTTGCATCTTGGTGTGACGATCGACGAGGGAAGTTCCTGGGCCTTGGCCTCAGATCAGGCCGCGGATGCCCGCGATGCCATGCGCACCCAGGGCGCGCGCGGTCTCGAAGGTGGTGTCGGACTGGCCGCCCAGCGCCAGGACCGGCATGCCGGCCTGGCGGTTCAGCTCGGCGAAGGTATCCCAGCCCAGCGGCGTGGCGCCGGGGTGCGTGGGCGTGTCCAGCACCGGGCCCAGCACCGCGAAGTCGGCCGCGACCGCGCGGGCCTGGGCCAGCTCGGTCTCGTTGTGGGCCGAGACGCCCACCAGCGCGCCCTCGGGCAGCGCCGGCCTGTCGGTCTGGGCCAGCGCGTCGGCGGCGCGCAGGTGGACGCCGTCGGCCTGCTGCCACCACTCCTTGGGATGCACGCTGTTGACCAGCAGGCGTGCGCCCGCATCATGGCAACGTTGCAGGACGCGTTCGAAGGCGGTGTGCAGCGAGACGGCGGCGGGGCCGCCCGGCCAGTGGGGCTCGCGCAATTGCACGAGTTTCAGGCCGTTGGCCAGCGCGGCGTCCAGCCGCTGCAGGAACGCGGGCAGCCCTTCGGGCGTGCCGATGTCGCTGATGCCGTAGCGGTCGGGCTGCAGCAGCCAGCGCAGCGGCGGATAGGCGGCGGGCAGCAGGTGGTCCATTTCCAGCGCCTTGGCGGGCGGGATCCACATCAGTTGCTGGCCCTCGCGGCCGGTGGGTTCGTTCGTCCAGCCCGTGACGATGCAGAAGGCCAGGCGCACGGTCGTGTGCGGATAGACGTGGATGTAGGTCACCCACGGACGGGCTTGCGTGACCGCGATGCCCAGTTCCTCGTCCAGTTCGCGGGCCAGCGCCTGCATGACGGACTCGCCCGGCTCGATCTTGCCGCCCGGCAGTTCCCACCAGCCCGGCCATGCCTTGCCCGTGGGGCGGTCGCCCAGCAGCAGCGCGCCGTCTTCGCGCAGGATGAGGCCAACGGCCACGTCGACAATCTTTTCAACCATGCTGAGCTGCCCAGTCACGTGCGAATTGCAGGGCCACGCGGCCCGAGCGCGAACCGCGTTCCAGCGCCCATTGGAGCGCGCTGGCGCGGCTGTCCTCGATGGCCTGGGGCGGGCAACCGAGTTCCTTCAGCCAGTGGCGCACGATGTCCAGGTAATCGTCCTGCTTGAAGGGATAGAAGGACAGCCAGAGGCCGAAGCGCTCCGACAGCGAGATCTTTTCCTCGACCGTCTCGCCGGGATGGATTTCGCCATCGGGCTGGTGACGGGCCTGCAGGTTCTCGCTCATGTATTCCGGCATCAGGTGGCGCCGGTTGGAGGTGGCATAGATCAGCACGTTGTCGCCGGCCGAGGCCACCGAGCCATCCAGCACCGATTTCAGCGCCTTGTAGCCCGCCTCGCCTTCCTCGAAGGACAGGTCGTCGCAGAACACCAGGAAGCGCTCGGGGCGGTGGGCCACCAGCTCGACGATGTCGGCCAGGTCGCCCAGGTCCGACTTGTCGACCTCGATGAGGCGCAGCCCGGCGTCGCCGTGGGCGGCCAGCATCGCCTTCACCAGCGAGCTCTTGCCGGTACCGCGCGCGCCGGTCATCAGCACGTTGTTGGCGGGCAGGCCCTTCAGGAAGTTGACCGTGTTGCGCTCGATGATCTCTTTCTGGCGCTCGATGTGCTGCAGGTCGTCCATCTCGATGCGGGCGACGTGGCGGACCGCGTCCAGCCAGCCGCGCGAGCCGCGGCGGCGCCAGCGGTAGGCGTGGGCATTCCAGTCGATGTCCGGCGGGGCGGGCGGCAGCCAAGCTTCCAGCTGCGACAGCACGCGCGAGGCCTGCGCCATCAGGGCGGCCAATTCAGGTGGGGTCTGCGTAGGGGAGGTCACGGTGCTTGAGGCGTCAACAAGAGCCGGCGCTGCGCGGCATGCGCAAGGCCTGGCGATTCCAAAAACGAAGCCGCCGGAGGGCGGCTGTCGTGGGCATGATGCCCGGGAAGGATAACAAATATGTGAGGCCGCCACGGGCCGGTCACGCGGGGTGGCCGGCCCGTGGCGGCGGCACGCAGCCGAAGGCGCGGCGTGGCAGGTCGTTCAGGCTGCCCGGGGCTGTGCCTGCCCGGCCCAGGCGGCTTCCATCTCGCGCCGGAATCGCACGGCCTGGCTGGCGTCGTCGAACTCCACGTCGCGCCAGCGTACGGGCTGGCCGGCGGGCACGTCGGCCTTGAGCTTGACCTTGTGGGCCAGCCCCAGCGGCAGGTAGCCGCCGGCCACCGATTCCCTTGCGGCCATCAAGCGGCCATAGACGGTGAAGCCGCCTTCACCGTCCAGCACCTCGCCGGCGCGCAGCGCCCGCTTGCTGGTGGCCACCACGTCGCCGTGCCAGTCGATGGGCGCGCCCGTGGGTTCGCCGCGTACGCCCACGCTCGCCACGCTGATGCCCAATTCCAGCCCGATCAGGTGATAGGGCTTGTAGAGCGCCGAGGTGTTGCCGATGGGATCGGTGACCAGGCCGTATTCCTTGAAGCAGCGCCGCACGTAATCGCTGTCGGCCGCGAACGTCACGTACACCCCCCAGCGCAGGTCGCGGAAGACCGGGCGGCCGTCGCGCTCCACCGAGGAGATGACCTCGACCTGGCCGCGATGGTGCAGCATGCCGCCCTCCTCGCGCGGACGCAGCACGCGGGCCAGGTCGTCCACGCCGCAGGGCGGGAACGCCAGCCCTTGCGGCGCGGGCAGCAGGCCCGTGGCGTTCGACACCGCCGCCATTTCGATGGCGCTCTTGGTGCCGTCCAGGAAGCTGTTGAACATCTGGGCGTTGAAGTCGCCCGCGGCCACCATTTCGGGCGAGAAACCGTAATAGGGCCAGACGGTATCGGGCGTGGAGGCGTGGTACTCGGGCAGGTATTTCGTGCCCTTGCCGGCGGCCACGACCTCGAAGCCCGCCGCCCGGGCCCAGTCGACCATCTCGCAGATGAGCGCAGGCTGGTCGCCGTAGGCCAGCGAGTAGACGATGCCCGCCTGTTCGGCGCGGCGCGCCAGCAGGGGACCCGCCAGCGCGTCGGCTTCGACGTTGACCATCACGATGTGCTTGCCGTGTTCGCAGCAGGCCAGCACGTGCGCGATGCCGGCGGCGGGGCTGCCCGTCGCGTCGATCACGATGTCCAGGTGCGGCGAGGCGATCATGGCCATCGCGTCGTCGGTCAGGTGCACGCCGCCGCCGCGCGCGCCGTCCTCGAAGGACTTCGCGTTCAGTTCACCGGCCTCCCAGCCCACCTTCTCCAGCGCGGCGCGGGCGCGCGGCGGGGCCAGGTCGGCCACCGCCACCAGGCGCACGCCCGGTGTGCGGCGGACCTGGCTCAGGTACATGGAGCCGAACTTGCCGGCGCCGATCAGGCCCACGCGCAGGGGCTTGCCCTCGGCCTCGCGCTGTTGCAGCTTGCGATGCAGGTTCATCAGGCAGCCTCCGCCAGGCGGTCTTCGGACGTGACGGCGGCCGAGGCCGGCGTGCCCTTGGCCCACGGCAGGTCCACCGGATAGCTGCGGGTCAGGCAGTCGTCGGGCAGGCAGGTGATGGGCGTGAAGTCGCGATGGGCGATCCATTCCACGCGCTTGTGGCGGCGGATGTGGTTCGAGATCGCGCACAGGCTCAGGTAGACGCTGACGCGGTTCCAGGGGCTCAGGTTGCTGCCCGAGGCGTGCACCAGACACGAGTGGAACAGCATCATCGAGCCGGCCGGGCCGGTGGGGGTGACGATGCCGCCATTGCGTCCGCCGGCCTTCTCCACCAGCACGCGGATGTTTTCATTGTTGATGGTCCACAGCGGATAGCTGGTGGTCGTGGTGTCGTGGCCGGCATCCAGCACGCCCAGCTTGTGGCTGCCGGGAATGAACATGAGCGGGCCGTTGGTGGTGTCGACGTCATCCAGGAAGATGGCGACGTTCATGGCGCGCGGCGTGGGCATCAGGTCGTCGTTGAACCAGGTGCCGTAGTCCTGGTGCCACTGCCAGACGTCGCCGTCGAAGGCGTTCTTGCCGTTGATCTTGAACTGGTGCATGTACAGCTCTTCGCCGAACAGCTGCTCGACGGGCTTGATCATGCGCGGATGCCGGGCCAGGCGGGCGAAGGGATCGCTGTACATGTGGGCGGCGAAGTTGGTGCGCACGGCGCCGCTGTGCTTCTCGCGGATGTTTTCCGGGCGATGCTGCGCATACAGGCGCGGCACTTCGTCGGTCAGCGTCTTGATCTCTTCGCGGCTGAAGAGACCGGGGAAGAACAGATACCCCCTCTCCTCGAATTCCTCCAGCTGTTGCGGGGTGAGTTGCATGGCGAGTCTCCTAGGAACGTTGTCCGCCGGCTGGCGCCGGTCTGGGCAGGAGCGCGCGGCAGGAGGCCGCGCGCGGGTCAGGCCGAGGCGAGCGCTTGCGCCAGCCTTGGCAAGAGTCCTTCGGCCGCGCGTTCGGCATGCTCGCGCGACAGGGTGGCGGCGTCATGCGCGCGCCCGGCGTTGATGGCTTGCACGATGGCCTGGTGTTCGTCCCAGAGGCCGGCGCGGATGGCATGGGTCTGCAGGACAGCGCCCATGACACGTTCGAGGTGGTGCCACTGCGAGGCCATGACGGTATCGAGCAGCGTGTTGCCGCTGGCGTCGTAGATGGCGTGATGCAAAAGCGTGTCCGCGGCGACCAGCGCGGGCACCTGGCCGCGCCGGATGGCGGCCTGGCCGCGCTCGACCAGCGTATCGGGCAGCGGGGCGGTTTCGCCGGCGGCGATGCGCTCCGCCGCGCGGCGGGCGGCCAGGGCATCGACCTCGGCGCGCAATTCATAGAACTGGCTGACCAGGGAGGGATCCAGGGGGGCGGCCTGCAGTGTGCCCCGGCCATCCGCGCGCACGGCCAGGCCGTCACGTTCCAGCTGGGCCAGCGCCTGGAGCACGGGCTGGCGCGACACGCCGAACTGCGCGGCCAGGTCTTCCTGGGCCAGCCGCTCGCCCGGCGCGATGGCGCCGGACACGATGGCCTCGCGCAGCCGGGCGTGGACGCTGTGCGACAGGTCGGGGGTGCTGCGGACGGGCTTGAGCATGGTGGCCTCCGTTTCTGTATTCAGAATACAGAAATCCGGCGCAAGGCGCGAGCACAAGCTGCGCTGCGCCGCAACATCCGGCGCGGCCTGGCGGATCACTGCATCGTGAGCGAGAAGGGCACGTCGCCGCGGCTTGCGCGTGCTTCGTGGCCGAGCAGCCAGCGCTTGCGGGGAATGCCGCCGCCGAAACCGGTCATGGAGCCATCCGCGCCGATGACGCGATGACAGGGAATGATGATGGCGATGGGGTTGGCGCCGTTGGCCAAGCCGACCGCGCGGCTGGCGCCGGGACGGCCCAGCAAGGCCGCCAGTTCGCCATAGCTGCGCGTGGCGCCCGGGGCGATGGCGCGCAGCGCGGCCCACACCTGGCGCTGGAATTCGGTGCCGCCCAGCGCCAGCGGGACCGAATCCAGGGCTTGCAGGTCGCCGTCGAAATAGGCTTGCAGCCGGGCATCCATGTCCAGGTCGGCCGGGCCGGGCTGGATGTCGATCTGGCGGCGCGGATACTGGCGCCGCAGCAGCCTGCGCAGCCGTTCGCCATGCTCGGTGAACTCCAGGCCGCGCAGCACGCCTTCGTCGTCGCGCAGGGTCATGATGGTGCCCACGGGCGAATCGTGTTCCTGCAGGCGCAGTCGGAAAAGAGAAAGCGTGGGGGCGGGCATCCGCGCATGGTAGCCGTCCTGGCGCCGGGCGAGGCCGGGCATTTACCGCTCGCAACGTTTGCTGGCAGAATCGAACGCGTCCGACGCCTTACCCTTTCACCCCTGCCGGGGAAACACGGCGCCAGACCGCGTACGCAAGTCCTTGCGACCCCACGTCCCCAAGACCCCTTCCATGGAGCCCGAATGGCCGTCAGGTTACCCAGCACGATCAATCCCCCCGTCTTCCTTCTATCCGCCGGACTGTCGCTCCTCGTGGTCGCCATCGCAATGGGCGCGCCGGCCACGATGCAGGCGGTGATCAATGCGGTGCACGGATGGATTCTCACCAACGCGAGCTGGTTCTATATCCTGACCGTGGCCATCATCCTGGTGTCGGTCATCCTCATGGCGGTGGGGCGTTTCGGGCAGATCAAGCTGGGGCCGGACCACAGCGTGCCGGATTACCGCAACGTCACCTGGTTCGCCATGCTGTTCTCGGCCGGCATGGGCATCGGCCTGATGTTCTTCGGCGTGGCCGAGCCCATCATGCACTTCATCGAGCCGCCGGTGGGCGAGGGCGGCACCGTGCTGGCTGCGCGCGAGGCCATGAACATCACGTTCTTCCACTGGGGCCTGCACGCGTGGTCGCTGTATGCCATCGTGGCGCTGATCCTGGCGTACTTCAGCTACCGGCACGGCCTCCCGCTCACCCTGCGCTCCGCGCTTTATCCGATGATCGGCGACCGCATCCACGGCCCCATCGGCCATGCCGTGGACATCTTCGCGATCCTGGGCACGGTGCTGGGCGTGGCCACGTCGCTGGGCCTGGGTGTCGCCCAGATCAACAGCGGCCTGAACCACCTGTTCGGCGTCACCGTCAGCATCCCCGTGCAGATCCTGCTCATCGTCATCACCTGCGGGCTGGCCACGCTGTCGGTGGCCAGCGGCCTGGACCGGGGCATCCGCATCCTGTCCGAGCTGAACCTGGGGCTGGCGGTGCTGCTGCTGATCTTCGTGCTGGTGGTCGGCCCCACCGTCTTCCTGCTGCAGGCCTATGTGCAGAACACCGGGGCCTACCTGTCGGACATCGTCAACAAGACCTTCAACCTCTACGCCTACGAGCCCACCGACTGGATCGGCGGCTGGACGCTCTTCTATTGGGGCTGGTGGATCGCGTGGTCGCCCTTCGTCGGCATGTTCATCGCGCGCATCTCGCGCGGCCGCACCATCCGCGAGTTCGTGGGGGGTGTGCTGCTGGTGCCGGCCGGCTTCACGCTGATGTGGATGACGGTGTTCGGCGACGCGGCCATCCACATGGTGCTGTTCGACAACATCTCGTCGCTGGGCGAGACCGTCAAGGCCGACAGTTCCCTGGCGCTCTTCGCCTTCCTGGAGCAGTTGCCCTGGTCCACGCTGACCTCGCTGCTGGCCGTGGTCATGGTGGTGGTGTTCTTCGTGACCTCGGCGGATTCCGGCGCGCTGGTGGTGGACATGATGGCCTCGGGCGGGCGCGAGGGCACGCCGCTGTGGCAGCGCGTGTTCTGGTCGCTGCTCATGGGCGCCATCGCCATCGCCCTGCTGCTGGCGGATGGCCTGAGCGCGTTGCAGACCGCCACCATCGCCAGCGCGCTGCCGTTTTCCATCATCCTGCTGGTGGCCACCTGGGGGCTCTTCAAGGCGCTCAAGCTGGATGCGGCCAAGCGGGATATCCGCTTCCAGGCGCTCAGCCTGTCGCGTCCCGCGCCGCGTGGCGAGAACGCATGGCAGGGCCGCCTGCGCAACATGATCATGATGCCGCGCCGCAGCCACGTCACGCGCTACATCTCCGAGACGGTCCGGGCTGCCTGCGAGTCGGTGGCCGAGGAAATGCGCAAGCAGGGCTATGGCGCCGAGGTCACCGAGTCCGACGAAGAGGGCATTTCGCTCACGGTCTCGCATGGCGAGCACCAGGACTTCCTGTATTCGGTGCGCGCGCATGCCTATGTGCGGCCCGCGCTGACCTTGCGAGATACCGAGGACGATTCCGAGGCCCGCAAATATTTCCGCGCCGAAGTGCATTTGCGCGAAGGCGGGCAGGACTACGACATCATGGGCTGGAGCCGGGGCGACGTGATCGGCGACATCCTCGACCAGTACGAACGCCATCGCCATTACCTGCACCGCGTGCGCTAAGGGAAAGGGGGGCGGCAAGGCCGTCCCCCTGCGTCATGAAGAGATCACAATTGAGAGGCATTTACGGGTTAGCATAAGAAGAACGTAGCACTATTCCGTCCCTTTTTATGTCCGCCTGTGCGTCCTGCGCGGGCTTGTCACGTATCCAATGTCGCCGATCGATCCCACGCCTTCGTTGCAAGCCGCGCCCGCGCGTGCCCGTCCGCCCTACCTGGCCATGCTGTCCGCCCTGCTGGTGCTGGTGGCCCTGGTGATCTGGGTGGACCTGCCCCTGACCCGCCTGCTGCAAAGCGAGACCTCGCCCGAAGTGGACGACGCCTTCGAGGACATCGGCGATCTGGCGGCCACCAATTTCTTCGTCTTTTCCGCCCTGGCGGTCTACGGCTTCTCGCTGTGGGCCTTGCGCCGCGGCCTGCCTGCCCGTCTCATCGGCTATGACCGCCTGGCACGCGGCAGCCTGCTGGTCATCCTGACCATGGCGGCCGGCGGCATCATCACCGGCCTGCTCAAGCAGATCGTGGCGCGCGCGCGTCCCGACGTGTTCTTCGCCAATGGCTTCTACGGCCTGGGCGAACCCTTCTCGGGCGATCCCTTCAACTCCTTCCCGTCCAGCCACACGCTGACGGCCTTTGCCGTCGCGGCGGCGCTGGCCCAGGTGGCCCCGCGCTGGCGCTGGCCGCTCTTCGCCATGGCGGCGTTGATCGGCCTGAGCCGGCTGGTCAACCTGGATCACTACCTGAGCGATGTGCTGGTGGCGGCGACGGTGGCCATCCTGGCCGCGCGCTGGCTGGCGCCCCGTGTGCTGGATCCGCGCCAGGAATGGGTGCTGCGCGCGCCGTGGGCCTGGCGACGGCGCGGCTGACACAGGGCGAAGCCCCCGCAAGCCTCATTCGAACCCGGCCTGGCGCCGGGTTTTTCACGTGGGCACCGATGAAACGCCTGGCGGCAGGGGCGCCACCTCGACCCGGTCGCGGCCATTGCGCTTGGCGCGGTACAGCGCATCGTCGGCGCGGCGCACCAAGGCGTCGGGGTCGGCCTCCCGGTTCGGGCGGGCGCTGGCCACGCCGATGCTGATGGTGCCGAAACCGGTAGGACTGTCCTGGTGCGGCACGGCCAGCGCGCCCACGGCCGCCCGCAAGTCCTCGGCCACCTGCTGGGCCCCCGCGACGCCCGTGTCGGGCAGCAGGATCACGAACTCTTCCCCGCCGTAGCGTGCCGCCACGTCTTCCGGCCGGCGCGCGGCCTGTCGCAGCGACGTGCCCAGCTTGCGCAGGAATTCGTCGCCTTCCTGGTGGCCGTAGCGGTCGTTGTAGGTCTTGAACCGGTCCACGTCCACGAACAGCAATGACAGGGGGAACCCGCTGCGGCGCGCGGCCTGCCAGACACGCGCCAGTTCCCGGTCGAAATAGCGCCGGTTGGTCAGCCCCGTCAGGCTGTCGGTCTCGGCGAGCTGCTCCAGGCGGGCTTCCACGCGTTTGCGTCGGCTCAGCTCGCGCTGGAAGAGAAAGGTGAGGCTGACGATGCCGGCGCACAGCAGCAGGGTGATGGGCGCCATCACCAGGGTCTTGCGCCGCCAGGGCGCCAGGATGTCCTGCGTGGAGAGACCGGCCGCGACGATGAGAGGCAGGTGGTCGACGCGGCGCATGCTGACATAGCGGCGCACGCCGTCACGCACGACGATGCGCTGGATGCTGCCCTGGCCCACCTGCGGCATGGGCATGGGCAGGACGCTGCCCGACTGGTCGATGACGCCCTTGAAAGGGTAGGGCCGGCGCATCAGCAGGGCGCCGTCGGTGCGCAGCAACTCCACCGAGTCCTGTTCGCCCATCTGCAGGCGCTCGAAGGCGTCGCGGAAATAGGCCAGCCGCAGGGTCCCCACGACGACGCCGGCAAACGCGCCGTCGGGGTGCGACAGGCGGCGGCTGAGCGCGATGCTTTCGGCATCGCTGAACTTGCTGTGGAAGGGCGCGCTGATGTGCAGGTCCGCTTCCGGATTGGCCTGGTGCTGCTGGAAATAGGCGCGCAAGGAGAAATTGCCCTGGCGTGGCGTGGGCGCCTGGGAGTCGTAGACGATGTCGCCGGCCTCATCCAGCACCAGCAGCACGCCCAGGTAGTCGGCCCAGGCGGCGCGGTCGAACAGCAGCTTGTGCTGGACCTCGGGCGTGAACGCTTCCAGGCCCGGCATGCGCAGGCCTTCGATCACGCCCTGCAGCGAAAGGTCGTAGACATGGATGGTGCGCGTGATGTCGCCTTCGAGCGCCGCCAGCAGGTTGTCGGCCGCGACGGTCGCGCGGCTCCAACTGCTTTCCCGGTCCGCCCACAGCGTGGCGGCGGAGATCGCCAGCACGCCCATCGCCAGCAGGGCGGTCATGACGTTGATGAGGCGTACCAGACCGATCTTCGCAACGATGCTCATGATGGCGGACTCTCGATGTCGACGGTGGGATGCGCCGGATATCGCGGGATGCAACGAACGATGAACCTGTGTAACGCGATTCGAAGCGTGCCGCGCCGGTTTTCCCGTGTGCCGTATTCAAGCGCGTTGCGCCCGATGGCGCAGAAACAAAGGGTATCCCGGAACAGGGTGCAAACACGGCAGGGCGCCGTTGCTGCGCTGCGCAAAATATGAGCAAAAGTAAGCGTGCATAAGACTTCCTAACCCGTAAAGGAACTGACATTTGCCATTTCTAGGATGCAGTCTCCCGGTGAGGCCCGTGCCGCGCCAAGACTCGTCGTCGGTTGTTTTTCACACGCACTCTGCCCATGAATGCTTCCGTACTTGCCTTCTCCGCCGAGCCCGTCGCCGATTGCGGCGACGATCTCGAATATGACGCCGATTTCCTTGCGCTGCAGCAGGCTGCCGTCGGCAAGGCCGAGCAGCAGTTCGGCGCCACCATCATTCCCGCGGAAAGCCCGGACTGGCCCGAGGTCGAGCGCCTGGCGCAGGCCCTGGCCGCGCGCACGCAGGACCTGCGCGTCAGCGTCTACCTGACGCGTGCCTGGACTGGCTTGCGGGGGCTGCCTGGCTATGCGGAGGGCGCCGCACTGGTCGTGGCACAGCTGCAGCAGTATTGGGAAGGCGTGCATCCGCGGCTCGACATCGACGAGCAGCCCGATCCCATGCCCCGTATCAACGCCTTGCTGGCCTTGGCCGATCCGCTGGAGTGCGCCCGCGAGGCGCGTTCGGCGCGGCTCTTGAACGGCGTGCATGGCGGCCAATTGTCCCTGCGTGATGCGGAAGCCATCCTGGATGGTTCGCGCGACGACCTGCCCTCCTATCCGGGTGGACGCGCCCGCCTGCTGGGCGACCTGCGCCAGGCATGGCTGCAGGGCGAACCCGAACTGCTGGCCTTGGCGGGCGCGCGCGACGCGCTGCGCCAGATCCGTGACACGGTGGCAAGCCACCTGGGCGGCGAGTGGGCGCCCAACTATGCCGCCTTCGAACGCACGCTGGACATGCTGGTGTCGATTGCGCAAGGCGATGACAACGCGCAGGCGCCCGCCGCCAGCGGCGCCGATCCCCTCGGCGCGGCTGCCGCGCCAGCGGCTGCCGCAGGCGAGGCGCAGCCGGCGGCCGGCGTGTCTGCCCAGACCTGGCAAAGCGCGCAGATCACGTCGCGCGAGGAAGCCATGGCCATGCTCTCGAAGGTTTGCCGCTACTTCGAGGTGCACGAGCCCAGCCATCCGGCGCCTTTCCTGCTGCGCCGGGCGCAGCAGACGATGTCCCTGAATTTCCACGAAATCCTTCGCAACCTTGCGCCCCAAGGCCTGGAGCAGTTCGAAGCTTGGTTGCCCCGGGAGCGCGGCTCCCAGGGCGAGTCCTGAGCAACCTTGGCCTTGCCTACCGATATTGATTGAAAGGGAGAAAACAAGATGTCGACCCGCATCCAGAGCAGTGGCCAGAAGTTCGTCGCACGCAACCGTGCCCCGCGTGTGCAGATCGAATACGACGTGGAGATCTACGGCGCCGAGCGCAAGATCCAGCTGCCCTTCGTCATGGGCGTGCTGGCGGACCTGGCTGGCAAGTCGAACCAGCCCCAGCCGGACATCGCCGAGCGCAAGTTCCTCGAGATCGACATCGACAACTTCGATGAGCGCATGAAGTCGATCCAGCCGCGCGTGGCCTACCAGGTGCCCAACACGCTGACGGGCGAAGGCAACCTGAACATCGACATCACCTTCGAAAGCCTGGACGACTTCTCGCCCGCCGCCGTGGCCGGCAAGGTCGACGCGCTGGCGCAGCTGCTGCAGTCGCGCACCCAGCTGGCCAACCTGCTGACCTACATGGACGGCAAGACGGGCGCCGAAGAGCTGATCGGGCAGGTGCTGCAGAACCCGGCGCTGCTGGGCGCGCTGGCCGCCGCCCCCAAGCCGGAAGGCACGGACGGCGGTGCCGATCAAGAAGAAACCCAAGCTGGACAGGCCCGCTGAGCCGGCCGCACTCCCACGACAAGAGGATGAACCCATGAGCGCACTTGCCAAGCAGCAGACTTCCGGTGGCGCCGCCACCGCGCTGGCCGCGGACGACCTGTCGTCCCTGTTGCAGAAAGAGTTCAAGCCCAAGACCGACCAGGCTCGCGAGGCTGTCGAACACGCCGTGAAGACCCTGGCGCACCAGGCGCTGGAAAACTCGTCGGTGGCCTTGTCCTCGGACGCCTACCGCACGATCCAGGCCATCATCGCCGAGATCGACCGCAAGCTGTCCGAGCAGATCAACCACGTGCTGCACCATGCCGAATTCCAGCAAATGGAAGGCGCCTGGCGCGGCCTGCACTACCTCATCAACAACACCGAGACCGACGAGCTGCTGAAAATCCGCGTCATGTGCCTGTCGAAGAAGGAACTGGGCCGCACGCTCAAGCGCCACAAGGGCGTGGGCTGGGACCAGAGCCCGCTCTTCAAGCGCATCTACGAGGAAGAATACGGCCAGTTCGGCGGCGAGCCCATCGGTTGCCTGGTGGGCGACTACCACTTCGACCACAGCCCGCCCGATGTCGAGCTGCTGGGCGAGATCGCCAAGATCTCGGCTGCCGCGCACTGCCCCTTCATCACCGGCGCCGCGCCCTCGGTCATGCAGATGGACTCCTGGCAGGAGCTGGCCAATCCGCGCGACCTGACCAAGATTTTCACGAACACCGAATACGCCGCCTGGCGCAGCCTGCGCGAATCGGAAGACTCGCGCTACCTGGGCCTGGCCATGCCGCGCTTCCTGGCGCGCCTGCCCTATGGCGCACGCACCAATCCGGTGGACGAGTTCGACTTCGAGGAAGAGACGGATTCGGCCAACCACGAGCGCTATACCTGGGCCAACTCGGCCTATGCCATGGCCGCGAACATCAACCGCTCGTTCAAGATGTACGGCTGGTGCACCTCGATCCGCGGCGTGGAGTCCGGCGGCGCGGTCGAGAACCTGCCCTGCCACACCTTCCCGACCGATGACGGCGGCGTGGACATGAAGTGCCCGACCGAGATCGCGATCAGCGACCGCCGCGAGGCCGAACTGGCGAAGAACGGCTTCATGCCGCTGGTGCATCGCAAGAACTCGGACTTCGCTGCCTTCATCGGCGCCCAGTCGCTGCAGAAGCCGCACGAGTACTACGACGCCGATGCCTCGGCCAACGCCAAGCTGTCGGCGCGCCTGCCCTACCTGTTCGCCTGCTGCCGCTTCGCGCATTACCTGAAGTGCATCGTGCGCGACAAGATCGGCTCGTTCCGCGAGCGCGATGACATGGAGCGCTGGCTGAACGACTGGATCATGAATTACGTGGACGGCGATCCCGCCAACTCCTCGCAGGACACCAAGGCGCGCAAGCCGCTGGCTGCCGCCGAAGTGCAGGTCGAGGACGTTGAGGACAACCCGGGCTACTACGCGGCCAAGTTCTTCTTGCGTCCGCACTACCAGCTCGAAGGGCTGACCGTCTCCTTGCGTTTGGTGTCCAAGCTGCCTTCGCTCAAGCAGAACGAAGGCTGACAAGGACAACTTTTCACTCGGTCCGCTTGACGATGCGGCCAATACTTTAGGGAGAGTACCGTGGCAGTAGACATGTACATGAAGATCGATGGCGCCAGCGGCGAATCGAAGGATGCCAATCACAAGGACTGGACCGACATCCTGTCCTTCTCGTGGGGCGCGACGCAACCGGGCAACATGTCCGTGGGCGGCGGCGGTGGTTCGGGCAAGGCCAGCTTCAACGATCTGCACGTCGTGGCACGCATCGACAAGGCGGCGCCTGCCGTCATGAAGCATTGCGCCAGCGGCAAGCACCTGAGCAAGATCGAACTGTCGGTGTGCAAGGCCGGTGGCTCGCAGATCGAGTATTCCAAGATCACGCTCGAGGAAGTCCTGGTGACGTCGGTGCAGCTGACCGGCGCCGAGGATTCCGAAGCCGTCCTGGTGAACTACGCCTTCCAGGCCGCTCGCGTGAAGCAGCAGTACTGGGAGCAGTCGGACAAGGGTGGCAAGGGCGCTGAAAGCCTGGTCGCCTGGGACGTCAAGCAGAACAAGGAAGCCTGATCGCGCCAGCGGTCTTCTCGGGCCGGGCGTGCGTCGCCCGGCCCTTTTCTCCGGATTCCCTCTCCATGCCGATAGCCGAAGCCGGGCGCATGCCCGCAGCCCTGAAGGACAAGATCGAAGCCGCCCAGGCGCAGGTGCGCAGCCGTCCGGATCATGCCGACAGCCGTGCCCACCTGTTCCAGTGGCTGGCCGTGGCCGGCGATTGGGCGCGCGCCCGCGCGCAGCTGGACCTGTGCGCGCGCCTGGTGCCCGACGCCGTGGCCATGCTGGCGCTGTATCGCAGCGCCATCGACGGTGAAAGCGAACGCCAGGCGGTGTTTGCCGGCACGAAAGCGCCGGAAGTCTTCTGGGTGGACACGCCGGCATGGATCGAAGACCTGGCGCTGGCCTTGCAGCCTGGCGCCGACCAGGCTGCCGCCTGCGCGCGTGCGCGCGACGCCGCCGATGCCACGCCCGGCACGCTGGTGCTGGCGGCCACGGGTGCCGCGGACGCGGTCGCGCCCCAGTCCTTCACCTGGATCGGCGATGGCGACAGCCGCCTGGCGCCGGTCTGTGAAGTCATTGCCGGCGGCCGCTATGGCTGGCTGCCGTTCTCGGCCATTCGTGAATTGCGCCTGTCCGCGCCGCAGGGCGTGTGCGACCTGATCTGGGCGCAGGCGCGCGTCACCCTGACCGACGGCCGCGAGCAGGCCTGCCTGATCCCCGCGCGCTATCCCGCGCCGGCGGGCGAGGCGGGCTACGGCGCGCTGGACGAGGCCGCGCTGATGTCACGCCGCACGACCTGGCGTGACCTGGGTGATGGCGTCTTCCTGGGTGACGGCCAGAAGATGTGGATGACCGACGCCGGCGAGTACGCCCTGCTGGATGTGCGCGAAGTCTCTTGCGGCGCAGGTGTCGCCGGTCTTGCCGCGTAGGGACGGGACGGCATGCAAGACAACGACGGGATCGCCGCAAGTCCGCGACGCGGGGCAAGGGAACGGCAGGGCGCGCGCGACCGCCTGCAGCCCGCCTTGCTGGACCGTCTCATCGACGACGCGCCGCAGCGCCGCAGCGAAGCCCCCGAGGCCGCCACGCTCACGCACCAGGCCTTGCGGCATGCGGTGCTGCGCGACCTGCGCTGGCTGCTGAACACCATCAACCTGGAAAGCGAGTCGTCGCTGGCGGCCTATCCGGCCGTGCGCAGCTCCACCCTGAATTTCGGCTTGCCGCCGCTGGCGGGCAAGCGCATGTCGGAAATCGACTGGGCCGACGTGGAGTCGTCCCTGCGCGACGCGCTGGTGCATTTCGAGCCCCGCATCCTGCGTGATTCCATCCACGTGGTCTGCGTGACGGATGCCGGCACGCTGGCCCACCACAACATCCTCAGCCTGCAGATACGGGGCATGTTGTGGGCCGTGCCGTTCCCGCGCGAGTTCCTGTTCCGCACGGACATCGACCTGGAGAGCGGCCACATGGATCTCTCCGACCTGGGAGGCGCCTGATGCAGCCTCGCCTGCTGGATTACTACAACCGCGAACTCGGCTACATGCGCGAGATGGGCGCCGAATTCGCGCGCCAATATCCCAAGGTGGCGGGCCGCCTGGGCATGCACGGCATCGAGGTCGCGGACCCGTATGTCGAGCGCCTGCTGGAAGGCTTCAGTTTCCTGGCTGCCCGCATCCACCTGAAGATGGACGCGGAGTTCCCGCGTTTCTCGCAACGCCTGCTGGAGGTGGTCTATCCCGGCTACCTGGCGCCCGTGCCTGCCATGACCGTCGTGCAGTTCACGCCCAGCATGAACGAAGGCGCGCTGGGCCGCGGCTTCGAGCTGCCGCGCGGCACCGTGCTGCGCGGTCGGCTGGCCAAGGGCGAACAGACGCCCTGCGAGTTTTCCACCGGCCACCCGCTGAAGCTGTGGCCGTTGACCGTGACGCAGGCCGAGATGACCGGCGTGCCGGCCGACCTGCCGCTGTCGCGCCTGGGCCTGAACGACCGTCGCCGCCCCGTACGCGGCGCCTTGCGCATCCGGCTGGCCCTGGGCGGCGGGGTGCGCCTGGAAGACCTGGAACTGGACAGCCTGAGCTTCTACCTGAATGGCCAGGACGTGGCCATGCAGCGCCTGCTGGAGCTGGCGTGCTCGCACACGATGGCGGTGCTGTGCCACGACACCGCGCGTCCCACCGGATGGCTGCATCGCCTGCCGGCGGATTCGTTGCGGCACGAGGGCTTCGATGACGCGCAGAGCCTGCTGCCCGTGGACGCCCGTGTCTTCCAGGGTTATCGGCTGCTGCAGGAATACTTTGCCTTCCCGTCGCGCTTCCTGTTCTTCAGCGTGAACAACCTGCGCCGTGCCTTGCGCCGGCCCCGCAGCGATCGCACGCCGGCTGCCCTGATGGGGGCGCAGTCCGGCGATGCCACGCGTGAATTCGAGATCACGCTGCTCTTCGACACCGCCGCGCCCGAGCTGGAAGGCGCGATCAATGCCTCGAACCTGGCGCTGCACTGCACGCCCGCGATCAACCTTTTCCCCAAGCGCGCCGACCGCGTGGCGGTGACGCCGGGCCGGCATGAATACCATCTCGTCGTGGACCGCACGCGTCCGATGGACTACGAGGTCTACAACGTCACCCAGCTGACCGGACACCTGTCGGCCGGCGCACAGCGCGATTTCCAGCCTTTCTTCGGTTCGCTGGGCAGCGACGGCGTGGACGATGGCGCGTATTTCTCGCTGCGACGCGAACCCCGCCTGCTGTCGGACGCGGCCGTGCGCCACGGCGGACGCACGGGCTACACCGGCAGCGAGGTCTTCCTGTCGCTGGTGGACCGCGCGGAAGCGCCGTACTCCGACCAGTTGCGGCACCTGAGCGCCGAGACGCTGTGCACCAATCGCGACCTGAGCCTGTTGCTGCCGCTGGGCGGCGCCAGCGATTTCTCGCTGCGCGTGTCGGCGCCCGTGGCCGCCGTGAAGGTGCTGGCGGGGCCGTCGCGCCCGCGCGCGCCGCTGGGCGAGCATGCACAAGCCTGGCGGCTTATCAGCCACCTGGGACTGAACTACCTGAGCCTGACCGACGTGGACGGCGAACGCGGCGCGCAGGCGCTGCGCGAGATGCTGAACCTGTATGCAGACCTGGCAGAGCCCGCCGTGGCGCGCCAGATCAGCGGCGTGCGCCATACGACGTTGACCCCGGTGCATCATCGCCTGCCCGTGCCGGGACCGCTGGTCTATGGCCGCGGCGTGCGCATCGACCTGCGGGTGGACGACACCGCGTTCTCGGGCATCACCCCCTATCTGTTCGGTGCGGTGCTGGAACAGTTCTTCGCCCGCCACGTTTCCATCAACATGATGTCCGAGCTCGTGCTGTCGACCCTGCAACGCGGCGAGCAGTCACGCTGGCGTCCGCGCATGGGCCGACGGCCCGCGGTCTAGGAGGCGCGATGCACGCGCTGGTCGATCCTCCGCCCAAGCCTGACGGCGCCGCGCTGCCCGAGGACTTCTGGCGCGCGCTGGCCAGCGCGCCGCACGCGCACGATCTGTTCCGCACGCTGCGCTGGATCGATGCCCGTGGCGGCGCCCGGGCGCCGCTCGGCCGGGAAAGCCAGCCCGCCTACGAGCCGGTGCGCGTGCGCCAGGAACCGTCGATGGCGTTCGCGCCGGCGACGCTGGCGTGGGCGCGGGCGCCGGAAGCGGGCCGTCCCGGTGAAGTGTCCGTCTACAGCTTCGGCCTGTTCGGACCGAATGGTCCGCTGCCGCTGCACCTGACCGAACATGCCCGCGAGCGTGTCCATCATCACGGCGACACCACCCTGTCGGCCTTCGCCGACATGTTCCATCACCGGATGGCGCTGCTGTTCTATCGCGCCTGGGCCGATGCGCAGAGCACGGTCGGCATGGACCGCCAGGACGCGCCCTTCGCCCGCTATGTCGCCAGCCTGCTGAACCTGGGCGAGACCGCCTTGCGCGACCGCGACGAGGTGCCGGATTCCGCGCGCTATTTCATGAGCGGCCACCTGGTGCGGCAGACCCGCAACCCGGAAGGGCTCAAGCACATCCTGCAGTCCTTCTTCGGCGTGCCGGTGCGCATCCAGGAGTTCGTGCCGCAGTGGATCCGGCTGGATCCGTCGCAGCAACTGACCCTGGGCGGCGGGCAGGGCCTGGGCGCGGGCACCGTGCTGGGCAAGGCCGTGCGCGATGCCCAGCACCGCTTCGGCATCGAAGTGGGCCCCATGCCCCTGGCGCGCTACCGGGCGTTCCTGCCCGGAGGCAAGCCCGCGCGGCAACTGCTGCAGTGGGTGCGCGAATACGTCGGCATCGAATTTTCCTGGACCTTGCGGCCCTTGCTGCAGGCCAGCGACGCGCAGGGCGTGTCGCTGGGGCAGGACCGGCCCCTGGGGCTGGCCAGCTGGCTGGGCAAGCGCCCGCCCGAGCGTGGCCCCGCCGGTGACGTGCTGCTCGATGTCGAGGCCCGCGCCGCGCGCCAGAACGCCCGCGCGGGCAGGGCCGCGGCGGCCCGGGCCCGGGCCGGCCGCGCCGCTGCCCAAGATTCCCACTGATCCTTCACAGAGCCCAGCGCCATGTCCATAGACCGTCTCGATCTCTTCGGCAAGCTCGATCCGCTGCTGTACCAGACCCTGCAGGGCGCGACCACCTTCTGCAAGCTGCGCGGCAATCCGTATGTGGAGCTGGTGCACTGGCTGCACCAGATCCTGCAATGGCAGGACAGCGACCTGCACCGTGTGCTGCGCCACTATGGCGTGGAAGAATCGCGCCTGGCCGCCGACCTGAACGCGGCGCTGGACCAGCTGCCGCGCGGCGCGGGCTCGGTGTCCGACCTGTCGGCGCACATCGACCACGCCGTGGAGCGCGCCTGGGTGCTGGGCTCGCTGCGCTTCGGCGCCACGGCGATCCGCGGCGGCCACCTGCTGGCGGGCCTGCTGAAGGACGCGGCGCTGCGTGGCGTGCTGTTGGGCATGTCGACCCAGTTCTCGCGCATCGTGCCGGACCAGCTGGTGTCGAAACTGGCCAGCATCGTGGCGGGTTCGCCCGAGGACGCGCAGGCACCTGCACAGGGTGTTGCGGACCACGCGCCCACGGCGGGCGCAGGCGTACAGGGCGAGTCGCCGCTGGCGCGCTACGCCGTGGACCTGACCGCGCAGGCGCGCCAGGGCGGCATCGACCCGGTCAGCGGCCGCGATGCCGAAATCCGCCAGGTCATCGACATCCTCATGCGCCGCCGCCAGAACAATCCGCTGCTGGCAGGCGAAGCCGGCGTGGGCAAGACCGCCATCGTCGAAGGCCTGGCCCTGCGCATCGCGTCGGGCGACGTGCCCGCGCCGCTGAAGGATGTCACGCTGTATCTGCTGGACATCGGCCTGCTGCAGGCAGGCGCCGGGGTCAAGGGCGAGTTCGAGTCGCGCCTGCGGGCCGTGATCGACGCGGTGCAGGCCAGCGCCACGCCCGTCGTGCTGTTCATCGACGAGATCCACACCCTGGTCGGCGCGGGCGGCACGGCGGGCACGGGCGATGCCGCCAACCTGCTGAAGCCCGCGCTGGCGCGCGGCCAGCTGCGCACCATCGGCGCCACCACCTGGTCGGAATACAAGCAATACATCGAGAAGGATCCCGCGCTGGCGCGCCGTTTCCAGGTCGTGCAGGTGCACGAGCCGGATGAGGCGACCGCGCAGGTCATGCTGCGCGGCGTGGCCGAAAAACTGGCCACCCATCACCGCGTGCTGCTGCTGGACGAGGCGGTGCAGGCGGCGGTGCGCCTGTCGCATCGCTATATCCCTTCGCGCCAGTTGCCGGACAAGGGCGTGGCGCTGCTGGACACCGCTTGCGCCCGCGTGGCCGCCAGCCAGCATGCGCAGCCGCCCGCGCTGGAAGACGTGACGCGCCGGCTGGAAGCGCTGCGCCTGGAAGAGGCGGTGCTGCGCCGCGAGGCCGAGCTGGGCCTGGGGGCGCAGGGCGAGGCCCGCCTGGCGGCCATCGCGCAGGAACGCCAGACGGCGCAGGCCGAGTCGAATGCGTTGTCCACGCGATGGGGCCTGGAGCAGGAGCAGGCCCTGCGCATCTTCGACCTGCGCGAGCAGCTGCTTGCGCTGGCGCGTGAGGCGCAGGCAGAAGAGACGAGTGCCTTGGCCGGGCAGGACGACGATGCCGAGCCCGCGCTGGCGGATGGCACGACCGGCGTGGCGCTTGCGCCGCGCCGTCCGGATGCGCGCGCGCCCGAGCAGATCCGCGCCGAGCTGCGCGCCCAGCTGGAAGCCGCCCACGCGGCCTTGCAGCACTTGCAAGGCGAGGCGCCGCTGATCCATCCCGCCGTGGACGAGCAGGCGGTGGCGGCCGTGGTGGCCGACTGGACCGGCATCCCCGTGGGCCGCATGGTGCGCGACGAGGCCGAGGCGGTGCTGCAGCTGGCCAACACGCTGGAACGCCGCGTGATCGGCCAGCCGCATGGCTTGAAGGCCATCAGCGAGCGCATCCAGACATCCCGCGCGCGCCTGACCGATCCGGGCCGCCCCGTGGGCGTGTTCCTGCTGTGCGGCCCCAGCGGCGTGGGCAAGACCGAAACCGCGCTGGCGCTGGCCGAGGCGCTTTACGGCGGCGAACAGAATCTCATCACCATCAACATGAGCGAGTTCCAGGAGTCGCACACCGTCTCCACGCTCAAGGGCGCCCCGCCGGGCTACGTGGGCTACGGCCAGGGCGGCGTGCTGACCGAGGCCGTGCGCCGCCGTCCCTACAGCGTCGTGCTGCTGGACGAGGTGGAGAAAGCGCACCCCGACGTGCACGAGATCTTCTTCCAGGTCTTCGACAAGGGCTGGATGGAGGACGGCGAAGGCCGCCACATCGATTTCCGCAACACCGTCATCCTGCTCACGTCCAACACCGGGACCGACCGCGTCATGGCGATGTGCGCAGACCCCGAACTGATGCCCGAGCCGCAGGGCCTGGCCCAGGCCCTGCGCGAGCCGCTGCGCCAGGTGTTCCCCGCCGCGCTGCTGGGCCGCCTGACGGTCGTGCCCTATTACCCGCTGACCGACGCGATGCTGGCGAACGTGGTGTCGCTGCAGGTCGGCCGCATCGCCAAGCGCCTGGCGGCGCATCACGGGGCGTCGCTGTCGCTCACGGACGAGGCGCTGGCTCTCATCGTGGCGCGCTGCACCGAGGTGGAGTCGGGCGGCCGCATGGTCGATGCGATTCTTACCGGTACGGTCCTGCCCCCCATCAGCCAGGCGCTGCTGGGCGCGGCGATGGGCGACGCGCCCCTGCGCCGCGTGTGCGTCGGCGCGGGCGAGGGCGGTTTCACCTTCGACTTCGCCTGACACGGGAGCCACGCCATGCAAGCCCAATGTTTCGCGCGCGAGGGCAGGGTGCTGGCGCTGGAGTCAGGCGGCGAGCGCCTGCTGCTGGGGCCGCGCGCCTGCTTCGATGCGGTGGCGCCGCAACTGCTGATCCAGGACGAAGCCGCCATGCGCATGGCGTTGGGCGGCTTCCTGCGCGACAGCCACGCGCACGCGCGGCTGGCCAGCTGGGTCGGCACGGTCGAGGGCGGCGGCCTGTTCGACAGCTGGCGCTACGGCGCCGACCAGGCGGGTCCGCGGGTGGCCGCGATGGCGCAATCCGGGGCCATCGCGGGCATGATCGTGCCGCTGGCACAGGGCGATGCCCCGACGCCGCCGCCGGCGACGGACACCGGCATGCCCGCCGGCCCCGTGTCGTCGTGGTCGCTGGAGGCGCGTTTCCGCTATGTGCTGACGCGCATGCCCGCCTACTTGAGCGGCGAGGCGCGGCAGGCATTTGCCCAGCTGCTCGAGCCCGCCGCGCTGGCCACGACCGTGGCGGTGCTGGTGGTGTGGGCGGGTTCGCACGCCGTGGGCGTGGGCTTCATCGCCGACGCTGCGCTGCTGGGCATCGGCTTCGCGCTGGTGGGCTGGGCCATCTTCGATGCCATCGGCGCGCTGGCCGAATTCTTCCACCAGACCTTGAACGCCCAAAGCACGGACGACCTGGACCAGGCCGCGCAGTCGCTGGCGCGTTGCGTGACCACGATCGGGGTCGGGGCGCTGATCGCGCTGCTGACGCGCGGGGCGGGGAGGTTGATGAGTCGGGGTGGGAATGGGGGAGGGGGGCAGCAGTCTGGTGCCAGCCAATCGACTAGCCAGACACCGAGTCAGTCGACCCAGAGCGCGGCCCCGGCGACGCCGCGTACCCAGACGGTGCCGCATGCCTTGGATCAGTTGCCGGAAAACATCCATTCCGGCCAGCAAGGCAAGCACATCCAGGGGCACAACAATTTCACGCCAGGCCGGAGCTTCCTGAACGAGGGGGTCGACCCGCAGGACCTGCTACGGGGTACACGAGCTGGCGAGTTCCCCGTCGTGGGTACGGGCTCGCGCGGACAGCCTGTCCTGGATTTCGGCCGCGACATTGGCGTCGATGGTACCTCCGGCCTGGCGACGCGCTATGGGACAATCCACTCGGGCAAACTCGGTGCGCATATCGTTCCGGCAAATCCCACCGTTTATGGAAATTGAGCATGAAGATTCCTGATTGGCTGTTGTTGGCGCTTTGGCGCTCAATGATCGGCGAGGTGTATTCCGACATCCGGGCCGTTGCGGTGTCGCTGTCGGAAGAGCGTCAATTGACGATCCGGTACTACCTGGATCGCGAACCCACCGATTTCGACTGGGAAAGCCTGGAGGTGGTCGCTACGAATCTTTCCGCCCAGATCGGCACGGACAAGATTGCGCACGTGGAACTTGAGTGCGAGTTTTCCGATCTGCCAGTAGGAAAACTCGATTTCATGGATGGTGTGGTTTACAGCCGTCGTGAATACGACATGCCTCAGTAATTGGCGACCGTGAGGAAGACGCTTCACTACTGCAAGTCCTGGTTCCGCGCGAAGATTGAGCGGGAAAGATTTCAGCCTCGCATAAGCTCGCCCGCATCCTGCAGGCTTGGCCAGATGTTCCCGACGACTATCTCCTTTTCCTCGCCGAATACGGCGCAGGCAGCGTGGCCGATGACCGCCGGGTGCTCTACAACGGTCTGATCGCGCCGCAGGAAATCTATGGCGACGCCCGTGGCGTCGAGCCCTTGCTTCTGCTGGGCGATGACATGCAGGGATTCTGCATCGCCTACGACACGCGCGACGCCAGCATCGTGGAGATCGACCCCACGAACCGACACGTCGCGCGGCTGGCGGATACCTTCATGGATTTCATCCGAGCCTACATGCAGGCGCCAGGCTGACGCACCGCCGTTATGCCCGTCCCTCATTCCAGGTTTGGTTACTTCGACGAAACAAGATCCACAAAAAGGTAATCAAACTATTTCCGTCATATTCCCTTCCCACAGCCTGAACAGAATGCATGGACGGGACCGCGACGGGCGCCGCGCATGCGCCTGCCCCGGTCGGAAAGAGGCATGTCGAACGAGAGGTCCATGAGGCCTCGTACACGGAAGGAGTTCGGGGATGAATCGCGTCGTGAGCGCCAGGCTGGCTTCGGGGGAAGACCTGCTGTTTCGCGCCATGCAGGGTCACGAGTCGCTCTCGAGCCTGTTCGAGTTCGATGTGGAGTTGCTCTCGAAATCGGTGTCGCTGGACATGCGCGGCATGCTCGGCCAGTGGTTGACGCTGGACATCGAGCAAAGCGGCGGCGCCAAGCGCCACCTGAACGGCCAGGTCACCCGCGCCACGATGGCCGGCCGCGACGGCTCCACCGAACGCCATTACGTGTATCGCCTGACCGTGCGCCCCTGGCTGTGGTACCTGACCCAGACCTCGGACAGCAAGATATTCCAGCAGAAATCCGTGCCCGACGTGCTGCGCGAGGTGCTGGCGGAGTACCCCTATCCGGTCGAGTACAAGCTGACGGCGTCGTACCGCAACTGGGAATACTGCGTGCAGTACCAGGAAAGCGACTTCGCCTTCGTCAGCCGGCTGATGGAGCACGAAGGCATCTATTACTGGTTCAAGCACGAAGGTGACAAGCACACGCTGGTCATCACCGACGACACCATGCAGCACGATCCGCTGCCGGGCAGCGAGACCATCGCGTATTACGCCCCGGGCAATTTCGGTTCGCCGCTGGAAGAGTTCCTGGCCGGCTGGGAGCCGGTGGAGGAAATCACGCCGGGCGGCTTCGCCACGGTGGACTACGACTTCCGCAAGCCCGCCGCCAGCCTGGATGCGCGGCGCGAGAATCCGGGTCCTTACGAAGGCGGGAACCTGGAAGTCTATGAGTGGATGGGCGGCTATACCGAGGCCGACCAGGGCGAGCAGTATTCGCGCGTGAGGCTGGAGGCCCTGCAGGCCCGGCAGGCCCAGGTCTATGGCCACGGCAACGTGCGCGGGCTGGCGCCCGGCTATCTCTTCACGCTGCGCAACCATCCGCGCCAGGCCGAGAACCGGGAATACCTGATCGTTGGCGTGCGCTACCGCATCCAGGAAAGCGGCTACGCCTCGGATGCCAGGCAAGGCCTCTTCGACGTGCAGCTTTCCGCGCTGCCGTCTTCCACGCAATTCCGTGCGCCGCGCCAGACGCCGCTGCCCTACACCCACGGCCCGCAGACCGCGCGCGTGGTGGGCAAGCCGGGCGAGGAAATCTGGACCGACGAATACGGCCGCATCAAGGTGCATTTCCACTGGGACCGCTACGGCCAGCGCAACGAGAACAGCTCGTGCTGGGTGCGGGTCTCCAGCCCCTGGGCTGGCAGCGGCTTCGGCGGCATCCAGCTGCCGCGCGTGGGCGACGAGGTCATCGTGGACTTCATCGGCGGCCAGCCCGACCGCCCCATCGTGGTGGGCCGGGTCTACAACGCCGGCAACATGCCGCCCTGGGAGCTGCCGGGCAACGCCACGCAAAGCGGCTTCCTGAGCCGCACCAAGCAGGGCAATCCGGCCACGGCCAACGCGCTGATGTTCGAAGACCTGGAGGGCAGCGAGCGCATCTGGCTGCACGCCGAGCGCGACATGGTCACCGAGGTCGAGGCCAATGAAAACCACACCACGGATGGCTGGCGCAACACGCTCATCGGCGGCTCCGACACGCTGCGCGTCGAGGGCCTGCGCACCACCACGGTGGTGGGCCACGAGTCCGAGTTCTTCGAAGCGGGCGCCGACCGCACGGTGACGGGCGAGGTCAACGAAACCGTCACCGGCAACGAGAACCGAAAGTTCACCGGCGACGTGGTCGAGACGATCACGGGCAACGTCGAGGAAACGATCACCGGCAACCTGACGCAGACGACGACAGGCGATGTCACGCGCACCATCACCGGACCGGTCCTGGACAAGAACACGGGCAACGTGGACGAGACCATCACCGGCAACCTGACGCAGACGACGACAGGCGACGTGACCCGCACCATCACCGGGCCCGTGGTCGACACCATTACCGGCGCCGTGGAAACCACCGTCACCGGCGACACCACGGCCACCAATACCGGCACGATCACGCACACCGTGACCGGCCAGTACGACATCCACGCCAACACCGGCATGACCGTCACCACGCCCGCCTGGAAAGTGGTGAACACGGGCACGACCGAGTTCTGGCGCGCCAGCTTCATGGCGGGCACGCCCGCCCGCCTGAACATCGTCGGCGTGTCGGCGGACCTCTGGGGCGCCCGCGCCCAGGGCTACGGCCTGAACCTGCAAGGCGGCGTGGCCAAGCTGGACTTCTTCTACATCACCAACAGCAACGCCAAGGCGCGCATGCAGAACATCGGCGCGCTGATCACCAATACCGCGGCGGCCGTGCATACCGGCGGCGCGAACATCATCAACAAGGTCATCTCCCTTTTCACCTAGACCCGGACAGCGCTGCCCCATGAACCTCGCCGAACCGATGCAAGACGCCTCCCTGCCGCCCCGCGTTGCCACCTGGATCGCACTGGCCGCCAGCCTGCTGGCGGGCGTGGCGATGACGGCGGTGCTGGTTCGCCAGGGAGAATCCGGCGTCCTGCCTTACGTGGCCGTGTGGGTGATCGCGCTGTTCTTCGGCATGCCGGTCAAGCGCGCCTTCCTGCCGGGTCCGGTGGGTGTCATCGCCATCGTGCTGACGCTGGCCGCGGTCGTGGTCGCGGTCTGGTGGACGGCCTCGCTGCTGTCCGATCCGCGCGGCACGCACCTCAGCTACTACCCGCCGATCTGGGCTTGCGTGGTGGGCGTGGCGTTGGCCTGCCTGCTGATCGCGCAGGCTTTCCTGCCCAGCCAGGAAGAACGGCTGGCCGAGCAGCTGGCGAGCTCGCCCGACACGCTGCGCGCGCTGGCGACGGTGACGGCCCTGTCGCGCGGCGGTGTCGTCGAGACATCGGGCGAGCAGCGCACCCTCCTGACGCTGGATCTTCGGTGGCAGGACCGCCACGGCAAGCCGCACGCCACGCGGCTGCGCACGCGTGTGGAAAACCCGCTGCTGCCCGATTTCGCCACCGGCCAGACCGTGCACGTGCTGGTGGACCCCGCCGATACGCGCCGGATCGCGATCGACCGCGAGCATTCGCCCACGGAAGTGCGCTGACGCGGAACCGAGAGCATGAGAATCCTGAAGCCCCTGCGTCTGGGCATGTTGACGCGCCCCTACCAGTATCGCGGCCGCCAGCAACTGGGCGTCTCCGTGTTCGCGTTCGCCACGCTGGATCCGCAACCGGTGCTGCTGCCCGAAGCCGAACTGTGGACCACTGCCGGCGAGGTGCTGGACGAGGACGAGGCGCTGGACATGGCCGTGCCCAAGCCTTGCGCCGAGTTCCTGGTCAGCGGCAAGGCCTGGTCGCACGATGCCCGGCAACCCGAGCGCTGCGCGGTGCTGGTCAGCGTGGCGGGCAAGGAGAAACACCTGCTGGTGACGGGCAAGCGCGCCTGGGTGCAGGGCCGCATGACCGAGCCCGCCGCCGTCGAGGGCGTGCCGGTGAACTGGCGCCATGCCTATGGCGGCCCCGACTTCGCGGAGAACCCGGTGGGCCTGGGCGCCGCGGTGGGCGAAGGCGAATTGCGCTGGGCGCCGCAGGTGGAAGCCTTCGACGATCGCATGACGCATGAGCACGGCACCTGCCGTCCTGTCGGGCTGGGCGCGATCTCGCCCATCCGGCCGCGCCGCTTCAAGCTCTCCGGCGAGTTCGATCCGGGCTGGCCCGAAAAGGGCTTTCCGGGCTTCCCCGACACGCTGGACCCGCACTTCTTCAATGCGGCCTCGCCCGACCAATGGTTCGCGGGACAGCCCGCGCTGCCGCCGCGCGCACCTTACCGAATCGGCAACATGCACCCCCGGCGCGTCGTGCTGGAAGGCGAACTGCCCGCCTGGCGTGGCCGCTGCTTCGTCCGCCGGCATGGCGAGGATGCGCTGGAAGAGATTGCGCTGCGCCACACCACGGCCTGGTTCTTCCCTGACCGCGAGCGCGTGCTGCTGATCTTCCAGGGCGCGGCGCCGATTGCCACCGATGACGCCTCGGACCTCGAGGTGATCATGCCTGCGCTGGAGACGCTGGATTGCCCTCGCGAGCTGGCGCATTACCAGCACACGCTGGCGCGGCGCCTGCCGCGCGAGGAAGGCGCGCTCTATGCCCTGCGGGACAAGGATCTCGTGCCGGAATCCGCCATGCGCGAACTGGTCGACATGGACGAGAACTTCTCCACGCCGCTCGTGGTGAACCAGCGCCAGCGCGCCGACAACCTGCGGCGCGACATGATGGACAGGGTGAAGGAAGCCGGCCAGGATCCCGCGCAGTTCGATGTCCAGGAAGACCCCGTGCCGTCGATGCGCAGCCTGGATGACCTGCCCGATTTCTCGCGCCAGATGCGCCGCCGCACCCGCGAGGCGAAGGCGCGGGCCTTGCGCCAACGCCGCGAGGCCGATGCGCGCTTTGCCCAGCACTTTCCGGAAGCGCCGGGCGGCGCGGCCTCGGCCAGCCAGGTCGTCACCACGCCGCAACCCGGTGGGCCGCCCCGCATCGCGGACGAGTCCGCGGCGGAAGGTTTCATGGCAATGGCGCAGCGCGCGCAGGCCGCGGGCGCCGACAGCAGCATGACGCCCGAGAAGGTGCAGGCCATGATGCAGGAAGCACGCGAACGCCTGGGACAGGTGTATCTGCGCGGCGCCCATATCCAGAATGCCCCGCTGGCCACGCCGCACAGCCGCGTCGTGCGCATGCGCCGCCGGGTGGAGAGCCTGCTGGCGGGCAGCCGCGACCTGTCGGGCCTGGACCTGACGGGCGTGGACCTGTCGGGGCTGGACATGTCGGGCGCGCGTTGCCGCGGCGTCTGGATGGAGGGCGCCGACCTGCGCGGCGCCTCGCTCGCCGGCGCGGATTTGCGCGAAGCTGTGCTGACCCGTGCGGTCATGATGGAAACCGATTGCCGAGGCGCGGATTTCACCCGCGCCAACCTGGGCCACCTGGATGCCTTCGATGCCTCTTTCGCGCAGGCGCGTTTCCAGGAAACCACGCTGGACGAGGCCGAGTTCGAGTATTGCGACTTCACCGGCACGCGCATCCAGGATTGCGCGCCCTCGGGCGTGGGCTTCCGGGACTGCGATTTCTCCAAGGCCAGGCTGGAGGCCGTGACGTTCTGGCAGGACGCCTACCTCATCCGTGGCGCGCACGCCGAGGCCGTGCTGCATCGCGTGGTCTGGCTGGATAGCGACCTGGAGGACGCGGATTATTCCCATGCCACGCTGACCGCCTGCGCCTGGGTGCAGAGCAGCTTCGACACGCCACCCGTGTTCAGCCATGCGCGGCTCACCACCTGCTGCGCAGTGGAGACGGACCTGGACGCCGCGCGCTTCGATCACGCGCACCTGAAGGAATGCAGCCTGCGCGATATCGCGCTGGACGGCGCCGACTTCACCGGCGCGCGCCTGCAGCGTTGCGATTTTTCGGAGTCGACGCTGCGCGAGGCCATTTTCACGCGGGCCGATGCGCGCGAGTCGATCTTCATGGAAGCGGACCTGCAGGGCGCCGTCCTGCGCGACACCGACCTGATCGATGCCTTGATGCAGAAAAGCGATTTCCGCCATGCCGATCTCAGCGGCGCGAATCTGTTCCGTGCGGATATCTCGCAAGGCCGCCTGGACCACAGCACGCGCACCGACGGTGCCTATGTGAAATTCGCCAAGACGCTGCCGGTGGCGCCTGCCGGAGAGCCCGCATGACGCCCGAGACCCTGCGCGCCCGCATCAAGGGTGGCGAGCCGCTGGTGGACCTGGATCTGCGCGCGTTGCGCCTGCCGCCGGGCGATTACGCAGGCGGCATCTTCATGCGCTGCAACCTGTCGGGCATGGATCTGTCGGGCCTGGACCTGCGCGACAGCCGCTACATCCAGTGCGCGCTGGCGGGCACGCGCTGGGATGGCGCGCAGCTGGACCTGTCCTTGTTCGAAGGCTGCGACCTTTCGCGCGCCAGTGTGCGCGTGGGCGCGGCCGAGGCCATGTCCTGGTCGGACTGCAATGCCACGGGCGCCACGCTGGCGGGTACGGCCTTGGAGAACTGCCATTTCCTGCGCTGCATCCTGGAAGAGACCTCGTTCGCGGAGTGTGCGCTGTCCCAGGGCGGCTTTTCGGAGTGCCGCCTGGCTGGCGTCGACTGGCGCGGCACGCGGCAGAAGGGCACGCTGGTGTTCCGCGCCGACCTGCGTGCCGCAAGGCTGGACGGCATCGACTGGGAAGGCGTGGTCTGTGTCGAGACCGACCTGAGCGGACAGGTGCTGAACGACCTGCGGCTGGAACGTTGCCAGTTCAACGACTGCAAACTGGATGGCGTGGACCTTGCTGGTGCGCGCCTCGGACAAAGCAGCTTCAAGGGCGCGTTGCTGCGCGGCGCCACGTTGACCGGCGCCCAGGCGCCGCGCGGCATGTTCGTCGAGGCCGACCTGGCCGAGTCCGTCTGCCTGGGCCTGAAGGCCCCGCAAAGCCTGTGGGCCGGCGCCAACCTGGATGGCGCCGACCTGTCCGGCGCGGACCTGACGCAAGCCATCCTGCAGCGCTCGCGCTGTGCGCAAGCGGCGTTCGCGCAGGCCGAACTGACCTACGCCGATTTCTCGTACGCAGACCTGACCCGCGCCGACCTGCGCGACGCCCGGTTCTCGCGTACGCAGTTCCATCGCGCGCTGCTGGATGATGCGCGCTGGACGAGCCGCGCGGGCATCCTGGACAACGACGCCCCGCTGATGGATGCCGAGCGCTGGTCGGCGGCGCGTCCCACCGCTGGCCGCGCCAGCCCCTGACAATCCCGAGCCACCAGGAGCCCAGCCCCCATGTTCGCGAATTGCCAGCTGTTTGGCCTGGACCTGGCCTTCCCGGATCTGTGCAAGACGCCGCCGGCGTTCATCCCGATCCCCTATCCCAATTTCGCGTTGGGACCGATGGCCATTCCGAACGCCTGGAACATCCTGCTGATGGGGATGCCGGCGCACAACCTCCTGACCACGATTCCGCTGACGAACGGAGACAACCCCGGCATCGCGCTGGGCCTGTTCTCGCCCTCGGTCATGGGCATGTCGCGCCACATCACCTGCGTGCCCAACGTGCTGTTCAAGTGCATTCCGGCCACGCGCCTGACCAGCATGACGGTGCAGAACCGCGCCAACACGGTCGGCATCCGCATCGTGCCCAGCCAGATCAAGGTCGTGCTGCTGGGCGCGGGCGGCGGCAAGGGCGGCGGCGCGGGCAAGGCGTCTTCCAAGGCGGCCAATGGCGCCAGCAAGGCCGGGCGCGGCGCGAAGAATGGCAAGAATGCGCGGGGCGGGCGCAACGCGAAGCGGGCGAAAGGAAAGGGGAAAAAGCGCGACGTGCCGTGCTTCAATCCGCGGAACAAGAAATTCGCGAAAATGAACCCCGCGCAGCAGAAGGCGTACTTGAAGGATTACGCCAAGCAGTTGCGGCGCCAGCAGGACGAAATCAACAAGATGTCGCCGGGCCAGTTCAAGGCCGCGCGAGACAAGTTCAAGGATGTCGGCAGGAATCCCGCGGCCGAGGCGGCGCAGCAGAACTATCGGACCGAGCGGGCACGCGGCATCCAGTCGAGCATCTTCGACAGCTTGAAGGGCAAGATGGGGGCGAAGGCTGCCAAGGCGGAAGCAAAACGCCGCACCCAGGACATCATGGGAAAGTTGGCGGCACTGCACGAGCCGGACATGATCGCGGGCGGTTGGATGGACCCGAAGCCGAAAGGCCTGGGCAAGGCAAGCGTCAACAGCGCCATCGGCGGAAGCTGGAACGGCAAAGGGCGCGTCAAGGCAATGGACAGGTTGGCGGAGCAGGGACTCAAGAATGGAGAGGCTAAGATGAATGTCCAACTCAAGATATGTCCCCCAGGGAAGAAGTGATGCGTAGCGAAGATTTCGAACTGTTCATCGAAGCGTTCGGGGAGGCGACCAGCCGCCGGCCCGTGCCCGCCGAGTCGCTTGCCGCCTATCGGGGGAAACTGCCGGATGCGCTGCTGGCGCTTTGGCGGGAAGAGGGCTGGTGCGCGTATGCGGACGGTCTGATCTGGACGGTCGACCCGGCGGATTACGAGGATGTCCTGGAGGAATGGTTGGCGGGCACGCCCTTCGCGGAATTGGATGATTTCCATGTTTTTGCGCGGTCGGCCTTTGGCAGTCTGTACCTGTGCGGCGGCAAGACAGGGGCAAGCGTCAGCTTGCTGTGTTCGATCCATGCGATAGACGCCCTGAAGCGGGAGCTGAAGCCCAAATCGGCTGGACAGGTGGAGAGTTCGGTGCTGTCGTTCTTTGGCGCGGCCGAGCCTGAGCACTTCGACTTGACGGACGAGCGCGGCGCGCCGTTGTTCAAGCGTGCGCTGAAGGCGCTTGGGCCCCTGACGCACGAAGAGATCTATGGGTTCGAGCCTGCGATTGTGGCGGGGGGCAATCTGCGCCTGGAAAACCTGCGGCGCGTGGCCGACCATCCCCATCTGATGATCCTGCGAGAGCTTTCTCCCCCTGCGATGCCCTTCGACGATCCTGAGCTTGATCGTTTGATGGGGTAGCCTGTCACCGGAGCCCGACCATGCCCCACCCAGATTTCGCCCAGTTCATCGATACCTTCGGCGACGCCACCTCCCGCGCGCCGGTGCCGGAAGACGTGATCGAGCAGTACCAGGGCATCCTGCCCGACTTCCTGCTGGACGTCTGGCGCGAGGAAGGCTGGTGCGCCTATGCCGACGGCCTGGTCTGGACCGTCGATCCGCGCGAGTTCGAGGACATCGTGACGGACTGGGTGGCCGAGTCGGGTTTCGAGGAGATCGACCGTTACCACGCCTTCGCGCGCTCGGCTTTCGGCGATCTGTATGTGTATGGCGAGCGCACCGGCGTGAACCTGACCATCGCCTGCTCCACGCATGACCTGCTGGCCGACGTGGACGACCTGGACGAGAAGTCGCCGGATGCGCGCGAGGAAACGATGGCCGCGTTCTTCGCGTCGGCGGACTACGACCGCTTCGACCTGGAGGACGAGAACGACGAGCCCATGTTCGAGCGCGCGCTGGAGACGCTGGGGCCGCTGGCGGCAGACCAGGTCTATGCCTTCGAGCCCGCCATTGCCCTGGGCGGCGACGTGTTGGTCGAGAGCCTGAACAAGGTACGCCTGGACGTGTACCTGGCGATCCTGCGGGAAATGGCCGATCCCGATTCGCCGCTGCTCGAGGATGACGACGACGATGATGACGAGGACGAGGAAGACGAGGAATGGCGGGACCGATAAGATGGCGGTCTTGATGACGCCAACGCAAAGGATCCCGCATGTCTGACCCCCGTCCCCTCCCGCCCGAGGCAGAGCAATGGCTGGACGCGCATTGCGCGCAAGGCCGCCAGGCCCGGATCCAGGGCGACACGGCCGAGGCCGAGCGCCATTTCCTGGCCGCCTGGGACGCCATTCCCGAGCCCAAGCTGGATCATGAGTACGCCGACAGCCTGTCGGTGGGCCTGACCGAGTTCTATCGCGACATGGGCCGTCCGGCCGACGCCTTGCCCTGGCTGGCCCGCGCGGCCGAAGCCTATGGCGAGGACGAGCCCGGCGTGCGCTTCCTGGCCGGCTCCGTGCACTACGCGGCGGCCGAGTACGACGCGGCCTATGCCGTGTTCGACGAACTGTTCAAGGCTTACCGCCAGCGTCCGTTCCAGGGTGAGCATCCTGGCTACCTGGCGTTCTATCACGCCCGCGCCGAGGCGCTGCGGGAGGGCCGCCAACCGGTGGATCCCCCCTCGCCCGAGCTGTCCGACGACGACCTGCCGGACGACGAGGAGCCCTTGCCGCCCGAATTGCCCGACGATATCTACGAAGAGGTCGAGGCGCTGGCAGAGAAAGGCAATTCGCTGTCCGACGACGGCGATGACGCGGGTGCGGAAGCCGTGTGGCGCCAGGCCCTGGACCTGTTGCCCGAGCCGCGCACGGAATGGGAGGCGCACACCTGGCTGTGCGCGTCCATCGGCGAGGCCTGCTATCTGCAAGGCCGGCATGCCGACGCGAAGGCCATGTTCTTCGACGCGCTGAACGGGCCGGGCGGCGTCGACAATCCCTTTGTCCACTACATGCTGGGCAAGTCGCTGTTCCACGAGGGCGACCTGGAGCGGGCGGCCGACGAGCTGCTGCGCGCCTACATGCTCGACAGCGTCGAGATCTTCGATGGCGACGAAGAGGAGGGCGCCGACATGCTGCAGATCCTGCAGGATCGCGGCCTGGCGGACGAGTAAGGACGCCGCCTGGACGGCGTGTTCCCGATGTGAAAAAGCAAAAGGCGGCCCGGACGGGCCGCCTTTTGCTTTGCGCGCGTGTCGCGTCTTAGAACTTGTGCGTGATGCTGGCGGGTTTGCCGGGCTGCACGGTCAGCCTGGTGTTGTACGGCGGCAGGTCGCCGTTGCGCACGGTGACCGAGTAGGTGCCCGGCGCGAGCTGGATCTGGCGCAGCGGCGGGCTGACGCCGCGGCGGCTGCCGTTGACCACGATCTCGCCCCAGGGCTGGACGTTCACGGTGACGGCCACGCTGGCGACGGGTTCCTCCGGCGGCGCGTCCGTGCCGGCCGCAGGCGCTCCCGCTGTGTCGGAGGAGGTCGGGCCGTCTGTCGGGGCGCCTGCGCCGTTGCTCGCGGTCGGCGTGGGCGTCAGCCCAGGCAGGGGCGAACCGAGTGTCGGCAAGGCGTCCGCCGCGCCCGAGGGGGGCGTGCCCGTCGCGGCGTTGGTGTCCGCGGTGCTTGGCGAGGGCTGCGGGTCAGTGGTGCCTGCCGCCGGCGCTGCCGTGGAGAGACCCGGGAGGCCGGGCAGGGCGCCTGTCTCGTTGGACGGAGGCGTCGCGGGTGCCGCTGGCGTGGCGGCAGCGCTGGGCGGCGCATCCATGCCGGGCAAGGTGCCGGCAGGCGTCGACGGTGGCGCCGGCGTGGCGGAAGGCGCTTCGGATGGCATGGCCGGCGGGGCGGGCGGTGCTTCGGACGGACTTGCCAGGGCTACCGGAGGTGGCGCGGACGGCGCGTCGGCGGCGGCCGGTGGGGGCGGCGCCTCTGGCGTTGCGGCAGGTGCGCTCGGCGCGGGATTGCCCGAGGCATCGGCGGTTGCGGTGTCGGGCGTATCGCCCTGCTGCCACCAGAAGAGCAGGCCGGCGGCAATGATCAAGGCCAGCACGGCGGCAACCATGCCCAGCGGCACGCGGCCTTCGTCCTGGCGCACGGGACGCGTGGCGGCGGCGACAGCGGCAGCCGCCGCGGGCGAGGCCTGGGGGGCGGGGTCTTGCCGAGACGAAGGGGGCGGCGGCGCGGGCTCCGCGGTGCTGGGAGCGGCCTGCGGGGCGGCGGGCACGGCGGGCGGAATCTCCGCTCTCGGTACGATGGGCGTAGCCGCCTGTGGAGGGATAGCCTGCGCATCCGGCGATGTTTCCGGTGGCGGTTCCGGGGCCACGGGAGCGGGCATCCACTCGTCCTCCAACGCGGGAATGGGGGCGGGTGCCACGGCAGGCGCAGCAACCACCGGCGCGGGCGCCGCAATGGGCGGCGCCACTGCGGCGCCCGTGCCCAGTCCCGCGGGCGCCATCGGCACCGTCCCCACCTGTCCTGCCGCGGCCAGCAACGCCGTATACCCCGCCAGCGAGGGCGAGCGGCCTTCGGGTGACAGCACCAGGCCCGCATCGATCGTCTTCAGCAGGATCACCGGATAGCCAGGCAGGTCGCGCGAGGCCAGCGGCACGTGCGTGTCTTCGATGACGCGCGTGACGGCATCGGGCGGCAGGGCGCCGGTCACGCGCCGGCACAGCTCGGCGCTCAGGGCATAGACATCCGTCCACGGTCCCACGTTGCCTGCCGGGCCGCCCGCATATTGCTCCAATGCGGCATAGCCGGGGGCGCGCGCACCGTGCAGGTCCTCGTCGTGTTCGGCGTCAGGGGACGGCGCCAGCAGCGGCTGGCCCTGCGCGTCCTCGGCCAGCACATGGGCGGACAGCGCGCCGTGATGATGGCCCGCGCGATGCAGCGATTCGAGCTGCGGCAGGATGCCGCGCAGCCAGGCCAGGACCTGGGCGGTGGGCTGGGGGGCGGCGGCGTGGGGTGTGGCGGAGGAGGGCATGACGGAGTCTCCGGCGGTCAGAAGCGGGCGCGGCCCGACGCGACGAAGAGTCGCGCGAACAGCGTGGCGTTGAGCGCGCCGCCGTGCAGATAGGTCTGCAAGGCGGCGCCGTCGACCTGGCTGGTCCACCAATAGCTGGTGTGCGAGCCAGGGTTGAAGCAGGCGGGCAGGTCGGGCCAGCCTTCCGGCCCGGATCGCACCAGCGGGCGCGTCTGCCCGGGGCCTGAATTGAGGATGTCCAGGATGTCCTGGCCGGCCGATGAAGGCGGCGGCTGGGGCGGACCCGGGCGCAGCGCAATCGCGGCATGGTTGAGGGCCCGGTCCAGCTGTTCCGCGCCGCTGCCGTGGCGCACGGCCGACAGCAGGGCGGTGCTTGCTTCGCGGTAATACGGGCCGGCGCCGTCCAGCACGCTGGATTCGTAGGCGGCCAGCGGCACGCTCCAGACCGCCCACAGCGGATAGAGCCGGCCGACGCGGTCACGGCTGGGTGCGACGGTGCCCAGTTGCACCGCGCCCGCGCCGGGGCCGGCGGGGATGGCGAAATTCCAGAGCGGTGCGGCGGTGAATTCGCGTTGCGCGTCCAGCGGCATCTGCTTCAACGCCGACAGGCCATGCTGCGCCCACTTGTCCCACCAGGCGATCAGTTCGCGGGGCACGCCGCGGTGCACGAAATCGCCGGCGGCCGGAATCTTGCCGTACCAGCCCAGGCGGGTGCCGGCGGGGGGCGTGGCTGCGTCGGCGCCGATCATGAGCGCCCCGGGCACGAGAATCCTTGCATTTCAGGCAAGCCGAAGGGGCTCTTCACGCTGCCCGCCACGATCTCCAGCACGACCTTGCGGCCATTGAAATCGAAGGTGGCCTGCACGGTTTCCGGCGAGGCGCCGTGCTTCAGCGTGGCCTTGTCCAGAATGCGGTTCAGGGCCCAGGGGCCGCTGGTGGCGATGCCCGAGACGCCCGCCGAGGGCGTGAGCTCCATGCGGACCTGGCTGGTGCCGCGCGGGCCTGGCCATTGCACCGTGGTGGCGACCTGCGGGCCGTGGGCATAGCGCACGGCCTGTCCATCGACGTCCATCACGAACTGCGTGATCTCGGCGTCCATCTCGATGGGGCGGATCGACACCCGGTACGAGGGCAGCGGATTGCCGGCCGAGAAGTAGACGTCGCGGATGACGCCGGCGCGCTGGAAGGCATCGAGATAGCCCGAGGCCTGCAGCTGGCTGCCGTCGATGCCGGGCTTGAAGCGCCAGCGCGGCTGCGACACGTCGATCTGGTTGATCAGGTGCTTCTGCAGGAACTCGTCCATCATGCCGTTGGGCGAGAAAAGCCGCGCCACGTCATTGGGCGCGGCATCGCGCGCCGAGCCGGGGGCGAAGGGATAGCGCCCGGCGATGGATTGCCGGCAGAAGAGGCCGATGGTGGCCGACACGTTCTCGCCCAGGCGTTCGCGCACCACGCCCGAGACCTCATCGGTGGCATCCACCGACAGCGTGTCCAGCATGGTGCCCAGCGCACGCGGCATGCGGCCGGCTTCGGCACGCAGCTTGGTGACGACTTCGGGATTGGGCGGGGGGCTGGCGCTGCGCAGCGCGGCATCGGCCGCGGTCAGGTAGGTGTAGAGCTCGTTGATGAGGCCCGTGGTGGCCGTGATGGCGGCGGGGCCGCCGCCTTCGGCGGAGACCAGCCTGCGATAGGGTTCGAAGTGCCGGTCGACGATCAACTCGGGCTTCTCGCGTGCGGCATCCTCGCGCATCGCCGCGCCGGGCCGGGTGGAGCCGAACATCTGCTCCAGCGTGTCGCGCGTGTTGCTGACGCGGTCACGCGCCTGGTCGGCCAGCGAATACTCCTGGCTGTTGGCGTCGCGCAGCAGCGTGGTTTCACGCGCCACGTTCTGCACCAGGCGCACCAGCGGGGATTCCGGTGCGGACAAGGTGCGCGCCACCTGGATGCTGTGCAGCAGCGAAGACCCCTTCACCAGGCGCAGGTCGTCCAGGTAGCCCTCCCACTGGGTCACGTAGTCGTTCAGGTACAGCTGCCTGATTTCCGACAGCAGCTGGGCGCGGGCGCGCGTGTCCAGCAACTGGGGCGCGGGCAGGCCCAGCACCCAGGCGTCGTCGCGGCTCAGGTTGTCGGCCACGCCGTCCACGCGCTTGTTGAAGACGTCCCAGTAGCCCTTGTAGCTGAAGAGTCCCGGGATGCCTTGCGTGAGCGGCTTGCCGCTGGCGCGCGTGAAGACCGATGCGGCCTGCGTGCCGCCCAGCGTGGCGACGGTGATCTCGTCCAGGCCGGCGTTGTCGGCCAGGATGCGGCGCACCCGGCTGTAGGCGCGTTGCGCCAGCGGCAGGCTGGCCAGGCGCTCGCGGGCCTCGCGGATCAGCGCGTCGTCGCGCGGGAAGGGCGAGACCAGCACCTTGCCCGTCGCCAGCGCGCGCAGGTGCGCGGACATGTTGTCGTACTGCGCCCGGGTGTAGTCGGCAGGCAGCGTCTTCTGCATGTCGGACAGCAGCCAGGCGTGCATGAACTCGGCGTCGTAGTGATCCGATTCGTACAGCATCAGGTAGGCGCGCAAGGCCTCGTACGAGAACTCCAGGTCCTTGGGGTCGGCGCTGCGCAGGGCGGCTTCCACCCGGCGCGCGGCCAGCGGCAGCAGGGCCTGGTCCAGCGTGCGGCGGTACACGCCGTCCGCGGCCGCGCCCAGTTTCTCGCCCTGGTACAGGCCGTAGCGATACGACAGCGGGGGCGAGTCCAGCGCGAAGCCGTCGCCTTGGGGCAACTGGCGCAGGCCGTCCAGGTAGGGCATCAGGCCGCGCACCTGGCCGTTGTCGTCCATCTTCACGTCGGCGCCCAGCGCCTGCACGGCTGGCACGCGCTCCTGCACCTGCGCGACATAGGCATCGTTGTTGCGATAGCTGATGGTCCAGGCGGCGATCAGCCCCGCCACGGCCAGCCCCAGCACCGTGTAGCCCGCCCAGTGCAGGCGGCGGTAGCGGCGCTCCCAGCGCAGGTTGCGTCCCGCCAGCGCGGCCTCCTTGAAGATGACCTGCTGCAGCAGGTTCTTCAGGAAGAAGCTGCGGCCCGGCTGCTCGCCCGGCACCGAGAAGGCGCTGGGCCCGCTGTCCAGGCGCAGGTAGCGCTTGAGGCGGCCCGTGACCTGGTCGAAGGTCTCGCCGCCCTGCGTGCCGCTGGTGAAGTAGACGCCGCGCGGCAGCAGGCGCGCCTCGAAGCGGGAAGCCGCGAAGACGTCGCTCAGGAAGTGCGACAGCACGCCCTGCAGGCCGGCGAACTGCTGCGGCAGCATGTAGGCCAGCGCGCGCTGCGCGGCGTCGGGCTCCGCTGCCAGCACGTCGGGCAGCGCCTCGTCCAGGCGGCGTTGCAGCAAGCGGTATTCCGCGTGGAAGGCGGTGTACAGGTCGAAGTCCGGGTCCTGCGAGCGCGCGTAGGGCAGCGTGAAGCCCCAGACCTGGGACAGGTCTTCGCGGCTGAACGAGGCGAAGTATTCCTCGAAGCCGGAAAGCAGGTCGATCTTGGTGACCAGCACATAGATGGGGAACTGGATGCCCAACTGTGTGCGCAGTTCCTGTAGCCGCTGGCGCAGCACGGCGGCGTGCTGCACGCGTTCGCTGTCCGAGGCCGACAGCAGATCGGCCAGGCTGATGGTGAGGATGGCGCCGTTGATGGGCTGGCGGCCGCGGAAACGGCTCAACAATCCCAGGAAGCCCTGCCATTCCTTTTCGTCGCCGGTGGGGTCGCTTTCATGGGTGGTGTAGCGGCCCGCGGTGTCCAGCAGCACGGCTTCGTCGGTGAACCACCAGTCGCAGTTGCGCGTGCCGCCCACGCCGCGCAGCGCGGTCTTGCCGTAGCGGTCGGCCAGCGGGAAGTTCAGGCCCGAGTTCACCAGGGCCGTGGTCTTGCCCGAGCCCGGCGCGCCGATGAAGACATACCAGGGCAACTGGTACAGGTGCTGGCGGGAGAAACGCGACCAGGGCCAGCGGCCTTGCTGGCCGCCGCCAAAGCGCATCTCGCGCAGGCGGCCGATGGCCTCGTCGAAGCGCTCGGTCAGTTCGCGCACCTCGTCGCTCTGCGGCTCGGCTTCGGTTTTCTTCTTCTCGGTGGAGCGCCGCAGCTGCCCCAGCAACTGGGCATTCAGGCGGCCTTCGCGCCACTTGCGCCAGATGAGGCGCAGCAGCCAGATGCCGAAGATGAGGCCGATGAGCGCGATGCGCGACAGTTCGCTTTCCAGCGGACGGTAGGCGCCGAAGGCCAGCAGCGGCCCGGCGATCCAGATGAGCAGCGCCAGCGCGACCAGGCCCAGGAAATTCCACAGGCCACGGCTCAGCAGCAGCCGGAACAGGTCGTGAATCATGGTTGGCGAACCCCTTGTTGGGCGGGATTGCGACGCGTGGTCGCGGCGTCCTGCGCGGTGATGAGCAACGTGATCTCGACGCGGCGATTGCGCGCTCGATTGGCGGGACTGTCATTGGGCGCGACGGGGTCGGCGTCGCCGCGGCCTTCGGCGCGCACCCGGTTGGGCACCTTCAGGCGCTGCTCCAGCATCGTCTTGACCGCGTCGGCGCGCTCCTGCGACAGGTGCCAGTTGGAGGGGAAGCGCGGCGTGCGGATGGGCACGTTGTCGGAATAGCCGCTGACCAGGATGTTGCCCTCGGTGCCGTTCAGGGCGTCGGCGATGCGCGCCAGCACCGGGTAGTAGCGTTCCTTCACCGTGGACGAACCCGAGTCGAAGAGGCCATCGCCGCGCAGCACGACGACGCTGCGGTCGGCTTCGTCGCGCACGGTCACCAGGTCTTCGCGGATCTCTGGGGCCAGGAAGCCTGCCAGTCGCGGCATGGGCGCGGGCTTGGGCGGCGGCGGGGGCGCCGCGCGCAGCACGGGCGGTTCCAGTCCATTGACCGCGGCAAAGGCCGCATCGGAGTCGCCGCCCAGGCGCCAGTTCAGGAAGGAGTAGGCGATGAGCGCCAGCAGCACGCCGATGGCCGCGAAGGCCCACAGAGGCACGGGCGGGCGGCGCACTTCCGCCAGCGTGGGCGCGTCCTGCCAATGGGGCGACAGGTCGCGCGGATATTCGCCGCGCGCGCTGCGCAGGATGTGCAGCAGGCGCTGGCGCAGCGTCTCCAGCTGGGTGCGGCCGTTGTCCACGACGCGGTAGCGGCCTTCGAAGCCCAGCACCAGGCAGAAGTACAGCAGCTCCAGCAGGTCCAGGTGTTGCGAGGGATTCTGCGACAGGCGGGCCAGCAGCTGGAAGAACTTCTCGCCGCCCCAGGTCTCATTGTGGAAGGTCACCAGCAGGCTGTGGCTGGACCACACGCCCGCGCCCCAGGGCGTCAGCGCGGCGGCCTCGTCCAGCGCCGTGCACAGGCAATAGCGCGCGCCCAGGATGGTCTCGTTGGGCAGGCCTGCCTGCTGCGCGCGCAGCTCGAACTGGCGGATCTCGTCGACCAGATGCTCGCGCAGCATGGCCGGCGAGGGATGGCTTTGCGTGGCGCGGATCTGGGGAATCAGGTCCAGCACCGGGTTGGCGGCTGCCACCAGCGGATTGTTGCCGCTGATGACGTACTCATCGGGACGGGGGCGCGCCGTGTCGGCGCCCGCCCCGGGGAACTGGTCCGGATACAGGCCGGCGGGGCCGGTCGCGGAAGGGTCTGAACCGTACATGCCTACTCCTCGGAATCTGCCTTGGGCCGCGCGTCAGTCGCGGATCGCCCAGAAGGCCATGTCCAGGCCGGGGAATTCGCCCGCGATGTGCAGCGCCAGCGCGCCGCTCTGCTCCAGCTGGCGCCAGAATTCGCTGCCCTTGTCCAGCTCGAAGTACACGTGGCCGGCGCTGTAGGGGATCTGGCGCGGCACCACGGGCAGGGCGCGCACCGGGATGCCGGGCAGTTGCAGGTGCACGAGGTCGCGGATGCGTTCGACGGGGCCGATCTTGACCTGCGCGGGGAAGTGCGCGCGCAGCGCCTCGCTGGCCATCTCGGCGTGCACCGCCAGCACGAAGCCGGCCTGGCGCAGCAGCTCGCGGTCGTTGATCTGGGCCACGCTGACGCCGCGGCCGCGGTCTTGCAGCGGGATCTGGAAGGCGTTCTGTTCCAGCACCGCCGACAGCGAGCGGCGCAGCATCTGCATCAGCGGCTGGAAGGTGGCGCGCAGGTCGTCGTGCTGATAGCGCGGCAGGCCCTCGGGGCGCCTTGCGGTTTCGGTATAGGTGGCCAGGTCGCAGGCCAGCATGAGCCAGTCGTGGAACAGCCGTTCCGGATGCAGGCCCTGGATCTGGCCGGTGTGCCACAGCGCGCCGGCGTAGCGGTTCACCAGCGTCAGCAGCATGAAGTCGGCCACCTCGGCGACGCCGCCGCGCCCGGGCTGGGCCAGGCGGGCCGCCAGCGTCTGGCCGCGCGCTTCCAGCAGCCCCGCCAGTTCGTTGGCGTAGCCGGCCAATACCGGGTGATGGCCGCTGCTGAGCCAGGGCGGAATGTAGGACTCGTCCAGCTTCACGCGCTTGTCGTTGCGGCGCTCCAGCACGTGCGCCACGCCCAGTGTCAGCCATTCGTCGCCGGCATCGCGCGCGAGCATCAGGCGCAGATGAGGGCGGCCCACCTGCAGCAATGCGGGTTCCAGGCCGCCTTCGGTGCTGTCGTCCACCTCGGTTTCGGTGACGGCGTGGCGCGCCAGCGTTTCCTCGACGTTCTCGAAGACGGCTTCCTCCACGCCGTCGCGGCGGCGTGGCGTCGCCAGCACGACCAATTCGTCGCGCGCGTCGTCGGGGACCTCCAGCGCCAGGGGCGCGAGATCCGCGTGGCCGATTTCAAACGGCGTGCCGTCGGGGAAGAGCCCCTGTCCGCCCGTCAGTGCCAGCTTGCCCAGCGCCAGCGCGTCGCGGTCGATCGCCAGTTCCGTGCAGCCCCAGAAAAAGGCCTGCAGGGGCAGGGTGCGCAATTGCAGGGCGCGGTCCAGGTAGCGCTCCTGCTGCTGAAAATGCTGGGGCCGGAGGAACATGCCTTCCGACCAGATCACCTTGAGGTTCGATGCCATGCCGATCCTGCTCGATTAATGACGACGGCAGGGCCCGCGAAGGCGGGCCCTGCCGGCAGTCAGAGGGAACTTAAAAAGGCCACCAGGACCGCTCGCGGTCCGTCACCCGGATATCCTGCTTTCCCACGCCGATGTGGATGGTTTCGGGGTTGGGAGAGAACTGCCAGATCTTGTAGATGTTCGTGTTCTGGGGCACGGGCAGCGGCGCGACGAGGCGCCACTGGCTGCGCTCGAGGTCGCGGAAGGCCGCGACGATGCCGACGACGCGGGCATTGACGTCGCCTTCGCGGCGGATGGTGTGGGATTCGCCGGGCCGCAGGATCACCTGCTCGGCCTGGATCAGTTCCTCGCCCAGGGCCTGGCGCGCGTCGCCGTGCAGCGTGAAGAAGTCGCTTTCCTCGAAGGTGCGCGAGGTCTTCATTTCATAGACGGTGATCTGCACGGGCGAGGGCCGGCCGTGGACGTCGGGGTTCACATCCTTGTCGGCGGTGAGGGCGATTTCATAGGGTGAGGCCATCTTGCTGGCCGTCGAGGCGCAGCCCGATGCCAGCAATACGCCCGCAAGCAGGGCCAGGCCCGCGCGTGCAAGGGCAAACGTGCGCCACGTGGCGCCCTGCGTGATCCTCTCTGTCTTCGACCTCATGCCGACCGGGCCTCCCTTGGGATGTTCTCCTCATGAAGGCCGTATCACAAAATAGAAACAAGACAGTCTTGTTAAACCCGTGTGACGTTACTTTTTTTACGGTGTCGATACATCCGAAACAGTCGGAGAGTCTTTACCCAGGCGGTTTGCTACCGAAGTGTCATAATCGCCCCCTACTCTCGTAGCAAGCCGACGGGCAAGGCAGGCGTGCGTCCTGGCGCCCCGCAGGCATCCCCACAACCCACCCCTTTTGGATCACCTCGCCATGAGCATGAGACATCACGCCGCATTGCTTCTGAGCCTTATGGTGCTGGCTGGTTGCGCAACGAACGCGACCAGCCCCGGCGCCTCCCTGCCCGCGCAAGACAGCCCGCAAGCCCAACAGGCCTTGCAGCAACTGCGCGACGACTACAACCAGGGGCGTTATGGCGCCGTGATCCGCAGCGTGGCGCTGGATGGCCGCCTGCACGACGAGGCCTCGCTGGCCACGCGCACCGAAGCCTACAAGCTCCAGGCCTTCAGCTACTGCGTGCAGGACTACAAGCAGCTGTGCGAGGAAAGCTTCACGCGCATCCTGCAACTGCAGGCCGACTACGACCTGTCTCCGGCCGAGAAGGGCCATCCCCAATGGGGCCCGGTCTTCACCTCGGTGCAGTCCCGCTACCAGAACCAGACGCAGGCCACGCGCTGATCCCCCCCGGCGGGACCGCCGAGGCGCTCCCGCCCATTGCAACAAGGAGCCGCCATGTATCTCGGTCCCGCCCATCCTCCCGCTTCCGGCGCGCATGCGCTGATCCCGGCACGGTTCGATGCCCCTGGCGGCACCATCGGCCGCGTGGCGGGCAACCATCTCGTCCTGCCTGATCCGTCCGGCGCCATCGGCCGCCTGCAGGCTGTCGTGCGCCTGCGCGGCGCGGAGTGCCGGCTGGTCAACCTGGGCGGACCCGCGCCCGTCACGGTGAACGGCCGTTCGCTGGCGCAGGGCGAAGAGGCTGCCATCGCCGCGGGCGACCGGGTGGGCGTGGGCGGCTATGTGCTGGCGGTCGATGCGGCCGCCGGTGCGTTGGCGGAGCCTTTGGCCACCCGGGCCGACGCGCCCGTGCAGGCCGCCGCATCCGTGGCGGCTCTGCCGCCAGTCGTGAACGAGCCCGCCGGCCTGCCGGCCTTCGCCCCCGCGCCTGTGGGGCAGCAGGGCCAGGCCGCTGTCGCGTCATCCCAGCCGCCCGCGCGGCCCGACCCCGGGCCGGTGGATATCTTTGCCGACCTGATGGGCCCCGGCACCTTGCCGGTGGGCAGCGCTCCCGACATCTCCTGCCATCCCTTCGACATGGCCTCGGCCGCGCCGCGCAATACGCCGGACCCCTTGTCATTGCTGCCGGGCGAGCCCGTGCGCCATGTGCCGGGCGAGGATCCCCTGTCCTTCTTCGACCAAGTGGACGCGGCCCACGCGCCCAGCATCTTCAGCGATCGTACGCCCACCTCCATGACCTCGGGCGTACCGGCCACGGCGCGCGGCGATCAGCCCATCGCCGACATGCTGTCCGGCGACCGTGAGCGCAACGCGCGCAGCACGGCTGATCACGTCACGCAGATGAGCGGCTACATGCGGCCGACCCACGTGCGCCGCGACGAGTCGGGCGGATAGGGGCACGACGGCCCCGCCGCTCAGGCAGGGGCCAGCCAGCTCGGGTCCAGCTCGTCCAGCTGCGCGATACCCAACAGGGCCATGTCGCGGGCCACCTCCTGCGCCAGCAGGGTGGCCGCGTGCCGGACGCCGGCTTCGCCCGCGACGGATGCGGCATAGTTGAAAGGCCGTCCCAGGAACACCATGCGCGCGCCCAGGGCGTAGGCCTTGAGCACGTCCGTGCCGCGCCGGAATCCGCCATCGACCATGACCGCCAGGTCAGCCCCCACCGCCTGGACGATGCCGGGCAGGCGGTCCAGCGCGGCGGGCGCGTGGTCCAGCTGCCGGCCGCCGTGGTTCGACACGATGACGCCGTCCGCGCCGGCCTCGCGCGCCAGGCGCGCATCGTCGGCATGCAGGATGCCTTTCACCACGAGCTTGCCCGGCCACCGCCGGCGGATCAGCGCCAGATGCGTCCAGCCCAGGTTGTCGCGGCCATCGAACTCGCGCACGGCGCGGCGCGACAGGATAGGTGCGCCACGCGTCGCCGAGGCGTTCTCAAAATGCGGCATGCCGTGCCGAGCCAGGGTGCGCAACGCGGTGCCGCACAGCCAGCGCGGATGCATCGCGCCCTGCCACGCCAGTTGCCAGGAGGGGCGCAAAGGCGTCGAGAAGCCGCAGCGCACGTTGTTCTCGCGATTGCCGCTGATGGGCACGTCCGCGGTCACGACCAGCGTGCCGAAGCCTGCCTGCCCGACCCGGTCGAGCAAGGCCTCGATGCGGACCGCGTCGCCGGGCACATAGGCCTGGAACCAGGCTTGCGGATGATGGGCGATGACCGTTTCCATGCGGATGAGCGATGAGCCGCTGAGGATCATCGGCATGCCCAGCGCCGCCGCGGCGCGCGCCTGGACCACGTCGCCCAGATAGGCCGTCAGCGCGCTGATCCCCATCGGCGCGATGCCGAAGGGCAGGGCGTGCGAGTGGCCGAAGAGCGTGACGCCCGTGCGCCGCGCCGACACGTCCCGCAGGACGCGCGGCACCAGCGCGTGCCGCGCGAAGGCGCGGCGGTTGGCGTCGGCGGAGGTGCCGGTTTCCGCCGCCCCCGCCACGAAGCCGAACAGCGGCGCGGGCAGGTGCCGTCTGGCCGCGGCCTCGAAGTCGTCCAGCGACAGGCAGGCAGCCAGCGTGCGCGTCATGCGGTCGCCCGCGCGGCGTGCGCCGCCAGGATGCGCTGGCCGATGTAGAGGTCCTGCAGGGACAGCCCGGAACTGTCGAAGACGGTGATGTCAGCACGGTCCTGGCGGCCCTGTGCTTCGCCCGCGAGGACGGCGCCGATCGGCGTGACGGACAGCCGTCCCGCCGCGATGTCCGCCGCCACGTGCTGCAGTTCGCCGATGCGCGTCGACTGCTCGGGCAGGTCGCAGAACAGGCGCGCGCGGGCCATCAGCGCGGCAGGCGCTTCCTGCTTGCCTGTCGAGTCCGCCCCCATGGTCGACACATGCGTGCCGGGCCGGACCCAGTCTGCGTCGAAAAGCGGGGATTGCGAGGGCGTGGCGGTCACGATGATGTCCGCCTGCTGGCAAGCGGCTTGTGGCGCTTCGGCGCGCGCGCGCAGGCCGTGCGAGGCCAGCCGCGCGATGAAGGTCTCGGTTTCGGCGGCATCGCGGTTCACCACCAGCACGGTGTCGATGGGGCGGATGCGGGCGATGGCCTGGCATTCGTAGCCTGCCTGGTTGCCTGCGCCGAAGATCGCCAGCACGCGCGCATCGGGGCGCGCCAGCGCGTCGGTGGCGACGGCGTCGGCGGCGCTCGTGCGATACGCGTTGACCACGCCCGCTTCGATCAGCGCGGCCACCTTGCCGACCTCCTGGTCGAACACGGCAATGATGGAGTTGTGGCTGGGCAGGCCGCGCTGCTTGTTGGCGGGCCAGTAGAAGCCCATCTTCACGCCTGCCACGGCCTGCGTGGTGCCGGCCTTCACCGAATAGCGGTTCTCGCGCAGCGAGCCGTGGGCAATGACGGCGGGAAAGACGTGGCTGTCGGGCCGGATGGCGGCGATCAGCGCATCGCGGATGGCGTCGAAGGCCAGGGCGTGGCTGACCAGCGCGGCGGCTTCGGCTTCAGAAATGAATTGCATGGGCGTGGCTCCAGGGTCAGGCTGCGTTGCGGGCGGGTTCGCCGAAGCGCTCGCGATAGCGCGCCATCACGCGCGGCCAGGCCTCGGGGTTCACCAGGCGGGGCGGCCGGATGCCGCGCAGCACCTCGACGGCCTGCTGCGCGCCGAGGGCGGCGACGTTGCGGCGTCCCTCGTGCGAGACACCCGCCGTATGGAAAGTGGCGACCACGTTGTCCAGCGTCAGCAGCGGGTGGGACAGGGGCGGGGGCTCCGGCTCCCACACATCCAGCCCGGCGCCGCCCAGGTGGCCGCGGGCAAGCGCGTCATACAGCGCGGCCTCGTCGTGGATGCCGCCGCGGGCGGTGCTGATGAACAGCGCGCCCGGCTTCATCGCGCCAAAGGCCCGGCTGTCGAAACTGCCCAGCGTGGAGGCGTCGCGCGGGCAGTGCAGCGAGACGATGTCGGCGCGGGCCAGCAGCGCGGCCAGCGTCACGGGCTCCGCGCCGCGTGCGCGGATGTCGTCGTCGGATAGCAGCGGGTCGTGGGCCAGCACGGGCATGTCCAGCGCGCGGGCAATGGCCGCCACGCGGCGCCCTGCATGGCCGATGCCCACGATGCCCAGCGTCTTGCCGGTGACTTCGTGGCCCATCAAGGACTCGCGGCTGTAGCCGCGCGACGTGCGCAGGCGGCGGTCCGATTCGGCGATGCGGCGTGACACCGTCAGCATGAGCCCGATGGCGTGCTCGGCCACCGAGGCGGCATTGCCGCCGATCTGGTTGACCACGGCAACGCCGGCGCGGGTGCAGGCGTCGACGTCCACGGTGTCGTGGCCCGCGCCGGCCGAGGACACGCACAGCAGCTCGGGACAGCGCGCCAGCAACGCGTCGGTGGCCTGCCACGCGCGCGGCAGCTCGTTCTTGGCGGGTGAGATGTGATACAGGTGCGCTGCCGCCAACGCGTCGAATACGTCTTGCTCGGCGCCTTCGCGGCGCGCGACGCGCAAGGCGATGTCAGGCTCCGCGGCCAGCCGCTGGTCGAAGGCCGGATCGATCCAGAAGTCCAGGCGGACCACGGTCTTTGAGGGGGATGTCATGCTGTCTCCTGCCAGGGTGCCCGCCGTCTTGGCGCGGCGGGGCGGTAAGGGTTGGAAGCGGTCGGGACGAAAGCCGGCTCAGCCGCGCACCACGTCGGCGATGGCGTCCACCACGCGGGGCAGGTTGCCGGGGTTGAGCGCCGCCACGCAGATCCTGCCGGTGTCCAGCGCATAGATGCCGTGGCGCGCGCGCAGCGCCTCGGCCTGCGTGGCCGTCAGGCCTGAATACGAGAACATGCCTTTCTGCCGCGTGATTGCCGAGAAGCCGCGCCCCAGGTCCTGCGCATCCAGCGCCTGCACGAGCCGCGTGCGCATGTCGTGGATGCGGTGGCGCATGCCTGCGAGTTCCTCGGTCCACGCGTCGTACAGCGCGGGTGTCTGCAGCACGGCCTCCACGATGGCCGCGCCATGCGTGGGCGGATTGGAATAGTTCGTGCGCACCAGCCGCTTGGCCAGTGACTCGGCGCGCCCGATCGCGCCTGGGTCGCTGGAAACCAGCGTCAGCGCGCCGATGCGCTCGCCATACAGGGAGAAGGATTTGGAGAACGAGCTGGCGACCAGGAAATCCACGCCGGCCTCGGCGAACAGCCGCGCCGCCAGCGCGTCTTCCTCCAGGCCGTCGCCGAAGCCCTGATAGGCCATGTCGACGAAGGGCACCAGCCCGCCTTGCACGCAGGCATCCACCACCGCGCGCCACTGGGCGGGGTCCAGATCATTGCCGGTCGGGTTGTGGCAGCAGGCATGCAGCACCACGATGCTGCCGCGCGGCAGGCCGCGCAACGCGTCCAGCATGGCGTCGGCACGCACGTCCTGGCGCGTGGCGTCATAGTAGGGATAGCTGCGCACCGTGAAGCCGGCCGCCTCGAACAGGGCGCGATGGTTTTCCCAGCTCGGGTCGCTGACCGCCACGATGGCATCCGGCAGCAGCTGCTTCAGCACATCCGCGCCGATCTTCAGTGCACCGGTGCCGCCCACGCTCTGCAACGTGGCGGCGCGTTTCGCCTGCAGCACGGCGGCGTTCTCGCCGAACAGCAGGCTTTGCACACCGCTGCGGAAACCGGCAGTGCCTTCGATGGGGCGGTATTGCTTGGGACGTGCCTGGTCGATCCACGCGCGCTCGGCTTGCTGCACGGCGCGCAGGACCGGCACGCGGCCCTGGGCATCGGTATAGACGCCGACCACCAGGTTGATCTTGTCGGGCCGGGTTTCCTGGTGGAAGGCCTCGAAGAGCCGCATGATGGGGTCCAGCGGGGCGGACGGGGCGGATTGGAACAGCGAGGTCATGATGGGCTCCTGGAATGCTCAGGCCGGGGCGGCAAGCAAGGTGGCGTAGCGCGACAGGTCGACGTTGCCGCCGCTGATGACGATGCCCACGCGCTTGCCGCGCACGGCCAGCTTGTCCTGCAGCAGCGCGGCGAGCGGCATGGCGCCGGTGGGCTCGACGACGAGCTTCATGCGCTCGGCATGAAAGCGCATCGCCAGCATGATGTCTTCGTCGCTGACGGTGACGATCTCGTCGACGTGGCGGCGCATGACCGCGAAGTTCAGGTCGCCGACGTGCGTGGCCAGCGCGCCTTCCGGCAATCCGGTGGGGGGCGGGATGCGGATCACATGGCCCGCCTTCAGGGAGCGCAGGCCGTCGTCGCCGCTGACGGGCTCGACGCCGGCCACGGCGCAGCCGGGCGCGAGGCTTTTCGCGGTCAGCGCGGTGCCCGCCAGCAGGCCGCCGCCGCCCAGGCTGGTCACGATCAGGTCCAGGCCGGGCGCCTCCCCCAGCAGTTCCAGCGTGGCGGTGCCCTGGCCGGCAATGATGTGGGCGTGATCGTAGGGGGGGATCATCGTCAGGCCGCGCTGTGCAGCCAGTTCACGGCCCAGGGTCTCGCGGTCGTCCTGGTAGCGGTTGTAGATGATGATCTCCGCGCCGTAGCCGCGCGTGGCGTCGACCTTGGCGCGTGCGGAGTCGTGGGGCATCAGGATGACGGCGGGCGCGCCCAGCAGCCGGGCGCTGAGCGCGGTGGCCTGCGCGTGGTTGCCCGACGAGTAGGTCACGACGCCAGCGCGCCGCTGCGCGGGCGTCAATTGCGCGATGGCGTTGTAGGCGCCGCGGAACTTGAAGGCGCCCATGCGCTGGAGGTTCTCGCACTTGAAATAGACCTGCGCGCCCAGTCTTTCATTGAGCGTGGTGCTGGTGAGCACCGGCGTGCGATGCGCGACGCCCTTCAGCGTGAGGGCGGCCTGGCGCACGTCGGCCAGGGTCGGCAAGGCAGGGGAATCTGCCGCAGGGGCGGCGCGTGCCGGCTCGGGACGCATGGCGGGTGTCTCCTCGGTAATTGTCGAAGAGATATTATAAGAATCCCTGATTCAATCCTAGCCATCAGGTCGAATTGCGCTTGTTTATTAGGGTTTACGTGGATTATCTAGGGATAATTACCGACTCTCATCGTATTTCTTGTGCATTGAGATAATATGAGATAGCCTGTTTCGCAACAGCCTCGTAGAGCTGTGCCAACAAGGAGACAAGACATGCACAAGGCAATCAAACGCGGCCTGGGCCTGCTGCTGCTGGCCTGCGGCCTGCAGGCCTCGGCGGCGACCGCCTTTCCCGACGGACCGGTGCGCTACATGGTGCCGGCCCCGCCCGGCGGACTGATAGACATCATGGCGCGCATGGTCGCGCAGGGCGCGGGCGACCGCCTCAAGCAATCGGTGGTGGTCGAGAACCGTCCGGGCGGCAACACCGTCATCGGCGCGGACGCGGTGGCGCGCTCGGCGCCCGATGGCCAGACATGGCTGGCGGTGTCGATCACCCTGGCCGCGAACGCGACGCTCATGCCGAACATGTCGCTGGACGTGCGCAAGGACCTCGTGCCGGTGGCTCGGCTGGCGGTGACGCCGATGGGGGTCGTGGTGCCGGCCAATTCACCGTATCGCTCGCTGGACGAGATTGTGCAGGCGGCCAAGGGCGGCAAGATGCTGAACTACGGCTCGAGCGGATATGGCACGCCCACGCACCTGGCCACGGCCATGATGGAAGGGGTGGCCGGCATCAAGCTGAACCACATTCCCTACAAGGGCGGGGCCCCGGCCCTGAACGATCTCATCGGCGGCCAGCTGGATTTCATCATCGCGACCTTGAGCGAGGCCAAGCCCTTCCTGGACAGCGGCCGGCTGAAGCTCCTGAGCGTGACCAGCCCGGAACGCGTCAAGGCCTTTCCCGAGGCGCCGACGACGGCCGAAGGCGGTTATCCGGGATTGCTGATGGAAGGCTGGACAGGTGTCATGGTGCCGGCGGGCACGCCCGCGCCGGTCATCGACCGCATCGCCGAGGTCGTGCTGGACACGGCGAAGGCGCCTGCATTCGTGCGCCGGGCCGAGGAGATGGGCTTCGTCATGGCGCCGCAAGGACCGGCAGATTTCAAGCGCCAGTTCGTGAGCGAAGTGGAGCGCCTGCGCGACCTGATCCAGACGCGGGGCATCAAGATGGAGTAGGCCCGCCAGCGGTGCCGTGCAATGAAAAAGCCCCTGGCGCGCCGCGGCCAGGGGCTTTGCAATGGCGTGTCCTCAGCGCGGCTCGTGCTGCAGCGAGCGCTCCGCGCCCTGGATATGCGCCAGCATCACCGCCTGGGCGCGATCGGGCCGGCGTTCGCGGATGCTGTCGAGGATCATCTGGTGCATGGCGGTCGACACCGTGCGCATCTCGGCGTCGGCCTGGCGGTGGCGTGCGTTCATCATGACGGTCAGCACGCCGCGCAATTGCTCGCGCAGGCCTTGCAGGATGCGGTTGTGCGAGGCCTGCACCAGCAGGCCGTGGAACTCCAGGTTCAGCTCCACGTGTTCCTGTTCGGTGGTGGCCGGGTCCCGCATGCGGACCAGCAGGGCCTCCAGCGCGCGGATATCGTCGGGCGTGGCGCGCTTGGCCGCCAGCGTGGCGGCTTCCACTTCGAACATGCGCCGGATATCCAGCAGATCGTCGATGACGAAGCCGATGGTGCCGGTGCGGCCCATCATCGTCAGCAGTTGCGGGTCCAGCAGGTCCCACTGGCGCGAGCCATTGATATAGGTGCCGGCGCCGTGGCGCACGTCCAGCAGGCCCACGCTGGACAGATGCTGGATGGCTTCGCGGATGACGGTGCGGCTGACCCCGAAGCGGGTGCACAGCGCGGAGTCGGTGGGCAGGGCCGAGCCCGTGGGCAGCGTGCCTTGCAGGATGTCGACCGCGATGGCCTCGAAGACCGCCTCGTAGAGCTTGCGCTTGGGGCGGGTCCCGGGCGTTGCGTCGGGCGGCGTCAGGGTCTGGGTCATGCGCCGGATTGTAAGGCGCGCCCGGCCTGCCCGGCGGCTTCCCGGCCGGGCTTGCGGGTTAACCCATGTGGATCTGGTCGGCGTCGACCTTCACCAGGTCCTTGCCGGTGACGAGCGTGTGGCGGGCGTGCACGCGCACGGTCTGCTCGGCCTGCTGGTCGATGCGGCCGGCGCGCACCTGCTCGGTGTCCTCGGCCAGGCGGAAGATGTGGCGGGCCAGTTGCGAGATCCGGTCCATGACCACTTCGCAGCTGCGGCCCACCACGCGCAGGCTGCCCAGCGAGGCGCGCAGCCCCAGGCCCAGGTAGTCCATGTCCTGCACGGTGACGCGGCCCTTGCCCGCCTGGATGTTCAGCTCGGCCGTTTCCAGCGAGGTGTGGCGGGCGCCGCGCAGCGCGACGGCCTCGCCGGCCTCCAGCGTGACGCTGCCCTGGGCCGCGGCGATCACCAGGCTGCCCGGGGTGTCGATACGGGCGGCCAGCGGCGCGGCCTGCGTGATGATGGCGATCAGGTAGACCTGGCTGGCGTCCGGCCCGCAGATGAGCGCGGTGTCTCCCGTCTGCGGCGCCAGCAGGCAGCTGGCGGCGCGCGGCACTTCCCAGTCGCGGGTATCGCAACGCACCGTGCAGCGGCCGCCGGGGTGGATCTGCGTGACGGTTCCGATGAGCTGCACCGGATCGTAGGAAGAGAAGGTGTGCGCGTGCGCGGATGCAGCCATGGCGGGAAATCCTGAGGATGGCGAGCCTGGGACTGTAGGCATTCCAGCCGTCCGCTTGATGACATGCACATTTCCTTACCGGACTTACGTTTTCGCAAGGCTGGCGCCCCGGGGCTTGCGGGCGCGAGGCAGCGGGAGATAATGACGCGTCCGCATGAAGGACGTCCAGCCAGGAGACAAGGATGCTGAAGACGCGTTTCACGGAAATGGTGGGCGTGCGCCACCCCATCGTCCAGGGCGGCATGCAGTGGGTGGGCCGCGCCGAGCTGGTGGCCGCCGTGGCCAACGCCGGCGCGCTGGGGTTCCTGACCGCGCTGACGCAGCCCACGCCCGAGGCGCTGGCCCGGGAGATCGCGCGCTGCCGCGCGCTTACCGACCAGCCTTTCGGCGTCAACCTCACCCTCCTTCCCTCGCTCAAGCCGCCCCCCTATCAGGCTTACTGCGACGTGATCGCCGAGTCGGGGGTGACGGTGGTCGAGACCGCCGGCTACAAGCCCCAGCCCTATGTGGAGCGGTTCCAGCAGGCCGGCATCCGCATCATCCACAAGTGCACGTCGTTGCGGCACGCGCTGTCGGCCGAGCGCATGGGCGTGGATGCCATCTCCATCGACGGCTTCGAATGCGCCGGGCATCCCGGCGAGGACGACATCCCGGGCCTCATCCTGATTCCTGCCGCCGCGGCGGCATTGCGCATTCCCGTGATCGCCTCGGGCGGTTTCGGTGACGGACGGGGCCTGGTGGCGGCGCTGGCGCTGGGCGCCGACGGCATCAACATGGGCACGCGGTTCTGCGCGACGCAGGAGGCGCCCATCCACGATGCCTTCAAGCAGGCGATGGTCGCCAACGACGAGCGGGCGACGGACCTCATCCTGCGCAGCTATCGCAACACGGCGCGGGTGGCGCGCAATGCCATCAGCCAGCAGGTGCTGGAGGCAGAGCGGGCGGGCCAGCCCTTCGAGGCCGTGGCGCCGCTGGTCAAGGGGCTGCGGGGCAGGGAAGGGCTGGAGAGCGGCGACCTGGACCACGGCATCTGGACGGCCGGGCAGGTGCAAGGCCTGATCCACGACATTCCCACGGTGCAGGAACTGGTCTCGCGCATCTTGGCCGAGGCCGAGGCGATCATCGGCGGGCGGCTGGCTGCCATGCGCGTGGCTTGAGGGCGCATGATGATGACCCCTTCTCCCGAGGAAGATCTCATCCTCTATCTGCGCCGGCTGGGCCACGGCACCCCGCCCGCGCCCACGCTGTCGGTGCTGGGCGGCTTGCAGGCCCGGCACACCCAGGTGTTTCCGTTCGAGACCCTGGCCGCGCTGCTGCGCGTCCCCGTGCGGCTGGACCTGCCCAGCTTGCGCAACAAGCTGCTGCGGGAGGGGCGCGGCGGCTATTGCTATGAGCTGAACCTGATGTTCCTGTGGCTGCTGCGCGCGCTGGGTTACGACGCGCGGCCGCTCACCGGCCGCGTGCTGCTGGGCGAAGACACGCACACGCCGCCGCCGCGCACGCACATGCTGATCCTGGTGACCCTGGACCAGGTGCGCTACGCCGTGGACGTGGGTTTCGGCGGCATGGTGCCTCCCACGCCCTTGCGCCTGGACGAGACCCAGGCGCAGGCCACGCCGCTGGAGCCCTACCGGCTGGAGGAAAGCGGCGGCGGCTACCTGCTGCAGGCGCAAGTGGGGCAGGCGTGGCGCCATCTCTATGCCTTCGACCTGCTGGCCCAGCCCGCCATCGATTTCGAAGTCGGCAACTGGTATGTCAGCACCCATCCTGAATCGCCCTTCCTCGGGCAGTTGCTGGTGGCGCGCACGGGCCCGGGCGAACGCCATGCCTTGCGCAACGGGGAGTACGCCCATCACCGGATCGGCCAGCCCAGTGAGCGCCACACCATCAAGGAGGTGGCTGCCTTGCGCGCGCTGCTGACGGATGTGTTCGGGCTCGCCCCGCCCGCGCATCCGGGGCTGGACGCCGCGCTGGCCCGGGTGTTGTGACAGGCGCTTCGCGCCGGCAACGGTAGAATGGCCGCGCCTCGCGGCGGTGCCGCTTCCCGCGCCGCCCGTCACCGGAGACGCTGTATGCCCCTTCGTCGTCGACCGCGGTCCCGCGCCCTGCGTGTTGCCGGACGCGCGCTGTGCGCCCTGTTGGCCCTGTTGGTGATTCTCGTGGCCGCGGCCTGGCTGGCCCTGCGCGGCAGCCTGCCCGGCATCGATGGCGAAGCGTCCGCGCCAGGGCTGTCGACCTCGGCCATCATCGAGCGCGATGCCCAGGGGGCCGCGACGATCCGCGCCGGCAACCGGCGTGACCTGGCCTACGCCACCGGCTACGCCCATGCGCAGGACCGCTACTTCCAGATGGATCTGCAGCGCCGCACGGCGGCGGGCGAACTGGCCGGGCTGATCGGCGAGGTGGCCCTGCCGCTGGACCTGCGCAATCGCCTGAACCGTTTCCGCGCCCGCGCCGAGCGTTCGCTTGCCGCGTTGCCGAAGGACGACCGCGACATCCTGCAGGCCTATGCCGACGGCGCCAACGCCGGCCTGGCAAGCCTGCGCGTGCGGCCCTTCGAATACCTGTTGCTGCGCGAGGCGCCGCAGCCCTGGCGGCCCGAGGATTCACTGCTGGCCATCGACGCCATGACCATCAACCTGCAGGTCAGTGAACTGCGCCGCGTGCTGACCCGGGGCGCGCTGCGTGACCTGGTGCCCGACGACCTGTTGACCGCGCTGACCCTGCCGGGCAGCCATTGGGACGCCACGCTGGATGGCGTGCCCGCGCCGACCGCGTTGCCCGCGGTGCCGGCCACGCGGCCCGACTGGATCGATACGCTGGCGCGCCAGGACGGCATCCGCAACGCGGCGATCGACACCCCGCCGGTGATCGGCAGCAATGCCTGGGCCGTGGATGGGCGCCACGGCCGGGACGGCAAGGCCATCGTGGCCAATGACATGCACCTGGGACTGCGCCTGCCCAACGTCTGGTATCGCCTGACCCTGAACGTGCCCGACGGCACGGGCAGCGCGCGCCGCGTGTCGGGCGTGAGCCTGCCCGGCGCGCCCGTGATCGTCGCGGGCAGCAATGGCAAGGTGGCCTGGGGCTTCACCAACAGCTACGGCCATTTCATCGACCTCGTGGCGCTGGAGGTGGACCCCGAGAATCCGCGACGCTATCGCGACGGCAAGGGCGAATGGCGCGAGGCGGTGGAGCACGGCGAGGCCGTTGCGGTGCGTGGCGGCGAGACCGTGCAGTTGCTCGTGCGCGACACGGAGTGGGGGCCGATGATCGCCGCCGGCGGCAAACACTTTGCCATCCGCTGGGCGGCGCATCTGGACAGCGCCCGGGATCTCTCCTTGCGGCAGATGGAGTCCGCGACCGACGTGCCCTCGGCCCTGGCGGTCGCGCGGGCCTCCGGCATCCCCGCGCAGAACATCCTGGTGGCCGATGACGCGGGCCGCATCGGCTGGACGTTGGCGGGGCTCCTGCCCGCGGCCACCTTCGATCCGGAAGGTTTTCCCGTGACGGCCGCGCAAGCGGGCGCCCCGTTGGCGCGCCTGCCCGCCGGCGACTATCCGTCCTTGCTGGACCCGGCGCTGGGGCGGCTCTGGAGCGGCAACAGCACGCAGCTCAGCGACGCGGCGATGCAGTCGCGCATCGGCGATGGCGGGGCCAACGTCGGCGTGCGCTCGCTGCAGATCCGGGATGCGCTGCTGGCCCGTGAACAGCACGACGAAGCATCCTTGAAGGCCATCCAGCTGGACGACCGCGCCAGTTGGGTGGACAGCTGGCGCGACCTGGCCCTGTCCGTGCTGGACGACGAGGCCTTGCGCGACCATCCGCAACGCCGGGTTTTCCGCGATGCCTTGCGGGACTGGCAGGGGCACGCCGATGCGGACAGCGCCGGCTATCTCATGGCGCGCACCTTCCACCTGGCCTTGTACGACAGCTGGTTTGGCGCGCTGGACGACAGGCTGGAAGACATCGAGCCCGGCCTGTCCGTGCGCCTGGCCTCCTCGCGCATCCTGCCGCTCATGGAAGCGGTGGCGCGCGCCGAAGCCTGGCGCCCGGCGCGCTATCCGGATTGGCGCAGCTTCATGCTGGACCGCGTCGATGCTTCCATCGCCGAGCTCACGCGCAATGGCGAGGATCTGGCGGCGCTGAAGTGGGGGCAGCACAACCGGCTGAACGTCACGCACCCGTTCGCGCGCCTGGTGCCGCGGCCGATGGCCGGCTGGCTGTCGGCGCCGCACGTGCCCATGCCCGGGGACCTGGATACGCCGCGCGTGCAGATGCCCGGCATCGGCGCGTCCGAGCGGTTCGTGGTCTCGCCGGGTGAAGAGGAAAAGGGTTTCCTGACGATGCCCGGCGGCGCCTCGGGGCACCCGCTGTCGCCCTTCTTCCTGGCGGGACACGATGCCTGGGAGAAAGGCCGCACCCAGCCCTTCCTGCCAGGGCCGCCCTTGCACCGGCTGATCCTGCAGCCGTCGAAGTAGGGCGCAAGCGGCAGGGCGGCGTCAGTCCGTCCTGCCGCCGCCGTGCAGGTGGCGCGTGGCCAGCGAGGCGGCGGCGGCGCGGGTCTCCACGCCCAGCTTCACGAAGATGTGCTCCAGGTGCTTGTTGGCTGTGCGGGGGCTGATGCCCAGAATCTCGCTGATGTCGCGGTTGGTCTTGCCGCGCGACAGCCACAGCAGCACGTCCATCTCGCGCGCCGTCAGGTGATAGGCGCGTGCCAGGCCGGTGCGCGGGTCTTCCGGCAAGGGCCGTTCCTCCAGCAGCAGCATCAGTTCGTCGTGGCCGCCCACGCGCGGCCGTTGCGCCAGGCGCAGGGACAGCACATGCGTGGGGCCCGCGGCCTGCAGCGTGCAGGCCGCGCTGTCCAGTTCCTTGCGCAGGCAGCCGCCGATCCAGTCCTGCACGGGGGGCGGCAGTGCGTTGTCATCCGCAGATGCGCCGTAATAGGCCGCCAGCCACCCGCGCGCCCGCGCCGTCATCCAGATGGCGTGCCCCCGCGCGTCCAGCACGATGACCGCGCTGGCCACGGCATCGATGGCGTCCTCGGCGGCAGCCATGACGCGGTGGCTGCGCAGGTGGGCGCCCAGGCGGGCCAGCACCACGCCGGTGTCCAGCGGCTTGGTGACGTAGTCGATGCCGCCTGCCTCGAAGCCGCGTACCACGTGTTGCGGCTCGGCCAGGCCGGTCATGAAGACCACCGGCACGTGGCCCGCGCGCGGATGCGCCTTCATGCGCCGGCAGGTTTCAAAGCCGTCCAGGCCCGGCATCAGCGCATCCAGCAGCACGATGTCCGGCGTGACGTAGTCCAGCCGCGCCAGGGCGGACTGGCCGTCGGTGGCCACCAGCACGCGATAGCCCGCCGCGTCCAGCGCGTCGGAAAGCATCTTCAGGTTGTCGGGCAGGTCGTCCACCAGCAGCACCAGGTGCTGGGAGCCGGGCAGGGATGCAGCGTTCATGTCGGGATCGTGCCAGGGGCGTGATGGTGCAGGTGCTGTTTCAGGGTTTCCTGGTATTCGCCCAATTGGAAGCCCACGGCCAGCGCGTGCAGGTGATCGATGAGGGGGGCGGCGTCGGGTCGCCGCGTGCGCAGGTCATCCAGGCGCTGGAGGATGCCCTTCACGTAGCCCAGCGCACCCAGTTCCAGCAGCGCTTCGGCATCGGCACGGTCCAGCGCCGTGTCGTGCAGCGCCTGCGAGGACAGGGGCTGCACGGGCTGGGCGTCGGATTCGTGCCAGTCCAGGCGCAGCAGCCTGCCCAGCGTCGCAAGCAGTTCGCCCAGGATCAGCGGCTTGCTCAGGAAGTCGTCGTGCGCATCCTCGCCGCCGTCAGGCGAGTGGCGCGCATAGGCCTTGGCCGATGCCATGACGATGCGGCAGCTTGCGCCCTGTTCGCGCAGCTTGCGGCAGACTTCCCAGCCCGACATGTCGGGCATGGAGATGTCCAGCAGGATCAGGTCGGGCTGGATGTCACGCTGCGCCTGCAGGCCGGCCGCGCCGTTCCCGGCCTCGTGCACGGTGAAGCCCAGCGGCGCCAGCATGTCGCGCGCCACCTGCCGTTGCGAGGCCTGGTCGTCGATGACGAGGATGTGGCGGGGCCGTCCGGCGTAGCCCAGGATGTGGCCGCGTGGCAGCAGCCCGCCGCGCGGCGCGCGCACGGCCGGCAGGAAGAGCTTCAGGGTGAAGATGCTGCCTTGCCCGACGTGGCTGCGCACGGTCAGCTCGCCGCCCATGATGCCGGTGAGCATGCGGCAAATGGTCAGCCCCAGCCCGCTGCCGGTGTCGGACTGTTCCAGCCCTGCCCAGCTGCGTTCGAAGGGCAGGAAGATCCGCTCCAGGTCGTCGGCGGGGATGCCCGCGCCGCTGTCCTCGATCTCGAATTGCGCCATGTCCGAGGCGTAGCGCACGCGGAAGGCCACATGGCCGCGCTGCGTGAACTTCACGGCGTTGCCCAGCAGGTTGATGAGGATCTGCCGCAGGCGCTTCTCGTCCATGTGGACGACATCCGGCAGGTTTTCCGCCGGTTCGTACTGGAAGGCCAGGCCCTTCAGCATGAGCTGGGGGCGGAACATCATGGCGATCTGGTCCAGGAAGGCGGGCAGGCGGAACTCGGTGTTCTCCAGCCGCAGCTTGCCCGCCTCGATGCGTGCCACGTCCAGCAGGCCGTCGATGAGGCCGATCAGGTGCTTGCCGTTGCGGTGGATGACATCCACCGCGTCACGGCGATTCGAGGGAAGGCCGGGGTCGCGCTCCAGGATCTGGGCATAGCCCAGGATGCTGTTCAGCGGGGCGCGCAACTCGTGGCTCATGCCGCTCATGAAGCGGCTCTTGGCCAGGTTGGCGCTCTCGGCGGCTTCCTTGGCGCGCTGCAGCTGGGCATCGGTCTCTTCGTGCGCGGCGATTTCCCGCAGCAGCAGATGGGTCTGGCGGTCGGACTCTTCCTGGGCAACCTGGCGGCTTTCGTTGGTCAGCACCAGCCACCACGCGGCCACGCCGCCCACCAGCAGCATCGCGGCGAAAAGCTTCACGAACGCAGCCCGCAGCGTGGCGATGTCCGAGCCGGTGTGCGTCGGGCTGGCGGCTTCCTGGAAGTACAGCAAGCCCAGGATGGCGGCGAGCAGGCCGGCGATGACGCCCAGCGCCAGCAGGTAGTGCGCCAGGCGAGAGTGGAAGAGCGGCGGCGCGTGGGCGGGCAGCACGCGGCGCAAGGCCGCGCCAATCTGGTCCTGCAGCCGCGAGCCGCTTTTGCAGCGGTCATGGCAGCGTGCGTCCAGCGTGCAGCACAGCGAGCAGATGGGGCCGGAATAGGCCGGGCAGTGCGCCATGTCGGGGGCTTCGAAGGTGTTGGCGCAGATCACGCACTGGCGGGCGTGCATGGCGTGCGCGCCGTGTTCGGCGACGAGCGCAGGCCCGGGCTTGCGCGCCAGGTAATAGCGCCCGCCCGTCCACCACGCGATGGCGGGCGTGGCGATGAAGGCCAGCGCCAGCGCGATGAAACAGGACAGCGCCTGCGCCAGCGGGCCGAAGGCGCCCGCATAGGCCAGCAGCGAGCCGCACAGCGCGATCAGCATGCCGCCCACGCCGACGGGGTTCACGTCATAGAGATACGCGCGCCGGAACTCGATGGTGGCCGGGCTGAGCCCCAGCGGCTTGTTCAGCACCAGGTCTGCCACCAGCGCGCCGATCCAGGCCACGGCCACGTGCGAGAAGATGCCCAGCACGTGCTCCAGCGCGTCGAACACGCCCAGCTCCATGAGGCCGACCGCGATCATCACATTGAAGACCAGCCACACCACCCGCCCGGGATGGCTGTGCGTGAGCCGGGCGAAGAAATTGGACCAGGCGAGCGAGCCGGCATAGGCGTTGGTGACGTTGATCTTCACTTGCGAGATCACCACGAAGACCGCCATGGCGGCCAGCGCCCAGGCCGGGTTGTCCAGCACGTAGCGATAGGCCACCAGGTACATCTGCGTGGGGTCCACGGCCTTCTCGGCCGAGACGCCGTGGCCCAGCGCCAGATAGGCCAGGAAGGCGCCGCCCAGCATCTTCAGCGCCCCCGGCACGATCCAGCCGGGGCCGGCCGACAGCAGCGCGGCCCACCAGCGCCAGCGATTCTCGCGCGTGCGTGCCGGCAGGAAGCGCAGGAAATCGACCTGCTCGCCGATCTGCGTGATGAGCGAGGCCGCCACCGCCGCGCCCGCGCCGAACAGCAGCACGTCGAACTCGGCGCCCTTGCCCGTGAGGCCGGCGAAGCTGAAAAGCGAGGTCAGCGCCTGCGGCTCCTGCACCAGGATGAAGGCGTACGGGGTGACGAGCATCAGCAGCCAGACCGGCTGGGTCCAGTTGTGCAGGCGGTTGATGACGGTGATGCCGTAGGTGACCAGCGGCAGGATGACCAGTGCGCTGACCAGGTAGCCCACGGACAGCGGCAGGCCCGTGGCCAGTTCCAGCGCCAGGGCCATGATGGCGGCCTCCAGCGCGAAGAAGATGAAGGTGAAGGACGCGTAGATCAGCGAGGTGAGGGTGGAGCCGAGGTAGCCGAAGCCCGCGCCACGTGTCAGCAGGTCCATGTCCAGGCCGTGTTTGGCGGCGTAGTAGGCGATGGGCAGGCCGGTCAGGAAGACGGCGGCGGCGACGGCGATGATGGACCAGAAGGCGTTGATGAAGCCGTAGTTCAGCACCAGCGCGCCGCCGATGGCTTCCAGCGCCAGGAACGAGACCGCGCCGCCGGCGGTGTTGGCCACGCGGAAGAGCGACCATTTGCGGAAGGCATGCGGCGTGAAGCGCAGCGCATAGTCTTCCAGGGTCTCGTCGGCCACCCAGGTGTTGTAGTCGCGGCGGACCTTGGCGATGCGCTGCGGGGTGGGCGTATCCACGGTGTTCGGCTCCAGCGTCGGGCGCCGGCGGCGCCGGCCTGCGTCGAATGACGTATGTCTGTTTTTTTACCGTGAGGCAGGCCTGCCGCCACTACGTCAATCGACGTATGTTGCAGTGCAGCGTGGCTCCCTAGTATGGCACCGACCCCCTGCGAGTCGCAATGCGCCGCGCCGGGGCCGCGAGTTCCGATATCCCGCCGCTAGGAGCGCCCGATGGCACGCCACCCTGATTCCGACGACACCCTGGTTTCCCCCGCCCGCCGACGCATGGCGATGATCATGGCCTCGCTGCCGCTGATGACGGTGCCGGCGCTGAGCCGCGCCGCCGCGCCCGCCACCTCGGCGGTCAATACGACGGGCCTGGCCGTCACCGACAAGGAAGTGATCGTCGGCCAATTGCATTCCGCCACCGGCACCATGGCCATCAGCGAAACCGGCTCGATCCAGGCCGAGCGCCTGGCCATCGAGCAGATCAACGCCATGGGCGGCATCCTGGGCCGCCAGATCAAGGTCATCCAGGAAGACGGCGCGTCCGACTGGCCGACCTTCGCCGAGAAGGCCCGCAAGCTGCTGGTCAGCGACAAGGTGGCGACGGTCTTCGGCTGCTGGACCTCGGCTTCGCGCAAGGCGGTGCTGCCGGTGTTCGAGAAAGAGAACGGCCTGCTGTACTACCCCACCTTCTATGAAGGCCTGGAGCAATCCAAGAACGTCATCTACACCGGTCAGGAAGCCACGCAGCAGATCCTGGCGGGCCTGGATTGGGTGAACCGCGAGACCAAGGCCAAGACCTTCTACCTGATCGGCTCCGACTACATCTGGCCGCGCACGTCCAACAAGATCGCCCGCAAGCACATCGAGAACGTGCTCAAGGGCGAGGTGGTGGGCGAGGAGTACTACCCGCTGGGCCACACCCAGTTCGGCTCGCTCATCAACAAGATCAAGCTGCGCAAGCCCGACGTGGTCTACGCCATCGTGGTGGGCGGCAGCAACGTGTCCTTCTACAAGCAATTGCGCGCCGCCGGCGTGACGTCCGACAAGCAGAAGCTGCTGACCATCTCGGTGACCGAGGACGAACTGTTGGGCATCGGCGGCGAGAACTGCGAAGGCTTCTTCTCGTGCATGAAGTACTTCCAGAGCCTGGACAACCCGAACAACAGGAAATTTGTCGAGGCCTTCAAGGCCAAGTACGGCGCCAATGCCGTGATCGGCGACGTGACGCAGGCGGCTTACCTGGGGCCGTGGCTGTGGAAGATGGCCGTCGAGAAGGCAGGCAGCTTCGACGTGAGCAAGGTCACCGCCGCCTCGCCCGACCTCGAATTCAAGGAGGCGCCCGAAGGCTACGTGAAGGTGGATGCCAACCACCACCTCTGGAGCAAGACGCGCGTGGGCAAGATCCGCCGCGACGGCCAGTTCGACGTGGTCTACGAGACGCCCGAGCTGATCCGTCCGGATCCCTTCCCCAAGGGCTACCAGTAACACGGGCCCCGGGACCATCAGGCACGCAGGCACGCACGCACGCGCGAGGTACGACATGGAATCCTTCTCCGACCTGGGGGCCATTCTGCTGATGCAGGGCTTCAATGGCCTGTCCGTCTTCAGCGTGCTGCTGCTGATGGCGCTCGGCCTGGCCCTGATCTTCGGCCAGATGGGCGTCATCAACATGGCCCACGGCGAGTTCCTCGCCATCGGCGCCTACACCACCTACCTGGTGTCCACCCTGGCGCGCGACTTCGCGCCGGGGTTCCTGCCCTATTACTTCCTGTTCGCGGTCGCGGCGGCCTTCCTGGTGGCCTTCGTGCTGGGCTGGCTGGCCGAATGGGCGCTCATCCGCCACCTGTACCGCCGGCCGCTGGATACGCTGCTGGCCACCTGGGGCCTGTCGCTGATCCTGCAACAGACCCTGCGCTCGCTGTTCGGACCGCGCGAGGTCAGCCCGGAGATGCCCGATTGGCTGATGGGCTCGTGGCAGCCGCTGGATGGCGTGGACATTCCGCTCAACGGCCTCTTCGTGATGGCCCTGACCTTCCTCATGACGGCGGGACTGATACTGGCCCTGTACCGCTCCAGCTGGGGCCTGCATGTGCGCGCCACGGTGCAGAACCGTGCCATGAGCGGTGCGGTGGGCATCGACACCAAGCGCGTGGACCGCGTGACCTTCGCGCTGGGCTGCGGCATCGCCGGCATGGCGGGCGCGGCCTTCACCACCATCGGCGCCACCGGCCCCACCAGCGGCTCGCTCTACATCGTCGACACCTTCCTGACCGTCGTGTTCGGCGGGGCGGCCAGCCTGCTCGGCACCGTGGCCTCGGCCTTCCTCATCGCCCAGACGCAGTCGGTGTCCGAGTTCTTCATGACCGGCTCCATGGCCAAGGTGCTCACGCTGTCGGCCATCGTGATCATCCTGATGCTGCGTCCGCAAGGCCTCTTCTCGATCAAGACGCGCAAATGATGCCCCCACGCTGCGCCTTCGGCTTGGCTAGCCCCCCGAGTGGGCCGCTTTTTGCCTTGGGGCGGCCCGGCGGCAAAAAGGAACCTACATGAACCGAGCTTTCCACAACGTGATCGGCGGACGCGAGGGGCTGCTGGGCCTCGCGATCCTGGCGGCGCTCCTCTTCGTGCTCCTGCCGTTGTCGCTGGACGTCTTCCGCCTGAACCTGGTGGGCAAGTACCTGAGCTACGCCTTCGTCGCCATCGGCCTGGTCATGTGCTGGGGCTACGGCGGCATCCTGAGCCTGGGGCAGGGCGTCTTCTTCGGGCTGGGCGGCTATTGCATGGCCATGTTCCTGAAGCTGGAGGCCTCCACGCCCGAGGCCACGGCCATCCAGTCCACGCCCGGCATTCCCGACTTCATGGACTGGAACCAGGTCACCGCGCTGCCCTGGCTCTGGGAACCCTTCAAGAGCTTCGCCTTCACGCTGGTGGCGATCCCGGTGATTCCCGCGCTGCTGGCGCTGGTCATCGGCGTGGCCATGTTCAAGCGGCGCGTGGGCGACGTGTACTTCGCCATCGTCACGCAGGCCATCGCGCTCATCCTGTCGGTGCTGATCATCGGCCAGCAGGGCTATACCGGCGGCGTGAACGGCATCACCGACCTGAAGACGCTGCTGGGCTGGGACATCCGCAGCGATGGCGCGCGGCTCACGCTGTACTTCGTCAACGGTGTCCTGCTGTTCGCCTGCATCCTCTTCGCGCGCTTCGTGCTGTCGTCCAAGCTGGGCAAGCTGCTGGTCGCCATGCGCGACAAGGAGGAGCGCGTGCGCTTCTCGGGCTACGACGTCGCCAACTTCAAGGTCTTCGTGTTCTGCCTGGCCGCCATGTTCTCGGCCGTGGGCGGCGCCATGTTCACCCTGCAGGTGGGCTTCATGTCGCCGTCCTTCGTGGGCATCGTGCCCTCCATCGAGATGGTCATCTTCGCCGCGGTCGGCGGCCGCCTGTCCTTGCTGGGCGCGGTCTACGGCGCGCTCATCGTGAACTTCGGCAAGAGCTACTTCTCGGAAACCTTCCCGCAGCTCTGGCTCTTCATGATGGGCGGGCTCTTCATCCTGGTGGTCATGGCCTTCCCCAACGGGCTGGCCGGCATCTACCAGGATCACGTGCGGCCCCGCCTGATGCGCTGGCGCCCGCGCGCGCGCACCCAGGCCGATGCGCCGGCGCCCGCCGCGAAGGCGCCTGCCTCCAGCCCGCCCGCCGCCACGTCACACGCCACGCCTGCCGCCGGCGGCACGGAGGTCACGCCATGAGCACGCCCGAATTCGCCCTGTATGTCGAAGGGCTCACCGTGTCCTTCAACGGTTTCGTCGCCGTCAACGACCTGAACCTCTACGTGGAGAAGGGCGAGACCCGCGTGGTCATCGGCCCCAACGGCGCGGGCAAGACCACCGTGCTGGACCTGATCTGCGGCCGCACCAGGGCCACGTCCGGGTCCATCCGCTTCAAGGACATCGAGCTGACGTCGCTCAGCGAGCACCGCATCGTGCGCGCCGGAGTAGGGCGCAAGTTCCAGACGCCATCCATCTACGAGACGCTGTCCGTGCGAGAGAACCTGGAGGTGTCGTTTCCGCGCGGCCGCACCGTGTTCGGCGCGCTGGCCTTCCGCCGCACGGCGGACGTGATCGAACGGGTGGAGGAGGTGGCCGGACAGATCTTCCTGGCCGACCGCCTGGACGACGCGGCGCAATTGCTCTCGCACGGGCAGAAGCAATGGCTGGAGATCGGCATGCTGCTCATGCAGGAGCCCGAGCTGATGATGCTGGACGAACCCGTGGCCGGCATGAGCGTCTCGGAACGCGAGAAGACGGCCGAGCTGCTGAACCGCATCGGCCAGGACCGTTCGATGATCGTCATCGAGCACGACATGGAATTCGCGCAGCGCATCGCCGACCGCGTCACGGTGCTGCACCAGGGGCGCGTGCTGGCGGAAGGGTCGATGGACCACGTCCAGAACGACCCGCGCGTCATCGAAGTCTATCTGGGCCACTGAGCCCGCTGCTTGCCGGAGGCACGCATGTTCGAAGTCAAGGGATTGGTGTCCGGCTACGGCCAGAGCCGCGTCATCCACGGCGTGGACCTGGCGGCCGGCGAGGGCGAGATCGTCGCGGTCATGGGCCGCAACGGCATGGGCAAGACCACGCTCTTCAAGACGATGGTGGGCATGCTGCCCGCCATGGCAGGCAGCATCCGCGTGGACGGCAAGGACCTGTCCGGCATGGAGAGCTTCCAGCGCGTGCGCAGCGGCATCGCCTACGTGCCGCAAGGCCGCATGGTGTTCCCCACGCTGACCGTGGAAGAGAACATCCGCACCGGCCTGCGTGGCCGCGCCTTGTCGGATGCGATCCCGGAAGAGATCTACGCGCTTTTTCCCGTGCTGCACGAGATGCGCCGCCGCCGTGGCGGCGACCTGTCCGGCGGCCAGCAACAGCAGTTGGCGATCGCCCGCGCGCTGGTCACCAACCCCAAGGTGCTGATGCTGGACGAGCCCACCGAAGGCATCCAGCCTTCCGTCATCAAGGACATCGCGCGCAGCCTGCTGGAAATCCGCCGCCTGCGCAACCTGGCCATCGTCGTGTCCGAACAGGTGCTGAGCTTCACGCTGCAGATCGCCGACCGTCTCATCGTCATCGACCGTGGCCGCTTCGTGCTGGCCGCCAATCGCGACGAGGTCGACGAGCGCAGCGTCAGCCGCTACCTGTCGGTCTAGTCCTCTTCCTCTCGCATCCACCCAAGGAGATAAACCATGCCCGAGACCCTGATCAAAGTCGACCTGGCGCAGTCGCCCTACGACAACGAGATGATCCACAACCGCTGGCATCCGGACATCCCCATGGCGGTGTGGGTCAAGCCCGGCGACGATTTCGTGCTGGAGACCTATGACTGGACCGGCGGCGCCATCAAGAACGACGACAGCGCCGACGACGTGCGCGACGTGGACCTGTCCACCGTGCACTTCCTGTCCGGCCCGGTGGGGGTGGAGGGTGCGCAGCCCGGCGACCTGCTGGTGGTGGACCTGCTGGACATCGGCGCGCGCGACGACAGCCTGTGGGGCTTCAACGGCTTCTTCAGCAAGAAGAACGGCGGCGGCTTCCTGACCGAGCACTTCCCGTACGCGCAGAAATCCATCTGGGACTTCAAGGGCATGTTCACCTCCTCGCGCCACATTCCGGGCGTGGGGTTCGCGGGCCTCATCCACCCCGGACTCATCGGCTGCCTGCCCGACCCGGCCCTGCTGGAAACCTGGAACACGCGCGAACAGGCGCTGATCGACACCGACCCCCAACGCGTGCCGCCGCTGGCCAATCCGCCCATGGCCAAGACCGCGCACATGGGCAAGTTGAAGGGGGCGGCCCGCGACAGGGCCGCGGCCGAGGGCGCGCGCACCGTGCCGCCGCGCGAGCACGGCGGCAACTGCGACATCAAGGATCTCTCGCGCGGCGCGCGCGTGTTCTTCCCGGTCTATGTCGAAGGCGGCGGCCTGTCCGTGGGCGACCTGCACTTCTCGCAGGGCGACGGCGAAATCACCTTCTGCGGCGCCATTGAAATGGCGGGCTGGGTGCACATGCGCGTCTCGCTCATCAAGGGCGGCATGGCGAAGTACGGCATCCGCAATCCCATCTTCAAGCCCAGCCCCGTCACGCCCAATTACAAGGACTACCTGATCTTCGAAGGCATCTCGGTGGACGAACAGGGCGGGCAGCACTACCTGGACGTGCACATCGCCTATCGGCAGGCCTGCCTGAACGCCATCGAGTACCTGAAGAAGTTCGGCTATTCGGGCGCGCAGGCCTATTCCATCCTGGGCACGGCGCCGGTGCAGGGGCACATCAGCGGCGTGGTCGACATTCCCAATGCCTGCGCGACGCTCTGGCTGCCCACCGAGATCTTCGACTTCGACATCCAGCCGGGCGCCGACGGTCCGATCAAGCACATCAAGGGCGATGTCGACATGCCCCTGTCGCCCGACCTCTGACCCCAGCGCCAGGAGCCCGCGCCATGCCTTTGTATGAATACGGCTGCCCCGCCTGCGGGGTGTTCGAGGCCTTCCTGCCCATGGCGCGTTGCCGCGAGGACGTGGCCTGCCCGCAATGCGGCACGGCCTCGCCGCGCGTGGCCAGCGCGCCCGCGCTGGGCGTGCTGTCGGACGCGCTGCGCGCGGCGCATGCCGCCAACGAGCGCAGCGCCCACGCGCCGCGCAGCACGCGCAGCGGGCATGGCATGGGCTGCGTCTGCTGCAAGACGTCGCCCAAGTCCGGCAAGACGCGCCAGACCGCCGACGGCGGCAAGGCCTTCCTGAATGCGCGGCCCTGGATGATCAGCCACTGACGCCAGGCTTGTCCTGGCGCACGCTTTCGCCGCGCGCGGCGCGCGGGCGGCCAGGGGGGCGCTGGTAGAATCGCCCCCATGCCTGTCCGTCGTCACCTCGCGCGCCGCGTCTTCTCTGTCTGGCACCTGCTGGTGTGCCTGACGGCGCTCGCCCTGGTGGCGCGCGCCTTGCTGCCCGTGGGCTTCATGCCCGACACGCAGGCCTTGCGTCACGGCACCCTGACCCTGACGCTGTGCAGTTCCGAGCCTGGCGGCGCGCGCGTGCTGCCGCTGGCGGCCAGCCATGGCGCCGGCCAGGAGGCCGTGTCCACGCTTGATTGCCCTTTCGGCCTGGTGGCCGTGCAGGCCTTGCTGCCCGCCGCCACGCCCGCTGGCGTGGCCGCCGCCTTGCCGCGCGCCGCGCCCGCCGCCGTACAGGCCAGTCGCAGCCTGCCGCCACTGCTTGCCCAAGGTCCGCCCCTGGGTTCGCGAGCGCCGCCCGTCTCCCTCGCCTGATGATTCCCGTGCCGGCGCCTTGCGCGCTGGCAAGTTCCGATCGTATCCAGGGGACCGCTGATTGCGGCATGGCCGCAGCACGCATGGCAGCGCCTGCCGCCAGGTTCCCGCCCCTCAGGAGACCCTCATGATCCCGACACGACGCCGCCTGCTCGCGGCCGGTGGCCTGGCCGCCGCCCTGGTGCTGGCCGGCTGCGGCCGCGGCGATGAGCTGGGCAGCATCAACGGCATTCCGCTGACCGGCCAGAAGCTGGGCGAGACCTTCACGCTGACCGACACGCATGGCCAGACGCGCACCATCGCCGATTTCCAGGGCAAGCCGCTCCTGGTGTTCTTCGGCTTCACCCAATGTCCCGACGTCTGCCCGACGGCGCTCTTGCGCGCGGCAGAGGTCAAGCGCATGCTGGGCGAGGACGGCGAGCGGCTGCAGGTGGCCTTCATCACCGTCGACCCCGAGCGCGACACGCCCGAGGTGCTGCAGGCCTACGTCACGGCGTTCGACCCGAGCTTCGTCGGCCTGTACGGCACCTTGAAGCAGACCGAGCAGACCATGCGCGACTTCAAGGGCTATTACGCCAAGGTCCCCACGGGCGATTCCTACACCATGGACCACACCGCGCTCAGCTACGTCTATGACGCCAAGGGCCAGATCCGCCTGGCGCTGCGCCACACGCAGAGCGCCCAGGAATTCGCCGACGACATCCGCAAGGTGCTGGCCCTGGGCTGAGCGCTTTCTTCCAGATCAAGCAAGGAGATATCCCATGAAAACCATCCTGAGCAAGTCCGCGCTGGCAGTGGCCGGCCTCCTGGTCTCGGCCGCCGCCGTGGCCGCCGATGCGGCGCGCCCGCCCGTGCAGGTCGACGAGGCCTGGGTGCGCGCCACCGTGCCGCAGCAGCAGGCCACCGGCGCCTTCATGCGCCTGACCGCGCAGACCGACAGCAAGCTGGTGTCGGCCGCCTCGCCCGCCGCCAAGGTCGTCGAGATCCACGAAATGGCCATGCAGGGCGACGTCATGAAGATGCGCCAGGTCGACACCGTCGCGCTGCCCGCCGGCAAGGCCGTCGAGCTGGCGCCGGGCGGCTATCACATCATGCTGCTGGGCCTGGAAGCCCAGGCCAAGGAGGGCGACAAGGTGCCGCTGACGTTGACCTTCGAGTCGGCCGACGGCAAGCGCGAGTCGGTTGAAGTGGACGCCACCGTGCGTCCGCTGGCCAGCGGCGGCGCGTCCGGCGGGCATGGCGCGGCGGGCGGCCACGGCAAGGGCGGCGGCCACGGGCACTGACCCGTGCCCGCTTGACCCTGCTCAGTCCGGCGCCGCGATGGCGATGCTGTCCGGCGCCTCGGCGCAGGCTTGCCGCACGCTGACCAGGAAGCCGCGCAACAGCGCCGATGGCGCATCGCTGGCCAGCATCAACGCGTTCAGGCGGAAGGTCAGTGCCGGCGCCAGGGGCCGGATGCGCAGGCCCGGCCTGACCATCGCGTGGGCGGTATAGGCATCGACCACCGCCGCCCCGCAGCCCGCGGCGGCCAATGCGCAGGCCACATAGTGCGTCTGCACCTGCAGGCTGCCCGCCTCGGGCGCCTCTCGGCCCAGCGCCTGGTGCAACAGCCCGCCCAGCGGGTCCTGTGCATCCAGTCCGATCAAGGTGTCGCTTGGCAGGTTCGCCAGGCTGACAGGGCCGGCATTGCCCGCCGCGTCCGCCGCCTCCACCAGCACCAGCCGGGATTCCCCCACCGCTTGCGCGGCGATGCCGGGCGGGGTGGGGGGCTCGAAGCTCAGCGCAATATCCAGTTCGCGCGCCAGGAGCGCCTCCACCAGTTCCGCCGTGTGCTGCGTGCGCACGGAAAACGTGATGTCGGGATGGCGTTCGCGGTTCAGGCGGATGGCCTGCGGCAGCAAGCCCAGCCCCAGGCTGGGCGCGCAGCCCACACGCACATGGCCGCTGGGATGCCGGCGCAGGTTCCGCGCCAGTCGTTGCACGCCTTCCAGGTTGCGCGCTAGGCGGTCCAGTTCGGGCGCCAGGATGTCGGCCTCGCGCGTGGCCCGCAGGCGGCCGCGTATCCGTTCGAACAGCTTGAATCCCAGCTGGGTTTCGGCATGCGCCAGCAATTTGCTGGCCGCCGGCTGCGTGATGTGCAGCCTTGCGGCGGCCTGGGTCAGCGAGCCCGTGGCCAGGATGGCCTGGATCAGTTCGACGTGGCGCAGTTGCATGATGGCGGGTGCAGGGTGGTCCATAGCCTTTGGTTATGGATGGTGCGAGGCTTGGACTTTGTTGTAAGGGGGGGTGGCATAGGAAAATGGCAGCTTGATTCTATAAAGGAATGGTCATGCATGTCTGTGTCATCGGTGCCGGCGTCGTGGGCGTGGCCTCGGCCTATGCCTTGGCCCGGGCGGGCCACGCCGTCACGCTGGTGGATGGCAACGCGGCGCCTGCCGAGGGAGCCAGCCACGCCAACGGCGGACAACTGAGCTACAGCTATGTAGCGCCGCTGGCCGGCCCCGGCGTGCTGCCGCAGGTGCCCGGCTGGCTGTTGCGCCATGACTCTCCCTTGCGCTTCACGCCTCGGCTGGACCCCCACCAATGGCGCTGGGCCCTGGCCTTCGTGCACGCCTGCCGCGCCAGCGTGGCCGACGCCACCACGGCGGAAATGCTGCGCCTGGCCTACCTCAGCCGCGACGTGCTGCATGCCTGGCAGGCCGACGCGCCCTTCGACTTCGATCACCAGCGCAACGGCAAGCTGATCGCCTATCGCAGCCCCGCCTTGCTGGACAAGGCGCGCAAGCTGGTCGCCTACCAGGCGCAGCAGGGCTCGGACCAGCGCGTACTGGACGCGGGCCAGACCGTGGGGCTGGAGCCGGCGTTGCGCGGCATGGGTGCCACGCTGGCGGGCGCCATCCACACGCCCAGCGAAGAGGTGGGCGATTGCGCGCGCTACACGCAGGGATTGTTCGACGCGCTGGGTGCGCTGCCCGGCACGCAGCGCCTGATGCGCACGGCCGTGCATCGGCTGCGGGTGCAAGGCAAGCGCGTGCAAGCCGTGGAGACGGCGCAGGGCGACGTCACTGCCGATGCCTATGTGGTGGCGGCTGGCATGGGCAGCCGTGCGCTGCTGTCGCCCTTGGGCGTGGACGTGCCGCTCTATCCGCTGAAGGGCTACAGCCTGACGGTGGACGTGGCGCCCGGCGATGACACCGCGCCCGCGATCAGCGTCACGGATTACGAGCGCCGCATCGTCTACGCGCGCATCGGCCAGCGCCTGCGCATCGCCGCGATGGTGGACATGGGCGCGCGCGACGCCAGCGTCGATCCCGGCCGCATCGCGCTGCTGAAGCGGCAGGTGTCGGAGGCCTTTCCCCAGCTCGATCTTTCCGCCGCGCGCGCCTGGGCGGGCTTGCGGCCGGCCACGCCCACGGGCCGTCCGCGCATCGGCCAGGCGCCAGGCCATGCCAACCTGTGGATGAACCTGGGGCAGGGCGCGCTGGGCTTCACGCTGGCCTGCGGCAGCGCAACCCTGCTGGAAAGCCTGATGGCGGGACGCGCGCCCGCCATCGATCCGGCAGCGTTCCGGCCTTGATCCGGCGCCTCCCGGCCATTCGTTGGGCGGACTCAGCAAGTCTCGTCATGTGTTGCTGTGTCAGTGCGGCGCTGCGCTCCTTGGGGGGAGGCGACATTTACTCGATTCCGGATTTCAGCCGTCTTTAGCCTAGGTGCCGAGCTTGGGTGTTCCAGGAATGGGGCAGTCTTATGCGGCTCTGGGGCAGAAAATTTCTTGTTTTGACTGCAAGCATGTGAGCTGTGGGCGGAGCTGGGAATTAGGGGGCGCGATGAGAAACGGAATTTCTTCTGGGCTGTTCGAAAGAAAAGAAGATGGCACCACGGTCTATTACGGAGAAATGCATGGCAATGGAAGGCTCGTCAGTGATAAAGACGCAGGCAGAATAAAAGCGCTCTATTTTGCTTTTTACGTGACGTTGTTTGCTGGCGTGTTTCCTCTCATAGGGAGCGGTGCCCGTCTGGCTGGAGTCGTGTTACTGGCAGTAGCCATGGGTGTAATGATCGCTGTCCACCGCAGATTGATCCGTCATCTCCCCTTCTCCCCAGTGCCTCGTCCGCCACTCAAACAGCGCATGCTTTATTCATACCGCCACGCGCCATATTGGGTGAGTATCGGAGGCGTGCTGTCGGGCGCCCTCTTTGCTTTCATCGCTTGGCGTCGCATGCTGGTTATCGATGGACCGCCGGCATATGCAATGCTCTTGTTGGCCGTGTTCTGCTGCGTTATTGCTGTCGCGTCGCTGCTCATGTTCTGCTACCGGGTTTGGTGTGCTTGGCGTAGTTGCCAGGCGGGCATGCGCAGATGACTTCGGGGTGGTGACGAGCGTGGACACTATTTCCACGGCTTGATGCTTAAAGCCTGTCTACGCGCCATTGAATTTTCCATCGGAGCATAAATTTCGTAGATTCCTGGACGTCAACCACAGGCACTCCGTGCCCCGTCAGCCAGGAACCGCCATGACGATCTCTGCCCTGTCCCCCAATACTCCAGCCAGCGTTGCCGTCACCCAGGCCGACGCCATCGCGACGCTGGACACCCAGGCTGCCGAGGCCCGCGAGCCTCTCAGTCGGGCGCCGCAGGCCGTCCATGTCTCCAGCGTGGGAAGGCGGCTGTCCACGAGCAGCGACGAGGCCGCGCGCGCGAATCGCGACAAGGACATCGACGAGGCAGACGTGCCCAGTGCGATCAAGGACCTGCTCAAGCAGATCCGCGACCTGAAAGCGCAGATCCAGAAGAAGCAGGCAGAACTGCGCGAGATCCAGGCCAACGCCAGCCTGAGCGACGCGCAGCGCGAGGCCAAGCTGGACAAGGTGCGCGTCGAACTGGCCGGCCTGAACAGCGCGCTGCTGAATGCCTATGCGTCGATGCGCAAGCTCATGACCAGCAATGCCCTGAACGACGAGCAGAAGAAAACGGTCGGCATGCTGATGATGAAGTAGGCCGGGGCAACCTCGGCATCGTCCCGCAAGGGGTATGAGGAAACGCTATCGCGCCATAGCCAACGGGCATCATGGCCGGTGGATCCCACGCCTACAATTTCCTGCACCGCCGCGCCCGCGCGAGGCGGGTGCTCCAGAACAAAGCGTGCGTCCGCCAAGGCGCCATCGACTCCTCAATTCCCTCCCTTTTGCTGCGATCCCCTCATGCAAATCACTGGTCACATGCTCATCGGGGCGGCTGACGTGCTTGGCACGCAAGCCGTCATCCGCGCCGTCAACCCTGCCACCAACCAGACGCTCGCCCCCGACTTCCCGGGCGGCACCGCGGCCGACGTCGCGCGCGCCAGCGAACTGGCCGACGAGGCTTTCCACGTCTACCGCCAGACCTCGCCCGAAGACCGCGCCACCTTCCTGGAGCGCATTGCCGCCAACATCGAGGCGCTGGGCGACACGCTGATCAACCGCGCCAGCGAAGAATCCGGCCTGCCGCTGGCCCGCCTGCAAGGCGAGCGTGGCCGCACCGCCGGCCAGCTGCGCCTCTTTGCCAAGGAACTGCGCGCCGGCCGCTGGGCCGATGTCCGCATCAACGGCGCGCTGCCCGAGCGCCAGCCGCTGCCGCGTGCAGACCTGCGCCTGGAATACATTCCCGTCGGCCCCGTGGTGGTCTTCGGCGCCAGCAACTTCCCGCTGGCCTTCTCGGTGGCGGGTGGCGACACCGCGTCGGCGCTGGCCGCCGGCTGCCCCGTGATCGTCAAGGCGCATTCGGCGCATCCCGGCACCTCGGAACTGGTGGGCCGCGCCGTGCGCGCCGCCGTCCAGGAATGCGGCCTGCCGGAAGGCGTGTTCTCGCTGCTGTTCGGCTCGGGCAGCGAAGTGGGCCAGACGCTGGTCAAGCACCCCGCCATCAAGGCCGTGGGCTTCACCGGTTCGCGCAATGGCGGCGTGGCGCTCATGAAGACCGCCGCCGCGCGTCCCGAGCCCATCCCGGTCTACGCCGAGATGAGCAGCATCAACCCCGTGTTCCTGCTGCCGGGCGCGCTGTCGCAGCGCGCGCAGGCGCTGGGCGCGGGCTTCGTGCAGTCGCTGACGATGGGCGCGGGCCAGTTCTGCACCAACCCAGGCCTGATCATCGCGCTGCGTTCGCCCGAGCTCGACACCTTCCTGGAAAGCGCCAGGCAGGCGGTGGAGCAGGCCGCCAGCGCCACCATGCTGACGCCCGGCATCCATGGCGCCTATGAGTCCGGCGTGGCGCAACTGACCGCGCATCCGGCCATCCAGACGCTGGCGCGCGGCCAACGCAACCCTTCGGCTTCCAACCAGTGCCAGGCCGCGCTCTTCAAGACCGGCGCGGCGGATTTCCTGAAGGACCCGCATGCGCTGGGCGTGGAAGTGTTCGGCGCCAGCTCGCTGGTCATCGAGTGCGACGACGAGGCGCAGGTGTTCGCGCTGATCCAGCACCTGGAAGGCCAGCTCACCGCCACGCTGTGGCTGGACGCGGACAAGGACGCCGACCTGGCGCGCCGCCTGATCTCGCGCCTGGCGCTGAAGGTCGGCCGCATCCTGGCCAATGGCTTCCCCACCGGCGTCGAAGTGTGCGATGCGATGGTGCACGGCGGTCCGTTCCCGGCCACGTCGGATCCCCGCAGCACCTCGGTGGGCACGGCGGCGATGCTGCGCTTCCTGCGTCCGGTCAGCTACCAGGACATCCCCGATGCCCTGCTGCCGCCCGCGCTGCAACGCGCCAACCCGTGGAAGCTGCCGCGCCTGGAAGATTGAGGCCGGCCGGTGCGCGGGCCGGGCTGCCCGCGCGCAATGAAAAACGCCGCCTCGAATGAACTGACCCCCGAAAGTTGGACGAAATCCAACCTTCGGGGGTTTTTGCATGGCGAAGTACGACGAGCAGTTCAAGCTCAGGGTAGTCAGGCGGTATTTATCGGGCTCGGCGGGAGCCAAGACGGTCGGTGCTGAGCAGGGTCTTGGCCATGCGACGGTCAGACGCTGGGTGCAGAGCTACC